>Ga0209960_1000026_pt1 | contig 716700 bp, 650 predicted proteins | sample ThiBiot_500_plan_2_FD_183947 | JGI IMG/M metagenome (GOLD analysis project Ga0209960, IMG submission 183947) | Wastewater bioreactor microbial communities from Cape Town, South Africa - Thiocy_expt_500_plan (SPAdes) | ecosystem: Engineered > Bioreactor > Thiocyanate-remediating >...
AATTATGGTGGTATTGCCGATGGTGTTCACCTCTTCCCATTCCGAACAGAGTAGTTAAGCCCATCATGGCCGATGATACTGGTATTTTTCCGGGAAAGTAGGTAGCTGCCATATGTATTCCTGAAAGTCCTCACAGAAATGTGGGGACTTTTTTTATGCACCTAACCCAACACACACAAAACACACTAAAAACTATTCACTTCTCACTTCTCACTTCTCACTATTCTCTTCTCATTCTTCACTTTTCACTCTTCTCTATTCACTATTCTTTTCTCTCCATTTACAATTAACCATCTACAACACCCTCACCTGGTCCATAAACTGATCCCTGTAGCTGGCTCCCAAAGGTATCTCTGCCCCATTCTGTAAATAGATCACATTATTGTCTACCTGCCTGATAAAATTTTTATTGATGATATAAGATTTATGTACCCGTAACAGGTAATGATAAGGACTTAGCTTTTCTTCCATATGGTTCAGCGTATTATAAGTCATGATCTGAGCAGTGGGAGTATGGATCATCACGTAATTTTTCTGACTTTCTATAAAGATCAATTCTGAAGGTATCAGCTTGATCAGCTTTCGGTCACTTTTTACATAGAAAGCTTCCTCTTCTTGCGCTACAGGGCCTTCCGGCTTGCGCTCGGTTACTGATTTTCTCACCTTATCCACCGCTTTTAAGAACCGGTCAAACGATACCGGCTTAAGCAAATAATCACTTACATCAAGTTCATAGCCTTCCAGTGCATATTCCGAATAAGCAGTAGTAAGAATTATTTTAGGAGGATGCTTGAGCGATTTGATAAAATCAAGGCCGCTGATCTCCGGCATTTTTATATCCAGGAACATAAGATCAACAGGATATTTATTCAATGCAGAAAAAGCTTCAATAGCATTGCTGCATTTACCCACCAGCACCATACCTTCTATTTTCAATAGGTAGTGTTCAATTACTTCCCTGGCCAGGACTTCATCATCAACGATTAAGCAGTTCATTATTTAGATTTAGCTTTAAATGTACTTCAAAAATAGTGTTTGTATCCTTTATGTCCAGCGTGTAATGATTGGCATAGATCAGGGCCAGCCTTTTACGCACATTTTCCAGGCCAATCCCTCCTTGTTGCTTAGGAATATGGCTTGTTTTGTAATTATTGATACAGCTAAAGTGTAAGATGTTGTCTTTTATAGCTATGGTGACATGGATAAAAGCTGCAGATAGCATAGAATCTGTACCATGTTTAACGGCATTTTCTATAAAAGGGATCAGCAGCGCAGGAGCAATCTGGTAAGACTCTGTATGCCCTTCTACCGCAAAGGTTACCTGCTCATTTCCACCCATCCTGATCTGTTCTATATCAATATAATCTTTCAGTACCTGTATTTCTTTATGCAAAGAGACAGTGTGTTGTTTCGTTTCATACAGCATATACCGCATAATATCAGCCAGCTTCAATACAATCTCAGGGGTCTGGTCCGACTTCTTTAAAGAAAGCGCGTAAATACTATTCAAAACATTAAAGAAAAAGTGAGGATTGATCTGCGATTTTAACATACTCAATTCCATTTCCAATTGCTTTTTTTGCACCGTTTCCTTTTGTCTGCTGACCTCGAAGAACTTCTGTGCCAGCGAACCGATGAAAAAGGCAAAGACCATCATGAGCAAGGCCACAAATGAAGGTAAATATACCGAGGTGACCGCATTGGGCCCGCTTCCCCCTAAAGAGATCGGGGAGAAATTACTATAATCAGATCCCGGGAATCTTTGCAGCAGCCATTCCCTGTAATGACTGATCCCTATGGCCAGGACAAGGATAGAAAATAATAAACTCCCGAAATAAAGAGCATACTTTTTACGGAACAATAACCTGGGCATCAGCCACAGCGTATTGAAATACACCGTAAATACATAGATCAGGTTGTAACCGATGATATGAGCTATATAGACAGCCCTGTCACCTGCAGCAGGAGTATAAGTGTCGCCATTATTGAACAGGACATTGATCCAGAATAGCCAGACTAAAATATTCAGGATAAGTCTCATTCTGTATTTTAAGAACCGGTACATATAAACAGGTTTTTATCATTCGAAGATCGGTAATAGCAGTCTGAAAACAATTGAATTTATACCAAAAGGCATTTTCTAAGGATGAACAAGCAATTGGATGCAGGATAAAGTTTATATCCCAGGAAAAATGCGTTTGGTCAGAAAAGCAAAACAACAGGCTTACCACACTCTTTACTTTGCAGTAACAAGGTAAAATAAATTATTATGAAAAAGACCATTCTATGTATCCTGTTGGGGCTTATGACAGCAGCCTCTTACGCACAGTCCAGGATGAACGCACAAAAGATCCGGGTGATTGACAGCCTGCTGAGCTATTTATCTGCAGAAAACCGCTTTATGGGCACCATCTGTATACGTGAAAATAACAAAACCCTTTTGAATAAATCCTATGGAGCTATGGGTGTAAAGAATGGCAAACTGCTTCCGGCCAATCCTCAAACCAAATACCGTATCGGTTCCATTTCTAAAAGCTATACCGCCGTCATGATCCTGCAATTGGCCGAAGAGAAAAAATTATCACTGGACGATAAACTCTCCAGGTATTTCAAAGAAATACCTAATGCAACGAAAATAAGCATCCGGCAATTGCTGAACCACCAGAGCGGCCTGTATAATTTTACCAATGACCTCCAATGGAGAAGCCAGTTTAGCCTGGTAAGTAAAAAAGAAATGCTGGCTGCCTTTGCAAAAGACAAACCGGATTTTGAACCAGGCACGAAAACCGCCTACAGTAACACAAACTATATGCTGCTGGGCTATATTATTGAACAGGTAAGCGGTAAAAGCTTTAACGATAACCTGCAGGCACGCATCAGTAAACAACTGAACCTGAAAGGCACCTCTCTGCCCAAAGGAAGTACAGACATCCTTAAAAATGAAGCACTGTCCTTCGACTTTGGAAATGATCAGCAATGGGAAGCCATACCAGAGATCCATGTGAGCGCTTCTGATGGCGCAGGAGGCATCATCGCACCGGCAGAAGAGGTGAGCCGCTTTTTCGAAGCCCTCTTTCAAAATAAATTGCTGACAGCGGCTACCGTTAAAGAAATGCTCCCGGTTCAGGGCAAAAACTCCATTACCCCGATCAACAGTTATGGTTATGGATTAGAGACCCTGCCTTTTGGCAACGAGCATATAGCCTATGGACATAGCGGCCACATTGACGGCTTCTATACGATGTGCGGTTACTTCCCCGAGGATAAATTATCCATCTCCTTTTTTGATAACGGCCAGGTGATGGGCTTCAACCAGATCAATATCTACCTGCTGAGTATCATATTCGACAAAGCCTATACCTTTCCCAGCTTTACGAAAGTAAACGTCAGTAACAATGAACTCGCAGGCCTGGCCGGGCATTACGGCGCTAAAGATCTGCCCCTTGATGTTCAGGTAATGGCCCACGGCAATCAGCTATGGGCGCAGGCTTCAGGCCAGGATTCCTTCCGGCTTAGCGCAATGGGAAAAGACAAATTTGAATTTCAGCAAGCCGATATTACCATGACCTTTGTCCGTGGAGCAGATGATCAGGCACAATCCTTATCTATGGTACAGGATGGCGAAAAATTGATATTGAACAGGAAATCTGTTGAACACAAGGAAGCAAAAACAATCAAAGTTGATGTCGCTTTATTGGAAAGCTACGAAGGCATCTATAGTGCCGCAGAACTGCCGATGAAACTCACCATCCGCAAGACAGGTACAGGCTTAAGCGGCCAGGGTACCGGACAGCCTGAGTTTCCATTGGCCGCTATGAGTGATACAGAATTTCAATTTGAACCAATAAGCCTGAGCGTAAAATTTAAAAAAAATTCAGCAGGCAAAACTACCGGGCTGATGTTGACCCAGGGTAAAACCATTGAGTTGACTAAAGAGTAAGTGTCCAGGCTTGCAAACCTTCAGAGAAATTTATATTAATGGTAAAAATCCCGCTTGTATTCAACAAGCGGGATTTTGCTTTAAAGTGACTTGCAATATAGTAAAGAGTCGTATTTCAGCCCGGCTGATCCGATACACTGAAATGATAGCCCTTACCTTTTAAGGTAATAATTTCCACGCCAGACCCGTTTCCAAAATACTCCCTTAAACGACGAATATATACATCCAGGTTACGGCTGATAAAATAAGAATCATCCCCCCAGATCACCTTCATTAATTCCCGCCTGTCAATCGGTTCATTGGGCGACAGGCAGAAGATATTGAGGATTTCGGTTTCCCTGTTAGACAACTTAATCACCCCGTCAGGAGTAAATAACTTCATTAATTGCGGGGAATAGCGAAACTGGCCCAGCTTGAACTCCTGCGGCATATACTGGGCCGATCGTGCATCCGCTTGCGGATAATGTATCGCGATTTGATTATCGATGCGCGCCATCAGCTCTTCAAGACTGAATGGCTTTTTCATATAGTCCGTTCCCCCGGACGAAAAGCCCTCCACAATATCTTTCGTCTGGCTTTTAGCCGTCAGGAACAACACCGGCAATTTAGGATAAGCCTGCCTGATCGTTCTGCCGAGGCTATACCCGTCAATATAAGGAAGCATAATGTCCAGGACACAAATATGTGGCTGGAAAGCACTGATGTGTTCCAATACCCTTGTCCCTTCCTTATAATGCATCACCTCATAACCCTTGATGATCAGTGTTTCCGTGACAATACTGGCCAGGTGCTCCTCATCCTCAATATACAATATCTTATACTTCATCTTCTGCTGAATATTCCGGTAAACAAATGCTGAAAACCGCTCCCCATCCCGTCTCCCTTTCCAATGTGAGCCTGCCCCGATGCGCTTCAATAATATATTTAGCATAAGACAGTCCCAGGCCGTAACCTTTTATATTATGGATGTTTTCCTGGGGGATACGCACAAATTTTTCGAATATTTTGACACGGTAAGCCTGGGGAATACCTTCACCATTATCCGCCACCTCCAGGTAAATGCTTTTGTCACTCTTGTAAATACTGATCCTGATCCGCTTATTGCCATACTTGACCGCATTGTCCAGTAAATTATAGATAGCCCCGGTGAGGTGCGTATAGTCTGCCTTTACAAAAGCAACTTGTTCCCGGATGTCCAATTGCAGGCTTACCTGTGCTTCTATCAACAGCTGCTGCCAGGAATCCGTGAGCTCCTGTACCAGTTCCGGTAGTGATACCTTTTGCAGGTCAAGCGCCAACACGCCATGATCCGCCTGCGTGGTATCCATAATTTTACTGATCATCGTTTCCAGCCTGTTGATCTCCCAGTTGGCCATCTTCAGGTAGCGTTGTGCGCGTTGCGGATCCTCCAGCGCATCATACCTACTGAGTGCTTCAAGGGCTATTTTTGTGGTCGCTACAGGCGTTTTGAGCTCATGAGAAATATTGCTGATAAAATGATCCTTTTGCCGGACAAATAAGTTTTGCTGCCGCGTATTCCGATAGGCTAATATAAAGGCCAGGACCGTGAGCAGCAGCAGCGCCAGGCAGAAGATAGCCTGGGGTAATATATCCTTGAACAAGTAAAGGCGATAGCCCGTCAAAGATAAATAAGCATCCTCTTTTGCCGCATCCCTGGACCGGTACATAAATAAAGAAAAAGCCTCGTTGGCAGGTCGCCATCGCACATCAATGTCCCCGAAACGCTGCACTACGGCAGTAGAAAACTCCTTTCTGAGTAAGGCAGTATCCGTTTCAGTTTTGAAGGCCGCAACATCAATATTATTCATGATCTCCTGCAGGGCAAGGCGCAATACTTTATTCGCTACCTGGTGGTCTGCAGGAGCCGCATCAGGGCCTATAATGATCGCATCAGCCGCTGCGGTATCATTTTGATGTAAGATAGTAGCAGCACCGGGTTTATTGCTGTAGAAATGTATAGACCTTTTGCCTCTTATAGGAGCAGTCTGCAGGCTACTGTCTTTTGTCGCAAAGCTGAGGGTGTGCAAGGAGCTATCACCATGTGTCTGCTGCCCCATTACCGCAGCTACCTGGCGGTTCAGTATGCTGTCCTGGATATTGTTCTCAATAGTGGTAAAGATCAATTGTACATCTTCTTTCAGCCGCTGCTCCGCTTCCCTGTATTGACTCTTTATCCATTGGAAAATAAACAGAGACAGCAAAGAGGCACTGATCAGCATCAGCCAGCCGATCAGTTTGAGTTGCTTGTTTTGTTGGGTATATTGTTTCAATCTAGCTCAGTTGTTGATGCAAATAAACTAAATGCTTTTAGTAATCAGGGAAATAGTTAACCTTATTTAACCTTAATTGGGTGGGCGTTAACCGCTGCCGGTCCACTCTGTAAATAGCTTTGTAGCCACAATAAAAAATAGGAAAACAATGAAAAAGCTATTATTACTCCCTTTATTATTACTGATTGCCTGCAGCGGAAAAGCACAACAACAATCCGGTACCATTACCTATGAGCGCAAACTGAGCTTCAGTAAAAAAGACCTTGAGAACAGCAACCTTCCCGAGGGATTTGCAGAGATGATCGCACAAGGTAAAAAAGCCCAGAAAGTATTGTACTTCTCACCCGATGCTACCTTATTTGAAAACAATACTGCAGCCCCTGCCAACGATGATGAGTACACAGAAGGCAATATGATGATCCGTTCCAGTGGCTTTGAACCCGATGAAAAAGTATTTGTCGACCTTAAAAATAAAAAAAGAACAGAGCAGAAAGACCTGATGGGAAAACAATTCCTGATACAAAATGAGCCAGTAACAACACCTAAATGGAAAACAACCGGAAGGCAGAAAAAAATATTAGGCTTCTCATGTATGGAAGCCGTTGCTGTAGCATCCGGAGCTGATGGCGAAGACAGCAAAATGACCGCCTGGTACACCACCGCCATTCCTGTGTCCTCCGGTCCTGAAGGAGTTACCGGCCTCCCGGGAATGATATTGGAAATAGCCATGGGCAGTAGTATTTCTTATACCGCAATTAAAGTAGATGCCCCGAATGGGAAAATAAACGGGTTGATTAAAGCCCCGGTTAAAGGCAAAAAGATCAGCGCAAAAGAGTTTGAACAATTAAGCCAGCAAAAGATCCGCGAAATGGAACAGCAAATGCAGGGTGGTGGCTCCTTTATGATCAAAACCGAAAGATAAGCTGCAGCTATGATTAAGAAAATAATTTTGCTGATCGTCTTGTGGATCATGAGTAAAAGCATCGTATCTGCCGGGCAGTACAACCTGAAGGGCCGGGTGACAGATAGCCTGCAGGTAGCCCTGCCCGGTGTGTCTGTAGCCCTGCTCGATCCCCGGGATTCTACACTGGTGGGCTTTAGCATTACCAATGAGCAAGGCATATACACCCTTACCGCAATCCGGGAAGGCAGCTACCTGATGCAGATGGCGCTCATGGGCTACTATACCAATTATACAGCGCTTGCGGTAAATGAAACCATGGAAAAAGACCTGGGCGTGCAGGTCCTGAGCCTTAACGGGCGCGGTACCGAGCTGGATGCCGTGATCGTATCCGGAGAAAAGATCCCCATACGGCTGAAAGGAGATACCCTCGAATACAATGCAGGCTCCTTTAAAGTGAAGCCGGATGCAGTAGTAGAAGATCTTTTGAAAAAAATGCCCGGGATGCAGGTCGACAAAAACGGGAATATCCAATCCATGGGGAAGACCGTCACTAAAGTCCTCGTAGATGGAAAAGAATTTTTTGGAGACGATCCTAAGGTGGCTACCAGGAACCTGCCTGCAGATGCCGTTGACAAGATACAGTCTTTTGAAAAAAAATCAGATGCCAGCCTGTTTTCGGGCATTGATGATGGGGCAAGAGAGCAGACCCTGAATGTGGTCTTGAAAGACGGGAAGAAAACCGGCTACTTCGGTGAAGCTAAAGCCGGAGGGGGCATTCCCGGTAAATATGAAGGCCTGCTGAAAGCATTTAAATTCAGGCAGAAAAGTCAATTGGCCACCATGGGTATGTTCAACAACATCAATAAATTCGGGTTTAGCTTTGAAGACTACTTCAATTTCAATGGCGGACTAAGTGCACTGGCAGGAGGAGAGATCAGGCTCGACTCAGACGAGATGCCTGTGGACCTGGGCCAGCCTGTTCCCGGGGAAGTACATTCCGGGGCCCTGACCCTGAACTATATGCTGGAGCCCGATAAGCGCAACCGCTTTACCATAAACTATATGGGCAATGGAATGGATAAATTCCTGGATCAGCGTACCAATTCTAAAAACTTTATACCCGGTGGCAGCTTTGAGACCGGGCAACAGGAGCAAAATAAAAGCAACAACCTGGTGAACAGGGCCTCTGTGAAATGGCGCAGGCAGGCAGATGCCACCTTTATGACGGCAAATGTCTATGGCCTCTTAAAGAACAACAAAGAAAACAGCCAATCCCTGGCGCAGAATTATAGAAGCAATATGCCGGAAAACTACCTGGATAACAGTGGCCATCTGAGCGGTAATAAGACCGAGCTGGCAGGGGACTTTAGCTGGATGAAAAAGCAACAAGGGAAATGGCCCGTTTTAAAAGCCGTACTACATGGGCGCTATAAATACCTTAATGGAGCAGAACAATGGCGCAACAGGACCGTATTTGATAACCCTTTTGCAGAAATGAATGATGCCCAGTACCGCAATGAGCAAGGCCATAATTCCGATGCATCAGCTCACCTCTCTGCTGTGCGCACTTTAGGTAAAGGTTACTTCCTGGAGCCCTCCTTGAAGGCAGCAGTAGCAACAGAATCCATCAACAGGAAGCAAGGGCAGCTGGAAATGCCACAAATCATTACCGATTCATTGAGCCCCTCATTTGCTCAGGAGGTGATGAGCCTGAGTACAGAACTTGCCATAAAAAGAATTCAAAAAAAGCAGCGTTGGGAGCTTACACTAAAGCGCAGCGATGTCTGGCTAAGCCCTACGATGAAGGAGCAAACTTTAAACAACAGGCATTATGCTTACTTCCTGCCTGCTGCCTTCTGGGAACGGGACTTTAAAGCCGGTACAAGGGTTCGATTGTCCTACAATACAAAGATAACCACACCCAATACCACACAACTGCTGCCGGTCACAGATTATCGCAATCCCCTGATGTTGACCCGCGGTAATCCCAACCTCGTGCCCGAATATAACCATACGGCAAATGCACTGTACACCTCTTTTGACCAGTTTAATATGGCGACCTTTGCAGCATCCTTACGAGGCAGCTATACTAAAGATAATATAGGCTATAGTCGCAGCATTACGGCAGACCTGGCCCAGCAGCTTGAATTTGTCAATACCCCTTACGAGTGGTCAGGGCAGCTCGACCTCAGCTATTCCCGACCCGTGAAAAGAATCGGGCTCAACATAGATGTGCGGATCAATGAACGCTGGACACAAAGTATTCACCCCGTCAACCAGGTAAACAACAGGAACAATACCCTGTCTCATACCCTGGACCTGAGTTTCAGTAAGATCAAAAGCGATGTACTGGATTTGCGTTGGGGAGGCGTGCTCAACTTTTCAGATAGCCGCTATTCCATCAATAAAGAAATGAACAATCAATACAACAACTATTCAGGATTTGTACAGCTGGGCTATCGTCCGCATGTCAACTGGAATATGTCCGTATCAGGCGATATCACCCATTATACCGCGCGTAGTTTTGACCAGTCGCTGACCATACCATTGCTTCATGCAGAACTGAGCAGGTATATCTTTGCCAACCAGCGCGGGGCAATAAGCCTGAAAGCATTCGATCTCCTGGATAAGAATAAAGCCATACAAAGAAGCAGCCAGCTCAACTACCTTATGGAGCGCAGCAGCAATACCATCGGCAGATATGTAATGCTTTCCTTAAGCTACCGGCTCAACAAGGCAGGCAATACACCCGGAAGCATTAAGCTACAGCGTTAAGCCATATAAAACACCATCAGCAAGGGCCATCAGGTTTAAATACAGATCGTCTTGCTGATGGTTTACAGTTTGCTTAAGCATTGAATTGCACCTGCCAGCTCGCCTTCCATTCCTCTTGTGGTGCAAGGCTACAGATCCCTTCCTTTTCGGCGAGTATCCCCGAGGCATCCTGACCGTCCGTAATCCCCTGCCAGGGCTCTATACATACAAAGTCAGCATCCTTTTTGCTCCATATGCCCAGGTAAGGAAACTGCTCAAAAGAAAACTCAATACCCCGGCTATCTTTTGTTGTTGCCAGGCGTAGCTTTTTAGACTTCAGCGCCTTAAAGATGAGCGCATCAGCATAGAATAAAGACTTGTCTAGTGCTAATGTATCCGTATCTTCAAGAAAAGGAATGCCCTGTGCTAATAACTGTCCTTCCTGGTCCAGCGGATAGATAAGGGCATGTTCCTTTTGCTCAAATTGCAGGCTATAATCCTCAAACTGTAACTCATCACTGATCGGCAACCTGAATGCCGGATGCCCCCCTATAGAGAAGTGCATCGTATCTTCCCCTTCATTGCTTACCGTATAAGATACCTGTAGCCTATTGCCCACAAGTTGGTAGCTTACCTGCAGCTTAAAGAGAAACGGGTATTGTGCCAGGGTTTCCGGGCCGGATACGAGTGTGAAAACGGCAAAGTCATCCCCCTGCTGCGCTACGGTAAACTGCATATCGCGGGCAAAACCATGCCGGGACATCTTGTATGCTATTCCTTTATGAGCAAAAGTATCCTGCTTCAGCGTACCTACAATAGGGAACAGTATAGGACTATGCTTGTTCCAGTATTCAGGATCAGCCTGCCAGATGTATTCCGTACCCTGCTCTCTACACACCACACTGCAGAGCTCTGCTCCTTTGGGTAATATCTTTATACTCAGTAAATTGTTTTCAAGAACGATCATGAAACAAACATAAATAAAATACAGAGGAATAGTCAAGACTTTTTCAGGACCATTTTAGTGATTATTGCTCCGCAGATTTAGAGACATGGACAGGAAAGGCTAAGCCGGGGTAGTACAATATTAATTCCTGGAGATATAAAGCATAAAAAATACCCGGGATCTGCATACTTGAATACAGGTCCCGGGTAGGTGGAATAAAAATACGTTCTAAGGCTACTTTAATTTACAACTGCCGGCAAAGTGGCTGGCATTGTCGCTGATCTGGGCACAGGTGTCTCTTTGCTGTTGCCGGTCGAGGTGGCGGAGGTCAAATTCCCTTTTATCACCACTGAAATAAGAACAGTAACATACACCTTCTGTTCTCTTCTTACAGGAAGTCGAAAGGCCAAGCAGCAACATGCCCACAATAATTAATTTAGTCATATATCGGGTTTTGGTTTATTGCCTGTTAGTTATTTCATACAAACTGCGGGTTTTATATAGTAAATATACACATTTGAAAGGCCTTGTGGTGTTAGGTCCCTGTTAATATGTTCAAATCGTACTTGTAATGACTTATAAAACAGCCCCTGTAAAAACTTATTAAGTCTATTTGGAATTAATCTTACTTTTGCAGACAAATTGTAAATATTTTTTAGAAAATTATGGAATTGCAAGCTTTAAAAGATATGGCCACACAGGTGCGCCGTGATATCGTAAGAATGGTACATGGTGTGCAAAGCGGACACCCGGGAGGCTCTCTAGGTTGTACAGATTACCTGGTGGCACTTTATTTTAAAGAAATGAAGCACGATCCTGCATTTAATATGGAAGGTAAAGGAGAAGATATGTTCGTATTATCCAACGGACACATTTCCCCGGTGTTTTATAGCGTATTATCGCGTTCCGGTTACTTCCCTACTGCAGAGTTGGCTACCTTCAGAAAGATTGATTCCCGCTTACAGGGGCATCCTGCTACACATGAGCATTTACCGGGCGTACGTATTGCCAGCGGCTCCCTGGGGCAGGGCTTAAGCGTGGCAAACGGGATGGCCTTATCTAAGAAAATGGAAGGAGATGCGTCTTATGTATATGCATTGACAGGAGATGGAGAATTGCAGGAAGGACAAAACTGGGAAGCCATTATGTTTGCTGCCCATCATCAATTAGATAATTTAATTGTTGCAGTAGACTTTAATGGCCAGCAGATCGATGGTCCTACGCACGAAGTAATGAACTTAGGTGATATTAAATCTAAATTTGAGGCATTTGGCTGGGAAGTAATGGATATAGCTAAAGGCAATGATATGGAAGCCGTACTTGCCGGTATTACACAGGCAAAAGAACTGGCCGGGAATAAAAAACCGATCTGTATCCTGCTGAAAACAGAAATGGGAGCAGGTGTAAGCTTCATGGAAGGTACACATGAGTGGCATGGTATTGCGCCTAATGATGATCAGTTGGCACAAGCCTTATCAGAGTTGCCAGAAACAATCGGTGACTATTAATCAATAATATATTCTTTATTTTGGACCGGCTCAAATTTGTATTACCGGATTTGAACTGGTCCTCAATTGTTTTAAAGATAAACGACAATTTATGGTAAAAAGATAATACATATGCAAAAAGTATTAACTTTGCCTCCTGTTATTTTAATATTAAATAATCCTTTATAATGATCGAAAACGGCATCAAAAATCCAAATGCTAATTTAGAGCACGTCGGCATCAAGCCTGCGGTTGCCAATTGGAATCTTTCCGCTGAAGAGTTGACCAAGCAAACAATTGATTTAAAGCAAGGTGTTTTGAATAGTACCGGAGCTTTGTGTGTAAATACCGGGAAATTTACAGGTCGTTCGCCAAAAGATAAATTTACAGTAAAAGATGCAGTTACGGAGCATACCGTAGATTGGGGTGATGTAAATATCCCTTTTGCTCCTGACGCTTTTGATAAATTATATGATAGAGTGGTTGCTCACCTGGAAGGGAAGCAACTGTGGGTACGTGATGCTTATGCCTGTGCAGATCCTACCTATCGTTTAAACATTCGTGTAGTTAACGAGACCCCTTGGGCCAACTTGTTCTGTAATGATTTGTTTTTACGCCCTACAGAAAAGGAAATTAAAGAATTTAAACCAGAATGGCACATCATCCAGGCTCCCGGTTTTGAAGCCGATCCTGCTATAGATGGTACCCGTCAGGCTAACTTCACGATCGTTAACTTCACCCGTAAAGTGATCTTGATCGGAGGTTCCGGCTATACCGGCGAAATGAAAAAAGGTATTTTCGGTGTATTGAATTACCTCTTACCCCAGGAGCATAATGTATTATCCATGCACTGCTCTGCCAATGAAGGTAAAGACGGTGATGTAGCCCTGTTCTTCGGGCTGAGCGGAACCGGTAAAACCACTTTAAGTGCAGATCCTAACCGTCCTTTGATCGGTGATGATGAGCATGGCTGGGCCGATGGTTCCGTATTCAATTTTGAAGGCGGCTGCTACGCAAAAGTGATCGATTTAAGTAAAGAAAAAGAACCCCAGATCTTTGATGCCGTGCGCCCGGGTGCACTGCTGGAAAACATCGTTTTCAAAGGAGATACCAACGAAGTAGATTATACAGACGGCAGCATCACGGAAAATACCCGTGCCGCTTACCCGATCTATCATATTGACAATGCCAAAGAACCTTCATATGGCGGCGATCCGAAGAATATTTTCTTCCTCACCTGTGATGCTTTCGGTATCCTTCCTCCGATCTCTAAGCTGACCAAATCCCAGGCAATGTACCACTTCGTAAGTGGCTATACCGCTAAGGTTGCCGGTACAGAAGTAGGTGTTACAGAACCACAAACAACTTTCTCAGCTTGTTTTGGCCGCGTATTCCTGCCTTTACACCCCGTAAAGTATGCAGAGCTGTTAGGTAACAAATTAAGCCAGCATACAGATGTGAACGTATGGTTGATCAATACCGGCTGGAGCGGTGGTCCTTACGGCATTGGTAACCGTATGAACCTGAAGTACACAAGGGCTATGATCACAGCGGCGATGAACGGTGAATTGAATGAGGCAAACTACACTGCACACCAGGTGTTTGGTGTATTAATGCCGGATGCAGTTCCTGGTGTACCTTCCGAAATTCTGAATCCCCAGGCCACCTGGGCAGATAAAGAAGGTTATACCCAAAAAGCATTGGAACTTGCCCAGTTATTCGTCAACAATTTTGCAAAATATGCCAGCGAAGCTAATGAAGAAACACTGGCTGCTGCACCATTAACCAGCTTGACGACAGTAAGTTAAAAGCGACGCTAAGATAAACTAAATTGAAGCTTCGATAAATTCATGATTAATTATCATATTTATCGAAGCTTTTTTGTAATATGCATGAAATTAATCACAAAAACCTATTAGTGTGACTAAGTATTTACTCAAAATAGCCCGGGGACTTCACAGAGCAGCACATCCCGAATACAAGAAAATAAAAGGCCTTAACCTCCTGGAGCATAACAAGCAGCCTTCAAGATCTCAGATTGTCAATTTTTTGTTACAACATTTAGATCGTGAGCACACTTGCTATCTTGAGATAGGAGTAAGGAATCCTATGGACAATTTTGTGCATATTAAAGCCAGTCAAAAGTATAGTGTGGACCCCGGAAAAGAGTTTAAAGAAAACCCTGTTGACTTTAAAGTCACCAGCGATGAGTTTTTTAACCTGTTAAGAGCCGGTAAAGTATTAAGTCCTGAACTTAAATTTGATGTCATTTTTATAGATGGTCTTCACCTGGCAGACCAGGTAGACCGGGATATCATCAATGCACTTGATTTTATTAAAGAAGATGGCTTTGTGGTACTGCATGACTGCAATCCGCCGACCGAATGGCATGCGAGGGAAAATCATATGTTCCTGGAAACACCTGCTTTCGGTCTTTGGAATGGTACTACCTGGAAAGCTTTCCAGAAATGGAGATTTGAGCCGGGAGTTTATTCCTGCTGTATCGATTCAGACTGGGGCGTTGGTGTTTTGTCTAAGAAGACCAATATCGGGAACAGTATACAGCCCGTCAACCCGTTTTATGAATTTGATGTGATGCATCAGAACCGTAAAGCACACCTGAACCTGGTTGACTTTGAAACCTTTAAAAAGTTTTTTAAGCCGGTTTAGCATTTCTCGTACATAATCATATAATTTTCGCTTTTTAAGCACCTGAAGACTGACTTTATGTTAGTCTTCACTTTTATTGGCCTAACTTCGCGCAAATTTTCCCACTTGTATTATGAAGCCAAATCGTAAAAAACTTGTTGTCGTCCTGGTCGTATTCTTTATCGCACTATGGGCTGTTTTTGCCGTTTATTATTATAATGTTTCCAAAGACATGAAAAGACCACCATCACTGGCCTTTCTTGGGGATGAAATCCATAAGGTGCGCGATTTTAAGTTTGTAAACCAGGATGGAGATACCATCAGTTTAGAGAAGGTAAAGGATAAGATCCTTGTAGTAGAGTACTTTTTTACCACCTGCCAGGGTATCTGCCCGCTCATGAACGATAATATGGCAGAAGTGTACAATACCTTTAAAAATGATGAAGATATTATCATCCTGAGCCATACCGTAGACCCAAAGCGCGATTCAGTGCCTGCTTTAAGAGATTATGCAAGAAAATACGATGCAGATAGTAAAAGCTGGATGTTCCTCACCGGGGATAAAAAAGAATTATATGACCAGGCAAGGTATAGCTACCTGGTGACCGCTGCGGATTCTTCAAAAACAGATATTGCTGCCGATTTTATACATACCGAGAATTTTGTCCTGGTAGATAAAAAAGGTCGGGTACGTGCCCATGCCTCAAAAGACGGCAACGTTTACCCTTACGACGGCACCGATAAGAAAGATGTAGCCCAGATGATAAAAGACATCAGACTACTTAAAGAAGAACAATAATATTTCAGATACGTTTACGATAAAAGTCCTGCATCAAGCAGGACTTTTATTATCTGGTATGTTCAGCAGTTAGTGCTAACTAACGCATGACCAGGTTATGCTCTTCAATTATTTTTCGGAGATTAGACAGGCCATAGCGCATCCTGCCCAAAGCAGTGTTGATGCCTACATGGGTCATAGTAGCGATTTCTTTAAAGCTCAGGTCTGCATAAATCCTCAATAAGATCACATCACGCTGCACCTCTGGTAGTTTGTCCAGCAACTGCAGCACCTGGTTAGAGGTTTGTACCTGTTCCATGTCCGTCTCTGCATTCCTATAGTCAATACACAGGTATTCAAACCATTCGAGATTATCCTTGGAGCTTACTTTGTTGATCTGTTTGTTCTTCCTGAAATAGTCAATACACAGGTTGTTGGCAATACGCATGGCCCAGGGTAAAAATTTGCCGTGATCGGCATATTTACCGGCGAGTATGGTATTTACAATTTTAATGAAAGTTTCCTGGAAGAGATCTTCTGCAGTATGCTTATCCTTCACTTTCATCACAATAGTGGTGTAAATGTTCTTCTTGTAACGATCTACAAGTTCCCCCACAGCAAGCTGAGATTGATTTTTCTGAAATGCCTCGATTAACTCCTGGTCAGAAGCTTTCTTGAATTGATTAGCCATAATGTCTACAATAACAGAGCTGCACAAAAGCAGGATGTTACTTTCTAATTGGTGATAAATTGTAGAGGTTGACTTATAATGGACCAGTTTTTTAGATAAACAAAAATAGGTTATTTTATTTATTTGGTTAAAATTTTTATATAATCCTGAAATAACAGGTTTACAGTAACCAAAAGTGATAGAAATCCCTATGTTTCAACACAAACAGATGACATAAACAAAGTCTATACAAGCTTGTGACAAATCAATAGACGCAGTTCCTGATAAAAGTCTTAGATTTGTGGAAAGAAATTTTGAAAATTATTTTTTGAGTATATGGAAGCGACTTTAATAGAAGCTCCTGTCACGTTTACAGCAGGGGCCTTAAGGGAAATAAAAAGATTGGTATCGGCACCTGATTTCGACCAGGAGATGATTTTGCGCATAGGAGTGAAAGGGGGCGGATGCTCCGGCCTGAGTTATGTGTTGGGTTTCGATAAGCAGGAAGCCGATGATGATGTCTTCGAAGTAGAAGGCATAAAAGCAATTATGAAAAAAGCGCACGGACTTTACCTGGCCGGGATGGAAATTGATTTTTCAGAAGGACTGAATGCAAGAGGTTTTGTATTTAACAACCCGAATGCGAGCAGCAGCTGCGGTTGCGGCACTTCGTTTGCAGTCTGATATTTATTGAACAATAAAGATTTTTTTAAGTGCTCAATGAAAATTGGGCACTTTTTTTCATACTAACTTGGCAAAACACACCTGGTAATGATAGATTTTCATCTGAAGAATTTATAGATCAAGGATAAGTTCCCTTTGAAAATTCTCTAATCTGCCGATTCATAAATCAGCTAATTAATACCTATTTTTGCACATTCATAAGCCACCAGCATCATGTCGGATTTACATATATACAACTCGTATACAAGAGAAAAAGAAAAATTTGAACCTATTACACCCGGTCATGTGGGTTTGTACGTTTGTGGCCCCACCGTCTCCGGGGAGTCTCATCTGGGCCATGCCCGTCCCTATGTAACCTTTGATGTGGTGAATCGTTATTTGCAGCACCTGGGCTATAAAGTGCGTTATGTGCGCAACATTACCGATGCCGGCCATTTTGAAGAAGAAGGCCGTGAAGCTACCGATAAGGTGGCCGAGAAAGCGATCCTGGAAAAGCTGGAACCCATGGAGCTGGTACATAAGTACACCAGCCTGTTTCATTGGGCCATGCGCCGTTTCAATACCTTAGAACCCTCCATAGAGCCTACGGCAACAGGCCATATCATAGAGCAGATCAGTATGATCGAAACCATCATTGCCAAAGGATTTGCCTATGAAGTAAACGGCTCTGTTTACTTTGATGTGAAAAAATATGCGGCAGAATATCCTTATGGCAAGCTTTCCGGGCGTGTACTGGACGATCTGCTGGAAACCACCCGCCTGCTGGACGGACAAGAGGAAAAGCGCGATAAAGCTGATTTTGCCTTATGGAAAAAAGCAGCACCCGAGCATATTATGCGCTGGCAGAGTCCCTGGGGTGTAGGCTATCCCGGCTGGCATATAGAATGTTCAGCTATGAGCAGCAAATACCTGGGCGAGCGTTTCGATATCCACGGAGGTGGTATGGACCTGCAATTCCCCCATCATGAAAGTGAGATCGCCCAATCTACCATAGCCCACGGCTGCGCACCGGTAAATTACTGGATGCACAACAATATGATTACCATTAATGGTAAGAAAATGGGTAAGAGTTACAATAATGTCATTAAGCTGACCGAACTGTTCAGTGGCGATCACCCGATATTAGAGCAGGCCTATCACCCGATGGTGATCCGCTTTAATATCCTGCAATCCCATTACAGGAGTACCCTGGATTTCTCTAACGAAGGCCTGCAGGCTTCTGAAAAAGCCCTGAAACGTCTTTGGGAAGCCTATGAAGTATTGCAGCAATTACCTTCAGGCAATCATGCAGCGAGCGATACAGAATTAGAGGCCAAAGCCCTTAACTGGTGCCATGAAGCGGCCGAGTTCATGAATGATGACTTCAACACCGCTAAAGTACTGGCCAACCTGTTTGAACTGGCCCCGGTCATTAACAGCCTCAAAACAGGGCAGATCAAGCCGGATGCGATTAGCGGCAGTACCCTGCAATTAGTGAAAGAGACCTATAAGATCTACCTGGAAGATATATTCGGTCTGCAACCGCTGAAGCTGGTGAACGATGATAAGATAGATGCGGTGATGCAGCTCGTGATCGATATGCGCAAGCAGGCACGCAGCAGAAAAGATTTTGAGACCTCAGATAAGATCCGTGATATGCTGGCCACTGCCGGTATCCATATCAAAGACGAAAAAGGTGGAGAGATGAGTTATACTATTGATTAAACACATTTTTGAGTGAGAAATATTCCTAAACTCTGGCGTTACGTCAAAGATCAGAAAAGCAAGCTGCTATTGTATTTTATATGCAGCTTGCTTTCTACATTTTTTGCATTGTTTTCTTTTACCATGATCATCCCGGTATTGCAGACCATCTTTACGGGTGTGCAGTCCCTGCCGGGAGATGCCAGCGGCTATATTGCAAAACTAACCGCATTCCTCAATCATATTATCCTGACAGAGGGAAAGCATGCCGCATTAACCTACTCCATCTTATTGGTACTGGTGGCCACCATTTTGAAGAACCTTTTCCTGTACCTGTCCCTGAGGATCCTGAATCCTTTGAGAAACAATGTGATCCGGAAATTAAGGCAGGATATGTTCAATAAGTCCCTGTCCTTACCCATTGGTTACTTTACCGAAGAGAAGAAAGGCGACCTGATCTCCAAAATGACCAATGACGTATCAGAAGTGGAGAACTCGATTATGGGCGTTATAGAAACCGTCTTGAGAGAGCCGGTGACCATAGTTGCTGTTTTGGTGACCATGTTTATCATGAGTCCGCAGCTCACTTTGTTTATGTTTATATTCCTGCCCATTGCAGGTTTGATTATCGGCAGAGTGGGTAAATCACTGAAAAAACCTTCCAATGCGGCCCAGGAGCAATTAGGCGATATGCTGGGTACGATAGATGAAACCCTGGTAGGGATGCGGGTCGTAAAAGCATTTAATGCAGAGAGCCATCAGAAGTCAAAGTTTACCTTATTGAATAATGAATTATTCCGGATCAAGAATAAGATTTCCTTCCGTAGAGATGCCGGCTCGCCCATGTCAGAGACCCTGGGCGTGATCGTGGTCTGTATTATTTTGTGGTATGGCGGTCGTTTGATCTTTAGCGGCGACACGAGCCTTACCGGCCCTGTATTTGTCGCTTATATAGCCTTCTTTTACCAGATCATCAATCCACTTAAAAACCTTTCCGGTGTATTCTACAATATGCAGAAAGGCGCTGCAGCCCTGGAGCGTGTAGAATCCTTTTTAGGTACCCCGGTGACCATTACCGAAAGGAAAGACCCGGTTATTATCCCTGAGTTTAAGGAAGAGATCGTATTTGAGAACGTCAATTTTTTCTATGGAGACAAGCATATTCTGAAAGATATCAACCTGCGTATTCCCAAGGGTAAAACCATCGCCTTGGTGGGCGCATCGGGTTCGGGAAAATCTACCCTGGTAGATCTGATCCCCCGTTTTCACGATGTAAGTTCCGGCAAGATCACGATAGACGGTATTGATGTCAAAGATGCCAAGCTTTTTGAATTGAGGAAGCAGATCGGAGTCGTTTCCCAGGAGCCTATTTTGTTCAATGATACCATTGCCAATAATATTGCTTTGGGTACAGGGGGTAAAACGATAGAGCAGATCGATGAGGCGGCACAAATTGCCAATGCCGCTAAATTCATTCAGCATAAAGAAAATGCCTATAAAGCAAATGTAGGGGAGCGTGGTTCTAAATTGAGCGGTGGTGAGCGTCAGCGGATTACTATTGCACGTGCCATTTTGAAAAACCCGCCGATACTAATTCTTGATGAAGCTACTTCAGCTTTGGATACAGAATCAGAGAAAATAGTGCAGGAATCCATTAATGAGTTGATGAAGAGCCGGACCAGTATCGTTATCGCACATAGGTTATCTACGATCTACAATGCAGACGAGATCATCGTTATGCAGCAGGGGGTTATTGTGGAGCGCGGCACCCACCAGCAACTGATGGAGCGGCAAGGGGCCTATCACAGATTGGTGCATATGCAGGAGCTGCGATAAGATTTATGCAGGAAATTGTATTGACCAGGGCATCATGTCCTGGTTTTTTTGTATAATTTAAGATATAAATATTTATAATTCGATACTGTTTTTTATATTGTAAGTTTTTGATTATCAATGTTTTGTGCTCTATTAAATATTATTTATATTTTTTATGTATTATTGTTTTGCTAGTGTAATTATCTGCCGGATGGGCGTTTTTCCTCCTTTTTAACTTTTTGTGTTAAAAAATAATTAAATTTTATTAACCAAAAACTATAAACGAAATGAAAAGATTCATTCTACCTATTGCGCTGGTTTCGGTATGCGTGTCCGGAGCTTTCGCGCAGGAGCGTCTCATAAAGGGGCGTGTCCTGGATGAGGCTGGAGAACCTTTGGCCGGGGCTACGATTATCTTTAAGGGTACACAAAACGGAACAGCTGCAGATGAAAGCGGTAATTTCCAGATCAATGTCGATGATTCGAAATCTGTTCTGGTGATCAGCTTTTATGGTATGCAAGATCAGGAGGTGGCTGCCGGTGATGGTACAAGAGATTTACGGGTTGTGTTGAAATCAAGTGGAGGAGATCAGTTAGCTGGTGTTGTAGTAACGGCATTAGGCATTAAAAGATCGGAGCGATCTCTGGGTTATGCGACTCAGCAAGTAAATAAAGATCAACTGGAAAATGCCCGTGCCAATAACGTGGTGGATGCACTTGCAGGTAAAGTTGCAGGTGTGCGTGTTAACCAGCAGTCCGGAGGTGTCGGAGGATCTTCAAAAATTATTATACGTGGGCAATCTTCACTGGATGCAGTATCTAGTCCCATATTTGTAATTGACGGGGTTCCGGTAAGTGATGCAAAGCAAGGGATGTCTAATTCCGGGATAGGCGTTGATTATGGCAATAGAGCTTCGGATATTAATCCGGATGATATTGAATCAATGACCGTATTGAAGGGCCCGGCGGCTACAGCTCTCTATGGACAATTGGCTAAAGATGGTGCCATAATAATTACTACGAAACGAGGTAAGCTAAATGGGCCACTTTCTGTTTCTGTCAACTCTTCCCTGAGGATGGAAAAGATTACCATTAAGCCTCATTTACAAGATCAGTATGCACAAGGAAATTATGGTATTTATAACCTAAGATTTGCCAACGGTTGGGGGCCAAAAATTTCAGATATGGCTGGTACTACGGTAAAAGATTATTTAGGCAGGGATGTAACTTTACAGGCTAATCCAAACAATATTGATAACTTTTTTCAAACGGGACGTACTTCTATTAACGATATTTCTATTTCCGGTGGTAATGCACAAGCAGATTATCGTATAGGATTCAATACATTGAACAGTCGCGGTATTGTATTAAATCAGGAGTTAAACAGATATGGTTTATCGGCAAACGTAGGTTATAAGTTTAGTGATAAATTTTCTTCCCGTTTTACCTTTAATTATATTAATTCCAATTCTAATGGACGACCTGTTCAGAGTTCAAATAATCCAAATGTCTTGAGTTCTTCTATTTATAGTGTACCCATTACAGTAGATGTTAAGGACTTAGAACAAAACTATATGAATGAACTCGGTGAGCAAAATAATATGACCACTGACAGAACCGGGAATAATCCATATTGGATTTTAAATAAAAATCTGAATGGTAATAAACTGAATCGTTTTTACGGTGCTACTTATTTGGAGTATAAACCGCTTGATTGGTTGACTTTCTCCAATAATTTCGGTTATGATATGTATATGGAAAACCGTTTAGGTTATGTAAGGGCTGGAACCGCTGGTGATATGTTAGGTAGCTATATTAGCACAGACTTGTTTCAGAAGCGTTTTAATAACGATTTGATGGCCATAGCCCAAAAAGATGTTAATGAAGATTGGAATCTTAAAGCTTTGTTAGGGACCAACTTTTTAGACCGTCGTACGGATGTAGCTGGTGTAGCAGGTTCTAATTTATTGCAAGATGTTGGTACTGGTGTGTTTAGACCAGGTAATGCTCAAACTGTTATCGCGAGTAGAAGCTATGCAAATTCCAGGTTAGTAAGTATTTATGGCGAATTGGCGGCTTCCTACAAAGATATGTTGTTCTTATCGGTAACCGGTAGGAATGACTGGTCTTCTACTTTGGTATTTACTGGCAACTATTCTTATTTCTATCCATCTGTTTCCGGATCTTTTGTGTTTACCGAGTTGATGAAAGATAAGAAAGTTCTTTCTTTTGGTAAATTGAGGGCTACATGGGCCTCCGCAGCTTCTGATGCTGACCCATATACTACTTTATTAAGTTATGATCCCTTAACCGCCTATTTTACCCAATTCTCTTTACCAGGCAATTTTCCGTTCCTGGGTAATGGCGCTTATCAGGTTTCGAGGATTTCACCTACAGAAAATCTTAAACCTCAAATCTCCACTTCCAGGGAAGTCGGTGCGGATTTAAGGTTTTTTGGAAACAAGATCGGTTTGGATGTGACCTACTATAATACATTAACAAATAATCAGATCATGAATATTACTGTGCCCGCTTCAACAGGCTTCTTCGTGAAGCAGATCAACGCGGGTTCTATTACAAACAGAGGCTGGGAAGCGATGTTGCGCGTAAGTCCGTTCGCAGATAGAGAAGGTGGTTTCAAATGGGATTTCATGGCCAACTTTTCTCGTAATCGCCAGGTCGTGAACGAACTATTCGGTGACCTGAAAGAATATTCAGTTCAGTCAGGATGGAGTGGTTTGCAGATCAAAGCTCCGGTTGGAGAAAGTTTTGGGCTTTATGGAACAAAATGGAAACGTGATCCAGACGGTAATTTTATTATTAATAAGAATACCGGTTTAAGAGAATTAGAGCAAAATCAGTTTTTAGGGAGTGTTATTCCTGATTTTATGTTAGGAATAAATAATAGCTTTTCTTACAAAGGATTCCGTTTAGGTTTCTTAGTGGATATCCGCCAGGGAGGTGTCTTTTATTCCGGTACTGTAGCATCACTCAGAAGTTCTGGAATGGCGTATGAAACTATGGAAAACCGGGGTGCTACATTTATTGATAAAGGCGTTAATGATAATGGTAATGGTACCTATTCTCCTAATGAAACTCCGGTACAGAGTATGCAGGATTTTTGGGGACGTTATGCTGCTACAGCCAATACAGAAGGTAATGTATTTGATGCGTCTTTCATCAAGTTAAGAGAAGTGATATTTGCTTATTCTTTCCCCGAAAAATTCAGACCATTTAAGAAAGCAATTAAAGGTCTTGAACTTGGGTTGGAAGGCAGAAATCTATGGCTGATCCAATCTCATGTACCACATGTTGATCCGGAGATGAGTTATTTTGGTGCAGGTTCGGTAGGAGATGGTGTGGAGTTCAATAGTTTTCCTGCCACCGCATCTTATGGTCTTAACTTAAAAGTAAAATTCTAGCACATGAAAAAGATATTCATTATAGCAATAGCGGCGCTTTCTTTGGGTTCCTGTAAGAAAGCTTTTGAGGAGATCAACACAAATCCTAATGCGGCCCAAACAACAACTCCTGAATTATTGTTCAGTGGAGCAGCGGTAAATTTAGGGACGACAAGAGTCGGTGGAGATTTGTATACATCTATGATTTTATCGGCTCAAACAATGGCCTCCGGGGGAAACTACGGGTGGGGTGCTGCAGATATCTATGATATCAGTCCATATTCGACGGGTAATATCTGGCGGACTTATTACGTGAGTACAGGATTTAATCTAAAGACTGCCATTCGGTTAGCAGAAGAAGCTACTCCTGTAAAGACCGGTGCAATTGGTCAATGCAAAGTCTTGTTAGCTGAAAATATTTATGAAGCTACCATGATTTTTGGAGATGTACCGTATTCAGAAGCCTGGCAAAAGGAAGTCAATTACCCACATTTTGATAAGCAGGAAGATGTATTAAATGGTTTGCTGACCTTGTTGGATGATGCACTTGTGAATCTTGATGCCGCTGATGCATCAACAACAGCAATAAAGTCATATGATTTGTTTTATAAGGGAGATATGAACAAATGGAAAGCTTTAGCAAAGTCACTTAAATTTAAGATTTTAATGACAATGGTAGATAAGGTGCCTTCTAAGGCTGCGGATATAGCTACTTTATACCAGGAAGGTGGTATGATTGAATCAGCTGCAGGGAACTTTGTCTTTCCATTTGGTACTGCTTCCGGGAACTCAAATCTTAAAAATGCCCTGTTGGTGAAATATGGTAATGGTAGTAACGTGTTCTTTTTTGCGAACAAATTGGTTATAGATCCTATGATTGCAGATAGTGATCCAAGACTGTCTCATTATTTTGATTTAGGAGATGCTGCTACTAATTTTCAGGGTGTAGCCACAGAGGCTGAGGCCACAGATATGACCTCTAAAATCAGCATGCAATTGTTCGCAGCGGATGCGCCTGAATATATTATGACCTATCAGGAATTGTTGTTTTTAGAGGCAGAGGCTGCCGCTAAAGGGTATATTCCCGGAGGAACTAGCCTTGCGCAGGAAAAATATCAAACGGGCATTTCTGAAGCTTGTAAGCTCTATGGAGTATCTGCCGGCGCAGCAAATACTTTTGCTAGTGGAAAACTGCTGAGTGCTACACCATTAAAAGATATTCACTTGCAACAATGGATAGATCTGATGGATAGGCCAATTGAAGCATTTAATACCTGGAGAAGATCCGGTACCAAAGGAAATGAAGTGCCAACATTACAGATTCCCCCAGGTGCACCAAATGCGGGGTTAATGTACCGTTGGCAATATCCTTTAGATAATGAAATCCTGCCAAATATAAATGCTCCTCAGGATGTAATTTATTATTATCAGCAGCAATGGTTTGACCTTTAAATCTTATAGTTATGAAAGCAAATAAAATAATAAAATATTTAGTGCTCGCTTCTGTATTTGTTGTAGGAGTGATGGCGTGCAGCAAGAAATATCCAGGTGACTCGTACGATTTTTCCAGTACAGCTAAACGATATATTCAATTGGCACCTGGACAGGCTGTAGAGATTAATGCAGAGACTGTAGACACTCTTATTATAAATGGCACAGATACTACTGAAGCATATTACTATATTCCTTCCGCAGGTACACTTACTGTGGCTACAAGAGAGGGACTTGCAGAAAATGTAAATATTGTAATTGAGTATGTTAGTCCGAATGCAACAAGAACATTGAATCAGGTTTATCCTAAATTTAGTCAAAGTCTGGCAGTTGAAGTAAATGCTGAAGATGCCGACTTCGGTAGTGAAGATGAAATTGAAGGGACCTTGACATTGAAATCTGCGTCTGGTGCTGATTTGAGATTAGGTTATCCTCAAGAAGGAGATAATTTGACTGTTCCGTTCATTGCGTACAAGCCATATGTGATTCATGAATATTAGTAAGGAATATTTCTTAATATTAAAATTTATCCGTACCTTTGCTCCCTATTTTTCACATAAAAGGAGGTATTAATATGCTAATTATCGATTCTAAAGATTGCGAGAACATTGACAAAGCGCTCAAGAAGTATAAGAAGAAATTCGAAAAATCTCGTACGCTGAATCAGTTACGTAAGCGCCAAGCTTTCACTAAGCCGTCTATCACTAAGAGAGAGCAGGTGTTGAAAGCAGCTTATCGTCAGCAAATTCTTGCAGGAAAAGTAGAGATCTAATTTCTCTTTTCTGTCTTTACGACAAGCAGCATGCAGTGAAGCCCGACCTACAGGTCGGGCTTCACTTTTTTATAAATACGCGATACAATAAAAAATCATTTGTTATAAATTTTTTAATGCTGATTTAATTGCTTTTTAAGATGCGTATATTTACATCAGAGCAGCAGATAAAGTGTTTATGATTCAAGAGCATCTTAAATTATTTGAACAATACCTGAAGTACGAAAAACGTATGTCCGCACATACTATTTTAGCGTATGCTCATGATCTGAACCAGTTCACTGCCTATCTTTCCGGTACTTATGAACTGGAAGATACCGGCCGCATAGAGGCTTTGCACGTGCGCTCCTTCCTGGTGCACCTGAATGAGTTCAAGCATAAAGAACGTTCTGTTCAAAGGAAAATATCCTCCATCAAATCTTTTTTCAAATTCCTGCTGAAACGGGGCCTGATCATGAGCAACCCGGTAGCGCAGATAAAAGTGCCTAAAGCACCGGCAAGATTACCTGTATTCCTGGAACAACACCAGAGCGAACAACTTTTTTCGGACATCGTTTATCCTGCTGGCCTGGAGGGGCTTACCCAACAGCTGGTGATGGAGCTTTTGTACCAGACGGGTATAAGGCGCGCAGAACTGATCCATTTAAAAGAGGCCGATGTAGATGTGTACAGGAATGAAATTGTGGTGTTGGGCAAAAGAAATAAGGAAAGAGCGATCCCGGTAGGGCCGCAACTGGTCCGGTTGATCAGTGAATATTTAAAAGAAAAAAAGAGAATAATTGTTAGCGAACATAATAATTTGCTAACTTTAGAATCAGGAAAACCATTGTATGATAACTATGTGTACAGGGTCGTGAAACGCTATCTGGGCGAGGGTATAACCACGATCAGTAAAAAAAGTCCGCACGTGATGAGGCATACATTTGCTACACATCTCACCCATAACGGAGCAGGCATAAGTGCCATTAAAGAATTGTTGGGACACAGCAGCCTGGCGGCCACACAAATCTATACACACAGTAATATAGAATACTTAAAAAAAATATATCAGCAGGCGCATCCAAAAGCGACTAATGAATCTTAAATAACAATTGTTAACACTTAAAATTAAACCAATATGAACGTTCAAATTCAGGCAGTACATTTTGATGCAGATCAGAAGTTAATCGATCATATAGAAAAGAAAGTGGAGAAATTCAAAACTTTTCATGAAAAAATTATCAATGTGGAAGTCTCCTTGATCCTGGAGCATGTGAATGAAAAATTAAACGATAAAGTAGTACACATAAAGGTCAATATACCTAAAACGTCATTGTTCGCAAAAAATGAATCAAAAATCTTTGAAGAGTCTTTCGAGAATGCCTTTGATTCTATTGTGGCACAAATAAAAAAGCATAAAGAAAAATTAATAGCATAGGCTTATAAAGGCTGCGCTCAATATATATTAAAACAGGAAAGACCCTCAGCAGACGTTGAGGGTCTTTACATTTCACCTAAAAACAAAAAACAATACTCTCTTGTGTAGATAACACGTCCCGAGGGGGAAGAGTATCGGACTCTTGTTATACTAACTATTATAGACAGCCAAAACTTGTAATAGTTTAGGTAAGAATTTGTTAATAATAATTTTATAGAGCAAACTGCTGGTCCCTCAATAGGTTTTTGATCCCTGCTTTCCTGTAAACGGGAGAATAAATCAGGATATTCGGCCATTTTCACTAGGTTTGCGTTGTTTAATTTGAATGACCATTATATGAAACATATTTGCATAGTTTTATGGCTATTGCTTAGCTCCCTGAACATTTTTGCCCAGAAGGATACCGCTGATGATACCCGCATGAGCTTATTGACCTGCGGTGTAGGGGATGAACTTTATTCCTCTTTCGGGCACACAGCGATCAGGTACTACGATCCGGCTAAAGGGATTGATGAAGTCTACAATTATGGGATGTTTGAATTTAGTGACCCTGATTTCCTGATGAAATTCACAAGAGGAAAATTATTGTATTATGTTGCGATTGGCAGCTACAACAATTTTGTAGAAGACTACAGCTATGAGCGAAGAAGTGTGATAGAACAGGAATTGAACCTAAGCTTAGCACAAAAAACTCAGATCCTGGCTTTTTTGAAAAATAACCTGAAGCCGGAAAATAAGTATTACAAATATGATTTCCTGTATGACAACTGTGCTACAAGGATAAGAGATATTTTCCCGGGTATACTGGGTCCCGGTTTTAGTTATGGCGCATCACTACCGGATGAACGTAAAATAAGCTTCAGGGGCATTATCAATGAATACCAGCGCAACAATCACTGGGCGCGTTTGGGGATTAACATTATACTGGGCAGCAAGATTGATAAAGTAATGACTAATGAAGAGGCCATGTTCCTGCCGGATATGCTCATGAGGGCCGTAGGAGACGCAAGGCTGGACGGAAATGCCTTTGTGGCCGGATCGCCCGTTCAGGTCGTGAAAGGCGCAGATCGCTCAGCACTGAGCCTTAACGGGCCAATGTGGGCGATGGTCGCACTGCTCTTAATTACTTTGCTCGTATTTTTTGTAAGGCCTTTAAAAGTACTCAAGCCGCTTGTAGCCTTTATTCATTTATTCATCAGTGGCTTACTGGGTGCAGTATTATTGTTTATGTGGCTGGGCACCGATCATCAGTCCTGTGCCAATAATTATAACCTTTTATGGGCCCTGCCCTTCAACCTGCCTTTTGCCTTTACGCTGTTCCGGCCCAGGAAATGGCATAAGCAATACAGCCTGATTGCTATCTTGCTGCTGATTCTTGCCTTAATGGTTCATGTAATAGGCATACAGGTCATGTCACTGAAAGAATTAATGCCCTTTTTCCTGTGCCTGCTGTACGTGTACCTGTTTGTGTACAAGAGGGCGATCGCTGCTTTTGGCGGAGGGGCCGGTAGTTCGGTCGCCAGGTAGTAATATGACAATTAACTTACATTTGGAATAGTAATTTTGCACATTGAATCCACAGCCATATTTGTGGGGAGGATTATTGTTTATTAAGTTCAGCCAAATATTATGATAAGAGCAGAAAAGAAAGCATCTTTATTAATTGTTGAAGATGAGGAGAGCTTAAGAGAGGCTTTAAAATTAAATTTAGAGCTGGAAGATTATGAGGTCACCACCGTTATCAGTGGCACCTCGGCTATAAAGGCTGTAAAGCAGGAATATTTTGACCTGATCATACTGGACATTATGATCCCGGAGATGGATGGCTTAACTGTGTGCGAGAACATCAGGATCCAGAATAATGATGTACCTATTCTTTTCCTTTCGGCCCGTAATACCAGTAACGACCGGATAGAGGGCTTAAAGAAAGGCGGAGATGATTATATGACCAAGCCTTTTGACCTGGAAGAATTGCTGATCAGGGTAGATAAACTGATTACAAAAAATAAAAAACTTAAAGAGCGCAGCTATGTGCCCGATACTTATACATTCGGTAAGTGTAAGATCGATTTTTCTGCACAGGTAGGAAAGGATAAGGATGGCAAAAATATTGAATTGAGCAAAAAGGAAATAGCCTTGCTGAAACTGCTGATCGAGCACAAGAATGAAGTAGTGAGCAGGGAGCATATATTACAGGCGGTCTGGGGCTATAATGTCTATCCTACCACACGTACCATTGATAATTTTATCCTCAATTTCAGGAAGTATTTTGAGAAAGACAGCAGAAGCCCGAAGCATTTTCACTCGGTGCGCGGTGTCGGCTATAAGTTCACAGAATAGAAGAAATTACTCAAGAAGTTTGCAAAACACATGAAATATATTAATTTAGGTGTTTAAACGGAAAATGTTATCATGAAGAAACTTTTATTAGCTATAACTTTTTGTGCCGGGCTTGCCGCATGTAACCCAGATAAAAAAATGGTAGAAGCAGTGGTGATCAATACCGGGGATATTACCAATGAAGGTTGTGGTTATCTTTTAGTGCTGCCAGATAGCGCATTGCTGAAGCCGGTTCGTTTAGATGCTGCATTTCAGCATCATAATATGCCTGTTTTGGTTGAATATACTTTCTCCGGACTTACTGATACCTGTGATTACGGACCTAAAGTTTATGAGATGGTGACCATTAGCCGCATCAAAAAAGATTTATAATTTTATTCTAAGTTTACAAAAAAGCTGCACTTTCTTAGGAAAGTGCAGCTTTTTTTGTGTTAATAATTTGCCAATTTGTCCCTTTTTGCATAGATAGAATATCTGAATAATTAATGTTAAATCAGGATGAAACCAGGATTAAATCAATGAAAATTTAACTAAAATATTATAATAATTTTTTGATGGAAAGTATCGCTGCTATTGGGTTTGAAAGATGAAGCCATTGCAGATTATGCAGAAAAAAAGCTGAATTATGAACATATAATTCATCTGCATTTAAGATAAAATACGGGAATTCCCGTATTGTTTTTTTTAGAAAATATTTTGACCTTTGTAACAAATACTTAGATGTTACATCTTTTGAGTATTTGTTCTGAAACTAAACGCTGTGAAAAATAGGAAAAATGCTAATACTGCTCCTATTTATTTTATTACATTTAAAATTATATGAGTATGAAACAAACAAACTTAATTTCTTAGGCAATTTCATGAAGCTTAGATAGTGAAATTGACCTATTTTCCTGCCTTGCAATTTTTTGCATTACAATCCAATTTCTGAATTGGTACGCAGCCTCTGATAAACACATCAAGGGTATTTTGCCTCACTATCTCTATAGCTACTCGAGCTGAACCATTTGGACTATCCAAATGTGTATGTGTCATAATATGCATACGTCTTTTCTATTTTACTAAGAAACACATTTTAATTTTTTAAACGGCTTAACCAGGGGCCTTCACTTTCGTGCGCTATAGCCACGGTAAACGCAAAATTTTACTTTTTGCGTATGCCGACACTCGTCTATTATCTAATAATTTAAAAATTAGTATAAATTATACTAATATGATATTAAGTTCTTTGTAAATTAAAAAAATATGTATTGCAAAATACTGACACTTATGACAATCAAATAATAACCTTACAAAACAACAATGCTATGAATTTAGATCTACAAACAAAAGTGCCCAAACAATGGAGTTATCTGGGTATCTGCGTAACATTCTTTTTAACCATGTTATGCCCGAATATCATTGTCGCACAACAAAGTAACCTTGTTGCCAACCATAGAGTGGACTGGGTGGCCCCCACTTTTTCCAACTTTACTATTACGAAAAATGCTACCTCAGGTGTATCCGGTCAAACGTCTTCTTTGACAAACGAGAATAATGTAGTGGATGCAAACGTCAGTAACTCGGCTACTTTGGTATTGCATGCCCAGCAAGTAGGAGGTGCGCCTTTAGGCTGTCTTACCCCCGTCTCTACCAATGGGCAGGGAACGCTTACGATCACTAATGGCAACACTTACAATGGGGGAAACTATGTTTCTTTTGTGGTAACAGACGATGCCAATACAACGTTTTCTGTTCAGACTTCTGCCAATGGCACAACATTTACCCCAATAGCTTCTCAGACTAAAATAGACATGGGGAGTGGTAATGTTGAAGTGGGAGGTTTCGCGCCTGCAGCTTACACCCATGTGCGTCTGGTGGCTACTTTAGCAGCGCCTACCTGTGGTACTACGATTACCAGGACTTACCAGATCACTAAAGTGACGCAGGTAAGCTATGCCGCTGCACCAAACACAGTCTGTAACCAAACTACAGGACTTGTTTATCCTTTGTTTAATTTATCCGTTTTGCCGGCAACAGCGACAGAAGTCATTGATGCTTCCACAACGAATTCGACGGCTATCAGCTCCCTGTTGGGATTGCCGGGAACATTATCCGTCAGAGATAATTATTCCACTTACCCTACCGGTAGTTTCCTGGGTTTCAGGGTATCCAACTCTGCCGGTCTTTTAGGTATATTAAGCCTTGACCTCTTGAACAGTATCACTTTAAGAACCTATTTGAATGGAACACTTCAGGAAACAAAAAGTGGAGCGAATGTTTTGCTGGGTGTGGGTTTATTGACCGGTAGCACACCTTACGAGATAGGACTTATCACGACACTTCCTGCTGATCGTGTGGAGATATCTTTCGCTTCTACACTGGGATCTATGAACGTATTCAATGCTATTTTTAAATGCTTCTCTGAAGGACCGGCACTAGCCTGCAATACCCGTACTATCTTAAGAGAACCCACATACCCGGTAACCGTGGATAAGAATACTTCTGGTTTACTGAATGTAGGCTTATTGGGACAGAATATCCTCAACCTGGATTATATCCTGGATGCGGATACGACAAACTATGCTACGGTGAATCAAAGCCTGGCTAATGTGGGTAATGGGTTACAAATATCCGTTAAGAAATCGCTTTCCCCTTTCCCGGGCGGCTACTATGCAGGATTTGACATAGGTCAGGCCGGTGTATTGGCTTTAGACCTGATGGATAACCTGGGCGTGGCTACCTACCTGAATGGTACACTACAGGAAACGGTAACAGGTAGCGGCTCGCTATTAAATTTAGGCACCTCGCTCCTGAATGGTGACGGGCGTAAACTGATAGGATTCAAGACAGATCCGCTGAAACCATTTAATGAAATAAGACTGGTATCTACAGGCTCTGTAGCCCTCAATGTGTTGAAGCAATTACGTATCTATGGCGTAGTAGCACAGCAGTTTTGTGCGGGCACAGCTTTAGCTTGTAATATGCCGGTAAGCATGACACAACCTCAATACCCGGTTTATGTAGACGGTAAGTTTACCAGCAACAGCGGTCTCATCGCTGTAGCCGGTGCCATCAATACTTCTGAAAATGTAATTGATGCGGATACTGCAACGTTTGCTTCCATTGATATGACCGCAGGTGTGGGTACTACCACAACTTTTGCGGTGACCGATGCCGTCACTAATTACACCGCTAATACTTATGTTGCTTTTGATATAGCCATCAATAAACTGGTAAGTGTAGATGTACTCAATGCGATCAGGATTCGCCTGATCAAAGATGGTGTACTACTAAACACTGTGTACACTCCATCTTTACTCGCAGGTGTGGGTGCGGCTGCCGGAGAGCAGCGTCAGCGCATAGGCATCATAGCTACAGAAGAGTTTGATGGTGCCCAGTTAGTTGTTGACGGTATTGTGAATGTAGGCCTGTTGGGAACACTGAAAGTCTATGGGGTTTCTTTTGAAAAACTTTGTGCTGCTCCTTTGCTCTGCAACCAGACGGTAGAACTTAAAAACGGCCAGAACCCTGTTGTGATCAATGATGTGAGGACCGGAGCTTTGGGACTGGCAAATGTGACAGCAGCAGGAAGTGCGGTTGAAAACCCATGGAATGTGATCGATACCTCTGCGACCAATTATGCTAAACTGACCAAAACAGTTGGTGTGGCCAATAGCGTTGCACTTTCTGTGATCAACCCGATCGAGCAATATCCTATAGGCACTTTTGCAGGATTCAGGGTGGTAAATGAAAATACAGGCCTTTTACAGTTAGACTTGTTCAACAGCATTACCGTAAGAACCTACCTGAATGGTGTGGTACAGGATGAGATCTCCGGGAATAACCTGATCAACCTGGGCCTTGTGGGATTGCCGATATTGGGCAGCGGTAGCGGAACTCCTTATAACGTTGGATTCTATACCACAAAAACCTTTAATGAAATCCAGATCTCACTGAATAACCTGGTAGGCCTGAATGCCGGTCTCACCAATACTTTGCGTGTATACAGCGTATTTGTAGATACCCGCTTTGCTACAGGCAACAGTTTATTGTGCTCCAGTACCCATCCTGATTTTGGCGTTAGCTATGTCAACCAGTTAACGAATGGCAATGTAAGTACTAATGACAAAATGCCTGCCGGTACTACCTATGGCCCGGCTGTGGCCAGGGCTGCTAATCCTAATGCTACACTTCCGGTGATGAACAGTAATGGTACTTATACTTTTACTCCTACTTTACCTGGCGTGTATACCTTTGATGTAAGCGTATGTGTGGCAGGACAGACTACGGGCTGTGCCACAGAAAAATTGACTATTTCTGTAATCGATCCGGCTTTAACGACGAACAGGCCTATCGTGAATGACGATGTAGCCATCATGAAAGGAGCTGCCACCAATCCGCCTGCAACAACAATCAGTGTGAAGCAGAATGACGGTGCCGGTAACCTGCGCGGCACATTAGGTACACCTGTGGCTATTACGTCAGGAGTTGGCGCACCTGCTCATGGTACCGTTACCGTGAATGGTTCGGGACAACTGGTGTACACGCCTGCTGCAGGGTTCTTTGGTACCGATGAATTTGCCTATACCATTTGTGAAACGCCATCTGGCTTGTGTGATACCGGCAGAGTGCGTGTAAGCGTATTGGTAAGTGATGTGCCGAACAGCACATTAGCGGCCGATGATTATATGCCCGTTGTGAACAATACTGCCTTAACCGTAACAGCGGCTAATGGTGTATTGATTAATGATAAAGATCCGGAAGGAAATACTCAGGCCGTTACGCCTAAAACAGAAACGGCTGCCGGAAAAGGTACGCTTGTTTTGAATGCCGACGGTAGTTACACATTTACACCGGTAGGCGGCTTCCTGGGAGATGCACAGTTTACTTATGAAGTTACAGACAATGCCAGCCCTGCCTATAGCGCCAGTGCTACCCTGCATTTGCTGGTAAGAGAAAATCCTTTTGTTACCTTACCCGATCTTGCTATTACTTATATCAATAAAGAAGTGAGCGGAAATGTAGCTGCTAATGATAAAATGCCGGCCGGTACCAGTTACGGAACCCCGGTATCAGTTGCCGGAAATCCTAATGCCAGTATTCCTGGGCTAACATCGGCAGGTGTCTACACCTTTACGCCGACCGCAGCCGGTAGATACCAGTTTGATGTGCCGGTGTGTCTGCCTGATCAGGCCACAAACTGTGCGATACAAAGATTGACCATTACCGTGTTAGATCCTGGTGTAGCTACCAATGGAGTGATTGCAAATGATGATGTAGCTTATGTGAAAGGAAGTAATACAAGCCCTGTTCCTGTAACGATTCATGTGAAATCAAATGATGGTGCCGGTAATATAGGCGGTACCTTATCCAATCCTGTTATCCCGACCTCCGGTGCGGGATCTCCGGCTCACGGAACGGTTTCTGTTGATGGTAATGGTAATGTGATCTACACACCTGCCGCAGGATTCTTTGGTACCGATCAGTTTACTTACACTGTTTGCGAAACCCCTTCTACCTTATGTCAGACGGCTACAGTAAAAGTGGAAGTCCTGGCACCGGCTGTGGTGAATGCAACCTGGGCCATTGATGATTATGTCACCACACCTAAGAATACTACTTTGACGGTGACTGCTGCAAACGGTGTATTGGCTAATGATTTAGATCCTGAAAGCAATGTACTTTCGGTAGAGGCGAAAACAGAGACCATTACGGGTAAAGGAACACTTGTACTGGCTGCAGATGGCAGCTATACCTTCACTCCTGTTTCCGGGTTTGTAGGGCCGGTTACCTTTAGTTATGATCTCTCCGATAATGGTGCGCCTGTAGCTACTGCAAAAGGAACATTAATGATTCTGGTAAGATTGCTTCCAGACCTGACGATTACGACCCAGATCAGCAGCGCTAATTTTTCAATCGCCAGCCTGACTACGGCAAGCTATCGTATAAGGATCACCGAGCTGGAAGGTTCGCCCACCACCAATTTTACAGGCCCGGTATATGTAAGGTTAAGCAAGAGCAGTGCGGCATTCAGCTACAGCTTTGATCCCCTGTTATCTTCAATGAATATAGGAGGCACGGTTCCTGTCAACAATGCAGACTGGGAGTTGATCACCAACAATTCTACGATGATGCTGTTCCGCCTGAGGCCAGGTGCAGAGATTGGAGCATATACTACATCAAGCATCGGTGTTTCTATCCAGGTGCTGGGTAGCGCTACCACTGCTACCAACAACATTACCTCCGTTATCTATAATAACTCTGGCGGAGAATCCGTGAACGGTAATAACAGTAACACAAGGAAAGTAAATATTCAATAAAAAACGATTAATTAATTAACATGTTAGACTCTTTAAACTTTAAGATTATGAGAAAATTTTTAGCTTTATTAGGAATTATTGCAACCTCTTATGGTACTACCTTCAGCCAGATCCCGCCCACTGCAATAAATGCCGATCCGGCGGCCGGTTCTATTTCATTAGTAGGTGGTGGAAATCAAATTAACCAAACCGCTCAGGTAGACTATACCGTCACCAATGAAGCGACGGTTCCGCCCAATACTAACGGAATAATACCTCCCGGCAGCCTGGAGGTGACTATAGGCTTTCCCTTACAATACGGTTTGCAGGTAGGTGTAACTCCTGTAGTTGCCAACTGGACGGTATTGGCCCACACTCCTGGCCCTGGTGGATTATTGGTCATCACCAATAACCAGGCTATTGATGCCGGAGCTGAACTGGTAGCAACCGTTGGTGTCGCAGGGTTTGTGCAGATAGCAGCACCGCAAACCACTACGATGACAATAGACCGCAGGCTTAACCCCTCTATTATTGTAGCTAATGTTAATCCCAACAATGACTCCAACACCGGGTTCCTGTCGGTATCTGCGCCGCTTCCTATCAAGTTGGCCAGCTTTGCGGCTAAGCAAACTTCTTGTGGGGTAGTCAACCTGGACTGGCTGACGACTAAGGAGCAAAATGTATCTCACTTCGATATTCAATACAGTAAAGACGGACGTGAGTACACAGACCTAAAAAGAGTAAGTGCGCAAAATTCTATTACCGGGGCTACTTATGATGCAGTAGTGAAGCAAACTGATAGAGATGGTTTCTACAGGCTGAAAATGGTAGACTTTGATGGCGTATTCTCTTATAGCAATGTAGCTAAAGTGACACTGACCTGTGAACCAAATGTGATCAGCGTATCACCTAATCCTGCAACTACGGCATTCCATATTGCCGGGCTGGAGAATGCTGCTGAAATTCGATTATTTAATATTGCCGGACAGGAAATTCTGAAGAAGAAAGTGGAGGCAGGAAACAGTAAAATCGATGTTTCTATGCTGCCTGCCGGAAATTATAACCTGGTCATCAGCGATGCTTATGGCAGCAGGACTACTTTTAAAGTGGTTAAATTATAACGGATCGATGAAGCCTGAAGCTTAATTAAAAGTATTTGTTTCATACTAGTGAAAGCCCCTGCAAGAACTGTTCTCAGTTTATTGAATGGGGTTTTACTATTTATAGCAGGTCTTGCTGCTCCCGTTACGGGATATGCTCTATGCTGCTCTAGCGCTTCAGGTCATCAATGGAGATGATCTCGTGCTGCAAGGCATAAGTGATCACCCCGATAAAGTTCTGGGCACCAGTTTTTTCCATCAGGTTAGCCTTATGCTTTTCTACAGTCTTGGGGCTTATATTAAGCATCTCTCCGATGCTGCTTCCACTATATTCTTTAAGGGTAAGCTTTAATATTTCGTGCTCCCTGGCCGAGAATAGGCCCTTGTCCATAGAGATAGCGCCATTTACCTCGGTCTCTTTAGCTATACCCTGAATGATACTGGCAAAGCTGTTTTCAAAGTAAAAGCCATTATTGTTCAATTTGTTGATGGCATTTTGTAACTCTATCGGGTCCGTATTTTTGGTAAAAAAGCCTTGTACACCCGATTTTAAAACTTTGCTGATGGTATCCCTTTCATTCAGCTGAGTCAACACGAGTGTCTTAATAGCCGGGTACTTAGACTGTAAGATACTGCTTGTTTCAAATCCATCCATTACCGGCATTTGCAGGTCCAGTAGTAAAATGTCTACCTCTGTATGCTTTAAATGCTCCAGGAGTTCTGCCCCGTTTTCTGCTTCTAATATAACCTGCATGCCCTCAAAACTATTGATGAGTAAGCTCAGGCTCTTCCTGAATAAGGTATGGTCGTCTGTTATCGCAATCCGCAGCATCTAACTTGCCTTTTTTAATGTTAAAATAATGGTGTTTCCTTTCTCTGCCTGTAATTGCTCCAGGTGAGCGCCTATTTGCTTTAACCTCGTGGTGATACTCTTTAGGCCGATGCCTTTTGAGCTCTTTAAATGTTGATGGAAATCAAAAAAAGTACCGTCATCAGATATCGTAACCTTTACGATCTGCTCAGATTCGCTCATGGCGAAATTAACCTGGCTGATCTTTCCATGCTTGAACATATTATTGAACAATTCCTGGATGATGCGATACAGTTCATAGGCCTCTGTTTGTGTCAGGGTAATATATTCCTGCAGGTATTGGTCCTCCACGAAAATTTTAGACCATTTCCTGTATTTTACAAAGAAGTCTTTCAGTACAGCAATAAGCCCGAGCGTATCCAGCAGGGGAGGCATCAGATTATAGCTGATCATTTGAATGTTTTCCTTCGTATGGTCCAGGGTATGTTTTACTTCCTGTAATAATGATTGCTTGAAACTATCCTCTTCTTTGGTATATAAGAGGGAGATATAGTTAGTGATGGCATTGAGGTCACCGTTGACCCCGTCATGGAAGTCGCTGGCTATTCTTCTGCGCTCCTTTTGTTCTACTTCCAGCGTGGCCTTAAGTAGATTTTCGGCTTCCTTTTCCCGCATACTGTACACCCTTTTGTGGTACAAAAGCGTAATAAGGATCAGGGTTACCGCCAGTGCAAGCATCATAAATGTGCCTACCCAGAATAGAAATTTTAATTCGATTTCATTTGCCATGCCCCAATGCTTAAAAGAATCCTGAAAATTAATGCTGCAATAATATTTACTAACCAGTAATCATAAAAATTAGTATTGAGGTTAAAGATACTATCACTAAGCAGAAAGAAGAAAAATGTACTGGTATAATACAATAAAAAGCTTGCTACAAAATAAAACTCTGAATTTTTCCAGAGATTCGGAATGCTCATTTCCATAAATAATTTCCTGATCCACAGCGTTGAACTCGTAATAACAAACAATGGTGTAATCGTTTTATTGATGGAGCCTGCTATAAAGTGCCCGTTGGGGAGGAAAGATAATATATAAGATAAGAGGAAGAGCAGCAGTGTACCTTTGAAGAAGAGGTTGAATTTTGGTTGTATTAACTTAAAGTAAAAATAGTATATGGCTGCAAATTCCAGCAGGCTGTATAGTTGAAACCAATAATTGCTGCTTATCTCAAGCACGATCGTTCCTATAAATTCATAGACCGTAGCAAAGGCGGTGAGCCATATAAAAGGCGTTCCGGCCATCTTAAACTTAAATGCATTGCCTCTTATAAACATCAAAAGCAGGGGGATTCCCCCTGCCGAAAGCACTATATAAAAGAAAGTGTTGTACAATACAAACTAGTTATTGACCACTAAGATACTATTTTGTGAGCAAGAACTAGGACATGGAGCAAGACGTTCTAAAAGTAATCCTGAGCAAAGATCTTCACCAGAACCGTCTACACCTACTAAAACAAGGTTTTGTGTTTCATTTTTTTGATCATATCCCATATAAATACGAACGCCCATACAATCGCTTTGTGCCAATAGTGCAGCGATCTTTTCTTTACCTGCAAAAAAAGCTTTTAATGCTGTGGGGTTGTCGGTCTGGTAGGCATGTGTAAAATCTACCGCTTCTTGTTGTGAGATGAACTCACCAGTGTTGTCATTAATTTTCATAAAAAAAGAGAAATTTATTGCTGCAAAATTCTCTTGTTGATTTGGATTAAACAATACTGGAATTCCCGTATTTTTTTACAAAAAACGGAAAAACCCTGACACGCAATAGCTTGCGATCAGGGTAAAATACCGAGTATAGGTTCTATTTTGTTTTTAGAGTGAAAGAGTTACCGGTACCTGTTACCGGTAAGTATATCTCTTTTTTGTTTTCTTAAAATAATACAACTGATTAATTAACAAGGCAAAATTCCACATTTTTATGCTACCGGACAATACTGGAATTCCCGTATTTTTTAAGAAAAATGGGAATTAATTTCAAGAATAAGAACAATTTATGGCTTTTTCATAAAAAAAGAAACATCATTGATCCATGCTGACCTGTATTTGTTGAGATAATTTTCATGTCCGGCAAGAAGGTAGACCTTGAGTTGCTTCTCTCCGTTCAACTGATTAAAAATGGATTGCGTTGCAGGCATACTCACATTTTTATCCTGCCCGCCGATCATCAATAATGTCGGGGCTGTAATGGCCTTGGCATAGTCTTCCGGGTTATGCTTAAATGCCTGGAAATTATTTTGTACACCACCCCAGAACACCAGCAGGCCTGCCATCGGAAAACGGGGCAAATGCATATTGTCAAAGCGGGCACCTACCGTCTCATACATGGTGCTAAAGGGGCATTCAAGGATCAGGCCACTTACGGGAAGTTTGTCATCCTGCATGGCTTTCATGATGGCCGCAGCGCCCATAGAAGAGCCGAAGAGGTAAATATCGGTATAGCCTTTCCCTGCCAGGAAATCAAAGGCCGTTGTTACCTGGCTGGCCTCATGAAACCCAATACTGGTGCTATTGCCTTCGGAGCCCCCGCAACCCATAAAGTCCACCAGCAGGACATCATAGCCCAGGCTGTCAAAGAGTGCCGCCTTATCCAGCATGCCCGATTTTTCGGCACCATAGCCATGAAAGATAGCAACAGCGCCCTTTACGCTATCCTTAAGCAAAGGGTTATCCGCTTTGGCGGAATACCAGCATTCAATGGCATAATTGCTCTGCAGCCTTATTGTTTGATAAGTTGCGGGAGCCGGGTGTTTCGCCTTCGGCCTGGGATTACTCACCCCAAAAATTAATATTTTGAGTTTTGCCCCAAAGCTTAATCGCTCCGGATGCGAAGTTTTGTCCTGCCCGCTTTCGCTAAAGTGCGTGAAGGCATAAGCATGGAAGAACGCTACAAAATTTATAGCGATAAATCCGCTGATCAATGTAATGAGTAGTATACGTTTGACGTTTCTTTTTTTCAGTTTCGGCATAGAGGAATTGTGTAGATCTGTTGCTTTACGATTGAATGATCGTTGTAATGCCTATCTGCCCCTCCAGCAGCTTGTGCACCGGGCAACGATTGGCAATGCCATAAAGGCTTTCTTTTTGTTCCGTGGAAAGCTGTGGTGCTGAAAAAGAAATTTTCCGGTCCATGTTTGTAAAAGCCTCCGCTTTGTTGTAATTCACTTTTACTTCGACATGAATCTCCTCAACCTGCCATTTTTTTCGGTCAACATACATTTTCAGGGTGGCTGCAGTGCAGGTTGCCAGGGAGGCAGCCAGGAGCTCGAATGGATTCATGCCTTTGTCCTTTCCGCCCAGTGCTATGGGCTCATCAGTGGTTATCGTATGCTGCCGGGCCTGTACCTTAGTTTCGTAAGGTTCCTGTTGAATCGCTGCACTTACAATGACTTCGATCATATTACAATTTAGTTTTTAGCAGAAGGATGCCTTAAGGTAAACCTATGCTTGCTTTAAAAGTTTGTATCGCGAGGAGATGCAGCTCTTTTTGCGCTTCATCTGTAATGCCCTGTTCCCGGTCAAAGGTCTCATGGAACTTAGGCAGAGAGAAGGTAGCTTTGATATCGGCCGCAAATTGCGGGAAAAAGGTACTGGCTTCTTTCATCACATTGCCGCCGCCATATCCGCCCGGAGAGGTGGACATGAGCAGCATAGGCTTATTTTGAAAGACCTTTACATTCACCCGGGAAGCCCAGTCAAACAGGTTTTTAAAGGCCGCGCTGTAGCTCCTGTTGTGCTCTGCCAGGGAGCAGATAAGGGCATCTGCCTCTTCAATGCTCTTTAAGAAGCGGAAAGCAGCCTCTGGATGCCCTTGCTCTTTTTCAAGATCTACACTGAACAGCGGTGCTTCCAGTTCCTTAAGCGGGATAAACTCAATAGTGCAATCCCGGAAATGTTTCAGCGTTGCGGCTACGAGCGCATGATTAATAGAGGTACTGGAACTACTTCCTGCAAAGGCAAATATTTTCATTGTGTTTTGAAGTTGATGAATGGTTTATTTTTTTAGATTGGGAGCTTCCGGTAAGGGTACATATTCCTGCTCATCGCCCGGTACTAATGGAAAAGCATCGTGATCCTGAGCTTTCCAGTTTTGCTTGGCCGTTTCTATTTTCTCCTTGTCAGAGCTGACAAAGTTCCAGAATATATATCTTTCTTCAGGGAAGGGTTCTCCGCCGAAGATATACACGGTGCTGTTGGCGCTCATTTCAAAAGAGCAGAGGTTGGCATTTTTAGCAACGAGCAGTTGTTTGCCGCCATAGTCATTACCTTCAATATGTGCCGTGCCTTCCATAACATACATCGCGGCTTCTCCGTAAAGTTCTGAACCGATGTTGATGGTTTTAGGCGAGGTCGTTTTGATCTCGATGAAGAATAGTTTGCTGTGGACCGGTACCGGAGATTGCCTGTTAAAAGCAGTACCGGCAATTAATTTATAATCCACACCATCTTCTGTCCAGGCAGGGAGCGCCTCCGCTTCAATATGATGAAAGCTGGGGGCGGCATCTTCCAGTGCCTTGGGTAGTCCTATCCAGATCTGGAAGCCATGCAGCGATTTTTCTGTTGTTTTGAGGTGCTCAGGTGTACGTTCAGAGTGTACTACGCCTTTGCCTGCAGTCATCCAGTTGACAGCACCCGGTTGAATTTCTACCGCATTGCCCAGGCTATCCCGGTGAAAAATTGCTCCTTCAAACAGATAGGTCAGCGTAGCCAGCCCGATGTGCGGATGCGGTGGTACTTCCAGGTTTTGGTATTCTTTCAGCGCTGCGGGGCCCATGTGGTCAATAAATACAAAGGGGCCTACCGTACGCTTCTCTCTAAAGGGTAATAAGCGCCCTACCAGGAAATTACCAATATTCGCAGAGCGCTCTTCAATTACCAATCCTACATTGGACATCATAATAGATACAGTTTTTTATTTATAAATTTTGATACCCGTTAAAAGTAGGGTCGACCAGTTTTTTCCATTCAGGATGCCTCCGGATGAAAGCAAACACATACGGACAGAAAGGTAATAATTTTTTACCACTTTGCTCGATGGACAATAAGGTTTTTTCGACGAGTGCAGCGGCAGCCCCGGTGCCGGCAAGGGCTTCGGGTGCTTCGGTATGAATCAGTGCGATCTGCCGCGAGGTCTCTTTGAACTCTATAAAAGCAGTGTGCCCTTCATAGCTCAGCTCATACCGCTGCTCCTGCTCATTCTTATGTAATGGGAGGTCTTCAAATATTGCTTTCATCTTTTTTGTTTTTAATGATGATATAAAGATAGTTGCTTTAAAACGAGCAAGGCTTAATCTTCAAGATAACCGAATTTGCCATTGTTGTAATCTTCAAAAGCCTGGACGATCTCATCCCTGTTGTTCATCACAAAAGGGCCATGGGCAAAAATAGGTTCTGCAATCGGCAAGCCGCTCAGGATAAGCACTACAGCCTCTTCAGTAGCCTCTATGGTGAAAGCGCTGCCTTTGTTGTCAAACAAAGCTAAATGGTCTGCTGCTACCTTATCGGCCTGGTTGACCAGGATGTCCCCTTCGATGACCAGGGCCAGCGTGGTATAGTTGGGCGGAAACTCGAAGCTTGCCCTGCCTCCTTTGCCTAATTTGGCATTCATCATGTGTATAGGCGTAAAGGTGCTTGCAGGCCCTTTTTGGCCCTTGTAATCGCCTGCAATAAGCTCTATGTACCCATTGCGGTCGGCATCTACCCTTAGCATCTGTGCGTTCTCTATTGCCTGGTATTTAGGCACAGACATTTTATCCTTAGCCGGAAGATTTACCCAAAGCTGTACCATCTGGAATTCACCGCCCGTTTTTGCCCACTCTTTTTCATGGTGCTCTTTGTGCAGCACACCGCTGGCAGCCGTCATCCACTGTACATCTCCTTCACCGATCACACCGCCACCACCGGCACTGTCATGGTGCTCTACTCTTCCTTTATAAGCAATCGTTACTGTTTCAAAGCCGCGATGCGGATGCACGCCCACGCCTCTTGGTTCCGGCGCTGCAGGGAAAGTATATTTTGAATTATAGTCCAGCATAATGAAGGGGTCCATCCGCTGCATATGCAACTGCGGATTGCCCGGTATGAAATTGTGCACCCGGAATCCATCTCCTACAAAGTGAGGACTTGCCGGTGCGATCACTGCGCTTACATTTTTCGTATTCATAACTTAATGTTTATAGGTACAAAATTCCCAAGTTTTGAGGAGCTATCCATTGATCTGTGTTAAGTAATAGAAAAGCTTATCTTTAAGCTTCATTAATTATTTATACAGATAAGTGAGCGCTAAAATTCATACCACCAACTATTTTAATACGTTGATCACCCCTCCGGACGATACTAAGGCGCTAAGCGCTACTGTGCCGCCGGTAAAGGAGGGTAAGAAGACCATTGCCAACTTCCAGTTTGAGCTGATCTATGATGCACCCTATCAATACAGTTCTGATGAAGTCCTGTTTCAGATTTACATGTTGAGAAAAGGTGCGGAGCATGATCCTGTAGCAGAAGAAAAGCAAGCCTTTTTCTCAAAAGGGCAAGCTTGCCTGCGCACCTCGCCACTGGTCAAACAATATGGCTGGGGCATTCATCACGATGCTGCAGGCAAGGTCGCTTTAGTAGCCATGGAAAGCGATGCCTACCGGGAATTGATCGACGATCCGGAGGTGAAGAAAGTAAAAGCGATGAGATCAAGCCGTTGATAAATCAAGCCCCTGTTGTCGCAACAGCAATGGCTTAAAGAATGATAAAGCGGTCTGCATCTTTTAAGAATGGAAGCTTTGTGCGCGCCTCTTCCAGCAAAGCATATTTGAAGGTATGCGTGTACACGCCAGTCTCATCCTGCAGGTTCCAGAGTACTTCTCCCCAGGGATCTATGATACTGCTGCTGCCGTTATGATAGATCTCGTTAATGTCACTACCCACGCGGTTTACACCGATTACATAGGACTGGTTTTCTATGGCTCTTGCTTTCAATAAAGTGTCCCAGGCACTGATGCGGCGTTGTGGCCAATTAGCTACATACAAGAGGATGTCGTAGGAACTGGACGCTTCTGCTGCTGCCGGAGCTTGTCTTGCCCATACCGGGAAGCGCAGGTCATAGCAGACCTGGAGATTGATCCTCCAGCCGTTTACCTGCACGATCACTTTCTGCTGACCGGCGCTATAGTGCTGGTCCTCTCCTGCAAAGCCAAACAAATGTTTTTTATCGTAGTGGTAGTGCTTCCCGTCGGGTTGCATCCAGATGAGCCTGTTGTAGAACGAACCGTTTTCTTCAATAATTATGCTGCCGGTAATGATCTTTTTCAATTGCATGGCTTGCTCCTTCAACCACTGCATGCCTGGGCCATCAATGGTTTCAGCCATTGCAGCGGCATTCATGGTAAAGCCGGTATTGAACATTTCCGGTAAAACGATGATGTGGCTATGGGCTGGTACCTGGTCGAACAATGCTTCAAACATAGACAGGTTGGCCTTTTTATCTTCCCAATGCAGTTCACTTTGCAGGCAGCTTACGATTAGATCTTTCATGTTACGATTAGTTTTTAGAAAAGCGGGTTTTGAATTTTTCCGGCAGGTGAGCAATAGATTTTGTTTTATAATCATAGCACACCAGTCCTGTCTTGGCTTCAGCAATGATGATGATTTGGCCGTCTCTTTGGGTAGAGATCTGGCAAAGCATATCAAATGACCGGGAAGAGAAGTTGGTGAAGAAAATTTTACAAGATAAATTATCTGCTAAAAATGCTTCATTTTTATAGCGTACCATCAGGTCTGCCTGTATGAGTCCTATGCCTTCTATGTCGAATTCTGTATAGCCCATACTGGCCAGGAACTGCACTCTGGCTTCATGTAAAAAGGATACCATACTATCGTTACCTACATGGCCTCCATAGTTTATATCACCTACACGAACAGGTATAATGCATTCAAAATCAGGGGAATTGGCAGGCAAAATTATCTTTACTTTTTCCATTCGAAAAAAAACTACATGTTATTGTTTTGTAAAATTAGCTATTTTCGCATAATTCGAAATACGCTTGCTATTGCTTACTTGCTTTTTTACAAAATAGCCATGAAAATAATCTGTATAGGACGTAATTACCTGCCCCATATCAAAGAACTTCAAAATGAAGTTCCTGGAGAGCCGGTGATATTTATGAAACCCAAGACTGCAATTGCAAACCTGGGCTTCCCCATATACTATCCAAAGTTTACGGAAGAGTTGCACTATGAGGCGGAAGTCGTGATCAGGATCAGTAAAAATGGTGCACGCATTACAGAAGGTAATGCCCGGAACTACTTCAAGGAGTGGACCATCGGCCTGGATTTAACCGCTCGTGATCTGCAAACAAAATTGAAGAAAAACGGCCTGCCCTGGGAGATCTCTAAGAGTTTTGATAATTCTGCGATCCTGGGAGACTTTGTACCTGTGCCTTTTGAGAAGCTGCATGATACCAATTTTGAATTGTACCAGAATGAAGAGCGTGTACAGATCGGTAATACGAAAGATATGATCTTCTCTATAGAAAAAATTATCGCTTATGTATCGCAATTCTTTACATTACAGATGGGAGACCTTATCTTTACAGGAACACCTGAAGGGGTGGGTATGGTTTTGCCTTATGACGAGTTTGAGGGTCGGTTAGATGGTAAGACCTTGTTGAAGGTCACCATTAATTGATGCTATGAAGTACTTATTGAATAGAAATAATTTACTGCTCAGAATTTGTTTTGTTTTGAGCAGTTTTTTCATGCCCGGCACGCAGCCCCTGCAGGCGCAGCAATTCTACTTTCAAAACTTTAATACAGAGAACGGCTTGGTCCAGTCCCAGGCTTATACCTTAGGCCAGGATAAGTACAACCGTTTATGGGTGGGTACCTGGGGCGGTTTGTCGATCTTTGATGGTACCGGTTTTAAAAACTATACACGCCTGGATGGCTTGCCGGGCAATGTGATCCTTTCTTTTGATTTTCTACATGATGGCACTGCCTGGATAGGCACTACAGAAGGGCTTTCTTATTTTGACGGCAATCGCTTTACCAATTATTTTCTTTCTGATAAAGCAGATTCTAATGTGATGAGTGTGGTGAAGGTGGACAACCGAAGCAGGGTATGGGTGTTTTCCAATAATAAACTCTTCCGGTTTGAAGGAGGCGTATTTCATCCGCAGGCTACAGAGCAGGATTATATTTTTTCTTTGTTCAAAGACAACAGGGGCGTGATTCACGTGGCTTACCTGAGAAACGGGGTGTATAAATTTGAGAATGATGCCTGGCAAAGGGTATTGCCCCCGACCAAAGGTTTGCTCATGAATGCACGTTTTTCTAATAGCGGGAATTTGTATGCATTAACCACGGAGGGTATTATCAAAAAGAGCGGAGATACGGTTGCCAATATTTCTCCTGCACTGCCTGAACTGGAGCTGCGCAACTTATCGGCAAGAATGGTTATTGATGCTAAAGAGCATATCTGGATCACTTCCCTGAAAGGTGTCTGGTTGTATGAAGACAAAAAATTAAGCCAGGTCAACTATCAGAAGGGTTTTTCGGATGAACAGACGCTTGACCTTTTTGTAGATAACTATGCTAATCTCTGGATTGCAACAAACGGCTCTGGATTGTATAAATATTCAGAAAGTCCCTTTTCCCGTTTTGATAATAAATTTCTGCCCAATGCCAAAAGTATTTCCAGCATCATGCGCAGGGGTAATAAAATGATCCTGGGCAGTTATTACCTCGGTATTTATGAGTTGGACCTGGACAATTACCGCGTCAGTAAATTAAATATTCCCGGGGTTCCTGCCGTATTAAGTTCCATATACCAGGACAAAAAACAGGGGATGATCGTAAGCGGGCTCAATAGCTTTGTTCGATGGGACAAGGGTAAAGTAAACCCGGTCACTGCTTCCCTTATTCCTTTGGGCGCGTCATGGGTGAGTGTCGGTGATACGATCTGGGGCCTCGTCAACGGAGGTTTGTTTAAAATAAAAGACGATCATTTAGTGCCGGTTATAGAGGGCAAATCCTTTATCTCCCTAACGGTTACACCTCAGAACGAGATCTTATTGGGTGCCGCATCAGGTATTTTACTTTATGATATCAGCAAGCATAAGCTCGATACAATAGCGCAACTGAAAAGTGTGCGCGTGCACAGCTTACTGGCAGAGGAAAAAAGATGGTATATAGGCACCGATGACCGGGGACTCATTGTTTATGACAGAAGTAAGCAGACCTTTCAGACGATCGATCAGAAAGAAGGGCTGAGCTGCAATTATATCTATAATTTACTGAAGGATAAGAACGGGTATATCTGGATCGGTACGGGCTGTGGCATAGACCGTATGACACTGGATGAGAATGGTTCTTTTCAAATAAAAAGCTACGGGAAGTCTAATGGCTTGAACGGTGCGGAAAGTAACGGAGATGCCTCTTACCAGGACGAAGACGGCGTGATCTGGTTCGGGACTACCAAAGGACTTTATCGTTATGATGAAGCGAAAGAAAGGGTGATCCGGTTTCCGCCTTATGTGTCGGTGACCAATATCCAGCTTTTCTCCCGGGATATAGATCCTTTATCTTTTAGTGACAGTGTGATCCCTTTCTCCGGTACCCCTTACCATCCAGTCTTCCAAAACGATCAGAACAGCATTACATTTACCTTCCGGGCGGTATGCCTTTCTGCCCCGGAGAAGATCGTGTTCCGTTACCAGTTGCTGGGTGCTGATAAAGAGCTGATAGAGACAAAACAAAATACAGTTACCTACAACCAGCTGGCCCCCGGCCAGTACACTTTTGTCGTTTATGCCTCCGATGAGAATGGGGTATGGCATGAGAATGCCTATAAATACGCTTTCACCATAGAAGCAATGTTTTACCAGACGGTATGGTTTAAGGTCCTGGGATTTGTGCTCATAGCTTCGGGAATAGGCTATGTGATCTATCACTACAGCCGCAGGAAAGAGGCCCAGAGGCAAAGAGAACTTAAGCTGCGTGAAGAAGAGCAAAACAAGGTGAGACAAAGGACTGCGGAAGACTTTCATGATGAGATCGGGAATAAGATTACCCGCATCAACCTGCTCACCATGATGGCGGAGCGCAAAGCTGAAGGCCGGGAAGACCTGCAGGCTTATTTATTACAGATCCGCCAGAATACAAGTTCGCTGTATCATGGTTCCAAAGATATTATCTGGTCCTTACAGAAAGAGAGTAATTATCTCAAAGAAGCTTTGCTGCGTATCCAGCAAAATGCGATCTCCCTGTTGAATGAAACAGATATTCAACTCCAGGTTGAAGAAGAGCCGCCTATTCATGAAGATATCCTGATGCCCATAGACTATGGCCGCAACCTGATCCTGATCTTTAAAGAGGCCATTAATAATGCCATGAAGTATTCCGGTGCCGGCCGGCTCATATTAAGATTCTATGAAGATATTGACAATAGCATCGTACTGGAGCTGGAAGATAATGGCAATGGCTTTGACCTGGAAGAAGTAAGTAAAGGCAACGGGCTTAAGAATATGGAAAACCGGGCAAAAGCCATCAAGGCCAGGTTCAGTATCCACAGCCTTACCGGGATAGGCACGCTCATCCGTCTAAGAATGTTCCATTATAGCTTCGAAAAGTAGGCTGATTTGGGGTGATAACGCTAAGAAAGTATTATGGTTTTTCTTTCAGATTGAACAATTACCTTTGTGCTAATCCTCTAAAAAATGTCTGATCAAATCGAAATATTAGGTGCAAGGGTGCATAATTTAAAGAACATTGATGTATCCATTCCTAAAAATAAATTAGTAGTTATTACGGGCCTCAGCGGTAGCGGAAAGTCTTCCCTGGCTTTCGATACCATTTTTGCAGAAGGGCAAAGGCGGTATATGGAGAGCTTCTCTGCCTATGCGCGCCAGTTTATGGGAGACCTGGAAAGACCGGACGTGGACAAGATCAGCGGCCTCTCCCCGGTGATCTCCATTGAACAAAAAACAACCAATCGCAATCCCCGCTCTACGGTGGGTACGGTAACGGAAGTGTACGATTTTATGCGCCTCCTGTATGCACGTATCGGGAGGGCTTATTCCTATGTGAGTGGCAAGCCGATGACCCGTTTTTCGGAAGAAGAGATCCTGGAGCATATCTACCAGACCCTGAGAGGGGAAAAGATCGTCTTGCTGGCACCCGTGATCAGGGGACGTAAGGGGCATTACCGGGAGCTGTTTGAACAATTGCAGAAGCAGGGCTACGTGAAGGTGCGTGTGGATGGCAAGATAGAAGAGTTAAGGCCCAAGATGCAGCTGGACCGCTATAAGATCCATGATATAGAACTGGTAGTAGACCGCTTACCCGTGAATGAAGACAGCCGGGTACGGCTCAGCCAGAGTTTGCAGAAAGCGCTGCATTTAGGCAAAGGCCTGCTCTTTGTAGAGCAGCATGATACCGGTGCGCTGCAGCAATACAGTAAACACCTGATGGATATTGAGCATGGTATTTCTTACGAAGACCCTTCTCCCAATACCTTCTCCTTCAACTCTCCTTACGGGGCCTGCCCTCAGTGTAAAGGCCTGGGCATCGTGCATACCATAGATACGGCGACCATTACACCCGATAAGAGCAAGAGCATAGCAGAAGGCGGCATCGTGCCGCTGGGCGAGGCCCGGGAGGCACAGAGCTATAAAATTGCGGCCAAGTTTGCGAAGAGCCATAAGATAGACGTGCATAAGCCCCTGTCGGAGCTGGCTACGGAACAGCTTAACCTGATGCTGTATGCAAGCAAGGAAGCTATCATTAGCTATAAGCAAGAGGAAGGCGGCACCTACAGCTACCTGGAAGGCAGTACTTATGAAGGCGTGTTGAATATGATGCTGCGCTGGTTCCACGAGTCGCCCTCCGATCATATCCGGGACTGGGCAGAGCAGTTCATGCAGTTGTCGGCCTGCCCGGCCTGTAATGGCGCGAAACTTAAACCGGAAAGCCTGGCTTATAAAATAAACGAACGCAATATATCAGAACTGGCAGAGATGCCGCTGAACCAATTACTGGAATGGTTTGAAGGGGTAGAGCAGAAACTGACGAAGAAAGAGCAGACCATTGCTAAAGATATCCTGAAAGAGATCAGGGACCGCCTGGGCTTCCTGCTGGAAGTGGGCCTGCACTACCTGATGCTCAACCGCCTCACTAAGACATTAAGTGGCGGAGAGTCGCAGCGTATAAGGCTGGCCACGCAGATCGGCTCCAAGCTGATGGGAATTACTTATATCCTGGATGAGCCTTCTATAGGCCTGCACCAGCGCGATAACCAGCAGTTGATACAGGCCCTGGAAAACCTAAGGGACGGGGGCAATTCTGTATTGGTGGTAGAGCATGATAAAGATATTATGATGGCTGCAGACTATGTACTGGACATAGGTCCGGCTGCAGGTGTGCATGGCGGCCGTATCGTGTCGCAGGGCACGCCGAAGCAGATCCTGTCATCGGGTAGTATAACGGCTCAATACCTGAATAAGCAATTGGCGATAGAAATCCCGGCAGAAAGGAGGAAAGGCAATGGCAACCAGCTTGCCATAAAAGGGGCTACGGGCAACAACCTGAAGAATGTAAGTATTTCCATTCCTTTAGGTACGTTTACCTGTATCACGGGCGTTTCCGGTTCCGGGAAGTCTACCCTGATCAATGAAACACTGTACCCGATCCTGTCCCGGCACTGTTACCCGCAAAGTAAAATGACCGCTATGCCCTACAAGTCTATTGAGGGCCTGGAGCATATTGATAAAGTGATAGAGATCGACCAAAGTCCTATCGGCAGAACGCCGAGAAGTAACCCGGCTACCTATTGCGGCTTTTTTAATGACATAAGGCAATTGTTTGCCATGGTGCCCGAGGCCAAGATCAGGGGCTACAATGCCGGTCGCTTTAGCTTTAATGTCAAAGGTGGTCGCTGTGAAGAATGCCAGGGCGGGGGGATGCGCGTGATTGAAATGAACTTCCTGCCGGATGTGTATGTGCCTTGTGAAAAATGCCAGGGCAAGCGCTATAACCGGGAGACCCTGGAGATCCGCTATAAAGGAAAATCTATTTTTGATGTGCTGGAGATGACTGTGGCAGATGCCGTAGAGTTCTTCATCAATATGCCTTCGCTGCACCGGAAAATAAAAACATTGATGGATGTAGGTCTAGGCTATATTACCCTGGGGCAGTCGGCAGTGACCCTGAGCGGAGGGGAAGCCCAAAGGGTGAAGTTGTCTACCGAATTGTCCAAAAAAGATACGGGAAAAACGATCTATATCCTGGATGAACCGTCTACAGGCTTGCATTTTGAAGATATCAAGCATTTGCTGGCCGTACTGAACAAATTGGTCGACCGGGGCAATAGTGTCGTGGTGATCGAGCATAACCTTGACATTGTGAAAGTGGCCGATTATATTATAGATATGGGCCCTGAAGGAGGTATCGGCGGCGGTAAAGTCGTGGCAAAAGGTACGCCTGAACAAGTGGTCAAAGCCAAAGAAAGCCATACCGGGAAGTTCCTGGCTTTGGAGCTATAGATGTTAGATGCAGGTTAAAAAAGTTCATTTTTTAGCAAATGTGTAGTATTTTAGGCGCTATTAAGCTATTTATTTCACTTAAAAACAAAACAAACGATTATGGGATTTATTAAAGAGTTTAAAGAATTTGCGGTTAAAGGGAATGTGATGGACCTCGCTGTGGGTGTGGTTATAGGTGGAGCATTCAATGCAATTATCAAATCTTTAGTGGACGATGTGATAACCCCGGCTCTGCTGACCCCTGCCCTGAAAGCGGCCAATCTTTCGGACCTGGCACAACTGACCGTTCCGGGTACAGCAATTAAATACGGAAATTTCCTGTCACAGATCATTTCCTTTATTATTGTAGCCATGACCTTATTCCTGGTGATTAAAGGGATCAATAGACTGAAGAAAAAAGAAGAAGCGGCCCCTGCTGCTCCTGCAGCACCTACTGCAACTGAAAAATTACTGGCAGAGATCAGGGATGAATTGAAAAAGCAGCCATAAGCTATTATCAATCGTATATAAAAATCGGGATGTTTTCGAAAGAAAACATCCCGATTTTGTTGATGCGTTTAGTACAATTAGAACGGTAAATCGTCTGCTCCGCCCGGATCAAAGCTGGGTGCGCCCGTACCAGGTTGCGGAGGATTTTGATTGAATTGTTGTTGCGGGTATTGAGCTTGCTGGTTGTAGCCTTGCTGCGGTGGCGCTTGCTGGGCCATTCCTGCCGGGTCTACTCTCCATGCATTCAGGTTAGTGATATAGCGTACCTGTCCGTCTTTCTCCCATCTGTTTCCCCTGATGTCAAAGCTCACACGAACGTCCTGCCCAACCTGGAAACGGTCGATCAGGCTACAGGCATTATTCACTAACTGGAAAGAGGCAAAATTGGTAAAAGTCATGCCCGTGTTAGTTTGTTGCGAAATTTCTATTACGAACTCTCTTTTAGAAAAGTTCTCTTTGATTTGTTGTGTAGGTTGTACTTCAATGAGTTTCCCTGTTACTTCTAAAGCCATGGATATATATTAATTTATTATTTCAAACTACAAATTTACACTAAAAATTGCTAAAGCTAAAAAAGCATAACTCCGGGGAATTATGCTTTTTGAAATTCTTTTAAAGAAAAACCTTATAGTTCCCCGTTATAAAGTGCTTCATCCGCTGTTCTGCGCACACCATAATACTGGAATGATTTTCTTTTATACCCTTTCTTGTAATAAGTATCGGTATTTCCTTCCTCAGGCATAGTTACCCAATCTTTTGTTTTAGGAATGTACCAGCGATACACTTCCACACGGTTTTCCATTCTTACGTTAGATACATAAAATTGGAAAGTTTTGTTCTCATAGCCCATTTTGATCATCTGATCATCAGTGTACTCATCTTGTGCAACAGAAATCTGATCTTTTGTAACAGGGTTTTCCCATGAATAAACGGCTATTCTGTTTACGCCCGGATCACGGAACGCATAGAATAATAAAGTTTTATCTTTAAATTTCCAGTTAAGTAATTGACCTTCCTGGAATTGATTCTCAGCTAAAGTTATATACGTTTTATCTTTTGGATTGTACCAACGGTACACTGCAATCAATTCAGGATTACGTTGAGCAAAAGCCGAACTTCCGATAAACACACCTGCTATAGCAGATAGTAGTACAATACTTCTTTTCATAATTATCTTTGATATAATAAATTCGAAATTTCTGCCAAATTACAAAAGTATTTTTCTTTAACAAATTTTTCGAGGTTTTTTTTAACCAAATTTATTTTTATTTAAAATCAGGCCCGGAAAACTCTTTAAATCTTATGTGAGGGAGAAATGCTATTTTCGCAAGATATTTGATTACAATGGTTGAATGTTGTGATATTCAGCCCTTTTCCTTATGTACATGCGCGACGTATATATAAATAGATTGTCTAAATTTTTGCCCAATGAACCTATCCCGAACGAGGGTATAGAAGAAGTGTTGGGCATGATCAATAATAAGCCTTCCAAAGCCAAAAATATTGTATTAAGAAACAACGGGATAAAGACCCGCTACTATGCATTTAAAGACGGGAAATCTACCCATTCTAATGCAGAACTGGCCGCCAAAGCAATTAATTTATTGTTTCCTGATGGCAAGCCGGAAATGGATGTACTCACCTGCGGAACTTCTTTCCCGGACCAGTACCTGCCCTCTCACGCTTCCATGACATTAGGGCTATTAGACACTAAAGATACGGAGGCTTACAGCTTTTCCGGGGCCTGCTGCACCTCTGTGCAGGGCCTTAAATATGCTTACCTGGCCATTGGCTCCGGTGATGCAGATACCGCAGTTTCTACGGGTTCAGAGAAGCTGTCTGCAATGATGGATGCTTCGAAATTTGACGGGGAAATTGAAAATTTAGACGCACTGAATAGTAACGGATATATTGCTTTTGAAAAAGACTTTTTGCGTTATATGCTCTCTGATGGTGCCGCGGCAGCTTACCTGTCTCATCAGCCTAATGAAGATGCTTTGTCTTTGCGTATCGACTGGATCGATATGACTTCTTACAGCAATGAACTGGACACCTGTATGTATGCCGGGTGCTTTAAAGATGAGCAGGGCAATGTGATCAGCTGGAAAGATGTGACGGAGAAAGAGTGGCTGACGAAAAGTATCTTTGCCGTGAAACAGGATACCCGTCTTCTGGGTGAATTTATCGTGACCAAAGGGATCGACTTCCTGGAAGAGATCATCGCAAAGCGTAAACTTGACACCTCTGTCTATAAATACTTTTTACCGCACCTCTCCTCCGAGTTTTTCAGGAATGAGATCCACAAAGGACTGGTGGCAAGAGACATTTCCATACCCCTGGATATCTGGTTCACCAACCTGCATGCAGTAGGTAATGTAGGCTCGGCCTCTCCCTTATTGATGATGGAGGAATTGCTTTACTCCGGTAAATTGAAAAAAGGCGAGAAAATATTTATGATGATCCCGGAAAGTGCGCGCTTTGCCTACGCTTACCTGGAACTAACCGTTGTATAGCATTTACTGTATGAAAAAAATACTCGTCATTTACAGTAGCCAGACCGGGCAGATGTCTGATGTGCTGCAGTCGCTGTGTGCTGATATTAAAGAAAAGGCCAGCATTGATTTTTTTAAGATCGAGCTGGAATCTCCTTTTCCCTTTCCCTGGAAAGATTATGATACCTTTTTTGATGCGATGCCGGAATCTGTATTAGGCATTCCCCAGGCGATAAAGCCATTGGCCATCCCCGATGCTGCAGGCTATGACCTGGTCATCCTGGGCTACCAGCCCTGGTTCCTTTCTCCCTCTGTTCCCTTCAACAGTTTTTTGCAGAGTGAATATGCCGCTGTGCTGAAAGGAAAACCGGTAGTGACGGTGATCGCCTGCCGCAATATGTGGCTGCGCGCGCAGGAGAAAGTGAAAGAAAGCCTGATCTCGCTGGGGGCGACATTAGTAGGTAATATTGCCCTGGACGATAAACATCCCAATATCGCTTCTACCATGTCCATCGTGCGCTGGATGATCCACGGGCAGAAGGAAGCTTCGGATAAGTATCCTGAGGCCGGTGTTTCTACCGGCGATATCAAAGATGCCCGTCGCTTCGGACCTACGATACTCCGTGCTTTGGAGCAGGGCCAACTGGATACCTTACAAGCGCAACTGCTGGAGCAGGATGCGATACCCTTAAGGCCCAACCTCATCGTGATGGAAGGCAATGGGGCCAGGCAGTTTCCTAAATGGGCGGCCAATACCATTAAGCAGGGCAAGGCCGGCGACCCGGCCAGGAAGAAAATGCTGAAGAAATTTAAAGTGACCTTGTTTATTGCCATCTTTATCCTGTCCCCGGTTTCCGGTGGCTTAGCCAGGTTGAAAACACTGCTGACGAAGAAAAAGACTGCCGAAGACCTGGCCTACTTCAGACAGGTGGCCTTTGTGCCCGGGAAAATATAAGTCCTTGTTTTATGGAAGTGAAGCAAATTGCCGTCATCAGGATATATGATGCCCAAACTTTTATTCATCCTATGTATTTTGCTCGGCCTGTGGAGCTGTGAAGCAACACAGGACCCGGTTTATCCGCCACACCTGTCGGATTGCTATCGCCTTCATGAACTTACGGAAAAGAAAGACCCTGCCCGGCCGGGAGAGTGGCTCTATAACAAACCCGGAGATATGCACCAAAGCCTGAAAGCTTACATAGCTTCCGGCCCCTACAGGACAGATTCCCTGCACAAAAAACTTTACCTGGTAAAGATCGGAGCCTTCGATGCGGATGCGCAAGCGATCTTTGAGCTTACGGTAAACTACCTGGCCGACTATTTTCAAATCGATACCGATACCATTCCTGCCCTGGATGCAGGGCTGATCCCACACGCTTTTAAACGTATCCACCAGGGTGTGCCACAATTAAAATCTATCTATATCCTGGATAGCCTGCTGCCTCATTACAAACCTGCAGATGCCTTTGCTTTAATCGCTTTCACCAGTACCGACCTGTACCCGGAGGATGATTGGAATTTTGTCTTTGGCCAGGCAAAATTAAGGAATGGGCTGGGTGTATGGAGCCTCGCAAGGTTGGGGAAAGAGGGCAGGGACAACCCATCTAATCAAACCTTGTTGCGTGCTTTAAAGATTGCCGGGCATGAGACGGGTCATATGTTCAGCATGCCGCATTGTGTCAACAATGTATGCAATATGAATGGCAGCAATTCGCTTGCCGAAAATGATCGCCAGCCCGAATGGCTGTGCTGGGAATGCCTTGCCAAGCTTTGCTACAACCGGAACATCAGCCCGCAGAAACATCTTGAGGCATTACGCGCATTCCATGAAAAAGCAGGTTCAGATGCCGCCATTATCCGCTACTACAAAACTGCCTTACAGCGTTTGTAAATCCGGGGTTGCCCGACTTTAGTTATATTTGCATTTGCTCAAAAGAAGAGAAGATGCGTTATCAATCTATATTAACAGTTGTTATTTTCTTATTGTTTGCTCCTGGACTCAAAGCCCAGTTTAATGATACGACTCATTACATGGCGGCTTTTTCTGCTACCGGGAACTTTAACCAGACCAATGACGGCCTGACGATGATCTATAATAACGGTCTGCGTTTCGGTACAAAGTTTGACCGTTTTCGTTTCAATAGTTCCGGCTCCTGGTTGTATGGAAAGAACCCGCAGAAGGTGAGTAATAACGACTGGAATGCCTTGATGGACTTTAACCTGATCAGCAATCATCCGCCGTTTTATTACTGGGGCTTGTTCAACTTTACTTCCAGCCTGTCTTTGGGGATCAATCACCAGTTCCAGTCGGGACTGGGCGTGGCTTATCGCTTCCTGGACCAGCAAAATTTTAATTTCAGTATCAGTAACGGGATTATCTACGAATTGAGTAATGTGAAGACACCCGATACCAATGAATTGGTGTACCGGACCTTCCGGAACTCTTTGCGCGTAAGATTGAATTATACCTACAAAGAAATCGTAAAAGCATCGGCAGTTGTTTTTTACCAGCCTTCTTTAAATTACCGGAATGATTACATCATCACCAGCAATGCCAATATACAGGTGAAGATCTGGAAATGGGTCAACCTGAACACTGCTTTGTCTTACAACAAAGTATCCCGTACCAATAAAGAGAATGTTATTTTCACCTACGGCATCATAGCAGAACGATTTTTTTAAAACCATCTGTTACTCCCGTTTCTGTACACGAAAAAAGTGATGGAAATGCAGGCCCGGGGCCCGATTCCACCACTCACTGTTTGATATTGGAAAGACTTTAATGATTGAATATCTTCCGGATGTTTTGTGCCGCAAAGCCTGCAGAGGTAGTCATACCCTTGCCGCCAATGCCGGTCACAATATGGATGCGATCTTCTATAGTATGGCAGGAGATCTCTTCTTCATGCTGTGCGTAAAATCCGGCCCAGTTCTGGGCGATGTTCCAGTTGTCCAGTTGCATGATCTTTTTAGCTTCCCGGAGCATGATCTCGTTAATGTGCATATCGTTGTAGAACACGCTAAGGTCATCCTGGTCGGCTATAGGGGCATACTGGTGTGAATCGCCGATGATGACACTGCCATCTACTCTTTGCTTGAATAAAATATGGATACCGTAATCGCTGCAATCCTGCGGTACCTCTGCCGGGTCGAGCGCCTGGTAGCTGTCGCAGGCGGTGAAGCTCTCATAACGTCTTATGGTAAGGCCCGTAAGGATATTGCCCGGTAATACCGTATGTTGTTGCGGGCAGGTCGCCATCATATTCAGTTTAGAAACAATGAGTCCGCTGCCTGCAAATACTTCAGGAAAGAGCAATTTAAATTCTCTCCCGGAGCAGATGATGCAATGTGCCGCTTTATAGACCTGCTTATCTGCTGTAGTTATGGTCGCCTGCTCTGATCTTGTCGCTGCGTCCACTACGGGGCAATTGTTGCGGTAGCTGAACTGTTGGGGAAACTTAAGGAGCAGGAATTCCAGCATGCGGTGTATGAGTATTTCCGGTTCTGCAGATACCTCCTGTGGAAAATATAATGCCCCGGTGGCATAGTCAGCTTGCACCATAGGATATTTGTCCAGCAACTGCGCTTTGGTCCACAATTCAGAATGATAGTCTACTGCTTTAAATTTATCCTGCAATTCCTCCAGTACGGCCATTTCAGTGGTTGTGCTGGCGATGTAGCAGGATCCGTTGTTGCGGATACCTATATTAAAGTCTTCTTGTATCTCCTTGTATAGCTCAGTAGCTATGCGACCATATTCGTGCCATTCGCTGCCGGGAATAAGCCCGGAAGGAACTATCTGCCCGAAATTGCGTACTGTAGCTTCCTGGGCACGTTTATCCTTTTCCAGTAGCAATACTTTTTTGCCTGCTTTGAGGGCATGGTAGGCATGGAATATGCCGAGCGCTCCGGCACCGATAACCAGCAGGTCAAACTCTTGTGTCATGTTCATTAGGTTCTGTACTTTAAAAGCGCTACAGCCCTGTTTTTACGGGGCTGTAGCGTATGGGTAAATTAATGTTGGATTACCACTTTCTCTGTAGCGGACTTCCCGTCTGCACTGATCGTGATAAAGTATACGCCTGAAGGTAAAGCCTGTAGGTCCAGGTTAGTCTCTTTTGCATTTAATTCCTGTTGCAAACTTACTATGCCTATCTGGTTGTATAGGGTCACCCTGGCTTTTTGAAGCCCGTTCAAGCTCACTTTGAGCAGATCTTTTGCAGGATTAGGATACAGTTTAAAGGTACCGCTTGCCAGTGTTTTGATGCTGCTGGGCGCTTCTGTAGTGAAGGTAAATGGCCCTTGCCATGGATTCAATCCCAGTGCACAGCTGTCCTGGATATAGAATTCATAAGCTGTAGTATTGCTTAACCCGGTAAAGGTGTACTGAGCTGTGCCCAGGTTTGCGGCAATCGTGCCGTTTGCAGGGTCAAAGCCAACCGTTCCGTAGCTCAGGTTCCATAATGTAGCCCCGCTGGTCCAGGTTGCTTGTGCACCGCTGGCATTGATATTGCTTACCGTTACATTTTGTGCAGGTGCACAAGGCAGGGTAGTGAACGAGAATGGCCCGGTCCAGCCACTGTTGGCAATGCTGGAATTACAATTGGACCTTACATAAAAATCATAAGTCGTATTAGGCGTAGCAGCAGTCAGCTCATAGCGCTTGTCCACTACATTGGTCTGGATACCGAAAGCCGGGTTACCAAAGCCCTGTGTGCCCCAGCTTACAATATAATCCTGGGTTACCGTACCATTGTCTTCCCACTTTACCAGCATAGAAGCTGCCGTGATGCTGTCTGCATGTACATTAAACGGCTGCGGACAAGGGTTCAAAGTAGTGAAGTAGAAAGGCCCTACCCATGCACTGGCCGTAGTGGTATTACAAGAATCTTTAAGGTAGAACTTGTATACCTGTGAAGCGTTCAGGTTAGATAATAATACCGAAGAAGTAGTGCTGCTTACCTGCGTACCATTACCTAATGTAAAGTTTGCATTGCCAAATTCAATCAAATGCTTGTTGGCGGTAGAAGTCCAGCTGATCGTAGCCGCACCGGTATCAATATTACCGGCCGTGATGTTTTGCGGTGTTGCACAGGCTGGTGCAGCGAAGTCTGCTAAAATAAATTGTTGTACACCTGAAGGCTGCGTTACCTGTAATTGTTGTGCAGTCGTATTGTTCGTTGCGATGTTCTGTGTCCAAAGCGTATCGTCATTTGCTTTCCTGTTATACAGATGCAGGTTAGCATTATTCGTTACCGCATTAGGGTAGTTGCTGTAGTTGTAAACTGTTTTGTATTGTGCCATTTTATTGCCTGGTGTGAATACGCCAAAGTATTGATTTGTGGTACCCACTTGTGCAATGCCGGTAGTCCTGTTCGGGACACTGTTCACCCGGTAAATGTGTACACCTCTTGCATCGGCTGCGACTGAATCGATCGTGATCTGGCCCATGCCATTACTGTTCAGGCTGAGGTTTGTGCCATTCCAGGAAGCAGGATATACTTGTACACTGGTGTCGCCGATAGCAGCGCCGCTGATGACACGTTGAGGTGTATTCAGTAAGGTGCCGTTAAATACTGTGCCGCTTGCAGCCAGGTTGGTCAATACATTGCCTGCCGGCTCGTCCATACGGTAATAAGCCATCAGGTGAGTATCTGCAGGATTGATCTTATGGCACATATTGGCCCTGATCTCTTCTGCGGTCATTACTTTTTTCCATACACGCAATTCATCCATTCCACCTCTGAATTTAGGACCGTACACGCCGGTGCCATCCTGGCCTATACGCATGGGTAATACACCATCCAGGCTTAGGCCGGAGTCTGCCGCAATATTGATGGGAGTACCTGCCTGCACACCATTCAGGTAAGCCGTCAGGAAACCATTACGGTCTACCACCATGGCAATGTGATTCCATTCTGCAGGATCGGGCACATTGATGTCATAGTCCCTGCGCGTACCACCTGCAGGTTTGAAGTTGAAACGCAGGTTGCCGTTGCCGTTCCAGCACCATAAGATACCCGTATTCTGGCCGCTGGCCCAGTTTTTATTACCGATAAAGGCCGGGTCGCTGGAAGGATTGTTGAAGCGGATCCAGGTTTCTAAAGTATAGCTGCGGAAGGCCATAGCACCGGATAAAGAATCGCCCAGGTTCACGTGCTCATTGGCTGCAGTACCCTGGAAATTCATGGCATAACCGCTACCGTAGTTGCTGTAATCAATCGCTGTAGTAAAGGTATAAGGTCCTGCCCAGGCGCTGGCACTGTTGATAGAAGCACAGGTGTCTCTCACGTAGAAAGTATACACTGTATTGCTTTGCAGATTGTTGAGCGTATAGTTAGCCGTATTCAGGTTATTGACGGTTGTGCCACCGCTGCCAGGCGTGAAGCTTCCTGCGCCATAGGCCAGGTTCCAGGCATTGGAACCACCAGTAATCCAGCTGAGCTGTGCAGAGTTAGTGCTGATATTTTGCGCGTTTAATGCTGAAGGTACATTACAGGTCAGAGAGGTAACGAAGCTACCGATGATCAATTCCTGCCTGCCAGATACAGCTGTTTTGCTGAGGGTATTATTCGCAGCATCTTTTGTAGCTGCCCACAGTCCCCATACAGAGTCCATGCTGTAACGCTTGAAGAGGTCGATACCACCTTCAAAAGTATTGGCAGCAGGGAAGTTGGTATAATTGTACACCAGGTTATAGCTGGTCGTATCCGTTACCGGGAACACGCCATAATAAACATTGTTGCTGCCGGGATTGCTGATGCCTGCAGTCGTGTTGGGCACAGCATTTACTTTGAATAAATGAATACCAGTGGTATTATTGTTGATATTGTTCAGTTGTACATTCCCGTTGACCGCAGAGTTAAGGCTTAATGTATGGCCGGTATAAGAAGCCGCATATAATTGTGCAGATTCATCACCTATAGAAGCACCGCTGGCAATGCGTGCAGGAGTATTGACAAAAGTGCCATTGAAAAAGCCGGTACTGCTCGCAGCAGCATTAGTAACTGCTGTGCCGGAGGCCTCATCCATTCGGTAATAAGCTATCAGGCCGGTTTCTGTTCCACCCAGCTTGCGACACATATCGCTGCGGATATCGGCCACAGAACGTACCGTATTCCAGATGCGTACCTCATCCATGTCGCCATCTATCGGGTAAGCTCCGTTACCATCTGCGCCAATGCGAAACGGTAAGGCCGCATCAATAGAGTAACCGGAATCTGTAGCGATGCTTACGGGGTTGCCGCTCTGTACACCATTTACATAAGCAGTAATGCTCCCGTTACGTTTTACCGTAACTGCGACGTGGTTCCATTTGGCATAATTGAGCGTCATATTTACATCCTTACGGGTACGGCCCGCAGCACGGAAGTTGAAGCGGAATGTATTGGCTGCATAGCGACACCATACGATGCCGGTATTACCGCCATTGTCCCAGTTTTTATTACCCAGGAATACCGGGTCAGAACTATTGCTTCTGACTTTGATCCACATTTCTAAGGTAAAGTCTGATTGTGCCAGTGAGCGCGACAGGGAATCGCCCATGTTGACGTGGCTGTTCGCGCTGAAACTAAGTGCTTTGGCTGCACCCTGTCCATAAGATGAGGCACTTTTTCCCAGGCTTGTACCCAGCAACAGCAGGGTCAATAGCCTTAATAGTAATTTTGTGTTCATTATGTTTTGTTTGAAATAAGCTAAAGAAAAGCGGATGCCTTGCGGCACCCGCTGTGAAAGGTTATTGTAAAACGATTTTTCTTACCGTTTGTTTACCGTTATTGGTCACATTCATGAAGTAAATACCTTTAGGCAGTGTGGTCAGGTCAAAAGGTACTACCGTTAAACCTGTTGCACCCTGGGTGCTTTTGCTTTGTACTGCTGCGCCATTGATGTTCTGGATGCGGATCTCAATGTTGCCGGTCACATCTTTAAAGGCTACTTTAAAAGTACCGTTATTAGGGTTAGGGAAGATGCCAAATTCAATGGCCGCATTGCGCATATCTTCTACATAAGTAGGATTGGTCGGTTCTGTAGTATCTGTCGTGTCGTTCAATAACCATGATTTACCATCGAGGTTCCATGCAGGGTTGGTTTCCGGGCTTTCACAGCCTGATCCTTTCATGATGTGTGCTAATGCCGTTACCGCGATATCCGTTAATACCGGGGTGTTGTTCAATAAGGTCGTGTCCACCGGGTTGGCAGGCATATAATAGCTGCCGGGATCTGGTCCGGTGATCTGCAGATGTGGTACGCTCGGTCCTGATGCTACCCACCAGATATGACGTTCTGTATTGGACTGGCCACCGTGCGTGGTACCTATACCGCCATGATCTGTCGTAAGCATGATCAGCCAGTCTTCCTGTGCATAAGTAGGACGTTGGTATAATTTCGCCAACACCTCACCTATTTCCTGGTCTACCGTTTGAATGGCATTCATATATTGCGGATTATTAGGATTGAAGCCTGAAGAGTGCCCTGCAGCATCAGTTTCATCATAGTGGATGAACAGGATGTCCAGGTTGGGGTCATTCAACTGGATCTTGGCTGCAGCCGTTACGGCACCTTGCCCGTGTGTTCCGGCATCAATAGATTGATTAAAGCCACTGTTGAATACATATCCGGCAGTATTGTTACTGTTTGTAGGGTCGTTCATCGGGTCCCAGGTGATGATCTGTACGGCTTTCAGGTTAGGCAGACATTCTTTGGCCCTTTTGGGAAAGTAAGGATAATTGGCATAGTTAGGGTTCGTATAGCTGTTGTTGGTGACCTGGTGTTTGGCTTCCCATACACCGGTCAGCATCGTAGACCAGGAGGCACCGCTGGAGGTAGCGCCACAATGCCAGGAGTCAAACGTGTACAGGCCATTCGCCATCAAAGTGTCGATATTAGGGGTGTTGGCCTGTTGCAAGGCATCTGATCTTACACCGTCGATACCGATGAATAATACTTTAGGCTTTTTAACTGTTCCTGTCTGTGCAGAAAGGGTTACAGCAGAACCGATCAGTAATGCGCCGGTCAGTAATTTTTTAATCGTTTTCATTGCAGAGATGATTTGTATACGTTTTTAATGTGTTTGATTAAATATTTGGGATGAAATGGTTTGTTTTAAAAATTATAGCGCAGGCCGATCAATCCTCTCATGGCATAGTACTCCGTCTTTAAAGGACGTTCCTTTTGTCCGCGGTACATGGTATAAGGCGTATTGGTCAGGTTGTTGATCTCTGTGAATACCGAGAAGTATTCTTTGAAATTGTAGGCAAAAGAGTAGTCCAGTGTCAGGCTACGGCCTACATATACATCGTAGTCATTGCCCTGGTGCAGGATCAGCATTTTTTCAGAGGCAGGGTCCTTTACCGCGTAGAGGTTGAGCTCATATAAATAAGGATCGCGATAGTTAAGCCCGATGCGGGTAGTGATGCGTGGGTTTTCATAGAACAGTGCTACATTCAATACGTTGGGCGACTGCCGGGGTAAAGCCTGCGGCTTGTCTCGGGCATCAATGCGCATTTGCGAGTAGGTATAAGAATAGTTGATGTTCACACCCAGGTTTTTCCAGATGCCCGGTAAGAAGCGCATTTTGCTCATAAGGGAAGCTTCGATACCTGCAGCAAAAGCTTCCGGTGCATTCTGGAATTTTTTGGCGATGACACCACCAGGGATCTGGAATTCATTCGATACCCCGTTATTGTCAGCACTGCTGCTTTCAAATGCGGTGTAGATGTGATCTTTCACCTGTTTGTAGAACCCGGATAGGCTAAACATACTGGAAGCGCTCATATAGCGTTCATAAGCCAGGTCATAGTTCCAGGAGTAAGTGGGCTTCAGGTCAGGGTTGCCGTAGACAAGGTCATTGTTAGAATAGTTGATGGCTGCGGCTCCAGGCTTTATCTCGTTGAAGTTAGGCCTGCGGAAAGAGCGGGTGATCGCCAGGCGCAGGTTTTGCTTATCGGTTATGGCATACTTTGCATTCAGCATAGGTAATACCGATAGGTAGCTTTTCCCGGAACGTACCGAAGTAAGGGCTACAGTGCCCAGTGCAGGGTCTACGGTAATAATACTGTCTGCTTCTACGGTAGGGCTGGTGTATTCTACTCTTACACCCGGTACCAAAGTCAGCTGAGGGGCTATGTTCCATTCTGCCATGGCGTAAGCCGCATACACGCTTTCCTTGTATTTATAACTAGAGCCTACCATTTGCTGGAAGTAAGGCGTGCTCGTTCCGAATGGAATATGGCGCAGTGTATCGCCCAGGCTGTTCACGAAATTGTCGATCTGTTTGCCATTCAGGAAGGGGAGTAGTTTGCCGCGGTAAGGGCTGCCGAGTTCTGCAAGGAAGCCGCCTCTTTCATTGAAAGATCGGGGATTGAAGCTGTTGTAAAGGATAGAAGGGCTGAGGTCTTTATTGCGCTCCCAGAGCTCCAGGCCTGCATTGCGACGGCCTTCCTTGATCCGCATTTTGCTGCCGAATTTTATTTTTAATTTATTGGTGGCTGCATATTGAAGATCAATTTGAGCTACTATGGGATCTTTTTCCCAGGTCTCATTCGTTTCTGAATAAGCACGGGTAAAGGCAAATGAAGTATCGGAAGGATTGATGAGCGGTACGTTTTCATATACCGGTTGTATGTTGCGGTAATCATCGCCATAGCCGGGTTCCGGGCTGTCGGTCTTCAATAATTTCAAGCGGTCGTATGCATTGCGCTCATCAGTTACCTGTCCGTTCTCATCCAGGTAAAGAAAGTCTTTGAAGTTTATTGATTTTTCAAACTCTACAACATGGTAACCATTGCGCGGATCTCCTTTGGCAAAAGGTACTGCACCATATTGGAAATGGTTACTGTAGCTGGCGATGCGCCAGTTGGCCGATAGTTTTGAAGAAGGCTTTAATTCTCCGCCTAGCTCAGCACCCCAGAAATTGGTCTGCATAATGTTGTGGATGTTCTGCAGCCGGATGGATTGCCCCCAGCCCGTGCTCCAGTTGTACATGGTCTTGCGGTTGTACTCTTCATCCGTCATGCGGCCATAAACACCTTTTGCATAGATCTTGGCGCGATCATTGAATTTATATTCCAGTGCAGCATTGGCCCCTACAGTATTACGCTGCCCTTCATAATCCCTGAGTTCCAGGCGGGACAGGGACTGGTCAATATTTGATCCGTAGAATACCTGGTAGTTATCCGTTGCCCAGTTGCGTTTGTATAAAGATGCTCCGGCAAAATAGCCGAATTTGCCATCCTTGCTGCGGTTGCCATAAGCAAGCGCTCCGTTGAAGATGGGTTTCTGTGCCTGTGCATTGTATCCTGCACCCAGGTTTGCCTGGATAGATTTCTTGGCTGGTGCACTTTTCGTCATGAAGTTGGCGCTTCCGCCGATGGCATCACCTTCCATATCGGGCGATAATGTTTTGGATACGACAATATAATCCACCATACTGGAAGGAAAGATGTCGAAGTTCATCGCGCGGGTCTTGGACTCTTCATCCGCTACGGGCATCCGGTCACCGTTTACCAGTGCGGCGCTCCAGTCGGAAGGCGTACCGCGAAAGGAGATGAAGCGGCCTTCTCCCTGGTCAGATTCCATTACTACTCCGGGCAGGCGCTGAACGGCTTCTGCTACATTGCGGTCCGGCAGCTTGGCTACCCCTTCTGCCGATACGATATTGGAGAAGACCAGGGAAGATTTCATCATGTTCAGCGCTTTGGTCTCGGTGCCGCGGGTATTGGCGGTCACCGAAACGGCACTGAGCATATGATCTGATTCTTTCAGTTCTATAAGGCCCAGGTCAAGGTCTCCGTTGAGGTCTATAGGTTGTGCATGGTTTTCGTAGCCCAGGGAAGATACCTGCAGGGTATATTGTCCCGTAGGGATACCTGTAAGGATAAATGTACCGTCCAGTTCTGTGACCGTATAGTATTGGTTGTTGGCCACAGATACCGTAATGCCGGGCAGCATGCCCTGCTGGTCTTTTATACTGCCTTTTATAGTGGCTGTCTGTGCCGCCACGGCCCCGGGTAAAATACTACAAACGATATATGTAGCTATGTTTTTCATTAGGAATGATTGAATAAGAAAAATTAATTGTGTTGATGTGCCTCTTCGTGATCATGATGCTTCGGGTCCGGTACTTCCGGCTTCGGATGCAGGCTGTCTCTGTGCTGTATCATCATCTGTGCATATTCCGGGATGCGGAAGTATTGTACGATCGGGATTACTTCGTTGTAAAAATTTTCTTTAAAGAATAAGGCTCTTTCTGTAACGGGTAGTGTGGCAAAAATGGATTTATACTCTTTTATGCAGGCATTAAAGACTTCTTCGGCTTTTTCTGTTACGCTTAAGGGTAGTTGAAACTTCTGTACCTTATAAATATCGCCGGCTATTGCAAAGCGATGGGTCAACATATTGACCTGTACCTCTTTTGTCATTTGTGTCCTGCTGTCTGAAGGTGAGCCCGCTATCGCAGGAGGGATGCTGCTGCAGGTGGCGAGGCCGATGAGGAGGATGATCTTTTTCATAAAGCTTCTTTTTTGAAGAATTGAACAGAACAAAAGTAATCAACGTTTGTTTACATATGCTTAACTCTTGTTTACCAAATTGTTAATTTAAGAAGTAAACATTTATTTACATTATAGTATGCGCCAATTGAGAAAGAGGTAATAACTTTGGTGTATATATATACGACACATGGAAGGAGCATTTTTGTTAGAGGTAAGCCGCAGGATCAAAGAATACCGGTATGAAAAACGATTGACGGTACAGCAGCTGGCAGATCGTTCAGGGGTGAGCAAGGGCCTGATCTCCCAGATCGAGAACGGAAGAAGTATTCCTTCCCTTCCTGTATTGTTCAGCATTATCCAGTCGCTGGAGATGGCCGTAAGCCATTTTTTCAGCGGTATTAATTTGCAGATGCCTAATGTGATCGTGCAACGTAAAAAAGACTATGAATCCTTTACCAAAGAGGATGCCAAGGGTTTTTTGTACAAACGTATCTTCGTGAAAAGCCTTGCTTCTTCTACCGTTGATTTTGTGATCCTGGAGTTAAGCAAAAATGCAAAAAGAGAAGAGGTAGTGACGGATGCTTTTGAATACAAGTATATGATACAAGGTGAATGTGAGTACCTGATCAATGGAGAGACTTATGCTTTGTCGGAAGGAGATTCTTTATTTTTTGACGGTCGTCTCCCACACCTGCCCCGGAACACGGGTACCGATAAATGCATTATGCTGATCGTTTATTTCTTTAATCAAAAGTAAACAAATACTAAACATTAATTTAGCATTAAGGTAACATAGGCTGAGTACTTTCGCGCAGAGATACAAATACTAAACTTTAGTTTAATGAATGTAAAGCGCAGATTGACGGCCGAAGCCAATTCGTTTTCCTTTATTTGTTTTGCCACCCTGGCTTCTTTCCTGACCTATACGGCTATGTATGCGGTAAGAAAGGCTTTTGTTGCCGGTACTTATGACGGGCAGGCTTTCCTGGGTGTGGATTATAAGATCTGGCTGGTATGTGCACAGACGATCGGCTATACTTTATCTAAATATATAGGTATAAAAGTGGTGGCCGAGAATACTGCCCGGCAGCGTCCCCGCTATATTATCGGGCTTATCCTTATTTCTGTGCTGGCACTGGCTTTATTTGCCCTTATTCCTGCTCCTTATAATATATTAGCACTTTTCCTGAACGGCCTGCCCATAGGTATGATCTTCGGCCTGATCTTTAATTACCTGGAGGGCCGCAGAAGTACCGAGATCCTGGTGGTAGGACTGACCATCACGCAGATTGTTTCATCCGGTTTTATCAAAAGTATCGGACAGTACTTTATCCATACTTTAGGAGTGGCCGATAGCTGGATGCCTTTCCTGGTGGGGATTTGCTTCCTGCCCGTGCTTTTGCTGGCGGTATGGATGCTGGAGCAGTTGCCCCGGCAGACGGCCGAGGATATCGCCCTCAAGTCGGTACGTATGCCTATGAACAAAAGTGAACGCCTTGCTTTTTTCCGTTTCTTTTTTAGCGGCCTGGCTATATTTATGGTCAGTTATATACTGATGACCAGCTACCGTGATTTCCGGGATAATTTTGCACCGGAAATATGGCGCGGGCTGGGCTTTGAAGGTAATGCTTCCATTTTTACCATCAGCGAGATACCGGTGTCGGTGATTATATTGCTGCTGATGATCTTTATGCAAGGCATCCGGGACAATCTGCGTGCTTTTATGCTGATCCATGCCATCAGTTTTGTGGGTGCCATTATTATGCTGCTGAGTACCTTTTGCTATGGCTCGGGGATGATCAGCCCGGAGGTATGGATCTGCGCGACGGGTATTGGCCTTTATATCGCTTATGTGCCGGCAAATACTATATTTTTTGAACGTATGCTGGCGGTATTCCGCTACCCGGGCAATGCCGGTTTTATCGGGGTTATGGCCGATTTCTTCGGTTATTGCGGAAGTATTGGTGTGCTCTTCTATAAAAATTTCTACGACAGCAAGATGAGCTATGTAGATTTTTTCTACCATACTACTATTTTTATCGGGGCGCTTTTGCTCATCAGCCAGGCGGCTTCTGCCTTTTATTTCCTGCGTAAAGCAAGGGCTAAGCGTAAAGAAATGTCTTCAGAACAACTCAACAAAAGTTTAGTATAAGTAATTTATTGTTTTATATTTGTAAACTATATTCATTTTAAACATTTAATATGCAGAACGAATTTATTAAACTGGCTATTTTTGATATGGCAGGCACTACGGTCTATGATGATGATTTTGTAACCAAGGCATTGTGCAAGGCGCTGGCGACACAGGAGTATATGGTACCGCTTTCAGCAGCTAATGAAGTGATGGGGATTGCCAAGCCGGTAGCGATTAAAATGTTGCTGGAACGTTTTTACCCAGAAGCTGCACCAACTGCAGATATTGATACTCTGCATGATACTTTTTTGCAGATCATGATCGATTTTTACCGTAATGAGCCGGGCATTTGTGAGATCGAAGGGGCTACGGATACTTTTAAGGCTTTGCAGTCTCAAGGGATCAAAGTAGGTCTGGACACGGGTTTCAGCCGGGATATTACCGATATTATTATTGAACGCCTGGGCTGGCAGGATCTGCTGGATGTGAGCGTGAGCAGCGATGAGGTAGCGCAGGGCAGGCCTTACCCGGATATGATCTGGAAAGCTATGGAGCTGACCGGGATCAGTGAGGTGCAGCAGGTAGCCAAGGTGGGCGATACACCTGTAGACCTGGAAGAGGGCCATCGTGCCGGATGTGCCCTGGTAGTAGGGGTGTTGAGCGGAGCTAATGGCAAAGAAGTATTAGAGCAGTATCCACACACACATATTGTCGATTCTGTAAGTGACATTACAGGATTAATTCATTCTTTTCAGCTTGCTGCAGTAAAATAGAAAATTCGCAGGCAGCATTGTTTTAGGTTAAAAGGCTGGCTATATTTTAGCCGGCCTTTTTGTTGGAGCTGAGGAATAAGCTTTGAATGCCTGGATATTCGGGCTTAATTATCCTTGCACCAGTTTGTCCAGGAACCCGAAAAGCTTATGGTTCATTTCTGTATAGTCATAACTGCGGATTGTTTCAGGCTTTTGAACAAATCGGTGTGTTGTATGATTATTTAATAAATCCGGCTCTGCGGCAATGAGTAAGTCAACTACATCCGGCATCAATTCCATATGGCATTGAAAACCGTACACCCGGTCTGAGTAAGCGATTATTTGCCTGGGGCAACCTGCGCTTGTGGCCAATACTTTGCTGCTTGCAGTAAGTCCGGGCATATCACTGTGCCAATGCCCTGCCGGTAACACTGGGCCGAAATGATTTGTCTTACCGTCCTCTAATCCTTCTTTGGTAAGCTCTATGGGCCATACGCCTATTTCTTTTTCGGGGCTAGGCTCAAATGATGCACCTAAAGCCTGGCCTATGAGTTGAGCGCCCAAACAAACTCCCACAAGGGCTTTACCTTCCCGGATACAGTTTTGTATAAAATGTATCTCGGCTTTTGCATTGAAGTGCGGGCATACTTCAGTTGTAGTGTCAGGACTTTGCGGGCCGCCCATTACAATCAGCAGGTCGATATGATCAGCAGTTCCGGGCAACTCTTGGTATTCATATACCTTAGAAAAGGTGATGGTATGATGCCTTGCTTTTGCCCATTCCAGGTAAGCTCCCGGGGCTTCAAATATTTCGTGCTGTATAAAATGTACGTTCATGGTTGGCTGGTTTTTTATTGTTCATTCCAGTAATAACTGTCCGGGTAGATCCTTTGTCCGAAAATGGCTGTGCCTACTCTGATGATGGTAGCACCTTCAGCTATGGCCGTTTCCAGGTCTGCACTCATTCCCATGGATAACTCCGTCATATCTACGCCGGGAATATGTAAAGCAATAATTTGCTGCTGCAGGTCTTTGAGCAGGCGGAAGCATTTACGCACTTGTTCCGTTTCTGCACTAAATATTCCTATGGTCATCAGGCCCTTTATGTTTAAGGTGTCCAGGGCGGCTACCTGTTTGATGAATGCAATAGCATCACCGGGATCTACCCCGAATTTACTGGCTTCAAAGGAAGTGTTTACTTGTATCAAAACGTCTATGGTTTTGTGTTCCATCTTTAGTCTCTGGTGCAATTTTTCGGCCAGGTCCAGGCGGTCCAGGGACTGAATGCAGGATACATTGTATTTCAAAAGGTCTTTGATCTTATTGCTCTGCAGGTGCCCGATAAAATGATTGGTATGCGGTACTTCCTGCAAGGCCTCATATTTCTCTTTGAGCTCCTGCACCTTGTTTTCTGCGATCAATGTATGCCCGGCCTGTAAAGCCATCCTGATGCGTGCTGCAGGTACTGTTTTGGTGGCCAGGAGCAATTTTACTTCATCGGGGCTTCTCTTGCTTTTGATACAGGCGCGATTGATTCGTTCCTGTATTAAATCAATATTGCTTAAGATGTCTTCGTTCATACTGCAGCAGGTTTTAATGGAGTTCTTCAGTCTGTTTTGTTTCCCTATGGCCTGGATGTCTAAGATAGCCTATATAGACAAGAAGTCTAGGGAAGAGGATGCTGTCTAAAAAAGGCATCATTTCGAGTGGAATATAATGGAGTCGGGCAATCTCTAATACAAAAAATATTCATTGTTGCATTGCCACATTTCACTACGTTGCGGTCGAAATAGCGCAAACGATCTTTTAAGACAGCACCTTCTTTGATTATTGCCACCAGTAATAATAATTGTGGTTGGCATCGTATTCAAAACCACAACGTGGATAGAGTTTATTGCCAATATCATTTGTCTTTTCGGTTTCCAGCATCAGGCCGCAGGCACCGGTTTCTGCACACCATTCTTTGGCGCGGTTGATCAAGGCTACAGAAAGTCCTTTGCCCCTGTAATCCGGATGTACAAACAAATCGCTCAATAGCCATTGCTTTTTCAATTTAATGTAATGGTAGAGTTTGTACAACTGAACAAAGCCGACCGCTTTATTGTCTGCATAAACAATAAAGATATGCGACTGGTCGTGGTTCAGTCGTTCCTGTATGAATTGTTTGCATGTTTCATAATCATCTGCCTGGCGGTAAAATACCCGGTAGAGATTGAATAAGGTGGCTGCGGTGTCGAGGTCTTTAAGTCCGGCTTGTCTGATTGGGTATTCCATTGCTTTAAATTAGTTTGATTGAGTAAGCAAAATTAATTCCCTACAGGACTATCTTTGTAGTCCAATTTGTATATAAATGGTAGTCCACTATGTTGCCTTATGAACATATCATCGGTATAGAGAAAGAAAGTAAAGTGCCTGTTTACCGGCAAATCGCGGTTTCCATCATCCAAGCGATCCGGAACGGTACCTTGAAACCCGGAACGCAGCTGCCGGGTAGCCGTGAATTGGCAAAGACATTGGGCGTACACCGCAAGACGGTAATCGCTGCTTATGAAGAACTGGATGCCCAGGACTGGGTCAGGGTTGTGCCCAGGAAGTATGTGGCTGTTTCGGAACATATCCCTTTATTAAAGCCTCAAAAATGGAGTGAAGTAAATGGGCTGAATGGCTATGAAAACGACCTGGATCTGCCTTTCCGGGTCATAGCAGGTGATGACTTAGCTGAAAATAGATTGAACAGTAACGGTATTGTTATTGATGACGGCCACCCTGATGTAAGGTTGTCTCCCATAGATAATTTGTTGAAGACATATCGCTCGCTGACCTCGAGGAAATATGCGATTAAAAACGCGAATACAGGTACCGGGCAGGGTGTATTAAGGCTTCGGGAAGTACTGGTCGATTACCTTTCAGTAACGCGGGGATTAAACATTGCTGCAGACAATATCCTGGTCACACATGGCGCACAAATGAGTATTTATTTGTCGGCTCAGCTGCTGTTGGGTCCTTCTGCTACAATCATTGCAGGCAAGCCGGGTTATCCGCTTGCTCATGCAACTTTTGAAGCGACCGGAGCAAAGATTGTTGAGGTAAAAGTAGATGACAAGGGTATAGATATCGATGCCATTGAAAAGATCTGCAAACGAAAAAAAGTTGCCGCCGTGTATGTGATCCCGCATCATCATTACCCCAGTACGGTAACATTAAGTGTGGCGCGAAGGGTGAAGCTGCTGGAACTTTCCAGGCAATATTCATTTGCTATTATAGAAGATGATTACGACTATGATTATCATTATACCTCTTCGCCTTACCTGCCTCTGGCCAGCGGACAGCACAGTGGAAACGTGATCTACATCGGCTCTTTTTCAAAGATCCTGGACCCGGCTTTGCGGATTGGTTTTATGGTAGCGCCTAAAAATTTTATTGAGCAATGTACGGCTTTCCGCAAAATCATAGATGTAGGTGGAGATGGGTATATGCAGAGCGCTTTAGCTACTTTGATCAAAGAAGGCGAGCTTAAAAGACACCTGAAGAAATCTAAGAAATGTTATCATGCACGGAGGGGTTTTTTAGATACCTTACTGAAAGAAAAATTGGGTCAATATGTTTCCTACACTTTGCCAACAGGCGGAATGGCTATCTGGGTAAAGCTGAAGCCGGAGTTTCCTATTGTCCGGTTGGTTGCCAAGCCGCAGTTCCGGATCATTCGCTGGGATGCAGAGGAAAATGCCTTTCGTTTTGGTTTCGCATCTATGAACGAGGCAGAATTGACAGAAGCTGTTGAAGCTTTGAAAATAGCTTTGGCACAGGATTGATGATTAACTTCATGTCCGGGATGTTTTAGGTAAAGCAAACCTGCTTTATTTTTTGATCATTCTTCCGTTTTAAATCACCGGAAAATACCAAGAGGAACATACCTCATTAACATTTTTTTTAAAATTAATACATGGTTTTTATTTAGTTTTATCCTGCCTGAACCTTATTGTGTATTCAACCTATACTGTTTATGAAGCAACTCATTTTCTTAAGCCTCGCCCTCCCGGGTATTGTGGCTTGCAATAAGGACAAAAAGAAAACGCCGGAAGAGTACTTCTCTTTCTACGCTGATGGCGTATATTATGATTATCCCCAGGAGAAAGGGAGTTCCCTTTTTGTGGATTGGAAAACCTTGTCTGCGGGAGCGTCTTCTGCCTCTGTCGGCTACCAAATATATGCCTATAGTCGTAAAAATCCGGTTGCAGATGGTTTTTTCTCTTTTATATTTTCGGGCAACCATATACCCTCTCAAGATACCATCTTGCTTGATGGTGTAAGCAATGTTGTAGGTATTGGTAAATTCAACGCAATGGAAAATAATTATGAGTTGAAGCAACCCCTAAGCGGAAAGATCATTTTTACAGAGCGAACATCCGATAAGCTAACAGGTATCTTTGCATTTGATGCCTATAAAATGCGTGTAGAAGGTAACAATTGGGTGCCAACGGACAGCATTATCCATATTACCGAAGGTAAATTTTCTATTATTCCCTCAAATTAATATCACCTAATTAAATATCATCTAAAGCTTAGATTATGAAAAAAATCTACCTGCTGACGGCATTCCTATGCACGTCATGTTTCGTCACGTCTGCACAGGACGAGGCGACCGTATCTTTTATGGGGTATCAATCTATACAGGATAGCCTGATGCAGCACCTCGACAAAAATAAAATAAGTACCGGTGCGCTCTATGATCGGGTCAATCCCATTGCACGGCTTACGCAATTGAAGAATAAACATGGAGAGCCGGTCGTTACCGGCTTTAACCATGCCCTGCAGGCCTGGGACGAGCTCTACCGGGCTGCATATGATAAAGATAATCTTCTGCCGCTGGAATATGCTGAAAACATCATCATCCAGAACCAGCAGGAGCGTAATGCCATAAGCCTGGGTTATATTGCCTTCAACTTTAATAGTATAGATCCCGAGGCATTTGATGCAGGGGCGATCTAGCGTGGAGCGGATAGCCTGCTGTATGAGGGGGATGGCAATCCCTACCTGGAGCACCAGGTAAACTTACCGTTATTATCTGCGAATAGGGTAAGAGGTAATGAACTGAAACTGTACTTAGACACACGCCTGCAGTTGAACAGCAGTGGCCGGCAATTGAAATATCTGGAATTACAGGTCGGCGACAAGCAATCTGTCTCGATTGCCCCCGGTGAGCTTAATACACTCAATATCTCCGGGATCACGGATCCGACTATTAAAATTGGCGTAAAACTACATTGGCAAGGGTTGGAACTTATCGAACGTTTCGATATCCTGCTGGAAAACGGAAATCTTATTCCATTAAATTCTACAACAACTGACTTATGTACTAGTGGCCAAATTCCTATCGCACTCTGGTCTGGCAGCAACCTGACCTTTAAGGGGTATACAGAACCCGCTGCCGTGGAAGGCTTTGGAGAATACAAGATATTTTATCGTAAGCCTGCGGGCGGCTGGCTGGCCTGCAATGATGCCCATAAGGTCATCCGTAAACCGATCATTATCATTGATGGTTTTGATCCGGGAGATGAAAGAAAGATATCAAAATTGAATATTACGGATAATGACGGTATCTGGGAATTACTTTCCTATGGTGCCAATAAGCACTTAGGGGATGACTTTCGAAGTAAAGGTTATGATGTGATCGTGCTTAATTTTCCTAAATACCAGATCGCCTCGGTAAGTGTCACCATTTCCGGTAATACTTTTACCATGCCCATTTACCGTGATGGCGGTGCCGATTATATAGAGCGCAATGCCCGCGTACTTACAAGATTAATCCAAAAGGTAAATGCAGAACTGCAGGCTGTTGGCAGTACAGAAAAAATCGTGGTGGTAGGCCCCAGTATGGGCGGGCAGATCGCAAGATATGCTTTGAAATATATGGAGAATAACAATCTCAATCATAATACCCGCCTCTTTGTAAGTTTTGACAGTCCCAATCATGGTGCCAATATTCCAGTAGGTCTGCAGTCTGCTATCCTGTATGCAGCCTATGTACAGGAATCTGTATTGGCCAAAAAACAATACGAGCAGAGTATCCGCTCTACAGCAGCAAAACAGATGCTGATCCACCAGGTTACCAACCAGTCTCTGACACAAAATGGATGGACGTATCATTATCCCTTAGCCACACAAAATGATTTCTTCCGCCAGACCTGGCAAAGCACTATTGATAATATGGGCTATCCCAATCAACTCAGGAAAGTGGCCCTGGTCAATGGTTCACGCAACATGGCCTGGCAGCCCTCCGTGACCACGCTTATAGACTATGAGATCACCAAGGCTGGGGGTGGCGTACCGCCACAGGGCACACAGCTGGCTAAGGTACAGGCATATACTACTGCTCATAATTTTTCCAGCAAGGTCTTCTATGGCCATATATTTACTAAACCGGCCATGAATATTTACCACCACATTACCAATGGCTGGGGCAACCTGGATGGCGCATCTGGAGGATTGTTTGATGTAAGCCGTCAGCTAACCAAAGAAATGACTACCGGACAGTTCCGGGTGGATAATACTAAAATATGGTTTATTAACCTGCCATTGAACGGTATTGGTGTACTTCATGCCAACGCAGGAGATTATAACACTTTCATCCCGACAGTAAGTGCTCTGGGATACTATAACCGTAATTTCGAATGGGGACAGAACCTGGGAACAAACAATCTTGTCTGCAGTAACCAGATACCCTTTGATAATTATTTTACCCCGTCATCTGATCAGCCCCATGTGACCGTAACAGAAGCCTCGGCACAATGGATTACCCAGGAAATAGAAAAAGGGCAGGCTAACTGTCCTAAAATATGTAAAGCCTTGATCGGAATGATCAATGACCTGAATACTCCGCTTTGTATTGGGAGCACAAGAACATTTTATCACAATTACAATTTATTGCCAGGTCAAACGGTGAGCTGGGAGTATGCAACCGGATTACTACAATTGATGAGTTCAAATAATAGTTCTATTACCGTAAAGTCACTTGATCATGGCGCTGCTTTCGTCAAAGCAGTGATTAATAATCCCTGTGGGGCCAACCTGGAAGAAAAAATGATTTTCTCTTCCGGTGCCGGTTATAGTTTTACGGTTTCCAGGTATGATATTACAGGTCCGGGCGGTAAAGGAAAAGTATTGGAAGTAAATCCTAATAGCCCGGCCATTACTGGTATATCCTGGAGCCTGGATGGGACTAACTATACTCATAACAACCAGGTGTTCTACAATGTATACAAAAATGGCACTGCACCGAGCCGCCAGGTATGGCTGAAGACACAGAATAGCTGCGGAAGCCATTTTATGTCCAAGCCGGTATGGTTTGATAATAACGACTATAATGATTTCTATACCGTAAATACGACACTGTCCAACCTTTTGTCTGTTCAAATAGAAGTATTTCCCAACCCGACAAATAGTAGCTGGATCGTGAAGATTCCGGGAGCAGAGCCGGCAAATCTGGAACTATATGATGCTACAGGTAGGAAAGTCAGAACGGTACAAAAGGCGCTGTTCAAGGCAGAGATGGGAAGTGCAGCATTGCCTCCGGGAATATACCTGCTGAAAGTATTTCTGAACGGACAGGAAGCAAGCTATAAGCTGATCAAACAATAAAATAATTCATAAGAATGAATCGCTTTAGGCTCCGTTCGGATTGGAATGGAGCCTAAAGCATTTTATCCCTTTACTACCGCAAATTTTTTTTATTATATATCGCTCCTTGTTAAATTGTACCTGCTGAAGCCATAAGATCCTGTTCAAAGCAGACCGGTTTTTCCGTAAAATATAGGTGTAAATGTTCCAATGTTAGGGAAGTGTTTGAGGGCAAAAGGTCCATTTGATCTTTATGAAATGATCCCTGCTCAAGGCGATACTTATAGGCCCATTTCATTCTTTTTGTAGGTATATTATTTTTTATAAATTAAATGTCAGGAAATTATTTGATGCTGCTAAAAAGTATTAGATTCGTATTTGATTAATTATTTAATATGTAATTATAACAATTTCATTAACTTCTTTTAATCTTGACAATTTATGAAACAACTTCACATGGGATGGCGCAAGACCTTTGCTGTCTGTACATTCATTTTTTGCTGTTATGCAGCTAATGCACAAAATAATATAGGTATTGGTACGCCCAGCCCCAGTGCCAGCGCCAAGCTGGATGTAAACAGTACTACGCAGGGATTGTTGATGCCCCGGATGACCCAGGCGCAGCGCGATGCTATTGCTACTCCGGCTACCGGTCTGATGATTTTCCAGACCAATAACACACCTGGTTTTTATTATTATACCGGTAGTGTCTGGCAGGCTGTAAGTTCAACGGGTAGTAGCAGTGGTGGGGTGGACGTTTATGGTACCGGAGAGTCAAGTGCCCTGACCATATCGTCGAATACAGATTGGACCACTACTCCTCCTGCTAATCTAAACTTCCAGTATTCCAGTATTACCATTAATTCAGGGGTTACACTTACAGTGCCCAGTGGCACTAAATTACGTTGCAGCGGTAATGTTTCTATTTCCGGAACGATTAATGTGGCTCCGGCAAACAATACATTTAAAGCAACTAACGGCGAGCGGGGTATTGCATATAGTATGGCGGTATTTAGTGACAATACTTTTATTCCGCAGGCAGTACGTGCTGCGGCTATTCCGAGCTATATCAATATTCCTGCATTTGGCGGAGGTAGTGGTGCCGGCGGTGTCACGGGCAATAATGTCGGCGGCGGCGGCGGTGGCTCTTTTGCGATCTATGCAAAAGGGACATTAACCATAGCGGCAGCAGGTATTGTAAATGCTAATGGAGCGAACGGTGCGAGCCTTGATGCTGCAAATAATTCCGGCGCAGGCGGCGGTGGCGGTGGCCTGGTCGTTTTACTCTCCAAAGGGGCGATGAGTGTTGCCGGTACCATTAATGCGAGAGGAGGAAATGGGTCCGATGCGATTACGGTGAGTGGTAGTTACCGTGCAGGTGGCGGTGGCGGCGGTGGCGGGCTTATCTGCCTGGTAGCGGCCAGTGCACCGGCCATAGCTGGTAGCCTTAATGTGAACGGAGGTACCGCAGGGACTAATACGGCTACAGGAACCAGTACGGGCAGTTTTGGGGGTAATGGTGGGGCATCCGGTGGTAATGGCGGCGTAGGTGGCGTAGCAGCAACAACCAGTGCTACAGCGGGATCTGCTGGTGTGACCAAGACCATTGTCAGCACAAACCCGGAAAATCTTTACTAAGTCTTTTAATATGATATTGTTAGCTCACACTATTGTGTATGTGCTAGTTTTATTTTAAACCTGATACAATGAATCATATATATATTAAGATACTCGGCCTGGGCCTCGCAGCAGGGATGAGCCTGCCTGCGTCTGCACAAGTGCTGTACAACAATGGCGCGGAGCTTTATGTCAGCAGCGGAGGATCCCTGCAGGTGAACGGTGATATGACCAATGCCAGCGGAAGTACCTTTACAAATAATGGCACCATTACTTTAACGGGTATGTTGACCAATAATCAGACCATGGCCGCCCCTTCCGGTGGTACGCTTACCTTTAATGGTACCGGTGCGCAGACCCTTAGTGGCAGCGGATCTTACCTCGCAGGGAATGTTGTGGTGAATAACCCGGCAGGGATAAGCCTGAGTAGTAAATTAGTGATCTCCGGAAATATGACCTTTACTTCCGGTGACATTGTTGCTGCTACCACGAGTGCCCAGGTTGTATTTACAAGTACCGGTACTCATTCGGGGGCTTCCAATAGTAGCCATGTGAATGGCTATGTGGTTAAGGAAGGCACCGGAACTTTCAGCTATCCGGTAGGAGATGGTACTAACCTGCAAAAAGTTGATGTAAATCTCAGTGCTAATGGAAGTGGCCTGCAGGTGAAATACGATGCAGGTAATGCAGGTAGCGGTACTTACACAACTACCGGTACAGAGGCTACGCCCCTGGCGATATACAATACACTCGAATATTGGGATATCAGCCCGCTCTCTACAGCTACCGGCGCGGTAACTATTTATTGGGATAATGTAAATAATATAGTTTCAGCTACACCATCTTTGCGTGTAGCACATAAGTCCGCCACAAACTGGCTGAATGAAGGGGGGCTCAATATGACAGGCAATGCTGCTGCAGGTAGTGTGACCAGCAATCCCTTGAGTACCTGGAGTCCTTTTACTTTGGGTGCAACAGCAGCCAGCGCATTGCCGGTGCGCTTGCTGAATTTTACGGCAAAAACAGTCCCCTCCGGTAACCTGCTGGAATGGACTACTGTTGCAGAGGAGCGACAAACCAGCTATAGCATTGAGCGCAGTGCCGATGCGAAAACATATACCAGTATCGGAACAGTGCAAGGGCAGGGAGCGCAAAAGAATGACTACTCCTTTCTTGACGAGCAGCCATTAAGCCCGGTAGCGTATTATCGTTTACGTATTACAGAGCCAGGTTCAGATGCCAACTACAGTCCCGTGCGTATGCTGCGGGATGAAGCTAAGGCCAGTTGGAGTATAAGCCCGGTGCCATCAAGGGACTACCTGGTAATTGCCAATTCCAATATGGCATTGAACGGGCAAAAGGCCTGGATCAGTGACCTGCAAGGCAAAGTTATCCTGAGCTTTAAGATAGATGAGCAAGTGCGTCTCACTACAGATCATTTGGCTGCGGGCATGTATATTGTGCATCTCCCGGATGGCCAGCGCATGAAGTTCATTAAAGAGTAACGCTCAAAAATAATAATAAAAAGCTGTCTCCTATGTTTGCATCAGGCAAATGCAGGAGACAGTTATTTTTTATGCCCTTATGGATAACTGAGCTCAGGCTTTTAAAAGGCAATGAAGATAATGATCCTTGTAATAAAATTTTGGTACCCCTATTTTTCCTGGCATTTTGTAAAGCTCTTGATGCGCTCCTTGCCTTTGTTGATAAAGACCAGGTTAAACTCCGCAATATCACAAAAGCCGGGTATGCTATCGCTTAGTACTTTTCTGATCCTGAGGGCTTCACTATCAATATTATTAAAATCGCAGCCTACTAGCTTATAGGTAGCCGTTGTTGATAGGTTGTTTACACTGTAGTTCATGACACTTATCTCTTCACAATCGCAATGCTGTTGCAGGGTGTTTGTGATTTTCTTGGAGTTTTCTAGTAATTTGTCTAATTCTTCGAAAACACAGCCATTCAATATTACCATTGAAAACATTCCTGACAGGAGCAGGAGCGATCTGGATTTTTTTATAATCATTTTGTTGTCCGTAATTTTTTAATGTCTGATAAGTAGCGCTATAAAAGTAAGTGAAATGGACTAAAAGGTAAGGTTGCTGCATCAAAGTACTTTTGAGTATAAGAAAATGGGACCGCTCTTAATTCATGCATGAGGAAGCCTCCTGCTAAGGATATCAAATAGATGAAAAACATAAAACCCGCTCATAGAGCGGGTTTGCTTTGCTTGTAGGGAAGACAGGGTTCGAACCTGCGACCCCCTGGTCCCAAACCAGGTGCGCTACCGGACTGCGCTACTTCCCTATCAATTTCTTGATCTTTTTTTCCGGTTACAGAATACCTGGGAACTGTTGTATTCTTTCTCTTTGGTAGCGGAGACGGGAGTTGAACCCGTGACCTCAGGGTTATGAATCCTGCGCTCTAACCATCTGAGCTACCCCGCCAAATGGGATGCAAATGTACATCCTGTTTTTCTTTTTGCCAAAAAATAATTTCAATTTTTTTAAGCCAGCATGCTGATGGCTTTTTTCAATGCGGTAATAAAGCTATCAACATCCGCTTTTCTATTATAAAGGGCGAACGAAACCCTTACTGTTCCGGGAATCTCATAGCGGTCCATAATAGGCTGGCAGCAGTGATGCCCCGTGCGTACGGCCACACCCTGTTTGTCCAGCAGTTCTCCGATATCATAAGGGTGAATGTTGCCCACCAGGAAAGATATCGTTGCCGCTTTATGTGGTGCTGTGCCTATGATACGTATACCGGGTATTTGTTGCAGTTCAGATTCGGCATAGGCCAATAAGCCGGCCTCGTGAGCAGCAATGTTGTCCAGGCCGATTGCAGCCACATAATTGATGGCTGCGCCCAAACCGATAATGCCGGCTATATTTGGCGTGCCGGCCTCAAAGCGGAACGGAAGGTCTGCATAAGTCGTACCCTTGAGCGTTACCGATTTTATCATCGAACCTCCGCCCTGGTAGGGTGGAAGTGCAGACAATAATTCATGCTTGCCATAGAGCACACCGATGCCCGTAGGTCCGTAGATCTTATGGCCGGAAAATACAAGGAAATCAATATCAGATGCCTGCACATCTATGCTCATATGCTGGATCGCCTGTGCAGCATCTATCATCACCGGGATATTATGGCTATGGGCCAGGCTGATGAGCTCAGCTACCGGGTTCACCGTGCCGAGCGTATTGCTGACCCAGGTGAAGGCAATAAGTTTGGTTTTGGAGCTGATCAGGGTTTCCAGGACCGAAAGGTCTAAAGTGCCATCATCTTTTAAGGGAATGACTTTAATAACACCGCCCCGGTCTTCACAGGCCATTTGCCAGGGAACAATATTGGAATGGTGCTCCATCTCCGTGATGATGATCTCATCACCGGGTTGCAGGTGCTTTTTGCAGAATGAATAGGCGAGTAAATTAATGCTATCTGTAGTGCCTTTAGTGAAAATAATTTCACTGCTTTGTGCTGCGTTGATAAATTTTTGAATACTTGCCCTTGCTGCTTCTTCAGCATCGGTGGCCTTCTGGCTTAAAAAGTGAACGCCGCGATGCACATTGCTGTTGTAGGATTCATAATACTCCTTAATGGCATGGATCACCGCTTCCGGCTTTTGAGTTGTGGCACCATTGTCCAGGTAGACCAAAGGTTTGCCATATATATGTTCAGATAGAATCGGGAAGTCGCTCCTTATTTTTTCGAAATCGGTCATAATACTAGAATTGCCCAAAAATGGTGAGGCAAAGGTAAGACAATGTATCTAGTGCAGGCTTCCCGTCTTGTTAATTTCTGATTTTATACCACCTGCGTTTCCGGTGCATGCTGGTGCGGCGGTTCGGAAAGCTCTTCTTTTTCATAAGAGCCGTACTTGACGAAAATGTACAGGTAAATGACCCTGGCATAGCGCATCATGACAGGTTGCAGGAGCAGCACGATCGCTACATTAATTCCCATAAACCAGAAGATACTGTTATCGCTGAAACGGATACCGAAGATAAGCGCAAACCAGATCAGGTTGAACACCGTAAGAGCAATAGAAAGTCCGTAGCTCACGTAGCCGGTACCATAATAGAAGCCAGGCTCTATTTCCATCTTTTGGCCGCAATGTTCACAACGGTCGGGCATTTCCAACATTTTTCCAAGAGGAAAGATCGTTGGCTGACGGAACATTTTGCCTTTTCTACAATTGGGACATTTTTTTTGCAAAACACTAAGCAGGAGAGATGGCTGTTGGGACATTGTATAAAATGATTTTACTTTACACTGCAAAGGTAATCCTTTTAACAGGATTGCTATTTATACAAAATATGGAAAGTTTTACAAGATTTACAGGAGATAAAGCAGCTCAGTATCAGCATATACTGGCCCAGGCTACGCAGATATGTACCCATGAAAACAACCTGATCGCAGTGATGGCCAATCTTTCGGCATTGCTGAGCCAGCAGTTCGGTTGGTTATGGACCGGTTTTTACCTGGTCGATGAAGCCGCAAATTCTTTAGTATTAGGCCCTTTCCAGGGGCCATTGGCCTGTACGCGTATACCTTTCGGGAAAGGTGTTTGCGGTACCGCCTGGGCAGAAGCACGTTCTGTAGTCGTGCCGGATGTGCACGCCTTCCCGGGGCATATTGCCTGTAGTGCATTATCTGAATCTGAAGTCGTGGTGCCCTGCCTGGGCAGAGACGGGGAGGTAAAAGCGGTGCTGGATATCGACAGCGATGTGTTCAACGACTTTACGGAAGAGGATGCTGCAAACCTGGAACAGCTTTGTGCCCTGCTCAAAGAAAAATTTTAAGCGCTGAGTTTCGTGCCCTTCAGGGCATATTGCATCGCTACAGACAGGTGTAGCAGGACGACTTTGGTATTTGCATTACGCTCCACATGGTAGACTGCAGCACCTATCAGGCGGTCCATTTCATTGATGGTCTGGTAGTGGAACTGCCGGGCAGCCAGCCGGGAGACAAACTGCGCATCCGCAGCAGACAGCGCTGCCTGGTAGCCGGGGATCATGCTCATTCTTAACGTATGTCCGAGCAATTGCTGGGCGTACATCAGGAAGTTTTTAAGCTGAACCGTAGATAATTTACTTGCCTGGTCTACCCATTTTCCCACAAGATTGCCATTGAAGGTAAACACGCCGTTGAACCAGTCTTTGATGAGCTGCAGCCAGTCGCTTTCGTTCTCCTGGAGGATAGTTAAAGCATGGGCTACATTGCCTTCTGCCAGGACGGCGGCCTGGGCGGCTTCCTGCTCCGGCACCTGGTAAATGCGTTTCAGTACTTCCTGTATAGCCTCATTTGTCATGGGTTGCAGGCGCACGAGTTGTGTCCGGGACAATATGGTTTCCAGCACAGAATCCGTTTGCTCGGCTACAAGTAAAAATATCGTGTTGGAGGGTGGTTCCTCGATCAGCTTCAGTAAGATATTGCCCTCTTTGCCCAGGTACTCCGGCCGCCATACGATCTGTATCTTGTAGGCACCTTCCATCGCTTTAAGGCCAAGGGTTTCGATCATTTCCTTACACTCTTCTGCAGAGATATTCCCGCTTTGACGGTCTTTGGCACCTATAGATTCCAGCCAGTCGGCCACACTGCCATAAGGATGCCTCGCAAAGAACTCGCGGAACTCCGTAATAAAGTTCCGGCTGTTGGTCTTCACGCCGGGCTTGGGCGGGAAAGAAGGAAAGGTAAAATGCAGGTCGGGATGCACCAGGGCCTTTGTTTTCAGGCAGGCGGCACATTGGCCGCAGGTCTCCAGCAGCGCCCCTTTTTGCTCACAGAGCAGGAATTGTGCAAAGGCAATCGCCAGCGCGAGGCCGCCGCTGCCTTCTTTTCCCAGCATCAGGATCGCATGAGGTAAATGTCCTGATTGGTAAAAGTTCAACAAATCAGTTTGTGCTTTTTCCTGTCCGTAAATGAGATGTCCTTGCATGATGATGCAAATATAATCGTAATTTGCAGGCTTTGAAAGAGGAATAAAAAGCAGAACAATAATTTATTCGAAATTTTATTTTGATATAATAAAAAATGCTTTTACCTTTGCATTCCCTTTTAAAAAGCTATGCCGATTAGAAGGCAAATTATTAATTGAGAAAAAAGAAAAATTGATCATATGAAACGTACTTTCCAACCGTCCCGTCGTCGTCGTAAAAACGTACATGGTTTCCGTAAGCGTATGGAAACTGCTAATGGACGTAAAGTTTTAGCTGCACGCCGTAAAAAAGGACGTAAAAAATTAACGGTATCTGACGAAAGCCGTTTGAAATAATACATCCCGGATGATGGTTGATGGTTTTACCTTCAGTCACTCCGAACGATTAAAATTTCGCAAACAGATTGAAACGCTTTTCCAACAAGGAGAGGCGTTTTCTGTTTACCCGTTCAGAGTGGTGCATTGCATCGCGCAGCAGGGCACTGAAAAAGATGCCCCGGTGCGTGCAGGCTTCTCTGTGCCTAAAAAGAAGATGCGGCATGCGCATCAGCGCAACCGTATCAAGCGCCTCTTAAGAGAGGCCTGGCGGCACAGGAAGCATGAAGTGTATCCTACTGTTCCGCCCACGCTTCAGCTCCATATCTTTTTCATCTTTACAGGTAGAGAAATTCCCGATTGGCCGGCTACGCAGAAAGCTATGTCGAAAATCATTCATAATTTGCAGCTATTAAAATATCCGCAAGATGGGACTGCCGGCTAAAATAATGATCGGGATTATTAAAGCATATCAAAAATTGCTTTCACCATGGTTGGGCGCTAATTGCCGCTTCACACCTACCTGTTCTCAATACGGCCTCGAGGCTGTGCAGAAATACGGTGCGCTCAAAGGCGGCTGGATGGCGCTTAAGCGCATAGGCCGTTGCCATCCCTGGGGCGGTCATGGGCATGACCCGGTGAAATAATCCAGGTAGACCATTCTGTACAATATTCCTTTATGATTTTTGGCCTGGCACTCCTTTTTCAGCTTGTTTTTATCTTCGTTTTGAGCCTGGCGCTTGCTATTATCGGCTCCCTTATCGTTTTTTTCATTAAGTCAAAAAGAAAAGGAAGATTATACCTCTTCGCATTTCATGCACCCTTTTTTGCCTGCTTCACCTTCTATTTTTTCTCTTTAGTGGCGGCTCTGTATATCGGTGAACATTATGATGTAGATTCAGGTATAGGTGATGTCTGGTATGTTCCTTTAGCCAAAGACAGCCGTTTGCTGAGCATAGACCTGCCGGGAATTGCTTCTATTGAAAGAGGCGGAAAGGTTATTGTGGACGATGTTGTCCTCTTGTGTCAAAAGGATAGCCTGGTCTTCGGGAAAACCGATGGGAATGCTTACTTTATATTGAAAGGGGACAGCCTTGTTTATCCGCAGGGAGAGGCTGCACTGCTGTCATACAATGAAGGCAAGCCCATCAACTGGAGCCCGATTGAGCCTTTTTACCAGGAACGCAGATCTGCCATTGCCGGCAGGGCAGAAACAGTAGCTTTGCTGCTTTGTGTACTGATCAGTGCAGGGGTGGTGTGGGTGCTTAAGCTGATTATTTTAAGAAAAGGCAGGGCTGCAACAACATAGGATTTTGTAAATTGCCCGAAAAATAAGCATTATGGACATTACACCAGAAATCTCCTGGGCCGATTTTGAAAAAATTGACATGAGGGTGGGCACGATCATCCAGGCAGAAATATTTAAGGAAGCCAAAAAACCTGCCTATAAAATAATGGTTGATTTCGGGGAATTCGGTATCCGCAAATCTTCGGCACAGGTTACGCGCCTGTATCAGCCGGAAGAGCTGATCGGTAAGCAAGTCATTGCCGTACTTAATTTCCCGCCTAAGCAGATCGCTAATCTTAAAAGTGAATGCCTGATCATGGGAGTGGTTGATGGTGCTGATGTAACCCTGATCGGTCCCGGTAAACCCGTGGCAAACGGGCTCAGGATTGGCTAAGTTTTAATTGCCCTGGAAATAATAGGTTAAGCGCTCCGCTCCTTTAAGATGTAAAGCGGTGTTGGATAATTTAAACGGGCCGTGGTTGCATACTTTGCACAGCTTGAAAGAGGGTGGTGCTGCGGTGGCTAATTCACGTACATAACCGGGCATTTTGAAATCGAAAGTACGTACCGACCTGGAGCGCCCTTCTTCAATCGTGTTTTGCCAGAGCGTGCCCAGGGGAGCTTCAGCACCGGGTTTGTAGCAATAGCCAAACATGCTGACGATCGTATGAGGGGTGTAAAAAGGATAAATGCCTGAAGTTATAGGATGAAAGGAACCTTCGGCATAAACGAACTGGGGCTTAGGCATATTAAATGCAGCTTTGGCGATACCTTTTTCATTATCACATTTAAAGCCGACTTTTTCATAAGAGAAATATTTAGCCTGTACCGATAGGGATAGGCCAAACAACAGCGAAAGAAGGATAATGTAGCTTTTCATCCGTTTTTGTTTTACTTTACATTAAGTTTAACGTATTCTTGACCACAAAAGTATACGAAAATTATAGATAATTTATCCTTTTTTTAATAAAACTATACCTTTGCCCGGATGAATGAAATCAACTTCTCAATCATTTTGCTTGTCGGATCTATACTGGCAGGCTTTATAGGTGCACTTACCGGACTTGGCGGGGGCATCATAATCGTACCCTTGCTCACCTTAGGCCTGGGCGTACCCATGAAGTATGCCGTAGCAGCATCCCTGATCTCTGTGATAGGAACTTCCAGTGGTGCAGCTGCCGCTTACCTGAAAGAGGGGATCACCAATATGAAAGTAGGGATGTTCCTGCAGATAGCGACCACTATAGGTGCGATACTGGGGGCCGTAATGGTCATCCTGGTAGATATACCTGTAGATATGATTGGCATCACTTTCGGACTTGTATTGCTGATCACCGCTGTGCTCACGGCCCAGAAAAAGCCGGATCACCTGCAGCCTGTAGTGCCGGGATCTGTGGCAGAAAAGCTGCAGCTCAACGGTACTTTCCCGCGCAATGGCGAAATGATCAGTTATGGTGCCAGCAATCCTTTCCTGGGATCTGTGGTGATGGCTGTAGCTGGATTTCTTTCCGGCCTGCTGGGTGTAGGGGGAGGCGTATTCAAAGTACTGGCCATGGATAATATCATGCGCCTGCCGTTCAAAGTGTCTACTACGACCAGTAATTTCATGATCGGGGTAACGGCGCTTGCCAGCAGCATTATCTATTTTGCAGGCGGTTATGTAGTGCCGCAGATCGTGGCCCCTATTCTTATCGGGATCATTCTGGGTGCTATGCTGGGCTCAAAGGTTTTGGTGAAGATCAATGTAAGTTTATTAAAAAGAATTTTTGCCATCGTCGTAGCTATTATAGCCGTGTATATGATCTATAATGGTTATGTAGGCAATTTTAGTGCAAAGCATAAATAGCATGGAAGAAAATAAAGCACAGAAAAGAGATTTGGAAACTTTAGTAGGCAATACACTCCGGTATGGGGTGTGGATCTCTTTTGCACTTTCTGCGATCGGCCTGGTCTGGTTATTGTTCCTTCATCCGGAATCTGCTTTTGCACCGGAGGCATTGCCGCTGGTGCCGGAGAAATTCTCTTTTGGGGCAATGATCAAAGGATTGAGTGCCTTTAATCCTGCACAGATCGCAATGCTCGGCAGCCTGGTATTATTGCTGACCCCCTTGTTAAGGGTTGTTTTTGCCTTATTCGGCTATTGGAAAACGGGTAATAAACTTTATACCTTTATCACCCTTACTGTATTGGTAATCATCTGGATCAGCGTTTTGATCGGGGTGACACATTAATTGTGAATTATTAATGGTGAATTATTAATTGTAAGTACGTAATCGTAAATTGTAAGCAGGGAATTGTAAACCGACAGCTAATCATTAACCACTTATCACTCATCACTTATCACTTATCACTTATCACTCATCATTAATAATTAACCATTACCTACAGTTCCTTCAATTGCTCTCTGCGGAGGAAATATTTACCTAAAATGTCAAATTCCAGGTTAACGGCATCTCCTGCCTGCATATAATGAAATCCGGTATGCTCAAAAGTATATGGGATAATGGCTACCTGGAAAGTCGTCTTGCTTACATTAAATGCCGTAAGGCTTACCCCGTTGATACACACAGAGCCTTTCTCGATCATTAAGGGCGCAAAAGATTCCATAAAGCTGAACGTGATCAGGTGGCTGCCGTCCCTGGCTTCTACCTGCTCACATCTTCCGGTGCCGTCCACATGTCCTTGTACTACGTGCCCGTCGAGGCGCGTGCCCAGTTGCAGGGCCAGTTCCAGGTTCACAGATTTGCCGGAGGTCCATTGTGCCAGGGTTGTTTTCTGTAAGGTTTCCTCAATAGCCGTAACTTTATAATCACCGTCGCCTATGGACACTACCGTGAGGCAGACCCCGTCATGGGCTACCGACTGGTCGATGGATAACTCGCTGTATAAGGGAGATTGAATGGTGAAATGTACGTTGCTGCCTTCCTGTTCTACCCGGCTGATGGTGCCGGTATGCTTGATAATTCCTGTAAACATCTTATTGTTTTGTGGCATAGCCTGCATGAAGATAACTACCGTCCGGTACGTTTTCATTCATCTGGATATGTATCCTGTTTCCTGTTTCTTCAAAAATAACCCGGTACATGCCGGAAATAGTATCTGTAGGGTTGCAGAACAACTGCCCCCCCTCTGTATATTGAATTAAAGTATCGGTCATGGCAAGACCAAACCGGTTAGCGGTAAGTTTTAAGGTGTTGCCGCTGCAAAAGCCGTTTAAAGTTAATTTGTTCCTGAAGGTATCGGTAGCCGGGTTCTGGGCCGTAAAAGTCAGGGTATAGTTTTGTGCACGCACAAAAGTCATGTCGGGCAGGTAGACAGAATCCTGGAAGAGCCAGGTGCCTTCAAAGAGTTCCGTCGGGTAGATGCAGACCGAGTTGTCCGGTATGCCGGGAAAGCTGTCATTGTAGTTGGCCGCAATAGGATCATTACAATACTTTCTCGTTAAGCCGAGGTCAGAAGGTGCCGGGTCTTTATACTTTTCACAGGCGATAAAGCCGCTAATGATTGCAAGTGCTGCTATTAATAAGAAGAGTTGAACTTTTTTCATGAGAACTGGATAACAAAAGTACATGATTACCGCCTTTTTTGCACCTTTTGGGGCAATAATGTAAGCCGGCCTATGATACTATATAAAACGGGAGGCTGAACAAAATCTTGTTTAGCCTCCCGAAAAAAATTATGGTTTAGAAAAAATTACTTGTGTTTCTCATCAGTAGCAACTAAATCCTGAACGAATTTAGAAATAGATGCAATACGGCTGGTATTTAAAACATAGTGGATGAATTTACCATCACGTTCCGTGTTCACAATATTCGCTCTGCGCAAAATAGCCAAATGTTGAGAAGCTACAGACTGTTCCAGTCTTAATTTTACATAGATGTCTGTAACATTCATGCGCTTATGCTCCTCTAGCAATTTGATGATCTGCTGACGCAATTTGTGATTAATTGCTCTCAATGTCATAGCTGCACTCTTTACGGCAATGTAATCCAACTTTGTCTGCTCTTCTGAGTTGTCATCTTTTCTAATCACCAATGTACTGGCTGTGAGTTGTTCCATCATTATATATTTAAATTAAATTGTGTTAATTAATTTTTACTTATGTCAGGTACAGGTGTATTAGTTAAAGGCATCAGTTTTAAGAGACCAATGTCACAGGAGTGATTGTTAGTTTAAGGTATATTGACAGCAAATATATACCAATTAGCTTAAATACTAATATAAAATTTTTATAAAAGAGTGTAGTAAAATTCCTACAAGATTTTTATCGATTCTATGAAAGCCTTTGCTGTACTTGCTTTCAGCAGATCATTTGAATATTTTAAGAAGGATAAGCAGGAACTTGAATCTTAAATATTTGTTATATTAATATTGTGTTATAGAGGACTTCCAATTCGGAAAGGATCATGGCCGTGGCTCCCCATACGATGGTTTCCTCATCTAATTTATAAACGGGCGCTTCCCAAAACATATTATCTCCCAGGGAGGGTATCCTGATCTTTTCTGTTTTCCGGGAAGCAAAAAGGTCTTCCAGACCGGGGTAGATGATCCGGGCTACTTCATAGTCCGATTTTTGTAAAACCGGCCTTTCCGGTGCAAAACCGATCACTGGTTTGATGAGAAAATTACTGACATTGACGAAAAGGGGGCTGAGCTGTCCGGCGATCTCAATAGCGCCTGGGTCTAAATTGATCTCTTCATTCGCTTCGCGCATTGCAGTATGGACAATACTGCTGTCGCTGAGTTCCCTTTTCCCGCCCGGCAGTGCTATTTGCCCGGAATGGCTGCCTCCGTCATCACTTCTTTGTATGAGTACCAGGTGGGTGCGCGCCTGCTCTGGGTAGAGCAGGATCAGGACACCACTTTCCCGGGCATTATCAGAGATGCTCAGGGAGGCCTCCGTCCTGAATTTCGGTAACATGAGCTTATGTGCTGCATTCCCGGGCAGAGGCCCTTTTAATTTTTGAGCTAATTGTGCTTTCAGTTGTGTCCAGTCTGATGTGTGCATAACCGCACAAATATAGCATTAATACATTTGAGCGGCCGGCAGCCGGTGTTTATTTAACGAATGTCAAAAGATTTAAGCATTAACTTTGTCCTCATCAAATCAATCTCTTTTTTTACTATTATGAAGTATTCTAGCATTACCTTGCTTGCCGCACTTAGCCTGGGCCTTTATTCCTGTGGCGGGGACCTTCCGAAGGGCACAGAAACACCTGAATTTAAAATGGATAAAGAAGCATCGGTTATGGATACCGTCCTCCACCTGGAAGCAGGCGATGATATGAAATTCAACCGTACGGCTTTCACCATAGCTGCCGGAAAAGAAGTGACTTTAACCCTAAAGCACACCGGTAAAATGGAGAAAAATGCTATGGGACATAATGTGGTCATCCTGAAAGCAGGTGAAGAGGTGAGGGCATATGGTAATGAAGCGCAAAAAGCAAAAGAAGAAGATTATGCACCGCAAAGCCTGGCGGCAAAAGTAATAGCCCATACCAAGCTGATCGGTGGCGGTGAATCTACAGAATTGAAATTCACTATTGCAGAACCCGGTGAATATCCTTTCCTTTGTAGTTTCCCGGGACATTATCCTATTATGAAAGGAATAATTACGGTTAAATAAATTTATAAAAGATATTTAAAATGAAGCAATATAACTTCTCTGCAGGAGAAAGACTGATGCGCTACGTACAGGTAGATACACAAAGCGATCCGTTTTCTGAGGCACAGCCTTCTACCGAAAAGCAAAAAGACCTCAGCCGTATCCTGGTTGAAGAATTAAAAGCAATAGGTATTACCGATGCAGCACTGGATGAGCATGGTTATGTATATGCCACTATTCCTTCAAATATTTCGGAAGAAGTGCCTACGGTTTGCTTTTGTGCACACGTAGACACGGCTCCTGATTGCAGCGGCACTAATGTTAAGCCGATCTTACACCCGAAATGGGATGGTTCAGATATCGTACTGCCGGATGATAATTCGGTAGTGATCTCTTCCTCCAAACATCCTTATTTAAAAGAAAGGATAGGGGACGATATTATTACCGCTTCGGGGCTTACCCTGCTGGGCGCTGATGATAAGGCCGGTGTTGCCGTAATTATGGATATGGCGCAATATTTAATGGAAAACCCGGAAGTAAAACATGGCCGCATTCGTATCCTGTTCACTCCCGACGAAGAGGTGGGCAGAGGTGTAGATGCTGTGGATATGAAAAGACTGGATGCAGATTTTGGCTATACACTGGATGGCGGAGAGCGCGGACACCTGGAAGGGGAAAGCTTCTCAGCAGACGGGGTTACTATCAGGATACATGGCGTAAGTGCCCACCCGGGTTATGCCAAAGATAAACTGGTGAATGCCATAAAAATTGCAGGCGAGTTCCTGGATGCTTTACCTAAAGATAGCTGGAGCCCGGAAACAACAGAGGCCAAACAAGGATTTGTACACCCGGTTAATATTAACGGGGCTGCAGAGATCACTACCCTTAATTTCATCATCAGAGATCATGATACCGCTCAGCTTAAGGTCTATGAAACAAGACTGGAGTATCTGCTGAAAGAAGTGGTAACCAGGCACTCCGGTGCTAAATATGAATTTGTGGTGAAAGAGCAATACCGCAACATGAAAGAGATCCTGGACCAGCGCCCTGAGGTGATGGATATAGCAGAGGAAGCCTATAAACTTTCCGGCCTTAATCCGCAAAGGATCAGCATTCGTGGTGGTACCGACGGTTCCAGGCTTTCCTTTATGGGATTGCCTTGTCCTAATATTTTTACCGGGGAAATGGGCATCCATTCCAAAGAAGAATATTGCAGTGTACAGGATATGCAGAAAGCGGTTGAGGTATGTGTCAACATTGCCGGTATTGTGGCTAAAAAATAATTCTATAACTATTAAAATAAAAAACAAGTATGGGAATTTCGGATATCTTATTTCAAAGAAATAAAGAAAAAGCGGAACAAAATTTAAACGAAGGATTAGCCTTCCTGGAACAGAATAAAGCTAATCCTAATGTACAGGTGCTGGAAAGCGGCCTGCAGTATGAAATCTTACAAGAGGGCGAAGGAGCACATCCTACTGCTACCTCCAGTGTTACCTGTCACTACCACGGTACTACCATTGATGGTAAAGTATTTGACAGTTCAGTACAAAGAGGTACTCCGGCTACATTTCCGCTGGATAGAGTGATCTCCGGCTGGACAGAAGGCGTACAATTAATGAAGCAGGGCAGCAAATTCCGCTTCTTTATTCCTTCACAACTGGCCTATGGCGATCGCCAGGTAGGTAGTGATATAGGCCCTAACAGTACTTTGATCTTCGAAGTAGAGCTGTTGGGTATTAAATAGAACCAAAAACAATTAATTATGAAAACGAATAAGCAAACAAATGCCATTGGCTTGGATCAAAAACAAACTGAAGTTTTAGCCGAAAATTTGAATATCTTATTGGCTAACTATTCTGTGTTTTACCAGAATGTGAGGGGTTTTCACTGGAATGTAAAAGGCCAGAAATTTTTTGAATTACATGTAAAGTTTGAAGAGCTGTACAATGATCTTGTTTTAAAAATAGATGAGATCGCTGAACGTATTCTCACCCTGGGCTATGCTCCGGAGCATAATTTCAGCGTGTACACAGGCCTGGCGACCATCAAAGAATCGAAAGAGGTAAATGATGGCCTCAAATGTGTCAGCAATATCCTGGCATCTTTCAAGACGACTATAGAACTGCAAAGAGCCCTGCTCGACCAGTCTGCCGAGGCGAATGATGAAGGTACCAATGCACTGATGAGTGATTATATCCGCGAACAGGAAAAGCTGGTGTGGATGTATTCTGCTTACCTGGCTTAGGTTTTACTTTAAGTACTTAGATAAAATTGCTTTTGAACACCTCGTTCAAAAGCAATTTTTGTTTTTTGGAGCACTGTTATAGAAAATATAATAATAAGGCTTAAATTGGCGTTTCATTTGAAATTTATTGCTGCTTTAATGTATAACAAAAAACTTTACCTGTTGCTCAGCTTCCTGCTGGGCCTGGCTTTTCATAAAGGGTATGCTCAATATAAAATAAGCGGCATACTGGCCGATACGGCCGGTATGACCAATATGGCTTATACTTCTGTTTCCATCATGAATATGGGCGATAGTGTACTGCAGGATTTCACCCGGGCAGATGAGGCCGGCAGGTTTGTACTGAATGTGCGGCAGAAGGGTACTTATTTTATTCGCTATGCCCATCCGATGTTTACCTCTTTTATAGCGGACCTCCAGGTCAAAGAGGAAAATACTTATGTGGATACCGTACATATGCTCAGCCTGCACAATCTTTTAGAAGCCTTCGTGGTAAGGGATGTGCGTCCTATTACCATTAAAGGAGATACGGTGGAATATACGGCAGATAGTTTTAAAGTAAGAGAGTTTGCCAATGTGGATGAACTCCTGAAACGCTTGCCGGGTATAGAAGTAGACAAGAACGGTAAAATTACCGCACATGGGAAAAAGGTAGAAAAAATGCTGGTGGACGGGGATGAGTTTTTCTCAGACGATCCTGCAGTGCTTGCAAAAATGCTCCGGGCAAGTGCCGTAGATAAAGTACAGGTATTTGACAATAAATCGGAGACCGCAAAACTGACGGGTGTGGACGACGGGGAACAGATAAGGACCATTAACCTCACGCTCAAAGAAAGTGCCAAACAGGGCTACTTTGGTAAAATAGAAGCCGGTGCCGGATTGCCCGATTTCTACCAGGGGCAGACCATGATCAATGCCTATCGTAAAAAACAAAAGTTCACAGCCTTTGCCATCGGGAGCAATACCAATAAAGTAGGCCTGGGCTGGGCAGATGAAGATCGTTTCGGCGGCGGCGGAAGGTCATTCTCCGAAAATGACGATGGTACTTATTCTGCCAGCCAGACAATGGAGCCTGGTCTTTCAGGAATGGACGGCAACTTCGGCGGACAGGGCTTGCCAAGAACCATTAATGGTGGGGTGCACTATGACAATAAATTCGGCAAAGAAAATGTCAATAATTATGCTGTTGACTACCGCATCAACAGTAATGGTACCCGGGGCTATCAAAACACGCATACCCAATATGTGATGCCGGATACACAATATGTAAGCGATAGCAAGTATGCCTTTGACCGGCAAAGCCTGTCAAACGCTGTTGCTGCGAAGACAGAGCTTAAACCGGATTCCTTAAATACCTTCATCATAAGAGTGAATGGCAGCATGAACCATTCGCGCTCCAACTCGACCACACAAAGCAGCAACAGTAATATGGACGGTGCTTTGCTCAATGAAAGCGATAACCGTACAGATGGTACTGCCGATAACTATAAAGCCACGGCAGATATTAACTATTCCAGGAAAATGAAAAAAGCCGGAAGGGCTTTAGTCCTCAACTTTAACGGGAGTTATAATAAAAACATAGGCGAAAACAATTTTGAGTCCAACAGTAATTTCTATGTAAATAATACCGAGCTGCATTACAACCAGTTGAAGAAAGACAGTTCCATGAACTATTCGGGCGGACTGACACTGACCTATAGCGAACCACTGATCAAAGACAAGCTTTTCCTGACTGCAAATGCCAGCTCAAAGTACCTCGGTGATCAATCGCGCTTATCTACTTTTGATAAAGAGCCCGGTGGTGCAGCCAACTTTAATGAATCCTTCAGTACAGACATGGATTACTCCGTATTTACCAATACCGTGGGCAGCTTCCTGCGTTATACCGGCAAGCCCTGGAACCTGTATGGCGGCCTCAAGCTGGCCAGCACCCAATACCGTAATACCAATAACTTTACCGATACCAGGTTCTCGAGAGACTACCTGAACTTCTTCCCCACCGCTTCTGTTACTTATAATAAAAGCAGGAACACAAGAGCTTCCCTCTGGTACAATGGTTCCTCCCAGCAACCCAGTGTGGGGCAGATACAGGTAGTGGTAAGAAATAATGATCCCCTGAATGTGCGCATAGGTAATCCCGACCTGACCCAGGAATTCCGCCACAACTTCCGGGGCAGTTATAATTCCTATAAAATGATCTCCGAGCAGTCTACCTATATCTCTGCTAATGTGGGCATCGTGCAGAATGCTTTTTCTGAAAGCCGTACCATATCGCCGGAAGGGGTAAATACCTTCCAGGCCATTAATATAGATGGCAACTGGAATGCAGGTTTCTGGGGCTATCAATCCTTTAAGATCAGGCCGCTGAAGACCAATATTTCTGTAGGGCTTAGCGGAAATTATAATGTGAACAATACTTTGCTGAACAATATCAGGAACCGTTCCGAAAACATATCTGCAGGGCCTAACCTGGGCCTGGATTATTACAGCGATACCGGCTGGGTATTTGATTTTAATGTTTCAGCTAACTACAATGCCAACCGGAATACCGTGAACACGGGAGCAAGAACGAACCTGATCAGTATGCAGCAAAGGCTGGACCTGTCTTATCAATTCCGTACCGGCCTGGTAATAGGGCTGGAGAACAACTGGCGGTATCGCCAGAAGATGGATGCCAATGATAAATACAATAATGTCTTTATCAGCAACCTCTTTATCCAGCAATCTTTATTGAAAGACCGGAGCCTGCAACTAAGACTGGAAGGGAATGACCTCTTTAATAACAATGTAGGGGTAAGCCGGAACAACTTCAATAATACCATCACCGATACCGATTACAGTACCATTAAGAGATACTTCATGTTTGTGGTCACCTGGAACTTTACGCAGAAAAAGACAGGTGGAACAGCCGCACCGGCATCAGACACAGAGATCAACTAAACCCTAATTTTTGAAAAATATAATGATGAGATCATTCAAGCTATTACTATTACTGCTGTTGACCACACCTGCGCTACACGCACAGTTTACGGGCAGAGGCTCGATTACCTTTACCCGTACAGTAAATATGCGCTTAAGCATGCAGCTCGAGGCCAGTGAGGACTTTAAAAACAGCAGCTATTTTAAAGAACAGATCAAGAAAACCCCAACTAATTATCCCACCTATTTTAAGATGAGCTTTAATGAAAAAAGCTCTAAATACTTCTTTGATAAAGCCGGGGAGACCTCATCAGGAATGTTCTGGGACAGTAAAGTAGCCTCCGAGAATACCGTTATACAGGATTTTGAACACAACAAGCTGACTGCTCAAAAGGAGATCTACGAAAAGAATTACATCATCAACGACAGCCTGCCTAAGTACCAATGGAAGATGCATGATGAGGTGCGCGAAATTGCCGGTTATCAATGTCGCAAGGCCACCACCATTATCCATGATTCAGTGGTGGTAGTAGCTTATTACACCGATCAGATACTGATCAGCTCCGGTCCCGAATCTTTTGGCGGACTGCCGGGCATGATACTGGGACTGGCCATACCCAGGTTATACACCACCTGGTTTGCCACTAAAGTGACGGATGTGGAACTCACAGAGCAGGAGATCAAAAAAATAAAGAAAGGCAAGACCGTTGACTTTAAAACACTCATGAAAGAAATAGAGCCCAGCCTGAAAGACTGGGGCAACTGGGGCCACGCCACCCTCTGGCGGGCTACTTTTTAAAAAGCCGGCAGGCTTTTAATGAATACCTGCACGGCCAAACAAACCCTTTAAACGCTCCAGCTTGCCTGCACACATTGTTCCCAGGTTTAGGCCTGCTTCAGAAGACTTGTATTTGCTGCATTCAAAACATATTTCGAGGTAAGCAAAGACCTGGCCTTTAATGTCCATAAACAAAATGGAGTGCCTGGGCCGGTAACATCCGGCCTCCTGCTCTGTGGTTAAGGTCGTCTTCTTTGAATAATTGTAGTTAAAAATAAGATCCGTCAGCTCATTTACCTGAGGCTTATCGAGCACTTTCATTTCCCTGATCCTGGCCGGGTCAATGCGGCCATGCACTACAGGCGTTGCGCCCGCTTCTGCCTCATAAGAGATATACACCACCTGGTGTGTTTTATTGAAGGGGTACTTGCCTAAGCGTTCGCTAGCAGATAGTGTCCCGTTTTTATAACAGCCCTGGTCTGTGCCCTGCGCTGCTGTAGGAGGTGGAGGAGGGGCGTTTTGCTTAGATAGATCCCTGCTCCGGCTACACTGCCCGAAAGCCAGGAGCAGGAGCAGGCCGGTTAAACTGAATATTGATTTCTGCCACATATGCAATAAAGAATAAGCCGAATATACATTTTTCTCTTGCGATAAGCTTCTTTTTAAACAAATTTATCATCGCCTCCGCTGATGTGCCTTAAGACTTATTTTGGTATTTATTAGGGCGCTAAAGCGTATATTTGCCGGAGTTTTAAAGAAAGACATTTTATGCCTCAAATTTCAAAACGTGGTGAGCTGATGCCGCCATCGCCAATCAGAAAATTAACGCCATTTGCAGATGCGGCCAAAAAGGCCGGGACAACCGTCTATCATCTGAATATTGGCCAGCCGGATATAGAAACACCCGAAAGCATTTTGCAGGCAGTGAAAGACACCGATCTTAAAGTGCTGGCCTACAGCCCGAGCGAAGGTTTTGAATCCTACAGGATCAAGCTGGCCGAATACTATCAACGCCAGGGCCTGAGCGTAGAAAAGCAGGACATCATTATTTCTACCGGCGGATCAGAAGCGATTGCTTTTGCCATGCAGGCTTGCCTGAACCCGGGCGATGAGATCATCATCCCGGAACCTTTTTATGCCAACTATAATGGCTTTGCCGTAGCAGCAGGAGTTAAAGTAGTGCCGATCGCTTCTACGATCGAAGAAAACTTTGCTTTACCGCCGATAGAAGCCTTTGAACAAGCCATTACACCCAATACCAAAGCCATCATGATCTGTAACCCGAATAACCCTACCGGTTATCTGTACAGTAAACAGGAGCTGATGGTATTAAGAGATATCTGCCTGAAACATGACCTGTTCCTGTTTAGTGATGAAGCCTATCGCGAATTCTGTTACGATGGTGCTACGCACTTTTCTGCCCTGGCATTAGAAGGTTTAGAGCAACACGCGGTCTTGCTGGATACCATCTCCAAGCGCTATTCTGCCTGCGGTGCCCGTATCGGTGCTTTAGTGACCAAAAACAAAGACCTGTACAATGCGGTATTGAAATTTGCACAGGCACGTTTATCTCCGCCAACTTTTGAGCAGATCCTGGGCGAAGCCGCCTGCGATTTGCCTTCCGATTATTTTAACGGGGTGCTGAACGAATATAAATCCCGCCGCGATCTTCTGGTAAAACGCCTGCAGGCTATGGACGGTGTGGTATGTCCTAACCCGGGTGGTGCTTTTTATGCAATGGCTAAATTGCCGATTGCAGACAGCGAACACTTTTGCCAGTGGCTGCTGGAAAGCTTCACCCATAATGGTGCAACCGTTATGATGGCCCCGGCAAGCGGCTTCTACGCTACTCCCGGCTCCGGTAAAAATGAAGTGCGTATGGCTTATGTTTTAAATGAAGATGCCATCAACAATGCCATGGATTGTTTAGATGCCGCATTGAAAGAATATAAAACACAATTCGCTTAAAAAAAATAAACTGCATGTCTCCACCGGAACATGCAGTTTGTCTATAGTGTCTTTGGGAAATGAGCATGACACTATTTTTTATGATTATCTACAATTAGTACCTATAATTTTACATGAGCCAGTTTAGCAGAGATGTGTGGATCGATTACATCCACCAGTTACAAGACAATATCTGTGCCGCATTAGAAAAAGCCGATGGCAAAGCAACATTTGCAGAAGATGCCTGGGAGCGTGCAGAAGGCGGTGGTGGCAAGACCAGGGTCATCAGTGATGGAGCGGTCCTGGAAAAAGGTGGGGTCAATACCTCTGTGGTACAAGGTAAAGTGACCGATGTGATGCGCAAAGCATTGGGTATAGACGGGGACAGTTGGTTTGCCTGCGGCCTGAGTATGGTGCTGCATCCCTTCAATCCTCATGTGCCTACCACACATGCCAACTGGCGCTATTTTGAGCTCTATGACAAAGAAGGAAACGTGATTGATCAGTGGTTTGGCGGTGGGGCAGACCTTACACCTTACTACCTGGATGAAGCAGATGCCCGGCATTTTCACGAGACCTTAAAAAAAGCCAGTGATGCCTTCAATGAAGCGATCTACCCGCTTTTTAAAAAACAATGCGATACCTATTTTAATAATGCGCACCGTGGTTTTGAAATGCGCGGTATAGGTGGTGTATTCTACGATCACCTGCGCCCCGATGCCCCCTTTCCCGGTGATCTGGATTTGAAAATGGATACAGCAACGCTTTTTGCTTTCCAGCAAGCCAACGGGAATTGTTTCGTGGATGCGTATATTCCTATCCTGGAAAAAAATAAAAACAAGACATTTACGCCGGAGCAAAAATACTGGCAGGAGATCCGTCGCGGCCGCTATGTAGAGTTCAACCTCATTCACGACCGGGGCACTATTTTTGGTCTGAAGACGAATGGCAGAACAGAAAGTATCCTGATGAGCCTGCCGCCAACCGTAAGATTCGATTATAATTACCAGCCGGAAGCAGGAAGCGCAGAAGCAGTACTGCTGGATGCCTGCAGGCATCCCCGGAACTGGGCCGGATAGAACATTTTATGCAACATAAATAATAGCAAAACAGGTACAGCTATGATATTACAAAGAAGAAACAGGATCAACAGGAGCAGCGCTGCCATCAGGAGTATGCTGGCAGAGACCGTATTGACCCCAAGCGATTTTATCCTCCCCATTTTTGTAACAGAAGGAGAGGGGATAGAGGAAGAAATTATCTCCATGCCGGGCTATTACAGGCGGTCCATCGATAAAACGATTGAAGAGGTAAAAGAGATCTGGAGCATGGGCATCAAATCCGTGCTGCTCTTTATCAAATGTTCTGATCATTTAAAAGACAATACCGGCAAAGAGAGCTGGAATCCCGATGGCCTGATGCAGACAGCGATCAAAGCCATTAAAGATGCCGTCCCGGGTATTGTACTCATGACCGATGTTGCCCTCGACCCTTATTCTATCTATGGTCATGATGGCATCGTAGACCCAGATAAAGGAATTATAGTCAATGATGCTACCGTAGAAGCACTGACCCGGATGAGCCTGAGCCATGCCGCTGCAGGTGCCGACTTTATCGCGCCCAGTGATATGATGGATGGCCGCATCGGGGCCTTCAGAAGGGCTTTGGAAGAGAATGGTCACAGTAATGTAGGGATCATGAGCTACACGGCTAAATATGCCAGTTGCTTTTACGGGCCTTTCCGCGATGCCCTGGACTCTGCTCCGGGCTTTGGAGATAAGAAGACCTACCAGATGAATTATGCAAATCGGGTAGAAGCGCTGAATGAATTGTATAACGATGAAGCAGAAGGTGCAGACATCGTAATGATAAAACCAGCTATGGCTTACCTGGACATCATCCGCGAAATTAAGAACACCACCACATTGCCGGTATCGGCCTATCATGTAAGCGGTGAATACTCGATGATCAAGGCAGCCGCCGAACGCGGCTGGCTGGACGAGGATAAAGCCATCATTGAAAGCCTTACGGCAATCAAGCGCGCAGGTGCAGACCTGATCGCTACTTACTTTGCAAAAGATGCAGTGAAATTATTGTAAGTGGTGACGATACCCCTTAAATAAGATGGCCGATCCTGAAATCAGGAACGGCCATCTTTACATGTATCAATTAAAACGTTAACACCGGTGGTTGGAGCTTTCCTTCCCCGTACTGATATCGAAGATCTCATCAGACTCTAAAATATAAGTTCCCGGTTCTAGTTTATTGGTCAGCAACCACATGGTATGTGCAATATCTTTAGCTTCTATAGGCCTGTATTTCCGGGCTTTCCCGTTCAGCAAAGGTTGTGCCACCTTTAAGACCAGCCCGCTGATCGTTTCCAGCAACCTCGGTCGTTCCCGTTTTCCTACAATGAAACTTGGGCGGTAGATAAATACCTGCGGAATGCCGGTGTGCGACAATTGCTGTTCCGCAACCGCTTTACGGCTCAGGTATTCATTTTTCGCATCCAGGCTCGTGCCTATACTACTGATGTAGTGAAACTGGGAGACACAATTCTCCCTGGCCCATTTGGCGATCTGCAGCGGATAATGGATCTCTACTTTTTCGTAAACCGATCGGTCCGGGGTTTGGGACTTCGTAGTGCCGAGGCAGGAATAGACCGCCTCCACATCTTCTATCTGCCTCAGGGTGGCATCAAGATTATCGAAGTCCGTAAGGATCACTTTCACTTTATTGTTCGTGGAGGACACCGGCCTGCGTGATAACACAAAAATGTTTTCAATACATTTATCCTGGCTTAATTCTTCAATTAAATGCCCTCCCACTAAACCTGTTGCACCTGCTATTAAAACATTCATCTTCAAAAAATTTCGGTAGATGACAATATTGTTTGAGAATTTGAATTTCAGATAATACTGTCGTACTTTTCAAAACTATATGCAAGTTAAACAATTCACAGATGCCAAATCTTAATGGGAACTTAAAAGATAAAAGCCTGAATTACCCACTGCTCCTGACTATAGCGGGCAGCTTGCTTTTCCTGGGTTTCCCTATTTTTACCTCTCCGGATTTTAACTGGAATTTTAGATTTGTAGGCGTAGGTGCTTTCCAGCAAAGCTTTCTTTCCTACCTCGTGGCGCTCTTGTTCTTCTTCATACACCGGTATTGGCTATTGCCCCGGTATTATTTTAAGCACCAGTATTTGCTTTATGCGCTGGCTTTGCTCCTTTCCTTTTTGGTATGCGTTGTACTGCCCTATTTTATCCTGGATGTGGACCGGCCGCCGATGCCTTTCCGGAGAGATGCAGGACCGGGGCCTGGTCCCTTAATACCTACCCAGGGTGTTTTCCAGTTTTTGTTTGTCGTGGTCTGCTCCCACCTGATGGCGGCCAACAGCAGGCTCCGGCAGGTGAGGCAACAGAAGCTGGAGACAGAACTGTCTTACCTGAAAGCCCAGATCAACCCGCATTTTTTGTTCAATTCTTTGAACAGTATTTATGCACTGGTACTAAAACGTTCTGAAGACGCACCTAAAGCCGTGGTACAGCTATCCAATATGATGCGCTATGCCCTGGATGATAACACCCATCAGTATATAGCACTCAGCAAAGAATTTGATTTTTTAGAAGATTATATTGCCCTGCAGTCTTATCGCACACCTGCAGAACTGGTTTTCGAATCCAGTATTATAAGGCCCGCAGATAACGCTTTACTCATTGCACCGATGTTGCTGGTGTCTTTTGTGGAGAACGCCTTTAAATACGGCGTAAACCCGGAAAGCACCGGTAAAATAAGCCTAAGCATCCGGGTGACGGACGAGCATATGCTTGATTTTAGCTGCAGCAATAAAATTGTAGTAGAGCAGTCGGCAACGTCCAATTCTAAGATAGGACTTAAAAATACTTTACAACGCCTGGAAAGCCTTTATGGATCTAAGTATTCCCTCAGCATAACAGAAGACGAGGACCAATATAGTGTTCACCTGAAACTTTCTTTACATGATTAAAGCAATAGCCCTGGATGATGAACCTTTAGCGCTGGAAGTGCTGCAGCAATTATGCAGTACCCTCCCTGGCTTGCAGCTGGAAGCCGTATTTACCAAAGCAACAGAAGCCATTGATTTTATTAAGGCGCATAAGATTGATCTCCTTTTCCTGGATATCAATATGCCCAGTATCTCCGGGCTTAATTTCTATAAATCGCTTAGCGATCCTCCCTTGTTGATCCTCACTACAGCCTACCAGGAATATGCCGTTCATGCCTTTGAACTGAATGCCGTAGACTATTTATTGAAACCCTTTACCCCCGAACGTTTGCAGCAGGCTATAGGCAAAGTGCAGGAAAAGCTGAAGACTTTACCGGCAGACCGGGAAAGCGGTTATTTATGGTTGAAGACAGATGCCGGGCATGTGAAAATAAGTTTTGATGAAATATTATGGATCGAGAGCTTAGATAATTATATCAAAGTACACCTTACCGGGGAGCGTGCCAAATTGGTCCGGATGACGATGAAGGCGATACAGGAAGCATTGCCGCCAACAAAATTTATAAGGGTGCACCGCTCTTACCTGGTAGCGATCAGTAAGATACGGCAGATATCTGCCACAGAGCTTATTGTAGGCGATATGAAAATAACCATCGGCTCCCTGTATAAAAAAGAGGTGCTTGAACTCATCAACAGGAAGCTTTGATGTTTACCCCAGATTTTTAAAGGTTCACCCCATTTTTTTTGTTCCCGAATATTTATCGCAGAGATTGCAGGTACAAACTTGGACAAAATGAACAGAAAAGATTTTTTAAGAGGCGTGGGCCTGGCGGGCTTCACCTCGCTCATTCCCTTTAAAGGTAGCTTTGCTGCAGGAGCAGGTGACACTGCCCTGGATGTATGTACCCTGATCCCTACTGAAACGGAAGGGCCTTTTCCATTAGACCTTACCGAGAACCAGACCTTTTTCAGAAGCGATGTGCGCGAAGACCGTGCAGGCGTTCGTTTCAACCTGAAAATAAAGATCAATGGTGTAGGTAACTGCGGCCCGATGTCCGGCGTGCGCGTGAACATCTGGCATTGCGATAAGGACGGGCTTTACTCCGGTTATGACAATAGCATGAACCAGGGCCAGGCAGGTAAAACCTACCTCAGGGGTTACCAGATTACCGATAGCAATGGAGAAGTAAATTTCACCACTATCTTCCCGGGTTGGTACCAGGGGCGCATCTGCCATATTCATTTCCAGGTACGCACAAGTTCCAGCTATGCCGTGGTCTCCCAAATGTCTTTTGATACCGCTGCGAAGAATGCCGTGTATGCCAATAACAGCAGTATTTATACCAAAGGTGCCGATCCGATGACCTTTACCAGTGATAATATTTTCAGCGATGGCTATAGTTTGCAATTGTGTAGCCTGACGCAAAATAGTGATGGCAGTTATGATGGATATTTTGAGGCCGCTGTTGCCGGCAATGGTACCGGTATCGGTCATATAGAAAAGCAAAATGCCAAGTATTATGCATTAGGCGATTTGTTCCCCAATCCGGTTGCCTCAAAGGCTACATTGCCCATTGTGCTGCACCAGTCTGCAGAGGTTAAATGTTTACTGTTCGATATGAACGGCAGGAGTTTTGGTGAAATATTCAGCGGCAACCTGGGTATAGGTAGTCATGAGTTAAACCTTGACCTTAGCAAATATGGCCTTGCTGCAGGCAATTACGCATATGTTGTGCGCGTGATCCATGCAGACGGAACCTTTGGGGAGAGCAGGGTGCTCACCAAGCAATAATGATCCAGGTTTTTTTAGTTTCGTGTTTTTGTTAGGGGCTGCTGCTGTCTGCCAGACAGCGCAGCTTTTTCATGTTATGCATAAAAGATAAGCAATGGCTGAAAGAAAAAAATCTTGCCACATTTCAACAAGCTCAATGTGACAAGATTTTTTGATCATGAGGTTGAGCGCTCCATTCTGCAGGCTCAACAGGCAAATTAATTTACGCTTGATACGATCTCTTTGATCTATTTAAAATAGGCTTCACTATTTCTTGCAGGTGCTACAGATTCCGGCCAGGTCATGCGCGTTCCTTTTTTAATATCCAGGGGTAATATTGCTTTTTTACGGCTGAACATTTCTGGTTCTTCACAGGCCAGGTACACCAAAGTAGCTATAGTGGCTGCATTGCGTTTCATATCTTCCCACACTATTTTATCATAAGTGTCCAGCCCGGTATGCCAGGTGTAAGTGCCATAATCCCAGCTATTGCTGATGAGGAAAAAGGCAGGTACTTCAAAAGGGATAAAAGCAGCATAGTCAGAGCCGCCACGGCCACCGGGATTGCCCGGGAAGCCGGTTTCTATCTCTTTTTTGCTGTCCTCGGGCAGGTAGGACAGCCATCTGCCAAAATAATCGTAAGCATCCAGGTAGCCCAGGCCACTGATCCAGTTGATTCTGCCGGTGCCATTATCCTGGTTGAAGAGTACAGAGATCTTCGGCATCATGTCCGGGTGGTCGGCAACATAGCCTCTTGAGCCGTTCAGCCCCTGTTCTTCACCGCCCCAATGGCCTACAATAATGCTTCTTTTAGGATTGGGATAATATTTTTTCAGGATACGCATTACCTCCATCATCAGGATAGTGCCCGTACCATTATCCGTAGCACCTGTGCCGCCATCCCAGCTGTCCAGGTGGGCAGATAGCATCACATACTCTTCGGGCCTGGTCTTACTTTTGATCTCGGCTATGGTATTCAGCGCCGGGAGGTCTGGCGTATGTTTAGAGCTGGTCTTTAAGCGCAGCTTAGGTTTGATGCCCCTGCTGGTAAAGCGGTACAGCATCTGGTAGTCTTCCATGCGCAGATCTATATGAGCGATCTTATTTGTTTTGGTGCCGAAAATACGATTGGCGCTCCAGCCGCCGGTCCAGTAGGAGGAGAGGATAGCTGCCGCACCTGCAGCTTCCAGTTGCTGCTGCACTTTATTAAAGTTGGTGCCCATTCTTTTCAACTGCTCATTCCAGGTATCATTGGCCTTTTGTTTACTGTCCAGGAAATTTTTATAATCCTTTTCCAGGGCAGACTCTTTCCAGCTCGTTTCCGGGCGGCCCGAAAGTTCGGGTTTAGAGATCAGGACAATTTTTCCTTTAGCGGAGGGCAGCCAGTTTTGAAAAGCAATAGAATCCCTCAATAAGGGCAGTGCGATCACCTCTGCTTCCAGGGCCTTGCCTTTAGGCGTTTGTGGCGACCAGGCCAGTTGCATGCCTTGTAATTGCACTTTCCTGGGAGCGGTCATCACGACTTCTGTTTCGCCTCTTTCCCAGCCTTTCCAGGTGCCGTATTGCTCACTATGCGCCTCGATGCCCCAGGTTTTATAGGTATTCACCAGCCAGTTGCTGGCCTGTACCAGTTGCGGAGTGCCCATCAGTCTCGGGCCTATATCATCCATGAGCTGCATACCCAGCTGTTCCATTTGCCTGCTGTCTGTAGCTTCCTTTTGAAGCCGGGATATCATATTAGTATCGATCTGGGCCTCTGCGGGCAAGGTCCATAAGCTGGCTACACACAAAGCGCTGAAAAGTCGGGTACGTATCATTTTGAAGGATTAAAATAAAAATAAAGAAGCTAAGATAATATAAATCCTTTAGCTTATGCAGAGCACTTCCGACAGGACAAGCCTTCCTGTTTTACGTTAAGATGACCTCAGTTCATAAAATGATCACCTTAATTCCCGGTAAAAAATAAGAACTTTGCCGCTTAATTAAAGCAAAATATGATGTGGAAAGGAATTAAGCTGAGCCTCCTGGGCCTTGTCGCTTTTGCGCAGGTCCATGCACAGGCCCCGGCCCGTCCGAAGTTAGTAGTAGGTGTGGTTTTGGACCAGATGCGCTGGGATTATTTGTACCGCTATGCCGATCGTTATGGCAAAGGCGGCTTTAAACGCCTGATGAATGATGGGTTTAATTGTGAAAATACAAGCATTGTCCATTTGCCTTCTTATACCGCACCGGGCCATGCCACTATTTATACCGGTTCTGTACCAGCTCTGCATGGCATTGCGGCCAATGACTGGATCAACAGGAAAGGTGCCATGTCCATGTATTGTACCCAGGACGACAGTGTGCAGAGTGTAGGGAGCAGCAGCAAGGCCGGGATGATGAGCCCGAAAAATCTTTTGGCCACCACCGTTACCGATGAATTGCGCCTGGCGACCAACTTCCGTAATAAGACAATAGGCATTTCCTTGAAAGACAGGGGAGCTATATTGCCTGCCGGACATACCGCTAACGGGGCTTACTGGTTTGATGCCAGTAACGGATCTTTTATCAGCTCAACTTTTTATAGCAAAGCTCTGCCTTCCTGGTTGACGGAGTTCAATAAAAGAAATGTCACCGACAGCTTATTGAACATAGACTGGAATACCCTGTATCCCATCAATACCTATACACAAAGTACGGCAGATGATAATGCTTATGAGTCTAAACTGAAAGGTGAGCAAACACCGACTTTCCCGCATCAGCTCAAATCGTTCATCGCTGCGGATAAAGGTGTGATCCGTACCACACCCTGGGGTAATACGCTGACCCGTTTAATGGCAGAAGCTGCTGTTCAAGGCGAAGCACTGGGTAAGTCCGGTCAGACGGATTTCCTGGCGGTAAGCTTTTCCAGTACCGATTACATAGGCCACTTCTTTGCGCCCAACTCTATAGAGATCGAAGACTGTTACCTGAGGATGGATAAAGAATTGGAACTGTTCCTGAACTTCCTGGACAAGCAGGTAGGAGCGGGCAATTATACGCTGTTCTTAACCGCAGATCATGGTGGTGCACATAATGTGAGCTTTTTAAAAGACGCAAAGATCCCCGGTGAAAATGTAAGCGAAAAGGTGGTCAATAAAAACCTCAATGAAGTACTAAAAACTGCGCTGGGTGTGAATGAACTGGTGGTGTTCTCTAATTACCAGGTTTATTTTAATGAAGACCTGATGGTACAACACAAGCTGGACCGCGATAAAGCCGTAGCAATTTGTAAAGACTACCTGGTCAATATGGATGGAGTAGCTTTTGTGCTGGATATGAAAGATGCAGCTAAAAATACGATCCCTAAAAAGATATTGGAAATGGCCGTGAATGGTTACCATCCCAACAGGAGCGGCGAACTGCAGGTGATCCTGGAACCCGGCTACTACAGCGGCTATGGCAGTACCGGTACCACGCATGGCAGCTGGAACCCATACGATACCCGCATTCCATTATTGTTTTATGGATGGGGCATCAAAAAAGGCAGCAGCTTTACGCCTTATCATATGACCGATATTGCGCCTACAATAGCAGCATTGCTGCACATACAGGAGCCTAATGCCTGTATCGGGACACCGATCACGGAGGTGTTGAAATAAAGAGTACTATCTTATGCAATAAAAAATCCCGGACTGATGAACAGTCCGGGATTTTTGTTTAGGCAATGTACCGAAAAATGGTTGGTGTTATTTTGAAAAATATTCGATATAATACGTTTGTTTAGAACAAGCCGTTGATCTCTGCATCTATCTGGGAGATCACTTTAGCAAAATCTTCCGGTTTGTCCGCAAAATTGGTGTTGTCAATATCAATGATCAGCAGTTTACCATCTTTGTAATTACTGACCCAATGGTTATAATGCTCATTCAGCCTTTTCAGATAATCTAATCTTATGTTGTCCTCATATTCCCGGCCTCTGCGCTGGATCTGGTCCACCAGGGTAGGAATAGAAGCCTTGAGATAGATCATCAGGTCCGGCGGCTTGACCATGCTTTTGATCGTTTTGAAAAAATGGGCATAGTTTTCAAAGTCACGCGAAGACATCAGGCCCATTTCATGAAGATTAGGCGCAAAAATGTGCGCATCTTCATAGATGGTCCGGTCCTGTATAATAGTGCTTTCGCTGTTCTGCACTTCCAGCAACTGCTTCAGTCTGCTGTTCAGGAAATAGATCTGCAGGTTGAACGACCAGCGTTGCATATCATTATAAAAGTCGGCGAGGTAAGGATTGTGCTCTACAGACTCAAACTGTGCCGTCCATTTATAATGCTTGGCCAGCAGGCTGGTCAGCGTGGTCTTCCCCGCACCTATATTGCCTGCAATGGCAATGTGTTTAAGCTTTTGGCTCATAAATTGATCGATTAATAATAGTTGATACCAATAGCCTTACGGGCTTCGCTTAATGTTTTTGCCGCACTGGCCCTGGCTTTCTCAGCACCGAGCTTTAAGATCCTTTGCAACTGTGCTTCGTCTTTTTGCAGGTCCTGTGCCCTTGTCCTGATCGGGGCAACAAAGTTGACCATGTCCTCGGCCAGTTGTTTTTTGAAATCTCCGTAACGGATGTTACAGCTATCATAGCTTGATTTGAAATGCTCATAGGTATCTGCCGGAGCAACGAGCTTCATCAGGTCAAATAAATTCTGGATATAATCCGGCATCTCCGCATTAGGCTCAGCAGGACCGCTGTCCGTTTTCGCCTTCATGATCTTTTTACGGATCACCTCATCTTCATCGTTCAGGTAGATGGTCGCATTCTGGTTCTCGCTTTTGCTCATTTTGCCATTACCATCCAGGCTCATGATCTTAACCGTATTGTTGTCAAAACGGAAGACATGCGGTTCAGGAAATAGATCAATATTGTATCTTGTATTGAAGCGGTTGGCAAAATTACGCGCCATCTCCAGGTGTTGCTCCTGGTCCTTACCTACGGGCACTTTTACCGCGCGGTGGATGAGGATATCTGCCGCCATCAGTACCGGGTAGGTCAGCAGTCCGGCGTTCACATTGTCCGGGCTCAGGCGCACCTTATCTTTAAAGGTAGGCACTTTCTCCAGCTCCCCTTTATAGGCAAGCATATTCATTAATAAATATAATTCCGGGATTTCGGGTACATCAGTCTGGGCGTACAGGGCGACCTTTTCAGGGTCCAGTCCGCTGGCAATATTCTCCGCAGCTACCCTGAAGACACTTTGTTTAAGATCTTTAGGATCGGGATGCGTAGTTAAAGAATGGAAGTCTGCCACGAAAAAATAGCAGTTATAATCCTCCTGCATCTTTAAGTAGTTATGTATCGCGCCAAAGTAATTACCTAAGTGTAAAAATCCTGTTGAGCGGATGCCGCTCACGACTATTTCTTTTTGCATAAGGCTTGCAATTTACAGCTTTTTGCGCTTATGCAACCGCTCGTTTTTGAAGGATTATTGCTTGTTCAATGCCGGTAATTGCTGCCACTTGAAGGACAGTAACCACATACTCAGGAATAGGTAAACAAAAATACCTACCTGCACCTGTAACATGGCTTCTACCATCATGCTCACGATGAGGATCAATGCACCCAGGCCAATGAAAAACTGGCCTTTGTGCTGGCGGTCAAAGAAGAGTGTGAAGCTCATCAGCACCAGGGGCACCAGGCCCAGTATCCAGCCGAAGGCAAATACTTCCAGCAGGTATTGATTGATGGGTACAAATCTTAACTCCTGCGGTACTTCGGGATATTTTTCATCATAACCCTCGCTCATCACATCAAGGATATCCCCGGCCCCTGTTCCCAAAACACCATTGGTTTTCATTTTTCCCAGAGCAATATCATAAGTAATCAGGCGGCCCTGGTCAGAAAGATTATAGTTCAGGCGCTCCCCTTCCTGCACGTGTTTCACCTCCAGTATCACGTAATCGATCTTGGTTTTGAAGGTAGGTGCAAGCTTATAGGCTGCGGTGACGGCAAGGGCCCCTAAAATCAAAGGCAAGGTCCAGGCCACCACGCGGTTTACTCTTTGAGAAAAATAATAGTAGCCACAACCGACCAGGATGATGTAAAGTACCAGCAGGCCCGTCTTGGCAGAGAGGATGTGGATATAGATAATGAACAAAGCTATGCTGCCCCAAACGATGAGTTTAAGCCATTTATTGGTTTTAAAACCCGGCTCGAAATGCCAGAAATAAAACCCCAGCAAGACCAGGAAGGAAAGCCAAAGGCCGAAGCGGATATGGTCTCCGCTGGAAGTGGTAGGGAGTGGAATAGAGAGTTTATAATTGCTCACAAACTGCTGCCAGTCTGATAAAAAGATCCCGATACTTACGAGTACCGTAGCCGCAGAAATGACCACGGTGCTGATGTAAAATATCTTTCTGAATCCAGGCTTTTCTAAGGGCACACTGCAGATGCCCAGGGGTAACAGCAGGAAAGGTATCTTGAGCTGGATCACCTGCAGCCAGCTCTCTTTATTGTCTGACCAGAAAAAACTAATGAGGTATATGGCGAGGTATAATAGCGCCCAAGTCCCGAACATATTGGAGCGGAATCTTTGCCATACCGCAGCAATATTTGCAGGCCAGAATGCGTTTAAGAAAATGACTACGGTAGCTATAGAAATTAAAGCCCTGGAGGCAACAAAGCCCAGTGCTAAAAGGACCAGGCAGGATAAGCCGATAAGAGACTGCCAGTATGCCTGTTTGTTGTGATAATTAGAACTACTCAATAAATTCATACTCTTTTCTTTGACGTTTTCAGCGCTCACGAAGGTAGCTACATTAATTTTCTTTTTCCCGATTGGAGTGGATTTTTTGCCTGCTCTGACTTATTAACCGTAAATTTGAAAAATTTTTTGCTTAATCTTGAAAGCCTTTTTTAAAGAACGAATCAAAGATATTTTTGTTGTGCTCTTATTGATGCAACTGATGTCTTGTGCCAATATCGTACCGCCTACCGGTGGCGATATGGACACTACGCCGCCTAAGCTCCTATCCATGAGCCCTAAAGATTCTGTATTGAACCAGCGGGTGAAAAAGATCGTATTGCACTTCAATAAATTTGTAGAGATCAAAGACCTCAGCAGTAATATGGCCCTGTCGCCTTTACTGGAATATCCGCCTACGGTGATTGCTATAGGAAAAAGGGTAGAGATCAAGCTTACTGATTCCTTATTAAAAGATAATACCACCTATAAAATATCTTTGGGTAATGCCATTACCGACAACAGGGAGCGTACGCCTTATGCCGATTTTACCTATACTTTCAGTACCGGTAGTTACTTCGATAGTTTGCAGGTGAAAGGGCAGGTGCGGGATATGCTTACCGGTATGCCGGATACTGGCATCTCCCTGGTGCTCTACTACGAAGATACTTTTAAAGATTCCATGCTGCTGTCTAAGAAACCGGCCTACCTGGCCCGCACAGATGTGGGAGGCAACTTTAAGTTCACCGGGCTGCCTCAGCGTAGTTTCAGGATCTTTGCCATTGCAGATGCTGATAATAATAATATGTACGATATCACCAAGGAGCGTATCGGTTTCCTGGACTCTTCTGTGGTGAGTAAGCCGGAGACAGATTCTTCCATGCTTTTATTGTACACTTCTATGGCCCGGCAAAGAATCTCTGTAAGGGATAGTTTATTGAACGATAGCTTGTACCGGCTTGCCCGGAAGTATGTCGGCAGGGTGGTCTCAAAAGGAAAAAATGCCATGGCCTATTCTGTAGCTGTAGATACGATCAGTAAAGAAAGAGGAACCTTTGAGCTCAATACACCCCTGCAAATAAAATTAAATGCGGTACTGAAGAGCATAGATTCTTCAAAAGTGTTTTTAAGCTACCTCAATTCCGGGGTGGAAGCAGAAGCCGCCCGTAAGATAACACATGATACCGGCTCCCTTTACTTGCAGCATACCTGGCTGCCCGAGACACAGTACACACTGAGGCTGGTGAAAGGCTGGGCTGTAGATACTGCAGGCCTTGAATTGCCCCCGGGGCGCTATACATTCAGAACCAAATCATTTGATGACTATGCTAAGCTCCAGGTAAAGATCGGTAAGCCCTATGTCGATAGTCAGCATGTGATGCTGATCATACAGGACAAGGACACTTTGTACAACAAAACCCTTACCGACAGTATGGTTACCCTGCAATTGCTCAAGCCGGGTAAGTGCAGGATTATGCTGTTTAAAGATACCAATGGAAACGGCATCTGGGACCCCGGTCATGTATTGTTGCAGCGGCAACCCGAGTTTGTCTTCCAGCACGAATCTGAAATCATCCTTAAAGCAGGCTGGGAGCATGAAGTAGACTTTAAGTATGTGCCGGCCTCTGCCCAGGGCATGCGTACAAGAACGGACAGTAAAAAAGATGATAAGTTTAAAGAACCGAAGGAATAATGCTTGGGGTATACCGTTAGCACACCTGTATTGTGGTAAGCAGACTACAGGTATCTTTTTACGATCCGGAGCTTGCCGGTGCGCTTTTTGAGCTTTTTAGAAATGATACCGCCATGGTCTATGGCATCGATCACTACACCTCCCGATTTTTGACTGGCATGTAAGATCTGCTGGCTGTCCAGCAGGATGCCTACATGGATGATGTTACCTTCCTCATCGTCAAAAAAAGCCAGGTCTCCACAGATAGCTTCCTGCAGGAAACCTACGGTTTCGCCTGTGGTGGCCTGCTCTGCAGCATTACGCGGAAGTTTTATATTTTGTTGCTTGTAGACGATCTGCGTCAGACCCGAGCAGTCTATACCTAATAAACTGCGGCCTCCCCATAGGTAGGGGGTGCCCAGGTAAGCCAGGCTGTTTTTTAAAAGAGAATTGCTGTGCGCAGGGATCACTTTAGAACCTTTATACCGGACATTGTCTGTATACCAGTAAAACTGGTTGGACTTCATGCCGAACAGGTCAGATCCCGGGCTGAGTATGGTTTGCGTGCCTTGTGGCAACATCAGCCTGTTGGTGCCGATGCCGCAGACACGTTTGGGTTCTTTTTTATATTGCTTATGATTGATAAAGGCTACATGGCCCTGGTGCACCCAACCTTCATAATGGTCCCAGTGACATTCGATATACAACCATTCCCCTTCCTGCTTCAGTACGATCGCCCGCTCTCCAAACAATAACTGGGACGACATTTCCGCCTTTTGAGAAGGCTCTGTGCGAACGGCTGCTGCCGGGCTTGAACACACTACATAGGAAAATATCATACTATGCTTATTGATTTTGAAAGCCAGGCATGCTGGAGCGTAAGGGTCTGTTTAGAATTTTATTTATTAAAGGCTGCAAGGTACTTGTCCAGTGCGGCTACCATAGAAGGGGCATTGGGTACCGGAGCTTTGATCTCCACAGAGAATCCGGCCTCTTCCAGTGCTTTCTGGGTAGTATTGCCAAAGCCGCCAAAGACAACTCCTCCTTGTTTGAAGTCAGGATCGGTACTTAAAATAGCCTCTACACCGAATGGACTGAACAGGATCATGGCATCATACTCCTTATTGCCCACAAAAGGTTCCATAGCATTAGGCACCGTTTTGTACACGATGGCTTCTACAAAATTGAATTTCTTTTGAATAAGGCTGGGAGAGATATCGTTTTTAGAGTTCTCAGAAACCGGTAACAGGAATTTTTCGGAATCTTTATACTTTGCCAGTACATCCATTAAGCCGTCTACAGAGCCGTCGGCAGAGAAAAATACTTTGCGTTTGCGGTACAGTATAAACTTCTGAAGGTAAAGAGCTACTGCTTCTGTAATACAGAAATAGCGCATTTCCTGGGATACCTTAAACTTCATCTCCTCGCAGATCCTGAAAAAATGATCGACCGCATTGCGGCTGTTCAGAATGACAGCATTGAATTCTGCCAGTTCGATCTTTTGTTTCCTGAACTCTTTGGCAGAAAACGGTTCCAGTTTGATGAATTGATGAAAGGTCAATTTAACATCATACTTCCTGGCCAGGTCATAATAAGGTGACTTCTCACTCTCTGGTTTTGGCTGAGAAATAAGAATATGTTTCAGTCGCTTACCAGCTACAGCCTTAGCAGTCTCTTTAGATGCTACTTCAGCCTTTTTCTTATCACCTGCTTTACCGGCAGTTACCGAAGTGGTTTCTTTTTTACTCGCAGTCTTTGTAGCTTTTGCCATTTTATTCAAACTAATATTGAAAATAAGCTTTTCTTCTGTTTTTACTCCTTCTGTATCTTAACGGCATTACAGCAAAATATTATATGTAAACTTGGCCAAGATTGCAAGCGGGAGCAATTCCGAGGCGCAAAAGTACATAAAAAAATGGAATTTGCTGAATTGAAAAAATGAAGCCAGTGAAGACCAGGACCTAGTATACCTGTTAAATAACAATATGATGCCCAGGGCAATCGATACTATGAAAATGAGATTCAGCCAGTTACCTGCTCCAAAAGCTAATATGATGGAAAAGGGCAATAAGGCGACACCCAGTATTTTATTGATCAGGAAAACATTATACAAATAATCATTGGTGGCTTGCTCCATCTTGAAGGCCCAGCCGATGAATTTCAATATGGCCAGCTTGATGAGGTAGATAATGCCCGAAAGCACGATACTGCCGATCAGCAATAGATTGGGTGCAATACGTGATGTTTTTAAAACATCGGTGCGTTGCGCGATGATGACGTATATAAATAAGCCTAAAGAAATGCAGAAAAAAATATTCATCGCGGTATTCGCCGCTGTATTTTGTTCTATCTGCTCCCGGAGTGCTCTTTTATTAGACATCGGGCTCATGAAAGAATTGTAGAGGTACCTGAAATAGCTCGGGAAGGCCATTCTCAGGATGCCCAGGGTCATCAGTAATAAAAGCACCAGGTAAAAACTGGCTGTTTTATTACTCCCTTCATATATTTTTTCTACCTGCCTGATGACTTCCACTTTTGGTCCCCAGAAAGGCAAGGCATTCATCTGGCTTTGATACAGGCTATCTGTTTTGGCCAGGATCATTTGTTCCGGTAGGTCCACACCATAGCTACTCACAGCCGCTGCATCATTAAATATAAAGCAGCTTACCAGGAGTATGGACAGGAATAAAAATGAGTGAAATGCTTGTTTCAAGTTGACTAAAGGTATACCGGGTTTAAATAAATTAAGTGCTACAAAAGTAAATCAATAATCAATAATCTTAATAGAATTTATTGAGCTTCTTTATCTTTGTGCTCTTCAAATAAAAAAATCGGGGTTAAAGATTTGGAATTAGCATTTAGTACAGCAGAGCAATATATCATGGAACTGGTCAGCCGGGCAGCAGCCCATATCGGCGTGGCCGCCTATCCGATCGGGGGATTTGTGAGGGATAAGATCCTCGACAGGCCCACGAAAGATATCGATATTGTTTGCGACGGAGATGGCATTGATCTGGCCCATGCCGTGGCCGCACTATTGCCTCAAACGACCAAAGTTGCTTTTTTTAAAACCTACGGTACCGCCCAAATGCGTATCCGTGGTATAGATGTAGAGTTTGTAGGGGCCCGTAAAGAGTCTTACAGCCCGGATTCCAGGAATCCTTCTGTGAGCCCGGGGACACTGGAAGATGACCAGAAGCGCAGAGATTTTACCATAAATGCCCTGGCGATCAGCCTGGCACCGGATAGCTATGGCACTGTTATTGATCCTTTTGACGGCTTGCTCGATATCCGGGACAAGATCATCAGGACTCCCCTGTTGCCGGACCAGACCTTCAGCGATGATCCGCTGAGGATGATGCGCGCCATTCGTTTTGCCACACAATTGAATTTTCACATTGAAGTATCCTGCTTTGAAAGTATTTGCCAGCAAAAAGACCGGATCAAGATCATTTCCAAAGAGCGGATTGCCGATGAATTGAATAAGATCATGATGAGCGCCAAGCCTTCGATAGGCTTCGACCTGCTGTACCGCAGCGGCCTGCTGGACATCATCCTGCCACAGCTGGCAGCCCTTTCGGGAACAGAATATATCGATAATAAAGGGCATAAGGACAATTTCTACCATTCCATCCAGGTATTGGACAATATCGTGCCGAATACCGATAACCTGTGGTTGCGCTGGGCAGCCCTCTTGCATGATGTGGGTAAGGCTCCTACCAAGCGCTTTGAGAAAGGCCATGGCTGGACCTTTCACGGCCATGAGGTCGTGAGCGGCAAGATGGTTCCCAAGATATTTGGCAGCCTTAAACTTCCCTTGAATGAGAAGATGCTCTATACCCGTAAGATCATAGAACTGCATCACCGCCCGGTAGCCCTTACTAAAGAGAACATTACCGATTCTGCCATCAGGAGACTGCTGTTTGATGCCGGTGAAGATATTGATGACCTGATGACCTTGTGCGAAGCCGATATCACCTCAAAGAATGCGCAAAAGGTGAAGAAGTTCCTGGAGAACTTTGAACTGGTGCGGCAGAAATTGAAAGAGATCGAAGAAAAAGATAAAATAAGAAACTGGCAACCGCCTATTTCCGGGGAAGAGATCATGGAGACCTTTGGTCTGCAGCCCTCCAGGGATGTGGGACTGATCAAAACTGCCATCCGCGAAGCTATTTTAGATGGTGTGATTTTAAATAATTATGAAGCAGCAAGAAGCTATATGCTGGCGTTTGCAGAATCATTATCTTTGAAACCACAAAATAAATAAAATATAAAAGCTTATGCTATTCAAGTTCTTCGAATCCGATTCGTACTTTATTGATGAAAAGGTAAACATGTTCAAGTTTGCCAATGAATATAAGATCTATGACCAGGAGGCCACGCAGATCGGTATGATCAAGCAAAAAGTTTCCGGGGGGCATAAGGCCTTAAGGATGCTGATCAATAAAGCAATGATGCCTTTCCATATGGAGATCCAGGACCAGGTAGGTGAGGTGCAGACCGTGATCAAAAGAGGCTGGACCTTCTTCATGTCCAAGATCCAGGTACTGGATGGCTCGGGTAATGAAATAGGCCGTATCAACCAGAAATTTAAGTTTTTAAAACCGGAGTTCCACATCTTTGATTCAGGTGGCAGCCAGATCGCTACCATCAATGGTGACTGGAAAGGCTGGAATTTCAAGATCACGAATAACAACGGGGAGCAAATAGGCACCATCAGTAAAAAATGGGCCGGTGTGGCAAAAGAGCTATTTACCACTGCCGATAAGTACAATGTAAATATCGACCCGGCGTATCCTGAAGATAATAATAAAGCTTTGATCCTGTCTACCGCTATCACGATAGATATGGTACTGAAAGAAGCAAAATAGCATAAAGAATGCTTGTGCATATTTCAAAAGGCCTGGTAAACTACCGGGCCTTTTTTCCTGCTATGAGTAATTGATGCTCCGAAATTTGTGTTAAAGCAGCGGTTACTGTTCCTTGCTTATACCAGTATTCGTCAGAAAGGTGTTATTTTTAATTCCGTGCATATTTTTTATGCCCGCACCGATTGCTTTAATGTAGCAATTAAAACTTAGTTTTGAAATTAATTACAGTACTTTTTAGCTATGGAGCACTCCGAAATACAAGCCGGTACCGGGAAGGTGCAGGCGCTGATCGCCCAGATGGAAACCGTGATCAAAGGGAAGCGTTTACAGATAGAGCAGGTGATCACCTGTCTCCTGGCGCAGGGGCATATCCTTATGGAAGATAACCCGGGGACGGGAAAGACTGTTTTAGCCAGGACTTTGGCCCACTCCATAAGCGGGGCAGGCACAGATAATGTCCAGTTCAAAAGGATACAGTTCACCCCCGATCTTTTGCCCATGGACCTTATAGGCGCACATATATTCGACGATAACAGGAAAGATTTTATTTTCAAAAAAGGACCTTTGTTCTGTAATATCCTGCTGGCCGATGAGATCAACAGGGCTTCTCCTAAAGTACAGTCTGCATTGCTGGAGAGCATGGCAGAAGGGCAAATTACCATAGGCGATGAAACCATTCGCTTAAACAAATTATTTTTTACCATTGCTACCCAGAACCCGATAGAGACAGAGGGTACTTATCCTTTGCCTACCGCCCAACTGGACCGTTTTTTTATGAAAATATTTTTCGGCTATGTAGATGAACGCACAGAGCTGGACATTTATAATAATTATTTGCAGATCAATGAAAACCTGTACAACCTGCAGCAGGTCTTAAGTATGGAGGATATCCTGCAATTGCAGGAGGCGGCTTCCAGGGTGTATATTCACCAGGAGATTGTAAGAGCTGTATCCAATATCGTGCGGGCGACCAGGGAGCATAATGATATCATTTTAGGGGCCTCCACCCGTTCGGGCATTGCTTTTATCAAATGCCTGAAAGCATTTGCATTGGTGAGGGGCAGGGACTTTATCATAGAAGATGATGTGCAGGCCATAGCCCGTGCTGTGCTGGAACACCGGCTTATCTTCAGGAATAAGGAAGTGAAACGTACGGCCTTTAACCAGGTCCTGGATGCAGAAATGCAACGCCTGAATCAATTAAAACTGCATTAATCAACCTTATATATTTGAAGCAGCTAGGCTCCATATTTTTTTTCCTGCTGGCATGGGCATTTTGCTTCCATGCAGAACTGCTGTATGCAGAACCCAATCCTACAAGCCGCTACAGCATACGGGCCAAGCGTGCCGGGGTGAAGCCCGATTCTGAGGAAGGACTGGCCGCCTCCCGCGAGTTTATCAGGACGGACAGTACTTACTACGTCGGCTGGATGTTCCAGGGCATCTACCAGTCTGAAAGAGCGGCTGATTTCTTAGGATTTAAAAATACGATCGAGCCACTGGCAAAGGCCCTGGGATTGATCGAAAAAGATTATGCAAAAGAGTTGGGGGTAAAAACGGCTGATCCTTACGCTTACGCTAAGGTACAGCAATTGCATATGGACTATAGCACGATCGCCTATTACCTTTTCCAGGCTTACCAGCATGCCGAGATGGATGAGCAAAGCTATGCCTTGCTGCGCCGGGTGCAAAAGCAGGACCTGCAAAAGAACTGGATGCTGGAGCCTTATAATATGCTGTCCTGGATCACACACCGTAACCGCTTTTATACCCATGCGACATACAGTTTTCTTAAAGATGATATAGCAGCGAATGAACAACTGGCTAATGCTTACCTGGACAGTTCGCTCCTGCATGCCAATAAATACGGGGACTTGAACGGTACGCTGTTCTCCGAGTTTTATAATGAATACGAGAAATTGTCGGTATACCATTACAAGTGTATCCTGCACGCTTATAATTTCCAGCTGGACTCTGCGGCCCATTACTTCAGCCTGATGGAAGGCACAACGATCTTCCCGTATAACAATCATGGCACCTTTTTAGCCATACAGGCCAGGTTTAAAGAGGCCCTGGAAGAATACGAGATCGCGAGCGGATATGACAACGGGGATAAGCGCCTGCAGGAATGGGCTTATTACAGCTCACTCTTAAATATCTACCGGGGGATGCCGGTGCATGCTGCGGTAAGTATGCGCGAAATGATCAAGATCGCAGGCTCCACACCGGGTTTTGGCTGGTATAATATTGCATTGGGCCGGGCCTGCAGCTATGGCGGCAACCTGGAAGACAGTAAGAAATACATCGACCGCGCTGCAGGTTTTAAAGAAGTACACATCGGCACGACACTGAGCCAGTCTTCCTATGAATTTGCCGTTAACCTCTTGCGACTGGTCAATACAACGAAATCAATCCAGCAGGTTAAGTTTGAAGATAAAAACTGGTGGTGGCATCCGCGGAGCTGGTACTGGCTCAATGCAAGAAAGGCCGAGAAGTATGCCCAGCAGTACCTGATCACGAACCAGTTTGCCGCCAACCCGGAAAGAGAAAATGTGATCTATAAATTGTTCTCTACAGAAAGCATTGTAGGCTTTGATGAGATCTGGTACCTGATCAAAGATTTCAGCACTAATTTTTTCTACAAAAAGTTTGAGACCGAATTAAAAAATGATAAGCGCGAAAGGGTCTATAAATATTACCACCTGTTCCTGGCTAAACTGGATATAGAAAAAGGCCGGTATAAAAAAGCGACGGAAAGACTGGAAAAGACTTTACAGTTTGCAGAAGATATTGATGTGGCCTATGAGCGGCTGTTCCTGGCAAGGGTCTATGAGGCGCTAGCGATATGTGCAGAGGAACGCGGTGAGTATAAAGCTTTCCAGCAATATAGTGCCAAAATGTATAGCTTGTTTCCGCAACTGGTACCTTATACCACTTTTGAACCGCAAATGCAATTAAGTATTGCCGGGAGTAACCCGGCTATAGAAAAAAGGCTGAAAAAATACCGTATCGACTGGACAGAAAGTAATCCTTATGCACCTAAAGCCAGCCTGGTTTTTGCAAAACAGGGCGAGCAGCAAACCGTGTTGTTTAAGGTGGTCGATTACCTGGGGAATATTATTGTTCCCGAACAGAAAGTGATGATTACTAAAGAAGAAGATGCCGTAAGAGAGCTAGCTTACGGGCTTTTTGGCATCGTATCGCTCGATTCTCAAGCCGACATTGATCAGGCCGACTAAAGGATTTTTACGCATGATCTGCTCCAGCTTTACCCCGTATTGACCTGGTTTGGTAAACGGCGCATAATCCTGCCCGGCTTTTAACTGCACTTTATACTCGTACACACCTCCTACATTATTGCCCAGCCTGCTGCCATCTGCGGCTAACAGTACCGTCTCTATGCGTTTGCCTTCACTATATACAGAGTCCCCGGGTTGCTTTACCCAACTGCGCAACCAGATATTAGAAAACTCAAAAGCAGCATCGTACCGGAAGATAAGATAAACTTTATAGCTGGCCGTAGTATCAGGAATGTCAAAAGTAAATTCAGGCTGGAACGCATAGGCCCATTGGGCAGCGGGAACAGGCACCTGCTTTTGATAAGCAGATTCTGCAGGCTTGCCACAACCTGTTGCGATCAGGGCGGTAATACCAATAGCGATTAATCCTAAACGAATATTTTTTTGAAATGGCATCTTATGAGTAAATAGATTAAACAATATTTAAAACCTGCTCTTTGGCTTTTTCTAATTCATCTTTCATCTGTACCACGATCTGCTGCATCGTGGCATCATTGGCCTTAGAGCCCAGCGTATTGATCTCACGACCTACTTCCTGTAACACGAAGCCCAGTTTTTTACCAATGCCTTCTTCATTTGCGTTTGCAATGAGGCTGTTGAAATAATCACAGTGAGCGCGTAATCTTTGTTTCTCTTCAGAGATATCGATCTTCTCAATATAATAGATCAGTTCCTGCTCTAAGCGGTTTGCATCCCAGTTCTCGTTACCCACCCATTCTTCCAATAGTGCAGTAATGCGGTCTTTGATCCGGGTAATACGATTAGGTTCATAAACCTCAGCTTCGCTGACAAATTGTTCAATATTTTTGATCCGGTTCAGGAGGTCCTTTTCTATAGGGGCACCTTCCGTTACCCGGTGTGCCGTCAGGTTGGCGATCGCCTGCTCCAGCAAGGACTGGATCAGGGACCAGTCTTCAGTATCTATGCTTTCCGCTTCCGGGGCTACCACTTCCGGCAGCCTCATTAAGGTCGGCAGGATCTGCTCCTCCGTTAAGTTTAAAGAAGTGGCGATGCTCTTGATCGACTGGTAATAACTTTCAGCAAGCGCTGTATTGATCTTCATGGGCTTGGCCGCACCATCTTGTTTGATGATGACGTTCACATCCACAGAGCCTCGTTTTAAGCCTTTGGATAGTATTTTCCGGATGTCGGCTTCAAATGGTTTCACCAGGGGATTGATCTTATTGGTGATCTCAAATTGCTTGCCGTTAAGCGATTTTACCTCAATAATAATTTCTTTGTTACTGCTGTGCCCTTCTGCTTTACCATAGCCGGTCATGGAATAAATCATACTATTAAATACTTTAGTGCACAAAAGTAAGGTTTTAACGGCTTTTGTTTTCACAAATAATTAAACTTGTATGGGAAAGAGAATAAACTAACTTTGTTTCGTAAACAATTTATTAACGATATGAAAATTCAATCTTTTTCGTTATTAGCAACAGCTGTAGGTTTCAGCACGCTGATGGCTTGTAACAGTTCCAATGAGCAGCCTAAGCAAAGCGATAGTGATACGACACAATCCCCTGCCGGAGCAGAAGCACCGGCAAAAGCCATTAAGTTAGCTCCATTTGCCGACTCCCCGGAGTTCCCCGGCGCTACACTGACCATTAAAGATGTGAAAACAGAAATGGTAGGAACTGATTCCGTAAAAGTGACGTTGAATTATGATGTGAAAAATTACGAGTTAAAACAACAAACCTCTTCTGCTACTGCTGGAGAATGTAATAATTCCAAAGACGGACAGCATATTCACTTCATATTGGATAACAAGCCTTACATGGCACTCTACAATCCGACCCATACTTTTACTGTTCCGGTAAATTCTGAGCACTACCTGATGTCTTTCTTGTCCCGCTCTTACCACGAGTCTTTAAAAAATAAAGAAGCCGGTACCCTGTTACACTTCTCTGTAGATGCAAAAGGGGTGTATAAAAAATTAGATAACCCTTCTACTCCTATGCTGTTCTACAGCCGTCCTAAAGGAGATTATGTAGGTAATGATACGAAGAACGTTTTGCTGGACTTCTATGTCTACAATACGACTTTATCTGCTGATGGCCATAAAGTAAAAGCGACCATTAACGGCAATAGCTTTACTATTGACAGCTGGAAGCCGCAGTTTATACAGAATGCTCCTATGGGCGCAATGAAAGTTAAACTGGAGTTGATAGATAAAGACGGTAAAGTCGTTTCCGGTGAAAATACAAGCATTGAGCGTGATGTACAATTAGCCCAAAGCGAGCCGGTAAGATAAGTTTAGTAGTATTGATAAAAGGAATGTATAAAAGTTAAGCCACCTGTAAGGGTGGCTTTTACTATATTATCAGGGTATGAGTAATATTAATGTTGATCTATTCCATTGTTTTAAGCTGCCCGTCATTACCTATGGCCAGTTGCTGGTCCATTTCGGGAACGGCTTCTGCAGCATCGGTAGGAAATACGATTTCCATATTGGCTACTTCTTTTAGTTTGGGCAATTGCTCCGGGCTATTGATGCCCATGTAATCCATGAAGTTTTTAGAGGTCGCATAGATCAGCGGTTTACCTATTGCTTCTTCGTTTCTTCCGGCTATGACGATCAGTTCTTTTTCCAGGAGCTTCTGGATAGAGTAATCGGCACTTACGCCCCTGATAAACTCTATCTCCGATTTGGTGACCGGTTGCTTATAGGCAATAATAGAAAGGGTTTCCATCGCAGCGGTAGATAGCTTTTTGATGTACTTATCCCCGTTCATTTGCATGATGGTCTGGTGGTAAGCAGGCTTGGTGAGGAACTGGTAGCCTCCGCCTGTTTCCTTAAGTTCAAAAGGGAAATGCTCGCTTTTGTATTTTTCTACAATAGTTTCTATTACCTGCTGTACGCGGACCTGCTCCAATGGTGCTTCTACCAGGTTGGACAAATACTCCATCAGCTCAGCCTGGTTGATCGGCTGCTGGCTGGCAAATATTAAAGCCTCCGTATGTAACATTAATTGTTCTAACTCCATCTTTCACCGTTTGTTTTAATCCAAACTCTTGTTCGAAAATAGGTAAACTCCGACTAACACTGCCTGGAAAATAATCAACAGATGTGCAAAAAAACGTGTTTTATGATTAATTTTAATAATAAGATAACTTAAATAAGCGGTAGATTTGTATCATTTAAGCCAATTTTATGTCAGGTAACTAATAAAACATAATTGTATGAAGTGGAAGCGATTTAACGGAGTACCCATACAGCAACCCATACAGGAGCTCGTAGAGCAGACCATTCTCAGTGAAAGGGCCAATGGACATCACATCAAACTGTACATTGGTACCGACTCCCAGGTTTACGGAACTAATACAGAATTTGCCACCGTTATTGTTTTTTTAAGAGAACGCAGCGGTGGTTTTATGTTTGTACAGCATGATGCCCAGCAGCGCAATTACGGCATCAGAGAGCGTATGCTACTGGAAGTGTCCAAGAGTATCGGTATCGCCTATGATCTTTGTGAGATCCTTACAAAGTACGATGTGCCTATGGAGGTGCATGCCGATATCAATACCGATCCGCAGTTCAAGAGCAATGCCGCATTGAGCGAAGCTATGGGCTATATTATGGGTATGGGTTTTGCCTTTAAAGCAAAGCCGGATGCCTTTGCCAGCACGACCTGTGCCGACAGGGTGATCCATTAAAAATTGTCCTTAATGCAGGAAAGGATTAGACTGCTTTTCTTCACCGATAGTGGTAGGGTCCCCGTGACCGCTTAACACAAGCGTATTTTCAGGCAGCACAAAAAGCTGTGTCCTGATACTCTCGAGCAAAGTATCTAAATTGCCACCCGGCAAGTCGGTACGACCGATACTCTGCCGGAACAATACATCGCCGCCAATCACCCATTCCCCTTCAGGATAATAGAAGGCTACACTACCCGGAGAATGGCCGGGGACAAACAGTACTTGTACCGCCTCATCTCCCAGTTGTAATATACCCGGTTCTATCCAGAAATCAGGCTGAGGACTTACCGGGAATTTAAGACCGAACATCGCGGCACTATTGGCTGCATTTCTTACAATAGGCTCGTCTGCCTGGTGCACACCAAACCGGATCTTGTATTTTTGCTTCAGGCTGTCAATACCAAATACGTGGTCAATGTGACCGTGCGTATTAATGATCTGCTGAGGGATAAGTTCATGCTTGCTGATAAAATCAAAGAGCACCTGTTCTTCATGGGCATCATACATACCGGGATCTATGATCCAGCAATGTTTATTGTCGTTATATATGATGTATGTGTTTTCCTGGAACGGATTGAAGGTAAAGCCCTGAATGTGCAACATAAATAAATGAATAAAAAAGAAGACAAAGAACGTCAATAAAATGTAAAAGGTGCGATAAAAAAGAAAGGCAAAATATTTTTCTACTTTTTTTTGGAAGTTATTGTAGAAAATATTTACCTTTGCAGTCCATTAAACGAATAGCGACAGCGGTTTTTTAGGTGGAAAATGATTCTGTAGCTCAGTTGGTAGAGCAATACACTTTTAATGTATGGGTCCTGGGTTCGAGTCCCAGCGGGATCACAAGATGAGGATAAGCATCTTTAAAAAATATCCGGAATGATTCTGTAGCTCAGTTGGTAGAGCAATACACTTTTAATGTATGGGTCCTGGGTTCGAGTCCCAGCGGGATCACAAAGAGCGTGCTAAGGCACGCTTTTTTAGTTTAAAGCATATCTTTTCAGCGTTTCTGCTGCTAATTTCAATTCATTTAAAGACATAGTAAACCATACCATCTGGTGTCCATTGTAGTGTCCATTTTTATGGCTTATTTTTGGACACCACGTAGAGTGATTGATAGTGATGATTGGTTAAAGCGTTAACCGTTTTTTTTAACGTTTAAATGTGTAGGAATGGAAAAAATTAAGCATGAGCTCTACCTTCTACCTATGGTAGTGGGAACGAAATCAAAATTAAGGTCTGATGGAAAAGGTGCTTTGAAGATTCGAATTACCCTCAATTGCCAAGAAGAAGAGGTATTCTTCTCAACAAATATTACACCCGAAAATTGGCTTCCCGAACAAAAACAAGTTTCTAAAAAAGAAGAGAATTACCGAGCGATTAATCAAAAGATAAAGTCGGTAGAAACTGACTTGAAAAGAATCTATGATAAGCTTTTCATTGAACATGAGAAAGTGACTCCCTTAATGATTAAGAGGGTTTACCAAGGAGATCCGCCAATTGAACTACCAAAGAAAGAAATAGAAAAGGAAAAACTAACCTTAATGCAGGCTTTCGATAAATTTATCAAAAAGTTTGGAAAACTTGTCGATGAAAAGAAAAGATCGGATGGAACATTACGTCAATGGAAGTCAAGCAAGAAAAAAGTAATTGAATTTCTGCATTTTTCTGAAGAGAAGGAAAAGGAACAAAATAAGAGACAGAAAGTTGAAACAGAAGAAAAGGAAATTGATATTTTATTTCCTGAGATTTCGCACGATTTTGGCGACGAGATGTACGACTATCTGACCTTAGAAGCTGAATCTAAGCTTGCTGATGCCACTGCGAAAAAGCATATAAAAAAGCTGAAACAGATTATAAAAATTGCGGTTAAAAAGAAAATTATCTTAGAAAACCCAATTGCGGATTTTGTTTGTGGTGGAGATACAAATGAAGTAATTCCCTTAGAATGGGAAGAAGTTGAAAGAATCAACAGAAAAGATTTCGGGATAGATAGGTTAAATGAAGTAGCTGATGCTTTTGTTTTCCAATGTTTAACCGGATTTGCTTATCAGGATTTATACGGGTTATCTCCAGAAAATATAATCCTTGTCGGCCCTCAAAAAGAAAGGTGGTTATGTAAGCACCGGGGTAAAACGGGTGTAATGGAAATAGTTCCAATGCTTCCAATATTAGAACAGCTTATTGAAAAATATAAAGATCATCCGGTTTGTAAAAAGAGAAATTCGCTTTTACCTATTCTTTCAAATACTAATTACAATGGATATTTAAAGGAAATAGCTGCTATTTGTGGCATTCCCCGAGAACTACACACGCACCTTGCTCGTCACACTTTCGCGGATATAATGTTAAACCTGGGTATGCCTCTTGAAGACGTAAGCAAAATGTTAGGCCACAAAAGTATTAGAACTACTCAGCGATATGCCAAAGTTAGAAAAAACAGGATAATGAACAACTTCAACAAGTATGTTCGTCCTCAAATCGGTTTAAGTATATCAATGATTCACAATTCAAATGAAATTGAAAAACGGGATAGAATTGAAAACGAAGAGTACAAATCAAGTAATACTAACGGTATCTTTAGCAATGGCTTTTATTCTACTCAGTCAAATGGGGAAAACTATTCTTATTCTTACACTTTAACAGCTTAATATAAAAATCTATTATGACAGAGGAAAGCAAAAATATCAAACCCGGTATAGACATTTCTAAAATATCAATAGATTTAAGCATCTTTCATGGCTTACAATTTATAGATGATACAATGCTTAAATTAAAAATACCCAAAGAAGATATCAGCAAAATAGTTGGTCACAAGTCTATCAAAGCAACTCTAAGGTATGCAATGGCTAAAAAGAACGGCATACGGAATACACTGAAAAAATTGATTGACATCAAAAAATCATAGGTTATGGAGAATCAAAAAAGAAAGACTTTTGTTATGGGGGATATTCATGGCGATAATATAGCTCTTGAACAATGCCTGCAACGATCGGGAATTGATTATGAAAACGATCAACTTATTCAATTAGGAGATGTAGTTGATAGAAATGATGGCGTGTACGAATGTGTCGAACAATTACTAAAAATTAAACATTTAATTGCAATAAAAGGAAATCACGATAACTGGTTGCTGGATTTTATTGAGACCGATTATCACCCCATATCCTGGGCGCATGGCGGAAACAATACGATTATATCCTATCTTAATCATACCGATAAAAAAGGCGTATGCATTCCAAGGGGAAACGGTTATAAAACCTCTCTCAATTCATCTGATATCCCGGCAAGCCATCAAGAGTTTTTTCGAAATCAGGAATTATATTATATAGATGAAGAAAACAGATGCTTTGTCCATGCAGGGTTTAACCGGTATATTGGTTTTGAACAGCAGAAAGAAAGTAGTTATTATTGGGATAGGGATTTATGGACAGATGCACTCTCTTCTTTAGAAGAAAAACCGCCAAAAGAAATTTACGAGACAATTACAGTCTTTAAGGAAATTTATATTGGCCACACCCCCACAACAGCTTGGGAAACAGACAAACCTATGAATGCATTTAATATTTACAATCTGGATACAGGCGCTGGAAATGGCGGTAGGCTGACAATTATGGATATTGATACAAAAGAATACTGGCAGTCAGATAAGAAAGCATAGAATTCTTTCACAATCCACTACTGATTTGAATACAAAATTAATTTATCGAAAGGGATGTTTATCTAAGCATCCCTTTAATGTCAAATTGCAAATAAGATACGAACACTGTAAAAGAAATCAAAAATAATCAGATGCCAATCGCCTCTAATTTTATTGAATAATTCGCACAAATTGTTATTTTGAAGACAATTAATATAGTATTTATTAGCTTTTAAAATACAATGGAAGATGTATATAGATTTGAGATAAGACAATGGTACTTAGAAAAAAAGAAGCTTGGTATTCTCCCGAGCAATCTATTGATACCAACTATCGGCAGATTAAAAAAGGAATGTTTACTTCAATTACAACACGAATATCTTAAAACAGATTTACCCGCTTTTAAGTCATTTTTTGAGCAGTATAATGAAGAAAGTATCAACCTAGAAAAATGTCATTATTTTAGTCCAGATAAATTTCGAGCCTTAGTTTCATACTTAAGGAACGATAATATCAAAACAGATATTAAGAATATCGAATTGCTTGCTATTTTGATAGACTTTAAACCTCGGCCATATCAAAAATTTCTTTTCGAATTACAAAAGCAAAAAGCTGGGGACAATCCTTATATTTTTGAGCGAGAACATGGTAAGGAACTCTTTTTTAAACAGGAACTAAATACTGTTTCTAGGTTTGCGCTTGATGTTTTAAGCTTAACAAACAATAACCATGAATCAAAAGGTGAAAATGTAGAAATAATAATTGGAGGAAGTAAATTATGTATTGAATATCCTTCTGGCGCCAGAATATGGGTAGATAGAAATGAAATAGACCTCATTTCAAGACTGGTTAGAATATAAGATTTATTCAAAAATAGATTATTAAGATTGATTATGATTGAACAATATCGTTTAGAGCTGAAAGAAGCATACTTAAAAAAGAGGGATCGTGGAGAACTATCATTAAATTTAAACAACCCAACGCCTGCAAATATTAGGAATGAATGCCTGGTACTTCTAAAATCGGGCTGTCCTGAAGTAGATTTGAGGGTATTTAAATCATTTTTTGAACATCCACTAAATTCGGATTTACCACTATCTAAAGTATGGAACTTCAATATTGGAAAATTTAAGGCATTGAGTAATTTTTTGAAACAAGATAAAAAAACGAATGAAAGGAATTTGACGTTGTTGGCTGTCCTTATTGATTTCAATCCAAGACCCTTTTCAGAAATTTTCACGGGTGAAAAGAATTACAATTCATATCTCCCACATTTTAATCTGGATTCGGAAATGGGAATTAAAACTATAGAAAGACCAAAAGAAAAACATCAAAACACAAATGAAATTTGTTTAGAATGGCCATCTGGAGTGAGAGCTTGGGTAGATGCAACAAATCTATCTTTGATAAGTAATTTAATAAATTTAAAATAGCCGATTTTATGGTTTTATGGTTTCCCGTAATACCATAAAATTTATTATTTATACTTTAGTGATATGAAAGAAACAGTATTAGGATTTGTACCTGAAAACACAAGATTTTTTTATGGAGGTGCAGAATTTTTTAAAGTTAAAAACTCACCCCATTATGAGGAATTTGTTGAATGCTTCGTAGGAAACTCCAAACGAACGGCATTAATAACTGCTTGCGCCGGGGTTATATATGATGACGGTACTAATTCCGTTTTATTTCCACCTATTAATTCATTGTAATTTCCGGATTAGCATAATAAACTAAATGGCTATTCACTTGAAACAGCCATTTAATTTATTGTGATTTTGTTCGATTATCATTCTTTTCAAATATAGGCACGCATGAATTTAAAAATATTGCGATGGAGTAAGAAATTAATTAAATTGAGTATTATTTGTCCGATTTATTTTATAATATCATCAATGTTATTTTAATGGGTAAACTCTTTGAACAGTTTAAAGAAATATTATTCTCAAATGAAGCTGAAGTCAGTCAAAAATTTATAATTCCATTGTTGACAGAGTACCTTGGTTATTCAATTAATGAAATTATACCTGAAAAGAGATTTCCAGCAAAGGAAATTTTTTCAGGAGTGAATTTCGCAGAAGGTGGTTCTAAAGGATTGACCCATCGACCGGATTTTATAATTTGTATTGAAGGAGATTTGACAAAATGCAGATTCATTATTGACAGTAAAGGGCCTAGTGAAAACCTAGGGAATCACATTGGACAACTAAAGTCATACGCTACAAGTGTTGGGCAGAACTTCTTAATGATAACAAATGGTAAAGATCTTTTGGTTTATGATGTGAATAATTTAATTTTTTCATCGGATGGATTAGAGGATTTGCAATTAAAACTCGATGTACTTAAGGATCTTCTTGGGCGAAAAAACCAATTATCAAAATCTACAATAGATATTTTAAAGGAGTTCAATCTTGATAAAGCGCTTTCATTAAGCACTAAAGACTTATTTAGTAAAGAAAAACAGAAAAAGGAACTGCAAATTTCTGATTTTAAGACCTATCTAAGCAGAGTAAGAAATAAATTCGCTAATTGGCATCTTCCAAATGGCAATTTTAAAGCATTAAATAATATTCAAATACAAAAGATCGACCCAAACTATCTATTACAATTCAAACATCACTCTATAAATGAAACATTTGGAAGGGAAGAAAAAATTTTCAAGTTTGGCCAGATAGAAAGTATCTATAATGTTAGCAAAAAAGTATTTGTCGGTGATACCGGAACCGGTAAAACTTCACTATTAAAGTTTATAACTTTTCGCACCGCTGAAAATGCATTAGATTTAATTGATGTAAAAATCCCGGTCTATATTGCTCTAAAGGAAATTGGGCATGGATATACATTGGAAAACCTCATTTCTGCAACCCTAAGACGTAACGGATACCCAGGAAATGATTTTGAAGAGCTGAATAGTTTAACTCAATTTATTTTTTACTTAGATGCTTTCGATGAAGTTGCTGATCCTTTTAGAATAGAAGTATGTAATGCTATTGAAAATCTGTCCATCCATTATGAATGTTATATAACTACAAGACCTAATAACGTACCGCGTCTTAATAATGTTGAAATATTTGACATTTGCCCTTTAACCGATCTGCAAGTTGAGAAGCTTGTTAGACAATATTTAGGTTCAAACTTTTATCAATTTCAACATCAGGTAGAAAATAACGACCTTGTTTCAGAATCACGAAATGTACTTCTTTTATTATTCATGATTTCACTTTACACTGAAAAGGGTTATCTTCCTGGTACAGTATCGAAAGTAATAAGTGCTTTGATCGAACGAGTAAAACTATGGCAAGATAGTCGAAATATTAATTCAGGTAGATTAGAGTGGGAACAAATGTCAGCAATACTTGCTGCATTAGCTTATTGGATTTTTGAAAACAATGTAGCGTCAGTAAAGGTCGAGGAAGCTGAGCCAATTATTCTCAATTTGATCAATGAATTTGAGCAAAAACGCAAAATCAAACCGGGTGTTACTATTAGGGAGGTAATAGAAGAACTCACATCTACGGGGCTAATTATTTCTGGAGAAGATCACTTGTTTTTTTGGCATAGGCTTTTCTTAAACCACTTTTCAGCCCTGGAATTACAAAAAAGATGCTCTTTAGATACAAAACAAATTGAGGAGCTTTCTTTGGATGAAAGATGGGACATTGCCATAATATCGCTGGCATCAAGGGTAGATGATGTTACGGACCTTGTAGTTTCTTTGCAGAATCGGCTTTGGCTGGCGGCATATTGTTTAACTGAAAATCCCAATTGCAATTCTGCCATAGTAGAAAAAATAGTCAATAAATTAATTGAATATATAGACGCTCCGGTACCAGATGTGAGATCCAAGGTCGTTTCATTTCTCGAAAAAATAAACAATGACCAAACAAGAAGCTTTCTTTTAAGTACTTTTCAGAAAACATCTCGTAAAGATGTAAAGATGATGTGTCTGTCATCCATTGCTAATAATCCAAATGATAGGGTTAAGGAAATTATATATAGCTACATTGATTGGGATGAATGGTTTTTTTTTCATGGGAAATCATCACAGGCATATATTGTTCAAGCTCTCTCCCATTTTGGTGATCAAGGCTATGAACAGATCATCACAAACTGGGAAAAATTTTCAAATTATCCTATGGATGAAACATGCAAAAAAATATTTCAAAGACTTTACTCCTACACAAAATTAAATCAGAATCATATAGTTAGGTTGCAAAATCTCTTTCTAAAAGAATTTGCTCAAAAGGATGCTTATAGCTCAAAGGTTGATGCAATCGCAGATATCCTTGAACTGGTTCCAAGTTTAGAATTCGCAGAGGAAGTCCTTGACTTATTTTTGAGCCTAGACGACAAATATCCAAAATCTCGATCTGTATATAAAATACTAAAAAATTCACCTTATATTGAATTGGCAAAAAAAATTCATGAAAGTATTGTAACTGGCAATGTCGATAATTATAAGATCGAAAATCTGGCAAAAGCGTTACGAAAAAGTGTAGTTATCATTCCAAAAGAAATGTTTTACGAACTTATTAACCACTCGAATATCAATGTTGCTTGCCAAGGTCTTTATGCTCTTAGTCGCTTCGCTTATCAAGAGGTCGAATCTGAGATAAAAAAACATCTTTATGGCGAACAACCTCAACTTCAGTGTTGGGCGTTAAAATTACTCGTTGATAACGGAAAGATTATAAATATAATCCGAGAGAACCGTTTCCCAAATCCTTTTTTCATTCCTACTGCTCATACACTATTGGAAGCAGTGAGAAGGTTTCATTTAGTAGAAGCTATGCCTTTATTACATATTATACAAGATGAATTAAGTAAAGACGAAATGTATTTATTTGAAAGTACTTTAGCTTATGATTTAGCTGGAACCTTCAATTATATGGGGGATATTGTGCGCCAGCGTGCGGTCATCGCATTATACTTTGATGGTACATCCTTTCTGCACAATAATGAGCGCTATCAGCAAACTAACCTTATGAAGAAACTCAAGTATTTTGATCAGGATTCGGCATTCCAAATTGCGAAAGCATTCTACAACTTACATCTTCCATCTTTTGAGGACTTTAGTTCTGAAAGCGAAATCTTTATAGAAACCGCCGAGGATTTGGGAGGAGAATGGATGCGAAAAAAGATGAAAGAATTGACTGAGCACTACTTAAATCTCATTAAAAATGGAAATAAATTTGCAATGCATTCAATTGAAAGACCACTTCGGGCGATGACTAAGATAGGAAGACCTGATGATGAAGATTGGCTGTTAGAAAAACTACCATATCTTGAATTTGATGCAGGAGCTGAATATACTCAATTACGTAGAGCAATTGAATGTTTAGCATTTATCGGCAGTAAAAAAGTTTTACCCTTTTTACTTGAAATGAGTGAGAAATATCAGCAGGTAGATTCTGTAATGAACATTCTGCAGTTTTCATATAATAATATTTGCAGTAGAGAAAAAATTCCAATAGAAGACAGTCAGCGATTCCCTGCAAAAAATTAGAAAATGGAGTAATTAAAAGTCATTTGCCACGATTGTTCAATCGAAGTATGGGGATATAAAACCTACGTTGTCATTGGATTGAAAACAACTTTCCAATTAGAGCGTATTGCCTAAATCCAATATGTAGTTGGGATCGGTTAATCCCCAGTCTATAGAAATAAGAAAGGAGCCTTAGAGGCTCCTTAATTCTTCTGATCAAATATTATTTACGCTTTTTTTTATATTTATCAAATTGAGAAAGGTCAATTTTGCCTAAAATTTTTGGTTGTTTAATTGAGACTTTTTCAACTTCAAAATCTTTTTCAATTTTGGTCGGCTCAATTATATTTTCAACCGCAAGCGGTTCTTCAATTAATTCGTCTATAGAATCATATCCTTCAATATCAACGGAATCGGAATTTACAGCGACATTATCAATTCCTATTTTTTTCACTTCCCAAGCCATAAGTTGATCCTGTCTAAATCCAATATAAAAATTAACATTTGTCAATTCGTCCCGATCTTTTTCAAAACCTCCATTTGATGGTACAAAAAATGCATCCAAGCCACATCTTAATTTAATTCTTCCTTTTTGTCTATCATCTATTAAAGCGATAGTACCCTCAACCCTTCCTAACAATTCGGTCTTGTCGAAAAATCTAGTATTTGGATTCATTTTGCCGACTTTTGTATGGCTAGTCAATATTTTAATACCCTCTCCTTTTCCATACCATTCAAAACTAAATTTATCATTTACTTTTCTTTCTTTACATTCTTTAATGTAAGCCTTCGCCTCGTTCAAAGTAAAATCACTTACGCTGTTACCCTCAGAAATTGCCTTACAAGCATATAGAACATACAAATAATAGGTGGCTTCAAGGTGTGGAATTTCATATTTTCCGCTGTTGTTATACCATAATTTGATGATACTAATAGCATCATCCAAACTTGTGTATCCCTTAGAATGCCTTACTGCTTGCAACCACATCTTTGCATGAACTGTATTATCAGGTTCATCTTCGATATTCTCCAAAATGACTTTAATGATACTTTCAAACTCAAAAGGACTCAATTTATTCCATGCTTCTGGAAATTTTTTAAAATTATTATCTACTTTACTTGCCAAGGTAGAATAAATAAACATTCTTCTGTAGTAGGGACGAAGATCCCTGTCTGAAGAATTGGCAAGCTGTTTAAATTTATCAACAGAGTTAGAATATTCGCCCTGTAGTCGAAATAACTTTCCTTCGCAATCTTGAATCATTCTTTTTGATTTTTCAATGATCAATGACTGATCTAAATCTGTAGAAAGCTCAATTATATATTTAGCTTCATCTATCAAATTCATAATTTCCGACAGCTGATTGTCATACCATTTATATTCTATATTAGTCAAAAAATCAAATTGACTTTTTGACTTGCTAAATCTACGACCATTATTTATTACCTGAATTAGCATTTGGACTTGTGCCGTATGACTATGTAAGTTGTGAGGGTTTATCGCTCTACTTTTCTCAAAATCTTCATTTGCAGTCTCTGTCAGCTCTTTAATAAACTCTTCTAATTCAGATATTTCATCTTCATTTAATTTTGAAATATCTGACCGAATAAGAAATTCTATTCTTCTTCTACTACTCATTCCTTTAAGGTGCCATAAATTATAATCATTTTCACCTAATTCAATCGCTTGAGTAATTTCATCGTACGCATTTTCAAAGTCAAGTTGTTCTGTAGCCTTCTCATATAGAAATCTTCCAAGATGACCTCTTAAATGGGACTCATTTGGATAGCAATCAACTAATGCCTTTAAAACGTTATATTGTTCCTCTTTTTTACCAATATGCCTAATTAAAGTTGAGAACTTTCTATCTGCTCCTGAAGAATATTCATAATTATCATCCTGACCTAATACATCTTCATTATCTCTATTAAGAAACAAACTTTTAAACATGTCTCTTAAATCATCCGTTAATGTTGCGTGATTTGCCTTGCATGTTTTAATTAGGTCTATTGACCATCTTGCTAAGAAATCTTTCCAATTACCTTTTTTGGCTTTATTTAAACCGACAAAAGTCAAAGCCATTTGCTCCTCTGCAAATAGATTAAATCTTGGCCTCCAATAATTCGTTTCTTCATATTCTTCGTCAAGTTCATGAATAAACAATTTTAGAATGTATTTTTCATCCTCTTTTTTGTTTAGGTAATCTGAGCTTAGACTACCATTTTCAAATAAATTTGAGAACCACAAATCCATAGTACTTATTTGTGCATAATAATAAATCATTGAAGCAAATCCAATAAATTTCAAATGATTTTGTGGCAATTTATTAAGATGATATAATATATAATCTTCTAACTTAGAAGATGAGTATTCTTCTTGATATGCAGTAATTGCAAAATCAATAACTTCACATGCACCAGGATTTTTTAATTTTAATTTCTTTAATTCTTCTTTTGCTGTAGAAGAGGCTGATTGAAAATATTTTGAGTAAAACTTATCCCGCTCAACCAAATCAATAGTTTTGTCATTAAGAATTAATGTTTTGCTCTTATCGCTACCCCTATAATCTCCATTAAAAGATCGAATTACATAAAGAACAACAACATGTTTTTTGTCCTCATTTATCTTTCTAATGAGTGCGTTTAATTCATTTTGTGTAACGAGAAAAGCTTCCACAATTGCCAGAATTGGTTTTTGAGTTATTTCAGATAATTCAAAAAGCACTTGGTTTGTTTTGTCCCGATAATACTTATCAATTATTACTGTTGGATATTTTCTCATAAAAGTATAAGCCATCCTCCGGGATAATGTGGTTCCCCCGGCACCTGGCTTGTGCCTTAATTCAACAACAAACCCACCTTTATTATGATCTAACCATTTTTGTAACATGGCTGTTAGGTCTGTTGATATATGTCTGGTAGCATCAAGATCAGCTACCAAGTCATTCCAACTAATGGTTTCGCCTTTATAAAAGTTATTATCATCATCTATTTCACCGTTTGTTATTGATTGATGTAAGATTTCAACCCCTTTTGATTGCATGGAGTAAAAATTACTTGAAATATCAATGAAACTATCGCTGTCATTCTGTCCACGACAAGGAATCTGCTTCAAATTACTTTCGTACGTATCAACAGTTGGTATTAGAGATCTCTCAATACCAGCAATAATAAGTTCCAAGGGTATATTGTGGAACAAAACATCATAAAAACGGAACTCGTCTTCAAGTCGGCTTAATTTTTCACTATTGTTATAAACTATTACATGTTTTGCAAAACCAGGATTTGATATACTTTCGTCTACTGACCTTATTATTTCCTGAATATAATCTCGTTCATCATATAAATAAACATATGTAGTATTTTGAACTTTTTCAATTAAATATTCTTCAACTAATCTCTTCAAAAAAGAGGCATATTTTAATTCGCTTCTCCAGTTCCTTGGATTTGTTGAGATAGTACCTGGTATTGAAGAAATTCCGTTTGCGAAAATATAGTTTAAGGTATAATGAGAAACATTAATTATTCTTTCCCTTTTATCTTTTTCTTCAATTGAAATCGGTCTGATTTGATATTTCCCTGGATTTTTTGATAGGGCTTTGAATAGTCCATTTTCTTTAGTTTCAGGATTGAAATCTATAATCATACTCCAATTTATCCTAGAAAAAATTGAGAATTGATTTTCACTTAAATTTGCAAAATTCGGTGGAACAATTAAAACATAACTGCGGTCTTTATTGAATTGATTGCAATCCAAAAAGAAATTATTCCAAATTAAACTATCATTCGATTTAATGATGGTTTTCCCATTTTCAAAATCTAAAAGAGAACTTGGGACTGAACTGTTTAAAAATGTTTTATAAAACCAATCTAATACATTCTTGTACTGCATGATACAGAGCTCTACATCATCATCACTTACTTCTTGATTTACAGAAATTGAATCATGAGAGCCTGAGTTTCCTCCCCAATGAATATCTTTTAATCTATGAAAAATAGTCTGATTGAGCCATCTTTTATCATTAACTATTTTAATCAAATCATTTAATAATATAGTTTTAATATCTCGTTTCCTTTTAGGATTAAGATTAATATCTACTTCTCCTAAGATTATTTTCTCACCGTCGACTTCTCCCATTTTATTTAGGATTATTGCACGACATATAGCTTCAGCTGCCTTCCTTAAATTATTTAATGTATTTTCTTTATTACCTCTAAAATAATCTTGTTTTGCACTTTCTGTATGTATTTTTATATTATTGATTCTATAGTCGATTTTATTTGCCATATTAATAGGTTAAATTATTATTGAGATAAGATCATATGCAATTTAATAATAAATTTCAATCAAGTATAAAAAACATATTAGTAATAATTTGTAGACTATACATTTATTCATACCAATGCTTCATTATGAAAAAAAAATACAGGAATTCCCCTATTGTTAGGTATAAATTTTAGGTAGATATTTGTATTCTAAAATTCCAACCTATTTAAAGACTATTTTAAAGCTATTTCTATTGTGAATTTGTGGCAAATTAAACTTATTCCCGGCGTGTCGTTGCAAGTACGATTTACTGAATTCAACCATGTCTGAAGTAAGATAAGAGCCCGACCGGGGAACTAAATTAACAACATCTTTATGATGATTAAGTGGCCCTTTTCGGGGCCACTTAAAGTTAATCTATGCTAAATTTGATCGCCCCTGAAAGTATCGGGAAATCTGTAAATTTAATTTATTCTTATAAAAAACCTCTATTAAAGTGTATTGAGGAAAAACTTTGGATTCGTCAAAATCATAGATGGTGGTCACCTTATGAATTTGCTATGGAATTTGGGCGTTCCTGGATTTTAGCAATAGATGAGGAAACCACAATGAAAAATCCGTATCACATATTAAAGTTTGAAAAGGATATTTTTGATGTGAATAGTGCTACTTGCACTAAAAGTCTCAGGGAAACTTTCAAGAATAAAGTAGACGCTTACTATTTGGAGGGCTGGGACCATAGGCTTAAGTCAAGTATTGAAACAAATAAATGGGTGTAAGTTATTGTCCGGTTATACTTACTGTAAACAATAACAAGCACCCATTTAGAAGCAGATGAATACTTAATCTTCTGAATCCTCCTCCAGTGCTTTTTCCATTTCTGAAAGTGCAATTTGCTCTATTTCTTCCTTGATAGTGGTGAAGTTTTTCATCACGATCATATTTGTCACATCCCGAACAATCGGGATTGGTTTATAGGCTTTTTCCTCTTTATTTACGGCATCAAAATCATTTTGAATCATACAATGAAATGCTTTAAGCGGCATAGGTTGCTGGGGAGTATCTGCCAATACACCGGCGAACTCTCCAGAACTGAAATTGGCAATTTTTGATGGTGGGACAGCTGCTTCCAGTTGTTTAGATTTACTAACGGAGGTATCAGTTCGATTAATGGAAAGACTTTGCCTGTCCTGCATAATACGACCAATTTGCTCACTTAAGCGTTTTGCTCCATCCCCTGTAACCTGGCCCGAAATAATACTACCGGCGATAGAGATAATAACTTCCGCCTGCTCCTTTCCATACTCTTTTATTAGCTGATTTATTGATTGGACTCCTAGAAGTACACATATTAAATTACTTCTCCCTGTGGAAATTGTGGTGGTTACGTCTGCTACTATTGTAGGATATTCGTCAAAAATAAGCATACTTTTTAGCTTATTTTTCTTGTTTATGATCTTCAATAAACGGTTGACATATAATGACAGAACCGCACCGTAGGTTTGAATTTTCTGCGGATTATTCCCCAAACAAAGTACTTTGGGATACTCCGGGTTGTTTATGTCCAATTTGAAATCATCCCCCGAAAGAATGTAGTATATTGATGGAGAAGATAATGTTGCCAAAGCAATTTTAGCTGAAGCTATCTGTCCTTCCAACTGTTCAATTGCACCGTTCTGGAACGCCTGAATGTATACCGTAATTAATGAGCTCACCTCTGACTGCATATTTAACAAGGTGAACATTTTACTATAGTCCAATTGGATGAATTCTATCACGTGTGGCAACGTACAGTACAAACCATCTTTGTACCTTCTAAGATACCAGATCACAGCAGTAACAAAATTTATTGCAGAATCCACGAAAAAATCGCCCTGCTTTTTTTGCCACGACCTATTCAGACCGTATAAAATAGTCTTGGCAGATTCGGATGCGTCGGTGATATCTTCCATTGTTACGGGATCTAATGGATTGCACCTATGGCTCCTGGACAAGTCATCAAAATTGATAAAATAACACCCTGATTTATTCTTATATTTATGCTTGTTCTTTAGCCAATGGTTGTATGCAATTAACGATAGATCAGGGAATTTGAAATCGTAGACCAACATGGTGTATGGATCTGGTTTATTAAGAGCCTGGGTTATAAAATGGCGAATACAAAATGCGGTCTTACCCGCTCCCGGACCGCCCTGAACGATCACACTTCGAAAAACGGCTGTGAAATTGATCCACGAATTTTTGGTCTTTCCTTTAAACCTATATTTTGCAGGAAGGTTGATCGAAAATTCATTTTCAATTAACCTTTCCTCCTGTGGGAATGTTTCATTATCCTCGTTAAAGATATCGTCAGCTAAGGCATCTCTTATGATCCGGCTTAGTAGTGTCCCCCCTGTTAAAATGAAGATGAAGCCCACTGATACGAAAACCATATATCCGATAAAGGGCGCAACCGAATGTATCTTTCCAACCAGGATAAACCAGCTCAGAAAATACAATAACAAGCCGGGAATAATATACCGGAGTGTGGTTTTGTAATTTATATGCTCGCTCTTCTTTCCTTTTGCCCCAATGAGGGAGAGGATAAGAAAGCCTAGTGCAATTAACTTGGATTTGTGAAATGTTGCATACAATCCCGTCTGCACAATGTTACCCAATACCTGATCCGAGAATGGCCAGGTAAGCCCAAATATTTTAAAAAATGGATAACAGTAATAATAAAAATGTAGTAATAAAATGAAGATGGCAATCCATCTTGTCATATCAATAATCTTCCTCAGCGCTTGTTCGTTCTCTCCTGTTGACATGATATTGTGTTTTTAAATTCAACTTATTTTTCTCTTCTTCTTACGTTTTTTCTTTCGCCATTCATAAGGCACCGATGATGCAGCAAATTCATATTGTGTGAGCAGCTCCAGCAATGATTTCTCATTATTGAAGTTTTGTTGATTGGTGTCAAACCCACGATTTAATTTATCCGGTTGACTATATGGTTTTGATGTTGTAGCTATGGATTTATGAGGGGAAATTATTGCTCCGGGTATACCCTTATCGGTTGCCAGGTGTATGCTTTCAAGTAAGGCTTTTGCACTGAATTGTTTGCCCAGAGCGCTACCATTAAACACACATTTTGTCTTCAGATCGACATAGGTAATACCATAAATTATCCCGTCCTTATTAAGTCGGGGAATGAGCCTGATACCTTCTCTATGCAATAACGCTTTAAGTTCCTGTAAGCTTTTGGGACGTTTGGATTTTAGCATAAAAGATATGCTCGTTTGTAGTCTTTTCTTGTACTGTTGCCTGGCTACATCATTTTTTACAAACAGCTTTTCGAGATTTTTAAGGGTGGGCCGATCATGAAAAAGACTGGCTTTTATTGGGGTTCCTACAGTTTCACCATCAGCGTCCAGTACCCGATATTGCAATCCATTGAAACGATATAAACGGCTTCCCTCCTCACCTCTTTCCGCATGGACGTTGTAAAGATTTAGCACTGCATTCAGTTCCGGCAAGGATGTAAATTTAAAGTTTGCCAGTACCTCCGCCAGAACATTTCCAATAGCCCTTTTGGTGTAAATTTTACCATACCGCACCTTTTTTGCGTCTACAGGTTTGAGAGAAAATAAATCCTTTTTATGATCCTCCGCTTTTACTAATCCATACTTTTTCTCCAGCTCAATACGGGCCGGTTCCGATTTTAAAATTCCCAGATGATGTAAAGAAATCCTGTCTGCATTCAGCGTAACATTTGTAGTTACGATATGACAATGGTCATGGCCCGCATCGTTATGCCTATAAATAAGATAGGGTTGATCACCAAACCCGATCCTCTCCATATAATCCCTGGCGATACTCTCCATTTTTTCATTGGAAAGCTGCTCATCAGGGGAAAAATTGAGCGAAATATGGACGCTATTTACTGCTACATCTGGTCGTAAGGCAGCCACTTTTTCCAACATCTTTAACCTCAAATATGTATGAGATTCAACCCCAAATGGAAAATTTTCCATGGATAATAGTTTGGCTACTCCTTCTCCAATTTTGTTCTCATTGTATTGGAATGCTCTTCGTAAAGACTTCCCTGGCTTGATTATCGCAACCATTTTTGGGATGTCTTTTTTACGTATTCACTAATTGTTTCTATATGCAAATTGAGTATTTTCTTCTCCTTTTCATACAGATTGATCCATGCTTTTAATTCCGCTTTAGTATCAGAAATATGCAGCTTGTGAACCATTTGATTGTAATTATTGGCTATACCATTAAGGTCTTTTTGCATACGGATCAGTACGAAAATTATCTCCTGTAACGAAGCATCACGTACCTCCGCAATCATCGGTTTGCCTAGGAGAATTTTGCGTACGTAAACGCTTAGTTTACGTTCTGTGGTTTGCTTAAATTGTTTTTGAATGGCCGCATATTCTGGTTCAGATACGCGCACTGTAAGCCATTTTAGCCTGTTGTTTTTTTCTTCTTTCATCACTTTATCGTTTTCACTGTTTATTCTTCAACATGCCTTTAGGCAAATACCCACGAGTTCCGAGTCAGGGTATAAAAATCCCGAATGTGCAACATCGGTTCATCTTGCCGTTTCCGGCAGGTGCAGGGAAACCCCTTAATCTTAATTTATCCCAGATCATAAATTTGGATAGATCAAGCCTATTATATTGGTAATATTGTTATTTGAGTTTGGTGCTGTAACCAGGACGACATAAAAAGGCATTTATGTCTTCGTAATTTTCAAATAAGCTACGCTTATCTTCTGCCCCTGGGATTAGGGATTTAATTTCTTCAGTATTTCTATCTCCGGGTTCATTATTGTCAAGATATAAATGAACGTTAGAATAGTTTTTCATCTGCTCGATAGATACTGTTACAAATGATAAACTGTTAAGAATAAGAAAATCAAAATCAATTGGCATATCGGATGCTTTCATGATCGTAATAAAAGACAGGAAGTCCATAAATCCTTCGAATACGCATAAGGTATCGAATGAATTTTTAACATGCGTAAAAAACTTAGGAGAACTGCTGCCCTTGAAATGGGCAGACCTCAATTCGTAACCACCGGCATCGGTCTGAAAGCCGAGGGCATAAAATGTCTTTCCGCCATTGGTATAGGTAACTTCTTTAAGAAATTGTTTGGCAATTGAAATGGGAATGCGTCTTTTGGAAATATATGTAAGTAAACCTGGAGCTGTCAGGTCTTTTACTTCTAAAACCTCAATCTTTGGAGCTTCTTTTTCTTTACTATTACTTGGCTGAATAAACTTGGTTACAGGAAATTCATCATTTGCTACTAATGCTAAGAATTCGCCAATTGTACTGTTATTGTATTTAATACCAAAATCAATCAGGCTTCCTCCTTTGCCTTCTCCAAAATCATACCACCGGTTGATGCGCCTGTTCACTTTAAAGGATGGGGTACCCTCATCCCTGAAAGGAGAATAATACCAATAGTCATTCCCCCGGATTTTGGCGGGTTCATAGCCGAGTTTTGCGAGGTAGGAAACCATGTCAATTTCCCGAACCTGTTCGCAGGTCATTTTTTGTTTCTTTTCCATACTACAATGATTTAAAATTTATCCACTTCACTTGAAACAATGTGATACAAAGTTACAATGCAATTTTTTTGAAAACGATCTTAGCTAAATTCTAGCTAAGTAAAATTCAAGCACAATACTGAACTTTGTAAAAAAGAAATATCGTTATGGAAGTGAAGGATTTGAAATGGGTTTACGATACAGTATTGTCGGGACCTGGGATGGACGAGACCGTAAAACTAAATTTTAGCGCAAGCAGAAAACTGATCTTGCTGCTTACAGAAGTGATCCTGATCGGAACAACTATTAAAGGAAATGCTCTTTTGGAAAGTATTGACAAAGAACTGATCAAGGAGCTTGACGCACTTCGGACAGACTTTTTGGAAAAAGCAAAGTTGAGCAAGCTAAATAACCAGCTAAAAGCCCTGGTCTAAATTTAAGGAAGCAATTTGCTTCCTTTTTTTGTAACTATCCCGAATGAATTAAAATTCCCGTTCAGCGGAAAAATCAGCAGATTCAGTAAGAGATTTAGCAGGTTCAGCTTTTTCAACCCCTCTCAATAGCTGTTATCGGGCAATCCATACCTATTTTTGATGATATCGTTCCCGCTACATTAAAGAGAAGCCAACAGCCAAAATTGTATAAGCCATTTACTTTCCCGTTAAATGAATTATCGTATTTATAATAAGAGCTATGCGAACCTATGTTTTGATATATGAGTTATTTCCTCCATAGTTGAAGGGCATTGGTAGCTTGATGCTATCTGGGGTGAATTATATTATCTAATTCAAATTTACAAATCATGAAAAGAAAGTATTTTATGCTGGCTATCACCGTATTGATAGCGGCAACAGGTTGTCATAAACCTCTTCAGGACAACCAAATCGAAAATGACCAGCTTGCTAAAAAAGCTGGTTTGAAAAATATAACAGTAGACTGTACACCGATCACCTTATCGGGCAGCATTACTAGCAATACAACCTTACTGACAGGGAAGACTTACTTGCTTGACGGCATCGTAGATGTCAAGGGGGCAACATTAACTATCCAGCCTGGTACCCTGATCTTAGGTAAGTCGTCGGTAGAGTCTGCGCTCGTCATCGACAAAACAGGACAGATCAATGCTGTGGGAACCGCGACAAGCCCGATTGTGTTTACAAGCGACAAAGCCCCTGGTTCACGGACTGCAGGCGACTGGTTGGGTGTATTTGTGTTTGGCAATGCGCCAAACAACCAATCCAATTCTCTTGCGTTTACTCTAGGCAGCAATAGTTATACCGCAGGGGGAACAACATCTGCCAGTAGCGCGGGCAGCCTCCAGTTTGTTCAGATCCATTTCGCGGGTAAAGGAAATTCCGCAGGTGACAGGCTGACCCAAAGTGCATTAGTTATGGCTAGTGTTGGCAGCGGCATGACGATCCGTAATATCCAACTTACCAATTCCAAATATGATGGCCTTGGCGTTTATGGTGGCCTTGTTGGCGTGAAGGAAGTTTTCAGCTACAAATCTGGACGTATTGAGTTCCCAATTAGCCAGGGCTATAGAGGAAACATGCAATCCTTGTTCGGCTACAAGGATAACGTAAGCACTACAACGACTAATTTACCAGTGATGGATATAACAAATAACCTCGTGGGTAGTGACAACGCCCCTTATACCTATCCTACAATATCAAATGCAAGTTTATTGGGAGGTACCTATTGCAGTGGCAGTGATGCCGATTACGACCGCGGGATTGAAATCCGACTAAATGGAAATGCGCAAATCTATAACTCTGTGATAGAGGGCTTCCCTCAACATGCATTGTATCTAAATGGGGCAAATATTATTACTAAGACAAAAGCTACTACAGACCGATTGATCTTCTCATTTAGTTCATTTCGAAATTCAGGAGTTAATCCATACGCGAGTAATCCTGGTAATTGGCAATTGGCGGGTGGATGTGTAGATGTTCCAAATGGCAAGCTCACAATGCAGGACTGGATAGATGGATCAACTTCACTCTGTGGGCAATCAGGTAATCAACTTACACTCATTGCAACCGGATATGATAATAGCACACTTTGCGGAAATAAATGCAGTTCGTTTCCACATCTTTATTTAGATGAAATGACTACTGACCTTGATGCGCCTGACTATGGTATCCTATCGGGCTTTTTTGATCAACCCGATTATAGGGGAGCATTGCAGTCCTCTGCTAATACCTGGCTGACAAGCGGATGGATTGACTTCTGCTCGCTGACAAGAGATTATTGCCAATAAAATAAATTAGGCAGCTTCCTGGAAAGGGTGCTGCCTATCATTCACCATAGAAGTGATCATGAAAAAGTATTACTTTATCGTAACAAATGCAATTCCCCTTTCAGATTAGTTTGTGTTCTATCAGGCATGCTCAGCAATATAGTATAATAGTAAACTCCGGCATCGCATGCTACACCGTTAAAATTTCCATCCCAACCGTTGTTGTTTTCTTTATAAAGGTATACTGCCTGACCATATCGGTTATAGATATCAAACTTTAAAATCTTCCAATTTCCTTGGGGAATTGAGAAAACATCATTTTTGCCATCGCTATTCGGGGTAAAGGCATTGGGTAAAACGATATGGTTATTATAATCCACCTGTACATCAACAAATGCCGTATCCTGGCATCCATATTCATTCCTGCCAACTACAGTATATTTTGTACGCTCTTCGGGTTTTGCGATAACCTCGGTGCTGGAGTGAACATTTAAAGAGCTGGCCGGAGTCCAGGAATAATTCATCCCCCCACTGGCGGTTAGTAAAATCCCTTCCCCAAAACTGATGTTTGCACTTGGCGGCTCTATTGATATATCTGGAGCAGGATAGGCTGTTAGCTGCACGGTGATTGTGGTATCACAACTACCATCCATGGAAATCTTAACTTTATAACCACCTTCATCCAAATTTGTCGTTTCATGGTAGCTTTTATTGGCACCTGCATAAGTCTTACCTCCAAAGGGGGTATAAACTTCCATATCAAACTTATCTCCCATTTGACTTCCTGCTTTTAAAATAATCAGCCCGGGACAGCCATACTGCACCTGCAATATTTTAGGCATCTTACTGAACCGGACATCAAAGCTGTCCACGTAGGTAATACACTCCCTGTTATATCTCACCCAATACCTTCCTGTTTCGGTTATTGTTATGGCTGAGTCGGCCGAACCTGTGCTCCACTCAATACAGGAAACATTAGAAGGCGCTTTTAAAACCGTATCACTTTTAAAGCAGGCATTAACAAGCAACGGCGTGGTTGTAATAGTATCCAAAGACCCTGTCGGTGGCAAGACCATTTCATAAGGAAAGTTAGTTCTACCACTAGATATACTCATTCCATTGACTGTATTGTAGATGGCATTGATGCTGGGATTGCAGGCTATCCCCGGTAAATTAGGTTGCCGGATCAAATGAATGGCCATACCAACACCCCCGCCAGGACATACCTGTTCCTGACCATTAGTTAAATACAGCCTTCCGTCTTTCCCTAATCTCATAGCTCCCATGAAAGTTATTTGAGGAGGACAAAAGGGCCCCCATCGTAGCGCTATAGGGTTGGACAGAACCAACGTTTTACTGTTCACTATATCAGTAGTATTTCCAGCCATTAAATCAAACTGGTAAACATTGTGATCCGTTTGCCAATATGGCTGATTAGGATATGATGCTGGAAGATTGTAAAGCGCATATAGCTTTGAATTGTCCGGAGAGAAGGCAAGTCCATAAATCACATTTCCACTTTCAAATAATTTATCTTCACTAACCTTACCCGAACATTTATCCAAATGAAAAAGTTCTATTCCGCCTTGGTAATTAAAAAGGTCATTTTTAGCGACTGGGATGCCCAGCATTTTACCATTTGGAGAAACGACCAGCTCATGAGTATCATATTCCCCTAGCTGCATCTGGCCAGCGACTGAAACTACCGGATTGGTCGATAAGCCATTTTGGTCAACTTTAAAGGCCAAAAATTGGTTATAGATCTTGTGACGAGTTACCAGCCAGATACCATCACATCCCTGTATAGCCGCCAATAGACTTCCATGTATTGAATTGTAGGCGTAATGTAGTACATTCTTTTGCCCCGGCACGATATTCCCTTTCCCATTGTTCAATGTCATATCAAACAGGCAATAGATCAGTCCCCCATTTCTTACATAAAAAATGTAGTATTGATTTGGATTGCCGGGGTGCGGAATAACCATTGGCCGGTCATAAGCCATATCCGATTCCGATAAGAACTCCGTACCCTGAATAGGCTCTTCATCCCGATCAAAAAGGCATGGTGCCGGTATACTATAGCCCATCCCCATATAATTTGCAATAGCGGTATATTTTTTGACTATGAAGAGCAGTTCTCCATTTGCATTGCAAACCGCCTGTGAAAAATCATATTTATTTTCGCTCCGGGGCATAAAGGTCTGTGAAGTATTGGACATCAAAGTTCCGTTTAGGTACCTATCGTCCAGCAATAATGGCGGATTGTGGTTAAAGTTTAATGAATAGTTTCTGCCAAAGGTCCAGATGTTATTTTCACCCTGGCCGTATAATCTAGCCAGGCTACTTAATAGCAAGGCTATCATGATCGAACATAATTTATACTTTTTCATGATACTTAAATTTAGATGGTTATTATTCTGTTTTGACCATAAAAGCAGCACCTAAATACTCCTTCGTTTTATGGTCAAACATTTTGAAATAAAAATTACCGGCTGGCAGTGCAGATAAATCCAGGCTGGTATTTGTTTTAATATTAGTTTTTGTCAGCATAATTCTTCCTGATATATCCACCACTACAATATTTAATTGCACCTTAGTTTCAACATAGGCTTTTGTGCTGAATGGGTTTGGATAGATGCGGGTACCATTTTGCTTAAGCAGGTTGTCCACCGAAACCATATCGTTAATGACAATTTCGTTTGATAATCCTATGCAACCATTATCCCCCTGCACCTGTAAGGTATATGTACCGTTCTCCGAAGCGATATGAGTAGGATTAGTTGCTCCGCTTATTGGATTGCCATCCAATAGCCATTGGTATGAAATAAAGCTCTGAGCAACGCTTAAAATGTTTCCATTACGGTCAATGCTGGGTTGTGGAGCAGGCTTAGCGGTTACCGCCAGGGAAATGGTATCACTGGCGCCACAAGCATTCAAAGCTATTACTTTGATGATACCATTTGCAGAACCGACAATGACATTGATCGTATCGCTACTGCTTGTCCCTGTCCAGCCTGTAGGAATTATCCAGGAATAGGAGTCGGCACCGTTTATGGAAGGAACTGTATATTGTTGCCCTGAATTTTCGCAAACCTCGTTACTACCTATGATCTGCGTAGGTGTCGGTGGAAGATCACACATTTTAACTTTTATGATCCAACCATCCCTATTACCGCCAAAGATTGTCTGATGTGCTCCTGATGTACTCAATCCCGCAGGGCTCAATGTTTCTCCACCCAGAAAAATATCACCGAATTCATCAATAGCAATTGCCCTAATTACTTCAGTCGCATCTCCACCAAGGTAAGTTGCCCATAATCTTTGTCCCGCTGGGGAGAAGGTTGCTAACACCCCCTCACTAAGGGAATTGTTATAGATTGGAGTTATTCCGTCCGCGGTAGTTATATTACTGGAACTGTTTGAATTTCCAGTGAAATAGAGTTTATTGTCAGAAAATAAAATTGCATAACTTCTTTCTCCATCTGCTCCTCCGTAATAGGTGCTCCAGTTCATAGAGCCATCAGGATTAAGCTTGACCATACAGGCATCGAATTCTGTTGTTCCACCAATAGTCGTTTGATGCGCGCCAGGAGTCGCAATATCAGAATCACTATCTGTCATTCCCGAACAATAGATCGCATTTGTACTGTCCGTTGTGACGGAGTATAAAAAATCATTGCCGCTTCCGCCATAATACGTACCCCATAATCTTTGCCCGCTCGAATCTAATTTTGCTATAAAACCGTCTATGTTACCGTTTCCTATTTCCAAATATGCATTAACTGTTGATAACCCTATAGGACTTTGGGTATGGCCCACGACGATCAGGTTACCTGATGTATCCGTTGTAATGCTGTTTATATTATCGGTTAAATTCGAACCGTAATATGTAGACCAGAGTAAGCTACCCTGGTTGTTGAATTTAGCAATAAATCCATCATCACTTCCTGATTTTGTTAATTGAAAAGCCGAGGGTGTGGCAATACCTGTGGAACTGTTGGTATTTCCAGTCATATAGATATTATTATACCTGTCTATACACATGCTAAATCCTACACTGCCTTCATTAAAATTACCGCCAAAGTAGGTTGACCAGACAGGTGTACCGGAAGTATCCATTTTTAACAAGAAGGCATCATAACCTGATATATTTCCTGCTTTTGTGGGTTGATGACTACCTGGCGTTGCAATTCCTGTTGTGCTATTTGTCCGGCCTGCCACAAAAAGGTATCCGGCGGTATCAAAAGCTAATGATATTCCTATATCGACCGCTGCTCCACCGTAATAGGTTGACCAGACACAAGTGCCATTGGAAGCAAATTTAGCAATGAAGGCATCTGCACCACTGGAATTATTACCTCCTTGAAAAGTGGAAAGGTGTGCGCCTGTTGTAGCAATATTTGAAGTACTGTTGGTAGAGCCAACGATATAGACATATCCGTCTTTGCCTATCTTTGTATCCCTGATATCGTCATATTCGCTACCGCCCAAATAAGTGCTCCAGTCTATTACAGGGTCGATGACTATAGTATTTTTACTAATGTAATTTCCGGTTTTAAAGGTTAGCACGTTTCCATTTAACAAATAGGAAGAATTGATTTTTTTACCTGATACCTTGTCGAAAGTGTAGGGTGCAGGTTCGGTAATCGTACCATAGCCGGTGCTTGCAATCAAATCCCCATTACGGTCAATTTTAAGGCTATTTGCGCCCATATATTCCAATTTGATATCAGATGCCTTACCACCTGGTTTTACCACGAAATCATGCTCTAATTTGCCTTGCTCGTTGAAGTAGAAGACCCAATCTATATTAGGGTAGATATCGTGATAAACAATCATTTCATAAGCGCTTGCCACTCCTTTGATACTAGCAAGTTGGTACTGTTCTTTAAAAGCGGTGGGTTTGTCCTTGCTTATCCTGGCATCAGGGTTTGCTCCGATCAGCTTCACGTCCATGCGGTAAAGTTCATTCCTGTCGGCGAACTGGTAATGGATTCCTGCTTTGGAAAGAAAAATATTCAGACCATTTCCGGCGGCGTACTTTGCTACAATGTCCGGACGGGCATTATTATATTGATCGGTGACCTGCCCGATATTTTCGATAAAGCTATGCTTAGCGTACGCACCTATAATGGATGCCGTCAAAAGTAAAAGAGTCAAAAATGCTCTTTTGATTACATGAGTTTTCATAATATAAAATTTAAAAGGGTTAATAATCTGGTTTGGTGTAGGTTAACACATACAAACTAAATTGATATTTAAGAATTGAACAATTCTATTTTTTATCAATTGCGGAATGATAAAATTGATAAATAAGGGTTAATTTTAGATTTAAATAAGGATTATGTACAGGAAAAAAAATGATCTGGAAAACCTCATCCAAAGTCTGACAAATGGTGAAAAACGTTTTATTACCAAAGCTTTCCAAAAATCCAAAGAAGGTTCACTACATGTATCATTGTATGATAAATTGCAGAAACCAAAAAGCGGAATAATAAACCATGAAAATGAAATTAAGGGAACAGTATTGTCGGATAACAATAGATTCCTATACAAAATAATTTTAAAACACCTAAAGCTGTTTAATGCTCAATTATCCCCGGATATTATTATACAAAATCACCTGGCTGAGGTCGAGATACTTTATAACCACAGCTTATCAGACCAGGCCATTCTCATACTTTTAAAAGCAAAACAGATTGCTATAAAGAATGAGAAATTTGGCCTATACCTGCAAATCCTATCCTGGGAGCAAAGACTAAGTATTGTATTAGACCAACCCTACCGCTCACTGGATGCTATCCGACTTGAAGAAGAGGATATCCTGATAAAAAATGCACAGATCAATGACTTGCTGGGATTTTATAACCAGATTTTTTTGATCAAAAAGCAACATGGATTTGCCAAGGGGCCTGTAAAAGACACCCTGGAAAGCTTGATCCTATATAACCCGAACTTCCCCAAACTGGAAGACTGCCAAAGTAATAAAGCCATATATTACCATAACCTGATTTTTTCCATCTATAGCTGGATGATCTTTGATCATGCTAAGGCATATGAGTATAGCAAAATGCTGCTTAATGCTGACAGCCAGAATATCCTTCCATCGGATTATTTGACTGGAATATTTGAACATATCACCTCTTCGGTTTGTATTGCAAAATTTACTGACGCATTGCATGGTATCCAATTGGCCCAGGCGTTTATGGAAGAGTATAAACTCAATCAAAGCGACCGGTACAGGCAGCTATTCTTTGCGTATGAAGCTACCTATAGACTTATAATCTACAGCTATATGGGTAAGCGAACTCAACTAGCTGAAGTTATAACTCATGCCGAAAACTGGCTGGAAACTTACGCTGATGTATTACCCATAGAACGTAAACAAGTAGTAATTGGTAATATTATGAATGCTTACATTGCTATTGGCAACCTTGATAAAGCCTGGATCGTATGGAATCAACTTTTCAATAAACAATCAGAGTCTGTACGTTTAGACATTTATGCCGATCTATATTTATTCCGTATATTTTTTTATTTGCAGACCCCAATTTATGACCTCGTTGCTTCCGCAGCGGCATCGGCGCTACGCTTCTATCGAAAGACCGAAGAAAACAAGTCAAAATTTCAACTGGAGTCTTCGTTAACCCAGCTATTTACTCGGGATGTTGATTATAACGATCCAAAAATCCTCAATCCGCTTTTACATCAGGTTCGTTGTCTTTTGAACGATTACATTTCAGAAGTTCGCGGAACATTAAACTTTCAGGAGCATTACACCCGGTATATCATTTGGGCAAATGCCATTGAAAAGAAAATCCCTTACTGGCAGGCAGCAAGGGATTGGTACAAGCAACATTCGAATCTTCGGGATTGAGCCAGGCCATTTTAAGCGATCAATTTTTTAGTTTTTAAAAGTTTATCAATGTCACTATTTACATCAGCTATTCTTTCCGCGACTCGTTTCTGTCTGATCTTAGCAATTTCTCCCTGTTCTGCTTCAATTGCTTTAACGTCCATTCCGGCATCAACAGCTAGATTATATAGAAAGTGGCTTGTTGCAAAATCGGGGTTCTTACTTTCGGACAGCCCTGACAATACCGAACGGATCAGGAAAGCAAATTGCTTGTCCGTAAGTTTAGCCACTGCCTGATACTTTTTAACTTTATCCAACATAGAGAAGCTATCTGTTTTTGGGAATAGCGCTTTGAGTACATCCTGTTTTATACCATAGGGAAGACATTCCATAATAATCCATCTTGCAGCCACCTGGTCAGCTTTGGTTATAGCTGCTGTATTCTTTAAATTACTAAATTCAGCTTTAAAGGATTCATGCAATTTTGCAAAGATCTTGATCTCATCAAGTTCCTTGTCCCTTTTCTCCTTTTTTTCCAGACGTTCAATTTCCTGTTGCAGCAATTCGGGAGTAGCGGTACCATTCTTCTTTGCTTCCTGTACTTCTTTCGCTGTTACTCCAATTGAATTCCCTGTACTTTTACTCTTAGCAACATAATAATAGAAAAGTTTAGCAGTGTTATTATTAATACGAAGACCTTTTTTAACATCACCGTTTTCTAATAAAAATTTGAAATCCTTCAGTTTTGATTTATGCGCTGTAACTGCCTGTGTATACGCCTGATTATCCAGTTTCTTGTCTACTATAAAGGCTTCCTTCTTTGGATTTGTCGGCATGTCACAGGGATCAAGGTCATAATATTCTTTACAGGGTAATTCCTGCAGATCAGGGAACTTCTCCAGTGCTGCCGCTTCTATGTCTGAAAGCCTGTAGGATGTCGCCAAAATTTCAATTCTCTCGGATTGCAAAATAGCTGCTATTGAATTTTCAAGTGAGATGTTACACTTTGACCAAAAGCACTGTTTATTGCTACAAATCGATGATTTTTCCATATCAGGAAACAAACTGTTTAATGTAGCAGAATTATAAGGACAATCGGTACAAGCGCCTGCTTTCTCAATCAGATTTTTGTCCTTGGTATCAAAAGGTGCTTTAACCAGGTTTTGCTTATACTGATTAAGCAAATTGGAAATTCCGCCTAGCCTAAAATCCTCGTCTTTCCAATCCTTACAATGATTTTCAAAGAAATCTGTTTGAGAATCAGGATCGAGCCCAGCCAATTCTATAGCTGCCTGCATGTTCAAAACATTATTCATAAACATCTCTTTAAAATCCTGATTTAGTTCTGACAGCTTAATCCTGTTATAGATCAAACCTTTTGACTTACCGAGACGAAGAGAAATTTCTTCGATACTGTAACCAATGTCCATCATCATTCGGATTGCCTGCGCTTCATCCAAAGGGTGCGGATTTTCCCGGCTCATGTTCTCGTCGAGCTGAATTTCCAGCACCTGTTCATCGGTCAGTTCAACGATCTTCGCCGGAACATCAGGTAAGTCCGCAAGGTGAGCCGCCTTTAAACGTCTTTCACCAACTACAAGTTCATAGACATCTTTTCCTATGGGGCGAACAATCAAAGAGGACAATATGCCATGTTGCTTTAATTGTTCTGCAAAATCCTGAAGCGATTTTTCTTCATAGAACTTTCTATAATTTTTTGGATTCAGCCTGATCTTTGAAATTGGAACCTGGCTCAGTGTACCTTTACCGATAATTTCTGAAATTACCTGTTTGGTATTCAGGGGATTTTTTACTGAAGTATTCATAATACTAAATTTTAAAATGTCAGGATAAAAGAAAGCTCCAACCTTTTCAGGCTGAAGCTTTTCTTATATTGATAGATTTAATTTAAGGCAATACGATATCTGCCTCAATTTCAGTTAATCTTGATTCACACTTTTCCTTTATGAATTGTGTGACAGCATCAATTACAACCGGGTTATTGGTCTTGAACTGATTGTGGTTATCATCTTCTATCTTAAGACTACAACCGGTAAAGTGACCTCCACCTAATTCGTCTTCATCTTTCTCGGTTTCGATAACAAAATTTTCCAGTTTCTCAACCGTTTCCAATAATCTTCTGCGCTGTCGCATTTTTGTTTGTAAGTTAGAGAGCACCTCCAAAGTTGCTTCGAGATTATACACAGGTTTTTCTTTTTTAATTTGTTGTTTCAAATCTGCTTTTTCTTTCGCTGCATCTACTGCTTTCTGTACTGGAGCTTTTGTTGTTTTTGAGCTGCTTGTCTTATTTTCGGTACCGGATGCGTTGTCAGTTACTTTACTTGCTTCTGCTTTCATAATTTAATTTTTTTAATGATATAATTTTTGTGAAATAAAAAACGGATGATCTTTTGGCGGTGGTCTAATTCGCATGCTATTTATCATTGCCAAATGTTTAAAGGGTTATTGGATTGTCTTCAATAAAGCATTGAGCTTTGCTTTTACCGCTTTTGCGATTGGTCCACGCCAGGTCTGTGCATTTGCCAGAAAGTAGTTAACAATAGAAGCGGCACTATCTTCGAAATAGTAATCGGTAATATTGTTGATAGACTCCATTGCCTCCAGGTATGGATCAGCTCCGATGTAGACTTTCTCCCAATCGGAACGAATGATATAGGCAATCATGGCAATATCATCTGGAATTACTTGTATGGTTTCCATAATATTAAATTTTGATTGAATAAATCGTTGTCGAATCCCTTCTAAGGCTTATAGTCTTTCCTGATAGATAGGATCAATAGAGGCTCATGGGTTCTATAATGGGACTCTTCCTTAAATAGAAATTGTCCGAACGACCTGAGCAAATCTAATTGTACCAACTGCATCGGTTGGCTCCAATACACAGAAACCCAATGGTAGCTGTTTTCAAAAGCCAGCCCGGTTTTTTCAGCAACAGATTCAATTAAGCCTTCCGGTAGTCCTTCTTTGATAATCATTACTTCTGGCAGATGTTCCTGGTATGGTTTTCCAAGTTCGTCGAATTTTATGATGGTCTCCCCTTGCTCTTTAAGCTTTTGCTTTCTTAATCGTTCCACCTGGGGAATGCCGGAAAGGTCAGTACCCACTTTGGTTTTCCAGACCCGGCATTTCATATTTGCATAAATGGCAGAACCAGCGCACAGATAACCTTTATGGCAGAACCAGATCGGTAATACAAATTTTTCATTTGTAGGAAAAATATCTGAAAAGGAAATTCCTGTATCTAGTCCACCTGAGTACGATAAATATCCATTGTTAGACAAACTGAATGAACCGGATTCACATGTTTGCCCTTTAGTTCCATAAATGCTACAGAAGTACACGACCTGACCATCGGGTAGAAAAATACAATCTCCGACGACCGGGGTATTGACCTTTTCAACACGGCTTATGTATTTCTTTGTAAATTCTTTAAGCAGTCTTAGGTCCTCATTTACCTTTTGCATATCTACTTGAAAATCTGGCCAGGCTACATAATTTGGATTATCTGTATTGCATGCGGCCAACTGCAATTCATCGTTAATTAATTGCTTTCTTTCGTTAAATTTCATAATTGGTAATTTTTGATATTGTGTCAAATGTGATTTACGGAAAACAAAAAAGAGTCTGTATCATAATTCGATTTTGGTGAACCTTTGCCAAATTAAATTTTAAGCAACTGATTTTTTTTACTAAAAGGGGCATTTTTCAACGTGAAAAATGCCCCTTTTTTTCTTTTTAAAGAGTGATCTTAAGCTGACGACCAAATTTTATATGTTACAATCAACTTCGATTTTACTTTTGATACAGCCTCCTTGTTCATCATTTTGGTAAACCTTTAATCGAAAACCCTATTGACTGTGTTGTCCATAGGGTTGAATTCCACCTGGTTATAGCTTCTCAGCATTGAGCCTGCTTCAAATACCATCCGATCATGTTCATCATGCGTTAATACGCCAGTCCCTTTTAGTAATATCCGGATATGGTCATCTGTTCTTTCATATTCCATACCGGCAGGGGCATCTAATACATGCTTGTGGCCGATCGTTTCTCCTTCTCCGAGCACAAGTCTCTTTACATTTTTTTCTTTCATGATTATTTATTTTTATGTTTCAGAATACATTAGGTGCAGGTATAGCTCTTTATTAAGATGATAAGGTGTTACACTTTGCGAGTTTTCAGATTCGACGGCGACAATAATATCTCCTTGTCTATAGATCTTTTCAGGATAGCTCAAATCCAGTCTTATTGTCCAGGCAATGGCCCGGATTGCATCAGGCTTGTGCGCCTTAGTTTTCCATGAAGGAGCCCCCAATGCAATTTCTTCGGGAATGTATATCCAATATTCCCTGGCTGTTGTTGTACACCAGCATCTCACGGCATATACAGGAACCGGTTTATTCCAGCTCTCTGCAGGAAAAACAAAAAGCTTTTCTCCTGGGATTTTATAAAGTTCATAAGTATCATTGAACTTATATTGATAAGGCTTATTGTTTTCGTCCCAACGCATTCTTATTTTTTGCACCTCCTGCCTGTCCAATAATTCAGGGTTTAGCTGAGCGAATAATTTGCTTATACCAATGCAGTCAAACATCACCCTGCGTTTTTCCATGTTCTTTTCTTTTAATGCTTCCCCAATAGTAATGGGTTCGATAGTATTCCAACACTCTTCAACGAATACACCAAGCTCTGCGAGACCAATGTGTTTGATAACATCTCTTTTAAAATGTTTTATGGTTTCAAATTTAGCCTTCCAGTAACGTAATGCTTCTGAAAGCTCAAAACCACCAAGATTGCAGACAAAGTATTCTGCATTTGCAAATTGTAAAAGTTCCATAAATAGAAGTTTAATTAATGAGACAAATGGTTATAGGTTTCTGCTCATTCTTGTTTAAGCTATAGGTTAATTCAGTCATGATATATACCAGTTCATTCCCTACTTCCTGCAATTGCGAGCGCTCAATAATCAATTCGTCCCAGGTAGTTTCGAAACTATTTAAAGCTTCGATTTCTTTTTGAAGATCTTTTACAAATATTTCTGCCGCCATTTTTTCAAATTTTTCATAGCAATCCAATCTAGGGCCGTTGGTGATCAAACAATCAATGTCCACTTGAACTGTAGTATTATCATCATCAATTTCATAGTTTAGTCTAATTGAGTCAAACCAAAGTGACTGAGGAAACCTGATTTGAATATTGAAAGGGTGTATATCGCTTTCCGAATGAGAATAATTATCTATCCCTATAAAGCTTTTTTTATCGGGATCATAGATTGCTTCACCACTTGTTGAAAAATCTCCATCAAAAGAACCATAACCGAGTACAGTGTATGCAAAAGATATAATAGCAGCAACATCTTGATCTGCGTCTAATAGTTCTATCTCATTTAATATCAGCTCGATATAACCGGAATCATTACCACCATCCCAGGTAATTTTTAGCTCATTGCCGTTTTTAACATGCTTATCGCAGAAATCGATTGTTTCCTTCGTTATTTTACTTTCCATAATGATGCATTTTTTGCTGTTCATTAATTTTTTGCAATAGGAGTTTGTCCCTTCGGCGTGGGTTGTTGAACCAGTGTATATTTTCTTCCTGGACTTCAAAGCGAATACATCTAAGCCAATCTTGTAAAGAAGCTACGTGACCGTTATGATCTTCCCGACAATGCTCATAGAGGATATCTCTGACAGAAAGCATATTCCCTGTCTTTGTATTGGGGATCACATCCCCTATGAACCCTGTCAAAATCTGGATAAACCAGGTATTATGTGAAAACATCCTGTGTTGACTGGTTGGAAAGAAGAACTTAGAGCTGTCCATGAGTTGATGCAACTTTAAAGTATCTTCCACATTACAATTGAATTTTTCAGCACTGAGCAGTGCATGATCATAATAATGCATAGTACAAAGTTTTTAGTGTTTCGATCTTCCGGATCTCATCAGTGACAGCAACATACTGTCATACACTATTTTAGCCAGGTAGCGCACAATCAGGACAAGTCAACTGATCCGCTTTCTCTCGCCGAGGCTCTTACTAAGCTATTTACTGTTCAGGAAGTCCATTTACCTCGTGTCTATGCTGGAACGACTCGACTTCTAAGCCATCCGTCATTGCATTTTATCAGTAAGCTGTCCTGGGCCTACCCATTTTCGCTTAACCGTGAAAGGAATCATACGCCGTGGATGGGGTCCGGGGGAAGTTTCAAGTAAAAAAAATTGTACCCGCAGGGTGCTATTTTTTTTACTTGAACCGCTTGCGGCCTGACTTTCAACGGACAACAGACGCGACGTACCTTTGCACGGGTAAGCAGGGAATGGGTACGCCTGTAACAGTTTTTCCCTTCCTTTTTTCATCAGCCTCGTCTTCAATAGTCATAAATTGATCATGTCTGAACGACATGCCAATAGTCATAGCCAATCCTAAGGAGTCTGCTAGAGAAAAAAAGAAAACCGGAATAGAATGCTATATCCGGTCTGGTTGGTTTTGGTTTTAAAGAATATGGGAGTGCTGTTTAAATTCTAGAAAGTACTGTTCCGCCTGATCCAGATTACTAAAAGAAGTTAGTTCTTTGACTAGCTTTGAAACCGTTTGGTAAGGTACAAATGGGGATAGATTATATTCATGGGATTTCCCGTTCTTCTGAATAATGACACGATATGGTTTGGTCATGTCTTTTCTAAGTTGCTGCGCTTTCAATCCGAATAAGACATTTTCAGTTTGTTTATATGCTTCAAGCTGCCGTAACATTTCAGCATATCTGCCATATCGTTTTAAGGGAGAACTGATCTTTGTTTTTTTAGGTTTTATCTTCCTGATTCGAAGATCATCAATGAATTGGGTATAAGCATAGCCCGGTATTTCAAATTGCATAATAGCAAAGGCAAAAAGAGGCATTTTTTTAAATAATCGCCTTGCTTTTCTTATCCGTCGGATACCCGCTAAACGTTCAGGGGAAAATGGCTTACTCATCTGATAAAAACAATAAAGGCAAGCAGCACAATCGCTACTTGCCTGAGTGAATAATTGAAATAAGGTTCTATATCTTCAAATAGATAGTTGAGTAAGGTACCCCTCTCTTCTTAAGTTCTTCGACAAGAACAATTGCTTTATCCCTGATTTTCCATTCGGGGGGATTGGCAACCTTACTGGCATGATAGGCATGCATTGCATAACCCCAGGTTTGCTCTCTTCGGGGTTTCCTGATAGCTTCATAATATTTGTTATCGTAAACTGCTAATTTTTTAAGCAGCGTTTCAGTTTTATATCTTGCCCATTTGTTTAGCTGTTCCATCACTATATTAATTTGTTGAGCAAAATCTGTTCACTGGCCAGTTCAAAGCCATTTAAACCCTGTGTCTGTCCTTTTTCCATAAAGAAGCTAATATTCCAATTGATATAATCTTTTACTTCAGCTTTTGTATCCAGTTCACGGGGATTGTTCCACTGATCGTCCTTAATGATCTTCCGGATACATTTATACAAAGTTCTCCTGCTTGTAAATACTCCTATTAAATCACGACTTGCATAACTGTGATGATGATCTGTTTTATATAGAATCGTTGCTTCCATTTTTGAAATATTTAATGGTTTACATTTATATTAGCAACCAGCAATCATTCAAACATGAATAACGCTTGTGTCATGTGCCAAAATTTGGTTTCCTTTCGTTCTTTCTCCGCGTACTTGATTACACAGTCAGTTGTAAATATGGCGATATACCCGTCAAAGAATTCCTGAGCAAAGCGGCTTACACTGTATGGCTTACCATTATTTGTCGTCAGAGCTTCATTACACTGTTCCGCCAGGCGATACCATTGTCCAACCGTCATAAAACCATTATCCCAATCTTTTTCTACCTGTTCTCTATTTTCAGTCAACATTTTATAGATGGCACTAATTGTATTTGATATGCCTTTTATTTCATCCGGGAAAAGAGCAGCAAGTAGTTTTCCTTTTTCCAGGTTATTCATTTTATTTAAAGCTTTCATAGCATAAAATTGAAAAAGCAGGCACTTAACCAGCAACTGCTTTTGTTTATTAATAACATTCATCTCTTAAATAAGTCCCGGAAGCTTTTTTATAATCCGGTTTGTCTGTCATACGGATTTCCGCATTAAAGACGCGGGCAAGCCTTCGCCCATATTGAATAGCTGTCACTCTATCTTTAGCGCTCTTTTGGATGGCTTCTATATCCCGCCACTCTCTTGTATCACCGACAATCTTGATCTGGTAATTATAATTTGTTTCCATATTAAAGTAATTTTAAAAACCCTAAAGATTTCAGTTCATCAAGCCACACCTGTGCTAAAAGCTTATGTTTTATTTGCATAGCTGTTTTGACCTCAACGATTTTATCGCACATATCAATGCTGCACTCATAAAAACATAATCGGGCAAGTTGGTACATATACGGAAACACGTAAACATCATCAATAGCGGCAGATTTGTCGGTCCGGTTATCAACTACAAGAAAACACATTTCAGGGTCTTGCATCAGATCACCGTTTTGTACAAAGTATTGACAGAAGCTATACAGGCAGCCCTTTCCAAATTCTGTGTCTATATTATAACCAATTTGCTCAATAATGAGCGGGAAACAATTTTTGGCATGAAGTTTTAAATTCTGCTTTCCATTCATCGCGTCAATGATTTTGCAGAATATTTCTTTTGCATTTTGATTTAATGATTCCATTGCTTTATTTACGTTCCTTGTCCGGCTACGTCCCCGTTTTTTGTTATATGGATTTGCCAAATTAGAAATTGACATAGCGTATGGTTTTTATCTGATGAAGCCATTGGTTTGCCAGTATTACATGTTTTTTTTGCATCTCTTTATGAAAACCAATGATTTGGCTGTCTTCTATATGGATACTGAGTTCATATACACTGGAATAGGTCACCTGGAACCTATAAGGAATGATAAAGACTTTTTCCAAATCCTTCGATTCTTCGTTACGGTTATCAATGACAATAAAACTCATTTCAGGGTCTTTGAAAGCTTTACCGTCAAGTTCATAATAATTGCATAAACTATAGGTAGTGCCTTTTCCAAGCGCAGTGTTGACTTCTTTATGAAGTAGATTGACAGTTAAAGGCATGAATTTTTCTGAATCAATTTGGAGCGATGGTTTGCCTTCCATTGCCTCAATGATTTTCATGAATATCTTTCTTGATTTCTTATCTAATACTTCCATTGTAGTGCTTACGCTCCTTATCCGGCTACGCCCCCGTTTATTTAAAGTATAATAGCGAGATAGTTTATGCCTCATTTTGATCCTCCTGGTAATGCTCCAGGAATTGTTTTGCCGCATAGAAACCTGCATTGTTTAGATGTCTTCGCCATGCATTTTCTAATTTGCAATAATGAAAATTGTATTTTTTGGAAAGAATAAGACAGGTTTCTTTTGATGGTTGTTCAGGGAAAATAAGTTGAACCCTATTAGCTTCAGCGTTCTGAACCAATCTAACGCCCTTAATGGTTTCAGATACTGTTACTAAGCTTTCCTTGCTCTTAAGTTCTTCTCTACGTAATTTTAGTCGTCTTATATTAGCATTATTATTTGTCAGCTCGAAAGGAGCATATCCTAAATTTTCAAAGCAATCCTTCTGGTTCAGGATTTGCCATTGCTGTTCAGTAGTACCTTCCAGTTTTAAGAAGCCTTCTTTGTCCTGTTTCCTGATAAGCTTATTGGCTACTTTCATAAACTCCTGCAACTTTACAAGCTCGTCAATTTTTTCATCCAGTTTTTCTATAGCATTGGGATCATCTGAAAATATCGCCTTATTGTTTTCAATTGTGCTTGCTTTGTCTGCATAATAAGCAGCTTTGTCACTAGCTTCAATTGCTTTTGAATAGGTATTCTTGATTTTTTGCCTGTATGTTCTATCCCTTTTTTCCGAATGGTGGCCAATGAGAATAGGTTGGCCTAAAGGAATATGCTCTGTCATCTGGTCTACTCTTTTATGCAGGGATTCTGATTCTTGTTTCTTCTTTTCTGCTTGGTTCTTAGCGTATTCAATACGGTTGCGTTTCCGTTCTTCAAAATTGTTTTTCATAATACAAATGCGCTCCTTGTCCGGCTGCGCCCCCGTTTATACATTATGAGGTAAGTACAGTATAGGCAGCAATAATTTTACGGCTCTGCTCATCGGCCTCGATAAGTCGGTGTGGATTCCGGTCAGGATGCCATTCCCGGATTTTTCTCCTGAAAGCTTTTTTAATCAGTTCAGGGGTTGCATTGGGAAATATGCCAAGTATGACGTGGGGAGTGTCCTTCGAATCTTTTAGAATATGCGTGGCATCCTCTTTTGTCATTCTGTCTTTGAAAGAGTTTTGCCATTTTTTTGCACTACCAAATCCATCAGAAGTGTCGTAAGTTTCGTATCCTTCTAAAAATCCTTTCTTTGCCATAATGATTTCTATTTTTAATAGTTAATGATGTTTACCTCATAGGGTTGTTCATAATTTGGTATACGTAGTGCAGTAAGATGTTTGCAACATCTGTGGCGTTTCCATCCGGGACAACTGCAAGCCCAATGAAGCTTTTTTCTATGCTGAGCTATCACATAAAGTCTGTTAGAACTGGCGCTCTCAATATGGAAGCGGAATTGCCATTGATCATTATCAGGCAATCTCAGTGCGTTATGAATTCTTATTTCAGGTAACATAATTCCTCCTTAGTTTTTATGCATGAGTTTTTTGGATTGATTCTGTGTTATGGGTTGGGAACCATACTTTGCGCGGATCTGGTCGAGGTTCTTTTTTCCGCCTCTTCGACCTTCATATTCCTTACTACGGTAGTACCAGGCTTTTTTGGGCTTGGTAAAGATCAAACCAGCCTTACTGAGCTCTGCTCTTATGGGATAGGTATCTCCAGTTACCCAAATCCACAAACCAATGAGTTCAATTTGAATTCCTTCCAGGTGTATGATCTTCTCTATCACTATCCGGTATTCTTCGGAGAACCTGATTTCCTGTTCTACTTCTTCTTCACTCAGGTTAGAGCCTCTGGCAAGTTTTGAAATGGCAAGTTCATAGTACACGTTTATCTCCTGCATAATAGTTACGTCACCACTTTTATCAGGATGGTGTTGCTTAGCGAGCTTTCTATATAGCGCTTTAATTTCATCTAAGGATTTGCATTCATTAAAGTATTTCATACGTTTACTTTGTTTGTTAGAAAATCTGTTTAATCACCTTTTCCTCCTTACAATAGCAGTATATTCCAGCATGGAAAGGAGCAAAAAGAAAGCAAGGGAAACAATGCAGAGGGGCGACAAGACCTTGGCGCTCTCTGCATTACCTTTGCTGCACTTTTTGCCCTTTCTGTGCGCGAATCAATTCTGAATCTTATTTCTTTTTTTGTCTATGTGATTATGGATGCAAGTGGGGAATTAATAAACCGTTCGAGGGGATTATCTGGTTTTAGGTTGATAGAGAAGGAACACGGAATTAACAAGAATAGCAACGGCATCTTTTTCCAGCAGGGAAAAGATAAAAGGAATAGCCAGGTCGGAATGATGCGGCTACAAAAACGTATATAGTGTACAATAAAGATGATTGTGTTTAGTAAACTGATTTTACACAATGTCCGTGGCTCATTTTATATTCATCCAGTTCACTGTCTGTCATGTTTCCGTATTGCTCCAGAGCTTGTGCCAATACTTCTTCCAAAGTCAATTTGCCCTTGACTCCAAGATTTCTTTTTGTGCCAGTAAATTTTCTAAGCTTTGCACGCTCGTAGCCAACCCATTCCGCAAAGACGGCAGATATTTTCGGTAAAGCCATAGAATTTCAATTTTACTGGCGAAGGGACACATCAGGCAGTTAAAGGGAAAAGGTAAAGGCAGACCAACTGCAAGAATGTATTGTTGACAGGCATGCCGGTTCATTTTCAGTTCTGTAAGGGGATAGATTTTTGTAATACAGTTATCCATCCATGTGAGTCTGGGAATACGCACTTTTTTAAATAGATCCAACTGCATCGCTTTTCTCAAACGATTATTACTTTTCGCAATGCGGTTCTCCTCACCTGCAGCAATACCGATCAGAACCTGTATTGTACCATGTTTTTTTCGGAACTGCTTTATATATTTTTTACCTTTTGGTGGTTGGGCTAATACGTATCCAAAATATTTTTTAGCGATATAATGGTCGAGAAAACCATAGAGTGGTTTAATTTTTAGATTGTCGGTACAGACCTTTGGGAAGGCTACCGACATTACGGTATCATAAATTCTAAAATTGTCCTGTAACGTAGACCAATTGCGCGGGTGATATCCCATGCTGTGATCGATCAGGTAGAACTCTATACCGTGTAGCAGGCAGAACTCAGCAATAAAATCAACATGAGCATAGGTATGTGGATGCTCATTGCCTGTGTTGCTCATCAGGACAAGTAGTTTCCCTTTTACATATCTCTCTCTAAATGCTTTGTCAAGAACAATTTTATAGAGAATAGTGGTGCTGTCTTGCCCTGCACCAAAGCTTAATATTGTAAGTTCCTTTTTCATGCCTTTTTCCAGCTTGACAGTGTAGGGAATCCCTGATACCCGTAACTAAATTTGCTGGGAAAAGGATTTGAAAAAGGAACAATATGCCTACTACTTTAACTTATTATCATAAAATAAACTGTTGCAAGTAGATTTGCTTATTTTTTCATTATTGGTGCATCTCACCATTTCAAAATTAAAATATAACTTTCTAGTCTAATTAAAATGAGGTTAGAAATTCATGCTTATATTAACCTTTATCTTTAAAATATTCAATAATTTTTTTATTCTTATACAACTCTTTGTTTCTATTCCAATAATCATATGATTCCTGTATAGACCTAGTGGGAATTCCCGCGTCAAAAAAAGGTTCTCCGGGTATTCTGTGCGGTGGAGGCTTTACATGCCTACTTTTTGAAACTTCTGCCACAAAGTATTGGTTTGTTTTAACCGCTGTTTGAAGCAACTTGTCTGCCAATCGGATATTATCATTTAAAACCGCAAGTGCAACTGCTCCAAATGTAAATTCTATGGAGTGCTCCTCTCTATATTTCTTCACAAGTTTGTCGGCTTGCTCGTAATCCTTTACTTTCAAATATGTTTCCAATAAGAGATAACGGATTCCCTGATTATCCCCCTCATTCCAGGAAAGATTTTCCTTAAAAAGTTCGATCGCTTTATCGTATTCTTTGTGTATTGCACACTCCATAGCATAAATCTGGCAGGATCGAAGGAAAGGACGATTCTCTAACCAAGACCAAGACATTTTATTTCTCTTTTTAAAGAATTCTCCAGGCATGCAAGATTTTCCTATTTCGTATGCCTTTCCAGCACACAAAAGACTTTCCAATCCTTTATTCTGATTGCGAAATGCTATGCTCAGATAATTATATGCATCAATATGATAAGGATACCTAGTTATGATCTTTTTAAAGACTTCCTCCGCTACTTTATCATTATAATCAAGCAGATCTACCGCATTCCAAAATGTATCTGATAATGTTTCATCTTGAAGCGATTCGGGATAAACAAATTCCCAATCAGTGTCATTAAACTTTCTAAAAAAAGGTTTTTCGGTATTTTTGATCATTAGAAAAATTATTCAACGTTATCTGATATTTTTTTTCATCGATGCCAACTCTGTTTTCATTATTTCATTAAGCTGTATGATTTCAACGTCCAGTTCCGGCTCCAGTTCTTTAGCCTTTTCTAAGAATGGAATATCCATATTTGATTGAACGGCATACCCAGAATTACCAATAGATTTTGGCAATCCTTTTTTGTATGTACTTGACCATAAATACAACATATCACTAATTACATGCATCTTTTTATTCACTGCTTCTGATCCTAACAATCCCGCCCTTGCATTTAAAGAAGACATTTCATCAATAAGATCTTTGTAGCTTTCTCCATACTTAGTAAGCCTTTTTATCTTCTCAAGAGAAGCAATCTGATCAATATAGAAACTTCTTAATTCCAGATATTCTTTATATTTATTATCCAGAACGAATTTATTTCGTTCTCTTCTATTTGTAAAAAAAAGAGTCATAGCTACCCCTAGAAGCGTCGAAATAGAGGTGATGTAAATTGGATTTTCCAGTATGGAGTTCATATGTTTTATTATAGTGCAGACTACTAATTATAACGATTTTAGGCCTATTATTGCGTTGTCCGGAAAGATTAATTGTGATGATTTGTCCTTAAGTAATCCATTAACCCATAAATGTATTTACAATATGGAATAAATACTTGAAGGTTTGCAAATAATGCTTCTTTATCCATTTTTATTCCAGTAGGATGTCCGGCATCATTTCTATTATTACGAATCATCTGAAAGACTCCATGCAATGTATTTGCATAATTTTCTCTTAACTCATAAGGGAAGTGTGTCAACAATGGTTTTATATGGCTATCAAAAACATCAAATTGTGATTTGATAAATTTGCCTGTAATTTTTTTCTTAAAACCGGATTGCTTAGCATCGTCAACATATGTGTCGGCAAAACATTCAATCAGAACAATAAGTGCTCTTTCTGATGCGCATCCCAAAGTAATCGTTGCGGAAAGTAGCTGATTGATATTATAGGTCCTGATACTTTCCGATAAATATGTCTCAATAATCTCATCTAAATCGGGTATATCTCTTTTAACTCTTTCGAGATAACCGGACGGATCGTTCGGGATCGGGTCCGTTGACAATAAAGCGGTTCTTCCGTAATCCGTAACACTTAACCACGGCCAGGAATCGTTATGATAATCTCCTATTGTCAATACCCTTTCAATAATTAGGTCCCATAGAATTTGTCTCAAACGGTTTTCGTCGACTTGCTGCAATGGAAAAGACAAAGCCTGAAATCCTGGTTGGTTAGGATTTGCAACAATACCTTGATTAACTGCGAAATGGCCAACTGCATTGGCAATACTCTTAAATTGAAATGAATTTCCGGAATTACGTATAACCTCAATTGTCAAATGTTTTAATTCCTCGTATGGTATTTTAAGTTCAGTTATTTCTTGCATGGTTATTAAACTTCGTTGTCATTTTAAATACTAGACTAACCCCAATGATTTTAAAACTGGGGATACAAATGCGTTTGATAATTGTTTTGATTGAAATACTATTTTAACAATTCAGGCAGCTCTTTTAAGCGTTTATTTCAATCAATGTGATTGAAATAAAAAGGCGACAGGTAGTCGAACTTATAGAATTATATAAAATAATACAGATAAAATCTGGAATATTTTACCTCTTATCATTAAAGAGAGCGCCAATGTAAGTATCGAAAACAATAATATCACTTCAAATTAAGCAGCTTAACATATTGAAGATAAATATACCCAAATTTCACTAATCATCCCTATTATTTTATTGGATGTTTTACTACCTGTTCTTTATATTTCTAGCAGCAACTATTTATATTATGTATAGTAATGTGTTTTAAATTTACTCTAATCATTCTATTTAGCATCCTTGAAATTTTCAGTACAAAAGACATGTCCTATTTAAGGTTCTGACCACTTAAATTTCGAGTATTTTTTGTGCGATATTTAAAGTTACTTTATCTTTTGCCAGACATTTCAACAAATTGCTTTCGTTCTGAATCAGGATAACCGATCTCATTTCTTTGCCGACCCAAATCTTATTAGGATAGGAAAAGGGATTGAAAAACTGGTTCCAGTATTTTTTAATGGGCACATATAATCCGTAGCTCCCAATCTGCATTTCCAATTTATTTGGCACTTGATTCCATAGCCAATCTACGTATTCCGTAAGCAATAAAGTAGAAAATTCAAATTCATAAGGTTTCCATTCGTCCTTTATTTTGATCTGCGGAATAAAATCTTCGGTACTATTTATCTCATCTTTTTTTACCTGGAATAAATCACGCTGACGAATGTTGATACAAAATTCAATAGTATCACCGACTTCTTCTACAAACAGAAAAAACGGAAAATCTTTGTCCTCAATAGCAGCAACAAATGGTGTGAAGCTATTTAGCCAATATTTATCTGGTTCACTATTTACAACAAGTTCCTTATCGAATAGTGTTTGATATAGCGTTGTCAATTTTGTTTCAAATTCCGTACAGGTCATATTTTTTTGCGATTATTTTATAAAATAAAGGAAGTTATTATACCATTGATTATGCTACGATCCATTCCCTAAAATTCTTAGCCTTTAACTGGCTTACTATGCTATTTACCGGAACCCTTATGGATAAGGTGACTTCGATCTTACCATAGTCCAATGATGTATATCCCTCCAGATAAGGGCGGGCAACAATTAGCTGCCTATTGATACGGAAGAATTCACTATCCGGCAAATATTTTTTTTCCAATTCATCGAGTGTAAAATCAGCTAAGTACTCTTTATCTTCCCGGTCTTTTATCACGACTTTGCCTTCAACTATATATGATGCGGCAACCCAACCCGAAGATAACAGCCGGGTACCACTCCCATCCAGAACTTTTATAGGCATTTGGTCATCCTGCTTGTCTGCTTCTATAGGAACAACTGGAGCTGGCTGCCTGTTCACTAAATTCTGTAAAAAGACAGGCACCATTATAAAGATAATGTTCAACAGAATGATCAGTAAGAGAACAATAGGAACAATAAAATAAAAATAATCTGTGCGTCTGATATCGACTCCATAATAGTAAAAATATAGGGCAGCCATACCCATAACTAAAACGAGCGGGACAAAGCACGCAAATACGACCTGCTGGAGAAGCCGGTACAGTAGTTGTCCCTGTCGCCAGGGGTTTCTCTTGTCCAGAAGTTTATGAAAAAAATATATCAGCTCTACCGTTATCAGGCTTATCACTACCGTTGCACTATATTCTTTATAAAACTCATCTGTCCGAAGTCTTGTAGCCAGGGAATCCATACTGCCAATTTCCGTTATATAGATCCCTGCTACGATTACGAGGGTCAATCTGACCCAAAACATATCCAATAAATTTCCCTTTCCCATAACAGCATTCTTATTTTTATATTATTATATAATTTAATATATTAGAAATAGTTACAAACTTTTATAAACTTATATGCTTATGCCAAAACCATTGCTTACACCCGAAAATGTACAAGAGTTCACAGATGATCTTTATGTAAAAACAGATGCAGAAATAGTCTCAGAAGCAAATGCTGTAGCCTTAGATTTTGCAACATGGTTAGACAACAACTTTGATCTAACGACAGAGCAGAGTACCTATATTGCCACCTTCCCGGCCAGGGTAAATAAGTTCTACGGGCATCTTTTTGCTTCGGGCTTCCTTTCTGAATCTCCGATTTCATTTGCTGCCGCTCCTCCTAATCCAGCGCCCAGACGAACAAAAGAAACAAGGGCGAACTTGTTCGGAGAAGTCAAGTACAACGATACCGACCAGGAACTTACCGGAACCTTTGACATAAAAGTATCCTTTGCCCTACTTTAGTATTATTTCATGGCCCGAAAATCGGGCCTTAATCTATCTGTTCATCCAGCTTTTAAATTCTGCGACTTTATCTCCGCTTACTATTATCAGTTTTTCCCAATGTTCACGTTGTATATTTTCCATATCATATTCGGGTTTTAGTGTGATCAAAAGATTTTTTCCTCCACAGGCACGAAAGGAGTCTATCGTTTTAAAATTGATAATGCATTTTCTATTTATCCTAAAAAAAATCTGTTCATCAACGAATTCAGAAATATCGCTCAAAGTCGACGGAATAGATAAACAATCATTTAAACTCTTCGCTCCGGTTGTTCGAATAAATGTTGCCCGCTCATAAATGAAAAACATAGCTATATCTTTAACATGTATAGGAATAGATCGTATTGGTGTTTCTACGATCAGGATCTCCTTTAGTTCTTTATTCTTTCTTGAATCTATTGCGTCGTTATTATCATACTTATTTTCCATTGCGGTATAACCTCTTGTCGCGTCCATCTGAACAACCTGTTTATGCACAATGGTCTCCTGCAATATCCTGGGATAGGTATAAAAATAGTAGGCGACATAATAGAAATTAAGAATTGTAATTAATGCGACAGAAAAGGGCAATTCGTAGTCCAAATAGCCAGAGCCAACAATATCCTGTCCGAATGCATGGAAATACAACCAGACCAAAAAGAAAGAAAGGATTGAAACTGTTATCACGCCGAATATGAACTGCAATAATGCGCGGCGCCAGATGTCCTGGTACCAATCATGCCGTCGGTCCAATAAGATGGTTATCTTTTTCACTGCGAATGCAAGAATAAGTGCAATGACAAAATTAATCGCAAGTGTACGGTAATAAGATGGGATGGTTAATGCCTGAAAAGTACTTAGTTGTGGGCGGCCCATCATCACGATCACATGCGCCGCAAGTAAACACGAAATCGTTCTAAAAAGATAGTCTTTATAATTAATTATAGTGGTTTTCTCTTTCAATACGCCTCCTTTAAAAGAATTAAGTACTACATATCCTTTAAATATATAAAATAATTTTGTTATATTAGTAATATTTGCAAGAAAACCAACTTCTGGCATTAATCTCGATTTGTCGGGCAGGCCATTATTAATTAAAACATTCAAATCTTATATTATGGAAAAGGTTGCATTTACACCCGCCGGATTTAAACAATTGGAAACACAATTGCACGAACTTTCTGACAGTGCATTACTTGCAGAAGCGAACGCTGTTTTAGCTGATTACATCAGTTGGGCAGATGACCATATTATATTTAGTACTGCACAAATTAGTTACCTAAATGGATTGGACTCATTTTTCATTGCAACATTAGCATCCAATGCTGCAATAGCATTCGTAAACAGGTTGCCCTTAAATCTTGTACTTCCCGATGATTACGATGAAGAGGAAGGACGTGGAAAATGGTTTCTGGATTCGAGTACGATAACGGCATCCAATACGCCTGGTGAGCCTGCCCATGCCACCGGAGAACTGATCTACACATTTGAGATAGAATAAGTATCTGAATAATTATGAAAGCAAGGGTTGAATATAGTGAACGTGATTTGTTAACCGAAGTTCGGAATGGGCATCATTTGGCTTTTGAACAGCTTTACAGGCAATATGCTCCCGGCCTTACCTTGAAGCTTGTATCCCTGCTTAAAGACGAAGAACTTGCCGGTGATGTATTGCAGGATCTTTTTGTGAAACTCTGGGAAACAAGAAGTCAAATAGACCCGAATCAATCCATACGCGGATATTTGTATACGATAGCAGTTAATATGGCAAAGGGTACGTTTAGACGTAGTCTGACCCGTCAACTATTTATTCAATCCGAATTCGTACATAATGAAGAAGGATTGAACACTGTTTCTCAATTCATCAATCAAAAAGAATTGCGTGTTGCTATTGAACAGGCATTAGCCAAACTTCCACCCCGTCAACGGGAAGTTTATACCATGTTTAAGCTGGATGGCCTTTCTTATAAGGAAATTCAGGACAAGCTGGGAATCGGCAAACCTGCGGTCAATAGACTGATCCAGGAAGCTGGAAAAAAAATGAAGGAATATTTATATCCGATTGCCTACATCTATCTTTGCAGTACCATACTGGACTTTTCAATATAGGGTTCATATTGTACATATATTTTAATGGGAGCCAGTTGCATTTTTCATTTTGCAATTGGCTTCTGTTTTTGTAATTGATAATTTTTTTAAAAAAAATATTAGTCCCCCCTATCACTTTTACTTTTCCAAACGTATTGTATATAAAAGGCCCAAATTCAAGACGATGGAAGAAAGCATTTATATACTGTTTCAGAAATACCTCGATGGCAATGCAAGCACAGAAGAGCTGAAAATGCTGCATGATTATTTTGCTACCGAGAACGATGAAGAATTAGTGCTTCTTATCCAGAGTCACCTTAATTCGGATACCGACTATGTTGATCTATCAAAAAAGAAAGCGGCTGATGCTATCGTCGCCGAGCGTTGGGCAAATATATCCGAATTGACTAAGGAAAAGAAAAAAAGATCATGGCCGAAATGGGCTACTGTTGCTGCATTGCTGATTGGTTTGCTATTAGTTGCTATGTATTATTTAAACAGGCCAGAACCGCAACAATTACAACTATCAAGTATATACGGTTCAGATGTGCTACCAGGTAGCAACAGGGCGACTTTGCTCCTTGCTGATGGAACCCAAATTGAACTGGATAGCAGCTCTAACGAAATTGCGGTAAAAGATCAAACTATTGTGTATAACAACGGTACAATAGTATCTAATAAAACGATTTCTAACGCAATACTAAAAGTGCCGAATGGAGGTATTTACAGGTTGACCTTATCTGATGGAACAAAGGTTGTTCTTAATTCAGGTTCTTCCCTTTCTTATCCATTACAATTTTCTGATTCGGTGCGATCAGTTAAACTGGAGGGTGAAGGCTATTTTGAAGTTAGTCCGAATAAGGCAAAACCTTTTAAGGTAAAGTCGGACAATCAAACCCTTACAGTATTGGGTACTCATTTCAATATCCAGTCTTATACTGGAGAAACTATTGAAACAACCCTTTTAGAGGGTAAGGTAGCACTTAGCTTGGTTGGCACTAATGGTAATACTATTCTTGTTCCGGGGCAACAAGCCATCAAGCATGATAATAAATATCAGGTAAGACGGGTCAATGCGCAGGAAGCCATTGCCTGGGCGAACAATCTTTTTGTTTTCAACAATATTCCGTTGAGTCAAATATTTAAAAATTTAGAACGCTGGTATGATGTCGAGATCAGTTATCCTGCAAATTTGTCTAAAGAGTCTTACTTGATAGAAGTGCCTAAAGACAGAAAACTATCGGAAATACTGCAAACTATATCTGATCTAACAGCTACAAACTTTAAAATCGAAGGAAGGAGGATTACAGTGACAGCGAAATAAGACGTTTCATATGTTTTGCCTGGATACCATAAAAATGCCGGAGCTGCGCTAACAGTTCCGGCGGGTATCGGGTAAAAAATTAAAATCTGACAACTCAATTCATTAACCCGGATACAAACATAAGGATTGTTGACTTTATTATCAACAATCAAAAATGCAGTATCCATAATCTATCTAATTATGAATGGTAAAGATCATTCACAGGCCAATACTGACAAGCTTCTGCACCGATCATCGAAACCTTATTTTCGAAGACTGGTCCGGTTGAAAGCACTGCTATTTACATGCTTATTCCTGATAATAGGCATTAAAGCCTGCTTTTCGCAGACCATCAGCCTACAGGCCAAAAACCAGCCCCTTGAATATGTCATCAAACAATTAAGGTCACAAACAGACTATGCTATAATGGTGGCCTCAAATGATTTGCAAAAGACGAAACCCGTGACAGTTAATTTGAAAGATGTTACCATTGAGCAGGCATTAAAAGCAATATTTAAAAACCAGGCTCCGAACCTGAAATATGAGATAAAAGGGAAGAATATCATTATAAAAGAACTACCAAAAGAAAAAGACCGAGGTAGTATACCGGAAAATAAGGAAGCAATTGAAGGTACGATCTATAATTCGGCAGGTAACAGCATATCCGGAGTAACAATTTTTAATAAGCAAAGTGGCATACAAACTGTGTCCGATGGATCAGGATATTATCAGATTCCTGCAAAACAAGGGGATGAAGTACAATTTAGATTTTTGGGATATCAACCACAACAAATTACTATCAGCGATCAGAAGAACATAAATATTTCGCTGTATACTCAGGTTGCCGGAATTGATACGGTAAGAATAAATAATATTCAAACAGGTTATTTTTCTTTACCTAAGGAAAGAGCCACTGGCTCTTTCTCACAAGTTGGAAACGAACTGATTAATCGCACTGTAAGTACTGGCATCATGTCACGAATTGCCGATGTAGTACCTGGGTTAATTTTCAATAAAGGATATGGCGGAGCACAAGGGCTTGTTATCCGTGGACAGACCAGTATTGACCAAAATACAAGCAAGCCACTCATTATTGTTGACAATTTCCCTTATGAAGGAGATATTAACAACATCAATCCAAATGATATAGAAAATGTAACCATTTTGAAGGATGCGGCGGCATCTTCTATTTGGGGAGCAAGAGCGGGTAATGGTGTTATTGTCATTACAACGAAGCAAGGTAAATATGAGCAAAAGCCCACCTTAAGTTTTACAAGTAACTATACTGTAGGCGCTAAACCAGATGCTTTTTATCAACCGTTAATGAGCACCTCTGATTTTATAGACAATGAGATCAGGCTATTTGATGCAGGCATCTACAAACCTGGCGAGCTAAATCAACGCATATTGAATTACCCCCTTACTCCACTTGTTGAATTATTGATAAAGAAAAGGGATAACCCAGCCTTAGCTTCTGAAATAGATGCCAGAATAGCGCAATGGAGAAACTATGATGTTCGCAACGACTATGAAACATATTTGTATCGTAAGCTAAAGAACCAGCAATACGCACTGAACCTATCTGGCGGATCAGAAAGGCAGCGCTATGTTCTTTCTTTAGGATACGACAAAAACCTGAACAGTGAAGTTGGTAATGGATTGGAACGGGTAACGATCAATGCCAACAATACGTACAACTTCTTTGACAAGAGGTTAGAACTTATTACTGGCATATATTACACGAATAATAAAACAGATAATAATTTTATTGGCATCCCGACCTATACAAATTTCTCCGGAACTACCGGATCAACGATGTACCCCTACGCTCAATTTGCCGATGCAAATGGGAATCATTTGTCATTGGTTAATAATGTAAGAACCGGTTATGCTGAAGCCGGGACAGCAAAAGGATTATTGGACTGGAACTACAGGCCGTTGGACGAAATAGTCAATTCAGATAAGACAACAAAAAGTATTGATTATAGACTTAACACTGGGTTGAATTATAAAATACTTGATGGTTTAAAAGCAAGTTTGTTATACCAATATGGTAGAACAAATAGCAATACAGCAGGCTTAAACAATCAGAAAAGTTATTTTGCCCGTAACCTGATTAACTACTATTCGGAGATTACCGCATCCAATACTGTAAAGCGTCCTATTCCATTGGGGGGTATTCTGGACAAGAATGATGTGATAATTAATGTGCACAATTTTAGGGCACAATTGAATTACGATCACACATTTGCAGAAAAGCATGAAGTTAATGCCCTTGCCGGTTATGAAATTCGGGATCAACATACAACAGGTTTCAGAACCAGACTATATGGTTACGATGATGAACATGCTACATCCCAATTGGTAAACTATGTAGACAAGTTTCCGACTTATGTCTTTTCAAGATATACCTTACAGATACCAAATATGGATTTGACTACTGATCTTACCGACCGCTTTGTGTCCCTGTATGCAAACGGAAGTTATCTGTATAACAAAAAATATCTGCTCACTGGTTCCGTTCGATTCGATCGAAGTAACATATTTGGTGTAAGTACCAATAATAAAGGAGTACCGCTTTATTCTATTGGTGCTGCATGGAGTATGCATAAGGAAGCATTCTTTAATATGGCTTGGGTAAATGAGCTTAAAATCCGAACTACTTTTGGAACAAGTGGCAATGTGAACAGGTCGATTTCCGCTCTAACTACAATCAACTATGGTAGCACACCTTACTACTTAAATGGTCAACAATATGCTACAATAAGAAATGCACCGAATCCAGATTTACGATGGGAACGGATTGGTACATTGAACATGGGTTTAGATTTTTCCATAATAAAAAACAGGGTTAATGGTTCGGTCGACTGGTATCAAAAATGGGGAGATGATATTATTTCAACAATTCCTTATGCACCACAAACGGGGTTTACTGAATTTACAGGTAACTATGCTAAAACATCTGCATCGGGTTGGGACATTGATCTACATTCCAAAAATGTAATTGGTTCATTTAATTGGAATAGTGATCTACAGATATCCGTTTCAAAAGATCAAATATCAAAGACAAAACTTTTGCCAACGGTTGGAGGATTTAGCATATTGACCGCATCAGACGGTGGCAGTATTTATCCAGTTGAAGGAAAGCCTTTATACTCTGTTTATGCCTATAGATGGGCGGGGCTTGATGCCAATACCGGAGACCCACAAGGTTATGTGAACGGAGCAATTAGCACAAATTACGTAGCCATGCAAAATGAAATAGACAATGATATCACTAAGCTCAATTTTATAGGAACTGCGCGTCCAAAAATATATGGAGCATTTAGAAACACTTTTAGTTATGGTCCTATGTCACTTTCTGCTAATATTTCATACCGTTTTGACTATTACTTTCGTAGGCAGTCTGTAAACTATGATCTGATAAACAAAGGAACCATCTCACATGGGGATTTTTCTCAAAGATGGTTGAAACCTGGCGATGAACAAAGGACAAATGTCCCATCAATGCCAACCATAGGAGCATCTCCCTCAAGGGATGGCTTCTATATGTTATCAGACGTTCTCGTCGAGAAAGGTGATCATATCCGGTTACAAGATATCACATTAGCTTATAATGTCAATAAACAATCGATTTCCTCCTTACCATTTACTAACCTAAGATTATTCTTTTATATGAATAACCTTGGGCTTCTTTGGAAGAGTGGAAAATATAGGGAAGATCCTGACTATTATCGAGCCGTTTATAGTCCTGTACGGACTGTATCCCTAGGTATAAATGCAAACTTTTAACCTGTACGATCATGAAATCAACAATACTATATTTACTCACATTAATAGCATTTTCTGGCTGTCATAAAGCATTTTTGGAAGAACCGACTTCAAAATCGCTGGTCATTCCAAAAACCTATCAAGATCTTAATGCTTTACTTCAAAGTAACATGAATTCTGGTGCTTTCTTTAGTATGATTGCTGATGGTGATTTTGATCTTACAGATGAATATTTGTTATTGACTGCGCCAGTGGAAAAGACTACATATTTATGGAAAGCAGATATCTATGAGACATTGAAATTTCATGGGGCATGGAGATTACCATATCTACAAATACTTAACACAAATGTCGTTTTAGAAGGTTTGAAAAAATTAAACACGTTAGACGCCTCACAGCAAAACTTGAATACTTTGAAAGGTAATGCGTTATTTTTTAGAGCAATGGCTTATACTGAACTTGTCTTAAATTTTACCCCTCCGTATAAACCATCCGAAGCACAAGATCAATTGGGATTGCCGATTCGGACATCATCAAACGTTTCGGAAATCAAACAACGATCCAATCTGAAAGAAACAATGGAGTTTCTTCTAAAAGACCTTCAGGAAGCTAGTTCTTTACTTCCTGAGAAGGTTTCAATAATTAGTCTGCCAGGAAAGGCAGCGGCTTATACATTACTGTCAAGAACATACTTAGGAATGCAGGAATACGATAAGTCATTGACTTTTGCAAAGGAAGCTTTAAAAATCCAAAGTGATCTATTAGATTATAATGATATTCCATTGCAGCTACCGTTTACTTTTAATGATCCATTCGTAAGTTCTAATAAAGAAGTTTTATTTTATCAAGGCGGAGAGACTATCATGTTTGTAGGAAAATCCGCTCAATTGCGTGAGGAAATTTATGATTCTTACCAATTGAATGATCTACGCAAAACAAGATTATTTGATAACAACCGAAATTTTATTGGCAACTATTCTGGAACAAATGCTATTTTTTCCGGGATAACCAATAGTGAAGCTTGGCTGACAGCAGCGGAATGTGCTGCTCGATTAGGTAAAATGGAAGAAGCATTAAATTACTTAAATAGTCTATGTAAGAAGCGATACGACAAAACCTTCACACCTTATCAATCGGTAAACAAGAAAGAAATTCTCAAATGGATATTAGAAGAACGACGAAAAGAATTGATAACACGGAGTCGATGGTTTGACCTTCGAAGATTAAATCTTGATCCGGAATTTGCCGTAACATTGACCCGAAAATATAAGGGAGATATCTATACACTCCCTCCAAACAGTAGTCGATATACTTTCCCAATCCCATCCGAAGAAATAGATTATTCAGGTATTACACAGAATGTGAGAAATGATAATGATTAAATAAGATGAAAAAATCAAGCTCCTACATATATTTATCCATAGTCATAGTGTTACTTATACTATCACCTATGTTATCATCGGCACAGAAAACCATTGAATATAGCAATATTAAAGTTGGTGACACTGCCCCCGATATTCTCTTTAATAATCTAACTAAATACAAAACAAGTGAACAGAGATTGTCTAACTTTTCTGAAAAACTCTTAATTATAGATTTCTGGGCCACTTGGTGTTCGCCCTGTGTTGGAATGTTGCCGCGTATGGATTCTTTGCAAAAACGATATAAAGATGATTTAATTTTCATATCAATAACGGATCAATCCAGATTATATGCAGAGCCTTTTTTGGAAAAACTAGAAAAGAATAATGGTAATAAATTCGATATTCCAGTAATTTATGGTGATACAACAATACGAAAATTATTCCCACACAAATTGATTCCACACTATGTATGGTTAGACGTAAAGACTCGAAAAGTGGTGAGTATTAGCGGCCCACAATATATTTCAAGTGGAAATATTGAACATTTTTTGAAAAACGGCTATTTAAATCAAATACCAGAAAAAAATGATCGACGTTTGGACTATGATAAATCCAAACCTTTGTTTAGTTACCTGATGGGCACGAATGAAGAGCAAAATAAATATTCGCCTATGCAATATTCCGGTTTTTGGCCTTATATACCTGAACTTAACGGCGGAGTTACTGCACATTTGTGGGATTCTTTAAACAATAATCGAATTACTGTAAGAAACGAATCAAAACAGCAATTAATTCAATATGCATTTGGAGAAGGCCGAAAGTTCTTTCAAACTAACTCAATATTGTTAGAATCAAAAGATAAAGATAAGTTACACACTGAACTGTCTGATGAGCCATTCTATAAATGGAGAGAGGAAAATGCTATTACTTATGAAATCAACGTATTGCCTAGCAACAGAGACCAGATCTTTGAAATGATGCGTACGGATATTGTAAATTATTTTAGTGAATATGATATTCGAATTGAGAAAAGAAAAGCGAATGGGTTAGTATTGGTGAGTACAGGATCGAATGAAGTGGCTTGTTCCAAAGGAGGAAAACCAAAAGTTATAAAGGATCAGTTTGGCTATCATGCTATTAATATATCCCTAGATGCATTTTTTCAAAATCTTTCATTTTATTACCTGACAGACGCTCCCGTATTGATAAACGAAACTTCCATAGACTTTAATATTGATGTTGATCTGGAAGTTTTAAACTTTATGGATCTAAACCAGTTAAACAAAGAATTGGGAAAGTATAATTTGAAATTTGTTGAAAAAGAGGCCTTGGGAGAATTTTTAGTGATTGCTGATAAGCATTAACATTAAGGGACAGTAAATCACACTGTCCCTTAATGAATGAATTCAATTATGGCTTCTTAGTACCTCTTTGAATATCTGTAACTGTAGCACCGGGAAATTCTTCATAACCGATACATGCTCTCTGAGAATTAGCAACACATTCCGGAGTGCCAGTCAATGGCTCCCAGTGTTCTGGCTGTCCGGCAGGTGCGGTATTCATTACATTTGGTGAATTTGTAGCATTGCTTGCTACTACGGCTCCGCCGATTCCGAAAGTTGCTACTGCTGCGATTGCTATTGATTTTAATTTTTGCATGATTGTAAATTTTTAAATTGAATAATAGTTAGTTAAAGTATATCATACACAACGCGCATGACTTTAGGTGAAGAAAAAAGGAGCCTACTCGTTTCTACAGGTTTTCGGCTTCCCCTGTTTTCTTATTTTGTTTTATGTATGCTTCATACTTATTGCGTCAAAGGAGCGCTGTTGAGGTTTTATATAAGGTTCAACCAGGGCTAAGATGCCCATCAGAATAAATGTAAGATTGAAATAGATATGGTTCTTCCAGCTCAGCTTCGATATGATACCGCCACAGGTGCATGGCACTTCGCTTCGGTAAAAGTTTAATATCACTATAATGTATATCGTAAATACTGTCAGTAATGCAATGGATCCATACAGCGCATATTTTCGGGTTGTGGAGAATAGCAGTAGTACACATAATGCAAGTTCTATAATTGGCAACCCGTACCCAAACCAAGTAGCAAATGGAGCCACGAACGGACTATTAGACAGTTGCTCAATACCATTATCAAGTTGTAGAAACTTGTATACTGATGTGTACAACCAGAGCAGTGCAATGAAGTACACAAAAATCTCGGACAGAATTTTACGAACTGACATACGTGCTAAAAATGATATGAACGAACAATGCCTACTATATTACAGGTTTTCGGCTTTCCCTGTGTTTCATCAATTATGAAGTTTAAAAGCTCGTGCTTAAGGTGTAAATCGCAATATCGCCTGACCGCAGGCCATTGCTGGATACCACCTTGCTGTTGTCGTAGCACACGGACTGCAATTTTGGTTCAGTGCTGTATATGTAAAAGTCAATGGCAGGCCGCAGGGAGGTTCACCAACTATTCCAGCAGGTGGCTGACAAAGGATAGGGCCGGACGGAATCCTAGCACCCACAATGCTTTTAGCTGCGGTCGTAGGGTAAGTGCCGCCCAAAGGAATAGAGTTATTGTAGTTGTGGACTGCACCCGGGTTAATGGCAAACAATGCGCTTTGGTATTTATTACCACAGATGCAAAGCTCGTCGCCGAAGATTATGTAATACTGGACGCATTGCGTTTGGTTTTCTACCCTGAGTGCACGTGCCTGAGAAAAGGCCACAGCGGAAATAAACATCGCAATAAGAAAAGAAAAAAGCTTTTTCATACAATTTGAATTAAGGTGAAAAAAAGGTGAAATTAAATGACCAGTTACAAAGCAACCAGTTTTAGAAATGAAGAGAGTTATGTATTGTATTCTACAGGTTTTTGGTGTACCTGTTTATTTCATTTTATTAAAAACCACCTGAAATTAAGTGCTACTTTCTTATGGACATTTGCTATCTGCCCCTTCGCTTACTTCATTTACACTTTTAACAGATTCGACTCAATAGGCTCAAAAACGGTGATTTCTACAAGATTTAGGCTTATATATGTTGGAAAAGTAGGGAATTCCTGTATTGTATATATTATTGTATTTCCGAACTTTGTTATATATAAAACCGGGGTTAACCTGGTTCTATTAACTAACTCCCACAACCGAAGCAATGCCGGCCATTGCCTACCCGCTCACTCTTGGAAATTACAGGAAACTAAAATTGAAGTTCCCTGTAATATCGGCTACTCGAAACAGCTAAAAATATGCGTGCTGTTAGAAGTAGTGGTAGTCGTAGGGTGTTGTGTGCTCTTCACATTATCTTTCGGCGATACTTTTCCAAAGCTAAATACAGCCTTGCTTACGAGCATTGTTGTAAAATTTGATTTTTTCATACGGTGTGTTTTTTTGATTTGTATACCAAAATTAATTCAATAACCATGACGATTTTAGATAAAATGATAAACCCCACTTTTAGGCCGGTGAAAGTACCTTTTAGCGATTTTAACACCGAAATCCGACTAACATTTAAGCAAAAAACTGCCCGTTTTATTAAGCATTTTCTTATTGTTGCCTGTTTTATCTTCATAGAAATTACCCCTGAACTATTCGGAAATGAAGAATTTGACTATTGGAAGTATCTTCCCTTTCATCTATTTGATGTAATCCTATTCTTCATCCTATTTTACTACTATTTTCCTTTTGTATTGAGGAATTACAAAAAACCAGCATTGCGGTTTGTTTCAGGAATTGGTGCAGTATTCGGCTATGGAATCTTGCTGCATCTATTTGAAAGTGCTTTTAAATATGTAAAAACTGGTTTACTGGAGTTTAATTGGACATTTCGTTCTTTCCATTATAGTACAGCCAGGGGAACACTTATTAGTCTTATTGCCTACCTTCTATCCAATAATAAATATGTTGTACAGGTAGAGCGGGAAATCGCTGCAAGGCGAACGCGGGAGCTGGAGCTGAACAACGACCTTTTACGTGCGCAATTGGATCCGCACCTGGTTAACAATGTTTTGTCCGTCTTGTATGACCGGATACTCAATTATAGTGAGGATGATACGGAAATCATCCGGCTATTGTCAGGACTAACTTCACATGCTATCGGCCAATCTGATGATAAAGGACATATTAGCCTTATGAGAGAAATAAATAACATCAAAGATTATATAAGGATGCAAGAGCTGTGCAAAGAAAAGCACATTAATGTAGCATGGAAGGAAGATATTTTTGAGGAAATTACTTTACCGCCGAAAATTTTACTGGAGCCAATCATAAATGCCCTTAAATATGGCGAGATCAGCGATACGAAGCCTATAGAAATTTCGATTTGTCTTTCAAAAGAAAAGGTATTGTCTTTACGAACCTTCAATTATAAAGCAATCGTTATGGGTATGCCCAGTCATTCCGTTGGCTTAAATAATCTAAAAGAAAGATTGCGGCTTAACTACCCCGATAAGCATACCTTATGTATTGAAGAAACAGACACCACTTTTGAATTAAATCTAAACGTAACATTATGCCACTAAAATGCTTTGTAATCGACGACATTCCGGCCATAATCAGGTTAATCAAACGGTTTTCAGAACAGAGTGAATTTACCACATTTCTTGGTGGTGAAACTGATGTGCTAAAAGCCATGAAGTTATTGCTTGCTGGAGAGATAAAACCGGATGTAATATTTCTTGATATTGAGATGCCAGGTGTTTCAGGTCTTGACCTGATCGAGCCATTAAGCAAAATTGCGGATGTAATCCTGATCAGTGGACACAAAGAATTTGGCCAGCAAGCATTTGAACAAGGTGCTACAGCTTATATTTACAAACCGTTTGATTTGGCAAAATTTCAGGAAACGGTTCAAAGGATTTTTAATAAGAAAAATATGCCGGATACTGTTAAGACAGCACCGGCACCTTTTTACTATATTCCCGGTGATGGTAGAGAAGTTCGTATCCGGCTAAAATCAGAAGAAATCTGGTTTGCTGAGACTACAGGGAATTTTACTGTGGTCAAAATGATTGACAACACTTCCCATATCTGTAATCTTACCCTTACCGAACTGACGGAATTACTTCCCTCACCGCATTTTATTCGAATAAACCGATCTACACTTATTAGCTTATCTAAGGTGGAGTTTTATGATGCAAAAGACATACACCTGGAAAAGGGCAAAGTATTTACATTCGGCGATTCCTATCGAAAGGAATTCATTCGGTTGATACGGCAATATGGGATGCTACATTGACATTTTTCGATTCTCTCTTTTGGTATTGAAGGTATATATTGTAAAAGATCATTTCATAGGTCCGTTGATGGTCCGCAAAAAGTCGATTGATATGCATGTGCATCAGATCGGTGAAAAAAGGAGCCTGTCTCCTTTTTGGACACTGCTCCAATAGGGAAACAATCATTGCAATAAATTCTTTCTCTTTCCTTGTTGGTTTGCCGAAAGGAATTTTAAAGTGATCTTTAATATATTTATTCAAGGTCTTAAAAGAAAGCGGCTGCAGCTGATGTTCTTTTTCTAAAGTCATTCTGATAAAACTTGTCCATTCGCTAAAACGTTTCTCACTGATTATTCCAGCCTGCCGTACACCTTCAATTGTACGAAAACAGTGTTTGAATTTGTTTATTTCATCTGTGCCTGTTTCTAATATTGAGAGGACAAGCTGTGAACTTTGCCAAAAAAGCTTTTCAACATTGTCAATGCCAACTACATCATACCTTTCGAGTTCCCGCTGGTAGGTACTTATCCTGATATCTTTGACAATACCATTGCTATAATATGACTTTATTTCGTTGTTCAGGAAATTGGTTATCCCGGAGAGACATTTTTCATCTGCTTTGATACGTAGCCTTAAGTGTTCCCCCTGCTCGTTGTAGCGGATAAAGAACCATTTTTCAATTGCTGTTTTATAGGTGTTAAGCAAGTTTGTTATTGGACCTAACAGTATGTTATCAGCAAAAAGTGGATGGACAAAAATATCAAAGTAGGCCCAATCCTGTAAAGGCAGGTAATCCCTGTCCTTTGTAAGTGTATCATGAATTACAACGGCACTACCAGGGTACAGTTCCTGATTATGATAGACCGGAATAATTACCTGATTAACAAAGGCAGCATTATTGCCATCTTTAACCATTGGATCTTTTGGTAAGTGTAGTTCTTCAATTGTTATTTCATCTTGTCTACGTACCTCTGAAATGAAAAGATCCATTTGATATGGATTTTCAAGGTCATAAACGGTAGGCTCCTCTCCTTTTAGTATTTTGATCAAATTGCCAAAATTGTATTCTTTTAATAGCTGCTTTATCCTGGCTGCCACTTCTTCATCGGAATACTGTTTATAGTCCTTTCTCTTCACACTGATTTTTGGTAAGGAAATAATGATATTCTTATAAATTATTTGAGGATAATAACTAAGACCAGGCAATAGTCTCACAATATCAAATGACAGATCGGGCCAAACACCATAAAAAGCCAGATCATATAAGAAGCGAAAAACCGGCAATTGACTTCTTCGGTAATTATAGGCTGATGACATCCGGGGGACAACCCGTTTACCTAAACGCTCTGACCGAAGTACAATAGAGTCGCCCGAAATTGAAATATAAAGATCATCAAGGCTCAAAGGTTCCTTAACCCCCGGATAACAGATAAGATTAACTTCCTGCTCATAGAGCAGAGGCCTCCTGTTAATATTATCCACCGTTAATTCATCATGGTAAGCAATATCAAAAAATACAATATCAGGATTTGCCTGTTCTTCAATGGAGACAAGGTCTTTGGCATATTGGTATGCATCACCCCCACACAAAGAGAACCTTCCCGCTAATTGGTTAGCGGTATGCCCGCCAATGCGTTCAAGATGAAAATGTTCATCGACAATACTACCGATGACAGAAAAAGTATTCGGTAGTTTGTTCTTCATTTCTTTGTGATATACACGGTTAGGGATCATAGCAAGATCAATGATATCGCCCTTACTAAACATTAAACCAGTTTTAAGGAACTCCAAAAATCCCGACACCTTTCTTACTGGTTCCTCTTGTCCCTGATTTAGGAGAGAGTCTATAATTTCAGTCGAATTTTCTTCTTTATATAGATTCCCATAGCCAACACCCAACTGCGGATCAAGGGCTTCCATTAGCCGTACATGCTTTCTATCGAATAGCTTCGTATATAGGCTTATGAATTCTGTAATATGTTTTGTATTCGTTTCCTGTGGCAGAATCTTGGAAAGCAAATCAATAAGCCCAGGAAGATGCTTAAACTGTTCATTGGAAATAGATGCTTTGTCAAAGTTTAGCTGGGTAATGGTATAACACGCATTGTAATTGAATGTGCCTATTCTTGAAAAATACTCCTGCCCCAATGTATTCGGGTCAAATTCTGTGATAATAAGATTGGAAAGAATCATTGCTTCTATCAAAGCTAATAATTGGAAACGTTCTATCTGGCTTTCTAGTTTCTTCAGTAACTCATTTATTTCAAGTGGTGCGGGTAATGATTTCAATAGCAACAGGATTTCGTTGGTAGCTTCCACATCAACAAGTTCAAAGGATTCATTATTTTCCTTTCGCCTGACATATCTGATCATATCGACTACCTGATAATACGTACTGTTAGCAATAAGTTTTAGATTCTTGGCAAGGACATCACTAAAAACGTATTCCACTTGGCTTGAATATTTCCAATCTGTAAAAGAATGGATGGTTCTGATATTTTTGATACGCACCTGCGATATTTTGTTATCTGAAATTTGGGCGATTCCAAAAGCAGAAAATGTCGCAAAGGGCGTGCTTCTATACTTCGCACGATTAAAGTATTTTAAAAGTGTATGGATAATTTTAGTTTGTTCCTGATAAAGGGTCTTAGGAGTAAGATGAGATACCTTTTGATAAAATTCGGGGGAAGCACTTTCTATGGATCGCAACAAATCATCCCAAACATCTTCAAGTTTGGCGTTAAAAGGAAACTGCGGGACACGGATCATCAATTGGCTGTATATTTTCATAGCTTAACTTTTTTCTTGTCAAGCTACCCAATCTGAAGACTTTGATTGTTAGTATGTATTTAAACCACCAGTTTTGGCAGTTGAACCCTGTATTTGAGTATTTGAATTCCTAGAATAAAGGATCAATAAATATCAAAAAGCATTAATTTTAAAGTACTTCACCATAAAACTGAAATAGTTCACCCTTTCATATCTTCTATTTCGGCATTTCGTAAGGGCCAAAATTTTTCTTACCAGCGCCCAGATTGACATTTTTGTCTCATTCACAAATGACATTTCACCAAAAAAATGCAGATATGAAAAAGTTTACGAAAGAGCTGTATAGCAAGATGCAATCGACCATCCAAGAGATTTCCAACAGCGGAGTATCAGGCTTTGATTATTACAGAACCTGCTATCATGAAATGCTTGAAATCAGTAAAAAATTAAAGTCGTATATTCTAAACTACCGATTTGCGGATCAACAGGAAGAAATTGAATTTTTTAAAGATGTAAAGCCAAAATTTCAATCCAGACTCATGTATTTCAATGAGCTTATCCAGGTGGAAATTCAAAAGCCGTTGATATCAGAAAAAAGAATGCTGGCAAAATATTACCGGAGATCTTCGGCTCATTATGCTGCATTGGCAAGCAGAAACCAGCTATTCCTGCACTATATGCGCTCCAATTATGAAAGTGGAGATCATCTACTCTTTGTCAGGTCGAATGAAAATTTCGATTTTATAAATACTGACCTGGATCTTGACGAAAAATACTCTACTCCTGCCAGTACCGAGTTGTCAAAGTTAATATCCTACGAATTAGTCATTGAACACCTGGCGGAAAAGGTTAATGAGCTTATTTCAGTTAAAGGTAATGATACCGGGTTCAAACACAAATTAGTCTGGGAAGGGCCAAAGGTTGGCTTAATAGAAATTGGCTATGCAATACATGAATTAGGTGCGGTAAAGGCGCCTGTTGCACAAATTATGGAAGGTTTGCAATTTCTTTTCAATACTGATTTAGGCCAGTTTTATCGTGTATTTCAGGACATGAGGATTCGGAAAGGGAGCCGCACCCTATATTTAGATGATGCAATAAGGGCGATAAACAAAAGAATGGATGAAACCGACCTGAAACTAAAGAAATAGAAATTGTTTTTTTTCATTGGCTGAGTCTTTACAGGCGGCCGGAGGCCGCAACTAAAAGGAGTGCCGCAGGATTTTATTCTATGTTGACCGAAGGGAGGCATAGTATAAAATCCTGAAACGGCACGGACTGCGGCAATCGACGCACAAGCAAGTGAAATGACAGACTGTAACACGTCAGAACACCAGCTTCTGTGACAACAGAAGTGGTGGTTCTGTGGTGCAACCCAACTCTTGCCCTTCGCAAGTGTTGGGTTGGTCTGGCATTATGCTTGCAGTGCAAGAGCGACCGCAGACCTATTTTAGATTAATTAATGAATCTTTCTATCATTCTCTTTTTAAATTCGAGATCATATTTAAGGCTACTCACTTGCTGTTGTGCTATTAAATATTTATTCTTTTCCGTTAGGTATTCGAAATACGCAATTAACCCGGCACCATACCTTACCTCAGCGGCTTTAAATGCATTCTTTGAATGATTGTATTGGCTATTGGCATTATCATAGCGCTGCTGTGCAAGCTGGTAATCTGTACAGGCTGCATATATATCTTTTTTGAGCTTTTGTAGCCCCTCTGCATTGGCAATGTAGGCTTTTTCAAGTCCTATATTTGCAGTTTTAATCGCATTTCTTGCTGTGAAGTTATTGAATAGCGGGATACCTAGACTTACGCCAAAAGAATGGGAAAGATTAGAGCTAAATTGTTTACCAAAATTCATTAATCGCCGATCTCCGTTAGGCAGGTACTCGTAAAAGGAAGATGAATAATTGGTACCCGTGGAGTAGTAGGTACTAAGCGATGGTAAGCTTATGGCCTTTACTACCTGTATTTGTTTTTTGGCTAATTGTACTGCATATTCATTCGATTTAATACTATGGAAGGTATTTAATGCCGAGTGATATACTTCCTCTGGAAAATAAATTTTAGGCTGATTGCTACCCTCTGTAATAGTATATGTAATTCCGATAGGTGTTTGAAAATCGAAATTCATTATCGCTTTCAATTCGAGAAGGGCCTGCTCATAGTTCAGTTTAGCTTGAAGATACATGCCGCTGTCCAAACTGAGTTGATTTTTTGCCTGTGATACTTCCAGCATATTGCTTTTTCCGGCACTCAATAATTTCTCCATTCTCTGGTTATTATTATTGCTTAGCTCTATCTGATACTCCAAATTTGCGATCTCTTCCTTTGCCAATAGCCCACGAAGGTAAGCTGTAGTTATATTGAGAATGATGTCATCCTTTAATTGCTTATAATCTTCATCCGACTTTAAAAGGCTTAACTGACTTTTCTGGATATTATATTTCTTCTGAAACCATCCAAATAGCAATACGCCTGCGCTTCCGCTTAAACCACTGTAATTGTATTGGGTGTTTTCAAAAGCATTCGTGGTCGGGTTGATGGAGCGCCCCAGACTTGTTCCAGCACTGGTTGATAAGCTAAGGTTAGGATATCGGGCGCTTTTCGTCGTACTCTGTTCGATAAAAAGAAGCTTTTTATCCAGTTCCGTTTGCTTAATCGTCAGGTTGTTGTCAATGGCATAATCTATACACCTTTCCAGTGTCCAAATTGAATCCTGGCCAAAGCTGTTAATAGAAACGGAGATAAGGAATAATAGTAAAAGCCTTCTCAAAACTGCGTGTTTTAGGTTATTTTTTTATTGTTTTAATCAGGTCGTAGTAAAGGCTTTCCGCTAATCGCAGATCTTTTGTTATGATTTCGGTATTCGCAATCAGCCCCTCCACAAATGGAATATCTTTTTTGTAATTGGTTTTTAGGTCATTTGGCAAAATAACTTTCGCCAGATAAAAACCACTATCCGTGGGAACAGGGCTTATGTACTCCACTTTTCCAGTCACTGTACCAAACTGCTGCCAGGGATAAGCATCAAATTTTAGGATTACCTTCTGACCTATTTCCACTTTACCGAAATTGTTTTGAGGGATCAATGTTTCCATATACATTTCACTTTTGGGGGCTACTATATATGCAATTATTTTACCCGCTTCGAGGTTTTGGTTTTGTTGAAGAAAGGAAGAAAAAACCAGTTTTCCCGTAGAGTTTGCTATCAAAAGGAAGTTTTGTTTCCAGGTTTCTATTTTGCTTTTAATATTTAAAACGGCCTGTTCAAATAAGGATTGCTGTTTAATGACTTCATTATCCAGTTCTGTTAACTCCTTGTTTATGGTGTTGATTTGGGATTCATTTCCAATATAGCCCGTTTTTATGGCTGGCTCGCTCATTTGCTTACTAATGTATTGACTCGAAAGGTCTCTATATTCTTGTTCAGATATTAATTTTTCATCTAAAAGCGCCTTATTCTTGTCGATTGTCGTTTGCGTTAGATTGAGATCCTTTTGTTGTAAGCGTTTCTGGTCGTTCAATACAGTTCTTGATTGCTGGGCGAAGCTTAAGTCGTTATTTAAGAGATGCTTCCTTTTTGAAACGTAATCCCCCAGAACATAATCCCGGTAAGGAATGTATGCTTGAACAAATGACTGGTAATCTCCCTGAAGCTCACCGAGATGTTGAAAAGACATCTTCATGTCCGTCTTAATATTGTTTAATTCATGCTGTTGCAGGTGTCTTTCCATATCCATTAGCAATTGTTCCAACTTTAAGACTTCATTATAATCGGCAGTGGTTTCTAATACTGCTATTACATCGCCCTGTTTTACCAGTTGGTTATCTTTTGCAAACAAGTGTGCTAATCGAAGATTTTGTTTCGGAATAATCGGCTTTGGGGCGTTTGTACCGGTAAGTTTTGAACGAGTAGGAACTGTTTCCGGGTATTTTATGAACCAGGTAAACAATCCCACGACCATTAATGTTATGCAAGTAACATAGGTTCCGTACTTAGAAATTAAATTTAATCTCATCATTTTTCAGATTTAGTTTCCTAGTTCAAGTTGGTTTTTGACCAGTTCGTAGTATTTTCCTTTTTGGATACTCAGCCTTTGGTGTGTACCTTCTTCGACAATTTCCCCTTGTTCAAGGACTACAATTTTGTCAGCATTTTTAACGGTGCTCAAACGGTGGGCAACAACTACTACCGTTCGACCTTTAAAAAAGGACTGGAGGTTTTCTAAGATCACTTTTTCGTTATTGGCATCGAGGGAGTTGGTGGCTTCATCAAAGAATAATATCTCCGGATCTTTATACACTGCTCTTGCGATAAGTATCCTTTGCCTTTGCCCCATGCTGATCCCTTTTCCTTCTAAACCAATTTTTGTATTAAATCCTAGAGGGAGTTCTTCGATAAAGGATAATATATTTGCCATTTTCGTTGCATATTCCAGCCGTTGATTGTCTGGCTCTTCTATGCCTACTGCAATATTGCCCGCAATTGTTTCATTAAATAGATAACCATCCTGCATTACTGAACCGATTGTACTTCTCCAATGCAGTGGAATAATCTGCTTTAGCTCTTTTACTTTAGGGGAAAGATCCTGATCAGCTTTATTGTCCGATATTACACTAATGGTTCCTTTGTATTTATCATCATAGAATTTCTGCAATATTTTCAGCAGTGTAGTTTTCCCACTACCACTCATACCTACAATGGCCGTGATTTTACCTGCAGGTATTTCGAGGTTAATATTCTTTAATACCCTTTCTTCGGCATTTGAAGAATAGCCGAAGTCTAATTGTGTTATTTTGAAACCAAATCCAATTGATCGATTTGGCATATTTGTAGTTGGCTGCCTTTCATCTTCTTCCTGGTGAATTTCATTCAAGCGCTCCAATGAAATTTTTGCATCCTGAAACTCTTGAATAAAGCCCGTGAACTGCTGAATAGGGCTATTTAAAGCCCCCAATATGTATTGAACGGCAAGCATGGCTCCGAGGGTTAATTCCCCTTTTATTACAGCTGTGGCAACTATTGCAGTAACGAGTAGATTTTTACCTTCATTGATAAATAATGCACCGGCGCTTTGCACCTGGCTTAAAGAAAGGTTTTTAAAGCTAATTGCAAATAGTCCCCGCTGTAATCTTTCCCAATTCCAACGGAATGTTTTTTCAGCATTGTGCATTTTGATTTCCTGCATTCCCTGTACCAGTTCCATTGTCGCCGAGTTTTCCTTAGAAGCTAATGCAAAATGCTTGTAATTCAGCTTTCTGCGCTGTTTTAAAAAGATCGCAATCCACAACATATACAGAATACTGCCGGTCAGGAAGATCAAAAAAACGGGCACACTGTATATTAACATTACAAAGGAATACACGAGTAGGTTAATCATCGAAAAGATTGTATTAATGCTATTTCCAGTCAGAAATCCTTCAATACGGTGTTGATCGTTGAGCCGTTGCATGATATCACCTGTTTGCTTGGTATCAAAATAGCTAATAGGAAGCCGCATCAATTTTTTCCAAAAATCGGTTAACAAAGAGAGGTTGATACGTGAACTGACATACAGGAGGATGCCCTGCCGCGAAAAATCAACAACGGTTCTACCCAACATTAATACAAACTGTGCTGCAAGTGCTATATAGACGAAATTAATATCCTGTGTATTAACACCCTTGTCTACAATTCCCTGGGTAAGAAAGGGAATAAGAAGCTGAAATAAACTTGCCGCTAATAAACCGAGGACAATTTGTAAAAAGTATCCTTTATGTTGATAAAGGTAACCTAACAGTTTACTCCAAGAAATTGCCTTATTCTGGTTTTGTTCTATTTCAAGGTCTTCTGTTGTTTTCCCAAAATCAGGGGTCGGTTCCAGAAGCATGGCAATTCCGATATTATTTTGATTGCCATGCCAAAGGCTCATAAATGTATCTGCATCTAATTTCATTAGACCTTCCGTGGCGGGATCAGCAATCCAAAATACGGAGCGTTCGATCTTTGAAGTTGGATTGGTCACTTTATGTAGCACTACATAGTGATCGCTATTCCAATGCAAAATACAAGGCATTGGATCTGTACGTATTTTTTCGGCCGTGGTTCTTACTTCCAACGTATTTATGCCCAACTTTTCAGCAGCATCTCCGATTGCAGCCATTGTGACTCCTTGCTTTCCTGTTTCGCAAATGCGACGAAGTTTATTAATACTATAATCCTTTCCGTGCTGCTTTGCTATTATTCTCAGGCAAGTTGCCCCACAGTCCATTTGGTCTAATTGTTTGTAAAAAGCGTACTTCATCAAGTCAGGTTGTTTAGCTTACATTGTATGGTTTGTGGCTTCAGTCTGCAATGACTACAATTGGTAATATTCAATTGCTTTTTGTTTTATTGGATTGGTACTCCATTCCTCCCACTGAGCGGAATAAGGGTCGTATCCGCATTTAAGCGGGGCACTGAATATATCTTCTGGATTGTCCAGGTAAGCTCTGCAATCGGTACATACGCGCCTGAATTCACAATCCCTGCATTTTGAAATTTCATCTTTGTTGATGCTCCATAGCTTTTTAAAGTTTGGATGATTGATTACCTCAGCAAGTGTGGTATCTGTTATAATACCAAAGCTTTCCATCATACTCGGACAGTTTTTGATATTGCCCTGGCTATCAACAGCGATTTTGCGGTTCAGGCAGGTATTGTATTCGAGGGATTCGGTGTAATGTTCAATTCCTAAGTTGAAATAAAATTCTTGTACAGCGCCACAGCTTTTAGCATCAATAGCTTTAGATGTGCATATCAGGTTTGTTTTGGTATTCTCTGAGTAGGTGTGTAGCTCTTTGCTGGCATTGTAAATTATTACTTCATTCAAGATTGCATATTTGTCGATAATTCTTTCTTGAATAAGGTTAATGTCATTTCCAAAGCTATTCACATCCAATACAAGGGATAGGCCATAAAAAGTATTAAGGGAAGCTATATAATTCAGAACTTCTTCAATCGACTCTATCTTTAAATCCAAGAAAAATCGTATTTGAAGCATGGAAGTACCTTTCAATCCGAGCTTGTAGATAAAGGAAAAGTACTGGTCTTTCAGGCTTTCATTGTAATCTATAATCGCATTATTAAAATAAAATGGCGTATCCCATTCTTTATACATTTCGATGGATTGCGTATTCCAGAATGACCATTCTTTTTCATCACAAAATTTACCAAAGCCAATTTCTTGCATCCATTCAAAAAAAACAACGATGTCATCCATATCATTGTCGGCAAATTCATTTTGAATAGCCATTAAGCTATTGTATTCGGTTGACTTTAGTAATGGGACTAATTCGCTGTCTATTGAATACATGGATGACCTGGAAACATTTTGTAACAGCGCATTTTGACTACCTACCGTTATTTTGCAATTCTTGAATATGTGAAAAAACAATTCCCTATAGTTTGACATCGAATCGACTTATTGCTTTGATTAGTTTATGTTTCTTTGAGCGCGGGTTTTTAATAGAGGAAATATTTATGGTATTGTTATGCTTGTTCTCCAATCCTATAGTTACTTTTCTTTCCTGAAGTGGTACATTCTCGCATTCGAGGTACCTGAAATTAAAAGGCATGGCATAGAGATCTGCAGGATTGAGGATACTATATTTTTTCCTTTGCATTGTTGATTAGAATTTTAGCAACTTCTCTTTCTATAAACTGGTTTGATAAAACACTTATGAAGTCAAGTTGGCCCACCGGATTTATTTCAAGGAAGACATATTCATAATCACTTGTTACCATGAAGTCTGCCGAGCCGCTTTCCAATTTTAGTTTTTTGGCTAGTTTTAATAATTTATCCTCTACCTCATCAGGAAGTTTTATGCTTGTAACCATCCTGTCCTCTGCATATTCGTTTGTACCCGACCTGATATCAATAGGTTGATTTATTTCATCGTAGAATGATATCGCTGCTGCAAAAGTTCTGCCCAGCATAAAAAAGACCCTCACTTCACATTTTCTTTCTATTTTCTTTTGGAATAAAGAAGGGAAGAACAAAGGATTATCATCTTTTATTATGTCGTCGATGGTAACCTCTTCCGTGCCCTGGGTTAGAAATACATTTTTGGTCAGGCAGAAGAAAGAATCTTTAATTGCTTTTGTGACCTGTTTACCTTCTCCTAGCATTTTACTTATTACTGTTTTATCAATGGTAACAATTGTTTCGGGTATAAGCAGACCTATATTTTTGGCTTCCTCTAAAACCGCTAATTTATTTAATTCATATCGTGTGGGGATATTAATGGTACGGACTTTTTTCTCTATTTGCTCATACATAAAATCCATTAATGTACCTGTTTCAGCATGTAGATAGTTTTGTAGTGTATTGTTCAATAATTCATCTTCCGGAAACACTTTATTTTTAATCGATGAGTTTCCCAAATCTCTTGTATAAATTGCTCCTCTTCTAAACCATATCAGGCTAAATTCTTCAAAAAGGTTCCTCTTTTTGTCTTGATAACTTAAGATGATATGACTATCCTTGTTTTGAGAAATTTCTAAACCCTCAAAATACAAAGGCTCTCTATCACTGTTTATCCTTTCAAAGTCAGCCTGATAGTAATCTAGCCATTGGCAAACCTTATCTGCGGTTGTATCACCAGTTTCGGTTATAATCAAAATCTTCTTTGCCACGATATAAGATATATTTTATGCCTTTATCCTTTAGAATTTGCTCATAGCTCTCTTCGAAATCTCTGTCAGGTATACTTTCAATTTCAGGATATTCAAAACCATCTGAATGGAATAAAAATGCATATGAAACAAACTTTGCGTTTTCATATACATCGTTTAGATACAATTGCTTTCTGCGGTCATTAATGGTTTTTAAAAGATTGTCTTCGATTTTAAATATATAACATGACTTTGTAAATTGGGTAGAAACTGATCCCCCATATAAGCCATATACTTTATTGCACTGTTGCTGTTCAGGCCAATTAGATTGGGCATCTAAGTAATAGCTTGTACAATACCTGTCATATAAATAAGCGACTGATGGAGCATATAATATACCTTGTTTTGCGCACGAATCAATTAATTCTTTGTCGTAGTAGCCCCAAGGAGAGCAATGCCTTAAAATTATCAATAATTCTTGGACGGCAGGATAGCCTATTGTTTTTTCCAGGTTCTCATTTTTCTTTACTGCCGTTCTAAGTAAATCACAAACCTCTTTGAAATTTACGGAATCGATCATTTTAACTGCAGGCAACAGCGCTTTAGATTGAGTGTAAGGAATAGAAATTGAAAGTTTTTCCGGTAATGTTCTAATTGCCTGATCTTTGATTAACGCATCACTAATTAGATTAACCGCCAAAGGATCTTTGCCTGGCAAAGAGTCTTGATTTTTATTAATTACAAGATTGACAAAAGGTGAGTAGGCCGGTATATTTCCGTAACGTTCATGAACGGAAATACCTCTGGTTCCAATTTCTGCCAATAGTTTTTTAATATAATTGCCATCCGGTTTCTTAGAACGAACTGCTGCATATAAAGCGTTATTCAAATCGGTAAAGAATGCCGATTGGATGTCCTTGAAGGCAACTTTAAATAGTTCATTTGCTTTTTCATAATTACCTTGACAGACTTCGCTTGTTGCCTTTTGGGACATTAAGTAATATTGCTCTAAATTATTATTTGCATAGCTATCCATTGTAAAAAGTAATGCCAAGGAGAGGGTTAACGTTTGTAGAATCTGCATGTTTTAATTTTAATGAATTATAAAAACTCCACTGCAAATTATCCGGATAATTTGCAGTGGAGGTACTTACTTTAGATTAGCCTACCTCTTTCAACCATTGAGCGTAGTCATCAGATTTCATATAGTTATCTAATGTTCCCCAAGATGAGCCAACGAGTCTGGTTTTACCATTTAAGGTTAAATCACCACAGTAATCCCAAGAGGACCCATCAGGTAAATTCTTTTTACCGCCGTCGGTTCTTGTTGGAGTTGCACCACCTGTGATATGACGTGTTTGATTTTTGGAAAGTGCATCGTTTTTATACTTTCCATTCTTTAAACTTTCAAGTAACATATTGTTGATATTAGTTTAGTTTTTCTCCCCTGTCTTGAACACCAATGGGGCGAATGTTCGGCGTTTCCCTTGTTTATTTATTCTTAGGTCTAATTCAAGGCAAAGACCGCAACTATAGCTATGAGTATCTTAGTCCATACTTTTTAGAAGTATCGCAATTGTTTAGTGATATTGGTTGGGATATGGGTTTATGGCAAATTGCCTCCGCAAGCAAGAAGGTACAGGTTAGGTCTTTAGTTTTTTAACGTAACAAGATTTGATGATAGTATATCTTGCTGTGGATGTGGCAACAATATTAATTAGATTTTTTATATTCACTAAATAAATTAGCAATAAATATTCCCGATTTGCGCTACCTTTGTTTTGCAAATCAAAACTTTTTATGAATATCAATGAGTTAACTGCATCCCGTATTAAAACTTTACGCGCTCAAAAAGGTCTGACTATCGAAGCGGTAGCGGATGGCCTGGAAATTTCTAAAAGTGCCTATTCGCAGATGGAAAATGGCCATGTGGAAATTACGTTAACGCGGATCGAGCTACTAGCAAAGTATTTCAATGTTCCTATAGAAGAAATCATTGAATCTTCTACAACCAATCATCAAACTTTCACTGGTAACAACGGCGGTACCAACGGAAATAATAACAGCAATAACAACAATAATGCTAATAATAGAAGCACGGTCAATAATTTTTTTTCCAACAACGAGGAAAGTTTAGATGCCATGTTGAAAGTTGTAAAAGATGTCTTACAAGGTAAAACAAATCAACCTTAGATTCTTTCGCTTTTAAATGGTTCAAGAAATAAACAAAGAACTTCGATTTCTGATTTATGTAGTTTAAAACAGATTAAAAAGGAATGACGAAGATATTTAAAGCAAAATAAATCACCAATAGGGGAATTCCCGTATTTTTTTGCGTGAAGGATAGCCGTGGCATCCTTTTGTATGCCCAAAGCATACAAAAGATATAACAGATAGCCTGGCCCGCATGGTCGGGTGGTGGGCTACAGCGCCGCAGAAGCGCGGGCATGGGCACGCCCAATCATTACTAAAATCTCACTTTTACCCCTAAAAGTTTCCTGCTTTAACTACCCTTAGCGATACAATCTGAATTTTTTTAAAATATTTTATAAAAAATTTTGCTGATTTTTCTGGAAATGGGGTAACTCCAACCTTGGGAATACTTACTACACGAAAATGTGTCCTAATCAAAGGTTCTGTAATATTCTATATTTTTTTTGACCTTTTGTAGTACCGTCCCACCTTATATTTTTTCAGTTTTTAAACATTCCCAACCTTGGACATCGGTGTCAAAAGACCTTTTGATATCGAGCCATCTTTGCATTGTAAACAGAATTTAAAACTAAAAAAATCAACACAATGTTCAGCAACATTACATGGTTACAGTTTTTAGTCGTACTGATCGGCGTATTGGTATTGTACTACATCATCTATTTCATCCGCTTCCGATTCAATGGAATGCTGGACAAATTAAACAAGAAAAGTGAAGCTTACGAGCTTGATATCTTCGAGGGAAGAGAAACGGATGAGGAAACGAGAAAGCTCGATGAGCTTGAAATTATCATCAATGGGATAAAAACAGACATATTGGATAAGGCAGGAAAATCGGCAACAAAGGAGCAGCTTTTGGCTGCATTACCGGAAAAGGTTGCAGACTACGATGGGTTACATCAACCTGCCTACCGATATGCGCTGAACAACTATATCATTCAACAGACCAAACAACTATGCGGGGTAGAGATCGAGGAAGAGGAATTGGAGGAGTTATGGGACAATCTACCCCGCTAAATGATTAGAACTTTTTTCGACTAATGAATACAAAACAGCGAAACAGACTTATGGCTATTGTAGCAATGGCGGGTCTACTTACAATTGGTTCCTGCAATAACGATGCAGGTCTGGAATTACTGACTGAAAAGCAGGAAACAGTCAGCGGGATCAATGATGGCAGGGATAAAGATGCAAATCGTTGGCTGATTTTTAAAGATATGCATGAATTTGAAAGCACGATTGCAAAGCTGGCAAGTGCGGACGACCAGGAATCTTTGGCAAAATGGGCACAGCAGAACAAAGGATTTACTTCCTGGGGCGCAATCGCTAATGCTGATACGGTCGAATCAAAAGAGGTTCAGAAAATTGATCTGCCTGATCCTATGCTAAGCACTGTACTCAATAAGGACGGGCGAATTCAGATTGCGGACACGATCTACCAAATGGATATCCTTAAAGATAGTCCGGTGCTGTATGCTTTTCCATCCCGTTATGGCAACGACCTGATCAAAGGCGTTAAGCCTACTGGCGTTAAACAGGTTGTTACCCATAAAATAGGTTTGACATTGATGCCCTTTTTCCCTAAATGGGAAGAAACGGGACGTGTTATTATTCCTGAACCAAATTCACAGGTCTGTGATTATCCGGGAGGTTCATTAGTACCCTGGTGGGGACAGAAAGGAGACCTGATCTATGGCGCTGACAACGGAGCCGAGCTTTTAAAAGACAATGGCAGACAGGTACGCATTGATTATCACCGCTGGCGCGTTGGTTTTGTATTCTACTCTTCGGCAGGTGTTCGGGTCAAACTACAGAAAAATACGCGGCTTGGCGGTTGGATGTCCACCATCAATATGAATAAAGTCAGCATTGAAGCTTGTAGCAGAGGTGATGTTTTAGTACCGGGATTTGTGGCAGTTCCTTTTCAGGCTCAGGTATCGGCATCCGCTACAAACACCAATAAGATTGAAAGAACCATCAAGTGGGCCGCTGCTCCTTTCCATGTGGAAGTACTTCCCCGAAATTTCAATTTTAAGTTCAGCGTAAACTATAAAGGACAACAGATAAGTCGGTTTATCCGGGAATAAAGCTTAGGGCGGGGTGAAAAGGTGCGTAAGGATGAGTGCTAAGGGAAAGATTTCACCCCTGCCCTTTATTAAGAAATGCGGGAGCCGGAGAAATGTGGTTGTGGTTTGATTAGGTGTGTTTGATCAGTGAGCCGGCTCCCTTTTTTAAAGAAAAACAATATAAAAAAATACAGGAAATGGGATGAGGATATTGTGTGGAGATTGATTATTGTGTGTGTGAATATATCCCATCCCTCCTATCCATCCCATTCCTGCTTTAAAACAAAGCAGATATGGAAAGTAAAAAATTGGTGAAGGCGTTCAGCCGTTCCGGTGTACGATTTAGCTTATTGGTAACCGTAATGGTTATGGCTACAGTACTCACTTATGCCCAGAGCGGTGAAGCGGGCATACAGGCTGCAAACACAGAAGTACGGCGATATTTCGGAGTAGGGACCCAATTGATGTATGGCGTAGGCGCAATCCTCGGATTGATTGGTGCAGTAAAGGTCTACTCCAAATGGAACCAGGGCGATCAGGACACATCGAAAGTCGCGGCGAGCTGGTTCGGAAGCTGTATTTTTCTTGTTGTTGTCGCAACGGTTATTCGTGGATTCTTTGGTGTTTCATAATAAAATAAAATAGCAAAATGTATCAGCAATTAAAAGAGAAATTATGGTCATTTATTGTGCATAACAATCCTGACCTGATGTTCAATCTACAGGATGAATATAAGGTCACGGAGTACCTGGAAACGAAGGTAAGTGCAGTTATGCCAATGGTCATGACGTTACTGGAGGAAGGCAAAGAGGGCTATGCGATACTGGAACTGTGCATGAATGAAATGACGGCAGAGTTAAAACCATCACGGTACCATTATATCGCTGCGATCCTACAAGCTGAATTTCCAGAAGATTATGTCCGACTGCGTGAAGCGGGGCAACTGAGCTATCAAACAGTACTTATCGTTGATAAGTGCAAAGCAACTTTTGATGTCTTTAATTTCGGTGAAGAGAATAAAACTGATCCAGCTTTAAAAGAAATGCTACACGTAGAGATTCTGCTCCATCTTAAACAAGATAAATAACACCGAAATATGGCAAACAGTGTCTATAAAATCAATAAAGGGATCAACAAAAGTATTGAGTTTAAGGGTTTCAAGGCTCAGTATATCTGGTATATGGTCATTGTCATTTTGTGTCTTCTTTTTGTTTTTGCATTACTTTATTTCCTGGGTATTAACCAGTATGTCTGCATTTTGGTCTGTGGTGGTATTGGTGCTTTTTCGCTACAAAAAATTTATGGATTAAGTAAAAAATACGGGGAGCATGGCCTTTCAAAAATGATTGCCCGAAAAAGCGTTCCCAAAGTGCTGAAGTCTATTGACAGGGGCATGTTTATCAAAAGGAGTAAAAGCTATGTGAAAAGAAAACCGAATAGAGGTGATCAAATTTAAAGCTATTGTCCTTTTTGAAATTGAGTTAAAAACAGTACAAAACTAATTAAAGAGTTGCGATCTCAGAAAGACAAAAACATCCAATAAAACTAAACATCATGCAAGAAGAACCACGTTTTTTAGTCGGAAACCATATTTACCGTATTGACAGTTATTTCGGTATAATTACACAAGCGGGCAATGCTGACAATCAAATTCGCATTTCGGAACTTCCGGAGAACCTTCATAGCTATGACCTGCCGATTGATCCTATCAGTGGAAAACTGCTTTCTGGTAATCCACAAAAAGATGCGCCTGTAGTTTCCATTCCTAAAACAGTTCTTGAAGAGGGTTATTTGGAGTGTTCAAAGTTTGCTGAAAATTTCAATGCTCAATTGTCGGAGCAATCCGGAATTCGATTAGTGGACGAAAAAGTAAAGAAGGAGATCGAAGATCTGATTATTCCATTACCACAACCGCAATTCCCGGTTTTAGAAAAAGATGGATATAAGTTTGAAGTGGATGTATCTTTAAGAGAACTGCGTAATGTCGATAAGCCATTTATTCATATTGAGTTGGATCGGCTCCTGGAAAAAAACGGTAAATACATTGCTTACATTTTAGATGAAGGCAGACTTTCAGAGTGGGATCATGGCAATTCTTTAAAACTTGAAATAGATCAGTTGGTTAAGATTGCTCCCGATGATGTCTCGAAAGTTTACGGAATTCCAAAGGATAAGCTACCGGAAACAGATAAAGAATTACGCTCCAATCCTGAATACATAGTGGATCGTATTGACAAGGGAAAATTGCCGGTTATGCGAATAGTGGATGAGGATTATTATGTAGATACCAGGTTACACGAATTACGTTCGATGAACAAACACTGGAAAAAGCTTGAATTAATAGATAACGGACCGGAAGCATTCGAAGCAGATTGCAAACATGTTTATCTCTATGATTACCTCAATAGGCAGATTGTAAAAAACTTCAACGAATTAACTGAAGTCCCAAAACATACCGCATTTATTGTACTCCCCGATTTGAATTCATTTGATCCGGTTGCCGCTGGTCGAAAGTTGTACAATGATCCTTATGCCTTACTTAACAAATATCCCTTACAACCCCTTATGGAAGCCCGACTTGTACCCATTGAAAAAACTTATCTGGCAGAGCGAATCCAATATAATAAAGAAAAAAAACTGCTTGAAAAAAGTAGTAAAGTAAAGCTGGTGAGTGATAATAAAAAAATAATAAAACCGGGAAAGAAAAATAATAAAGGTAACGGCTTGCCCTTTTAGAAGTGGTTGAAGACAAAAAGGAAATAGTGATTATGGAAAAGTGGTTGAAGGATTTATTTCCGATAATGGATGTTGAGCATGATTGTATCCTGTCGAAACAAGGTGATATTACTGTAGCCTATCAAGTAGCGCTAAAGGAAATATTCACCATGAGCAATGAAGAGTATGAAGCTTTTCATCAGACCTGGATCAAAGCTATAAAAATGCTGCCGAACCATTCCGTGCTACATAAGCAAGATTGGTTTGTTGATAGTAAATATGAGGCTGATTTTTCAAAGGAAGATCTGTCCTTTCTTTCGGCAAGTAGTGAACGGTTTTTCAATGAGCGCCCCTTTCTGGATCATAAGTGCTATCTCTTTTTGACAAAGAAGGCAAATGGCCGGAAACCCGGGAGCAGTATATTCTCCAACCTGATCAGGCCGCAACTTGTCCCCACCCAGGCATTAAATGTAAATCAACAGCAGGACTTTTTGGATATCTGCGGACAGTTCAAACAGATCATGGAAGATTCGGGCTTTGTCAAAATGGAAAGGATCACAGCGGATTCGATCTGGAGCTCAAATCAGAAAATTGGTTTATTGGAGCAGTATTGCTACTTAAACCCTGAACAGAAAACGAAAATCGTCCGTGACATTGAAATCGGTGACAGGTTACATATAGGGGGAAAACATTGCCAGCTCTACACCCTGGGCGCTGCCGAAGATCTGCCAACAATGTGTGGCAGCAGGATCAATTATGATAAATATTCGACGGACAGGACAAAATTCAGCATCGGTTTTGCAGCCACATTGGGTCAACTTCTTTCCTGCAATCATATTTATAATCAGTATGTCTTTGTCGAGGATGCGCATGAGACCATAAAAAAACTGGAAAGCAAAAGACTACGGTTGCAATCCCTGTCTGCCTACAGCAGGGAAAATGCGATCAGCAGGGATGCTACGAATGCCTTTTTAAACGAAGCGATTGCTGACCAGCGGCTTCCGGTCAAGGCCCATTTCAATGTATTGGTCTGGACAGAAAATACCGAAGAGCTGAAGGATCTTAAAAATAAAGTATCCTCAGCGCTGGCACAGATGGATGCTTCGGCCAAGGAGGAAACAGTCGGAGCGCCACAGATCTTTTGGAGTGGCATACCAGGGAATGCAGCGGACTTCCCGCTCAATGACTGTTTGGATACATTTGCGGAGCAAGCCGCCTGCTTCTTTAATCTGGAAACAGGCTATAGAACCTCTTTAAGTCCGGTCGGCATCAGGCTCGGTGACCGCCTAACCGGCAAACCCGTTCATGTAGACCTTGACCAGGAGCCAAAGGAACAGGGAATAATTGCCAATTTCAATGCCTTCATCTTATCAGGCTCCGGTGGTGGTAAGAGTTACTTTACCAATCATGTCGTTCGGTCCTACTACGAACAGGGTACCCACGTCGTTGTTGTGGATATAGGTCATTCCTATGAACTACTGTGTGAACTGGTGGGCGGCTATTACTTCACTTATGAGGAAAGCAACCCGATAAAATTTAATCCGTTCTATATTCCTGAAGGTGATTACCTGGATACGGAAAAAAAAGAAAGCATCAAGACACTGTTATTGTCCCTATGGAAGAAGGAAAATGAAACCTATAACAGGTCGGATTATGTTGCCCTTTCCCAGGCGCTTACTTTATATTTTGATAAGCTTGAAAAGGATACTACGATCTTTCCCTGTTTTAATTCCTTCTATGAATTTCTGAAAAATGATTTTCGGGAAGTGATGAAAAATGAAGGGGTTAAAGAAAAGGAATTTGACCTGGACAATTTCCTGTATGTTTTGAAACCTTACTTCAAGGGCGGGGAATTTGATTACTTATTGAACGCAGAGGAAAATCTTGACCTCCTGCATCAGAAATTCATTGTTTTTGAGCTGGACAACATAAAAAATCATGCGATCCTATTACCGACCGTAACGCTCATCATAGCAGAACTTTTCGTTTCAAAGATGCGTAAACTAAAGGGAATCAGGAAGATGATCGTCATAGAGGAAGCATGGAAGGCGATAGCACGAGAAGGCATGGCAGAGTATATAAAATATTTGTACAAAACCGCCCGTAAATTTTTAGCGAAAACGGTCACCGTCACGCAGGAGATCGAAGATATCATCGGTTCTGAGATCATTAAGGAAGCCATTATCAACAATTCAGATTGCAAAGTCTTATTGGATCAGAGCAAGTACGTCAACAAGTTTGACGCGATCCAGGACATTCTTGGTATAACGGATAAGCAGAAGGCAGAGATCCTGAGTATCAATAAATCGCCTGAACCGGGCAGGAAATACAAAGAGAACTGGATTTGTCTTGGTACTGACCATAGCAAGGTCTACCGTTTGGAGACATCACTGGAGGAATACCTGATCTATACTTCGGAACAAAGGGAAAAAGTACAGGTGAAAGAATATATAAAACGGTATGGCAATATCCATAAAGGAGTTGCTGCCCTAGCCGCAGAGTTAAGAGCAGATCAATTAAGATCCGGACGGGCAACAGGTGACATTAATCAAAAATAAAAGGAGGTACTATGAAACGGTTAAAACTAGCTATTGTGAGCCTTTTTATTCTGCTGGCAACAATCCTTCCCACTGGGCAGGCACATGCGGGAATCGTGGAGATCATTAAACAGGCCGTAGTCAAAGTGATCAAGGCGGCGGATCTTAAGATTCAGCGTCTACAGAATAAAACGATCTGGCTACAGGATGCGCAAAAAACGCTAGAGAACATTCTGTCAAAACTAAAGCTGGAAGAAATTTCGGATTGGTCGGAAAAGCAAAAGGAACAGTATCGTGTTTACTTTGAGGAACTTTCAAAAGTAAAAACGCTGATCTCCTATTATCAACGGATCAAAGACATTACGACCAAGCAGCTCAAATTGGTTGAAGCCTATAAAATGGCCTGGAGCAAATTTTCTTCCGACAAACATTTTAACGCAAAGGATCTGGAATACATGGGAAAAGTATATGCGGGCATGCTCGATCAGAGCCTGGCAAATGTCGATCAGATTGCCCTCATCATTAAATCATTCAGTACACAGATGACCGATGGGCAGCGTCTGGAACTGATCAATAAAACGGCAGACAATGTAGACCGCAATTATGCTGACCTGCTACAGTTCAATAAACAGAATGTAGGTATATCCTTACAAAGGGCTAAAGATAAACAGGCGGTGGATTATGTAAAAAGCCTTTATGGTATTCAATAATTAAATATACTGCTATGAAAAAGATATTGGTTTTTATGATCCTGTTGCTTGCCTGCTTCCCTCCTGCTGTTCAGGCGCAAAACTTTAACGAGTGGTTCCGTCAAAAAAAGACGCAAAAGAAATACCTGATTCAGCAGATTGCGGCCTTGCAGGTCTATAAAGGAGCCTTAAAAAAAGGATACAATATTGTCGAAGGTGGATTGAATGTCATCTCGGATCTGAAAGATGGGGAGTTTAACCTGCATAAAAATTACTTTGATGGGTTAAACCGGGTGAGTCCCTACGTAAAGCAATACCCAAAGATCGACCTGATCAGTAAATACTATAAAAAGATCTATCAGCTAAACAGGCAGTCTGAAGATATGGTAAGCGCATCCAAAGCCTTTAACGCCAAAGAACTGGAAGCAATACGGATCACCTGGGAAAAAGTCATGAACAATAGCCATGCATTGATCGGCGAACTGGAAAAGATCTGCACAGATGGCACACTTGAAATGAGTGACATCCAGCGAACAGAACATATTGACCGGATAAGCCTAGATATGGAATCAAATTTATCATTCGCTCATTCATTTTCGCTGGAAGTTTTTACTGTGAAACAGGGCAGAATACAGGCGGGACAGGATATACAGACCATGCGATCGTTAAACGGATTAAAATAATAGGTTATGAAAAAATACATTCTTTTTCCGGTCCTGCTGCTTATGATGCTGGTTCCGGTAATAAAAGCAAAAGCACAGGCAGACGAGATTGCCCAATTACTGCTCAATGTCGAAAAGCTAACACAATTCAAGGCTATCCTCAAACAGATGAAAGACGGTTATAAGATTTTGGACGGCGGATACAATACCGTAAAGGATATCAGTAAAGGGAATTTTAGTCTGCATAAAACTTTTTTGGATGGATTAATGGAGGTTAGCCCGACCGTAAAAAACTACCGGAAGGTAGCTGAAATTATTAATGGTCAGATCAGGTTGGTAAAAATATCCCGCAATGCCCTATCCAGATTCAGAGATGACAAGCAATTTGATATCAAAGAGATCAATTATATCGGCAAGCTCTATGAAAATTTACTGGGTCAAAGCCTGAATAACCTGGATGAACTGGCCACTGTAGTTACTGCCGGTAAACTCCGCATGAGTGACGATGAACGCCTGAAAGCTATTGACCGCATCCATAAAGACATGGAAGACAAACTTTCTTTTCTGGGCCGCTTCAATAGTGATGTAGGGGTTTTGAGCCTGCAAAGGGCAAAGGAGAAAAGTAACATTGAATTTGGCAGAAGATTACAGGGATTGAACAAATAAACTTTAAAATATGAAAGTGTTGTGGAGGGTTGTCTTTATGACAACAGTGGGGTTGGTATTGCCCACATTGGCCGGGGCGCAGAGTCTGGCAGAACAGATAAGTGGCTTACATGGAGTTTTAGATACACTCTATGAAGAAATGATGCCCATGTGCAAGGATTTAATCGGAGTTGGTAGCGGAATAGCAGCATTTGCGGCCTTATTCTATATCGGTCATCGGGTATGGCGGCATATTGCAAATGCTGAACCGATAGATTTTTATCCTTTGTTCAGGCCGTTTGTGATAGGTTTCTGTATCATCAATTTTTCGATGATATTGGGACTTATCAATGGTATCATGAAGCCTACCGTTACGGGGACAGCTGCAATGGTAAAAAACTCAAACCAGGCTATTGAAGTATTATTAAAGCAAAAAGAAGAAGCCTTAAAGAAAACCAATAAATGGCAGATGTATGTTGGGGCCGATGGAAGCGGTGACCGGGATAAATGGCTGAAATATCGCTATGGAATGGAATCCGATGATGAAAACATATTTGAATCTGTTGGTAACAGCATTGATTTCGCATTGGAAAAAGCCGGTTACAACTTTCGGAATTCGGTCAAGGAATGGATGAGCCAGATCCTTGAAATACTCTTTCAGGCCGCTTCCCTTTGTATCAATACCCTAAGAACTTTTCAGCTAATCGTGCTCGCAATTCTGGGGCCATTGGTTTTTGGAATTTCGGTATTTGACGGATTCCAGCATACATTGACGGTCTGGTTGGCGAGATATATCAACATTTTTTTGTGGTTGCCTGTGGCTAATATTTTCGGTGCCGTCATCGCCAAGATACAGGAATTGATGATCCAATTGGACATCAGCCAGATTGCAGAGGAAGGCAATACTGTTTTTAGTTCGACAGATGTGGGCTATCTGATATTTTTAATTATTGGCATTGTTGGATACTTTACTGTTCCCTCCGTGGCGAACTATATTGTAAATGCTGCTGGCGGTGATGCCATGCAACAGAAAGCTACTAAACTATTTGCGGGTGCTGCAACCGGAGGGATCGGAACAGCTTCGGCTGCGGCCGTTGGTGGCATCGGGGCTGGTGCAAGTATGGCGGCGGATGCTATGGGCAATGCTGCTTCAACCATGACCGGTGATATGTCTTCACAGAATCAGTCCGCACCCTATTTCGAAGATAAATTAAAAGGCAAATAGGAGGCGCTATGTTTACAAAAGCAAAAAATATAGATACCGCATTCCGGCAATTCCGGTTGTTTGCCTTTGTCATTGTCCTGGCAAGCGTGGTCAATACCATTTTTACGGTTACCAAATGTTTCAATCTGGTGAGCAATATGAAGGATAAGATCTATGTACTGGCCAATGACAAAGCGATTGAAGCATTTGCAACAGATCGGAAGAATAACATCATCGTGGAAGCGAAGAACCATATTAAAACATTTCATCAGTTCTTCTTCACTTTAGACCCGGATGACGATGCGATCAGGAACAGTATAGAGCGGGCATTATATCTCGCTGATGAAAGTGCAAAGAAGGTTTATGACGATCTGAAAGAGAATAAATTCTATTCAGGGATTATTTCCGGTAACGTGAACCAGACCATCCGTATTGACAGCACACAGGTTGATATCTCGGCATATCCATACTCCTTCCGTTGCTATGCTACCCAACAGATTATCAGGCCGGCTACGATTACAACGAGAACATTGATCACTACAGGAAGCCTGCGCGAAATTTCCCGGACGGATAACAATCCACATGGTTTCTTAATCGAACGTTGGACAACCCTGGACAACAGGGATATTAAAACCGTGAACAGGCGATGAGATTATTCAGTAAAAATAAAAGTGAAGCTGTCCGCAGGTCGGTGATTCGGTCTGTAGACAAGACCTATCGAAAAACGCAAACGGGTTGGGTAAAACTGATGGAGCGTTACACAAAGAATTTTGAACGACGATCCTGGATCATTGCTTTGGTCATTTATGCGCTATGTGCCATAAGCTTATGCGCTTACCTTATCCTTAGCGCAATCAGGTAAACAATTACTAATTACATTAAATACAAAAGAATCATGAAAGAAGTAGATGCATTGGAAAGGAAGAAAAAATTTCTGCTGGTATTGCCGGTACTCTGTGTGCCGTTTTTGATCCTTATGTTCTGGCTCATGGGCGGCGGAAAAGGAACTACAGTCATTGCCGCTGAAAATCCGGGGCTGAATACGAACCTGCCGAATTCAGGCGGCGACAGTAGTGAGCATAACTCAAAACTGGATGCTTATAATGAAGCGGAAAAGGATTCACTACGCTGGCTGGAACTCGTTCGGTCAGACCCCAATTACAGCCTTAATCACAGGGAATTAGGGGACAGTTTGTACGGTTATGGTTTAAACACTTCACTCAATCTCAATTCCGGCAACAAGAGTAATGAGGAAAAGATTGTTGACCGCCTGGAACAGCTTAATAATGAATTGCGAAGACCTGTCCAAAGCACGGACGAATACAGTTACTCCACTCCGCTTCGCAGTGAATACAACGCGTCTTATGCGGCCCGCCAGGATCTGGAAAGACTGGAACAAATGATGCAACGCATGAATGCTCCGGCAGAGGAAGACCAGGAGATGACACAGCTTAATAATATGATGGACAAGATCTTAGACATCCAACATCCGCAGCGTGTACAGGAACGATCAGACAGCTATTCGGAGAAAAAGAACGGTCAGGTATTCGCGGTGCGGCCCAAAAAGCAAAAATTGAATGTTACGCTCATTGACAATAAATCGGCGATGGATTATGCTACCGAAGCTAATACAACTGTACCCAAACGTTCAAACAGGTTCTTTGGATTGGAAGATATTACCACCAATGAAATTGAAGAGAATGTGATCGAAGCGGTGGTTCACGAAGATCAGACGGTTACCACAGGCTCTGTCATCAAATTTCGCTTGTCCCGTGATGTTCAGGTAAATGGAGTCCTTATACCAAAAGATGAATTTGTAACCGGAATTGCCTCTCTTCAGGGGGAGCGCCTGGAGGTTGATATTGAAAGTATCCGGTTCGGTAATTCAATTTTTCCGGTAAAGCTTTCGGCTTATGATATGGACGGTCTGGCCGGCATTTATATCCCCGGAACCATCACCAGGGATGTGGTGAAACAAAACAGCGATCAGGCAGTCCAGGGCATGAGCCTGATGGGATTTGATCAGAGTCTTGGCGCACAGGCGGCCTCTGCCGGTATAGAACTCGGAAAAAATCTATTGGGCCGAAAGATCAGGCTGATTAAAGTTAACCTAAAAGCTGGCTATAAGGTATTACTGAAGGATAACAAACGAAAAGAAGAATAGGCAGCAACATTATTTTTTAATACTAAAAAAGTAGAACAACATGAGACAATTCATATTCATAGCAGCTATTATTGGCGCTGTATTATTCGGAAGTAAAGTACAGGCACAATTCAGGGAAAGCAGAACTTTAGTAAAAGGGGTCATCGAACCCTATCAATTAGCGGTTAGTCCAGACAAAACGGTCAACCTGGTTTTCCCATACAATATTGTATCCGTTAACCGGGGCAGCGCAGATGTTTTGGCACAAAAGGCCAGTGAGGTAGGCAATATTTTACAGGTTAAATGTGAAGATGAAAACTTCAAGCCAACTAACCTGACAGTAGTTACTGCTGAAGGGGCATTATATTCTTTCCTACTTCATTTTGTACCTAATCCACGTTTACTGAATTTAAAGGTAGCCGATCTGGAAATACCTATTCAGCAAATTGCACAATTTGAAGGGGGGCTTAAATCACAGGCAAAATTGAGGGATGCGGCCCAAAGAATTGCCACAAAAAAGGAAGTCATCAATAAACTGTCCGATAAAAGAAATGATATGGGACTGCAAGTCAAGGGAATCTATATTTCTGGTGACGTACTTTATTTTCAGATTAAGTTGGATAACAATAGTCGGATTAACTACGATGTAGCGCAGTTCCGCTCCTACCTGACAGACTCCAAACAGGCCAAACGCACCGCCAAACAGGAAACCCCGCTTATCCCTTTATTTTCCGAAGGCAATGATAAACGCATAGAGGGCAATTCTTCCAATACTGTCGTACTAGCGTTTGACAAATTTACCATACCCAATAAAAAGCACATGGTTTTGCAGGTAATGGAACAAAATGGCGGCCGCAATCTCCAACTAAAAATTAAGAACAAGGATATTTTAAAGGCGAAGTCAATAAATTAAAATATCACCCTATAGCTATGAAAATTTATCAATCAGACTATAAGAAAATCATGAACTATATGGTCGAGCAGCGTTGGCAAGGATATGAATTTGTAGCCTGTCCATTCTGGAATGGCCCCATTTCGAAAGAAGAGCTTTTCATGTTCGATAATCATTTAGAAGCTAAAGAATTCTGTGAAGCATATTCCACGGATTCGGATCGGTTTGGCTATCTGCCAACCAGATCAGTTTATCGTAGTATGTCGGAAGCATTAGAGGATGATAGTATTATAGTTGAAAAGGGTGGTCTGATTGATTTATTAAGCATGATAAATAAATACCATGAAGAATTGGAAGAACGAAGTATAAAAGAAAATAATGATTTAGAACAATTAAAACAAAAGGAGGAAGTTATGAATGTTGACGTATTTGATTATCTAAGAAAACAAATGTTATACGCAGGCTTGGGAGATGTGCCTGTTAATGAGCTTCAGAAAAAACTAGAGCAAGGAAACTCAGAATTTCAAATTAATCACAAAAGAAAATTTGGAACAGTCGAAGCTACTGCCAGGCTTAATTTTAAGCAGTCTGAAAAAAATGTCGAAAATTATTTTTTCAATTCTTTTGATGTATTGTTTAAAAAAGAAGGGGAAAAAGAAACCATGCAGCAGAATTTTCGGATTTCATTCGGAGATGGTTTTCGCTTTGATGAAGCTTATAAATTGATGAATGGGCGTTCTATAAATAAAACTTTTGTCATGACTGACAGGTTAGACAAAAACATCCGGCAGGAAGTTAATGCAACGGCCTATATGGATTTTAAGAATGTTGATAAGTATGGCAATTTTGAGATCGTAAAAGTTTACGGATATGACCTGGAGAAAAAGCTTGCGGAGTATCCGATAAAGGGTTTTGAAAATGAATCGGTGAAAAATAAGATAGTTACTGATCTTAAAAATGGTGAAATCGCATCCGTTATTATTAAAACTGCGAAGGGTGATCTGGAAATGAGATTAAGCGCTAATGCGCAGTTCGATAAACTGAACCTTTTTGACAAGAATATGAAACCTTTAAGCAAGACGGCTATAAAAGAAATTGAAAATAAGGAAACAGTAAAACAGGGTACTGCTAAATCTCAGAGCAAGAAGCAGGAGACTGGTAAATCACAAGACAAGAAACCGGATGGAAATAAACCGGGCGAAGGTACCAGTAAGGTAATTATGAAACCTGATCAGGGGCCGGATAAGAATTCATCATTAAGAGTAGGATAACGTTTCTTTTAACCACATAATACTGTTAGAAATGGTAAACAGAATTTTAAAATGGTGGAAGGAAGTGATGGATTGGAAGGAGCGATTTGAAAAGCTCCTTCCTTCCAATTACATAAATGGCCGTGCTTTCAGAAAGGCTGAAATGAGGAAATTGGAAAAGATCATGTCATATCCTAAAGGAAAGCTTAATGAAGATGAAAGGCTGAGCCAGAAAATGCTCTTCCAGGAACAATACAAGCAATTGGAAAGGTCCCTCTATCCAAATCCAGTGGTAAGATTAGTGCGCAATGCGGGTAAGCTTGCCTTTGCTTCCCTCAAATGGACATACAACAAAATTAAAGGGCCTGCTCCTACCACGAATAAGAATCAGGTGCGAAATGAAAAGACCGCACCGATGAGCGATGCAGAGATAAGGCAATTTTTAAAAAGAAGTATGGCAGATTCCAAAACGATAAATCAGCAAGGTGAAAAGACTACTGCAGCTAAACCTGAAATTAATAAAAAGGTTACGGCTAATAAAGTAAAAAAGTCCGCTGTTATTGTTCCATTCAAAGCAGGAAAGCCAGTTCGAAAGGGACTATAAAATGGATAAAGCAGAGATTATTACATTTTTTTTTGACCGGATTAAACTCGACCCGATCATTGATCCTGTACATATATCCCTATTCATGACTTTGTGCCATTTGTCCAATCCGGATGAGCCGGGCTATATCGATATCGAAAGGAATTCAACTATGAGCCTGAGCAAAATAGCTAGTCCGGCGACGTATTTTAAGAAATTGAGGGAATTGAGTGATAGGGGATTAATTGAATACTACCCATCACGGAAAAAGTGCCGTTTGACACGAGTGCGTTTGAGAAAGGAGGAGAAAGATGGAGAACGAGAGATTAATAACATTCCAGGATTTACTTGATTTTAAATCAGAATTACTTCGGGAGATAAGGGCAATCCTCCCTCCTGCTAAGCCCCCAAAAAAATGGCTAAAATCGTTAGAAGTCCGTAAACTTCTAGGATTGTCAGCAGGTAAACTGCAGAACATGCGCAATAATAATGAGATTCCTTTTACCAGAATTGGTGGTATTATCTATTATTTGGAGGAAGAAGTTTATCAGATGTTGGAATCAAATAGTAATATCAATGCAAAAGGATAAAAACAAGGGTCTGGGGAATCAAATTCCGCCAGACCTTTTTCATGTTGAAATATATTTTGAGGCCAACGGTTCTACGACCAAGAATGCCCAACAATTTTATAACTATTACAAAGACAGTAATTGGAAAAATTACCGGAACGAGATAATTAAAAATTGGAAGGTGCTTGCCTGGCAGTGGATCAATTACCAAAAATAATCTCTTTTTATTCACTGATAATTACTATTTATCAGACTTTTTGAAATTTAAATTCACATTAAATTTTATAGGATTAGGATTAGAAAATTTTTTAAAGCTCCATCCTTTTACATCTTTATAATGTTTGAATAAATTCCAAAAATTATCATAAAAATCTTCTGTATATATAAACTCTTCTTTCTCTGGTATTATAAAAACAAATACAAAAAAAGTAAATCGAAATTCGCATACCAGATTTGGAATTGAATGATCGTCATCTTTTCTTTTATACAATGTTACCATTGGATGAGTTCTAAAAAAGTCATAGTTCTGTAGGATAGCAATTTTTGGCAAATGAGAAAATTCGATTTCTCCGCGAATCCATCCTATCGTTTCATTAAACTGAGGTATTTCCTTTGGTTCAAGAACACTTAACGCATATTTTACAAGGGTCTTATAAATGTTAAGGTAGGTAATAAATCGATTGTTTTTAAGGGTAAAATTAAAATCATTACTTGATTCTTCACCTTCTTTTAAATAATGCTCAATAGTGATTTGTTTTTTTCCATCATTTCTAATTATATAATTTTCACCCTTCAAAGAAGGTATACCGTTCTTACCTTTCACACCAAAAAAATTTCTATATAAATCTAGGAATAGCACTAAGTCATTTTCAATTCCTGTTCCAAATTCATAGTTGCATTTATCACATTCATCATAAGTTACAATTAATTTATTCCCAAGTGCCTCAGAAATTGAGTGTGCTATTTTTTTAAATGAAGTTTCAGGTTGTTTTTTTTTGCAAAATCTGCAAACTCTCTTATTTTTATCTAGCTCACCAATGAATGATTTCTCTTGAAATCCAAAAATTGAAATATTGTAATTAGATCTCAATTCGCCAATGGAATCGTTTATTTCTTTCTCCATTTTCTCATAATCTATTCCCTCCTCCTTTGCCAGCAAATAATTGCACATCTTAAACGAATCATCTTTCGAAACTTCTTTCGTAAATTGAACGAAGAAATATTTATCTGTCGGAATTGAATCAAAGTTGGTTTTTAGTCTATTTATTTTTGGATCGCTATCTTTGAATTTATCTATAAAAACCATTAGTCTATTCTCAAAATTTTCATCTTTTTGTTGTAAAGATTCAAGTTGAAAACGATCTTCTTTTTTGGTCGCCATAAATAGAACCATTAATGCATTCCATAATCTTTGAAAACCATCACTGGAATGAAGGGAAAATTGGAAAGATTTGGACAATGAAATTATGTATACATCAATTGTATTCATTGAAATGGATTGGTTTAAATAATTATATTTCTTTAATTTCCCTACAAAATAGGAATTTCCAAGGTTTCAAGATTGTTTTATGAGCAATAATATTTAAATTTCTCTCTTCATTATTTTCTGCTTATAATTCAATTGATTAAATAAATGGCCTAGAAAGTGCTTACGATTTCATTTTATATGATAAAAAATATACTTTACAATATATTTCTTTTTATTAAAAAAAATTGAGGCAGGTAATATGTTAGTTTTAATTTTTTATATCCTTAAAATTTTATACTTCGGAAATGTTTAAACAATTTAAATCGCTGGTTGAAAATGTTAGAAATAATCATGTAAAAAACACACGCGAAGCATCAGAAATGAAATTTGGTTACGTTTTTAATAAAGAACCAGTACCGTCCTAAACGTGATTTAAAAAGTGGTGGTGAATGATATAGCAGGGAATGCTATATTTAGTTCGCTAAAACAAATCACCACCATGGTAAATATAAATGTATTTTCTCAGATTCTCTCGCTTATCGATCGCGATGGTTTCAATTTTTTAGTGCGTAAGCATGATTCAGACAAGCACCACAAAGGGATCAATAGCTGGACGCATTTGGTAAGCATGCTTTTCTGCCATTTATCGTCTGCAGATTCGGTTAGAGACATCAGCAACGGTTTGCGGAGCACGACAGGCAATATGCATCATATGGGTATCAGCAGGGTTCCCAGTAAGTCCAATCTATCCTACATGAATGCACATCGTAAGCATGTGTTGTTTCGTGACCTTTATCTGCGGTTATTGGCCATACTCTGGCAGAAGCAAACTCATCTTCGCTCAGAACTACGCATGCTGAAACGCAAAGTGCTGTTGATGGATGCCACGGTAATCCCGCTTTGCCTTTCGGTGTTTGATTGGGCAAGGTTCCGAAGCGCCAAAGGTGCGGTTAAACTACATACGATACTGGATTACGATGGTTGTATGCCTAGCTTCGTGCATATTACCGATGGCAAGACACATGAATCCATAGTAGCAAAAGCCCTATCCTTTCCCAAAGGATGTGTTTTAGTGGTCGATCGGGGCTATGTCGATTATGCCTGGATGAACGTTTTGGACAGCAAGGGCTGCTTTTTCGTAACAAGGAGCAAATCCAATATGAAATATACGGTATTGAAGTCTTGGCAGAGCGATGAACTAAGAGAAGCTGGGGTAATTGAAGATCAAGTTGTTGCTTTGGATGGCGTCTCAGCAGCTCGATACGGGAATAAGAATATGCGTCTTGTCCGGGTTTGGGACAGCATAAAAAATGTGGAATATGAGTTCTTGACCAACCATTTTCAGTGGAAGGCGTCCACGGTAGCTGCACTTTACAAAGAGCGCTGGGAGATCGAGACGTTCTTTAAACACCTCAAGCAGCGGTTAAAGGTCTCCAGTTTTGTAGGTACCTCCGAGAATGCCGTTTACATCCAGATCTGGACAGCGCTGATCGGGATATTACTTTTCAAGTACATTCAAAAACGGGCAAAATATAGCTGGAACCTATCCAATCTGGTGAATTTCATACGGCTGAATATCTTCGTGAAGATTGATCTGTGGAAATGGGCTGATGACCCATTTATTACGGGCAAACCACCCGACCAAAACGGACAGTTTAACCTGTTCTGAAACGGAAAGGGAGGGTCAAATCCGAAAGTATCAACAAAATCTGCATAGAAAAAACAGTAGATAGGGATTTTTATGGCCCTAAAATTTATTTAGGACGCTACTGATAAAGAACATTCATTTGAGTTTTTCTTAAATCAAACCTTAAAAGAATTATTAGAAATTCCATATAAAGAAAGACCATTACAAAAATCCAAATTTTTTAAGATACAGGAAGACTTGATTAATCGATTCATTTTGGCTAAAGAGGATTATAATCCATACTTTGAAATTATCAATATTATAAAGTCTAGTTGTAATACAGACCGTACCGGCCTTTGTCACCTTGAAAATAATGCACAATGGTTGCAGGCCATTGAAATAGCTTTAACTATATATGATTTGGATGCCTATAGCCACATGGATCAACAAGCAATGGCGGACTATTATCGTGAATACTTTGATCGTGCGCACTCGATTAAGTATCTTAAAGAACAAGGTTGTATAATAGAGATGACCGATGAAGACATCAATATTACTGCCGACAAAATCTTCCAGGAAATAGAAAATGAAGTTAAATTGATTGGAGGCTATACACTTGCTCACTATATCTTTCAAAATTTGTCCGAGGAAAATAAATACTCTAAAATGTTTGATAGGTATTATATCGTTCGTGAAGCGAACTTAATGGGCATTGGAAGGCCTCAAATTCCTTATGGTTATTTGTTAAATCTCTGTGCTAAATTCCCACATTCTGACAATCCAGTTCACATCAATCAAATCAAAAACTTATTCAATAAAGCAACATTGGCATGTAATGCTTCTTTTCCAGTTCAACATTATAATATTTGGAGATATCTTTTAAATGCGCATGAGGATACATTTGAATTAATGACGGAACTGGTCATATGGGACACTATCTATTCGATTCCCCAGGCAAGAGCTGTTTTCCAAATTGAATTTGTAGAATACCTTATTTCTAAAATTGATCATATAGATTTTGAAGAACTTTTCGGCTTTTCAGTTGAAGAATTCATTAAAGTATGCTCTGCTATATTTTTAACAGAACAAACCGGCCCTAATCGTTTTACAGCCCAAACTATTGCTCAAACAACAAACTTGAAGTTTTCAACTGCTTCGGCGATATTAAAAATATTAAGCCATGATAAAGGAGCAAATAAGAATTATTTAATACCATCTGATAGCTTAAATTTAGATTATCAATTCAAACCACTTATCCATTTAAGAGATAAATATATATTACTTTGGAGGTCATGGAATGCTCTCTCTTTATATGAGGTAATCGCGGCAAATTATCGGAAAATAGATAAAAGTATTGACCAGGAAATTGGATATTTACTCGAATCCTTTCTCCAATTAAAAATGACCAAAAATGGGATTGGAAATAATAGTGGAAAATACAATTTAGGAAAAATAAAAGGTGAAGCAGACATCGTTGTTGAAACCGATAGAAAAATCATACTTTTCGAAGTTAAAAAGAAACCACTTACAAGGAAATCAAGATCAGGCAATGATGTTTCTTTGATAATTGATTTATCCGAATCGGTAATAGATGCTTCTATCCAAAGTGGTCGAACGGAATTGTTATTGAGAAAACAAGGTCACCTAATGTTGCATCAATACTTCGGCCCTGAGTATTTACTTGAATGGAATAATAGAGAATTTGAACACGTCAGTTTAAGTCATATGGATTTTGGAGGTATGCAAAATAATTCAGTGATGCAGAATATGCGAGTAGCTTTATTAATTTATAAATGGTTTGTTATAGATGAAAAGGATATTCACGGTGTTCAGAAATTTAAAGAACTACAAGATAAGCAAGCTGATTTAAATAAACAATACCAGGAGCTTATGGAACATGAAGCTATGCCTGAGCATAACCCTTATTTTGATAACTGGTTTCTTAATTTTAATCATCTATTAGAATTGATTACTCTTTCTGATGGGAACGAAAAGTTTTATGAATTTTTAATTAAGTCAAAATTTGCTTCTAGCGGTACTTTAGATTTCTACTGGGAATTTGAGAATGCTTTGAAACTTACAGAGTCAGAAAAAAATGAAAAACTTAGAAAGCTAAGTGAACATAAAAAGTCAAGATTAATATCACTAAGGTCTAGCTTTGGTTCGTAATTTTTAACAAGCTTCCTGAAAAGTTGTGCTCAAAAATTTATTTGCAAAAAGAAGTTTTACCCTCACTATTTGTTAAGGCTACAGTCATTGATTCATTTCTATGGCTTCCCTAATATAAAGTTGAATTTTGCGTTAATTGAACAGTTTAAGATATAAATCAGGTATTATGAAAACTAATATTTTAAGTTTCATTAATATTTGATTTATAGACTAAAAAAATGATTATAAATACTTTAGAATTGTTATTTTAGCTAATGTTATAAATAATCTAAAGAGTCATACAAACTTTTTAAAATTTTAATAATAATGCCTAATATTAATTTCTAATTTATGAGTGTAGCAACATGGTTCGAAACCTTTGTTAAAAACCTTAGAATGAGTAGTGATACTGTTGATAATATAGCGTATAGATATAAAAGAATTACTAGACAACTTAATAAGGACTTCTGGGAAAGTGATTCAGACGTTTATCATAGTTTGTATGTAGGATCGTATGGAAGAGATACTGATATTGTAACGAGCGATATTGACATGTTATTCCAACTACCATATAAAATATATGAAAGGTATAATAATTATCAGGGTAATGGGCAATCTGCATTATTGCAAGCTGTTAAGTCTTCTGTAGAAAAGACTTATAAATCATATATGAGGGCAGATGGCCAAGTTCTTGTAATATCATTTACAGATGGTATAGTTTTCGAATTATTACCAGCTTTTATCAACACAAATAACTCATATACCTATCCTGATACAAATAATGGAGGTAATTGGAAAAATACAAATCCAAGACCGGAAATAAAGGAAATATCTGATAAAAATATTCTTTGGAATAATAATCTCAAAAAGCTATGTCGAATGATTAGGGCATGGAAATACAAATGGGATGTTCCATTGGGAGGATTGTTGATAGACACATTATGCTACAATTTCTTATCTCAATCAGAATACAAAGCTAAGTCATATTTGTATTATGATTATATAACTAGAGATTTCTTTAAATATATTTCCGAAATTGATCCCAACAAAGAATACTGGTTGAGTCCTGGGGCAAGGCAATATGTATGGAAGAAAGGAAATTTTCAATATAAAGCAAAACAATGTTATAATTTGGCGTTAGAAGCCATTAGCAAGGAAACGGATTATCCATTCACTGCAAAAACTAAATGGAGAGATATTTATGGAACTAAATTCCCAAGTTAATTTTGAACTACTTGAACAACAATTAAGAGAATGTTTTGGTAGAGTTGTCTATTCCCATAAAACGCAGGAAAAGTGTGCGGATATTATATTAAGGCTACACAAAAGACTTAAATTATTTCAAATTATAATTTCTGCAGTTGTAACCACGAGTTTGCTCGTGAAGCTATTTGGAGATCAAGATTGGGCACTGATGGTAGGTGTATTAATGTCAACTCTTCTATTTGGTATTAATTCATACACCAAAGATTATGATCTCGGAGAAATATCGCAAAAACATACAAATGCCGCAAATGATTTATGGGATATTAGAGAAACTTATCTTTCTACTATTACTGATTTAAAGGCTGGCCAATTAACAATTGATCAAATTATTGAAAAAAGGGATGAGCTTCAAAAACGTCTTTTAAATGTGTATTCTGGTTCACCTAGAACTACAAGTAAAGCCTATAAAGAGGCGAGTAATAGTCTTAAAAACCAAGAAGAACTGACATTTTCTGACAAAGAAATAGATGCATTTTTACCAAAGGGTTTACGTAAGGAGGGTTGATATAAAAAGAAAACAATCTAATAATATAGAATTTGATCAAAATATTTTGATTGGTCAATACTGCTAACTATCTTTGTATATCAGTTAACAATTATGCTGAAATAGTTCATTTAAAATCATTTGATATGGTGTCCAATATGGTGTCCATGTCTTTAAGTGGAAATACAACTTATTGAATATCAAAGCACAAGCATAAAGATATAGGGTCCCAGCGGGATCACAAAGAGCACTCTATAAAGAGTGCTCTTTTCGTTTGAAAAATGAATGTTTTGCATCTGGCAAGGATGCTGTATTTTTTCTACTCCACAACTTTTTACATTGATCCCTTCTTTGTTCCTGATCATTTAATTTCCTGCCAATAAGCCCTAAACGTAAACATTTCCACCAATCATAAAATGAAGAGCTTCATAACTATTATGAACTGAAAAGCGCTAATCATAAACTCAGAGTTGATACCGGTGAACTGGTCCTTGTTGCTTTGAAAAGGGGAGAGGATATTTGGTATTGAAAGCGCTAAGAAAAATATTCGAACATAAATTGATTGTATTTCGCGAATGCAGTTACAGGAATTGGTATCGGTAACCTGGACAAAAATCGGGTACCCGCTGAAAGATAGAATACGGAAGCGGCTAAAGCACAAATATCTTCATTCACAGCAAAAATTAGTTTATTATGAAAAAAGTATCATTAGCAGTATTACTGCTGTCCGGACTGACATTTATGGGCTTTTCATCACATAAAGCTGAAAGAGCCGGAGCCACACCTGCTGAAGCAGGAAACCCGGTGACAACGAGTGTTAGCAAACCTGAAACGATGGCTATGACCACCTACACTTACAAGTTTACCATGAAGGCTTTGCCGGTAGCAGGAGGAAATCCCGATGATGAGGCTGTACTTGCAGACTGGGGCTCTGTAACCTATACCGATAATCCATCCTGTTTTCAGAGTACAAAGGTAAGGATCGGTCAGACCAGTAGTAAAACATTGGGTTATTATCACACCGGTCCGGTAATGGTCGATGCAAGTACTGTTCCTCCGTTCCGCTGGGGCTGTCCTATTTTATAATATTTTCCAAATAAAATCAATATGAATGGCTGTTCAATTATAGAACAGCCATTCTTGTATGGTATTCGATTATACATTTGGTGAAACATAAAAATAGTAGCCTGAATGTCCCGCCTTTAGTTTTGTTGCATCAGGCAAAGGGCTGAAACATTGCTGAATACCTTTCTGCTTGCACAGAGGTGAAGTACAATCCTCTTATTTTTTTGCCCTGCATACCCACCAGTATAATGGCGGTATCAATATCGGTGCCAGCAACAAGGTGCTGGTCAGCCCGCCTATGATTACGGTGGCTAATGGTCTTTGAACATCGGAGCCAATCCCGTTTGAAGTCGCTGCGGGAATAAGCCCGAAAATGGCTAAGACAAGAATAGATAACAAGGCCCTCAACTGCTCCTTTGAGGTCAGGTTGATAAGCGATTGCGAAATGGTACCATTAGGTGTCGCCCTGTTCAATGCGGCAACCAGTAGTACCCCTGCCATTACCGATATTCCGAAAATGGAAACAAAGCCGACTCCTGCAGAAACATTGAAGTAATAGCCACGAATAAGCAGGGCTATTATACCACCTGCCAATGCAAACAAAATACAGCTTGCTGTTATCAAGGTATGCCTGAAATTTTTGTACAGCATAAAAAGAAAGACAATAACCATTACCAGGGTTAAGGGAATGGTAAAGGCCAATTGTTTTCCTGCCCGTTCTAAGTTTTCATATTGACCACCATACACCAATTCATAACCTTTCGGCATTTGGATCTCCTGTTCAATGTGGCTGTTCAGTTCTTTTACAAATCCGCCCTGATCTCTGCCCCTGATATTGGTGCGCACCGTTATCATTCGCTTGTTTTTGTAGCGGTAAATATTGGTTTGCCCTTCCATAAAGCTGATGTCGGCCAACTGTTCCATCGGGATTAATGAGCCCTTGGCAGAGGGCACAAGCAATGTTTTGATGGCATCAATATTGTTTCGGAATTGTGGCAGATAGCGGATGACAATATCATAGCGTTTTGTACCATCATACAATACGGAAATGTTTTTACCACCTATAGCAGCTTCAATCATGTTTTGTATATCGGAAACATTGATGCCGTAGCGGGCTGCGTTTTCCCGCTTTACCTTAATGGCAAGCTGTTCCTGTGTGCCTTCCTGCTCAATGTTTACACCTTCGCTTCCCTGCATTGTTTCTACGATACTGGCAATGCTGTCTGCCTTGCTGCGCATCATTACCAGATCATCTCCTACAATGGAAATGGCCAGGTCGGCGGCACTTCCGGTTACAATTTCCATTACCTGGTCAATAATGGGCTGACCGGATGTAAATTTTACGCCGGGCAGTTCTCTTTCCAGTTCAGCACGGACTTGATTGACCAGTTCTTTTTTGGAAATGGTATCGCTCCATAAATGATAATCTTTAAGCCCTACCAGGATTTCATTCCTGTTTGCCGGAAAAGGATCCGTACCATCATCGTTCCTGCCCGTTTGGGTGATGACAAAGGAGATCTGCGGATATTGGGAAATGATATTACGGATCTTCGGAGCATACTGAGCGTTTTCCTGAATGGTAATGCCGGCCGGGAAATTGCCACGGAGAAAAATAGAACCCTCATCCAGTTCCGGTAGAAATTCCGTTCCCAATTTCAGCCCGAAAGAAATAAGCAGCAGCACTGTTCCAAAGCCAACCAGTACCGTTTTTTTATAGTGCTGCTGCAATTTGGAAAGGGTTTTTCCATAAATATGCGCTAAAAATTCAAGCACCCTGTTTTTAGATTCCTTGAATGGTTTGTCAGGGTTTGAAATAGCTTTATGGTACACAAAAGAAATCAATACAGGAATAAGGGTCAATGCCGCCAGCATAGAACCGATCACTGCAAATGCCAGGGTCAGAGCCATAGGCGAAAACAGCTTGCCTTCAACCCTGGTCATTAAAAGGATGGGCATGTAAGCTAAAATAATGATGGTAACCGAAAAGAAAATTTCACGACCTACTTCCCGGGCAGACCGCAAGGTCATAGCTACAATCCCACTTTTCTTTTCTTCGGCTGTAGCTGTTCGGTATTTTCTAATCAGGTGTTCTGCCATCACTACCGCACCATCCACGATTATCCCGAAATCAATTGCGCCTAAGGAAAGCAGGTTAGCAGGAATACCGGTGAGCCGCATAATGATAAAGGCAAAAAACAAGGAGAAGGGAATCGTGAGTGCCACCACTAAAGCACTCCGCATACTGCCTAAAAAGAAAATCAGGATAATGATAACGATGCTAATACCTTCAAACAAGGTTTTGCCAACCGTGTGTAAAGAGTGGTCTATTAAAAAGCTACGATCATACAAGGTCCTTATTGTTACACCTTCGGGCAGTTCGTTTTCCTGCAGATCGATAAGGCGTTGTTTCAGTTCCGCTAAAACCTCACTTGGGTTCTCATACCTGCGCAGCAGGATAATTCCTTCTACTCCATTGTTCACATTTACTTTTTCATCGGCAACAGTATAGCCCAAAACACCGCTTGGCGGTGGCGGTGCTATTTCCACGCTGGCTACATCGCGCACAAAAACAGGTACGCCCTGCTCTGATTTTAGTACCACGTTTTCAATATCGCTTTCGTTTTTTATGGCACCCAATCCGCGCACGGCAAATCCTTGTCCGCCCCGTTCTATCAGGTTTCCGCCTGTGTTCTGATTATTGGCGTTGATGGCCATTTCCACATCGGAAATAGTCAGCTTGTATTTGCGTAACTTATCGGGATCGGTAAGGATATGGAATTGCTTTAATGGTCCGCCAAAAGTAGTAATGTCGGCAATTCCTGCGGTTTGCAATAAATAGGGTTTAATCACCCAATCCTGCAAATCCCTGAGCTGAGTGGGCGAAAAGGTGGGCGGAGCTTCTACCACATAACGGAAAATTTCGCCAACCGCAGTAGAAAGCGGTGCCAGCTCCGGAGCAACACCGTCTGGCAATCCGGCTGTTGCCAAACGCTCCATAACCTGCTGTCTTGCAAAATAATCATCAGTGCCGTCTTTAAACGTAAGCTGTACCACGCTCAGGCCAAAAATAGTTCTGCTTCTGCGGTCTAATACATTGGGTGTATTTTGCAATGCCCTTTCGATAGGAACCGTTACCTGTTGCTCTACTTCTTCGGCTGCACGACCTTGATATTGTGCTACGATAATCACATTGGTATCGGCAATGTCGGGATAGGCTTCAATTTTTAATTTCGTGAAGCAGTAAAAGCCCACTGCCATTAGTACAAAGCTTACTGCTACTACCAGCCAACGGTTTTTGAGTGAGTATGTCAGAAGATGTTTAATCATTTTTTTATCCTTTTTTACGGCATGTGTTACCCTCAATCAGTCGCTGTATTGCTTCCTTAATTCGTACACGGCTTCGTTTACTTTTTTATCTAAGCAGCTAAGGCATTGGCTTAGCGCCTTTCCGTTCATCTTTATTGATATAAACCTGTCCTTGTATAAGCATTATAGTAATGTGCCTTTTAAAATGACGGCAGCTATACTGAAATAAATGACCAGACCCGTTACGTCCACTAATGTTGCTACAAATGGAGCGGATGAAGTCGCAGGGTCTATCTTGCATTTTTTTAGTACAATGGGTATCATGGAGCCGCTTAAGGTTCCCCACATGACAATTCCCACAAGTGAGCAGAAAACGGTAGTGGCAATTAAAGCCCAATGCTCACCGTAATTAAACCAATGAAGGTATTGCCAAAGGGAAATTCTAAGAAAACCGATGCTTCCCAAAATCATGCCCAACGTGAAGCCAGAAAAAATTTCCCTGCGCATGACAAACCACCAATCCTTTAGCGTGAGTTCCTTCAATGCCAATGCCCTGATGATAAGTGTTGCCGCCTGCGAGCCACTATTGCCGCCACTTGAAATAATGAGTGGTACAAATAATGCCAATACGACTGCTTTTGAAATTTCTGCTTCGAAATGTCCCATTGCAGTAGCCGTCAGCATTTCTCCCAGGAAGAGAATGACCAGCCATGTAGCTCTTTTCCGGGTCAGTGTAAAGAAGCCTGTTTTTACATAGGGATAATCCAAATCTTCTACGCCGCCGAATTTTTGAATGTCAGAGGTATCTTTCTGTTCTGCAATATCCATTATATCATCAATGGTAATAACCCCCAGCAATAAGTTGTCATCATTGATTACAGGCATGACTACACGGTCATAGGCTTTAAATTTGTGGATAGCCGTTTCTTTGGTGTCGGTTACATTCAGCGAAACGAAGCTGCCGTCCATTATTTCGGAAATCTTCATTGTGGGAACATTCAATACTAACCTGCGTACCTGTATATCATCAAGCAGTTTGCCCGCTTCATCTGCCACATAAATTACATTGGCGGCTTCGGTATCTTTTTGAAATGCTCTCAGATGAGCTGATGCTTCGGCAATGGTCATGTCTTTTGAGAGGACTGTAAAATTGGTATCAATATGCCATGCTATACTGTTTTTGGGATAGCCTAAAAAATCCTGTGTCGATTTTTTGTTTTTTTCGTCCAGGTAACTGATGTATTTGCTTCGCTCGGATACCGATAATCCGCTAAAAAAAACGGTTCTGTCATCGCTGCTTAAATGGTTGAGCAGGTAGCCGGCACGTTGTGGCGAAAGGCTGCGAACGAGTTTGTGCTGCAGCAATACATTCAGGTAGGAAAATACGCTTACCTGAGTGTCGTAAGGCAATTCCATAAACGACAACAGCGCATGGTCAAACGACATACTGTCGATCGCACTGGCAAATTCAGCAGGATGTATTTTGTAACGGTCTTTGCCGAACATGGAAAAAATACTGAAGCCTTTATTTTTTACTTTTTTCCTGATATCATTAAATTGTAGCATCGCTTGTTTTTTTAATAACCAAAACTTAAACCTTTTAACTGCATGACCCCTTCAATAGCAATCTCGTCCCCATTATCCAGTCCGCTGAAAACAATAATCCTGTCGCCAAGCTGTTGCCCTGCCTGTATTTCTTTGCGTTCAAAGCCATTGGCAGCTGTTTTTACAAACACGTAATTTTTTCCCTGCACGGTTACTAAAGATGTTTTACGGATTGTGATAGCATTACCTTCACTCAGTCCCAATGAAACATGGGCAAACATTCCTGCTTTTATTTTATTGGATGCATTGCTTAGGGATAAGATCACTTTTACCATCCGTGTGGCATTGTCTACCAGGTCGGCTACTGCATCTATTTTCCCGATGAATTTTTCATTAGGAAAGGCCGTAAAAACAATATTGCAGGACTGCCCTTGATTGATTTTATCTAATTGGTTTTCGGGAATGTCGCAAATAATGTAGGCTGTTCCAGCTTTTGCATGGCGCAACAATTGAGGATTGAAACCGCCTGATTTCAACCTAGCTTCATGTTCCATCAAAGCCGCTTTTTCATTAGCTAAGCCCGTTTGCTCCATGCTAAACCCTGTTTGGGCATTTAATAGATCCTGTCCTGTGGCTGCTCCGTGTAGCCGCAGATCTTTGGTCCGTTCCAGCTCAGTCTTTTTTTGTTTGATGTTGATGTGCTCAATTTGCCGGATATTGATTTGATGCTGTATCAGCTGTGTATAATTGCTTGCCAGTTCAGGGTTTTCAAATAGTACGATGTTTTGTGATGCTCCTGTATTGGATGCCAGAATGGTCGCCCCTACATTACCTACAGCTGTAAAATCGGAATTGATCTGGTCCCTGCTTACTGTTTCGGTTTTAAAAAATGCAAGCGCTTCCTGATCCGGGAAAACGATTACCATCCCGTTATTGCTTACTAGGGGTGTCGTATTTTCTGCTTTTCCTGCCTTTTCTTCATTACGGCAAGCAGCAATAAGCAGCAGTAGCGGCAGCAGGTATCTTATGTGCTTCATCATTTTGCTAATTGATTGATTAAACCAGTGGTATAAAGGAGTTGAATGTAGCTTTGGCGGTATTGCTGTAAGGCATCATAATATTGCTGTTGTGTCTCCAGCCAGCTGCGTTGTGCTTCCAGGAAATCTATAATGGTTGTACCGCCTTTGAGGTAGGCATATTTTACATGGTTTAAAATGGTTTGTGACTGTTGTACAACTGGCTGGAAGTTATGAACGTTCTGTTGCTGTAATTGGTAGCTGGCATAAGCGGTCGTTATCTCGGTCTGCAATTGGCTTTGTGTCTTATGGAAATGCTGTTCCGCCTGCTCTTTCAGCAGGAATGATTTTTTGATTTCACCCTGATTACGATCAAAAAAAGGCAAATCAATAGTGGCATAAATACCGAAATAAGGAATGGTATTTTGCGGGTTATAGATAAGGCCTAATTCGGGTTGCGGATAGGCCAGCGATTTTTGCAGTTTGATATTGCTGTTTGCCACTTCTATCAATGATTGCGCAGATAAAATGTCGCTGCGGGTCTTTAGTGATTGGGTCAACAGGCTGTCTATGTTTGGAGGAATGCGGAAAAGAAAATCATCCTCCGTATCAATGCTGATGCTGTCCCGGGTACCCAATAAAAAGCTTAATTCCTTTTGGCGGTTACTTATCTCTTGCAAAGCTGTTTTATATTGAACAGCATATTGCTTTGACAGTAATTCGGTGCGGTACAGCTCAGTTTGTGTGATGACCTGGTTTTTGTACCGGTTCTGATTGGTCATAACCAAACTGTCTATATTTGCTTTGGCAATTGTCAATATATCCAGTTGTTTTTTTGCGGTCCACACTTCCAGCCATTTTGCAGCTACATCTGCAAAAAGATTTCGTTCTGTTTCGGTATAATTTTTTTCGGTGAAGGCAAGCTGCTTGTTGGCTACATCTATTTTGTATTTGCGTTGCCCTGCAAGCTGGATGCTCTTGGTCAGCTGCCACCAAACCTGCCTGTTCTGGCCATTGTTCCAAGGGGTATTCGCCGGAAACTGTGCAGGCTGTATGAGCTGCAAAGTCTGATTGTTTAAAACGAGGTTGGGGCGAAGCCTGGCCGTAATAATATCTGCCTGTGCAATGCCGATGTTAAATTGTTCCGTTTTCAAAGCAGCATTATTAACCCTTGCTGTTTGAAGGGCTTGTTGCAAGGTATAGCTGCTTTGTGCTTTTGCAACAGAGCAAAGTAGCAGAGAACAAAAAATTAAAAATGTATGTTTGAAAAGAAATGTCATTTGCACCTTTTAAATATCGGTGCAAAATTCCTCATCTGCGGTCAAAATAGCTGTTAGAGAACCAACAGAAAAAAATTAGAATTTTATTAGAACGGTTATATGTGGGGTAGTTCAAGGGTAAAGGTTGTACCTGTGTTTTGTTGAGACAGAACGGTAATCGTGCCTTTGTGTAAAGCAATAATCTTCTGGGTCAGCGAAAGCCCGATACCATTGCCCTCTGCAAAATTTTTATTACCGCCACGATAAAAAGGTGTAAAAATGTTTTTCATATCCTCTGCTGATATCCCGATGCCTTTGTCGGAAAACCGCAGTATTATTTTTTCCTGGTCAAATGAAATGGAGACCATACTTTGCTGGCCATTTGAAAATTTGCAGCCGTTTTCAAACAGGTTTACAAAAGCCACTTTTAAAAGATATTCGTTGCCATTGACGGAAATTTGGCGGTCATCTTCAAAGTCATGTTCAAAGTGAATATCTATTTTATACTTCGCATTTACTTTTTGTACCTGCTGACGGGCATCCAGCAATATTTCATCAATGCGAAGGGGTTTAAAAGCTATTTCAGAAGGGTCATAACTTGCCTTTGCCAGGTCAAGCAGGCTGTTGGAAAGCCGGGCTAACTTTTTGGCATCGTTAAGCGCATTGTTTACGGCATTTTTATATGCTGCAATACTAAGGTCTTTGTCTGCCGATAGTTCCAGTTCTGTAATAATAGCTGCAAGTGGTGTCCTGAGTTCGTGTGAAATATTGGAAACAAAATGTTTTTGTGCTTCAAAAGAATTTTCTAATCGGTTCAGCATTTCATTGAAGGTATTGGCCAGTTCCGAAAGCTCGTCTTTGCTGCCATTACCGGGTATGCGTAAATCAAGATTGGTCGCGGAAATAATGGCTGCTTTTTCGGTCATTTTCATTACAGGCTCAAATGCTTTCCTGGAAAAGAAACGCCCTGCTATGTAAATAACCAAAATGGAAATGATGAAAACAATAATGCAGCTTTTAAGCAGGTTGTCCATTTTATTGTAACCATATTGGTCGTAAGCTGTAGCCGTAACGATAAAATTCCTGCCCTTGAATGCATACCGCAGCCCGACTACCTGCCAGGCATGCTGATAGAAACTAATTTCCCCTTCCTGGCCAATCTCGTGTATCATTTGCCGGGTCTCCTTCACAAAATCAATATCAACGGCATCGTGATAGAGTAAATTGAAGCTGGTATCATATATCGCTACTTCAACTTCATTCAATATTTTCCGGTTGTTATGGTAAATGTCCTGCAAGGTTCTTTTTTCTACACGGGCATTTAAAAAAAGATTGGCTTTTGTAACAGCTTCTTTTTTGAGCAGCGCATAGAATTCCTGTTCCCTGTTTTCTTTGGCAGTGTAATAAATGACAGCAGCAAACGCCAGTAAAATAGTAGCGGTAATAAGGGTAAACAATAAGGTTATCTGTGTCCTGATTTTCATTATTCTGCTTTCAATATAAATCCCATTCCCGATTTGGTATGAATGAGTTTTTTGTCAAAATCCCGGTCGATTTTCTTTCTCAGATAATTGATGTAAACATCAATGAAATTAGTTCCTGTATCAAAATGGGTGTCCCAGACTTTGTCTGCAATTTCTACTCTTGATAAGACCCGTTCAGGATTTTGCAACATATACTCCAGCAAAGTAAACTCTTTTGGGGTAAGGTTTATTTCCTGTCCGCTTCGTTTCACAATTTTGGTGTGCAGGTTCATTTCAAGGTCAGCAATACGTAATATAAAGCCCGTCCCCTTGCTCGTCTTATTGTTGCGTTTCAGTAAAGCACGTATGCGTACCAGGAGTTCCCGCATTTCAAATGGCTTGACCAGGTAGTCGTCCGCTCCGGCATCAAATCCTTCTACTTTATCATCCGTTGTGCCCAATGCCGTCAGCATAATGATGGGGGTGTCCGGTTTTGTTTGCCGAATGTATTTACATAAATCCAGCCCGTCCATCTTAGGCAGAATAATGTCTGTAATGATTAAGTCATAGTCATGCTGCAAAGCCAGTTTTTTACCCGAAAGTCCGTCGTAAGCCACCGTCAGGGCAAAGTCCTGCTCTTCCAGCCCTCTTCGGATGAGTTCAGCCACCCTTTGGTCGTCTTCTATGATTAAAATGTTCATTAAGCGCTTTTTGATGCCGATTACAAAATTACATATTTATTTCAGTGCCGGAAGATATGTTCATTGATGATTACTTCTGCTGCCGGCCCGGTATATTTTTGGTCCACTTCATCTTACTTGGATTTATGCAATAAAAAAATGAAATTATAAAGCAGCGTGAAGGAAAAAAAAGATGTTTAAATATCTTAAACCCGGATCGTATAATTGGAAGTATTCAATGAATAAAAAGTAATACATTTGTCTGATTTTGAACGTATTGTTGGTACATTTATGCAGAACGCTATGCATAACGTATCTACGATATACAGCTAATGATACCATCTAAAATTCAATTAAAATAAATTATGAGAAAACTATCCACCCTAATGGCAGTATCTGTTATAGCAAGTGCCTTCTTGATTTCCTGTGATAAGAACGATAAAACGGATAAGAAAGATGAAACGTTACAGGGCAGAGATGCCTTTATCGGTTCATACAGCTTCACGAACAACTATGAGCATGTAGCTTACGTCTCTTCAAATAATTATGACACGATCAGGGGGGTGAAAACCTATACGCTGATTATTGAAAAACCAAGCCCTGATGACAAGGGTACAGATGCGGTGGTGATCAGGAGCCTTTGGGCGGAGTACCCGCAGACCTGGCCTGTGGTAGCCAGAGTCGCCAGCGACGGCAAATCACTTTATTTCAAATTTGAAGATAACGATGGAGAAATGAACATGACTAAATTTGAAGCTCCGTTAAATACAGATAAGAGTATTGATTTGAACTACTTCAGGTACCGGTTCCAGGTAACTAATATGGGCTATGAAAAAGGCAGCGGAAAGGCAACAAGAAATTAGTACAAGCCGATTAAATATTATTAAAGGAAGCGTTTTGCTTCCTTTATTTATTAGTAGCAACCGGGCTGTTGAACAAAATGCTCTTGTACCTTGCTCTAATATTATTGATACAGAAATTTTTCTTCAGGGAAAATATCCGCTTAATAAAAGTGATTTCGTAATCCTTAAAAGGATACATTACAATTTTATAGAATCAGGTAGGTGGCAAGCTAAATTTCATTTAATAGAATTTATTGCTGCCAGGAAGGTTTTGCGGTCAATGAATCATCATAGACATACACTCTTTTACTAGGAAGCAGGCGCTTTCTTTTTGACTTGTCCGATGATTCATGTGTAAGTGTAATCACATCCCCGTTTATAGTGCCATACAGATAATTGTTATGTAACCGGTTATCCGATCGTTTATATACATACTCAATAGAGATATTGTTGCCATCAATGCGATAGTGGTATGCCAAGCCCCAAAAATGTTGGGCCATTACATCATTGGTCGGGTAGTCCGGCATATCAAAGGCTTCATAAGCGATACCCTCGCTGCCAAATGACAGTGTTTTATGATCGATTGTTTGGGTATAGAATACACTATCCTGGTAAACGTATGCGCCTTTCTTTTTTACAAGGGAAAGGTCTCCTAAAGGCAGTTTACTGTAAGTATAATGCATAGCCTGAGCTGTTTTAGGTGCAGCTTTTTGCGCATAACTCTTCATGCATAAGGCGAGCAGGCAGCAGATCATAAAGCAAATCCTCTTTTTCATGTTTTTATACTTTTGTGTGCAGCTGTTAGCGTAAAGTTTACCCATTAAAGGATCTTGGAAATAAACGAACCTTATAGCGAATATAATAAAATTAGCGTGTACATTTTTACAGAACAACCAAATGGAACATTGGATTTCCGGGAATAAAAACCTGTTCGCCGAAGAGCAACAATGCTCCGGGGAACAGGCTTTGTAATTATTCCAGGCTACACACAATAAAAGGAAACGAATGATACCTGCTACAGCACTGCAGAAACAATGTCAGGCACCGTTCTTTACCCAATAAATAAGCCGCAGCTATCCGGTAAGAAAGAGCTGCGGCTGTATCAAAAACAAGCGCATATTTAATAATTATTCACTTGGAAATGAATACATTTCGATGGATATATAGGTAAAATATAGTTGATGATTTTAGTAGGACAACCTTCAAGACTATTGCCCTGGTACAGTTTCCTGATTTTGCAGATCTGCTCCCGCTTCTGAATAAAGTATGAACTCTTCTATCTTTTGTTCCCGCTGGCAGTCACCAGAATAGCCTTCGGCAGAACTTAATAGTATAAGCCGATATGGAAGCCTGTAAAACGCTTGCAATTGTAATGTTAATCCCTTGCTCTGTGTGGCTTTTACGTAGCTAAAACAATACTTTTGTCGCACCTTTAACTAATAACAAGGCACGAAAAAAACAGGTGCAATTACATTTCATAAAAAGAAATGAATTGCATCTTCTTTTTTTATACACATACTTATGGCGACAAGCATCGGCAAGTGAGCATTGCTGATGATGCATTGACCAGACCAGGCGCGTATCTGTACAATAGGCTACCCTGATTGTCCTATTGAAATGGTAAAGCTCACCCCATAGTGCAGCAGCAAATATTTTGTTATAGTAACTGATGTTGGCTATCTACTGGTTATTTTGCGGTAATAATCCTGCAAATTTTAGTGGCCCATAAAGCAGGCCCTTATCAATAGCTTGTTTCTTATACCGGAAAGGCACTCCTTTGATCCGGGAACGGACCAGGGAGTGCCAGTGTAACCACTAAACCCTATGCAAAAATAGTCAGGTAAAATGCAGGTGCTGCCTGCTGTTTATGCCCGTATAGAGGCAGGGTGCCTTCTTTTTTTAATGCATAAACGGATTATTTTTTAATAAACTTCATCGTTATATCCATACCGTTTCCCTTGAGGCTCAGGAAGTAGATGCCCGGTGCCAGTTCTTTTATGTTGATGGCTTCTGGCCGGTTCAGGCTGTTGGCTGTATAGGTCTTAGTCATGACCGCTCTTCCGCCCAGGTCGGTGATCTTCATCTCTAATTCATTGTGGGCCTGCTCTACAGCCAGGAACAGTTCCTTGCCTGCCGGATTGGGATATAGTTTAATGCCCATGTCGGCCATTTTATCTTTAATGCCGGTACCCCGGATCTCGATGAGCAGGGAGTCCATTTTACTTGTATTGCTGGTAGATACGGCTTTGGCCCATACGGTACCTATTGTTAGTCCTGTAACCGCGCCTGTAGCACTTATGTTAGCCGTTCCTGTACCGGGTACGATGCTCCAGTTGACGGCCTGGCTGGCTGTTGCGGGGAATACTACAGCGGTCAGTGGCAACTGTCCTGCTGCGCCAAGGGTAGTGATCACAGCAGGTACATTGCCTACGGTGCGTACATCTACACTGTCTATGGCAACCGTTTGATTACTGATGTTAATGAGTAAGGAATCTTTTTTAGTGGTATTGGCAACAGATACCGCTTTGGCCCATACGGTACCGTTTGTTTGTGCGTTAACCACACCTATAGTTGAATTGATGCTGGCGGTACCTGTCCCCGGCACAATGCTCCAGGTGACGGCCTGGTTGGCACTAGCTGGGAATACTACAGCGGTCATATTGAGGCTGCCTCCCGGCACAGCGATGGTAGCCGGTACATTACCTACGGTACGCACATCCACACTGTCTACGGCTACCGTTTGATTACTGATATTAATGAGCAGGGAGTCCATTTTAGTGGTATTGGCAACAGAAACTGCTTTGGCCCATACCGTACCGTTTGTTTGTGCGTTAACCACACCTGTAGTTGGATTGATGTTAGCGGTACCTGTGCCCGGCACAATGCTCCAGGTGACATCCTGGCTTGCAGTTGCCGGGAATACCACTGCGGTCATGGGTAGTTGACCTGCATTGGTATTGATAGTGGCAGGTACATTACCTACGGTGCGTACGTCTACACTGTCTATAAGCACAGGCGCAGCCCATTTAGCCACATACCGCTTCCCTGAGCTATTGGTAAAAGTACCACTGGCATAAATCTGTCCGACCTGGTCGAAAGTAATACTGGAAATACTACTATTGGCATTTAAGGCGTTGGTGCCGGTACCCAGTTCTGTCCAGGCAGTACCATCCCATTGGGCTACATATCGTTTGCCGGATGTATTGGTAAAATTTCCCGAAATATACAGGTTGCCGGCAGGAGTTATTCTTACACTATTAATACCTCCATTGGCATTTAATGCATTGGTTCCTATGCCTACTTCTGCCCAGGCAGTGCCATTCCATTTGGCTACATATCGCTTGCCGGCCGCATCGGTAAAGCCTCCACCGGCATATAGATTTCCGGCAGCATCTGTAACAATGCTAGAAATAATCCCATTGGCATTTAATGCATTGGCCCCGGTACCCAGTTCAGCCCAGGATGTGCCGTCCCATTTGGCTACATATTGTTTATTGTTGGCATTGCTGAATAATCCTGCGGCATACACATTGCCTGCAGCATCTGTTGTGATGCGACGGATATAATTATTAGCGTTTAAAGCATTGGTGCCGGTACCCAGTTCTGCCCATGACGTTCCGTTCCATTTGGCCACATGGCACTTCCCTGCTGCATTGGTAAAGTTTCCGGCGGCATAAATATTACCGGCAGCATCTGCCGTGATACTTAATATTAAATCATTGGCATTTAAAGCATTAGTGCCGGTACCCAGTTCAGCCCAGGAAGTGCCGTTCCATTTAGCTACATATTGTTTCCCGGCCGTATTGGTGAAGCTGCCTGCAGCATATATGTTTCCTGTCCCGTCTGTAATAATACTTTGAATACCATTGTTGGCATTTAATGCATTGCTGCCGGTACCCAGTTCGGCCCAGGAGCTGCCGTTCCATTTAGCCACATATAGTTTCCCAGCAGTATTGGTGAAATTACCTGCTGCATAAATATTGCCTGCCGCATCTGTTATGGTATTAAAGATTGTTGCATTGGCATTGAGCGCATTGGTGCCGGTACCCAGCTCCGACCAGGTTTGTGCTTTAAGCATCCAGGGTATATGCAGGAGCAGGCAAAACAGGGAGATTTTTTTTAATTTCATAAAAGTGATCATTGATTAAGAGATGAATAAGATTTGATGATGGATACTTTATTGATTTTTGTTTAGGGTTGTTTTTAGGTGTCAGTAAGCTTGTTTTCTACAGGTGTCTTTTGAGCTTACCTGTTTTTTAATTTTATAGTACAAATTTGAGCAAGGAGACATTACAAGCCTTTGCACTATTTTTTATTTGATTTGTAAGATTTACTGTTTTCTTGTGAAAGCCTTTGTATCTATGTATGAGGGGATGACTTTTCTCTGAAAAGTGATGAAACTTGAGTTCAAAAATGTAACACAAATAAAAGTGCCGGGAGTAAACCAGCTGATCCCTGTTTACGGAGGGTAGGACTTGCCGCTGATTGTTTTGCTGCAATAGCTTTGAAGTCTTTATCTGCTCATAGAATGGGCCTTTATAGCGGGTCTTTTTTATACCAAAAAAAGGCACCCCTAGGGATGCCAATGTAACACGAAATCATGGAAAATATTTAGCCTAAGTGCAGGGGCTACCTGCTGTTTATGCCCGTTGTTTAAAGGCCGGGTGCCTTCTTTTTTTAATGCATAAACGGATTATTTTTTAATAAACTTCATGGTTATATCCATACCGCTTCCCTTGAGCCTGAGGAAGTAGATGCCCGGTGCCAGTTCTTTTATGTTGATGGCTTCTGGCCGGTTCAGGCTGTTGGCTGTATAAGCCTTAGTCATGACCGCTCTTCCGCTCAGGTCGGTGATCTTCATCTCTAATTCATTGTGGGCTTGCTCTACAGTCAGGAACAGTTCCTTGCCTGCCGGATTGGGATATAGTTTAATGCCCATGTCGGCCATTTTATCTTTAATGCCGGTACCCCGGATCTCGATGAGCAGGGAGTCCATTTTACTTGTATTGCTGGTAGATACGGCTTTGGCCCATACGGTACCTATTGTTAGTCCTGTAACCGCGCCTGTAGCACTTATGTTTGCCGTTCCTGTACCGGGTACGATGCTCCAGTTGACGGCCTGGTTGGCATTAGCAGGAAATACGATAGCGGTCAGGGGCAACTCTCCTGCTGCGCCAAGGGTCGTGATCACAGCAGGTACATTACCTACGGTGCGCACATCAACACTGTCTACGGCTACCGCCTGGTTGCTGATGTTGATGAGCAGGGAGTCCATTTTAACGGTATTGGCAACAGATATAGCTTTGGCCCATACGGTACCGTTTGTTTGTGCGTTAACCACGCCTGCAGCAGTTATATTAGCCGTACCTGTCCCTGGCACAATGCTCCAGGTGACGGCCTGGTTTGCACTGGCGGGGAATACTACAGCGGTCATATTGAGGCTGCCTCCCGGCACAGCGATGGTCGCTGGTACATTACCTACCGTACGCACATCCACACTGTCTACGGCTACCGCCTGGTTGCTGATGTTGATGAGCAGGGAGTCCATTTTAGCGGTATTGGCCACCGATACTGCTTTGGCCCATACCGTACCGTTTGTTTGTGCGTTAACTACGCCTGTAGTTGGATTGATGGTAGCCATACCTGTCCCTGGCACAATGCTCCAGGTGACATCCTGGCTGGCTGTTGCGGGAAATACTACAGCGGTCATATTGAGGCTGCCTCCCGGCACAGCGATGGTAGCCGGTACATTACCTACGGTACGCACATCCACACTGTCTACAGCTACCGTTTGATTACTGATGTTAATGAGCAGGGAGTCCATTTTAGCGGTATTGGCCACCGATACCGCTTTGGCCCATACAGTACCATTGGTTTGAGCGTTGACAACACCTGCGGCAGTGATATCGGCGGTACCGGTACCCGGCACAATACTCCAGGTTACATCCTGGCTGGCCGTAACAGGGAAGACCACTGCGGTCATATTGAGGCTACCGCCACTGGCTGTGATTGTAGCAGGTACATTGCCTGCAGTGTGTACGTCTACACTATCTACAGCAACAAAACTAGTGGTCCATTTTGCTACATATTGCTTTCCGGAACTATTGGTAAAGCCTCCACAGGCATATATGTTGCCAGCCTGGTCCAGGAAAGTGCTGTTAATTAAACTATTTGCGTTTAAGGCATTGGCCCCGGTACCCAATTCTGACCAAGAGATTCCGTTCCATTTGGCTACATATTGCTTGCCTGCCGCATTGCTGAAAAAACCTCCGGCATATACATTGCCGGCAGCATCTGGTGCAATACTGCTAATGATACTACTACCATTAAGCGCATTGGCCCCGGTACCCAATTCTGCCCAGGAGGTACCATTCCATTTAGCAACATAAGTATTGCCGGCTGGATTGCTGAAATACCCGGCTGCATATACATTTCCTGAGACATCTGTAGCTAAAGTATAGATCAGCCCGTTAGCATTTAATGAATTGGCCCCGGTACCTAGTTCACTCCAGGTGCTGCCATTCCATTTGGCGACATATGAATCTAAATTTGCATTGGTGAAGTAACCTGCTGCATATAGATTACCTGCTGCATCTAAAGTAATGGTATAGATCAGACTATTCGCATTCAGCGCATTGGCCCCGGTACCCAGTTCTGTCCATGAAGTGCCATCCCATTTAGCAACATAGCTATGCCCCATTGTATTGCTAAAAGCACCTGTCGCATAAATATTACCTGCGGCATCGCTGGCAATGCTCAAAATCAAATCATTGGCATTTAAAGCATTGGCCCCGGTACCCAGTTCTGTCCAGGAGGTACCGTTCCATTTAGCCACATAATATTTCGCGGCGGCATTAGTAAATATTCCTGCTGCATACACATTTCCTGAAGGGTCTGTCGTGAGCGTTTTGATTTCATCATTAGCGTTTAAGGCATTGGCCCCGGTGCCCAGTTCAGTCCAGGAGGTACCGTTCCATTTAGCTACATATTGCTTCCCGGCAGCATTGGTAAATGCACCCGCTGCATAGATATTCCCGGCGGCATCTATTGCGGTGGTGTTAATCATCTCATTGGCATTAAGTGTATTGGCACCGGTACCCAGTTCCGACCAGGATTGTGCTTTAAGTAGCCAGGGTATATTAAGCAACAAGCAAAGCAGGACGATTTTTTTAAATTTCATAAAGTGATAATTTATAGAGAATGAATAAAATTTGATGCTGGATCCTTTATCGATTTCTGTTTCGGACGAAAGTTTTTAGCTGCCAAGTGGCTGGCTTGTTTGTTGCAGGTGGATTTTTGTCTTACCTGTTTTATATTTCATAATACAAAATTGAGTAGTAATACATTGCAAGTCTTTATACTATTTTTTGTTTGATTTGTAAGATTTACTGTTTTTATGTAAGAGCGTTTGTGTCTAAGTGCGAGGGGGTGATGCATTTTCCCGGAACAGGTGATGAAAATTGAATTCAAAATGTGGCAGAAGTGAAGGCACCCGAAATATCCGGGCGTAAACCAGGGCAGCTTATATGGTATGGATAACAACTGATTATTTTACTGCAATAAGTATCCAGACTTTAGTGACTCATAAAGCAGGCACTTAATACTGGCTTGTTTTTATACCGGGAAAGGCCCTCCTTTGATCCGGGAACGGATCAGAGAGGGCCTGTGTAACACGAAACCATGAAAAATATTCAGAGAAAGTGCAAGGTAGGCCTCTTTCTGCTCGGACTACTTTCTTCTAGTGTTTAATTCGGGTCATTTTTTAATAAACTTCATCGTTATATCCATACCGCTTCCTTTGAGCCTGAGGAAATAGATGCCCGGTGACAGCTCTTTTATGTTGATAGCTTCCGGCTGATTCAGGCTGTTGGCTGCATAAGCCTTAGTCATGACCGCTCTTCCGCTCAAATCGGTGATATTCATTTGTATATTATTGTGTGCCTGCTCTACAGCCAGGAACAGTTCGTTCCCTGCCGGGTTTGGATAAAGCTTAATACCCATGTCGGCCATTTTATCTTTAATGCCGGTAGTCCGGATCTCGATCAGCAGGGAGTCCATTTTACTGGTATTGGCAGTAGACACGGCTTTGGCCCATACCGTACCATTGCTTAGTCCTGTGACCGCGCCTGCAGCACTTATGTTTGCCGTTCCTGTACCGGGTACGATGCTCCAGTTGACGGCCTGGCTGGCTGTTGCGGGGAATACTACAGCGGTCAGGGGCAACTCTCCTGCTGCGCCAAGGGTCGTGATCACAGCAGGTACATTACCTACGGTGCGCACATCCACACTGTCTACGGCTGCACTGTTGCTCCATTTAGCGATAAAATATTTTCCTGAACTATTGGTAAAGCTGCCGCCTGCATAAATATTCTCTGCCGCATCAGCAGCTATACTTAAGATCCAGTTACTGGCATTTAAAGCATTGGTGCCGGTACCCAGTTCTGCCCAGGAAGTGCCATCCCATTTAGCCACATAATAATTCCCTAAAGAATTATGAAACATTCCTGAAGCATATATATTGCCGGATGGCTCTGCTATAACAGCATTGATAAGAGCGTCGGCATTTAAAGCATTTGCACCGGAGCCCAGTTCTGCCCAGGAGGTGCCGTTCCATTTGGCTACATAATATTTCCCGGAAGCATTAGTAAAGGCTCCTGCAGCATACACGTTGCCCGAGGCATCAGTAGCAATAGTCATGATATAAAGACCTGCATTTAAAGCATTGGCCCCTGTACCTAATTCTGCCCAGGAAGTACCGTTCCATTTGGCTACATAATATTTGCCCGAAGCATTGGAGAAATTACCCGCCGCATAAACATTGCCGCTTGCGTCTGTTGCAATACTTTGAATGTTGCCATTAGCATTTAATGTATTGGTGCCGGAGCCCAGTTCTGCCCAGGAGGTGCCGTTCCATTTGGCCACATACTTATAACCCGAACTATTGGTAAAGGCCCCCGCTGCATAAACATTCCCGCTTGCATCTGTAATAATAGTTTTAATCAGATCATTGGCATTTAAAGTATTGGTACCGGTGCCCAGTTCTGCCCAGGAGGTGCCGTTCCATTTGGCCACAAATCGATGGCTAGAGTTATTCGTAAAGTCTCCTGCAACATATATGTTGCCCGATGGGTCCTTAGTAATGCAGGTTCCTGCATTGTTCGCATTTAAAGCGTTGGTGCCGGTGCCCAGTTCTGTCCAGGACGTTCCGTTCCATTTAGCCACATATTGTTTCCCGGCCGCATTGGTAAAATTACCGGTTGTATAAATGTTTCCGCTTGCATCTGTAGTGACAGCAACGATAGTACTACCGGCATTCAGCATATTGGTTCCTGTACCTAGTTCCGACCAGGATTGGGCCAGAACTGTGGATGCTGCTCCGGAGAGGAGCAGGGAGAGTAAGAGCAGTTTTTTTAGTTTCATTGTTGCGTGGATTTAAATGAATAGTGTTGATAATGAGTGTAGAATTATACTTGAAGGCCTATGGGAACAGCTTTATAATAACATTGTTACTCCTGAACCGATTGTTCGCCAGGGGATTTTGAAATGCATTTTTTATTTTATAGACCCTGTTGCGAGGTATTATTTGTTTTGTATTAGAATTTCATTTTAGATAAAAAATATTTTTTCTTTGAGATGTGTGTTGACTTCTTTAATGTATTTCGTGCCTGTTTCGTTGTTTTTTATGGACCTGTTTTTTTAAATTCAGGTTCTTAATCAAATACCTAACTTATTTTTTAATAAACTTCAACGTTATATCCATACCTGTTCCCCGGAGTCTCAGGAAGTAGATGCCCGGTGTCAACTCTTTTATGTTGATAGCTACAGGCCGGTTCAGACTGTTGGCTGCATAAGCTTTAGTCATGACCGCTCTTCCGCTCAAGTCGGTGATATTCATCTCTAATTCATTGTGTGCCTGCTCCACGGCCAGGAACAGTTCCTTGCCTGCCGGATTTGGGTAAAGCTTAATGCCCATGTCGGCCATTTTATCTTTAATACCGGTGCTCCGGATCTCAATCAGCAGGGAGTCCGTTTTGCTCGTATTGGTAGTAGACACAGCTTTAGCCCATACGGTTCCATTGCTTAATCCAGTGACCGCCCCTGTGGCACTTATGTTAGCCGTTCCTGTGCCGGGTACAATGCTCCAGCTTACATCCTGGCTGGCCGTAGCAGGGAATACAACAGCGGTCAGGGGCAGGTTTCCTGCTGCGCCAAGGGTGGTGATCACAGCAGGTACATTACCTACCGTACGCACATCCATACTGTCTACGGCTACGGCTACGGCCTGGTTGCTGATATTGATGAGCAGGGAGTCCATTTTAGTGGTATTCGCCACAGATACCGCTTTGGCCCATACGGTACCGTTTGTTTGTGCAGTAACCACACCTGCAGCAGATATATTAGCCGTACCTGTCCCTGGCACAATGCTCCAGCTAACATCCTGGCTGGCTGTTGCGGGGAATACTACAGCAGTCATAGGAAGCGTGCCTGCGTTAGTATTGATAATGGCAGGTACATTACCGACGGTGCGCACATCTACACTGTCTACGGCTACCACCTGGTTGCTGAGATTAATGAGCATTGAATCTTTTTTACTTGTATTGCTAAGAGATACTGCTTTGGCCCATACCGTACCATTAGCTATCGCAGTGACTACCCCTGAGGTATTTATAGTAGCCGTTCCTGTACCGGGTACAATGCTCCAGATTACATCCTGGCTGGCCGTAGCGGGAAATACAACTGCTGTCATAGGCAGTGTTCCTGCATTGGTGGTGATCATAGGTGGTACATTACCGACGGTGCGCACATCCACACTGTCTACAGGAACAGTACTGTTGCTCCATTTAGCCACATATCGCTTTCCGAGGCTATTGGTAAAAGCTCCGGTAGTATAAATTGCGCCTGCCTGGTCAGAAATTATACTAACAATATTACTATTTGCATTTAAAGCATTAGCACCGGTGCCGAGTTCTGCCCAGGAGGTACCGTTCCATTTAGCTACGTATTGCTTGCCTGCTGTATTGACAAAACTTCCACCTGCATACAAATTCCCGGAGGGATCCTTAGCCAGTGCAAATAGCCATCCGTCAGCATTCAGTGCATTGCTGCCCGTACCCAATTCTGACCAGGAACTGCCATTCCATTTAGCAACGTAATATTTCCCGGCTGTATTCGTGAAATAGCCGGCAACATAGATATTCCCTGCCTGGTCTGTAGCAATACTGTTGATTGCATCACTCGGATTAAGTGCATTGGCACCGGTGCCTACTTCTGACCAGGAAGTGCCATTCCATTTGGCTAAATAGTTTTTCAGCGCAGCGTTGGTGAAAAATCCGGTGGCATATAAATTCCCGGAGGGGTCTGTAGTAATATTGACGATCCAGTTATTGGCATCTAAGGCATTGGTGCCGGTGCCTACTTCTGACCATGAAGTGCCGTTCCATTTAGCTACGTATCGCTTACCGGCCGTATTGGAAAAGACTCCTGCTGCATATACATTGCCAGATGCATCTGTAGTGATACTGAAAATCCAGCCATTGGCATTTAAAGCATTGCTACCTGTACCCATTTCTGCCCAGAAGCTGCCGTTCCATTTAGCCACATATTGTTTCCCTGCAGTGTTGACAAAATCCCCGGCTGCATATAGATTCCCACTTGGGTCTACAGCGATACTGCGAATCCAGCCATTGGCATTTAAGGCATTGCTACCTGTACCCATTTCTGCCCAGAAGCTGCCGTTCCATTTGGCTACATATTGTTTTCCTGCAGCATTGGTAAAACTTCCTGCTGCATAAATATTCCCGGCGGCATCTGTAGCTAAGGCCATAATCCCATCATTAGGGTTAAGGGCATTGGTCCCGGTGCCCAGTTCTGCCCAGTTCTGCGCTTTAAGTGTCCATGCGCCAAACAGCAGCAAAGAGCACAATAAAAGTTTTTTTAGTTTCATAAAATGTTGATTTGCTTGATGATTTTATTTTAAGGGGTTTAATTAAGTGGCCGGTCTATTTAAAACAGGCCGGAGGTAAGCTTATGATTCAAATGTTTCTTCCCGTTTTGCATCCTTTTCTTGAATGAGGGCTGGGAGTGCTGTGTTATTTTATTTTTTGTTAATTATGTGTTATTTTGTTTGTTGAAATAGGAAGTAATCATATAAATACTACTAATCCAATCATTTGGAATAACTTATCCTCTTATTTTTCAGGCAGGCACTCTGCTCATTTTATAAACAGTACAGCATAAAATAAAAGAGGAAATCGGGTTACAACTCCTGGCATGCCCGGTTTTAAGAGTACCTGCTTTTTAGAATATTGCCTGTCAGTAAGGGTAGATTTCGCCAAAAATTTTTCTGTTTGCCCGGTGATTTAATAGCTCTTTTGAAATTTTTTAAAAGGTCTTTATGAATCGTATACCAAGGAAAGCTAAGCCCCCGGTTGAGATAGTGTTGAAGCATTTAGCCGGATAAAAATAAAAGCGACCTGCAGGAGCTTTTCAATAAGTGGAAAGTTTCCTGGAAGGTCGCTTAAGCCCTATGGCTGATTTATTTTTTCCCGAAGCTGGCAATATGTGGGGTGCCGTCTTTATCCAATAGGTGTACAAAGTAGATCCCCGATGCCAGTCCTGACAGGTCTATGCCTGTTTTTGCATCCTGGGTTTGCATCTGATATTTAATCTGCCCGATCGTGTTATATATGGTAAGCTGCGTGCCTTTTTTTAAACCCTCTATATTGATATACTGACCTGCAGGGTTGGGATAGATAAGTACGGTTTCTTTTTTTCCTGCAGCCTGCTCCAGGCCTGTTGTTTCATATTGGATCATGTATAATTCATCTCCTATGTTAATGTAATTGGCGCTGTAAAAGAATGCTCCGTTACTCACGCCCATCTCGGCTGAATTTTCCAGGGGATTGAAATTAGGGGCGATGTCCGGAGCTACCATTTTTGTTCCGGCTTCTGTGCCGTCTGTTTTCCAGAGGTGCCATCCCTCGGCCGTTCGTCTCATCTGGAAGTAGAGTTCATTATTATAGATCAAAGGAGAATACCAGGTATAAGTATTCAGATCGGTATCAAAATTGCGCACCACTGTTGTCCCCGTTTCCGTACCGTCCGTTTTATACAGGCTTCTGCCGTTGCTGCTAACCCCCAGGAAGTAAGTGTAGGCCCCCATTGTATAGAGCTTTCCGAATATTCCGGTAGTATTGCCCGGGCTAAGGTCTTTAATTATTTGTGTGCCCAGGCTGGTGCCGTCTGTGATCCACACTTCTTTTCCCTGTGTGATTGTGTTGGCTGTAAAGAGCATTTTGTTCCCGAGCTCCTCGAACCAGGTTGGGTTGCTGTTCGCTAAGCCTGCATTGATATCTTTGAGTAAACTGGTACCTGCTGTGGTGCCATCAGAGATCCATAATTCGTTGCCCGAAGTATTGTCCGTGGCGGAGAACATGAATTTGCCCTGGAAGGACATGAGTTGAGTAGGCGAACTACCGGGGGCACCGGGATTAATGTCTTTAAAAAGGGTAGTGCCGGCACTCGTGCCATCGGTTACCCACAACTCTGTACCACTGGACTCTGTAATAGCTGCAAAATAAAGCTTCCCGTTAGAAATAACCCCTACAGCAGCCAGGTCTCCATTGAAACCGGATCCGGCACCGGCGTTGATATCTTTGAGTAATTGGGTACCCGTAGCGGTGCCGTCTGTTATCCATAGTTCTGTACCATTTTCCCCATCATTGGCAAAGAAGAAGGCCTTACCACCCAGGGTGGCCAGCTCTCTTTTATGGCCATTTCTCCTGGCCAGGAAAGAGGGGTAGGAGTTGCCGGCTCCGGGATTGATGTCTTTAAGCATCTGCGTACCGGCGCTGCTGCCATCAGATATCCAGGGCTCTCTGCCTGAAGTGGTACCGTTACTGGCGCTGAAGAGCAACTTGCCATTGAGTACAAAATGATCCAAATATACATCACTGCTACCGGTTCCGGGATTGATGTCTTTGAAAAGGGTAGTGCCTGAGGTTGTTCCATCGGTCACCCAGAGTTCAACTCCATTAATGCCGTCCTGGGCTGCAAAATAGGTCTTATTATTATATTCTGTATAATACTGGGTGTTAGAAGACCCGTTGGTATTGATGTCTTTAAGCAGGACAGGCGTTTGTGCCAGAGCCTGGAGGCTGCAAGCTGCCGTAATGATTGCTATAGCGATTGATTTCATGATATGCTTTTTTAAAAATAAACCCGGAAAAGGTTCCGGGTTCTAAGTGTGGTTGATTAGTCTTTTGCCGGATTAATTCTTTTTGTTGCCGGATCATTATTGTAGACGCTGCCGCCTTCTATGACCATGTCAAAGCGGACACTGCCGCCACCGGCACCTCCGGGTACTACATTCTTAATATAAATAAAAGCCCTGATGGTATTGTTGAGTTGCAACATATATACATCACCGTTTTCCGGGCTGATCATTTTTGCGACATTGCTTAAATCGGCATCGCCGGTGTTGTAGGCCCGGAACTTACTGTCAAAGTCTTTCCAGCTAAGACCGGAGGCCAGGGCATCAAATTCAGCCTTGTTCATATCCTGGTCCATTGTAGCTGCGAGCGAGATCTCTCCTGAATTCATATCGGCAGGCTGCCAATGGTTCAATCCTACAGTTGGCCGGTCAAACAGGTTGTTTTCCTCTGACTCTTTGGAATAAGCCTCTGAGTAGGCATTGCCCGGAAAGGTCAGGTAAAGCCTGTTGCTCCCGTATTCCGAGAAATAGACCATAGACATACTACCTTGTTGCGCAAATGCATTTTCTATACTGAATACGGTGCCTGTCTGGGTTTTGAGGAATTGACCGGTGCCGGTATTGTTTTGATCGCCGAGCATGATATCTTTATAATGGACGATCCATTTCTGATCTTCAGATTTGGGCCCGGGAGTGGTCGTTTTATCGCAGGATAACAACAGGATTGCTGATGCGATCAGGAGGAGTTTAGCCGGGAGTAATTTGTACATAGCACTTTTCATGATACATTGTTTTTTAATGATTAATTCTTTGATCCAAAAATAGATACCAGCCTTTTTTTGTACATAAATAATCGCTCAAGGTCTATAGATAATCGCTCAAAGCACAACAGGCTGTTTTCACGAGATGAAAACAGCCTGTTGTGCCCAATGATGACCTTTTATTTACCGAAGAAGAGATCTGCTTTCGTGCCGGAGCTAAACGTGTTGTCGAAGGTGACCTGCAATTGTATTTTCCTGCTGAGTTCATCCACTATTTTTAGCCCCAGTCCGTTCAATGCGTTTTTATGGAAGCCTTCTGTTAATGCCTGCTCATAATGTGCCTGTGAAAAGTGTTGTCCTGCATTAATGATAGAAAATACATGCTGTGCAAATGCAAGCGTGATCGTAGCATTTTCTGTAGAGGCTTTTATCGCATTTTGCAATAGGTTCCGCAATATTGTTTTGAGGAAATTTTCATCTGAAAGCACCGGTACCTGTGCCGGTAGAGTATTGTTGATCTTCAGGTTTTTGGCGGCTATGTGCAGCTGCATCAGGCTCAATACCTCACTGAGCGGTTCATTAAGATCGATCTTATTCAACTGAGGCTGGAACTGGTTCATCTGTGATTTACTCCATGCCAGCAGGTCTTCCATGGTCTCCAGCAGGCTGGCCGTGGCAGACTGTATCATTTCATTATACTGCAGGCGTTCGGTTTCGCTGAAAGCTACTGCATTTTTTTGCTGCAGTTTTAAGAATGCATTCACCTGGCTGACGGGAGACCTCAGATCATGACTGATGATGCTGAACAGTTTTGCTTTTGTCTGGTTGGCCAGCTCCAGGTCTTCGTTTAAGCTTGCTAATTCCAGGTTCTTTTTGTTGAAGAGATCTGCGGTGTTTTTCTTGTTCCTGTAAATGATAATCAGCAGCAGGACGATCAGCGCCAGGAGTGCCAGTCCGCCGATCAGCCAGAACCTTTGCTGTGTGGCATCAGATAGTTGAGATTGCTGTACTTCTATTTGCTGTTGCTTGTCCTTGTTTTGAAAGACGGCTTCCATTTCTGCGAGGTTGAGGTCCAGCTTTTGTTGGGTAAGCGTGTCGTTCAGTGCAATATATTGATCATAATATTTTTGGGCTTCTGTTGCATTGCCGGAGTGGATCAAAGCCTCTGTTAAGGAACGGAGCAGGTCGGCGTATTGTTCTTTGTTGTATTGCTTAGAACCCCGTTCTGCCATTTTATAGTATTTAATGGCGGTGCCAAAATCCTTCATTGACCTGTAATAGTCCCCATAAGACTGGTTGACAGAAGAGGTGAGTATTTCTTTATTGTCTAGTTTCGCCTGCTTATCGGCCTTATCAATATAGCTTTTGGCTTGGGTGTAATGGTGTTCTGATAATGATAGCTCTGCCATCTTCAGGTTAGAGGACACCAGCTCCGACCACTTACCCGGATTTTTTTCTACACTTTCCGACAATAAATTGTAATATTTTAAAGCGGCCTGTTTGTCGTTCTTTAAGGCATAGCTCCTGATGAATTTACCATAAGCCGTAATGTCTACGATGATCGACTGATTGAGATAGGGTTTTACTTTTTCTAAATACTCCAGCGCTTTATCCGCTTGCTTGAGGTAGATATAGATCTCTGCCACCATCATTAGTTTGGTCGCATAGTCCAGCTTTAGTTTCAGGTTGTGTGTCGTGTCTGCAAGCGGTTTGTGCAATGCAGCGCTTTTTAAAAAATAATTTAAAGCAGTACTGTAATAGAATTTTTGTTGCTGATAATAAAGCCCGAGATTGTAATAAGCATCACCTTTTTTTTTAAGGGTATCTGTTGTGGCTACAATGTTTTGCAATAAGCGGGCAGAGTGGTCAGCTTCCTCCTGCAAGCCCAGGTAATGGTTGATGTGGATCAGGTTGCCCAGGGGTTTCAGGCTTTGCTCCACCATGCCTGATCCCGAAGCTACCTGGTAGGCTTGTTGAAAGTTCTGTTTGGCTTTTTCAAAATTTTGCTGGTAATAATAACCGATACCAATGGATTGGTAAAAAACAAATTGAGCCTTTTGATTGTTCCCGGCCTCGCGCAGCCCTGCTGTACCGGTGGCAATCAATTGTTCAATTTCTGCGGGCTTCCCGGAAAGTGCAGACAGGATGCTTTCACAGAGCGCCATTTTTTGCGCTACAGAAGAATGCGGTTGCTCCTCCTTCTTTTGGGCAAAAGCAATGATCGGGAAAAGCTGTATGATCAGGAACAGGGCGTATAGATTTTTTTTCATAGGGTAGTAGATGGCTAAAGTTTTAAATTGGCAATAGTCTGCTTGTAGGTTTTGCCTATAGGGAGGGTTATTTTTTCACACAGCACCTCATTCTTTTTGATGCCTGTGATTTTGTTGCCCGCCACAGCATAGCTTCGGTGTATTCTTAAGAAATGATCGGCAGGGATCTGTTCCAGGAAATTGCTCAATGCACCGATGGTGATGTAGCTTTTTGTTTCGGTATATATCTTGGTGTAGTCGTGCAGGGCTTCCAGGTAAATGATCTCGTTCATAGAAAGCCGCATTTTATCATGCCCCTGCTTGATGGTAATAATATCCTTTTCGATCAATATATCATAAGCACCGGATTTACATTTCATTTCCCAATATTCGAGTACGCGCTTTATGCATTGTGCAAACCGCTCTTCTGTCAGCGGCTTTAAAATATAGTCCAGTGCCGCCAGTTCAAAACCATTAAGGGCAAAATCAGGAAAGGAGGTGATGAACACAGCCATAGGGACAATGTCTCTTACTGTTTTCAGTAATTCTATACCGGAACTGCCGGGCATTTCAATATCCAGGAAGACAAGTTCCGGCCTCAGTGCTTTAATGGCTGCCAGGGCCTCCAGCGTGTTGGAAAAAGTGCCTGCATGATGTAGCATACGATGGTCTGCAGCCATAGCCCTGACCATCATCTGGTCCAGGGGCCGGTCGTCAACAATAATGTATTTTATAGGGTCTTTGTCGTTCATTTCTGGTAATTGTATGCCGGGTATTGCCAAATTCTTATACAAGGTAAAATTAATATTCTTATCTGTGGATAATTTTTAATGGAAAATATTTCGATATAATGTCTTGTCTTTTGGGTAAACGGATCAGCTGATTCCCTGTATCGAAACGGTATAGCCGAAAAGGCTTGTATCCCGGAGCCTGAGAAGGGTTGAGCGCCTTTCCCGCGTTGGATTTACACTTTTACAGGCCAGCTGGTACTGTCACGTTTTTCATCCTTAAGAGGGAATCCTTTTTTGCCAAGGCCTCCTGATGTCCTGTTTGCTTTTTTTTTGAAATAGGGGAGGAATACCCGAAATTCATGTTTTATACTGCCGGCTTATAGGCGTAATTTAGCCTGTACCGGCCCAATGGCAGGCTGTAAGGATTTTTAAATTAATCAATGATGGATATAGCCGCTAAGTTCAGGAATATTGCCCGTAGGGTCACCGATGATGAAGCCCAGATTAGTTTCTGCTGGAGCGAGATAGAGCAGGCCTACAGGCTCCCGGCAAGGCATTACCACAACATGAGCCATATTGAAAAAATGTTGGTACTGTTGGAGGAGGTCAGGGAAGCGTGTACAGACCCTGTGGCACTTGAGTTGGCCATATTCTATCATGATATTGTTTATGAGGCACAGCGGCAGGATAATGAAGTGCAAAGTGCTGCCATAGCGGTAGCCAGACTTAAAGAGCTGGGTTTTAAGCATACGGATAAAGTAGCCGCACTGATCCTGGCCACTCAGAAGCATGAGGAGTCTGAAGATATGGATACCAATTATCTGCTGGATATAGACCTGAGTATATTAGGCATGGAATGGCCCCTGTACCGGGAATATGCGGAACAGGTAAGGGAAGAATACCGTATTTACCCGGATGAAATCTATAATCCCGGCCGTGTGCAGGTCTTGAAACATTTCCTGAACCTGCCCCGTATTTTTAAAACGGACTATTACTTCCATAAGCTGGAAGAGCAGGCCCGGCAAAATCTCAGCAATGAAATAGCGCTTTTGACATAGGCTGTACCGGGTAATAGAACCATACTAATTATTCCAATAACAAAGGGATGCATATATGATGCATCCCTTTTAAACTAAATTTATAGCTTATGGCCTTTTTTAACGGCTTTCCATTTCTGTTTCTATCAGACCTTCTACATAGCTTCTCAGTGCCGGTATCTGGATCTTTTCTGCCACATCAAAAGCAAAGGCTTTTACCATCAGTTGTTTGGCCTGGGTTTCACCAATACCACGGCTTTTCAGGTAGAATAAGGCTTCTTTGTTCAACTGGCCGATCGTAGTACCATGACTGCATTTTACATCATCCGCGAAAATTTCTAATTGCGGTTTTGCATTAACGGTTGCCTGCTCGCTGAACAATACATTATTGCTTTGCTGGAAGGCATTCGTTTTTTGTGCATCTTCATAAACGAAGATCTTACCATTGAACACGGCCTTGCTTTTATCCATCACGATGCCTTTGTACAATTGATTGCTCTCGCCACGAGGCATTTTGTGATGCACTTCGGTATGGTTATCTACCAATTGACTGTCGGCGGTTAAGTACAGGCCGTACAGGTGGCTTTGTACTTCATCATCGTTCAGGTGGAGGGCAAGGTTGTTTCTTACGAAACTTGCTCCCGGTAAAGTAAAGGTATAGTTACTGTAATTGGAATGTTTCTTTTGCGCTGCTTCAGTTCTTTGAATAATGCGCAGGTTGGCATCCGATTTCTGAATGTCGTAGTGGTTGAAGGTGGCATTCTCTGCCAGTACCACTTCTGCCGCTGCATTTAAAAATACAGGTTGTGCTATATCGGTCAGGTAGGACTCCACGACATTCAATGCGGCACTTTTACCTACTACAAACAAGTCCCTGCTTTGCTGCATCATAGCTTGCTCTGCCAATATCACCTTAATGATATGGATCGGTTTTTCTACGATCACATTCTGCTCCACGGAGATGAAAACACCATCCTGGTACATGGCGCTGTTTAAAGCGGCAAATGCATTGTCTTTAATGTTTAGGATCTTGCCAAAATGCTCCTGGAATGCGGCTTGTTCCGTCGCTTCTTTGATCTCGCAAAGATGTACGCCCTGCTGCTCCGGCAACCTGCTTAAGCTGGTCACAAAAACACCATTGATCAATACCAGGCGATATACTTCATCTTCAGCAAAGAGCTTGCTGTAAGTATTGCTGATCAGTTCCTGGGCTTTATTGATCTGCTCTGCATCCACAGTTGTTGTTGCAGGCAGTTCATAGTTGGTCTTTACAACAGGTAAAATGTTTGTAAAGCGCCATTCTTCATTTTTTACAGAAGGGAAACCCAGTTTACGAAAAGCTTCCATTGCTTCAGTACGATAAGTTTTCGTGCTGTCCTGGTTTTGTAAAATCAGCATATCATACTGAGATGCCAGGCTTTCGAATAAGGGTGACTCCAGTTGCTTCGTCATCATTTCAATAAATTAATTTTTAGTCAACCAATCGTAGCCTTTCTCTTCCAGTTCCAAGGCCAGTTCTTTACCACCTGTTTTGATGATCTTACCATCAGCCAGTACGTGTACAAAATCCGGTACGATATAGTCCAGCAAACGCTGGTAGTGGGTGATCAGGATAAATGCATTGTTTCCGCCACGCAGCTTATTCACGCCACGGCTCACGATACGCAGGGCATCAATGTCCAGCCCTGAGTCTGTTTCATCCAGGATAGCCAGTTTAGGCTCCAGCATGGCCAGTTGGAAGATCTCATTACGTTTTTTCTCTCCACCGGAGAAGCCTTCGTTCAGAGAGCGGTTCACCAGTTTGGCATCAAACTCTACCAGCTCCTGCTTCTCGCGGCTTCTTTGTAAAAACTCCTTAGCGGTCAATGGAGCTTCGCCACGGTAGGTGCGGATCTCGTTCATCGCTGTCTTCAGGAAGTTAATATTGGATACACCCGGGATCTCGATCGGGTACTGGAAAGCCAGGAATACACCTTCGCGTGCACGGTCTTCAGGGGCCAGTTCAAGGATGTCTTTACCATCCAGGGTTACAGTACCTTCTGTAACTTCATAGTTTTCACGGCCTGCCAGAACAGAAGCCAGGCTTGATTTTCCAGCTCCGTTTGGTCCCATGATCGCATGCACTTCGCCCGCTTTAACTTCCAGGTTTAATCCCTTTAAAATTTCTTTATCTTCTACACTAGCGTGCAAATTTTTAATAGAAAGCATTTGTTGTTGTTGTTGTTGTATCTTAAATTATTTATTTATAATGAATTTTTTACCGGACCTATTATTTGTTTTATTAATTACACTTATGGTATAGGTGCCAGAGGGTAAATCTTTAAGGTCAATGTTATTGATCCCTTCAATTATTAGCCCTTTTTTTAACTCGCTTCCGCTCATGTTAAATATACTGTATTGCGCTTTTTCATCAGCCAGTACCCTTAACTCATGTTGAGCCGGATTGGGATATAATGATATTATGGATTTACTGTTTATGTTGTCCGTGCTTAATTCGTCATCAACGATCTTTAATCTCCAGAGCTGGTACCCTGTTTCTTCAGATAGCTGTGGATTATCATATTGTCCTGAAAAGTAATAGTTCCCTTTGTATTTATAGTACTTCGCAGGCCCTGATGATAAAGTTTCATGAGGATTCATATGATGTGGTATCAAAAACTGCATTACATGATCTCCATCAAATAATTCATACTTTCCTGCAGCAAAAGAACCTGATGTATAACGCTCATAAGTAATAAGGTCGTTATCAAGATTGATCAGCATTGAATCGTTCTGGTCTTTAAGCGCATACCTGCTTGAAAAATTAGCATTCACCAATTCAATTGAATGCTGAGGAGTGATCCTGTAAAGAGCAGTGGTAGCCTGGGCATAACTTTTGAAATAAAGTTTGTTTTTATATTCAAAAAAATTATAAAGCCTGGAGCCTGTGTTTGCCTGGCTTAAATTATTTGCGAGCAGCGTAGTCCCGCCTGTAGTGCCGTCAGATTCAAATAAACCAAAGTGAGCATATATATCTAATGGGACAAATCCGCCAATGATGGAGGTGTCTGCACCACAGAAGTATAATCTGTTATTATATACAGGTATCGGCTCGTTTACATTGATACCCATAAATAAATTTTCAAAAAAACCTGTACCACCGGTTGTACCGTCTGTATAGGCCATTCTGGAGCTTAAAGAAACCTGGTTAAAGTTTGCAGCCGGAACATTTGCACAAAAAAAGTATTTGCCATTATATTCTGTAGTGGTCAATAAATAAGGGATAATGGTATCAGAGAGTTTAAGCGTACCCCCTGCAGTACCGTCACTTACCCAGAACTCTTTATTGGCAGCCGGTCCTGCTGAATGTATAAAAAACAGCTTGCCGTTTTTAACGATACATTCATTGTTCAGCACATCTACATTTTTCAAAAAATGAAAGGAATGGCTGGCTACATCTAACACATGTAATTCCTGCTGGCCGGACGCGTTTTGGTAAACATAATAGAGTTTGTTGCCGGTAATGCCCAGCAAATAGGTTGTAGAGACATAACCGTAGGATGATTGAAGACCCGGCCGGATACAATAAGTACCGGTATCGGTTCCGTCTGTAACCCAGATACCGTAATTGCCCAGGAAGTCCATCGCGGTAAAGTAGAGTTTATTAGCCTGGGTATCAAGTAATCCATGTTCCAGGTCTATATTACTCTCATTGGGGTTGCCATATTGATTCAATCCCGGGAAAATATCTCTGAGTAAGCGTGTGCCTGCAACAGTGCCGTCACTGACATACAATTCCACGCCTGCCAGCGTATCCTGGATGATAGAACCGGGCCCTGTAGCAGTAACCCGTGCTGTAAAAACAATATTATCTCCTAATTTATAAATATTGCTGGCAAGACCATCGTAGCCCGGAGCGAGATCAATCATCATCTCCGTATTTACGCCATCTGTATGCCAGATCTCATAGCCTGATTGCTGCTCTGTTGCAATAAAATACAATTTTCCGTTTAACTCAACAAAGCTGTGCGGGTTACTGCCATAATAATCACCATTTATGGTATAGCCGGTAATATCATGCACTTTCTCTACAGACTGGGCATACAAAGCCTGCATGCCCAGGGCAAGCAAAGCTATTTGAATAAATCCCAGTTTTAAAACCTTCATTTAAAGCTTTTTCTGATAAAGAAATTGATTGTAAGGAGTCCTTAAATTTAAAAAATTAACCCACACTTCCTTCCAGCGTCACCGCTAAAAGTTTTTGTGCTTCTACGGCAAATTCCATCGGCAATTTGTTCAGTACTTCTTTGGCAAAACCGTTTACGATCATCTCTACCGCTTTCTCGGTATCAATACCGCGTGCGTTCAGGTAGAAGATCTGGTCTTCACCGATCTTTGAAGTAGTAGCCTCATGCTCAAGGGTCGCAGTCGGGTTTTTACCTTCAATATATGGGAAGGTATGTGCCCCGCAACGGTCACCGATCAGCATAGAATCACATTGTGTGAAATTACGCGCATTATCTGCTTTGGTCCCTATGCTTACCAGTCCGCGATATGAATTCTGTCCGTTACCGGCAGAGATCCCTTTGGAAATGATACGGCTACGGGTATTTTTACCTAAGTGCAGCATTTTGGTACCGGTATCGGCAATCTGCTTGCCTTTGGCTACCGCTACACTGTAGAATTCTCCATAGCTATTATCGCCCTGTAAGATCACAGAAGGATATTTCCAGGTGATCGCACTACCAGTTTCTACCTGTGTCCAGGAAATAATGCTGTTCGCCCCTTTACAGATACCACGTTTGGTCACGAAATTATAAACACCGCCTTTACCTTCTTTATCACCGGGATACCAGTTTTGTACCGTGCTGTATTTTACTTCTGCATTTTTCTGGGCCACGATCTCTACTACAGCAGCATGCAATTGATTTTCATCACGCTGAGGTGCCGTACAGCCTTCGAGATAGCTTACGTAAGCATCATCGTCGGCAATGATCAGGGTGCGCTCAAACTGTCCGGTGTTCTCTGCATTGATCCGGAAGTAAGTCGATAATTCCATCGGGCAGCGAACGCCTTTGGGAATGTAGACAAAGGATCCGTCAGAGAAAACGGCAGAGTTAAGGGCAGAAAATATATTGTCGGTTTGTGGTACTACAGAGCCCAGGTATTGTTGCACCAGTTCCGGGTGGTCCTGGATGGCTTCTGAGATAGAGCAGAAAATGATACCGTGTTTCTTAAGTTCCTCTTTATAAGTAGTGGCTACAGAAACCGAGTCAAATACCGCATCTACGGCTACCAGGGGGCGTTCCACCGGGTCACCGTTTTCGTCCAGTTGTTGTTCCGGCTCGTCTTCTTTTACACCCAGGAGCTTTTTACGCTCGTTCAGAGGAATGCCCAGTTTCTCAAAAGTGGCCAGCAGTTCCGGGTCCACTTCATCAATACTATTGTATTTAGGCGTGCTCTTGGGCGCTGCATAGTAAGAAATGCCCTCGAAATTCATGTCCGGCATTTTGAAGTTCTGCCAGTCTGGTAATTCCATTTTCAAAAAAGCCTGGTAAGCTTTCAGCCGCCATTGCAGCATCCATTCAGGTTCATTTTTTTTTGCAGAAATAAATCTTACCGTGTCTTCATTAAGCCCGGGAGGCAGGATATCCATTTCGATATCAGTAATGAACCCGTGTTCATATTCTTTTTCTGCAAAGGACTCTAAAAATTCAGTATCGCTACTAATGTTGTTGTTGTTGTTTTCCATCACAAAGTCTTGTTGTTCACTTCCTTTCAAAGGCCTGGTTTCGTTAGGTTAAAGGTTGCAACGAAATGTGCCAGACTGAATAGGCAAAGATACAGCGAGAATTACAGAATACCGAATGAGAACAGGAAAAAGTATTGTAAAATTTATTGATACATATATAGTCAGCTTAAATAAAATAAGAAAGGCTGCCGTATGGCAGCCTTCTGTAAGTTTCCTTATGCTCTTTATAATGTATTATCGCTCACGCCTTCATCATTGGTTTGTGCGAGTATCCTGCGTTGTCCCAGGTCTGAATTGACTACTTCAATAGTCACATTGGCCAGACCACTATTGGTAAAACTAAGATCTTTTGCAGCGCGATGAGTCAGGTCTATTACCCTTTTAGGATGCCCGATCCGGTCATTTACCTTAACATAAACTGCTTTCCCGTTTTTGTTATTGGTCACCTTCAGGTACGTTCCTAATGGATACTGGTTGCAGGCAGCAGTATATTTAGTATTGCTAAAGGTTTCTCCGTTAGCTGTTTTTCTGCCTACAAATTTACTATGGTAATAACTTGCCGTCCCTGTTTTCGAATCACCACCTTTCTGTGCATTCAGGGTAACTGTCGCAAAGTTTACCATTAAAAGAGCTATAATTGAACATACAATTTTCTTTAGCATCATAATCCAAATATATTTTTTGTTCGGCAGCAAAGGTAGCCCCATCTCCTTCAATTTTCAAGCTTTTTGCGTTAAAAAAATGCCAACTAAATGTTAATTGGCTGATATTCAGTGTGTTATGGTTTGTTGTTTATTTGTTATAAGCAATAAAAAGCCAGATATTCCGGTCATAAAATTAAGAATTCGGGGCATCTGAATCTGATTTTTTTTAAAAATAAAATGATAAATCTTTGTTTTTACCACCTTAAAAATTATATTTGTGAACTAGATTGAGATCTGAAACTGCAAAGTTTTAGACGTGAAGAAGCTTGTTGGTCGATTTTTAAATCAAGATATTAATTCTGATGAAAAAACTTTTACTTTCTGCAATCGTGGCCTTGCCTTTTATTGTGAATGCCCAAAAGCATCATGAAATAGGTATTTCTGCCGCTGCAAGTACGTTTTACGGAGATTTACAACCAAATCTTATTCCTGAAGATAATCGCCTGATGCGCCCGTCTTTCGGCATTATGTACAAATATTTTGTCAATAATCATCTTGGTTTCAGGTTTGCAGCAAACTATATTAACTTGACTGCAGCAGACAGCGTTTCTCTGAATAAAACTTATGAGCGCAGGAATTTAAGTTTTACCAACAGGATGGGTGAAATTTATGGAGGTATTGAACTGAACCTTTTGCCGGTGGGCGGAGAGAGCCGTTTCAAGTTTACCCCATACATTTTTGCAGGTGTGGGTGCTTTTTACAGCAATCCGTTTGCCTATGACAATAAAGGAGAAAAACATTTTTTACGTGACCTGAGAACAGAAGGGCAGGGTTTATCCCAATACCCCGACCGTAAAGTCTACCCGCTGGTGAATGCAGCCTTCCCTATCGGGGGTGGATTTAAGTTCTTTATCGGTAAGACGGTAATGCTGTGCGGTGAAGTAAACCTAAGGTATACTTCTACAGATTATATAGATGATGTAAGTAAAACTTATGTCAACCTGGATACTTTAAGCCGCTATGTAAGTAAAGAAGCTGCTGCCATGGCCTACCGCGGTAATGAGCATTACTACTGGGACGGCAATTACCCGAACTATAAATTCCAGCGCGGTGATTTTAAAGGAAATGACTGGTATTGGACTGCAGGGATTACAGCAACCATCTATTTCGATGCATTCGGTAATGCAAAAAGATATTTACAGTCCCGTTGCCCGAGAATATTTGGCAGAGGACAATAATTCATACATGATTAAGATTATTAAGCATATAAAAAGGGAGCTAACATTTGTTAGCTCCCTTTTTAGTTCCTGTATAACTAATTTTAATAAAAATCTGCCTGTATATAATCGGCTTCACCACGGGTAGAGGCCATCACCACAAATCCTACACTTCCTTTTACAATATAAGGAGCACGTATGCTGAATACCCTGTTATTATTGATATAGCCCACCCAGTTATTGCCTACCTGCTCTATGCTCAGTTCATTCCAGTCGCCATTTGCCCTTACTGCAGAAGAGTAAGTCGGAGCTACGAGTGCGGTAATGTCCGCCGGTCCCCCATTGCCGCCTTCATCCCAAAGGGCGAAGTAGCCGTCATAGCTTACCGTAAAGCTATAGCCATAAGCACCGCTGGCTTCATCATAACCAAAAAGCAATCCCATATTATTATCTGATCCGATACGGGTCTGGATGGAGAAATCTTTATCCGGATTGAACCTTATATCTTTAGAGCGGTAATAAGCCACCCCGTTAGGGTCCAGGTAATTGAATGAAAAAGTACCTTGATCAATCACGCCATAGGCATCCCATGCCGGGTCTGAAAAGTTCCATCCGTTCCTGTTATCTACAAATTCATCTACAAATGTATAGGTATTCTGTCCACTACCCGGAGGGTAGGGGTCTACATAAGTAGGGGTACAGCTACCTAATGATAATACACTAAAGCCTATCGTTGCGTATAAAAATAACTTTTTCATTATTTGTGTTTTAATTTCTGTGTGAGTATTTATGCTACCTAAGACTGGATAGTTTTAGGAAGGTTTAAATGTTCCTTTTGTAAAAGTATATAAGAAATAATTTAAAGTTGAGATTAATGTTGATACCTTTGCGGCCTTAAAAAAATTTTATGACTCCCGAACAAGCAAAAGATGCTTTAATGAAGAATGATGGGTTCTCCCGTTGGCTGGATGTTGAAATCGAGGAAGTTGCACTCGGATACTGCAAACTTCACTATACCATCCGCCCGGAAATGTTGAATGGATTTGGCACGGTGCATGGCGGAGTCTTGTTTTCTGCTTCAGATTCTGCACTGGCCTTTGCCTGCAATTCTCACGGCACTTTAAGTGTAGCCCTGGAGGTGTCCATTTCTTTCACCAGGCCCGCTTTTGAAGGCCAGGTGCTCACGGTAGAGGCTAAAGAGGTCAACCTGGGTAAAACCACAGGTCTGTATGATATCAAAACCTATAATGCAGACGGTAAACTGGTTTGTGTCTTTAAAGGAACGGTCTATCGTACCGGGAAAGATATAGAAGCTTGATATATTATCATTTTCTTATTTTTTGTTAATCAGGCTTTTGTATAAAAAGCTCTTTATAGTTTTGTTGAAAATTTTCAACCCCATCCTTATTAAAATGAAATTCTGTTTAAAAATATCCTGTCTGCTGGTCCTGGCTTTGTTTGCAAAGAGCGCTTCAGGACAAACCCTGATCGTTAATCCGCATACCGACGGGGGCTTTGAAATGGGCAATACTTTTGCCGCAAACGGCTGGACGGTAGTCAATAATACCTCCGGCGGTAATAACTGGTTCCTGACGACCAATACCCTGACTTCCGGTGCTAACTCTTTTGCGCCTACCGACAGCAGGGTCGCTTATATATCCCAGTCTTCCAATGGCTCGAGCTGGTCTTATGACATCAATAACTATTCTACGACACATATATATAAGAATGTAACGTTCCCTGCGGGCCAGGAAATTATCAAATTGAAGTTCCGCTGGAATGCCCAGGGTGAAGGTCCGAGGTATGATGTATTATATGTTTTTACTTGCCCTACTACTTTAACACCGACTTTAGGCCAGCCTTTCGGTACTGCCGTTACGCCTAACTGGAACGGAACTGGAGCAGCTACCGTTCATGATACCGTGTTTACTTCTGCTATATCTTCGGGGTCTACCAGCGAGGTTACGCTTCCGGCATCTTTTGCAGGTACGACCAGGAGACTGGTATTTACCTGGAAAAACGGGAATACATTAGGGGTGCAGCCACCGGCCGCTATAGATAGTATCTGGTTGTTTTCTGATTGTCCGAAACCAACAGTGACCCTGAATAACCTGAGTATCAACTGTAGCAGTAACATCAATATCCAGGCTAATGTAGGGAATCCGCAAACCGGGGGTACCTATCAATGGTTTGTAAATGGCAACTTAATGCCGGGCTTTACTACTGCTAACTTCCAGAATAATACCATAGCCTCCGGAAGTACGGTAAAATGTGTGTATAATGCCAATAATGCCTGCGGCTATAAAGATTCTGCACAGGTAGTGGTGCAATATACGCTTAATGCCCAGAAAACAGAAACCTTAAGTGTATGCAGCGAAGCGCTGCCTATGGTCTGGAGAGGTATTACTATTCCAGCTAATGCGTTAAGTAATCCAAGCTATACAACGGTAACTGTTCCTGCTCCTGGAGGCTGCGATAGCGCCATAACCCTGAATTTACAGGTAAGGCCTTCTCCGGCACCAAGAACAGAATACCTGTCTTTGTGCAGGGGGCAATTGTCTCAGAACCAGTGGAGAGGAAAAACTCTTCCTAACAATGCAGAGAGCAGTCCGCGCTTTGATTCCATCCGGGTATTCAATCCTGCAGGATGTGACAGCCTGATCTACCTGAGCCTTAATGTGATAGAAACGGCTAATATCATCACCAATTCAATCAATGACTGTAATTTTGTTGTATATAATGGGGTACGTTATGATACTTCTGTAATCCTTTATGATACATTGAGGAGCCAGTCCATGTGTGATAGTGTGGTGACGATCACCCGGATCAATATTGAACCGTTCTTGCTGGACCTATACTTGTTGCATCCGCAAAACTACCTGGCCGGAGAGCAGATCACCCTGCAGGCAAAAGGAAATACAGATCATTATGAGATCCTTTCCTGGTTGCCTCAGTCCCTGTTCCCCTCTCAATTCAGCGCTTTACAGTTCATTGCCGGACCTGAAGAACAATTGGTACAGGTGATCGGGCGCAATGAATTTGGTTGTGTAGATACGGCATTCTTAAATTTAAAAGCCGAGGTGTTGAATAAAGATTTCGCTATGCCGAATGCCTTTACGCCCAACGGTGATGGTAAAAATGACGTGTTTGCCCCGGTTTTCCAGATGGAGCAAAACTTTACGGTCATTTCTTTTGAAATATTTAACCGCTGGGGCCAGAAAATATTTGGTTCTTATACCGGCAACGGGTCTAAAGGCTGGGACGGATTTCATAATGGCCGCAGAGCAGAGGTAGGTGTCTATTATTATGGCATCAGGGTACGCTTCTTAGATGGTACAGACGAGTTCAGGAAAGGTGAAGTGATGCTGATCAAATAAGTATCACCAACTTATCTTTAACATCTTGTTTGGCAAAAATGTCGTTTCTCTGTAAATTCTTAAGGCGGGTAATGTCTTAATTCACTATTTTTGCTAGTTAAATAGTACCTTAAATGGAAGAAATTAAAGCAGGTCCATTACTCAGCACCATAGAATACCCCTCAGATCTACAAAAGTTAGATAAGTTACAGCTACAACAGGTTTGTAACGAGTTAAGGCAGTTCATCATAGACTGTGTAAGTGTAAACGGAGGTCACTTTGGCGCGAGCCTGGGTGTGGTAGAGCTTACGGTTGCCTTACATTATGTGTTACGTACCCCTTATGATAAGCTCGTATGGGATGTGGGCCACCAGGCCTACGGTCATAAGATTCTTACGGGAAGAAGGAAGGTATTTCATACCAACAGGAAACTCGATGGAATCAGTGGTTTCCCAAATATAAAAGAAAGCCCTTATGATGCTTTTGGTGTAGGACACTCTTCTACTTCCATTTCTGCAGCCTTGGGTATGGCCATTGCTTCCAAAGTAAAGGGAGAGACGGACCGCAGGCATGTCGCCGTTATCGGTGATGGTGCTATGACGGCAGGTCTTCCCTTCGAAGCCCTGAATCATGCCGGTGTGGCCAATGCCAATATCCTGGTGATCCTGAACGATAATAACATGAGCATTGATGCGAATGTAGGCGCGCTGAAGGAATACCTGACAGATATTACCACTTCAAAAACGTACAATAAATTAAGGGATGACTTCTGGCACCTGTTGGGAAAATTACCTGCCCCGGGATTCCAGCGCAGTATGGCTTCCAAAATAGAAGCCAGCCTTAAAGGCGTTATTTCAAAATCAAGTAACCTGTTTGAAGCTTTAGGTTTCCGCTATTTTGGCCCTGTTGACGGTCATAATGTGGTGAAACTTTCTGAGCAGATAAAAGATATAGCCGATATGCCCGGGCCTAAGATCCTGCATATAAAAACGGTGAAGGGTAAGGGCTACGACCTGGCTGAGAAAGACCAGACCCTGTGGCATGCCCCGGGATTATTTGATAAAGTAACCGGGCAAATCAATACCAAAACATTTGACTGCCCGCAGGCACCTAAATACCAGGATGTCTTCGGGAAAACAATCATAGAGCTGGCAGAGGAAAATCCTAAGATTATGGGCATTACCCCGGCCATGCCTTCAGGTTGTTCCCTTAAATATATGATGGCTGCTATGCCGGACCGCGCATTGGACGTAGGTATTGCCGAGCAGCATGCCGTTACCGTAAGTGCAGGCCTGGCCGTACAGGGCATGAAAGTGTTCTGTAATATTTACAGCTCCTTTATGCAAAGGGCTTATGATATGGTCATTCACGATGTAGCGATTCAAAACCTGCCGGTGATCTTCTGCCTGGACAGGGCGGGACTGGTAGGTGATGACGGAGCCACGCATCATGGTGCTTATGATATCGCCTATATGCGCTGTATTCCTAACATGATCGTGAGTGCGCCTATGAATGAGGCAGAACTCCGTAACCTTATGTACACGGCGCAGCTGGAAGAAACAAAAAATCCGTTTGTGATCAGGTACCCGAGAGGGCAGGGTGTAATGCCCGAGTGGAAAACAAAAATGGAAACGATCCCGGTAGGGACAGGCCGGAAAATAAAAGACGGTACCGGTGTGGCCATTATCACATTGGGCCATCCCGGCAACTTTGCGGTGGAGGCCTGCAGGCAACTGGCAACATTTGACCTGGACCCGGCCCACTATGACCTGAGGTTTGTTAAACCTTTAGATGCGGCCATGCTGCATGAGATAGGACAAAAATTCGACAAAGTAATTACTGTTGAGGACGGATGTATACAAGGTGGTATGGGCTCTGCAGTGCTGGAATTCTTCAATGCGCATGGCTATAAAGCAGAAGTGCGTATGCTGGGTATACCGGATGAAGTGATCGAGCATGGCAAGCCTGAAGAGCTGTTCCATATCTGCAAATATGATGTTGCGGCTATCGTGGAGACGGTAAAAGAAATGTCCGTTATAAAAGTATTAACAGAGAAAGTTTAAGGCCAAATTAGCATATGCTTAGCGTTTTATACTTAAACTCTGCCCTACTTTTGTATTCAAAGAAACCACTATAAAACAAAAAAACAGAAAAATATGAAGAAGTTATTGGGAGTAATGATAGCAGTTGTAGGCCTTACCACAGGTGCTATGGCGCAGCAAGATGCAAAAGCAAAAGTTGTACTGGATAAGATGAGTACAAAAGTAAAAGGAATGTCCAGCATGAAAGCAAACTTTACCTTAATTGCAACCGATGCAAAAGGTAAGACCATCATGAACCAAAAAGGTACTTTACAGATGAAGGGTGATAAGTACAATGTCGCTTTACCTAAGCAGGAAATGATTTGTGACGGCAAAACGATGTGGACTTATATGAAAGACAATAAAGAGGTACAGGTAGCTGCTTATAATGAAGGCGAAGTACAGATCTCTCCTAAAAAATTGTTCCCGACCTCTTATGCCAATGAGTATAACTATACTTATGTAGGCGAGAAGAGTGTAAAAGGAAAAAATGTTGATGTGGTGTACCTGACTCCTAAAAGCAAGAAAAACTTTAAAAGTGTTACCCTTTTAGTAGATAAAGCAGGTAGCCTGGTGAGTGGTAGCGTAGAAGAAGGCAATGGCGGTTACTATACCTTCAACCTGAACGGTATCCAGGCCAATGCAGCGGCTTCAGATGCGCTTTATACCTTTGATAAAAGCAAATATCCCGGCGTTGAAGTAATAGACCTTCGATAGTCCTCCTAAAATAAATTTTAAGTAATGATAAAGGCTTCCCGAGGGAAGCCTTTATTGTTGAAAACAAGTATAGGTTATTCAAGCTTTTGTTTAATATTTCAGGATCTTGATCTCTGTTCTGCGGTTTTGCTCATGTTCCGTTTCAGAACATTGTACCCCGTCTTTACATTTATTTTTCAGCCGGGTCTCTCCGAATCCTTTAGCTGTTAAGCGGGTGCGTGATATGCCTTTGCTCACCAGGAAGTTAACCGCGGCCTCTGCACGCTCCTGGGATAATTTCATATTGTAGCTGTTGTCTCCTCGGCTATCTGTATGAGAAGAAAGCTCAATCATCATTTTAGGATTACGCTTCAGGGTCTGTGCCAGGTTATTCAATACAGAGGCCGCATCTGGCCTGATGAAAGACTGGTTGAAATCATATAAGATGTTTTTAACCACAAACTCTTTGCCTTCTGCTATTTCACATACGCCCAATTGCAAGGCCACATAAAGGGTATTGTTCCGGTCTAAGCCTTTGGTCGTTACTATTTCTGTCTGTGAAAATTTACCGTTTTCAATGGCGACCACCTGGTATTCCGTGTTTTTGTCTAACTGGTAGTAGAATTTCCCGCTCTTGTCAGAGACCTGCTCCATGACCTTGCCGTCCTGTGCCCGTGTCAGTTGCGTGGTAACGCCGCCCAGGCTGGATTGTGTTTCACAATCTACCGTAGCCCCGCTTAATGTAAAGCGCTCATCATCATGGTAGATCTCTTTGTACACATTACTGTTCTTAAAGTCTGCCAGGCTGATCTCATCGGTATTGGTACTTAAATTATTTTTGTTGCCGCTTACTTTATAGCTGCCTGGCTTCAGTTGGGTATTAATGGTCCCGCTGGCATCTGTTACAGCAGTGTACGTTTTACCTTTCTGGTCCACAATGGCTACCGTCACCCCGCTTAAAGCTAAGCCGGTGCGTTTATCTTTAACGGCTACTGTTGTGGCGATGCCTCCTTTCCTGGAGCCACTGTTTTCAGTATCAGAGCCGCCTAGTTTAAACTGTAGCGCAAGGCCTATGTTGAAGTCCTGTATGGTTGCTTTTTGCTTTGTTTTTTCGTTAGAGAAATAATCAAAGACATTATTGGTATAAACACCTTCTTTTTGATCATCCCGGAACTCGATTGCCTTTATCTGGCTTTTTTGCTCGTTAAAAGCTACTGCAAACTCGCCGCTATTGCCAAAGGTCCTTAAATAATCTGCCTGTACCCCGATGCCGATCTTAGGCGTGATATTATAGATCATCTTCATGCCTAAAATACCCATCAGGGCTATCGGTTTGGACGTTTTATTGTCAGTGCCGAAGGGTGATAATACCGTTTCGTACTGGTTGGTAAAAGGATTAAGCGCATGTATAGATTGGCTGTACTCCGGGTATTGCTGGAACAATGCACCGGCGCGGGCATAAAAATTAAAGTCCAGGTAAGGGCTTTGAACGCGGTACACCGGACCAAGGCTTACACCGATATGGGAAAAGGCCGTCCGGTCAGAATGGGTGAATGAAGTATAGCCGTTGGGGAAATTATACACTAAACTACCGGGCTTTAGACTGTCGGTCGTAAAAGCTTCGGTATTGTGTCTTTGAAACCGGGCATCCACACCAAGGCCGAATCCGGAACCTTTGAAAAAGTAATCGAGGCTTAAGCCCGTATTGAACCCGTTCTTTGCCCTGCCGACATCATTTTTATAGTCGCCAAGGGGGACGCTGAGCCCGCCGAACAGGCCGAGTTGCCAGTCGGAAGGGTTGATCTCCTGACCAAAAGACTGAAAGCTTAATGCCAAACCAGAAATAATGAGTAGTCTATTCTTCATGCTATATTAATTTAAAAAAATACTTAATCAGGCTAAAAAAATCGACATACATCAACGTAAAAAGAGGGAACTTTTAAGCATAGACGCAGCTTTTCACCTTAATCTTAGTTTTGTTAAGGAATTAATATAAAGATAATGCATTGTTTATATGGTCGCAGTTATATTTGTATTTTTAGGGGGACTAAAACAGGAATCTATACAGGAATGGCAAAAGTAGAAAAAATAGTAAGGGATATCAGCTGGATGTCGTTCAATGCGCGCGTAATGCAGGAGGCAAAAGATGAAAGTGTGCACTTACTGGACCGGCTGAAATTTTTAGGTATATTTTCAAATAACCTGGATGAATTTTTCCGGGTAAGGGTGGCTTCATTAAGAAGAATGGCGGCTTTGAGCAAAACGGCAAAAGCTTCCCTGGAAGAAGATCCCGAAAAAACCCTGAACAGGATCATGAACCTGGTGATGGAACAGAATAAAGATTTTGATAAAACCTTTTCTGTCATCATCTCGGAATTAGAAAAAAACAATATTTTTTTAAAGACGGAAAAACAGCTGAACCAGGCCCAGAAGGAATTTGTCAGGACCTATTATGATGATCATGTGCGCACCACTATTGTCCCGCTCATGATTGAAAGTATTCCGCAGATCCCTTATCTTAAAGATAAATCCATTTACCTGGCCTGTATCCTGGGGAGCACGAGCAATCCCATGATGCACCGGTACTCTTTGATAGAAGTGCCTACAGAATTGCCGCGCTTCGTGGTATTGCCTTCAAGCGGCAGGTATAAGGACATCATTTTAATGGAAGACATTATCCGCTTCAACCTGCCACAATTGTTCTCGGCCTTCGGCTTTGACCAGTTTATAGGCTATGTGATCAAGGTGACCAGGGATGCGGAGTTTGACTTTGATATAGATGGCGACACCGACCTGATCGGCAACCTGGAGAAAGGCCTGAAAGGCCGGAAGAAAGGTAAGGCCACCCGTTTTGTGTATGATAAAGCCATCGATAAAGTTTTACTGGAATACCTGGTAAAAAGGCTGCAACTGAAAAAAGATAATTTAGTACCGGGTGGCAGGATCCATAATTTTAAAGATTTTATGGGTTTCCCTGCTTCTGTATTCGCAGACCGGGCACCAAAGCCGGAGCCGATTATGCATCCTGCATTGATACAGCCCGTGCGCATTATGGAGGTATTGAGCCATAAAGATCTTTTGCTCAATTTTCCCTATCATTCTTTTGATCCCCTGATCGATCTGCTCCGCGAAGCGGCCATCGATCCGCATGTGGAAAGCATCAAGATCACCTGCTACAGGCTGGCCAAAAATTCACAGATCGCCAATGCGCTGGTGAATGCTGCCAGGAATGGCAAGAAAGTAACTGCCGTGCTGGAACTCAAGGCCCGCTTCGATGAGGAAGCTAACCTTAAATGGCGCGAGAAGCTGGGAGAAGAAGGGGTTAATGTTATCCTGGGCATTCCCAATATGAAGGTACATGCCAAGATCTGCCTGATCAAAAAGGTGGAATTCGGCAAGGTGAAGCATTTCGGCTTTGTGAGCACCGGTAACTTTAATGAGATTACGGCCAACTTCTACGGCGATCATTGCCTGCTGACCTCCAATCGCCAGATCCTGGCCGATGTGGGCAGGGTATTCACTTATCTCGAAAACCCGGGTAAGAGCCATGCCCTCAAAGCCTGCAAAGTGCTCCCGGTATCACCCATCAATATGCGTGCGGTGTTTATCGAGCTTATGGATAAGGAAATAAAGAACCATAAAGCAGGAAAAGCATCCGGCATTACGATCAAGCTGAATAGCCTGGTAGATGTTGCCCTTATGGAGAAGATCACGGAGGCTGCACTGGAAGGGGTAAAAGTGAACCTGATCGTAAGGGGCATCTGCTGCCTGATCAGCGAGAACAAGAAATTTAAGAAACCGATCAAAGCAATCAGTATTGTAGACGAATACCTGGAGCATGGCCGCGTGTTCATTTTTGAAAATGCCGGCGATCCAAAAGTATATATCTCATCGGCAGACTGGATGGTGCGCAACCTCGACCATAGGGTAGAGGTGGCCTGTCCCATCATTTCTAAAGAGTTGAAAAAAGATCTTATCAATATCATCAGCCTGCAACTGGCCGAGAATGATAAGGCCCGTATCCTCGATAATCAGCAAAAGAATATCTATGTGCCCAGGAAAGAGCATGAGCCGGTGATCCGCTCTCAAAAGAAGACCTATGAATACGTAAAAGAAGAAGCCGGGCAAAGTATTAAACTTAAAGCGAAATAATTTTATAATTTCGCAAGAGAATAAATATAAAGACATTGATATTAGCTGCAATAGATATTGGCTCCAACGCTGCGCGGTTACTCATTACAGAAGTGACCACCTACAAAGACGGGACTGTAGATTATACTAAGTTAAACTTGTTGCGGATACCCCTGCGTTTGGGCTTTGAGGTGTTTGAGACCGGCCTGATCTCTGAAGAGAAATCTAAAATGGTGCTGGACACCATGAAAGTGTACCGCCTGATGATGGATATTTACAAGGTGGAGCATTACCGGGCCTGTGCTACTTCTGCGATGCGAGATGCGCAAAACGGAAAGGAGATCATCGGGTATGTGAAGGCTGAAACGGGTATTGCCATAGACATCATTACCGGGGCAGATGAGGCCAATATTATTTACGAAACACATATTGCGGAGAATATAGACAGCCACGAAACCTTTTTGTACATTGATGTAGGGGGAGGAAGTACAGAGCTTACTATGTTTGCCCAGGGCAATATCATCTTCAAAGAATCTTTCAATATCGGCACCATCCGCTTGCTGAACAACCAGGTGACTGATGCTCAGCTGGAGCATTTTAAATGGTTTATAAAAAATCACACTAAAAACTTTGAGGATATTAAAGCCATCGGGAGCGGGGGAAATATCAACAAAGTGTTTTCCCTGTCTAAGACTAAGGATAACCGTCCTTTAAAACTGGAACTCTTAAAAGATTACCATAAAGAACTTTCTGCTTCTACAATAGAAGAACGGATGCATTTGTACAATATCAGGAGAGACCGTGCAGATGTGATCGTGCCGGCTTTGCAGATCTATACTTCTGTGATGCGTTGGGCAGGTGCCCAGGATATCTATGTGCCGAAGATCGGCTTAGCAGACGGATTGATCAGGATGCTGTATCAGCAGCATACCAAACTGCCTTAAGGCTGGCGGTGGCTATATATAGAAAACTAAGGGAACAGGGATCACATTTTTGTGATCCCTGTTTGCTGGAATGGATATTTGCCTAATAAATTACAATAATGTGTTAGAAAAAAGTTTAAATTTGTTATCAGGTGAAAAATGCCCTTTTATAAATGAACAGTACATCCGACATACAGATAGTTTTGGTAGAAGACGACAGTGTTATCCGGGACAGCTTCCAGTTCTTGTTGAACGAGGAAGACGGCTACGCGGTTACCGGCGCTTTTGCCAATGCGGAGGATGCGATTAAATCTGTTGTGGCACTTGATCCTGATGTTGTATTGCTGGACATTCAATTGCCGGGCATTTCCGGTTTGCAGGCATTGCCTAAAATTAAATCCCTGGTTCCTGATGCTGCAATTATCATCCTGTCGGTCAATGAGCACCAGGATACGGTATTTGAAGCCCTGTCAAAAGGAGCCTCGGGTTACCTGACCAAGAATACACCTCCTCAGAAGATACTGGAAGCGGTGAATGAAGTGATGCTGGGCGGTGGCCCTATGAGCGCCCATATCGCCAAAATGGTGGTGAACTCTTTTCAAAGAAGTAATGAATCTCCGTTGACCCGGAGAGAAACCGAAATTTTGGAACAGATAGCCGCAGGAAAAACAAGAGGAAAGATCGCAGATGAATTTTTTATTGACCTGGAAACCGTGAAGTCTCATTTGAAGAACATTTATGCCAAGCTGGATGTACACTCCAAAGCAGATGCCATCAAAACGGCCCGGATCAATAAATTTATATAAACCAATAATGACCCAAATCCATGGAACAGTGCAACTATTGTTATCACCAACGAATGCTTGATCCTGTTTCTTTTATCCACCAACTTCAAAGCATTGCGTAATGAAGAAATTTTTATTACTCACTATTCAGGCAGCACTGTTGTTGACAACAGGCCGGCTTTCGGCACATGAAGGCCCATCGACTGCGAATAGCTCGGTACAATTTGTACCTAACCTGGGACAGTGGGCACATCCTTTTTTATACAAAGGGATCTCTCCGAATGCAGATATTTACCTGGAAAAGGGAGGGCTTAAGATCCTTGTCGGCCATCCCCAGAACCATGAATTGTTTAAAGCTTATAAGGATGGGAAATATGAGACTTCCCCCTCGTTTTCCTTCCATGCCTATAAAATAAACTGGTTAAACGGGAATCAGGACCCGGTCACCGTACCGGGACGGGTGCATACCGATAAAGTAAATTACTTTTTAGGTAATGATCCGCAACGCTGGAAATCGAATGTTGCCGCTTACGGGAATGTGACCTATAAAGAAGTGTACCCGGGCACCGATTTCTATTTCTATACCGAAAGCTCGGGATTGAAATATGATATCATTCTTCAGCCTCATGCAGACCCGGCTAAAGTAGCTTTGCAGTACGAAGGCCTTAACGGGATGCGTATTGAGAAGGGTAGTCTTATGCTGATGACCTCTGTAGGCGATATCGTGGAGCAAAAGCCCTATGCCTACCAGTATAAAGACGGCACTAAAGTAGAAGTGAAGTGTAATTACCGTTTAGAAGGTAATGTGCTTAAGTTTGAGCTGCCTAAAGGTTATGATAAAACCAGCCAGCTGGTGATCGATCCGCAGATCGTGTTTGCCTCCCTTACGGGCTCTGTTGCCGATAACTGGGGCTTTACAGCCACTTATGATCACCAGGGCAATCTATATGCCGGGGGTATTGTCCGCGGTGCGGGCTACCCGCTTTCTGTAGGGGCTTTACAAGCCACCTATGGCGGAGGAAGCACCAATGGAAGCTTCGGTATCGATTGTGATATTGCTGTTTCTAAATTTAATGCGGTAGGCAATACGCTTTTATTCTCTACCTATATCGGGGGCAGTGGCAATGAAATGCCGCATAGTCTCGTGGTAGATGCCAACAATAACCTGGTGATTGCCGGTAAAAGTATGTCTGCCAACTATCCGACTTTAAGCACCAGTTACAGCCCTGCTCATAATGGAGGCTTCGATATCGTTTTGACTAAGTTGAATGCCACAGGTACGGCGCTGATAGGTTCTACTTATGTGGGCGGCTCAGGTGATGACGGGGTAAATATAAATGCTGCTTTCGCTTCTCAGAGTTCCTTAAAACATAACTATGGCGATGATGCCCGCAGTGAGGTCATCGTAGATAAACTCGGTAATATTTATATGGCCGGTAATACCCGGTCCACCAACTTCCCGGTCACAGCTACGGCATTGAAGTCCAGCATCGGGGGTACACAGGATGGTGTTTACCTGAAATTCAATCCCAACCTTTCTACCATGCTTTACGGTACTTATATCGGAGGTTCGGCAGCAGACGGGGCTTATAGTATTGCCCTGGATACTTCAGAGACTAAAGTGTACATTACGGGTGGTACCGAAAGTTCCGATTTCCATAGCGCATCTATGAGCGGTGCCTACCAGGCTACGAAACCGGGCGCTATTGACGGTTTTATTATGCGTTTTAATAATACCAATAATACACTCATCAGGTCTACCTATATCGGTACAACTGCTTATGACCAGATCTATGGCGTTCAGGTAGATAATAAAAATGCGGTTTATGTGATGGGCCAGACCCAGGGTAATTTCCCGGTCTTTCCTGCAGGTGTTTATCAAAACGCGAATTCCCGGCAGTTTGTAATGAAACTGGACAGCTCTTTGGCAACAGGGATATTTTCGTCCGTGTATGGTTCCGGGCAGGTAGCCAATGTGAATATTTCACCCGTGGCATTCCTGGTGGATACCTGTGAGAATATTTATATTTCCGGCTGGGGCGGTTTAACAACAGCCGGCCCGCCAACAACGGTGATCGGTATGCCGCTTACGAGTACCGCCTTACAGGCGACTACAGATGGTGCCGATTTCTATTTCATCGTGTTTAAGAAAGATATGCAGAGCCTCTTGTATGGCAGCTATTTCGGTTCAGCAGGTATTGAGGAGCACGTAGATGGCGGTACGAGCAGGTTTGATCCTAATGGAGTCGTGTACCAGGCTATCTGTGCCAGTTGCGGTCCCACGTCTTCTTTTCCCGCTACACCGGGTGCTTATGCCACATCAGAGAACAGTGGTAACTGTAACCTCGGGGTGGTGAAAATAGCCTTTAACCTGGGTAGCGTGAGCACCAATGCGCAGGCAACCCCTTCGGCTACCGGCTGTGCACCGTTTACGGTAAACTTTTTAGACAATTCTACCAATGCTACCAACTGGGCCTGGAATTTTGGGGATAATACTACCAGTAACCTGCAGACCCCTACCCATACTTATACCACACCGGGTGTCTATACCGTACGCCTGATTGGCTCTAACCCCGATGCCTGCCGTGTGCTGGATACCAGCTATGTCACGATTACAGTAACCAATGATGCGATCAATCCTGCCTTTACAACTACCATACTGGATAGTTGTGAGCAATTAAGGGTGGTCTTCAATAATACCTCTACCGGTATCAATGGCGGCGGTACTTCAGGGGCCGGTTTCTTCTGGGATTTTGGTAATGGTAACACCTTTAATGGTGCTAACCCTCCTGCCCAGGTATATACTAATCCGGGCACCTTTGCGGTTAAACTGGTCATGACTATGGCCGGGGCATGTAATACACCGGACTCCGTCATTCAGAACCTTACTTTTGATCCGCTTTTTGTGAGCGCACCTAACCTGCCGGGCATAGATGCCTGTGTAGGCACAGAGGTTAATTTTCCTGCAGGAGGCACTAATGTGACCACCTATCAATGGAACCTGGGCGATGGAAACACCAGCAATACGGCCGGGGTAACCCATAACTATACTACCCCGGGTACTTACCAGGTCACTTTGATCGTGGGCAATCCTGCAAGCTGTAATAAATATGATACCGTAACCACCTCGGTAACCGTGAGACCTTCTCCCACTGCGGCATTTACTTATTCTCCTGCAATCGCAGAGACCAATGTTCCTTTTACCTTTAACAACCAAAGCCAGGATGCCAGCTCTTACAGTTGGAACTTCGGTGATGGCCGCACCAGCACCCTGGAAAACCCGGTACATGAATACCGCAAAAGTGGTCTTTACGAGGTATGCCTGACCGCGACCAATCAATATAAATGTTCCAGCAAGACCTGTAAAACACTGGAAGCCGTTATCTATCCCCTGGCAGATGTACCTTCCGGCTTCAGCCCTAATGGGGATGGCAATAATGACGTGTTCCGCGTGAGAGGATATGGTATTGCCAGTATGAACCTTAAAGTCTTTAACCGCTGGGGTGAGCAGATCTTTGAAACCTCTGACCAGGAGATCGGTTGGGATGGTACTTATAAAGGAAAACCACAGGAAATGGATGCTTATGGCTACGTTTTAGTCGTTGAATTTGTAGATGGGACCTCCACCAAGAAGCAGGGTAATGTTACCCTGATGAGGTAGGAGACCCCCAATATAAAAGAAGGGCAAAGCATCTTGATGCTTTGCCCTTCTTCATTTATAGCCGTCTTGTGCCCTGCTACCCGGTTATTTTCTTTGCAGCACCGCGATCACAGTCGTTCCTTTCCATTTTTTGGGGAAGAGCTTGTATTCTGCCCGGAAGTAGGTGGCAACGACTTTGTGAAACAGGTTGCTGATCAAACTTTTTGGGGGATTCATCTCTGTATTACGTTCCTTACGCATTGCTTTCAGCGCCCTGGCAAAAGGATAGAGGCTGTGAAATGCATATTGTCTTGCCAGGATCCTGCAGCCGGTAGCATTTGCCGTGCTTTCTATCATATTCAAATCATAGCGCCGGAAGTGGTTCAGGTATTCATCAAAATTAGACCAGATCTCCATCCTGGCCGGTACGGTAAGCAATATTTGTTCTACGTTGGGGTATTTTTTGAATATAGCATTTAAGAAAGCATCCGGATCTTCTATATGCTCCAGTACATCAAACAGCAATAAGGACTTAAACTGGTGGGTAAACGCATCATCCAGGAGCAATGCATCCGTGTTCGTTTTGATTTGTGCAGCTACTTCGGGGTAGGCCTTTGTATCAGCGATATCCACTCCCTGGATGTGGATATGATGCTTGGCCAGGTAGGCAATCACAGATCCGCGTCCGCATCCTATTTCTATACAAGGCTGAGGGAAATTGAATTGCTGGAAATAACTCTTAATGATATAATTCCTTGCCCGGTTCCAGTAGTGCTTATTGATGTTTTCCGGGAAAACGCTGTTAAACTGATCTTCACTGAACGCGGTATCTTTATTATTTGTATTCATTGGCCAATCGTGCTATCTGCGCGAGCGCATAAAATTAAAACATTAATGCCTTTAACTGCTAAATTTGAGGTAAAATTAGTAGTTTTCTTTTTGGGGAGCAGTGAAAAATGCTTGTACAATACTGTAGGTTAAAATATTATGTATTGTGTTAAGTGGTATTTATTATTTGTTATATTACACTGGCAGGCATGAGATTGTGGAATTTATTTCCTATTTTAGTTGCTTGAAATAGCTTAACCCACCATATGTAGGAGGACCATTAAAGGATAAAAGGAATAAAACATCATTAAGATTATGGTGAAAAAGAAGTTTAATATTGACCTGGCTTTATTGCTCTTAAGGATTTTTACAGGAGGATTAATGTTATTTCACGGCATCGCTAAATTGATCCATGGTCACGACAAGATCAAAGCACTGCTGAGTGCTAAAGGTTTACCGGAAGCCCTATGGCTGGGTGTTCCGTTCACGGAAATATTAGCCCCTATATTACTTATTTTCGGCGTATTCTCCCGCATCTCCGGCCTCTTGATCGCTTTTACAATGGTCTTTGCCCTTTACTTAACTACCGGCTTTCATGCATTCGGATTAAGTAAGACGGGCGGGCTCAACGGGGAATTGAATTTCTTATTCCTGCTGAACGGTATCGTGCTGTATATCACAGGGCCGGGCAGATATGTCTTGCTCAGTGTGAACAAAAGGATACTTCAATAACTCTTTTTCTTTACACCTGCCAGTCTACAGGCGTTTTACCATGCGCTACTAAATAATTGTTACAGGTACTGAAGTGTTTGTTGCCCCAGAAACCGTTATGGGCCGATAAGGGAGAGGGGTGTGCCGACTGCAGGACCAGGTGTTTGGTAGCATCTATCAAGCCAGCCTTAGAGCGTGCATGGCCTCCCCATAATATAAATACAACGTTTTCTTTCCCGGCAGATACCTTTTTAATCACACTGTCAGTGAACCGCTCCCAGCCGATCTTGCTATGCGAACCTGCCTGCTGGGCCTGTACCGTAAGGCTGGTATTGAGCATCAAAACGCCCTGTGCCGCCCATTTGCTAAGATTGCCATGATTGGGGATGATACAACCAATATCCGTGTGCAGCTCTTTGTAAATATTCACCAGGGAAGGCGGAGTCCTGATTCCTTCGGGAACAGAGAAGCAAAGGCCATGGGCCTGCCCCGGCCCGTGATAAGGGTCCTGCCCCAGTAGCACTACTTTAGTGTCCTCAAAGGAGCAGAGTTCAAAGGCCCTGAAAATATCTTTTCCGTTAGGATACACCTCAATGCCACTGCTGATATCCTGTTTTACTTTTTCTGTTATTTTTTGAAAATACTCCTGGTCAAACTCTTCGTGGAGCTGTCGTAACCAGCTTTCTGCAATTTTTACTTTCATGATGCCTGTGCTTTAATGTCCAGTACTTTTATTTGTAAGGTTTGCATACCGCGCCATTCATTTTCTTCTATCGTATAGACAATGTCAAAAGGCTTACCACTATCTATAATGTCATACTTATGTGCCAGGTTAAAGCCAATGCCATCCACCCTTTTGCTATCCGTCTGACAAATGCTGAATTTTATATGTTGTTCTTTTACAACCCGCGTTTCTCCGCGGTAATTGCTGACTCCTTTGGTATAAAATACCGGGCGCATATTCTCCGGCCCGAAGGGTTCAAATTGTTTTAAAATACTATGAAAATTACTATTGATCTGCGTGAGGTCTATTTCTGCATCGATCAATATCTGGGGCAATAAAGAGACCTCTGTAATGGTTGTTTTTACAAATTGCTCAAAGCGCTCTTTAAACAAGCCGAAGTTTTCTTTAGGCATGGTGAGGCCGGCAGCAAAATAGTGTCCGCCAAAGTTTTCCAGCAGGTCGCTGCAAGCCGCTATGGCATCATGAATATTGAAGCCGAAAACAGAGCGGGCAGAACCGGTAATTTTTTCGTTAGATTCCGTTAAAACGATCGTAGGTTTATAATAATGGTCTACCAGGCGCGAAGCTACGATGCCCACTACACCTTTGTGCCAATGCGGCCGGAACACCACGGAACTGAAATATTGATTCATGCCATGCTCTTCTTCCATGATCAATAAGGCTTCATCGGAAATGGACTTGTCCACTTCCCGCCGGTCCGAGTTATCAGACTGCAATCCCTCTGCGAGGATACGTGCCCTGGCTTCATCTTTTTCTATAAATAAAGCCACTGCTTTATTGCCGTCATCCATCCTGCCTGCGGCATTGATGCGCGGGGCAATACTAAATACCAGGTCAGAGATCTGGAAGATATGCTTGCTCTGGATGAGGTCTTTGATCACCTTAATGGCCAGGCAGGGCTTTGTATTCACCTTTTGCATGCCAAAGTAGGCCAGTATCCTGTTTTCTCCGTCTATAGGCACAATATCGGCGGCTATAGAAGTGGCAACCAGGTCCAGGTATTCTGCGGCATGTTGAAAGGGTAGTTGCCATTCCTGGGATAAAGCAGTAATGAGCTTAAACCCGATACCGCATCCGCTCAATTCCTTGTAGGGATAGGGACAATCTATTTGTTTAGGATTTAAAATAGCCTTTGCATCCGGTAAGTTATCTTCATCGGGAAGGTGGTGGTCGCAGACAATAATATCAATGCCCAGGCTTTTGGCCCTGGCTATTTTAGCCGCAGACTTGATCCCGCAATCCAGGGTGATGATGAGCGCAATACCTTGTTCATGGCAATGATCTATGGCCTGGTCAGACAAGCCATAGCCTTCCGTGTACCGGTGTGGAATGTAGTAACACAATTGTGCTGCCCGGTTTGCTGAAGGCGCATGCTGTAATAAAAAATCGTAAACAGTAGCCACCGCTGTAGTGCCATCCACATCATAATCACCGAAGATCATGATCTTTTTCCCGGTGCGGATGTAATGATCAATACACGCTACCGCTGTGTGCATTCCTTTCATTAAAAAAGGATCATGCAGTTGCCCGATCTCGGGTCTGAAAAACCGGCGGGCCGACTCATAGTCGCGGATCCCTCTTTGTGCCAGGAGGCGGCAGAAGGCGCGGTTTATTTTTAAATCTTCCTGTATTTTGAGTACTATATTTTCATCATAAGGCTTAAACTTCCATACTTTATCTAATCTCATCGGGTGTGTTGTATCTAATTTGAGGGCATCACACCATTTATAGGTGCCTGACCATCTTTTAATTTCAAAATCGGAACCAGGTTTCTAACTAACTGCCATTGGTAATTGCTCCACTTGAGCCCGTCCAGTTCTCCGTTAGGCACAAGGGTATTTTTGCGCAAGGGTTGATTGATCTCAGATTCAAGGGCATTATAAACCACCATGCCTTTTTCTGTGTCATAGTTCAGGGATACCTGGGCCCCTTTCTGGTATTCTATGAGGAAGCGCTTATTGCCATTGTTGAAGTAATCGCCCCCAAACACCACACGGTTGCCCTGGATGCTGAGCGCATCAAGGGTTTTAATACTGGTGTTCTTATTGTTATGATTAACGCCAAACACAAAATAAACGGTTTTTCCGCTTGCATCCTTCTGGCTTAAGATCTTATAATATTCTACACCATACCAGTTTTTATTGTCCAGCAGGCCCAGTAATTCTTTTTCTTCTATCGCCTCTGATTTATCTACCAGCGGGTAAACGGTGCCATCTGCTTTTTGGATAGCGCCATAATAGCGAAACCTTGCAGGAGCATATTCTACCGGCCAGTTAAGGATACGGAAACTGCGGTCTTCCGGGTAGAGGATATGTATTTTTTTGGACAGTTCGGTAAAAGGATGTTGAAAGCTGTTTGGTTCTTTGAGCAGGTGACTCAACCTCTTGACAAAGGTGTGGCAATATTCAATTCTTTCCTCCAGTACGGCCACCCTGTTCATAGAATCTACTGCACTCAGCAGGGAGTCTTCACTTTTTTGAAAAGAGGAAGAGGCCGGGCTGGTGCTTGTGCTGGTCTTTTGTGCAAAAGCAACGGAGGTGCCCATGCAGAGCCCGAATACCAAACCCATTTGTAATATATACTTCATTGTTCTTTTTATTTCAGATAGTAATCAGAGCTGCTTCTGTGACTTTACACAGTAAACAGAAGCTAATTTACAATAAATTCTCTAAACCAGTTTTTTTGCTTCATTCCATAACCGGTCCTTATCTTCCAGGTCCAGTGCAGCGAAGTTCAGGGCTCTTTCCGCAGCCAGGGATTCCATTTTTTCAAACCTTGTTTTGAATTTCCGGTTGGTCTGTTCCAGGGCAGCTTCCGCATCTATGTTTAAATAGCGCGCATAGTTGATCATCGAAAACAAAAGATCTCCGAATTCGGCCTGCATATGCTCCTGGTCTCCTTTGGCCACTTCTGCTTCAAATTCCCCGATCTCTTCTTTTATCTTTTCCATAGCGCCCTCTTTGTCGTCCCATTCAAATCCTACCTGTTTCGCTTTTTCCTGCAGCCGGGTAGCTTTGACCACAGCAGGAAGGGCCTTAGGTACCCCACTCAGTACCGATTTTTTACCTTCCTTCAGCTTCAACTGTTCCCAGTTTTTCTTCACCTCTTCCTCGTTGGCTACGCTTACATTACTATAGATATGCGGATGACGGCCCACTAATTTGTTACTCACGCCCTCGATCACCTCTCCTAAGGTAAAAGCCTGTTGTTCCCGCGCAATTCTTGTATAGAAAATAATATGTAAGAGCAGGTCGCCCAGCTCTTCTTTGATGCCCTGCCAGTCATTATTATCGATCGCATCGGCCAGCTCATACAGCTCTTCTACCGTTTGCATCCTGAGGGAGTGAATGGTCTGTTTCATATCCCAGGGACACTGAGTCCTCAGCTCATCCATAATATTGGTCAGCCTGTCTAAAGATTGGTTATAGGACATTGTTTATCTTGTTTTTGAGAGGTAATTATGCTGGTTAAGGGTTCCCGGGAATGATTCCCGGTTGGCGTTGAGCCGCTCGATCTTATGGATTGCTTTATAAAACCTGAAGTATTCCCGGCTGCCGTCCTCGTAATTTATTTCAATGATACAGTCCTGGTTGATCGTCCAGGTACCGGCTCTGTTTGAGGTCTGTCCCTGTTCCGGCTCCAGGACTTTGGTCATCTTGTGCTGCGGCTTGAACTGTAAGGTGGTAACAGGTGCACCATAAGATCCGCACTCGTCGCCAAAGCAAGGCAACTTACCGGAAAAGCTACTGTTTTCAAATCCGCAGCTATAGAGCTCTATGCTGTCAGCAGGATTAATGACTACTACAGGGGGAGGTGTTGCCGCCTTTTTGCCAGTGGTACAGGATGCGAAGAAAAAGGTACTTGCAAGTACATAAAGCAGCGCCCTGATCGGTATGTTTCGTTGGAGAAAGATCAATTCCTGGTTTGAATAGTTAAAGTAAAGTCTAGGTAATCTTAGACAACAAATTTAGGTTTATTGTGTGAAATTCTTTTGTTAATAGCCTGATATGCCTGAAATAGATTTTAACTAAATGGCTACATTTGCCGGGATGAAAGATTTTAGCGGAGAAATAGCCTATAAAACAGCCCGGAGCGGAGGTAAGGGAGGGCAGAATGTCAACAAGGTCGAAACATTGGTAGAGGCCAGGTGGCCTGTTGCCGATTCTATAGTATTTACAGAAGAAGAAAAGCTTAAAATAATACAGGTCTTAGCCCTGAAAATAAACCTGGAAGGTTTCCTGGTGATGCGCTGCAGCGAGACTCGCTCTCAGCTGGAAAATAAACAGATCGTTACCCGGAAGATGATCGCACTGGTAAACAACAGCCTAATCCCGAAACGCCCCAGGTTGGCGACCCGGCCCAGCAAAGCCGTAAAGGAGCGCAGGCTGGAAAATAAGAAACGCCAATCGGAGCGCAAATCCAACCGCAGAAGAGACTGGGACTAGCAAAGTAATTATTGTGTTAAAAAAAGGGGGTAAACTAAACCAGTTTACCCCCTTTTTGTTTTTATTGTGCTTTCAGGTCGAGCGTGATGTTGATATCATTCGATCCGCCTGCATTCTGGTAATTGGCACTATTGTAGGCCTGCGCATCAGCATGGCTTTTGTTCAGGCCATGTCTTAATAATGCCTGCACCTTAATGTCGCCCAGTCCTGCAAAAGTGATCTTCCCGTCTAAGCCTATGTTGTCATCATTGTACACATAATTGCTTACGGCACTGCTCGGTGTGGAGAAGAAGAAAAATTTATGCTCTGCGGCATCTGCGATGATCTCATTGTTGATCAGTTCATCATGAGCATATAGTTGGATGAGCATCCGGTAGCTTTTGTCTGCCTGGATCGTGCTTAGGGCAGGAGTGGCCTCGCCATGCGCATTGTACTCTATACTTACGGTGTCGAGACTTTGTACACCCGAAGCATCCAGGGCGATCAAATGCACTTTTATTTTATCATATTCCTCGTTGTCGTGATTGTGTTGAGGATCTTCTTTTTTACAGGAAGTAAGGGCTAAAGTGGCTAAAAGTCCGGAAAATAAAATGCCTTTGCTGATCTTGTTTAAATACATGATTTTTCTATTTTAAAATAAATAATTGATTTTTAGACTAATGTTGCGCCCTATATCATGGGCGTAATAACGGTAACGGTTGAGGTAATCTTTATATTCAGTATTGAATAGATTTTCCACGGAGAGGTTCAGGTTTATCGTATTTCCTTTCAGGTGTAGTGAACTATTCATACCTAGTGCAAAAAGGCTGTAAGCATCCGGTGGCGGCGCATAATCGCTGTTGGCATGATAGCGGCTCTGGCGGTTCACCAGGTCATTACGCAGCCAGAAGCCCAGGTTGCTGACGTTCTTTGAGAGCTTTATGCCATAACTCAGGGTCTGGCTTAAGCGGTCTGAAGGGATAAAAGGCAAAAAGTTATTATTGCCGATGTCCTTGGCCCGGATAAGGCTGGCTTTGAGGTCGTAGCTTAACGGATCGCTAATGTTCCATTTGCCGTGCAGGTCTATGCCCCAGAAAAAGGCCTCGGTACTTTTGTAGTTGAACACCGGGAAGGCACCTCTTAAGCTTTGTACATAACTAAGGCTTGGGTTCAGGTAGATATAATTGCCAAAATACTGGGCATATACATCCACTTGTGTCTGTACCTGTTTATGCTTACTCTCCCATTTTAAAGAATTGATCCATTTGATACTTTGTTCTGCATTCAGGCTGCTATCGCCCAGCTCATACTGTGCCGCACCATGATGCAGCCCGGAACTGTAGAGCTCATTCACCGTTGGAGGCCGCCATGCAGTACCTAAATTGCTGAACCATTGCAGGCCATTGAACACATCCATGCTCATGCCGATACTTGCATTCAGCTTACTAAAGGTATGCTCGCCGCCATAATATTCATTCCTGCTGTTGTAGCCGGCAGCATTCAGGTTATAATAGTCATAACGCAGGCCCAGCTCCCAGCCCACTTTAGCACGCACCAGCTTGCTCAGGGCAAAAACACCGAGTGCTTTACTGTCATAGTTAGGAATAATGGGTGTGGTAAACAGGTCTGGAGTATTATTGTTAACATACATATCTCCTTCTAGCCCTACAATATTGGTCCAGTTGTCTTTTTTATACTTAGCTTCCACCTTAAGCGTCTGGTAGGCCAGTTTCAGGTCAATGGAGGGCAGGCTGGAGACATCTTGTCTGCGGATATCAAATTCGCGCCTGCGGTCATACTGGAAACTATAAAGCGCATCCAGGGTCCAGCGGTCGCTTAACAGGAATTGTGCATTCAGTTTAAACAATTGGTGCTGTACCCATTGCCTGGGAGCACCTATGTTATAGTAAAAGCTGCCGTCTTCAAAAGGTCTGCCGCTCCTGATCCTCGATTGCAGGTCAAGGGTATCGCCAATGTGTGAGCCCTTAAATATACCTACCTCATTATTATAACTGCTGAAAAATCCTTCTATGGTATGCTTATCGTTCTTGTGGCCTAAGCCCAGGCTGTAATTGAACGATTTATTGCCCGTGTTGTCCAGGAAGTAATCCGGTGTCTTATAATTTCCACCCCTGCTCAGGCTGGACTGGGCACGCCAGGCCCAGCTCTTGTCTTTTCCCAATGCGCTGCCTATCCTTAGGTCGGCAATACCTTTCCTGCCATTGGAATTGCCGATCAGGGCCAGGCCGATTTCCGGCTTTTCGCTATGGTAAGGTAAAGGGTTAGGATTGACCAGTAAGACCCCGCCTATAGCATCTCTGCCATAGCGGATGGCCTCTGCACCCTTAACCACGGAGATCTGTGCGACCGACATCGCATCTATCTCCGGAGCATGTTCTGCACCCCATTGCTGGCCTTCCTGGCGCACACCATTGTTCAGGATCAGGATGCGGTTATTGCTCATGCCATTGATCATCGGTTTGGCAATCTCTGCCCCCGTCTGGATCATGTTGACCCCGGCCAGGTTAGATGCCAGGGCAGCAAGCGATTTGCCCCGGAACCGGAGCATCTCTTCCGTGGACAGGCTGCTTTGTGCATTGTAGGAGGCAATAGCCCGTTTCTGGTCCGTCACGTTAATGGTCTCCAGCTGGTTTTTATACACCGGTACCGTAAGCAGCAAGGTATCTCCCCGGTGAAATATTTGTTGTGGCTTCAGTACAAGGCCGTCTACTTTTACCGCATTGTCGGTAAGCTTGAAGGCACAGGGAAAGCGCAACACAGCCAGGCCATTTTCATCGGTAAAACCTTGTTGTTGTGCAAGACTAAAATTGGAACCGGCATAAGGCTGGCCGCTGTCCTGCTCTTTGACCACAATAGTAATGGTTCGGGTACACTCCTTTACCTGACCCTGTACAGTAAGGGATGCAGATAGGATTACCCAGAGCAATAAAGCCGGCCTTACCTTTGGCAAGTAAGACATAAGCAATAGGATTGAAAAAAAACAGTAACACTACCTAAAGCAATGCATCAGGTGCGAAAGAATGAGCGATTAAATGCTTAATCCGCTGCTAAAAGAATCAGATAACTGCGGGAGGTCCCCGAAGCAGGAAATGAATGGTCACATCATTGGGAATGATGTGGTGGTGACTTAAAAAGAAGGTAGAGTATACCGGAACGAAAACCGGGTTCAGGTCAAACCTTAATTCTGTTTTTGTAAAATGAGGTAATACATCCGTTAAATAGTCACAGTGATGGTGTTCCTGGTCAAAGAAATACTTGGCATAGGCATTCTTCTGATCAGTTCCGCATTTGTGCACCGTATCGGTATGACCGGCATGACTATGCACCATTTGCTTGATCCCCAAGTTGAAACTCAGGGTTAAGCTTAAGATAAAGCCTAAAACGATCTGGACAAATTTATGGTGCATTTATAAAACGCGAAGATAGGATTTTTTGATTCCGGAGGGTTTACCTTAATTTTTATTGGGATTTTTTTACCAAATCAAATCCATACCGTATTTGAGTTTCCTGAGTTTTACCGTCTCCGGGAAGTCAAATTCGCTCAACAGTAATTTCATCGGGGTTATTTTGGTCGCTACACGGTCCTCGATAAACTTACTCCTGATATCAATGGTGATAATTCTTAGCGGTAAGGCACCATTTGAAGCTTTCAGGTAGACATTCCATTCTTCCATGTTGTAATGCTGGTAGGGATCAATGTCAATCGTGATATCCGGGTTGTAGAAATAGATATAAGCACGATAGTCGCCATCTACCTTAACGGCTTTACATGGGTAGCCTAATATGGTGTCCACATCGTCGACATCATATACACGGGTCCTTTGACTCGATTTGCTGGTCTGGTCTATTTTATAAGCTGTATTATCCCGGTTAAAGAAAAAATACGCATTATGCTTACCCTGGAACAATTTCACATGCTGATTGTTCTTATTGACCATCTTATAGTTATGACGGTCTACAAACATGGTTTGCTCCAGGTCAAAAAATGGCGCTAATTTTTTGTTGATGTTATTGCCTTGCAGATCAGTAAAATTGATACTGTAATGAATCGATCCTTCAAAAAAAGGAGGGCGGGTTACATTATTTTGAGCGCCTGCATGCAAATAAAATATAGAAAAAATGATTATATAACTCGCCAGAGTACGTAACTTCATTGTTCGAAATTAAAAAGGTCACTATGGGCGATGTTAGGTCAAGGGTTTTCATAGAATAGGTGTACTACAAATCTAACTCATTTAGGTGTAAAAAAAGAGTTCTTAACATTAAAATATTTTTAAAAATGGAATTAGTAATTGATATAGAGACGGTTAGCGGAGAAAAATATTTTGGACAACTTTCAGCAGCAATGCAGGCCCATTGGCAGCATAAAGCATCTTTACTTAAAACAGGAGCAGAAACGGCAGATCCGGCTATAAGCTACCGGGATAAAGCGGCTATTTATGCCGAGTTTGGGAAGGTGATTTGTATCGGTATCGGCTTTGTAGACCGGGAAGAGCAGCAGGTAAGGATTAAGACTTTGGCCGACAGGGAGGAACGGGAACTGCTCGCCGGATTTTTTGAGCTCATCAAACGTTTGGAAAAGGAAAATAAGGGAGATATTGTCTTCTGCGGGCATAATATCAAAGAGTTTGACCTGCCCTATATCTGCAGGAGGGCTCTGGTATGCGGCCTTAAGTTGCCTAAAAGCCTGGCATTATCGGGCCTTAAGCCCTGGCAGGTACCTCATATAGATACGCTGGAGTTGTGGAAATTCGGTGACTATAAGCATTATACCTCTCTGGATCTGATGGCCCAGGTTTTAGGGATTCCTTCCTCCAAGGCAGACATGGACGGCAGCCAGGTGTCTGAAGTCTATTGGGAAAATGATGATCTTGAGCGGATCGCAACCTATTGTTCAAGAGATATATTCACCACAGCGCTGGTCTATTTAAGACTGAACGCCCACCCGGTAGCGGGTTTTGAGCCCGTATTTGTAGATTAATGCTTTAATCTTTTTTAAGATTGTTTTTTGGGACCATTGCTTTTTTGAGGCGGACCCTTTTGGGCTTTTGCCGGCCTCCCAGCAAGATGCCCCAATGATGCAGGCCCTGGATCTCATCACAGATTACCTTAACAATGGCAACAATAGGTACAGCCAGGAACATACCGGGGATACCCCAGATCAGACTACCGATGAATACGCCTAATACCGTTGCAAGCGCATTGATACTTACTTTATTACCCACAACAGCGGGCAGGAAGATATTGCTGTCGATCAGGTGAACGCCAATGGAAATAATACCTACCCATAAAGCCACATGAGGCGAATTGGTGGCAAAAGAAATGATCACACTGATGGCTGCGGCACAAATAAAGCCGAGGTAAGGTACCAGGTTTAGTATAGCCGAAATGACTGCCAGTAAAATGGCATACTTTGCCCCGACGATCAAAAAACCGATAGATAAAGTACAGGCTACAAATAATACCTCCAGTAACAAGCCGGTGATATAGTTCCGGATGACAAACTGGGTATTACTGGCGATCTTATATTTGGAAACGCCTTCCAGGTGTTCGAAACTCTGGTTGAAAAAACGCAGGATATTGTCCCGGTAGACCAGCAGCATTAAGGTATAAATGAAGGTAAAACCGGCAATAAATAAAGAGTTGGAAAAGAAACCGACCAGGGTACCGATGATATTAGGGGCCATAGCCATGGCATCATTCAGCAAGGGAGACAGGTTTTCCTTAACCACATCTTCTGATACATGTAACCGATGCTGTATGAATAACTGAAGATCGCTGATCAAGCCTAGGAATTTAGTTTCCAGTACCGGGAAGTCTTTTTCGAAATTCAATACCTGCGAGGAAATAAATACGAAAACGCCCGAAAGTAAAATGAGCGCGATGATCAGGCAAATAGTAGCGGCAAGTCCCCTGGGCACACCCTTTTTTTCTAAAAACCGGGAAGGCGTTATCAGCGCGAGGGCAAATACGACCCCGAAAGCCAGGGGCAATAAAACCGATTTGGCATAAATCAGGATCAGGATGCTTAGTGTAAAGACGATCAGCCGGTAAGCGGCAGATTGCATGAAATCCTTATCTGATCTTACATTATTGTCCATGTCAGGCTTATATTAGAAGTTAGTTGGGTTGCTTGTTTAAACTGAAGCCAAAGGAAGAGCCTACGTCTACTTTGCTTCTTACATTAATGATCTGGTGATGCGCCTCGATGATATGCTTCACAATAGCCAGGCCAAGGCCGGTGCCACCGATCTTGCTGCTCCTGCTTTTGTCGGTACGGTAAAAGCGTTCAAAGATCCTTTCCAGGTGCTGCTCTTCAATACCGGGGCCATCATCTGAAATTTCAATATAGGTTTTGTCGGTATCCAGGTCCCAGAAGCCGGTGGTGATGCTGCCGCCTTCATTGCCATATTTAATGGCATTTTCCACGATATTGACAATAGCCTGCCTGATCTTGTCCCGGTCTGCATGTACCATGATGGCTTCTTTGTCATCATTTTTGAATTTCATGCTGATCTGTTTCTCGCGGGCTTTCAGCATCAGTTCTTCGTAGACATCGTTTACTAAGTGATGCAGGTCAAAATTGGTCAATACCAAAGGATTGGTCCCCGATTCCAGTTCCGTGATCTGCGCCAGGTCACTGGCCAGATGCACCAGCCGGTCCAGTCCCTTGCTGGCATTGCTGAGGAATTTACGGTTTACATTTTCATCATCAATAGCTCCGTCCAGTAAGGTATGCACGTAGCCCTGCACAGTGAAAATAGGCGTTCTCAGCTCATGAGTGAGATTGCTGAGGAACTCTTTCCTGAATTTCTCATTGACCTGTAAGCGTTCTACCTGCAGGTTCTTCTTCTGGGCCCAGAGGGCGACCTCTCTTTCCACCTCGTCCATGGTCTTCTTGGGCAATATCTTATTGTAAAAAAACTGCTCCTTCCGGCCTGCTTTGGTATCATAAATGAATTTATAGATCAGCTTCAGGCGCTGATCTATAAATTTCTTCAGGAAATAATAAAAAATAAAATAAGCAAGTATAAAGCTGACGGTCAATATCAACAGGGCGATCTGCCAGTTGCGGCCTAGTGCAACGGCAAGCAGCCAGATGCACACCGCTAAAATAGCTGCGGCGCTAAGGCTGATTTGCCTGGGCGATAATCTTTTTCCGAATTGAGGCATTCCTGTAAGCGTTTAACTGCAATAATATTAATTGAATGTTTAGCAATCGTTATTTCAGCATCTTCCTGTAGCAGCGTTTACGTTTATGCTGCACATGCTCATAATTCTTCCAGTGATTGATTGCTTTTTCATTGGTTTCTATCATTCCCGTGGTTTCTACCCATTCCACACCATGCTCGATCATGATCTGCTGTAGTTCTGTGATCAACAGGGCGCTTACCCCCTGGGCCTGCCAGTCCGGGTGAATACCTGTTAAGAGCAGGTCGGCCACTTTAGGATGCTTTAAGGCTTTGGTGATATGGATAAAGCCAAAGGGGAATAATTTTCCGTTTGCCTTTTGCATGGCTTCACTGAGGGAAGGTAAACTGACGATAAAGCCAATGATCTTATCCTCTTTATCCGCCACTACTTTTACAAATTTAGGGTTCAGGACCTCTATGTATTTGTTGACGTAGAACTGTAACAGGTCGTCCGGCATAGGCACAAAGCTGAACAGTTCCTCAAATGCCGTGTTCAGCAGGTGAAACACGTCCATGGCCACTTTTTTAAGCTCTTCTTTATTGTCAAAGCTCTTAACCGTAAGGTTGTAGCGCTTTTTGATGAGGTCATTCAGTTTTACCGCTTTCTCCGGGATCTCTTTTAACACCTTTAATTTGAACTCCACCCAGTCTATTTCCTTCTCATAGCCTAAAGCTTCGAGGTGCTTGTGGTAGTAAGGTAAATGGTATTCCGAAGCGATAGAAGGTAATTGATCAAAGCCTTCTACCAGCATAGCCTGGTGATCGAGGTTGGTGAACCCTAAAGGACCGTGAACGCCCTCCATGCCATTTTCAAGCGCAAATTGTTCTACCGTTTCCAGCAGCAGCTGCACCACTTCGCGATCGTCAATAAACTCAATACGTGAAACACGACACATCTTTTCATTGAACTTCTCATTGGCTGCCGGAGCAATGATCGCTCCTACACGGCCTACCACTTTCCCATCTCTCTCTGCCAGCCAGAAGGCTGCCGTACTGTATTTGAATGCCGGGTTGCTCTCCGGGGACAGCGCTTTAAGCTCATCATCCTTGATCGGTGGCACCCAATAGGCATTGTCTTTATACAGGTCAAAGGGCAGTTGAACAAACTTTTTGAAATCTGATTTTGTGTCAATTTTTCGAATCGTCAAACTCATAATCTTACTAAACTGGTTTTAATCGCTTTAGCTACAAATGTAATAACTAAATAACAGGAAATTCAGCCATTGTTTACTTTTTTCCACAAGAAGTGGTTTTTGTAGTTTGCAAAGGACTGTTAAAGAGGGTTAAAGGCCTTATTTAACCTGTATGTAAGGCTTTGTGAGGGGTGGGGATAATTATACACCCTTTAACTGGAAATCTGCACTAAAATCCGTATCTTTGTGTGTTGCCAATCTGGCGTAATATTTTAAGAAATTTAAATATAAAAAATGAGTTTGGAAAATAAGGAGACTACAGCGATACAGCCTGGTTACGATGCCAATTCAATTCAGGTATTAGAAGGTTTGGAGGCGGTTCGTAAACGTCCTGCGATGTATATCGGAGATACCGGCGTTAAAGGGCTGCACCACTTGGTATACGAGGTAGTTGACAACTCCATTGATGAAGCACTGGCCGGTCATTGTAAAAATATTTCGGTTATTATTCACACTGATAATTCTGTTACTGTAGAAGATGACGGACGTGGTATCCCTACAGGAATCAATACCAAAGAAGGGAAATCTGCTTTGGAGATCGTAATGACGGTATTGCATGCCGGTGGTAAGTTTGATAAGGATTCGTATAAAGTTTCCGGAGGTTTGCATGGTGTGGGTGTGAGTTGTGTGAATGCATTAAGTACACTGATGCACACAGTAGTAAGCCGTGAAGGAAAAGTTTTTGAACAAGAGTATAGATGTGGTATCCCTCAGTACGATGTACGTGAGATAGGTACTACCGATAAAAGAGGTACCAAGCAGACCTTCTGGCCTGATGAGACTATTTTTACCCAAACAACTATTTACAATAAAGATATTTTAGCTGCCCGCCTCAGAGAACTTTCTTTTTTGAATAAAGGGATCAGCATTACGCTTACCGACGAAAGAGAAATCGACGATGAGGGTAAAATGTACTCTGAAAACTTCCTGAGTGAAGGCGGTATCGTTGAGTTCATTCAATTACTGGACCGGAATGCCAAACGTGAAGTTTTAATTCCTGAGCCTATATATATGGAAGGCCATGATGCAGCTGCGAATGTGGCTGTGGAAGTAGCTTTGGAGTATAACTCTTCTTATAGCGAGAATATCTTCTCTTATGTGAATAATATCAACACTATTGAAGGTGGTACGCACGTTGCCGGTTTCAGGAGAGCGATTACCCGTGTCTTCAAGTCCTATGGCGATAAGAATAAATTATTTGAAAGAGCTAAGGTGGAGATTTTGGGAGATGACTTCCGTGAAGGTCTAAGTGCTATTATCTCTGTAAAAGTTCCGGAGCCTCAGTTTGAAGGACAGACGAAAACAAAACTGGGTAACTCTGAAGTGAGCAGTATTGTAGATGGAACGGTTGCTAAAGTCCTGGAATTCTATTTGGAAGAAAACCCGAAACAAGCCAAACTGATCATTGATAAAGTAATCCTGGCGGCGCAAGCCCGTGCTGCGGCTAAAAAGGCCAGGGAAATGGTGCAACGTAAAAGCGTTCTGGCCGGTGGCGGTATGCCCGGCAAACTTGCGGATTGTTCCGATAAAGACCCGGAACGTTGTGAACTTTACCTGGTCGAAGGGGATTCTGCAGGTGGTACGGCCAAGCAAGGTCGTGACAGGAACTTCCAGGCGATTTTGCCTTTACGTGGTAAGATCCTTAACGTAGAGAAAGCACAGGAACATAAGATCTACGAAAATGAGGAGATCAAAAATATGTATTCTGCACTGGGCGTTACCGTAGGTACAGAAGAGGATCCTAAAGGATTGAACCTGACCAAGCTTCGTTATCATAAGATCATTATTATGACGGATGCCGATGTGGATGGTTCTCACATCGCTACGCTGATCCTGACCTTCTTCTTCCGTTATATGAAACCATTGGTAGAGCAGGGTTATCTATACCTGGCACAGCCTCCTTTGTATTTGGTGAAGAAAGGTAAAGAGTCTATTTATAGCTGGACAGAGGTGCAACGTAAGGCTGCCGTGGTGAAGCTGGCTGCCGGTGGTAAAGAAGAGAATGTAAACGTGCAGCGTTATAAAGGTCTTGGAGAGATGAATGCGGAACAATTGTGGGAAACCACGATGAACCCGGATACCCGGACCCTTAAGCAGGTTACTATTGAATCTGCAGCAGAAGCGGACAGTGTATTTGCTATGCTGATGGGTGAAGAAGTAGGACCACGCAGAGAGTTCATCGAGGCGAATGCAAAATATGCAAAAATTGATGTATAGTTTATACAGGTATTAACCTGATCAAAAAAAGTGCTGTTCTCAGGATCAGCACTTTTTTTAATGGTATTTACCGAGGCATTCCCTGGCTTTGCCGAAGTGTAAAAGGATCAATATGTTAATTTGTTACTTTTACTTAAAATTAGGTTTTATGAAAAGATTATATACCCCAATATTAGCGTTAGGATGTGCCGCCCTGTTGGCCAGCAGTCTTGTAGCCTGCAGAGATGTGGTCGTGGAAGAGAATAAAGCATACCGTTCTGCAGGGAGTAATGAAGATGAGGAAGTCAGTGGAACCAGCGGCAATGTTTATGATTTTAGTAATTTTTCCGAAATAGAGGCTAATGGCGCTTCTAAAGTGGTGCTTACCCAGGATTCTGTATTTAAAGTGACGATAGTAGGAGATAAAGGCGTGGAACGGTTTATGGAAATCACCCAGACGGGCAATCGCCTGGTGGTGGATGAAAAGTCAGACTGGCTGGACCGCCTGGACAGGGGTAAATGTGAAGTGCATATAAGCCTGCCGGTATTGACCGCTTATCACCTGAGCGGGGCCAATAGTACCGTAATGACGAATACCTTTAAGCAAAGTGAAACCATTACCCTGGATATGTCAGGGGCCGGTAGTTTTGATCTCAAAGTAGAGGTGCCGGAGATCAATATAGATGCATCCGGGGCTTCCAATGTAAAGTTGCAGGGTAAAACGGGCACGCTGAATATTGATATGAGTGGTGCCGGTAATATTGAAGGGGATCAGCTCGAGGCTAATGTAGCTAATGTGGAATCCAGCGGAGCAGGAAGCCTGCTGCTATGGGTGAATGAGCATTTAAAAGTAGATGCCAGCGGAGTAGGAGCTGTAAGGTATAGAGGTAATCCTACGGTGATCAAAGAAGTTTCGGGGATGGCTGTAGTGAAGAAAGTAGAGTAGCCGGTACATAAGTTATATAACTAAAAAGGAGCATCATTTGATGCTCCTTTTTAGTTTGCAAAGTTTTCTGTTATTGAGCTTTTGCTGCATCCAGGGCGGCTTTTGCCTGGTTCAGTGTTTTCTCTTTATCGCCCATCGTTTTCTGTTGAGAAGCGATCTCTTTTTCGATCTTTTCTTTTGATTTTCTTAATTCCTCTTCTTTCTTAGCTACTTTGTCGTAATCTTTTTGTGCTTCATCCATTGCTTTCTGGGCAGCGGCTACAGCATTGGCTGCAGTAGTATTGGCTGTTTTTTGCTGGATGGAGTTCATGAAGTTTTTCACCCCGTCTGCGATCTGAGGGTCAGAAGAGCCGCTGATAAAGTTATCATAGCCTTTGGATACTAAAACGGTAACTGTATTTTTTCCTTTCTTACCATCTACTTTATAATATACATCAAGTTTGTCTGCTGCCACTTCAGGCCAGCTCACGCCTTTGTACATTTTAAAGCCTTTTGAAGAAGAAGACTTGGTATTAAAGGTTTTCTTGAAGTAATCCTCCAGGCTGGCACTCACAACAGATTTATCACCATCTACATTGACTGTATAGCCGCTGGCATTTATCTTATTGTAAGAAACGCTGGTTTCTCCGGCTTGTGCATGAGAAAGGGTAGGAGTTACTAACCAGGTAGTTAAGGCGATCAGGCCTATTTGCGCAAATTTTTTCATAAAGTAATTATTTTAATCGCTTTTAAATATAACTGATGTTCAGTTGTATCGCGGACAAAGTTATTCTTTAAAAGATCATTTATGAAAAAAAGAGCATACATTAAGGGCATATTAACCATTCAACATAAGCGCGGTAATCCCATAGTCGGCAAACAGGATGGTAATACAACTAACCACAACTGCTGTCGTTGATGACCTGCCGATCTCCAAAGCACCGCCCTCTACATTGTACCCGTAATAAGAAGGGATAGAGGAAATGATAAAGGCAAAAGCAACAGCCTTGGCCAGTGCCACAAATATATTAAACGGTTTGAAATCTGAAATGAGCCCGAAGTGAAAGGCATCGATAGGCACTGCACCGGTAAATGCAGCAGCGGCATAGCCGCCCACCATACTGATCATGATCGCTAATATAATCAGGAAAGGCACCATGATCAATGCGGCTAAGATCTTAGGCATGATCAGGAAGGTCTTGGTATTGATCCCCATAATCTCTAATGCATCAATTTGTTCGCTGATGCGCATATTGCCCAGCTCTGAGGCTATTTTGGAACCGACCACCCCGGCAAGTACTACGCTGATGATGGTAGGGGCCAGCTCGAGGATGGTGGAGTCGCGCACGATCTGTGCAATGACATATTTAGGTACTGCAGGGCTTACCAGCTGATAGGCAGACTGCAGGGTCATTACCGCACCCAGGAAGGCCGCAATGATTAATACAATAGGTAAGGAACGATATCCTATATCATAACATTGATGTATAAATTCTTTCCAGTACACTTTCCTGTTTTCCGGCTTGCTGAGCATTCCTTTCAACATTAAAGTATAAGCACCTACATGAGCTAAAAATTTTTCCACTAGCATAGAGCAAAAATAGGAAAAGATTTGGCATTTAAGCGGATAATACCTTTGGCGTTAAGTTGAGGAGGAAAAGACTATATTTCAATAAAAAAAATTAATCTCCTGTTGATCTTGCCAGAGATTTAAAAAAAATACCCTATTTTCGCAAACCTAAATTAAATAGTATTAAAATTTTTGAAATGGAATATAGACAAATTGTAGCTGTAACCGGTTTGCCTGGACTTTACCAATTAGTAAGTACAAAGAATGACGGAGCATTGGTGCGGAGCTTGGCTGATAAGAGTATTAAGTTTGTTTCTTCAAGAGTTCATCAATTGACACCACTTGAGAGTATTGAAATTTATACCTATAGCGATAATGTACGTCTACATGAAGTGTTGGAGCAAATAAAAAGCGATGATGCGCCTGTTAAAGAGTTACTTTCAGGTAAGAAAGCTTCAAGTGATGAATTGAAAAAGTATTTTGCTACTGTACTTCCGGAATTTGACCAGGAGCGCGTGTATGTAAGCGATATCAAAAAAGTGTTGAAGTGGTATGAATTGTTGAAAGCTAACGATCTGTTGAACTTCGACATGTACAAGCAAAGCGAAGAAAATATAGGTGATATCGTATTAGAATCTAATACTGAAGCAACAGAAACAGAAGAAGCTCCTAAAAAAGCGGCGAAGAAAGCTGCTGCTAAAAAGGAAGAAGCTGAAACTGAAGAAAAGCCTGCCAAGAAAGCGGCTGCTAAAAAAGCAACTAAATCAACTGCAGAAGGTGAAGAGAAGCCTGCTAAAAAAGCGGCTGCCAAGAAAGCTACTAAAGCAACTGCAGAAGGTGAAGAGAAGCCTGCTAAAAAAGCAGCTAAGAAAAAAGAAGATTAATCAATCATTGATTATGGTATATAACAAAGGCGAATCGATCAGATTCGCCTTTGTTATTTATAGTCAGTTAGTGTCATGCTTACTGTTCAGTCCTGTTGCTCTTAAGTTACTACTAATTCGTAGAAAGCAGCTTCGTGCAGGTACATCTGAGCCAGCTCCTGCAACCGTTGCGGTGTAATGTTTTTATACACCTTGATGTTCCGGTTGAAGGTATGGATGTCCTGGTCGTTCAGGATCAGGTTTTTCCACCTTTGCATAATGGAAAAAGGACCATCCAGGTCGCCCAGGATACTGCCCAGCAGGTAGTTTTTCACCAGCAGCAATTCCTGCTCAGGGACCAGGGTTTCCTGCATGAGTTTCATTTCTTTCTTAACCTCGACAATGGTTTGCTCACAAACCTCTTTCCCGGCTTCGGTGCCGATCATCATCACTCCGGCATGTATATAGCTCAGGAGACTGGAATAAATGCCATAAGTATAGCCTTTATCTTCCCTGATATTGGCCATGAGCCTGGAACCGAAATAGCCGCCGAACACGGTATTCATAACAAAAAGCTCCGGGAAGACAGGATCGTCCCGCTTAGGGATCATGCGTGCCATCCTGATCGCGCCCTGCACACTGGTTTCATCATTAATGATGCGAAACAGTTTTTGTTCACTACCGGCTATGTCCGCAGTGTTTTGTGTGGTATAAGCCAGGCTTTCGTTCCAGTTGTCCTTCCCGAAAGTGTCCACTATGGCTTGTAAAGTAGCGTCTGTATAGTTACCACAAACGAAGATGCGGCAATTATTGGCAGCATAGTTCTTTTTATGGAAATCGCGTAGTTGTTCTGTAGTCAGTGCCTGGATATCGGCTGCTTCTGTATATTTCCCGTAAGGATGTTCCCGGCCAAAGAGCAGCGCATCAATATTCCTGTTGGCGACAAAATCGCTCTGTCTCAGGTTTACCGCCAGTCTTTGAAGGGCATTCTGCTTGTAAAGTTCCAGTTCATGTGCTTCAAATGCAGCATCAGTCAGGATGGCATGAAGGGTAGGTAAGATGGCCGTGGCATGTTTGCTGAGGCAATGCAGGGTCACAAAAGCCCAGTCATTATTGGCACTTACCTTCAATGAGGCCCCGTAATATTCAATGGCCTCGTTAATGGCCAAGGCATTCTGTGTTGAGGTACCGCTTTTAAGTAAGGCCGCCACGGTTTGCGCTACAGCATTATGAGGCTCATGCCAGATACCGGCTTTAAATACAAGGCTGATCTCGATGACTTCCTGTGCACCGGCATTGATCCAGTAAAGCGGGATATTATTGTCACAAGTTATGATGTTGCAAGGCTGTAAACTAAAGTCAAAGCTAATCGCATCGTGTATTTGAGGAGGAATACTTCTGTTACGCATAGGAGGCAAAGGTAGGGCAAAAATAAATCCTTCATCCAGCTTTTTGCACGCTACAGGATTATGTGTGAACGCTTTTCAGAGAGATGATGTATTTTTGCAGACTAATTAATTATGAGATAATGATAAATTTCAATTTAGGGCAAATGCCGGCACGTACTTCTGTGCCACGTAAAGATGGCATCACAATGGTAATGGATAAGGGTTTGAGCATACCTGAAGTGCATAATTTCCTGTCTATTGCAAGACCTCATGTAGATATCATTAAGCTCGGATTCGGAACAGCAGCGGTGACCCCTAATTTAAAGGAGAAACTGGCCGTGTATGCAGCAGCAGATTTGCCGGTTTACTTTGGCGGTACCTTATTTGAAGCGTTCCTGGTAAGGAATCAATTAGATGATTATATCAATGCTTTGAAAGAGTATGGGATGAAGTATCTTGAAGTTTCTGACGGCTCCGTGACCATTCCGCATGCAGAGAAATGTAAACATATTGAACGCCTGGCATCAGAAGGCTTCACCGTACTTTCAGAGGTGGGTAGTAAAGATGCTTCTAATGTAATGCCTCCTTATAAATGGATCGAGCAGATGCAGGCAGAGCTGGACGCAGGTTCTTCTACCGTAATTGCAGAAGCGAGAGAAGCCGGAAATATCGGTATTTACAGGGGGTCAGGAGAAGTGAGGGAAGGCCTGGTACAGGAGATCCTGACCAAAATTCCTGCAGAAAAAATACTCTGGGAAGCGCCGCAGAAAGCGCAACAAATGTATTTCTTAAACCTGCTGGGCTGTAATGTAAACCTCGGTAATATTGCTCCGAACGAAGTGATTCCTTTGGAAGCGATGCGTATCGGCTTAAGGGGTGATTCTTTTACTATGTTTCTGGATAAATAAGTGATCGACGGTATGGAACCATTTGCCAACCGTTTGAAGAAAAACTTCAAGCATACTGCTAAGTGGGCTGACCGTAATGCGGTGAGCTGCTACAGGATATATGACCATGATATCCCGGAATATCCTTTCTGTGTAGATATTTATGAAGATTGTATCCATGTATCCGCTTACCTGAGCCGTTATCAAAGCGTGGAGGAGCAGGACGAATATGTGAGTGCAGCAGGCAAGGTAATTACTGAAGTGCTGCATGTGCCGGAGGAAAAAGTCTTTGTCAAGCACCGCAGGGTACTGGCCCGGCGGGAAGAGCAGTATGAAAAAGTAGCGGCAGTACAGCATAAGATGGTCGTAGCAGAAGGCGGACTTAAATTCCGGGTGAACCTGAGCGACTACCTGGACACGGGTCTTTTCCTGGACCACCGGCCTTTACGCAGCCGTTTTTTAACGGAAGCAAAAGGTAAGCAGGTATTGAACCTTTTTGCCTATACCGGTTCTTTTTCGGTTTATGCCGCGGCATCGGGTGCTACCGGCGTGACCACGGTAGACTTGTCCCAGACTTATATACAGTGGACTAAAGAGAACTTTGCGCTGAACGACCTGGAAATAATAGAGGAGGACTTTATACAGGGAGATGTGATGACCTTTTTGAAAGGGGAGGTGACCCGCAAATATGACCTGGTAATCGTTGACCCGCCCAGTTTCAGTAACAGCAAGCGCATGAGCGGCACCTGGGATACGCAAAGAGATCATCCTACGATGCTGCACTTATTGCTGAAACATTGCAACCCGGGTGCAAAAATTTATTTTTCCAACAATTTCAGGAATTTCCAGCCGGATTTTTCGAGGCTAAAAGTGCAGTCGGTGAAAGAGATCAGCCAGGAGACTATTCCCGAAGATTTCAGGAATAAGCAGATCCATAAATGTTACGATATCCTCGTATAAGTATTGATTTGTAACCAGGTATTTGTGAGGTATTATTTATTTTAAATATATCTTAAGTATTTCAATAAAAGTTTGCAGTAAGGTAATTAAAAGATATCTTGCGTGCAGTTTTAAACATTATATTAAGCATTTTATGGCGCAAGTAAAAGCAGGTGATACTGTAAAGGTGCATTATCACGGTAAATTGACAGATGGTACAACATTTGATAGTTCAGAAGGTCGTGAGCCTCTGCAATTTGTGGTTGGTCAAGGTCAGGTGATCAAAGGATTTGATGATGCCTTGATCGGAATGGTAGTAGGTGATAAAAAAACTGTAGATATTCCTGTGGAAGAAGCTTACGGTCCTGCAAATCCAGAAAATATGTTGGAGTTTCCTAAAACAGACTTCCCTGAAGGTGCTGCACCTGAGGTAGGTATGCAGATGCACTTGAGTGATAACCAAGGAAATGTATTTCCGGTAATTATTGCTGAAGTTAAAGAAGAGTCTGTTATTTTAGATGCTAACCACGTTTTGGCAGGTAAAGATTTAGTATTTGATATTGAATTAGTGGAAATAGGCTAATTTGTAATTATAAAATACGAGTAGGAAATGGGTAAATTTGAAAGTTTTACCCATTTTTTTTACTTTTGTTCTATTCAAAAATAATTTCTAGATATAATGAGTTTGAGCCCGGTATTACTTCAGGCTGCTATAGATACAGCCCAGCATATGGTTGCAGCCCCACAACCCGCAGTTCCCAAACAAGAGACTTTGTCTTTGTGGTATTTGTTGAAAGAAGGTGGGGTACTGATGATTCCTTTGCTGATCTGTAGCCTTATTGCTGTTTATGTGTTTTTTGAGCGCTTTATTACGATCAGGAAGATGTTGAATATCCCCCAGGATTTTATGTCCAGGGTGAGAGAGAAGATCGTTGAAGGTAACCTGTCGGGTGCACAACAATTATGTAAGAATTATGATGCCTCTACCCCAAGAGTGATCGTTAAGGGGATCAGCAGGATAGGCAAACCTATAGATCATATAGAAAAGTCTATGGAGAATGCCGGGAAGCTGGAAGTGTATGCAATGGAGAAAAACCTGGGCGCACTTTCTGTAATCGCAGGTATTGCTCCTATCTTTGGTTTCTTAGGTACTATCGTAGGTATGATCGTGATGTTCTATAACATTCAGCACGATCCTGCTTTCTCTATCAATAGTGTGGCCGGTGGTATTTATACCAAAATGGTTACTTCTGCCACGGGCCTTATTATTGGTCTGGTAGCCTATGTAGCCTACAATTATTTGAATGCGAGGATCAATAAGGGAGTGAATCAAATAGAAACAGCCGCTACCGAACTGGTAGATATCCTGCATACTCCTGCTCATTCTTAATTATAAATAACAACAATGTCTGATCAGACAATCATCATTACAGGAGGAGCAGGTTTCATAGGATCTCATGTAGTAAGGAGATTTGTGACCGCTTATCCTGATTATACCATTATAAATTTAGACAAGCTTACCTACGCAGGCAACCTGGCTAATTTAAAAGATATTGAAGACGCTCCTAATTATAAATTTGTAAAAGGAGATATTTGTGATACCGCATTTATTGAATCTCTATTTGAAACCTACAAGCCGGATGCGGTCATTCATTTAGCCGCGGAAAGCCATGTAGACAGGAGCATTACTAATCCCCTGGATTTTGTAATGACAAATGTGGTGGGTACGGTTACCCTCCTGAATGTGGCAAAAAATGCCTGGAAAGGAGCTTATGATAAGCATCGTTTTTATCATGTTTCCACAGATGAAGTGTATGGTTCTTTAGGTGCAGAAGGTATGTTTGAAGAAACAACTGCTTATGATCCTCATAGTCCATATTCTGCCTCCAAGGCAAGTTCCGACCATTTTGTAAGGGCTTATTATGACACTTATGGAATGGATTGCGTGATCTCGAACTGTTCTAATAACTATGGCTCTCACCACTTCCCGGAAAAACTGATCCCTCTTTCTATTAACAATATCAAGCAAAACAAGCCTATACCCATTTATGGTAAAGGGGAGAATGTCAGAGACTGGCTGTTTGTGGAAGACCATGCACGTGCTATAGATATTATCTTTCATAAGGCCGCTTCGGGTACTACCTATAATATAGGCGGGCATAATGAATGGACCAATATTGACCTGATCCATTTATTATGTGCTATCATGGATCAGAAATTAGGTCGTGAAGCCGGTGCATCGGCAAAGCTGATCACCTATGTCACCGACCGGGCAGGGCATGACTTACGCTATGCTATAGATGCTACAAAACTCCAGGAAGAACTGGGCTGGGCTCCCAGCTTACAGTTTGAAGAAGGACTGGAGCGTACGGTAGACTGGTACTTGGCGAATGAAGACTGGCTGCAAAATGTGACCAGCGGAGCCTATCAACAATATTACGAACATCAATACAAAAGATAAATGCAGGCAGAAGAGACTAAACTGAAAGGCTGTTTCCTCCTCAAGCCATCCGTTTTTGAAGACGCGAGGGGATACTTTTTTGAAAGTTTCAACCAGGTAAAGTTTGAGGAACTGACCAAAGCAAATGGTAATTTTGTACAAGACAACCAGTCTTTCTCTACCTTTGGTACCATCAGGGGATTGCATATGCAAACGGGTGATAGTGCCCAGGCAAAACTGGTCCGGGTGCTGGCCGGGGAAGTTTTAGATGTTGCGGTGGATTTAAGGCCCGGTTCTCCAACATATGGAGACTGGATCGGTGTAAAACTGAGTGCCGAAAATAATCTTCAATTGTATATTCCGAGAGGTTTTGCACATGGCTTTTCCGTATTGAGTGAAACTGCGGTGTTTGCCTATAAATGCGATAATTTTTATAATAAATCTGCAGAAGCTGGCATCAGGTATGATGATCCGGTTTTGTCCATAGACTGGGAAGTGCCGGCATCTGCTATGCAGTTTTCGGAAAAAGATCTGGAACTCCCGTTTTTTAATAAAGACTAAACTATGAAGGGAATAGTACTAGCCGGAGGTTCCGGAACAAGATTGTATCCCATAACTAAGGGCATCAGTAAACAGCTCATGCCCATTTATGATAAACCAATGATATATTATCCTTTATCTGTGCTCATGATGGCCGGGATAAAGGATATACTGATTATTACCACTCCTGAAGATCAATTGGGGTTTACCCGCCTTCTGGGAGATGGTAAACAATGGGGCTGTAATTTTGAATATGTGGTGCAGGAAGTGCCTAATGGCCTGGCCCAGGCCTTTGTACTCGGAGAAAAGTTCATAGGGGCCGATAAAGTTGCCCTGGTACTTGGAGATAATATTTTTTATGGGGCAGGAATGGGCACATTGTTACAAGCCAATACAAATGTAGAAGGCGGCGTAGTATATGCTTACCAGGTCCAGGACCCGGAAAGATATGGTGTAGTAGAATTTGATGAAGACTTTAATGTAGTCTCTATTGAAGAGAAGCCGGCTCAGCCTAAATCAAATTATGCAGTTCCCGGACTTTATTTTTATGACAACTCGGTAGTATCTATAGCTAAGGAGTTGCAACCCTCTGCAAGGGGTGAGTATGAAATAACAGATATCAATAAAGCCTACCTGGAAATGGGTAAGCTGAAGGTAAGTGTCTTAAACAGGGGTACTGCATGGCTGGATACCGGTACTTTTGATTCTATGATGGAGGCCAGCCAATTTGTGCAGATCATTGAAAACAGGCAGGGGCTAAAAGTAGGCTGTCCGGAAGAGATTGCTTACCGGATGAAGTATATTGATAAAGCACAATTATTGAAGCTGGCAGAACCGCTTAAAAAGAGTGGTTATGGCAGGTACCTGGAAGGCATAGTTAAGTAGCATGGAAGAACAGGTATTCATACATGAATCGGCGATTGTTGATGCCGGAGCAACTATTGGTAAAAGTGCCAAGATCTGGCACTTTACTCATATTATGCCGCGTGCCATTATCGGGGAGGGCTGTATTATAGGCCAGAATTGTTTTGTGGCCAATAATGTCGTTCTTGGCAATGGAGTGAAAGTGCAAAATAATGTATCCTTATATGAAGGCATCCATTGTGAGGATGCTGTTTTTATAGGCCCTTCGGTGGTCTTTACTAATGTGATCAACCCAAGGGCATTTATAGAAAGAAAAGATCAGTATAAGCCCACTAAAATCTGTACGGGCGCAAGTATCGGTGCCAATGCAACGATTATTTGCGGTAATACGATCGGTGCCTATGCATTGATCGGTGCCGGTGCTGTGATCACCAAAGATGTTCCTGATTACGCGATGGTATTCGGAAATCCGGGTGTGCAGAAAGGTTGGGTAAGTAAAGCCGGGCATCCATTGTTGTTTGATGAGGACCATCATGCAGTGTGCAGGGAAACCGGGGAGAGGTATCAATTGGAAGCAGGTAAGGTCAAATTAATTAAATGAAGCGTAAAGTAAGATTTGTAGTTATCGGTTGCGGGCATATAGGAAAGCGGCATGCTACGATGATTCAGGCCAATCCGGAAGCAGAACTGGTGGCACTGGTGGACATTAAAGAGAAAAGCACGTTGAATGTAGCTCATTTCGAGGTGCCGTTTTTTAATGATATAGCGCAGTTGTTAGCGGCTGATCTGGCCTTTGATGTGGTCAATATTGCAGTACCTAATGGTTTACACGCATCCCTGGCAAATTCAATATTAGCTTCCGGGCGTGATGTGGTGATTGAGAAACCTATGGCTTTAAGCTCGTCTGATGCAGCGCAGGTCATTGAACTGGCCCGGGAAAAAGACCGGAATATTTTCGTGGTCATGCAAAACCGTTATTCTCCACCAGTAGCCTGGTTAAAGGAGGTGGTCAGCTCCGGAATCCTGGGAAAATTATATATGGTGCAGATCTCCTGCTACTGGAACAGGGACCAGCGCTATTATCAAAAAGACAGCTGGCACGGCACTAAAGTACTTGATGGCGGGACCTTATTTACTCAATTCTCCCATTTTATCGATATTATGTACTGGCTGTTTGGAGATATTGACAACATTAATACACGTCTGTACGATTTTAATCACCAGGGCACTACAGAATTTGAAGACAGCGGTGTTGTGCAGTTTGATTTTCTGAAGGAGGGAGTGGGAACCATCAATTTTTCTACTTCGGTCTGGGACAAAAACCTGGAAAGCTCCATTACCATCATCGCGGAAAAAGGAAGTGTAAAAATAGGGGGCCAGTATATGGATAGGGTAGAATGTTGTCATATTGAAGGATATGAGATGCCAGAACTGCCACCTTCCCAGCCGGGCAATGATTACGGCGCTTATAAAGGTTCTGCTGCCAATCATAATTTTTTGATCCAGAATGTCATAGATGTTTTAAATAATGATGGTATAGTGACTACTACCCCGGAAGAAGGGCTTGCTGTAGTGCATCTTATTGAGCGTATTTATGCTTCTGTGAAGTTATAAGCGTGTTATTGGCTCTGGAATGAATTAGAGATATTTTATAAAGAATAATTAAAAAACTATCTTTGCATAAATTTTATAATATGGCTTGATTGTCAACTCCAAGTGGACGTATTCAGATGCTTTTAAAACAAAACCTAAATTTATATTATCATTTTATGATTCGAAAAATATTACTCCTCATCTCTTCGCTCTCCATTATTCTGGGGTCTTGTGCTACCTCAAAGGACAAGAAATCTTTTTCCTATTTTAATAACCTGCCTAAAGACAGTGTTTATGTGGTAAAAGACGCTTTTAGTGAAGAAGCAGACCAAAAGCTGAAACCCGGAGATGTTATTTCAATCAGGGTGAGTACACTTGACCAGGCGACGAATGTGTTGTTTAACGAAGGTGTATTTACTACCGCAACGAATGCAACCGGAGGCAATGGGGTATTACAGACGGATGGTTATAAATTAGATTCAAAAGGTAATGTACAATTACCCTTAATCGGTAAACTGAACCTGCAGGGCAAAAGCCTGGAAGAAGCCCAGGGTATTATTACACAGAAAATTTCCACACAGGCCAAAAATCCTATTGTCAGCTTAAAGCTGTTGAATGCGCAGGTCATGGTTATGGGAGAGGTAGGTCGCCCGGGCCCGATCAATATTACCGATCGGAAGACGAGCGTTTTAGAAGCCATCGGAAGAGCAGGAGAGGTGACCAATACAGGTAAAAAAGATGAAGTATTAGTGATCAGGACGAATAATGGTATGAAGGAGCACGTGTTTTTGAATTTAAATGATATTGCAGTGATCGGTTCTCCTTATTATTATTTGCGCCAGGATGATATGGTGATCGTTTACCCGACAAATCTGAAAGAGAAACAAGTCAGAGGTGCCTTAAGGGGTATCGAGATTACCAATTTGAGCTTTGGTATTTTATCCAGTTCCCTTTCTTTGCTGAACTTATACTTTAATCTGAGATATATTTCTAAATAATGGAGCAACAGCAGAATATTGAGATGATGAACCCCGACAAGAATATGTCTTTTAATATTATGGACTGGGTTCGTAAAATAGTAAAATATTGGTATTGGATTGTTTTTTGTGTAGCTATTGCCTTAAGTATTTGTTTTGTCTACTTACGTTATGCCACTAAGATGTACCAGACCTCGGCCTCTCTTTTGGTGAAAAAGAGTGAGTCTGAGTCCCGTCTTTCTGACCTGGCGAAAAGTGGTATGCCGGGTAGCGGAGGTGGCCTGGAAATCAGTTCCCAGATCTACTACCTGAAAAGCCGCGGTTTGATGGAAACTGTAGTAAAGGAGCTGGATCTGAATGTCACTTTTATCTCAGAAGGAAATGTAAAGAAAGTAGAAGTGTATCGCAATGAATTGCCCTTTGAGATCATCTTCGGTTCTGAAGACTCGATCTCTTATGGTAAAACTTATACCCTCGAATATATTGATGTAGATAAGTTCAACTGGACAGAAGATGGTAAAAAATATGTTGCCCAGTTTGGCAGGCCCTTCAAAACGAGTTCAGGAGATTTTACCGTTACCAACAGGTGGAAGCACACCAAGGGCTTGTTTGATATAAATGTAATTGCCCCTTCAATAATGGCTTCTGCTCTGGGTTCCAGCCTCCAGGTGAACAATGTTCCAGGTACCAATGTACTACAGTTGAGTATGGTAGATGCACTTCCTGCCCGGTCTGTAGATGTCCTGAACCGCTTAATGGAAGTTTATTCCCAGGAAGATATCAGGAATAAAAATATTACGAATAAAAATACGATCAACTTTATTGACGAGCGCCTGAGATTACTTACCGGGGAACTGGGCGATGTAGAGAAGGAAGCCGCTCAATATCAAAGTGTGACCGCGCTGAATGATAACAGCAGTGCTAATATTGCCCGTTCGCAGGTGTCAGAATTGACCAAAGAAAGGCAGGAATTTGATGATAAAATAAGTCAGCTGAACTCCTTGCAGGGCCATTTTTCAGGAAACAACAACGACATTATTGCCCCTACTACCGGAGGTATCGGAGATCCTGTCCTGAGTGGATATGTTGAGCAGTATAAAGCATTGCAGATACAACGCAGGGAGAAGTTGAATACCGTAGAGGAAGGTAGTGAACAGATCAAGCAGATAGATGCTCAATTAAGAACGATCAGGGGTTCTATCAATAATAATATCACTTCTTTAAAACGGAATTTTGAATCCAGGAAAAGCAGTTTGGCCGGAACTTCAAATTCTCTTGAAGGTAAAGTGAGGTCGGCCCCTATGATTGAAAAAGGCCTGATGGGTATTATGCGCCAGCATGATATCAAAACCCAGATCTATGGCTATCTCTTACAAAAGAAAGAAGAAACCCAGATCTTAGAAGCAGCCACTGATGCAGATTCCAAAGTTATTGATGTGGCCACAACGGCCGGGCAGGTTTCTCCTAACTCGAAAAATATTTATTTACTAGGCTCTTTGCTGGGCTTATTGTTACCCATCTCTTTAATCGTATTAAAAGACCTGTTGAACAATAAGGTGGCCAGTTCCAATGATGTTTTATCAGTGATAGATGTACCTATTATCGGGGAAATAAATCACCATGAGCATGATGAGATGCTGATTGTAAAAGAAGGTTCAAGAGACCCGATCTCGGAACTGTATCGATTGGTAAGAACCAATCTTCGTTTCCTGCATCGTAATGAAGGCCATAAAGTGATCCTCGTTACCTCAAGTATGAGCGGAGAGGGTAAAACTTCCTTTACCACGAACCTGGCAGCCAGTCTGGCATTGACCGACAAGCGTGTATTAATGCTGGAATTCGATATCAGGAGGCCTAAAATGCTGAGTGGTATTGGCATGAAAGCGGCAAAAGGTATTACCAATTACCTGATTGATGATACCATGTCTTTAGGGGAGATCATCCATCCGGTTCCGGGTTCAAGAAACCTATATGCAATGGGAGCAGGACCTATTCCGCCTAACCCGTCTGAATTAATGCTGAGCGAAAAACTCAAGCATATGATGGCCCAGCTCAAACAGGAATTTGATTATGTTTTATTAGACTCCTCTCCGATTGGCCAGGTATCTGATGCCTTTAACCTGAACGAGTTTGTGGACTCCACAATCTTTATCGTGCGCTATAATTATACGTTCAAAGAGCAGATCAATATCATTAAAGATATTGTGCTCAATAAGAAAATGAACGGTCTTGTAGTAGCCATGAATGATGCCCAGATAAATACTTTTCAGGGCTATGGTTACGGTTACGGCTATGGTTATGGCTATGGAGAAGATGGTGGCGGGACAAACATCCACAGAGCTAAGAACAAGAATTCTTTTTTCGGCAAGATCAAAAAGAGATTTGAATAATTCATATTCCCAGAAGATATAATAAGCGAACAGATCAAGAACAGAATGAATCAACTGGAAAGAAACATGACTTTAGGAGCATATAATAAGGTGGCAGTCATCGGTTTAGGGTATGTAGGACTTCCTTTAGCTGTTGCCTTTGCAAAGCATTACCAGGTAGTCGGGTATGATATCGATAAAAGCAGAGTTCAGGAATTAAACCTTTTTAATGATGAAACGCTGGAAATAGACACTGATGAGCTAAAAGATGTTATCCTTGCTCCGGGTGGCCCTGAAGGTGCGAATGGGCTTATGTTTACAGATGACCTGGCACAAATTGCCGGCTGTACTATCTTTATCGTAACCGTTCCCACACCTATTGACCAGTTTAAACAACCGAATCTGGAGCCCTTAAAATCGGCCAGCAAACAGATCGGGACTGTGTTGAAAAAAGGAGATATCGTTATCTATGAATCTACGGTTTATCCCGGATGTACCGAAGAGGATTGTGTACCTGTGCTGGAGAGCCATTCCGGTCTAGTGTTTAATACAGACTTTTTCGTGGGCTATTCTCCGGAAAGAATAAATCCCGGGGATAAGTCCAGGAAAGTGGAAGAAATAGTAAAGATCACATCAGGAAGCACTTCAGAAGTGGCGGCACTGGTAGATGATCTTTATGCTAAAGTGATTGTGGCAGGTACTTATTCTGCTCCGAATATAAAAGTTGCAGAGGCTGCGAAAGTAATTGAAAATGCACAAAGAGATATCAATATAGCTTTCGTGAATGAAATCGCAAAGATTTGCAATAAGCTGGAAATATCCACCCAGGAAGTGCTGAAAGCTGCCGGAACAAAATGGAACTTCCAGCCTTATAAACCAGGTCTGGCAGGTGGCCACTGTATTGGCGTAGATCCTTATTACCTGGCACTTAAAGCAAAAGAAGAGGGGTATTATCCCGGCCTGATACTTGCTGCAAGAAGGCTGAACGAGAGTATGGCAGAACATATTGCGGCAGAAGTGGTCAAGAAAATGATCAAAAAAGGCAGCCTGGTTAAAGGTGCCCGCTTGCTGATGTTAGGCATTACGTTCAAAGAGAATTGCACCGATAGCCGTAATTCTAAGATTGTGGAGGTGATCGCATACCTGGCGGAATACGGGATAGAGGTAACTACCTATGATCCATGGGCTAACCCTGAGAAGGTAAAAGATGAATTTGGCCTGACGATACTAACAAAACTTCCGGAAGAGCAATTTGATGCTATTGTTGTAGGCGTGGCACACGAAGTCTTTCTTGAAATAAATTACCCTTCATTAATGAAAGAAAATACGATTATCTATGATGTAAAAGGACTTTTACCTTTTGAAGTAGATGGTCAGCTCTAGGTTTTAATCTATTTATATATGTATAAAGATAAAGTACTTATGATTACCGGGGGCACAGGCTCCTTTGGTAATGCCATGCTTAAAGGATTTCTAAACTCAGACCTCGGGGAGATCAGGATTTTCAGCAGGGATGAGAAGAAGCAGGAAGACATGAGGATTGAATACCAAAACGATAAATTGAACTTTGTTTTGGGAGATATCCGTGATTTTAATAGCATTCGTAATGCTATGGACGGGGTAGACTATGTATTTCATGCCGCTGCATTGAAGCAGGTACCTTCCTGTGAATTTTACCCGATGCAGGCTATTCAGACCAATATCATCGGTTCTGAAAATGTACTGGAGGCCGCCGCGATACATAATGTCAGCAAAGTGGTGATGTTGAGTACCGATAAAGCCGTTTACCCGATCAACACGATGGGTATGACTAAGGCCGTCATGGAAAAAGTAACGATCGATAAAGCAAGAGATGCCCGTGTTAAGCGTAACAATGGCGTTATTTGTGCGACTCGTTACGGAAATGTGATGTGTTCCAGGGGATCTATTATACCTTTGTTCATCAAGCAGATCAAGGAAGGGAAGCCCTTAACGATTACCAACCCGGAAATGACCCGCTTTATGATGTCATTAGACGATTCTGTGGACCTGGTTCTATATGCATTTGAAAATGCACATGCCGGAGATATATTTGTTCAGAAATCACCCGCTGCTACTATTGCAGTTTTAGCCCAGGCCATTTGTGAATTGTTTGGAGTGACCAGCGAGATTAAAATCATCGGCGAACGTCATGGAGAGAAGCTGTATGAGACACTTTGCTCTAAAGAAGAAATGGCCAAAGCGGATGATCTTGGTGGCTTTTACAGGATACCAGCCGATTACAGAGATCTCAACTATGCAAAATACATCCAGGAAGAAGGTAGCAAGCTGGTAGACGAAGAATATAATTCACATAACACAGATCGCTTAGATGTAGCAAAAATGAAAGAATTGCTGCTGACATTAGATTATGTAAGATCAGAACTGGCAAACGTTACTATCTCTTAAACCTTAATACCGATACATGATACCTATAGTAAAACCCTTTATCCCTGAACCTGAAGTTTTGATGCCTGCTTTACAAGAGGTATTATACAGTGGTTATATTGCAGAAGGAGAGAAGGTGTATGAATTTGAAAAACAATTTGGCACATATATTCAAAACCCATTAGCGCTCTCCCTGAATTCAGGTACGGCAGCTTTACATATTGCCCTTTTACTCGCCGGTGTAGGACCGGGCGATGAGGTGATCAGTACCGTGCTTACGGCGGAGCCAACGAATGTTACCATTAAACTCGTAGGTGCTAAAGTAGTATGGGCAGATGTTCAGGCCAATACAGGTTTATTAGATCCTGAAAGTGTAAGGTCTAAAATTACGGATAAGACCAAAGCAATTATGCTGGTGCATTATGCCGGTATGGTCTGTGATATGAATGCTTTCAACGCCATCAGTAAAGAATTTAATATCCCGATTATAGAAGATGTGGCCCATGCACTGGGTGCGCGCTACCAGGGTAAACCTGTAGGCAGCAATTCCCCTTATTCTATCTTTTCCTTACAGGCGATCAAGCATATGACCACTATAGATGGCGGTATATTGGCTTTAAAGTCCCAGGAAGATTTCGATAAAGGCAGATTGCTCCGCTGGTTTGGCCTGGATAAAAAAGTAGCCAGGCTGGATAATGATATTAAAACTCCGGGCTATAAGTATCACATGAACAATGTGAATGCAACGGTAGGCTTGATACAGCTACAGTACATCAACGAGATTGTTGGAAAATATATAGAGAACGGTAAATATTTTGACCAGGCACTTAAGGGAATCTCAGGTGTAGAACTGTTGGATTATAACCCTGATACAGAACCCTCTTACTGGCTGTACACGATGAAAGTGGACAATCGTGCAGGTTTTGTGAAAATGATGCAGGAAAATGGTATAACCGCATCTGAATTACACTTAAGGAATGACCGCCACAGCTTATTTGCAGAATCAAAAGTAGAATTGCCTGTTTTTGATGCTTTCTATGAGAAAATGGTACATATCCCTTGCGGATGGTGGCTTACACAAGAAGACCGGGAAAGAATTGTTGATGTAATTAAAAAAGGCTGGTAAAATCAATATTTATGCAAAATAGTGCTTTGGTTACAAATAAAGATTATTATCAAGGACTTGACGGTATTCGTGCATTTGCCGTGATCTCTGTAATGCTTTTTCACTTTTATCCTCAAGGTATATTGACCATCGGATGGGCGGGTGTAGATCTGTTCTTTGTACTTTCCGGATTCTTAATCACCAATATTTTAATTAAGAATAAGGATAAAGAAAACTATTTCAGCAGCTTTTACATGCGAAGAGTAATCAGGATTTTTCCGATTTACTATTTGGTGGTAATTCCTATGCTTTTGCTGAATATTGTTTTGATACATATCCGTGATTGGGGCAATATCGGATCTTATATCGTCTACCTGCAAAACTTTGCAGCACTCAGGTCAGAGTATCTTTTTGGGCTTGCTCACACCTGGTCTCTGGCAATTGAAGAACAATTTTATTTGTTTTTCCCTTTAATAATCCGGGTCTTTTCTATCAAAAACTCGTTTAGAATCACTATTTTATTAATTATACTGGCTATAGCAATCCGCTTTTATTCGGCTATAGCGTTCCCCGGAACCCCTTATCTGCAAAGTACCTTGATATTTACCCGAATGGACTCCCTGTTATTAGGAGGACTATTACCTTTATTTATCAAATTATATAACATCAGCTTTAAAAGATTGAACCTTGTTTTTAATGTTCTTTTGTTGCTTAGTGGCTTACTTATTGTGTTAAGTATAGCAAATTACAATATAACGACTTTAAAGACGGATAGCGTATCAGAAATGTTTGCCGCATATGGTAATCCTAATTTAAACACCGGTTATGGTCATTTAAAATATACCATTCTTGCTGTTTTCTTTATGGCCCTTATTGGTAAAATTGCCTATACGACATCTCCACTGGCTACAAAATTCGTGAAGTTTTTAAGCAATAAGCCATTGGCCTATATTGGTAAAATTAGTTATGGTATCTATTTATACCACTGGGTCATCCAGGAGTTCTTTACCCTGGGCTTACAAAAAGTAAACTTAGAAATACCCGCATTTTTATTGGTATGTATCAAAATTACCCTTTCCATTGTAATAGCAGCACTTTCCTGGAATCTGATAGAAAAACCGATTTTAAAGCTAAAAGACAGGTACAAATACTAATTGAGATAATTTAATCTTTTAATGCCTTATTAATGATACCGATCTATAAACCATATATGCCTGAGGGACTGCAGCCGGAACTGGAGCAGATCCTCTATTCCGGGAATCTGGCTTTCGGCAAATATGGACAGTTATTTGAAGAGGCATTAAAAAGCTTTCTGAACGTCGAATACCTCTTAAGCACTTCTTCTTATAATACAGCCATGCTCATGGTCCTTTCTGTACTAGGGCTCAAAGCAGGAGATGAAGTATTGGCCAGCCCGGTAAGCTGCCTGGCCTCTAATCAGCCTTTTGCCGTTAAAGGCATAAAAGTTGTATGGGTAGATGTAGACCCGGCTACAGGTACCATGGACATCGATGATTTACGGAGTAAAATAAGTAACCATACAAAAGCTATTTTTCATAATCATTTTTGTGGTTATGTGGGCGATACTAAAGCGGTAAATGCTTTGGGGCAGGAATTTGGCATACCTGTTGTGGATGATGCCATTGAAGCATTCGGCTCCAGGGCAGGCAATGAGTATATTGGTAATAGTGGTGCTGATGTAACGGTTTTCTCCTTTCAGACGGTGCGTTTACCTAATACGATCGACGGAGGGGCCATAGCTTTTAAAAATAAAGAACTGTTTGATAAAGCAAGGCTCATACGCGATTATGGCATTGAGCGCAGCAAGTTCCGGACACCAATCGGTGAGATAAGCGCAGATTGCGATATCGAAATAGAAGGCTATGCCGGTATGCTGAGTGAGGTGAATGCCTTTATCGGCTATAAACAGATGGATCAATTGCCTCATTTGTTACAAAAACAAGCAGATAATGCGGCAAAGTGGGACAGCGATTTATACGATAAATTCGGCACGCGCCCTTTACCCAGCTTAAGTGGAAACAAACCTAATTATTGGGTCTATGGCACGCTGGTAAACGAGCCTGCTAAACAGGAAGCCATACTTAAATATAGAAATGCAGGTTACTACGCAACCGGTGTTCATATTAATAACAATGTTTATTCGGTATTCGGACCTTATGTGGCACTTAGCGGAGTCTCTGAATTTATGAAACGTTATGTGGCCATTCCTTGTGGGTGGTGGCTCTAAAATGAAACTCAAAAATGCTGTCAATTAATTTTATACAACATAAAGATGCAGATACATCACTGCTGGAGGCTATCGCCGCCCTGAAAGCGGTGCGATGGGCTTATCCTATGGAACAGCAAATGAACTGGATCGCAGAAAATATTGAACCGGAAGACTGGCATCTATTATTGAAAGACGGTGAAGACCTTGTGGCTTACATGAACCTGGTACAGGTAAAACCGGAAATAGACGGAACGCCTGTAGCAGCATTAGGCATAGGCAATGTGTGCACCAAAGAGAGTGGTAAAGGGTATGGCAATCAATTAATGGAGGCTGTTAACCGCTTCCTGGATGAAAAAGCATTATATGGTATCCTGTTCTGTAAAGATCATTTGGTCCCTTACTATCAAAAATTCAACTGGATACTGATCCGGAAAGAAAACTGTAACCAGGAGATAAGCCAGGTGAATACTTTGCTGTATAATATAGGTTCCGGGCAAAGTACCCTATCCTATACAGGCCGCATGTTTTAAAAGTATTGAAGAATCAATCAAAAAATAAAAAAAATAAAATCATGTCTATTCCTTTGCTGAGTGTAGTTATTGCGACCAAAGACCGGGAACAATACTGTATTGCTGCCATTGATTCCATTCTCTCCTATAAAGATGAAAGAATTGAAATTACCGTAGCCGATAATAGTGCCACGACCAAAGTGAAAGATTACGTAGCAACATTGAACCATCCGGCGGTGAAGTACACCTTTGACAATGGCCCGGTATCTTCCATTGCGAATTTCAATAAAGCAATGGACCTGGCTACAGGAGAATATGTCGTATTTATTGGAGATGATGATACTATATTGCCCAACTGTGCCAACTGGGCACAATGGATGAAAGACCATAATATTGAATCCCTTTCCTCCTCAAGCACGGTAAATTACATCTGGCCTATTGCAGATAATCCAAAACTGCTTACCGGAGAATTGCTGGTCCCGGAATCATTTACCTTTAAAGTTACAGAGCACGATAACGCCGCCAACTTAAAACGGTTCATGGCAGATGGTACCGTAGCTTACCAGGCCTACAACCTGTCTAAGGTGTACCATGGTATCGTTAAGAAAGCCGTTATGGATAAAATAAAGGCCCAGACGGGCCATTATTTCGGAGGCGTAAGCCCGGATCTGTATTCGGCCGCAGCTTTATCTATCAATATAAAAAATAATTATTCTGTAGACGCCCCTTTCTCTGTTTTAGGGGCCTGCCAGGCCAGTACAACTTATGGTGTTATTGCAAAGCAACACGTAGGCCATATTAAAGATGCACCGCATCTCAGGCACAGAGATGGCTATCAAATAGAAGGTGCTATTCCCAAAATATATAGTGCTTATGTAGTATGGACAGAATCTTTATTGAAATCCCTGAAAGAAAACAACAGGGAGGATCTGATCAACGACATCAATTTCCCCTTATACTATGCCCATATCAATGATGAATTTATGGTCATGGACAAGCAGTTCCTGGGCACCTTGAGTAAAGAACTGGAAAGCTGCTTTAAAGACAGGAATTTTGGCCCCGAAGAAATGAAAGCTTTTGAAGGGTATAAAAAACACCTGAACTATATTAACCAAAAACATAAAGTAAAATCATTGATTTTGCGCAGCCTGCAGAAATTAGGTTTGATGAAGCGTAAAAGTGGTGCTGCAACAATCAAAAATATGCCGGACATAAGAGATGTGGTGGCATTTGTAGATAAGCAGGTAGATATGGCTAAGCTTCCGCAACTATGAGTGAACAGGCACCCAACAGGAACTTATTAAGCAGTACGATCTGGACTATCGTCCAAAGCTTCGGTACCCAGATCGTTACCATTCTCATTACAGCCTTTCTTTCAAGGATAGTAACCCCTGAAGAAACAGGCTTTATTGCTATGGTAGCTTTTGTGACCTCTATAGCCCAGCTCGTAATAGATAGCGGCCTGGAATCTTCTCTGATGCGTAAATATGAGAATAAAGATGCTGATTATAATTCTGTATTTATCTACAACCTGGTTTCATCTGTAGCCATCTATTTATTGATCGTACTTTGTGCACCGCTAATTGCCAATTATTTTGAAGAACCAAGGCTGGTACCTATCATAAGAGTATTTTCTGTTACTATTATTATAGTGGCGATTACCTCTGTACAAAAAGTGCAGCTGGAAAAAAGCTTTAATTTTAAGCCCATAACCTTCATCGCCATTGTAGGGAATATCACCTCCGGACTTTTAGGCCTGTTTTTAGCCTACAATGGATTCGGTGTCTGGAGCTTGGTGGCCATCAGTATCTGTACGCCGGTGCTTACGATGGTCTATCTCTGGTATAAATCTCCCTGGAGACCAAACTTCAAATTTGATAAAGAAGTCTTCAGGCAGCATTTCAGGTTCGGTTATAAGGTGGCTTTATCTACCATCCTCCTGACAATTTTTAGTGGTATCTATAACGTTATCATAGGTAAGAAATACTCCGCCGGACTGGTAGGGCAGTATAACCGGGCCAATCAATTGGCCATGATGATCGCATTCTCTATCGGTGGTGCGATCAACAGGATCGCCTTACCTTTATTTGCCTCAAAATCAACCGATGTAGAAGAACTTAAGACCACCTATTTAAGGGTCTTAAGAATGTTGATGTTTGTGATGGCACCTATTGCCACATTTTGCACCATTGCAGCGCCGGCAATCATCAACTTTTTGTTTGGTGGTCAGTGGGGCACCGCGATCGGCTATTTTCAGATATTGGCTTCCGTAAGCGTATTGTATTCATTAAATATGATCAGCCTTTATGTGATCAACATTACCGGGCGTTCTGAGCTTGGATTGAAAGCGGACATTTTCAAAAAAACGATCAGTATTATCCTCATTTTTATTGCCGCTATAGGTGGCGATGTGTATGCATTGATCTGGGTGAACATATTGATTTTATTGATCGAGTTGATCATCAGTTTTAAGTATTGTACCTTTATTATTAAAAGTACCGTATGGGAGCAGGTCAAAACACTTTTACCCTGCCTCATGGTATCCGTTTTAAGTGCCCTGCCTTTGTATTTCCTGTACCATTTCTTAAATACAAGAATTGAACATAGTTTTTTACTACTGGCTGCAACACTTCCTGTTTTTGGAATTGTGTACCTGGTATTATCATGGCTGATACCCAATGTAGGGCTGAAAGATTTTTTACAGTTTACTAAAATAGATCAGAAGTTACCGGCCAGGATCATAGCCAGGTTAAAATAAAAGGCAGGCATCAGCCGGGAAAAACATCATTCATCTATAGTAACATCTGAAATACAAGGGAATACCAAACATATGGCTAAAGTATCTATCGTAATTCCGGTTTATAATGCAGCAGCTTATATCGAACGCTGTATCAACAGTATCTTAGGGCAAACCTTTACAGATTTCCAGGTGGTGCTGGTCAATGACGGTAGTAAAGATAATTCGGAAAGTATCATAAAAGAACTAACCGGACAAGATCCGCGATTTGTATTGATCAACAAAGAAAACGGGGGGGTGTCTGCAGCCAGGAATACAGGTCTTAAGCATGTGGATGCAGCATGGGTCACTTTTTTAGACAGTGATGATTGGTTGCAGGAAAATTATTTTTCAGGCTTATTGAGCGCTGCCGGGAAAGATCCGGGCATTGACCTGGTCGTAGATGGCTATCAGCGCGTGGATAATGCTGGTAAAGTATTGTACACCCAACGCTTTGAAGAAGAAGTACTGGCAGCTACAGACTTTGCAACAATCTTTAATAAACACCAGCTGCAGGATTTTGGATATTGCTGGGCCAAGCTGTTCCGCAAAGAGATCCTGCAAGAGAAAGTGAACTGGTTTCGTGCAGACATCAGCCTGTATGAAGATACCTTGTTTGTGTTTGAATATTTAAAACAGGCAACAAAAATTTGCTTTACAGCGCAGGTAAATTACAACTACCTCGAAAACCAGCAGTCCATAACGACCAAAAAGCGAAACTTTGACTTTTCTTATCTGCCCTTCAGAGCCCTTACTGATTTCACGAATGCGCATTTTGGTACCGGTATAGAAGTGATCAACAAACGCCTGGCCGTATATATGAACGATGCCCTGATCAGCAATTATAGTACAAAAGACAATCGTGAGCAGAGGCTCAGGAACCTGGAAAAGTTTACACCCGGAGACTGGCAATTATACAAAACGTACTTTCAACCCTTTAACCTGTTCTTCTCCCTATTTAAACGTTTATTGGTAAAGCAACAGTTCAGGTTCGCGGATTTTTTGATGAAAAACTATTTTAAACTGAGATCATGAGCAGCCCCAAACTAAGCCTGGTCATCCCGGTGTACAATGCGGTAGCTCATCTTGAATCCCTGGCAGCCGTTCTTGACCCGGTATTAAACCGTTCTGATATAGAAATCATCCTGGTGAATGATGGTTCTGCAGACGATACCCTGAACACAGCACGACAATTTGCGGGGAAGTTTCAAAACGTACTGGTGCTGGATAAAGCCAATGGCGGAGCCGCATCGGCAAGAAATTTTGGCATCAGGAATGCCAATGGCAAATACCTGGCTTTCCTGGATGCAGATGACAGGATGGACTTTAAGGTGATTGAATCTTTACTGGAACGTGCAGAAGCCGACGCACTCGATATCATTGGCTTTGACCTGAGGTATATCGATGTTGCCGGAAACCTGCAGGAGCGTAGTTTACATCAGTTGTCCACCTATGATGTGCTGCAAACAGGAGTAGATTACCTGGAAGCCGGTTATCAACCCTCCTCGATTTGTATCTTTTTAGTGGCAAGAGCATTTGTACTTTCAAACGGGCTTTTTTTTGAAGAAGGCATTACCCACGAAGATGTGGAAATAAGCTTCCGGTGGATGATGGGGGCAAAAAGAGTCGTGTTTACCCGGGAGATCGGTTATTTCTACGTCCAGCACCTGGGCTCGGTAACCAACCAGTTGACCGCCGCCAAAAAGCAAAAGTACTTAATGGATGAAGCCGTAGTAGCTGCAAAAATGAAACAGCAGTTGGCAAAATACAGCGGGACAAAAGAGCAGGACCTGGTCAGGAAAAATTACAACTCCGTTGTATGGAACCTATTATACACCATCTACAAAGACCCCGAAATGCTGGATCGCAGTTTTGTAACAGCTGTTTTGGACAAATTGAAAGCAGATGGTCTTTATCCGGTGAAAGGTCCTTTGAAGACTACTTTCCAGACCTTTAGCAAATATGTGATGAATACAGAATTTCTATGGAAAATGTTATTAAACAGGAAACTTAAATGATATAATATACATAGGAAACCTGGCAGACAACAATATGCACTGCCCTGATCAGATTTACTTATTTTTGCATCAGTTGCTAACTATAATCTATTTTAATTTATATATATGTCTCTGGAAAAAGGAATCAGGCCCTGGGGAACTTATGAAGTGTTGCTGGAAGGCGATCACTGTAAAGTCAAGCAGATAGTGGTCCATCCCTCCCATCGTTTATCCTACCAGTTCCACAAGTTTAGAGAAGAGGTATGGACAATTGTATCAGGTCGCGCTTTGGTGGTACTGGAAGACGAGAAAATAACATTAGGCCCGGGAGAGGTCATCAAGATCCCTTTAGGTAGTAAACACCGTATCGGTAATCCGGGGACAAGCCCGCTGATATTTATAGAAGTACAGATGGGCAGCTATTTTGGAGAAGACGATATTATCAGGATACAAGACGATTATCAAAGGCAGGAATAATGATTTTTTGATACCTTACCATTACCCTACAAGCAAATGAATGATATGAATAATGTTGATGTAAGTGTGATTATGCCGGCCTATAAACAGGCAAAATACTTAGAGCAGGCGATCTTTAGCGTGCTTGACCAGGTATTTAGCGGAGTCCTGGAATTAATCCTGGCAGATGACAAGTCACCTGACGATACAGAAGCAATTGTAAGGAAGATCATAGAAACACATCCTAAAGGCAGTGCCATTGTGTATTTCAGGAATGAGCCTAACCTGGGGATGGCCAAAAACTATCATAAAGCATTGTCCGTGGCTAAGGGCAGGTACCTGGCTTTCTGTGAAGGCGACGACTACTGGTCAGACCCTTATAAGACCCAGAAACAATTTGATTTCCTGGAATCCCACCCCGATTACAATACCTGTGTGGGGCGCTATAAATTCCTGTTTGAAGAAGAGCAGCGTTTCGAGGAGAACAGGGAACTATTTGATATCAGCAAGCCATTGAGCCTGAAGAATTATTTAGCCTTTAATTTCGGGCATACCACTACCTTCTTTATCCGGAACAACTTTAAGCTGCCGGAATGGGTAGACAATTGGGTGTTCTCCGTAGACCAGTGCCTGATCATATATGGTACCGGGGAAGGGAAAATAAAATACTTTGAAGATTTTTTGACCGTATATAGAATGCATCAGAAAAATCAGACCTCCAATGCCGCAGCGGAGACCCATAGTGCCAATAACCTCAGGTTTTTAGAAAATGTAAATAAAGACCTGGGCGGTAAATATGAACGATTGATCGACAACAGGAAAAAACTCAATACTTTTTACTGGAACCTGGTGCAACAATCCAATCCTGTTATGAAACTGGTGCTCAAAGCCCGTTACGTATGGCAGCGATGGTACGGCATTAATGTTTTGGCAAAAAAAGGAGCATAATTTAAGAACTAATATTACAAGAAAAGCAGGAACATCCATGTTACATTTTATAGATCAAACCTCTCAAGACAAGCACCATATGGTGTTTAATGCTTCAATGATCAGCATACTGATGTCCATGTACCCGGATAGTATGCTTATGGCACATGGAATAGCCTCTAATCATACTGCTATATTCAGTTTGCTGACCGAGGCGGAAAGAGCACGCATTATCTTTTCTACCATTGAATATACCCAGCCTGCTAAACCCGGACTTGCTTATAAAGCACTGAACTATATCAAAAAGGAAAAGACCCGGATGAGACAACTGGACCGTATCGTACAGGAAGCGGCAGATGATGACCTGATCTTCTTTTCCGTAAGTTCATTTTATTGTTTCTACTACTTTAAGAAAATAAAGATGAAGCATGCGGTGCCGGTCATTGCCACATTACATGGTGGGATTGACTATTTCTACAATCCGCAGAACTATATGGAACGGATCAATGCCTGGTACCATAAACGGATGTTTAAATTGGATGCCCCTAACTTTAAATACCTTTTACTGAATAAGATCGCAAAATCTATGCTGGTGAAAGATGGCTATCTCAAAGCCAATGAAGTGATGGAGATAGAGCATCCTTATCCCAATCTGGGGGAGATCAATACTTTTATCAGCCTTACAAAGACTCCCCTCGTGATTGCACACCTGGGCAGTATGGAGGCGCAAAGAAAGAACTCACATTACCTGTACGAACTTGCGGCAAAATCTGCATCCGATATCAAGGCGGGACTGCTGAAATTTAAGATCGTAGGGCTTAAAAATGCCTCTGTAAAGGCCTGGGAAAATGAGTGGGTGGAAGAAGTCGTGGGAAAAGAAACCAGCTATCTTGAACGCTCCGTCTATGAGCAGGAAGTGAAAAGCATTCACTATTCGGCCTTCTTTTTTCCTACTAATGAGTACATTTGCAGAGCCTCAGGAGCCGTAGTAGATACATTGGTTTTTGAAAAACCCGTATTTACACTATATCATCCCTATTTTGAATACCTGTTTAAAGTGGCGGGCAATGTGGGCTATATGGTAAATACATTGGATGAGATGAGGGATATTATAGCAAAAATCATCCGGAACCCTGAACAGTATGAAGCAGAATACCGGCTTCAATGCGACAATTTAAAGAAATTTAAAGATCAGCTTACTATAGAAAGTGTGACCAATGATCTGAAAAACCAGATGAATGCTTTGAACAATTAATGAATAAATGATACCTTATCTACTCTTATTTATACTGGCCTTTATCGTTTACTGGCAAAAAGATCAAAGCAATAAACCATTGTATTATTTCTTCATGGCTTGTTGTATTCTTTTTGCAGGCAGCCGGGATATGATCGGGGGATTTGATGTGTACATTTATGCGGAAGTTTTTGAATCGTATTCTATCCCCAGGCTGCTTACATTTCCTTTTTTTGAAAAAGGGTACCTGCTCTACAATGCTTTGGTCCGGCAACTGGTAAGTGACCGTTACTATTTCTTTTTCATCACATCATTCATCACCATATGGGCCCATTTTGGGGCCATTAAAAAGCTTAGCCCACTATTATTCTTTGCGTTGTTCATCTATTTCAGCAAATTTTTCCTCATGTCTTTTGTCTATGTGAGACAGTTCATGGCTATGGGTATTGTATGGTGGGCTTTAGTGCTGCTGATCAACAAGAAAAGAGTTATTCCTATTCTCATGCTGGTCGTAGCTTACTTTTTCCATAAAAGCTCGATACTCTTTTTCCCGATGATCTTTTTGCTGAATGTGAAGTTTACCAGGAACCAGATGATCCTCTTGATATTTGGCGTATTTGCCATTTTCCTTTCACCCATTGGTAATTTCTTACTCACCTTCTTAGCGGAAAATAGTGATAATGAAAAACTAGCTTACTATACCGAGAAAGCGAATGCGATTAATTTTCTATACGTCATAGAGGGATTACTACTTTCTTATGTAGCCTATATTTACAAGAATGCTTTTTATCAAAATCCTAAGACCACAGTAATCTTTAATGGATTCCTGATCTACATCGTTATTACCATCGTAGCCATAACCAATGCTACTTATGCCAGGTTCTCCTGGTATTTCTTTATTTTTATTATTATCGGGCTTCCTTATGTGTATTTATATATCAATAACCTTAGAGAAAGGAAAACATTCAGGTTTTTAGTGTTTTTATATTTTGCCATATTGCTGGTGCGTATGCTGTTCGTGTGGGACAACGGTGATTTGATGCCTTATAAAGCCTTTTATATGGATACAGAACGTAAGGGGCAATTTGATTTTATGGAGTACAGAAGATGATACAAGAGCATAGAGACATAAAGATCACGGTTTTTACACCAACTTACAATAGAAAACAACTCCTATTGAGGTTGTTTGAAAGTTTGAAAAAGCAATCCTATGCTTTTTTTGAATGGATCATCGTGGATGACGGATCTGCAGATGGTACAGAGGAATTAGTAAAACAGTTTTCATCGGCCCATTTTCCTGTAAGGTATTACTACCAGGACAATGCCGGGAAACATTTTGCCATCAATCGCGGTGTACAAGAAGCAGCAGGCAACTTGTTTTTTATCCTGGACAGCGATGATGTTATTCCTGAAAATGCCCTGAGTATTGTAGCCCAAAAGTACGATAATGCTAAAGATCCCTCGAAAATAGGCGGAGTCGCCGGAAGAAAAGCATATTTTGATGGCCGGCTCATCGGTTCCCAAAACGGGATCAATGATGAGATCATGGATGTCTTCGAGTTTCGCTATGGCAGGAAGATGACCGGGGATATGTGTGAAGTGTTTAAAACTTCCGTATTAAAAGAATTTCCCTTCCCGGAGATTAAAGGAGAGAAATTCTGCCCCGAAGCACTGGTGTGGAACAGGATAGGCACTAAATACCCTTTACTGTGGTTTAATGAGGCGATCTATTATGCCGAGTACCAGCCAGAAGGGCTGACTGCCAGGATTTTCGAGATAAGGAAAAAATCCCCGGTGGCCACGACCATTTGCTACCAGGAATTAAGTAAGGCACCCATACCCTTCAAGGACAGGTTCCGGGCGCTGATCAATTACTGGAGATTTGCCTTTTACCTGGACAGCTCCTTAGGGCAGAAGCTTAAAGCCGTTGATCCTGTACTCAGTCTGTTTGCCCTTCCCATTGCCTCATTAATGTATTTAAACGATAAAAGAAAGTAGTGAGAATCTTACAAATCATCAATTCTTTAGAAACAGGAGGAGCCGAAAAGCTGATCCTGGATACCATTCCACATTACGTAAAGGCGGGCATTAAAATGGACCTGCTTTTATTTTGGGATGATGATCAGCCCTTTGTCAAAGCACTTCGGGCTTTGGATTGTTGTAATATCATCATACTGAAAACGTCTTCCAATAAAAAAGATATTTACAGCCCCGGTCATATATTCAAGCTTAAAAAGATCTTGAAAAACTATGACATCGCCCATGTACACCTGTTCCCGGCACAATACTTTGCCGTATTTGCCAAGATGCTCTCGGGAGCAGCCACGAAGCTGGTATTTACAGAGCACAATACAACCAACCGGAGAATACAGAATAAACTATTTAAGCCCGTTGAGCGCTTCATTTACAGTAAATACCATAAACTGGTATGCATCACAGAAGAGATCGTTGAGATCTATGCCCGCTATTTAGGCAGCAAAGATAAACTTGCACTCATCCATAACGGGGTCGATCTTAGCAAGATAAAAACTGCGGTACGCTATGCTAAGCAAGCTATATTGCCCCGGCTGACTCCTGCAGATAAAATAATCATACAAGTTGCAGCATTCCGGCCGCAAAAAGACCAGGCCACGCTCATCAGGTCCCTGGTACAATTGCCGGATGAGTTTAAGCTGCTGCTGGTAGGAGTAGGTGACTGCCTGGAAGCCTGTAAGGAACTGGTAGCAACTTTAAAACTGCAACACCGGGTCTTTTTCCTGGGCCAGAGAATGGATGTGCCCCGGCTTTTGAAATCGGCAGATTATGTGGTGTTATCCTCTCACTACGAGGGCCTCTCCCTGGCAAGTATCGAAGGGCTGGCCTCCGGAAGTCCCTTCATCGCGAGTAACGTACCCGGCCTGCGCGAGATCGTAGAAGGAGCCGGTTTATTGTTTGACGAAGGAGATGCTGCGGGTTTGGCACAGCACATACTTGCATTAGATCAGGACCCGGCATTATATAGCAAGGTAGTTACAAGATGCGAAGAGCAAGCAGAACGCTACGATATAAGCTTAATGGTTGACAAACATATAGAAGTATATAGAAGTTTATAAAATTAGTCACTTTGTCGGAATAGCGGAGCCCGGAGGGCCACAAGCATGGGTTTAGCAATAAGTTTACATGATAGTAGTATAATATTCTTTCGGTTATGCTTATTTTTGTATTATCTTTATGTCGTACTGCAATTTTCACCCTTTTGTTAAAAATCGGCCAATAGATAGATGGAATATTATGAGTCAACCTAAAAAAGTTTTACATATCATTACAGTATCATTTGTAATCAATCACTTTTTTGGAAAGCAGTTCAAGTACCTCTCCGAAAAGTCAGGTAATGCTTATTTTTTGGCCTGTTCCGACTCCGCAGAATTTGAAAAATGGAAAGATGAACTAGATTATACACCTTTCCCGGTTGAGATCACCAGGTCCATCAGCCCCCTTAAAGACCTGAAAGCTATCTATCAACTCTATCGTTATATCCGGAAAGAAAAATTTGACTACGTAATTGCTCATACCCCTAAAGGTGGTATGGTAGGTATGTTATCTTCCTTCTTTGCAGGGGTACACAATCGGGTTTATTTCAGGCATGGCATCATCTACGAGACCTCCAGCGGGGTTAAGCGTATGCTGCTTAAAAATATTGACCGGCTCAGTGGTGTTTTGGCCAAAAGAGTGGTCTGTGTGAGCAGGGGAGTACAAACGATCACCTTAAGAGATCACCTCAACCGTGCAGATAAAAATACTATCCTGGGTAAAGGCACCTGCAATGGTGTGGATGCGCTGGGTCGCTTCAACCCGGACCGCTACACAGAAGCAGAGCGGAATGACTTGAAAAAAGCCTACAATATCACGGCAGATGACTTCGTCTTAGGCTACGTCGGCCGCCTGGTACACGATAAAGGTATCGATGAGCTGGTGGCCGCCTGGCAATTGGTCAGGAACCAGAGAAAAAATGTTAAATTATTACTTGTAGGCCCTTTTGAAGAAAGAGACAGTGTGTCAAAAGTTACTCAGGACATAATTGCCCAGGATGCTACAATCATTCATACCGGCTATGTACCCGATTCGGGCCCTTTCTTCTCCATAATGGATACATTCGTTTTGCCCACCTATAGAGAAGGCTTCCCTACAGTGGCCCTGGAGGCCTCTTCCATGAAGTTGCCGGTAATCATTACTCAGGCTACAGGATGCGAAGAAGCTATCGAGGATGGCCTGACCGGAAAATTCATTACACATGACCTGGACTCCATAGTTAAGGCAATTCTATATTATGTCGATGCTCCCGATATTAAAAAATTACATGGTAATAATGGCAGGGCATTTATCTTACAATATTTCGAACAGTCCATCGTTTGGGATGAAATCAGCAAAAAGTTAGGATACTAAAAATGAAAGTTATTGTTACAGGAGCTACCGGTTTTGTCGGTCAGAATTTGCTTCCCTATTTATCGGGCAAAGGATATAAGGTATCCTCTTTGGCTTTAAGAACAGAAAACTGGCAGCTGGAAGCTGATGCCACAGCTATTATACACCTTGCCGGCAAAGCTCATGATACCAAAAATACAGCGGCAGCTTCCGTCTATTTCGAAGTCAACAGAGACCTGACCATAGCCCTCTTTAAGCGATTCCTGGCATCTCCCATCCGGGATTTTTTCTATTTCAGTTCCGTGAAAGCAGTTGCCGATACCGTAGAAGGCACTTTGCATGAGGAGGTGGCCGGAAAGCCATATACCCCTTACGGACAATCAAAGTTCGAAGCCGAACAATATTTACTGGCCCAGTCCTTACCGGCCGGCAAAAGGCTGTTTATCATCAGGCCCTGTATGATACATGGACCCGGTAATAAAGGCAACTTAAACCTTTTATATAAAGTAGTGCAGAAAGGTATTCCCTGGCCTTTAGCGGCTTTTGATAATGCCCGCTCGTTTTTATATGTAGACAATCTTTGCTGGCTGATAGAGCAGATGTTGCAGCACACGGAGCTTACCTCCGGCGTATATAATTTTGCCGATGATGATGCCGTCTCTACCAATGAACTGGTACATATCATTGCCGAAGCAATCGGTAAAAAAGCCCGGCTCTGGAAGATCAATGCAGGTATGATGAGATCGGTAGCCGCTCTGGGAGACAAGCTTAAATTGCCCCTGAACTCTGAACGGCTTAAAAAACTAACCGAAAGCTATGTTGTATCTAATCAAAAAATAAAAACTGCCCTCCATATTAAGAGCTTACCGTTTACTGCAAAGCAGGGATTAAAAAACACCATTTCAGTTTTTGATGCCATCCCGGGCAAATAATATAAAATATCGATTCGGGATTCTATAGATTCTTTTAGCTTTGCATGCAATACTTATGGATTATATTTTACTCTTTGCAGGACTGTTTATCTTAGAACTATTCTATTTTAAATGTGCAGATCATTTTAATATCATTGACAAACCCAATGAGCGGAGCTCCCACACCAGCATCACTTTGCGTGGCGGAGGCATCATTTTCTATTTTGGCGTGCTGGCCTGGTTTATGGTCTCCGGTTTTCAATACCCTTACTTTTTCATTGGATTAACTGCCATCACCCTGATCAGCTTTTTAGATGATGTGCGCACATTGTCCAATAAAATAAGACTGGTAGTACAGTTTGCAGCGATGGCTTTAATGTTCTATGACGTTGGCCTATTCCGCGAAGCCTGGTGGCTTTGGATCGTAGCCCTGGTCATTTGTACCGGTATCTTGAATGCCTATAACTTTATGGATGGCATCAACGGCATCACCGCAGCTTATAGTATGGCTGTGTTGATCCTGCTGGGCCTTGTTAACTATGTTCAGCCATTCATCGACGAGGACCTTATCTGGTACACGGGCATAGCCGTGGCCGTCTTTGCATTTTTCAATTACCGGCAAAAAGCCAAATCCTTTGCCGGAGACGTAGGCAGTACCAGTATTGCCTTTATCCTTATTTTTCTGCTGGCCGTTTTGATCTTTAAAACAGGCAATCCCATCTACCTCTTGTTCCTGACCGTTTATGGACTAGATGCCGTATGGACGATTGTAAGGAGGGTATTAAAAGGTGAAAACATTTCGCAGGCCCATCGCTCCCATTTGTATCAATACCTGGTGAATGAACATAAAACCAATAAACTGGTCGTTTCGGGTGTCTATGGGTTGATACAGTTCCTGGTCGGCTTGCTGATCATAAAAGCTGCATCTTGGACGGTAAGCCAGCAATGGATGCTGGCCGGGCTAATTTTAGTATTGGGCAGCCTGGTATACCTGGTTATAAAAGGCAGGTTGATCAAAAAATACAGCTTGTAGCAGATGGAGGGGAAAAAGAAATACCTGCTTTTAGGTAGCGGAGGACATGCCAGGGTGCTGGCAGACCTGGCAGGCAAACTTAATGCCACCATTGAGCACGTGTTTGCAGACGATAGAGCATATGAGGTTGCTTTTGAACCCGATTTGCCACTGATCATTGCGATAGGTAACAATATCATTCGCAAAAGAATAGTGGAAAGCATAAAGCACGAGATGCCGGTACTGATCCATCCTTCGGCGCAGATCGCAGCAGATGTGGAACTAGGAGAGGGCACCGTGATTTTGGCCAATGCAGTCATACAGGCCGGTGCGCGTATCGGGAAGCATTGCCTCATCAATGCAAATGTGGTGATCGATCATGAGGTGCAGGTGGGAGATTTTGTAAATATTTATCCTAATGTATATATAGGCGGGGCGGCAAGCATCAGTAATGAGACGACTATAGAGCCGGGCACTATAATACCAAGGATGACAACAATTTAAGTAAATCAATCAAATAAGGTGACGATTTAAGTATAATTTAATATGTAAAAAAGACTTAAATTTGCCGGGTTTTTAACAGAAGCTAAACTTTAGCTTAAATGATAATTGAATAACGATGAGTGGCTACAAGGAAATGGATTTTTATATAGGGAACTTTGCAAATCTTTTGGAAGAAGGGCTTGCTGTGGGTAGTAATTATGGGTTTAATACTGCTCCTAAACCACTGAAGAATGTTGTATTGGCAGGTCTTGGTGGTAGCGGGATAGGAGGTGAAATAGTATTAAATTATTTAGAAAGATCTATAACAGTTCCTTTGGTACTCTGTAAGGACTATTTCTTACCCGGCTTTGTGAACGAGGATACCCTGGTCATCACCAGCTCCTATTCCGGCAACACCGAAGAAACGCTGAGTGTATTGAACGAGGCCAAGGAAAAAGGTGCTGTAGTTGCCTGTGTAACCTCAGGAGGTAAGATGGGTGCCTTTGCAGGCGCAAATAATTTAGACTGCATAGCATTGCCGGAAGGTATTCCTCCAAGAGCATGCTTCGGTGCTTCATTACCCCAGATCCTGTTTATCCTTAAGCATTATAATATTATTGGGGAAGAATTTATCGGGGAACTCAAAGCAGCGGTTGCGCTTTTAAGAACCGAAGAAGCTGATATCAAGAACGATGCCCGTCTGCTTGCAGAAAAGTTGCAGGGTAAATTACCCATAATCTATTCCGATCAAAGAATTGCAGGCATAGCCACCAGGTGGCGGCAGCAGTTCAATGAAAACAGTAAGGTATTGGGCTGGGAGCGTCCTTTCCCGGAAATGAACCATAATGAATTGGTAGGCTGGAAAGATAATGCGGAAAGCCTGGCAGTTATTTTCCTCCATACCGGGGCCGAACTGGATCGTGTAAAACTAAGATTTGATATCAACAGATCGGTGATCTGCAACTTTACCAATGCCATCTTCGAGGTGGTAGCCAAGGGCGACAGTTTCCTGGAAAGAGCGGTCTACCTGATCCTCTTCGGAGATTGGTGTAGCTGGTTCCTGGCCGAATTAAGAGGCGTGGATGCCGTAGAAGTGAATGTGATTGATTATTTGAAAGGAGAATTAAACAAGTAGACTGCTCAATTTTATTTAATTCATTCTTGTCTAAAATATCTTATTACTATGCTTATATCATTTGTCGTGCCTGTTTTCAATGAAGAACAAACTATTCCTATTTTTTATGATGCCATTCAGCAATTTAAGGAAGAGTTAAAGACAGGATATACGCTTGATATTGTTTTTGTGGATGATGGAAGTCAGGATGGATCTTTCCACTGTCTGCAAATATTGGGCTCAAGAGATGAGCAGGTAAAAGTAGTTTCATTTTCCAGGAATTTTGGTAAAGAGGCTGCTTTGTTTGCCGGATTGCAACATGCCACCGGAGATTTAGTAGTGCCTATAGATGTTGATCTGCAAGACCCTATTGCTGTTGTTCATGAAATGATCAAAAAATATGAGGAAGGGTATGAAGTTGTCTTGGGGAAAAGAGCGGACAGGTCCAGTGATAGCTTTTTGAAGAAAAAGTCTGCTGAGCTTTTTTACCGTTTTCATAATAAAATTTCAAAACCAAAAATTGAAGAAAATGTCGGCGATTTCAGGCTGATGAGCCGCAAAGTGGTTAATGAACTGATTAAGTTAAGCGAAAGTCAATTATTTATGAAAGGACTGCTTAGCTGGGTTGGTTTCAAGACTGCGATCGTTGAATACAAAAGAGATGCCAGGAGTGCCGGTCAAAGCAAATTCAATGGCTGGAAGCTTTGGAACCTGGCCCTGGAAGGGATTACATCTTTCTCAACTTTACCTTTAAAAATCTGGACCTACTTAGGCTTTGGCTTATCTTTTATATCTTTTATACTCATTCTTAAAGTTATAATAGAAAAGGTTTTTTTCGGAATTTCTATCACGGGATACGCTTCCATTATGGTATCTGTATTGCTGCTTGGAGGATTTATTATGATGGGGATAGGAATATTGGGAGAGTATATCGGGCGGATATATATGGAAGTGAAACAAAGACCTAAATATGTCGTGGACAGGAAAATAAATTTGTAACCTTTGCTAAAAAATACAAAGCGCTCCTGATCTGCGATCATAGTACATTCAATCCGATATAAGGATAGCCATTATGTCCTTAATATTTCCTGGTTAAAAGCCTGCCTGTACCATTGAAAGGGTAGCAGAGCAATTACTGCCAGATCTAAACTTTTATTCAGCCTTAACAATAAAAAATTATATGCAACTATCTTATTTTAGTAAGACGATAAATGAAACAAGAGAACAATTGTCTTCATATTTTAAGTTTAAAACCTTTGTCGTATTATTTATTATAAATTTATTTGCCTACAGTTCATTACTGATAGCAGATGTTTATTTTGCGGATGATAATGTCAGAAGGTTTACAGGTAAAATTACATTAGGTGGTTTGGGGCGTATTTTTGATGAACTGGTGATCGTTCTTTGGAACTTTTCCCGGACTATTTTAGATAGTTCGCCCTTATACCAGTTGTATTCAATGCTCATTCTCGCACTGACTTCGCTCGCTCTTCTGGCCATATTTAAAATAAAAGCCGGGTACAAACAAATAATTGCCGCTTCATTTATTGGCATATTTCCTCTTTATTATGCCAATATGGTATATAAAGTAGATGCTCCGTTTATGGCTATGGCTCTTTTTTTCTGTGTGTTGCCATTTTTGTTTTTTGAACATAAAAGAACATTTATTATTCTTTCATTGTTAAGTTCCTTATTGGTACTTTCAACCTACCAGACTGCATTAGCAGGCTATTTTATACTGGGCATCATGTTTGCTATTGACCGCTGGAGTAGTAAAAGAGACTGTGATATAAAGACACTATTATGGGGCAGCGGATTTTTTATTATCGGAGTTGTGTGTTATAGAATTGTAATTGTGCCTTTGATTGATTTTAGCCATGTGGGAGGGCAATTATCTGTTGCAACCATATTGCCCGGTGTGCTTAGTAATATAAAATCCTTGTCACTTCAATTAAAAGAACTGCTTGGAACAGGAAGCTTTGCTATTGTTGTTGTATTAATGCTATTGTTCCTGGTGACTTTTGTGCAACACTCTAAACAAAATAAATTACTTACTGTTATCATTGGCTTAGCCAGCATTTGTGTGTCTTTTATATGTACCGGAAGTATTAATTTGCTATTGAATAATTTCCCAAACAATGCGAGGTATTTTTTGTTGGTAAGTTTCTTTATTGCTATTGTGGCAATCTTAGCGTCAAAACAGAAATCAATTTTTACTACTGTCCTCTACACGGTAATATTTATGTATTTCCTGAACTTTGATAATGGTATTGGGAATGCGCTGAAGACTCAGAATGAGCGGAAAAAGATGATCACTAATCAAATGCTCTATGATTTCCAGGACATTGTTAAGGATCAACCCTATAATAATGTGGAGATTGTAAATGATCGTAGCGAAAGTTATAATGCGCAGGCATTTAATACAGGGAGCAATTTGGAGGGCTTAAGGGCAGTTCATCATATAGGTATGGTGAAAAACCTTATGAACGATATGGATTATAGCTTTGAGAACTATATTAGATTATTTTTAAATCAGCATCATAGTACAAAGAACAGCCAGGAAAAAACTGAAGAAAGTGAGTTTGCAATACTGCTTTCAAAGAGTAGTTATGATATTCTATCAAATGGAAAAGGAATCTATAGATTGAGATTGAAATATTTGAACTGATGAATTTAAGATTAACCAGGAAACAATGATTTCAAATTCAATGGTCTAAAACAGGCTCATCTGGCCACCCTTAAACGGTACTTTAAAGTCATCCAGGTTATGTGGATGGCTTTCTTTATTTAAACCCAGTTTATGGCAATACAGTTTAAACTGTGAGCGGATCATCTCCGCGATCTTACCCTCACCACGCATGCGGATACCGGTACGGGAATCACTTACCTTACCACCATGACAATCCTGGATCATATGCCATACTTTTTCCGTTTTGTCGGGGAAGTTTTTCTCCAGCCAATCCCGGAAAATAGCTTCAATAGCCCCATTCAGCCGCACGATGGTATAGCCTGCCCAGAAAGCTCCTGCTTCCCTGGCCCGCTGCAGTACCTCAAACATATCTGCATCATTCAGCCCGGGGATAATAGGGGCAAACATGATCCCGGTGGGAATGCCGGCAGCCGCACAGGCCGCTACAATTTTCAGCCTTGTAGCAATAGTACTTGTCCGGGGCTCCAGTACCTTCCTTAAGCTATCATCAGCAGCTGTGATCGAAGTGCTCACGTGTACTAGACGGTACTTGTGCATTTCCGTGAGGATATCGATATCTCTTAAAACCAATGCATTCTTGGTTAAGATATTCACCGGGTGTTTGTATTCCAGGCAGATCTCCAGCAGTTGCCGGGTTATTTTGAGCTTGCGTTCTACCGGTTGATAGCAATCCGTATTCATCGAAAAAGAAAGCACCTTAGCCTGGTAGCCTTTTTTCTCAAAAGTTTTCCTCAGCAACTCCGGGGCATTCGTCTTGGCGATTATTTTAGTTTCAAAATCCAGTCCGGCACTATAGCCCCAGTATTCATGCGTGTTGCGGGCATAGCAATAGATACAGCCATGTTCACATCCCTGGTAGGGATTGGCCGACAACTCCAGCGGTACATCCGCAGACACCACTTTATTGATGATGGTTTTACTCTTATCCAGGAAAATCTGTGTCTCTATTTTATCCGTCTGCTCCCAGAGGTCGATCCCCTCCTCCTGCGTATAATGCTTCGCGGCAAACCTGTTTCCCGGGTTGAACTGTGCGCCCCTGCCTTTAATATATTGCTGATCGTCCTGCATCTGATTATAAAATTAAGCAATCTGTCCTTATGCGCATCCCTAACTTATCCTCAAAATATTATGTGATAAATTTCAATTTGTAAGCAGCTAATTGTTTGCCCGATGCTCATAATAATATTGTGCCAAGTCTGGAAAGGGGGAAAAATTCCCCCTTTTTGGGGGATTGAAATCATGATTTTAAAAAATATCTTTGCGCAAGAAAATTCATCAATAAAAACAATAAAGGGATATGAAGCGTATCATTTTAAGCTTGTCGTTTTTGACAACAGCTGTATTGGGCGGCTTTGCTCAAGGACAGAATATCAAGTTTACAGAATATGATCTGCCAAATGGTTTACACGTGATCCTTCACGAAGACCATTCGACACCAATCGTAAACGTAGCGGTAATGTATCATGTAGGATCCAAGAACGAAGATCCGAAACGTACCGGTTTTGCTCACTTTTTCGAACACCTGATGTTTGAAGGAACAGACAATATCGGTCGTGGAGAATACTTTAAAATGATCCAGGCCAATGGCGGTGTGTTAAATGCAAATACATCTCATGACCGTACCTATTATTTCCAGACCTTACCTTCCAACCAGGAAGAACTGGCTTTGTGGATGGAAGCAGAACGTATGTTACATGCCAAAGTAGACAGTACCGGTATCGAAACGCAACGTAAGGTAGTAAAAGAAGAAAAGAAACAAAGCTATGACAACCGTCCTTACGGAGACCTGATGGAAGTTGTCTTTAAAAATGCCTACAGCAAGCACCCTTACAACTGGATGCCGATCGGTTCTGCACAATACATAGATGAAGCCAAGTACAGCGAATTTATGGATTTCTATAAATTGTTCTATGTGCCGAACAATGCGGTATTGGTAGTAGCCGGTGATATCAAACTGGATCAAACTAAAAAATGGATCGAGAAATATTACGGAGGTATTCCTAAGGGAACACAAACTATTCCAAGACCAGACGTGGTAGAGCCTGCATTCGGAAAACAAAAAGAAGTATACCACTATGCTAATGCACCATTGCCTGCTGTGATCTTAGGATACCATTCTCCTAAATTAGGTTCTGATGATGCTTATGCGATGGAAATATTGAACAAGATCCTGGCCGGAAGCTCCAGCTCCAGGTTGCAGACACAATTGGTAGATAAAAGCCAGAAAGCACTTGCTGTAATGTCTTTTGCTTACCCATTGGAAGCCGATCCTGGCTTGTCTGTAATGTTCTGTATCCCTAACCAGGGCGTAGATTACAAAGATGCCTTGAAAGATGTAGATGCGGAAATTGAAAAGATCCAGAAAAATCCGGTATCCAAAGAAGAATTTGAAAGAGTACAAACCCAGGTTGAAACTGACTTTGTACAGCAAAATGCTAAAATCGCCGGTGTTGCAGAAAACCTGGCTACTTCCTACACCTATTTCAGAAATACTAATTTAGTGAATTCTGAACTGGCAAAATATCAAAAGGTAACACCTGCAGATATTACAAGGGTTGCCAACAAATATTTTAATAAAGATAACCGCCTGGTTGTTTATTATCTTCCAAAATCAATGGAAAAAAAATAATCAATCACTAAACCATCTTAATTTAGAAGTCTAATATTTTTAACGATCCTTCCGCTTTATGCCGCGGAATTCAAAATATAAAAAATGAAAAAGATCACATTATCGATAGCAGCATTGGCCTTGTTTACTGCAAGCTTTGCACAAACTTTGGATAGAAGTGTACGTCCTAAAGCAGGCCCTGCTCCGGAAATAAAATTAAAAGATGCCCAAAGCTTTACCTTGCCTAATGGCTTAAAAGTATTTGTGGTAGAAAATCATAAAATACCCGTTGTTTCTTATTCTTTCCAGTTTGATATTGACCCGGCCATCGACCAGGAGAAAGCAGGGCTGGATGAATTTATCGGTTCATTGGTTACCGCAGGTACCAAAACAAAGACCAAACAACAGTTTGACGAAGCAAAAGATAAAATAGGCGCTACCATCGCTGCCAGTGGCGGCGGACTTTTCGGAAGCGCTATGAAGAAGCACCAGAACGGCTTACTGACTTTGATGTCTGATGCCATTATGAATGCCGATTTCAAGCAAGAGGAACTGGATAAACTGAAAAAGCAAGGAAAAGCAGGCCTGGAGCAATCTAAAGTAGATCCGGATGAGATGCTGTCTAATGTTACCAAAGTATTGAACTATGGTAAGTCTCACCCTTATGCCCAGTTAACTACAGAAAAAACGATTGAAAATGCTACACTGGCAGATTGCCAGGAGTATTACAGCACTTACTATCGTCCTAACGTAGCTTACCTGGCCGTTGTGGGAGATATTACTTTAGCGGAAGCAAAAACACTGGTGACTAAATATTTCGGAGATTGGGAAAAAGGTGAGGTGCCTAAAGTAGCTTATCCTAAAGCTAATTATCCTTCCAAGACCACGGTAGATTTCGTACCAAGAGATAATGCCGTACAAAGTGTGATCGGCGTTTCTTACCCTATTGACCTGAAACCAGGTACACCTGATGTGGTGAAAGTAAGAATGCTGAACGAGATCCTGGGTGGCAGCGGTACCGGTCGTTTGTTCATGAACCTTCGTGAAAAACATGGCTGGACTTATGGCTCTTACTCTTCTTTTGATAATGATAAAGAAGTAGGTAGCTTCCAGGCTTATGCAAAAGCAAGAAATGCCGTTACCGATTCTTCTGTAAGCGAGATTCTGGGCGAGATGAAGCGTATCCGCGATGAGAAAGTAGATGCACAGACCCTTCAGGATATGAAAAGCTATGTAAGCGGTACCTTCGCCATCGGACTGGAAAGCCCGCAAACGATTGCCCGTTATGCCATCAATATCGACCGCTACAAAATGCCGAAAGATTACTATAAAAACTATCTGAAAGCAGTAAATGAAGTGACCGTTGATGATATCCAGGCTACTGCCAAGAAATATGTAAAACCCGAAGCATCAAGGATCATTGTCGTGGGTGATAAAGACGAAGCGCTTAAGTTAAAGCGTTTTGCCACCGATGGTAAGATCAATTACTTCGATAACTACGGTAATGCCATTGAAGCGCCCGTAACCCAGCCTGTTGAAGAAGCAACTAATACGGCTGCTGGTAAATCCGGTAACTATAATTACGATGCACCTGCAGTAGAAAAAGTGACTGTAGAGACTGTAATGAATAAATATTTTGACGCTATAGGTGGTAAAGCTGCCATTGAGGGCCTTAAATCCTTAAGTGCAGAATCCTCTATGGAAATGCAGGGCAATGAAGTGTTTGTAAGCCAGAAGATCGTAAGCCCGGACAAGTACTCTATGTCTATGAATCATCCGCAGGCCGGAGAAGTGTTCAGAATGGTGGTGAATGGCGCTAAAGGATCTGTAAGCCAGATGGGACAAACACAGGAAGTGCCTGCTGAAATGCTGGAAGACCAAATGATGCAGGCCGACTTACAGGCTGATCTGCACCCGGAGAAATTTGGCTTTACTTCTAAAGTTAAAGGCATTGAAAAAGTAGATGGTAAAGAGTGCTATGTGATCGAAAAAACAAACGATAAAGGCACTAAAATTGTCAGCTACTTTGATAAAGCAACCGGACTGAAAGTAAAAGACAATAGCTCAAATGCCAAAGGCGAAGCTTCTACAGTGGTTTATGATAACTACAAAGCAGTGAAAAACGGTAATGGCTATAAAGCTCCGTTTACGTTGAAAATCCAGGGTGCCCAGGGCAGCCAGGAAGTAAAAGTTCAGAAAATGGAAGCCAATGCAACCATTAAAGACAGCGTATTTAAATAAGCTTTCTATTTTTTACAGAATATAGATAAAAGGGCAGGTGTATACCTGTCCTTTTTTATTTTAATATGGACTTTCCTGATTTTGAATTTTACTTTTCTATTTTTGCCGGATGTTAGCTACCATTAGTAAAGAATTCAAATTGTTGCTGCGGGATCCGGTAGGATTTCTGCTGTTGCTCATTATGCCCGGAATACTCATTATTGTGATGGCAGTGACACAGGACAGTTCCTATAAAGACTTGCAGGATATTGAATTTGAAGTGGCAATAGCCAACCTGGATAAAGGGAAGACAGGGGCTGAAATAGCAGCTGCTATAGATAAAAGCGACAAGTTTAAAGTAAAAGAGCTGGGCACAGATACTACGGGTCTTGCAGCACTGGTGAATAAGGGCGATATAAAGATCGCCGTAGTGATCCCGGCCAATGCAAGTGCAGCGCTGGTAAACGTATCCAATAAAATAGTCAATGCAGTCTCCTCCGGCTCCGGTATACCTTCCGTTTTCTCCGCAAATGCGGCATTAGACAGCGTACAGGTGGAGTTATATATAGACCCTGCCTTAAAACCAGCTTTGAAGAACGGCTTCAGGTTTGCCCTGAGTCAGTACACCACCCAGGTAAAGATGAATACCCTGATGCAGCGACTGGGCAATATGTCTGGTGAAGGTGCTACGATGGATACCTTACTGGTACAGCAAATGACCAATGCCTTATCACTCAAAGAATCACAAGACCTGAATGCAGGTGGTCATAGTATGCCGCTGAACTCGGTGCAGCACAATGTGCCTTCCTGGACCATCTTTGCCATGTTCCTGATCGTGGTGCCCATAGCAGGCAATATGTTGCGCGAAAGAGAAGAAGGCAGCATCACGCGCCTGCGCCTGATCCCCGGCGCACTTCAAAAGTCTACCTTAGGTATGATGCTGTTCTATGTAATGGTATGCACCCTGCAGTTCTATATCCTGATCCTGATCGGCATTTACATATTACCACTTTTCGATCTGCCCAGGCTGGCCATGGGGACTCAGCCCTGGCATTCCTTTCCATTGGTTATCGCTACTTCCTATGCAGCGACTTCTTATGGTTTCTTTATCGGTACCGCCTTTAAAACAGCCAACCAGGCCATGCCCATCGGGGCTGTTTCTGTAGTCATATTAGCGGCATTAGGCGGCATCTGGGTACCCCTGGAGATCCTGCCCCGGATGATGACCAGCATTGCAAACCTTACCCCTTTGTACTGGAGCTTTAACGGCATCAATAATTTATTTGTCCGCGGCCTTGGTTTCGGATCTACTTTGTCCTCCATAGGTTTACTCTTGCTGTTTGGTTTCTTACTCACCATGCTGAGCCTGTTCATCACCAAAAAGAGAACCACCTGATCAGGAATGTTAACGATCGGTCTGGGATTTCTTTAGTAAATTTGTAAGGACAGATGTTGATTTTATGTTGAAATATTTGATTCCTTTCCTGCTGTTTATATGCAGTATACAGGCACAGGCGCAATTTACACAGGCAGAAGTGTCGGTGAACGGACTTACCTGCTCCCAGTGCAGCCGCAGTGTGGAAATGGCCTTGAAGAGACTGGACTTTATTGCAAAAGTAGAGATGGACCTGCAACAGCCCACCGCACATATTGTATTTAAAAAAAATAAAGCAATCGATTTCGCTAAGCTGGCCAGTGCTGTGCGGGATGCCGGTTTCGATGTGCGTTCTATAAAAACCAGGTTGCCACAATCTCTTAATGAAGAAAGTGCCTGTTTTGTGTACAATAAGATCATGTATTATAATGCAGGCAATTCGCAGTCTGCCCATTCAGGTGCAGAATTATTGTTGCTGGGAAAAGACCTGATCAGTAAAGCAGAGCTGGATAAGCATAAAAGCCATATCAGGCAAGCTGCTCCTGCACCTTGTGATAAAAATGCGACCAAAGAAGTGCCATTCCTGCTGTTACAGTAAACGTGCTGCCTGAGGAAAGAAAATGGCTACAGCCTAAATAATATTTACAATAAACGAAGTACCGGAACCAGATGAAAGGAGCTAAAGCAGGTATATTATTGAGTTTGGTTTTCTGCAGTTTCAGATTGCAGGCTCAGGAACTGTTCCCCAATACAGAGCCGGCCAGTAATATTCCCAAAAAGACGCTGGGTGTACGTTTAATGGGAGAGGCCTACAGTGAAGGTAAAGGCTTTATCCGGAATACCAATGCCTTAAGACTAATGTACGGGCTTACGCCAAGATTGTCCGTTTACCTGACCGCAGCAAGTTCCAACCACCATAAGAAAACATTACCCTCAGATTATCCTTACCATAATACACCGGAGCGTGGTGTATTCAAGCCTTATGAGTTTAACGGTGTAAGTATGTATGCCAAATACCGCTTCCTGAGCATCGATGACGAAAAAACGCACTTGCGCATGGCCGTGTATGCAGAAGGCTCTGCCGTCAACTCGGCCCACGATGAGGGCGAGCCCCGGCTGATGGACGATACCAGGGGTTTCGGCTTTGGTTATATAGGCACCTATTTGAAAAATAAATTTGCCGTATCCCTTACCTTAGGAGGCATCTTTCCCGGTCAGTTCAAAGGCGAGCAGGTAGATGTGATTGAGGGGATGCCCAATATCCCTACCAGGGTTAAATATCCCAATACCTTAAACTATAGCCTGTCTATGGGCTATCTGCTATGGCCCAGGACTTATAACAGTTATAAGCAGACCAATATTAATCTCTATTGCGAGTTGATGGGGAAATACTATGGAGATACCCGGGTTTGGGTAACCCCTGCCGGAGTGCCCGAGTACCTGGTCGAGACCGTGCTGATCCCTCCGGCTTTACGAAAAGGCTATTACCTGGATATCGTGCCGGGCATACAGTTTATTTTTAATTCCAATACCCGTATCGACCTGTCCATGCAATTCCAGGGCGTAAAAATGTCTTATGCACGCATCTATCCCCAGGTCAATTTCGGGATACAACATTACTTCTACCTGAAATAAAATTTAAGAAACAAAATATCTGTCCCATTGAGCTTGTTGAAATGGGGCAAAAAAAAGACCCTCCAAATGTCTATATTTAGATACAACTCAATATGACATGTGGAGGGACTCGCCTCTGTATTCAGATAATATTATTTGCTTAACTCGATCTCATAAAGCTCCGGCCATAATTTACCGGTGACATAGATCTTTTTAGTCGCTTCATCATAAGCGATACCATTAGGTACGTCCACATCAGGATGAATTGTTTTTGCCCTTTTCCAAAGTTCTATAAGGTCTATCTTACCTACTACATTGCCGTCTTTAGGATCGATCTTTAAAATATAAGGGCTGGTATATTGGTTGGCATACACAAAGCCGTCTATATATTCCAGTTCATTTAAATACTGTGTAGCATAACCATCTTCCTGTACCGGTACCGTTTTCAAAAGACGGAAAGTGGCCGGTTCATAAAAGTAAATATTGTTGGTACCATCGCTTACCAGCAGGTTGCTGCCATCCGTTGTGATGCCCCATCCTTCAGTATCCAGCTTGAATTCTTTTACCTTTTTAAAGTCATGAAGCGTGTACACAAATACCACCTTGTTCTGCCAGGTCAACTGGTAAATCGTGTCGTTTAAGATCACGATCCCTTCCCCGAAAAACTCTTTATCTAAAGCATGTGTTTTTTGCGCTTTACCACTGTTCAGGTCTACCATCATGAGCCGGGAAGAGCCGTTAAGGCCGGTACCTTCATACATATTTCCTTTGTAAATGATCAGGCCCTGCGTATAAGATCCCGTATCATGAGGATAGGTCTTCTTGACCGCATAATTGATCATGCTCACCTTCGAGGCGCTTACCGGGTCAGGCTCAGCAATGACTTCCTGCTCGCGTGTAGAATAGAAATAATAGGCAATGCCGATACCGGCTAAAAGAAGGATAAGCAATATCCATTTTGTACGCTGCTTCATTATTGATGAATGATAATTAACATTAGAAACTTTAAATTAAGCAAAATGCTCCGTAAAGATATTTCGAAACATTGAATTAATGTACAAAATACATTTCAATGGCCCCTTTTCCTTTTGTTTGTATCGTACCCCTTGCTACACAATCAAAATCATTTTTGACCAGTTGATAGGTAGAGGCAGATATGTTGATCTTCCCGGGCATACTGTTCTGTTCCATACGGGCCGCTGTATTTACGGCATCTCCCCAGATATCAAAAGCAAACTTTTTAACCCCTACAATACCGGCAACGACGGGCCCGGAGTTGATCCCGATCCGTATGTCCAGTGCATTAGCCTTGCGGGCCCTTCTTTCCTGTACAAAAGCCAGGATATCTTTAGCCGCAAGTATGGCATTCTTTGCATGTTGCGGATTAGATGCCGGGAGGCCGCTTACCGCAAGATAAGCATCACCTATGGTTTTGATCTTTTCCAGGCCGTACCGCTCCATGATCTGGTCAAAAGCCGTAAAGCATTCATTCAGCTCATTGAGCAATTCCTGTACGCCTATTCGCTCCGCATTTGCGGTAAAGTTGACAAAATCGGTGAACAGCACAGATACTTCATCGTGAAGCTGTGCACTGGTCGTGCCTTTTTCTTTAAGCTCTTCAGCCACCTCGAGTGGTAGGATGTTTAAGAGCAATTCATCTGATTTGCTTTTTTCCAAAGCAATACGTTTGTTGTCTTTCCTTTTCTGGAAATAAGACCAGGAAGTGATGCCCAGTAATAAGGTAGCCAGGCCTACACCCAATGCAGAAAGATTACGTACATTACGCGCACTTTGCAGTTCGGCATTGGCTAAAGCATCCTTCTTCTCCTGTTCTATCTGTGCAATCTGTTTTTCCTGTTCAAACTTTAAAGCAATAGCCTTCTGTTCGGCGGCATACTTTATCTCGATTTCTTTGCGTTTCAGCTCCTCTTCATGGATCAGTTTCTGCCTTTCCTCTTCCGTTTTTGCAGCAGCCTGTTTACGGTCATATTCATGCCTTAAACTTGCCAGTTCCATTTCCTTCTCTATTTTAAGCCTTTTGGTAGCTTCTTCAAATAGTATTTTGCTGCGTTCTTTTTCCAGGTTAATGCTGGCTTCCAGTTCCGAGAATTCTTTTAATTTATCAATATTATACAGGCTGTCCTTTAAAGCTAATGATTTAGTTAAGTAAGGCACGGCCTCTTCCGCCCTTCCAGCCGCCTGGAAGCCTTTGGCCAGGAGTTGGTAGATGCTCAGGTAATTGGTCTCTTCATATTGGGGATAGATCTTTTTCCAATGCTCATTGACCTCTTCCGTTTCCCGAAGGATCTTAAGCAGATCCGCCTGCTCCTGTTGACTTAAGTTACGGCCTTCGCTGTCTTTTAAGCGCTGGTTTAATTGATTAAAAAGCCTGCGGTGCTGAAAAACCTGGTAAGTGCTTGAACTCTTGTCCACCAGGCGCATGGCCTCTTCAGAAAACTGCTGCGCTTCGGCCAGCTTCCCCTCTTTTTCCTTTACTATAGCCAGGTAATTCAACAGGTTGGCTGCACTATTATTATCTCCATCTTTCTTGAAGGATTCAATACCCTTCTTGTAATAAAAATAAGCAGAGTCTGCCTGGGCTGTATTTTCAAAAGCCTCTGCCAGCTGGCGGTACACATCTCCAAGTTCATACTTTTGGGGAGATTGCTCATAAATATAGATTGCCTCCCTTATAGCCTTCAGCGACTTTGGATATTCTTTTACTTCCTTATATAAAAAACCTAATGCCAGTAATGTGTTGGCCTTCTGGTCCGGTGCACTTTTCTCATTATATTTTAGATTTTCCTGGTTGAGCTTTAAGGCCTCTGTATATTTTTTCTGAATGGTGTAAATAACCGAAAGGCTCTGGAAGGAGAACTGGAGCGCCCAGGCATCCAGGGTCTTCCCGGAATGATGCAACTGTATATTTTTATTAAAATAAACAGCACTCTTATCCATGTCTTTAAGCTGGTTTAAGTAATAATCGCCCCTCATGGCATTGATTTTGGAAATCGCTGCGTAATCGGTAGTGTTCTTATAATATTCTTCCGCTTTTTCGATGCAGGTTAAACATTCTTCTTTCTTGCCCAGTCCGCTTAAAACCTGGCATAACTTTAGGAGCGTAGTATAAGCCTTTTCCGGATCTTTTTTCTTTTTATGAAAATCAACTAATTTATAGCCATAGACCTGTCCGCTATCGTATTGGCTGGCACCAAAATATGCATTGGTAAGGGCTCTGTAGTACTCGGCAGTGTCGTGTGAGGAGTTCTGTTTGAAATTGCTTTTAATAGAATCTACCTTACTCATTTGAGCAGTAGCCGTGTGTTGTAAGCAGATGCAGGCAGCAATAAATAAACAAAAGCGAAAAAATTTCAAGACCACGTTCAGATTTTATCGCACAAAAATAGAAATTAGTTGCTGCAAGTGTCATTTGTTTTAAACTTATTCTTTTCATTTTGCCAAAATAGTATAGTTCAGGGGGAGTCGCTTGTCATAATTGTCATGAGAATTTAACACTTTGAACGCCTTATTTAAATACTGTAAAACAATATAATTAAGGCCTATATATTAGTTTAAATGACAATACATTTGGCTCAAATTCTTTACTGTATTGGTTTTATTTTTTTTACAGGCCTTTGTATTTTTGAAAATTGAGTGGTATCTTTGCACAGCATTTTTTGACAAAAAAATTACAATTCAACTTTTTCACAATTCAGAATGAACAACTTTTTAACATCTTCGATCGGTAAAAAACTGATAATGGGTATCACGGGAGTTTCCTTAATCGGGTTCCTGGTGGTTCACTGTTATATTAACGCGTTAATCTTTTTGCCGGATGGGATCCGCAGATTTTTAGATGCAGGTCACTTCATGGGCACTAATCCGGTAGTGAGAACGCTGGAGATTGGTTTGTTTTTAGGGATCATCCTGCATATTGTGCAAGGTCTGATGCTGACTTTTCAAAATAAAAGCAAGCGCCCTGTTGGCTACAACGTAAGCCCGGGCAACAAAAGCAGTAAATGGTATTCCCGTTCTATGGGCCTGTTAGGTACTTTGGTCTTGTTGTTCCTCGTGATGCACTTGTCTCACTTCTGGGTGCCTAACCGTTATGAGCAACATTTCGGTACCGGGTATGAAATTAATTTGTACGAAAAAATGGAAATGGTGTTCCAGGATCCTATTGTAGTACTGGTGTATGTATTAGGATGTATTTCTTTGGCATGGCACTTGTTACATGGCTTCTGGTCTGCTTTTCAGACTTTAGGTTTATATACGCCAAAGTATGCGCCTTTAATTAAAGGTTTGGGTACTGCATTTTCGATTATTGTTCCGCTTATCTTCATCGCAATGCCAGTAGCATTCTACTTCGGATGGTTACCCCCGGCATCCAGCTATGTACCGAGTCACTAAGCACAATTTATCCATTGCGTACAAAATAATAAAGTTTCCAGCTTACAATAATTTTAAATTATGTCTTTAAATTCCAAAATACCTGCAGGCGAATTATCGCAAAAATGGTCACTATATAAAAATAACTGTAAAATTGTAAACCCTGCCAATAAGCGTAGCTTAGAGGTGATCGTGATCGGTACCGGTCTTGCCGGTGCTTCTGCTGCGGCTGCTTTAGGTGAGCTGGGGTATAAAGTAAAAGCATTTTGCTTCCAGGATTCTCCACGTCGCGCGCACTCTATCGCTGCACAGGGAGGTATCAATGCCGCAAAGAACTACCAGAATGACGGTGATAGTGTTTATCGCCTTTTCTATGATACCATTAAAGGAGGTGACTACCGTGCCCGTGAGTCCAATGTACACCGCCTGGCAGAGGTAAGTGCAAACATCATTGACCAATGTGTGGCTCAGGGTGTACCTTTTGCCCGTGAATATGGTGGTATGTTGTCTAACCGTTCCTTCGGCGGTACACAGGTACAACGTACTTTCTATGCAGCTGGACAAACAGGTCAGCAACTGCTGATCGGTGCTTACCAGGCCCTGGAGCGCCAGGTAGCCTTAGGTAACGTGACCATGTACAGCCGCCACGAGATGCTGGACATTGTAAAGATCGATGGTAAAGCACGCGGTATCATTGCCCGTAACCTTATTACCGGTAAATTAGAGCGTCACTTCGGTCATGCCGTATTGATCTGTTCCGGTGGTTATGGTAACGTATTCTATTTATCTACAAACGCTATGGGTAGCAACGTAACTGCTGCCTGGAAAGCGCACAGGCAAGGTGCTTACTTCGGTAACCCTTGTTATACACAAATTCACCCGACCTGTATCCCGGTTTCCGGAGATCACCAGTCCAAGCTGACCCTGATGTCAGAATCACTGCGTAATGATGGTCGTATCTGGGTGCCTAAAAAACAGAATGATAACAGGAAAGCGAGTGAAATTCCTGAAGACGAAAGAGATTATTACCTGGAAAGAAGATACCCTGCATTCGGTAACCTCGTGCCACGTGACGTAGCCTCCCGTGCGGCTAAAGAGCGTTGCGATGCCGGTTATGGCGTAGGTACTTCCAAGCAGGCCGTTTACCTGGACTTTGCTGCTGCCGTGATCCGTTACGGTACTATTGAATGTAGCAAACATGGTAATCATAACCCGAGTGCGGATGAAGTACGTAAATACGGTCTGGCTGTTGTAAAAGAGAAATACGGTAACTTATTTGATATGTACGCCAAGATCACCGGCGAAGATCCATATGAAGTACCTATGCGTATTTATCCTGCGGTACACTATACCATGGGCGGACTTTGGGTAGATTATGAATTGATGACCACAGTAGAAGGTTTGTATTGCTTAGGTGAGGCTAACTTCTCTGATCACGGTGCTAACCGCTTAGGAGCCTCTGCATTGATGCAGGGCCTGGCAGATGGCTACTTCGTAATTCCTTACACTTTAGGTAACTATCTGGCAGACGATATCCGTACCAAAGCTATTCCTACCGATCACCCTGCTTTCGTAGCAGCAGAAAAAGAAGTGGAAGGCCGTATCAATCAATTGATGAACATCAAAGGAAAGCAGTCTGTAGAAAGCATTCACAAGCGCCTGGGATTGATCATGTGGAACAAGTGTGGTATGGGCCGTACAGCAGAAGGATTGAAAGAAGCCATCTTAGAGATCCAGGCTTTGAAAAAAGAATTCTGGTCTGATGTATTCATTCCCGGTACCGTTGAAGGCATGAACAATGAGCTGGATAAAGCACAACGTGTTGCTGACTTTATCGAGTTAGGAGAGTTGATGTGTAAAGATGCCCTGAACCGTGAAGAATCTTGTGGCGGTCACTTCCGTGAAGAGTCACAAACACCGGATGGTGAAGCACAGCGTAATGACGAAGAGTTTATGTACGTAGCCGCCTGGGAATACAACAGCGACAGTAACTGGACCTTACATAAAGAAGAGCTGAAATACGACGTTGTAAAACCAAGCCAGCGTTCTTATAAATAAAATTAGTGAATTTGTAAATTAGTGAATTTGCAAATTGTTATGTAGTTCTTTTAAATGACAGAATTAAAGCAAAAAGATTTATGTCAGTTGAATCAACAGAAAGCAATATAATATTAAAGCTTACCATAGAATTTTCATTGGAGGTTATAGACTATGTTGCTATTCTTGAATCACAAAGACAATATGTGATCGCAAATCAACTGCTGAAAAGTGCAACTTCTATAGGGGTCAATGCCCACGAAGCTCAAAATGCAGAAAGTAAGCTTGATTTCATTCACAAATTCAAGATCGCGGCAAAGGAAGTCGAAGAAACAAAATACTGGCTTATTCTTTGTAATAGTTCATCACATTATCCTGATGCTTCCGGATTACAGGAAAAATTAGAAGTAATAAAACGAATTATTAATCGAATAATAGCAAGTAGTAAAAACATTAATCAAAAATAGTTTCTAATAATTTTATTTGGGCATTGGCACATTTGCACATTCCCGAATTCACAAATTCAGTAAAATGGAACATTATAATATGAACCTCACGCTAAAAGTTTGGCGTCAGCAAAATGCACAATCCCAGGGAGGTTTTGAAACCTACTCCGTAAAAGATATTTCTTCTGAAATGTCATTCTTGGAAATGTTTGACGTTTTGAACGAGCAGTTGATTCACGAAGGTAAAGAGCCGATCACTTTCGATCACGATTGCCGTGAAGGTATTTGTGGTGCCTGTTCCATGCACATCAACGGGCAAGCGCACGGTCCATGGCATGAGACTACTACCTGTCAATTGCATATGCGCGCGTTTAAAGACGGCGATACCATCGTGGTAGAGCCATGGAGAGCAGCGGCATTCCCGGTGATCAAAGATCTGATGGTAGACCGTACTTCTTTTGACCGCATTATCCAGGCCGGAGGTTATATTTCTGTAAATACCGGTAATGCACAAGATGCGAACAATTTACCGATTGCAAAAGACAAGGCAGATGAATCCTTCGCAGCAGCAACCTGTATTGGTTGCGGAGCTTGTGTGGCTTCTTGTAAAAATGCATCAGCAAGCTTGTTCCTTTCTGCGAAAGTGGCTCACCTGGCCTTATTGCCACAGGGAGATGCCGAGCGCAAGACACGTGTACTGAATATGGTAGACCAGATGGATAAAGAAGGATTTGGTGCTTGTACCAATACCGGAGCTTGTGAGGCAGAATGCCCTAAAGGTATTTCTATCATGAATATCCGTCGCCTGAACGCAGAATACCTAAGAGCAGGATTAAGCGGAAGCATCGCGAGATAATTTAAAACAACATAATTTAATATTTTAGGTGGAGGCTGTCAAATCATTGGCAGCCTCTGCCTTTTCGTGTAGGTATAGCCCAAATATAATGAGCAAAATACCAGCATTCACCACTAATCACATATCACCTATCACCTATCACATATCACATATCACATATCACCTATCACTACTTATTATTCACTATTCACTATTCACCATTCACTAATCACTAATCACTAATCACTAATCACCCATCACCCACTATTCACGATTACTCCTTACTTTTAATATATGGCAAACAAAACAACAATAACTTACCTGACCCATCCTATACAGCGATTTATCCGCAACGAAAAGTCCGGCGGGATCGTGTTAGGCATCAGTGTGGTGCTGGCCTTGATCATCGCAAATACATCCCTGGCAACAGCCTATCATCATTTTTTAGAACACAAGCTGGGCTTTGTTTTTGATGGGAAGGCCTACCTAGAATACAATCTGCATCACTGGATCAATGATGGCTTGATGGCCGTATTCTTTTTTGTGGTGGGCCTGGAACTCAAGCGTGAGATTGTAGGCGGAGAACTCTCCAATCCGCGCAAAGCCATGTTGCCTATAATGGCCGCGATAGGCGGTATGCTGGTGCCGGCGCTGATCTACCTGTTGCTGAACCCTTCCGGTGCGGCACATGCAGGCTGGGGGATACCTATGGCTACAGACATCGCTTTTGCCTTAGGCGTTCTATACCTGCTGGGCGACAGAATACCTCTATCCCTGAAGATCTTCCTGACCGCCCTGGCTATCGTAGATGATCTCGGGGCAGTGATCGTCATCGCCCTCTTTTATACCTCAGATATTTCTTTAACCAACCTGTTGATAGGCTTAGGTTTTGTCGTGATCATGTTTATCGGGAATAAAATGGGGATACGCAGCATTATTTTTTATGCCATCCTGGGTATTGGGGGAGTCTGGACCGCTTTCCTGTTGTCCGGCGTGCATGCCACTATTGCAGCGGTTTTGGCCGCATTTACCATTCCTGCAGATGTAAAGATCAGGGAGCAGGTCTATATGGATAAAATTCAAAAACATTTATCCCTGTTCAAAAGACTGGACCCTAAGGACAGTATGCCCACCCTGACCCATGAGCAACAGCAGGTGCTGGAAGAGATTCAAAAAGATACGCAGGCTGCAATGACCCCCTTGCAAAAGCTGGAGCACAGCATGCATCCCCTGGTTAGCTTTATTATCATTCCCATTTTTGCGCTGGCCAATGCCGGGGTTTCATTAGATATGGATTGGTCCGGATTGCTGGAAACCAATGTCGCATTCGGTGTAGGGCTGGGCTTGCTGTTGGGTAAAGTGATTGGTGTGGTAGGCTTTACCCTGCTTTTTGTACGTTTTAAAACATCAGCTTTACCGGCTGGCATGACTTTTAAAAACCTGTTGGGGCTGGGCTTTTTAGCCGCTATAGGATTTACCATGTCCCTGTTCGTTACCGAACTGGCTTTTGCCGATGAAGCCTTTAAGACACAAGCCAAGATCGGTATTTTCATCGCTTCCATCATTGGAGGTGTTATCGGCTACCTCATTCTTAGCAAAAATAAAAAATAGAGGTCATAAAAACATTTAGAGCGCAGGCCTTGAAACGATGAAATAGTTCATCACCACCAGGCCTGCGCACATTTCACTTTTTTACTTTTCACTTCTTACTCACACTTCACACTTCACACTTTTTACTTCTTACTCATCACTTACACCACTCACACTTCACACTTCACTTTTCACTTTTCACTCATCACTCATCACTCATCACTCATCACTCATCACTCATCACTCATCACCCACTATTAACGCTTCTCCATTTTCACCACCTTTACTTTATTCATCTTGATCTTTAAAGCTATAAATGCCAATACAAAAGAAACAGCGCCTATAATAAGCATATTGATGATATAAGGATAAGTAAGTGCAGCAGGTCCGTTCTCTATGATCAATATCCTGAAAGCAGGTAAGAAATGCGTTAACGGAATAATGTCCGCGATATATTGTATCACTTTAGGCATCTGGCTCAGCGGCCAGGTAAAGCCCGATAAGATAAAGCTCGGGGTGGCAATCACCATCAATACTTCCGTAGCCTTTAACTGGTTGGGCAATAAAATGCTCACTAAGATACCCATGAAGCTCACAGCGATCACAAATACCCCTGCAATGAGCGTAAGCATACCCAGGTTCTCCGTAAAAGGTATTTTAAACCATAAAGTAAACAACCAGTAAATAAGCCATATCCCGAAGCTCATGATCAGGTAAGGGATTACTTTAACCATGATCAGTGAAAAAGTATTCCGGGTCTGGCCGACCAGGTCTTTAAACGTATTGTTTTCAAACTCGGCAGCAAAAGAAAGCGCCAGTCCCAGTAAAAGCACCTGTTGCAATACAGTGGCCAGGATGCCTGGCCATAAAAAATACATATAATTGGTCGCCCGGTTATTCTTTTTGATAAAAGTCGTTTTAAAAGGCTCATATTGGCTCATGAGCATACTTTCCGGGACACCCTGCTTACGCATTCCCTCCAGTTGCGTGCCCGCCTTTAAAGTGCCTAAGACTACCTGCAAAGCCGAAGAGGCATAATTGGCCGTTAAAACATTGGCCGTGTTGACCACAGTAGTTACTTCCGGGTAGCGCTTGGTGAGCACATCCTTTTCAAAATCCTTAGGAATGATCACAATACAGGCAGCCTCTTCTTTGATACTTAAAGTCGTCAGCCCCGTCTGGTCCGGTTTTACCGCAATCACATGAAGCACCTCATTGTCGCCCATCATCTCGATAGCGCGCTGGCTTAAGGTACTATGATCCTCGTCTACCACAATGATGGGCAGCTGTGTTACCTTACCCTTGCCATATACATAGCCCAGGAGAATGCCATAGAGCAGGGGCGCACCGATAAATAATATACGCAGCACACTATTGCCCCAGAATAACCTGAACTCTCTTTTGAGTAATTTTAAAAAGCTTTTCACAGTTTATTTTTTTATAGTTACAGTAGTCTTATTTAAGATATTCCTTGCTACACCCTGATCTTTAGGATCAATCGTAATTTCATACAAAGGGTCCTGCATATCATAGTCGGGATAAGCCGTGGCAATATTGGCATAAGCACCGATCTGCTTAATGTTTTTGATCACACCTGCTACTTTTAAGTTGTCCTTGTAAGGAACCGTAACTTCAATATCCGCTCCTTTATTATAGTTGTTTAATTTAGATTCAGGAACCGTAAAGCGGAAATAAGTAGCATTGTCTAAAGTGCCGTTGAATAAGGTATAGCCGGGCAATGCCAGTTCTCCCACCTTCATGGTAATGGTCTCTATGCTCATGTCCTGAGGGGCGATAATATAACGTTCTTTTTCTGCCGTCTTTACTTCCTGTAAAGCCCCCTGGGCGCGGTCCTGCTGGCCCAATGCCATTACCTGTTGCTCCATGCGTACCCCGTTCTGAACGTCGGCAATCTCCGCATTTACAGCAGTGAGCTGGGCCTGTGCACCCTGGTATTTCGCGAAGACCTCATCATATTGCTGTTGCGGGATCAAAGAATCTTTTACCATAGCATCCAGCCTTTTCAACGATTTCTGAGCAAAAGCATATTGCTCTTCCAATGCACTTTTCTTGGCATTCAGTTGCTTTAACTGGTTGGCAGTAGCACCGTGCTGCGCCATTTGATATTGAGCGCTGGCCGAGGTTACGGCACCTTGTGCCTGTACTTTTTTAGCTTCCACTTCCGGAATGTCAAGCACGGCCAGTGTATCACCTTTGTGGACAAAATCGCCCTGGCTTACATTGATTTTCTGGATGCGGCCTGCAATTTTTCCTACTACGGCAATCTGCTCCTTCTCTGTTTTGCCCTGGATAAAACCTTGTGTATTTTCTTTATTGCCGCAGGCAGTAAGGAGCAGGCTGCCTATAAAAATGCTGATATACTTTTTCATTGTTTTGATTTATTTTACCTGGATAAAATGGATTAATGGTTGCGCTGCAGCATAAGATTCTAAAGCAGCCTGTCTTTGGTTGATTAATGTTTGTACCTTGTTCAGCGAGGCTTCATAAATATCCGTTTCTGCACTGATCCTTTCGGTAACACCGATCAGGCCTAATTTATATTGCTTCTCTGCAGTGATTAAATTGTTGCCTGCGATCTTTTCTTTTTGGTCTGCAATAGACAACTGGTCCGTTTGTACTTTATAATTCACCATATTGTTCCTGAGTTGCAGGTTCATCATGCGTGCGGCATCTTCCTGTTTATTGCTCAGTATATGCTGGTCAATTTTTACCGCCTCAATTTTATGCTTACGTTCAAAGCCTCCAAACAATTCCCATTTAAGCATACCACCGACGATCCAGTTAGGAGACAAGGTCGCCTGGTTGATATTTAACTGCGCCTGGTTGCCGGAGATAGGCAGTGGGAAAGTCGTATTTGCATTAAAAAGGCTGGCATAACTGTAGCTGGCAAAGGCCCCTACAGTGGGCAGCAGGCTTCCTTTCTCTTTTTTCAGGCTATAGTCCAATGCCTTCGAAAAAGATTGCATTGCTTTTAACTCATTACGCTCATTAATGTCCAGCTCCGTATCTACCTGGATAGGCACTAATGCATAATCTACGGCTGCTATCTGCACATCATCATAACCGGTAAGACTGCTTATTTTAATATACAATAAGGCCTTCTTGCCGGAGATCTCTGCTTTTTTAGATTCCAGGTTCAGGCTGGCCAGTTTAATTTTATCGCGGTCATATGGAACGGCCAGGCCCTGCTCAATTGCTTTCTCTACCCGTTCTGTTTCTTTTTTCAACCGTACTTCACTTTCCCGGAGCAGCAGCTCAGCCTGGTCTAAGAGCCTCAATTGATCAAAAGAATAGATCACGTCCTTCACCAGTTCATCTTTTTTGAGCTCGGCCATATATTGGCTGCCCTCGTTTTTAGCTTCCAGGGCTTTGGCCCCGTTCATGATCTGCCCGCCACTGAAAATGACCTGCTTGGCCGTAACACCTGCTGCAAATACATTACCCTCATTATGTGTCCTTGTGCTTCCTTCGAAAAGTTGCGCCCCGGTGAGGGGTAAGCTTACCGTCGGGATGTCCAGCTGCAAATCATTATTTAAATAAGCATAAGTGGCATTTGCAGAGACCACGGGTAAATATTTATTCCATACCGCCCTGGCTTCATTCCCTGCTTTTTGCAGTGCCAGGTCTTCATTTTTGATCACTTTACTGCTGGACACAGCAGCATCAATGGCCTCTTTCAGGGAAGGCGATACATTGATCTGGGCCTGTGTGGCTGTCCATCCCAGGCTGCTGAGTAATAGTGCTGCTACGATTTTCTTTTTCATCGTAATTATTTTTCTAAGTTTTTATAAATAGTGCGGAACACCTTTCTCATCGTTTCCTGCTCCTTGTTGCTGATCCCCTCACTCAGCATATCGAAAGTTGCTGTTACCGTTTTCATGATCTTTTTTTCCGCATGAATGCCTTGATGGGTCAGGTAGATATTATTGATCCTTCTGTCCGTAGCATCCGGGCGGCGTTCTATATAGCCCAGCTTTTCAAGATTGTCCAGCAGGCGGGTGGTGCTGGGTTTATCGCGGCCTGTCTCGTCTGCGATCACTTGCTGCGATACACCGTCCTGTTTCCAGAGTACTGCCAGTACTGTCCATTGCTCTTTCGTGATCTCGATACCTGCAGATTTGAAATTCTGGTTCAGGAAACGGGTGATATACATAAAGATCCGGCCGGTCAGTAAATTGTATTGCTCTTCAAAAGATAATATAGTTGTCATATTAATGGTTGTTTAGACAACTGCAAAGTTAATATGAAAATAGTTAGTCAAACAACTATTATTTGTTAAAATTTATTAACTTATTGCAGCAGATGCCTGAAGTTTGTCTTCATCAATTAAAGAGCGGAGTTTTTGAATTGCCGGGAAACTGCTATTTTTACGCTGCTTATATTCCAAAAAACAACAGGGAAAGCGCATTTTTTAATGTTTACTAATCATAATTTGAGTTGAACACAGAACAACAGGCTGAACGGGTATCTTTCTTTACATTAGATGAAGGGGTAAAAGCATACTTTACCTTGCGCAATTTTCTTGTGCTCATCGGCATTTATCTGCTCGGGTATAGTTCATTGATCGTGTCTAATTTTTATTATGCCGATGATCACGTAAGACGGTTGAATGGAGGTATTGCCTATCGCGAGGTAGGAAGAGTTTCCAGTGAATATGTGATCAGGTTATGGAATTTTTCGGAGAGCATGTTAGATGCAGCCCCCTTATTTCAGTTATATGCCATATTATTACTCGCCGGTTTATCCCTGATGCTCTGCGCCCTGCTCAGGGTGAGACGTTCTTACCTCACATTGGCTACTGCTGCTTTTACAGGCTTGTTTCCTTTGCTGTATGGCAATATGGTGTACACCGTAGATGCGCCTTTTATGATCGCATCACTATTGGTGGCAGTGTTTCCTTTTCTCTGTCTGAATAATAAACGGCTTTTTTTACTGTCCTCTTTGCTGTCCGGATTTTTAGTGCTGACCTTTTACCAGCTATCTTTTACCGCCTATTATATCACCTGGCTCATCATTATGATGGACAGGATGATCAGCCGTGAACGTATAGTGTTCAAACAGTTTTTTATAGCAGCAGCTTTCTTCTTCGCTGGTATGCTGATCTATAAATTTTCCTTTCCGGAATTGGAAAATGTCGGGGCTGTAAAGACAGGCATTCACTTTTCTTCCGGGTTTCTTCCCGGCCTCTGGGCCAACTTTCTGGCCTACCTGAAATTTACCATCCGGCTTTTAGATGTGGCTAACCTGGTCGTTATTGCGGTATGTGTGCTCTTCTTCGCCCTTTCTGTGTACAAGCGCACTCAAAGGAATATAGGTATAACAGGACTGCTCGTATTCGGTGTACTGCTCCTGGTTGTTGTGTTAACTGCAGGCCCTTATATTTACCTGGCCGAACTTCCGGAAATGAAAGTACGTTACTACATTGTATTAAGTTTTGCCATCGGCTTGCTGGCAATCTATGGGATGAAGAGCAATTATAAAATTGCAGGCGTAACAAATGTATTGATCTTAATGTATTTCCTGAACCTTGCGAATGGTTATGGCAATGCGCTGAAGGCAAAGAACAATTACCGGGAAAGTATTTACCGGGAATTTGTCTATGACTTCAAACAGATAGTGAATGATCAGCCTTATGAACTTTATGAGGTAAGAAGAGTTCCGGGCACTAGAGACCCCCGGTTATTTAATACAGACAGCACACCTTACCAGGGAAAACGTCATCACAACAAGATCATTACTGCTTTGGTCCGCGATATGGATATCGGGTTTGATCAGTTAAACCTCGAAGCATTCATCCAGCCTGTTTATGGCAAGACTGAACTGTATGACGAAAGCAGGCCATTTACCCTGCTGATGAGCCGGCCGGAATATGATCTTTACTTTGACGGGAGAACGGCTTATAAGGTGATCTTTAAATATTAATGGTATCTGTAGAACAAAAAATAAATGTTTATGCGATCGAATAGGAAATATAAATACCTGCTTTTACTGGGATGTATGCTTTGTAGCTTTTTGAGCCAGGCATTTGAGTACACCATTCCTTTTACCCTATATGAAAACAAGATACTGATAGAGGTAGTGATCGAAAAGAAGAAATACAATTTTGTGTTTGATTCCGGGGCAATGTCTTTGCTGGACCTGGATGTGGTCAATATGAAGAAAGCAAAAAATGTAGCCATTGACCTGCAGGCGGAGGATGCCAATGAGCAAAAGAAAAAACTGGATGTGGTCCAGGTACCTTCTTTAAAACTGGAAAACATCAACTTCAAGGACGGCTACTTTGCCGTGCACGATTTTGATGCGATTAATGAACGAAGCTGCGTGCCTATTGCCGGTATCTTTGGTTCCAATCTCATGAATAACCTGGTGTGGAAAATAGATTTCGCCAGGAAAGTGCTCATCGTTTCAGATCAGTCTTTTACAGAGCACAGAGATGTAGCCATCTCATTTGAAAAAGAGGCCTTCTCCAATGTGCCCTACACCAAATTGAATATCCGCGGAGAACTCATAGACCTGGTGCTGGACACCGGTGCAGGCGATGCGCTGACTATAGGCAAGACTACCTTTGATAAGATCAAGGATGAAACCTTCCTGGAAGGAACAGGGGCTAGTGCCACCTCTCTTTTTGGCAACAATGAGGGGGTCTTTTATGAAGACTCTATGAACATCAGCTTTGCCTCCCAGCCTACGCAAATCTTTAAAGGGATACATACAACGGTGCAGGGCAATGAGATGGCCCTGCTGGGTATAGATTTCCTGAAACATTATCAACCTATATTTGACTATAAAGCCAATAAATTATTACTGCTTACCGAAAAGGAACCTGCAAGCCACCCGGTATCTTCCTGGGGATTCGGACTGGCAGGCAAAGAAGGTAAACTGATTGTGATCAATCTCTTTAATATCCCTGAATTGCAGGCACAATTTAAAGTAGGCGACCAGATCATAGCCGTTAATGATATTGAAACAGAAAAGCTGGACAAGCTGCAATTGTGCCGGGTGATAGAACTCCGTAAGCAAAAAGATACCCTGGTACTGACCAAATCTGATGGTACAAGAGTGACCGTGAAGAAGCTCGATCTGCAGACCTATTTTTAAATCGATAAGCAGTATTGATTTATGGGGATCAGGTTCCCGGTTACCACCTCAAATATCCCTTTACAAACAATGGCACCTTCCGATGTGAAAGGTGCCATTATTTATATAGAATTATTGCCCGTTTATTGCACTAAGAAGGGAATACTTACTCTTCCTTTCTGAGTACTAATGTTCAGCCAATAATTGCCTTTTGAAAAGGATTGGGTATTTATTTTTTCCAGGCTGCCTGTAGCATTTAGCATCACCCTTCCTGAAGCATCAATGATATTGACCTGTTCCAGGGTCAGATCTGCCGGTTTCAGGATATTCAGTGTTCCCGAAGCAGGGTTAGGGTAGATACTGATGCCTAAAGCATTTACTTTGGGTGTGCTTACGCTCACCGTGCCGCCCCCGTTTGTTGTTTTAAACAGACCGCTGCCACTGGCATAGCCCAGGTTTTCATTTACCAGGGTAAGGTCAGAAATAAAATAATCCCCTGCAGGATTGATCGTTTGCTGTTCCCAGCTTTGCCCGCCATTCACCGTTTTGTAAATATGCTGGCCTACTGCTGTGTAGCCAGTTTGTTCTGTAATGAAATGCACATCAGCCATACTTTCAAATTCGTTTGCAAAAGAGAAGGGGAGGGTATCCCAGCTTTGTCCGCCATTTTCCGTTTTTAATAAAGTGCTGGGCACGCCGCTGGCTACAGCAAAGCCGGTTTGGTTATTGATGAACTGCATATTTGAAATGCCGGGATAGACAAATACGACCTGTCCGGGCGTTTGCCGGCTGTAGACTTGTTGCCAGCTAGCACCTGCATCAGCCGTTTTAAAGATCATGTCCCTGTATAGCTCACCATCAGTCTGGGTTCTCACTAGGCTCACAAAGCCTGTTTGTGGATTGATGAAGTGGATATTACTAATGTAATGAGGTTCGGAGATCAATTCCCTTGCAATGAAGGTAGCACCCCCGTCAGAGGTTTGGTACAGTGTATTGTCTTTGCTGATAAATCCTTTTGCGGTGTCAATAAAATGGATGTTTAAGTGCTGTGTGTTTATGTCAATGCTAAGGTTTATGGTTTGCCAGGTATTGCCTCCATTAGTAGTTTTAAATAAACTGCTTCCTGAACTGAAGGGTATATAACCGGTAACAAACCCTGTTGTACCATTGATAAAATGCTGCCTGATCATACTCATATTAGGGAAAGTTATGGAATCTATAGTACTGCCTCCATTGTAAGATCTTAATACAAAGGCTTCACTGCTTTGAGTGGAAGCAAATAGTGTGTCGGTGCCAAAGACCTGTAAATGCCCGATACCGGCAGTAGGAGAAGGATGCTGTAACTGCCATTGTGCTTGTGCGGCGGCGCTCATAAAGGAGAGCGCGGCGATGATGGGAAAGAATTTGTTTTTCATGATAATAATTTTTTACAAAGCTATTTGCAGCAGCCCTTTTCATGTTTGTGATAACGTGTAGAAAAGTTGTGAAATCATGTAATAAAATACAAGACTGGTAATTTGATCTGCGTTTTAGAGCAATATGCCAGGATTAAACCTATAAGGTTTTTAAAACCTTATAGGTTTTTACGCTTTACCAAAATAGATAGGCAATGAAAATTAAATAAGGGCATAATGTTTAATGTAAAATCTCATGTATATGAAACAGTATCATTTAAAGGCCTTGTTTTGAGCCTATCTGCTCAGATTTTAATGCTTATTTAGCGATTTATGTCAAATAATGTCAATTAATGCCAATTAAATTTTATTTTTTGGCAATTCATTTATACTTTTGCACCCGAATTCAAGATTATAAAGTTTTTTAATAAAATAATAAACAAATAGGTATGCCAAACGTTGGTAAAATTAAACAAATCATTGGTCCGGTAGTCGACGTTAGCTTTGGTGGCGACAGTGAGTTACCTGAAATTTTTAACGCTTTGGAGTTAAAGCGCGAAAACGGTGATAAACTGGTAATGGAAGTACAACAGCACTTAGGTGAAGATAGCGTACGTTGCGTAGCAATGGACGGTACCGAAGGTCTGGTACGTGGTATGGAAGTGGTAGATACAGGTAAAGCAATTGCAATGCCTACTGGTCCACAGATCAATGGTCGTTTATTTAACGTAACTGGTGATGCTATTGATGGTTTACCTCAACCATCTAAAGAAAATGCGCGTCCGATACACGCTAAGCCACCTAAGTTTGAAGACCTTTCTACTTCATCCGAAATTTTATTTACCGGTATCAAGGTAATCGATCTGATCGAGCCTTATGCAAAAGGTGGTAAAATTGGTTTGTTTGGTGGTGCGGGTGTAGGTAAAACCGTATTGATCCAGGAATTGATCAACAATATCGCTAAAGGACACGGTGGTTTGTCTGTATTTGCCGGTGTGGGTGAGCGTACCCGTGAAGGTAATGACCTGATGCGTGAGATGATCGAAGCAGGTATCGTAAAATATGGTGAAAAATTCATGCATTCTATGGAAGCAGGCGGATGGGATCTGGCTGCTGTAGACCTGGAAGGTTTGAAAGATTCAAAAGCAACTTTCGTTTTCGGTCAGATGAATGAGCCTCCTGGAGCACGTGCCCGTGTGGCCTTGTCTGGTCTTACTATGGCAGAATATTTCCGTGATGGTGAAGGCGATGGTAAAGGTAAAGATATCCTTTTCTTCGTGGACAACATCTTCCGTTTCACTCAGGCAGGTTCTGAGGTATCAGCACTTTTAGGACGTATGCCATCTGCGGTAGGTTACCAACCAACCCTGGCTACAGAAATGGGTCTGATGCAAGAGCGTATTACTTCTACTAAAAACGGTTCTATTACCTCTGTACAGGCGGTTTATGTACCTGCGGATGACTTAACGGATCCGGCTCCTGCAACTACCTTTGCTCACCTGGATGCTACTACCGTATTGTCCCGTAAGATTGCGGATTTAGGAATTTATCCTGCGGTGGATCCATTGGATTCTACTTCACGTATCCTTACTCCTGCTATCGTTGGTGAAGCACACTACAACACTGCAGAGCGCGTTAAACGTACTTTACAACGTTACAAAGAATTACAAGATATCATCGCGATCCTGGGTATGGATGAATTGAGCGAAGAAGATAAATTAACCGTATCCCGTGCACGTCGTGTACAACGTTTCTTATCTCAGCCATTCCACGTAGCAGAGCAGTTTACAGGTCTTCAGGGTGTATTGGTACCAATCGAAGAAACGATCCGTGGTTTCAACATGATCCTGGATGGTGAAGTAGATGAGTATCCTGAAGCAGCGTTCAACCTTGTTGGTAATATCGACGAGGCTATCGCAAAAGGTAAAAAATTATTAGAGCAAGCATAATTTAATTAGCTAATTAGTGAATTTGCTAATTAGCTAATTGCTAAACTTAAAGGTATGCATTTAGAAATATTAACTCCGGAAAAGGCAATTTATAGCGGTGAAGTGTATGGGGTACAATTACCCGGTGTAGAAGGTTCTTTCGAGATCCTGGAAAACCACGCTGCAATGGTAGCTGCTTTGGGCGAAGGCAAAATGAAAATAATTATTGATAAAGCCCAGACTAAAACAGAACATTTCCAGATCTCTGGAGGTTTTGTAGAGGTTTTAAACAATAAAACATCTGTGCTTTTAGAAGGAGCAACTGCTGCTGAATAAAAAAGACTTTAAATTTTAATCAATCGGGAAGATCCAAAACGGGTCTTCCCGATTTTGCTTATGGAATACCCGGCCTTGTTGCATCTTAAAAGAACAAAAACACCCGGTATATGATCATTTCAAAAAATATCCTGCAAGGCGTACTGATTGGACTAGGCACAATAAGCCTGGCAGCAACGCATACAGAAGCTGCTGCACAAAAAGGAAAGAAAGCTCCTGTGAAAACACATCAGCAAAAAGATACCTTACAGGTCAACTGTCCTAAGCCAAACCCCGGTGTCAGCTATCGGCCGCAGCATACGGCAACAAGTCCTGTAGTACAGGCAATAAACGACTCAACAGGAGTAATTGATAAACATCCCTGTATCACTTGTGGCAGGGGCTAAATAAAAATAAGATGAAACTGGATAATAAACTTTTGAGCAGCGTAGCATTAGGATTAAGCCTCGCAGTAGCCTCCTGTGATACGGGGCAGCCAGTGAAGCAACAACCTGAGACTCAGGGACAGCACCCGGCGATAGGCCGGGAGGATACCGGAAGTGTACCTGTACTCAGGAATCCTGATGATTGCCCGGCTTGCGGCATGGGCTAAGATACTAAGCAATGTTTCTTTTTTAACGTCTTATAGGGTACAGGGTAATAATGCCCGCGTACCCCTTTAAAACCATAAATATGAAACTTTCAAAAAAACTGATCGGCTCTATGACCATAGGTCTGCTGATCGCCGGTAGCATGACTTCATGCAACAAAAAAGACGATGTCGTTCCGGAGAAAAAATCCGGTACAAAAACTATTGATGACTCTGGAAAACCTAACCCGGACTATTGCCCGGCCTGTGGTATGGGATAAATGGAACAAATGATTGAAGGAATAATACCGAGCATAGCTTGTAACCTGGATGCCGATATGTTATCGGCATCCTTACCTTTATTTGAAGCCGGTGTGGTAGGTGGCCTGGAATGGTCATTTGATGCCCTTCATGCACGTAATTACCAGGTGCCGGATTGGTTTCATGAGCTCCTGCTGGCCTATAGTGATGCCGAAAGGCTGGTAGGGCACGGGGTCTTCTTCTCCCTGTTCTCCGGCCGCTTTTCCGAAGCTCAGCAAGCCTGGCTCAAGCGCCTGAGTGCTTTGACTAAAGTATATCAATTTGATCATATTACCGAGCATTTTGGATTTATGACCGGCCAGGACTTTCACAAGGGAGCACCCCTGAGTGTGCCTTATACACCTAGTACCTTAGCCATTGGCCGGGACCGGATCAGCCGGATTGCCGATGCTGCTCAATGCCCGGTAGGGCTGGAAAACCTGGCCTTTGCCTACGACCTGGAGGAAGTGAAGATACAAGGCCGGTTCCTGGATGAACTCCTAACACCTGTGAACGGGTTCATCATTCTCGATTTGCATAACCTGTACTGCCAGCTACATAATTTTAACCTGGATATAGCCACATTACTGGCATTGTATCCCTTGGATAAAGTCCGGGAAATACATATTTCCGGTGGCTCCTGGGAGTCGCATCCCCAGGCTCCTTTCATGAAAGTGAGAAGAGATACCCATGATGATGCCGTGCCTGCAGCAGTGTTTGAACTATTGCGAATGGCCTTAGCACAATGCCCTAATTTGAAATTTGTTGTATTGGAGCAGTTGGGTATCGCATTGAGCAGCCCTGCCCAAAGAGTACAGTTTCAGCAGGATTTCAATACGATGAAAACCATCATAGAGCAGTACAACCGGCAACAGCAATGGCCGAGGGATATTGCCGCTTTCCGGGCAGATCAGATTCAGCTTGCCCCGGCGGCGCTTTCAGATGAGGCATTATTTGCCCAGCAGCAGATCATCAGCCATATCCTGGAAACAGCATCGGATCATAAAGATGTGATCGATAAGATGCAGCACACTTCCCTGGCCGGCAGCGACTGGCATATAGAAAACTGGCATCCTGCCATGGTAGATACGGCTATCCATATAGCACAAAAATGGAAATAGGCGGAATTATTCCGGCTGTGCTCCTTTTGTGAGCACCACATAGTCTGCCAGCTTTTTGTATTCATCAGCTTTATAGGTAGCAGCAGGGAAGCAGGATACCGTAGCTACTTTCTTCTTTGTCCCTTTTAATACACGTGCAGCAGTTCCCTGGTATTCATCCGTGTGGAAACGGCCTACTATATGAAAAACACGATGCTTTTTTGAAGCCTTTAAGATATTGTGCGCCATGGTGGCATCCCAGAGATTTTGTGACTGGTAAATGAACATATTAGGATTCACATGACCACCCATAGCTTCCAGGAATTTTTCTGCATAGCGACCGCTTAAAGTATCCAGGGGGAAAGGCGGTAAATAAGCCTTTTTGGTATGCTTAGGTAACACATCCAAAGCCTTGAAATTGCCCCGGGTCACCATGTTGGTATAGCGTGAGGGCGTATTGGCGCAGATCACCGGGATTTTATTTTCTTTGGAAAAATTAACCATTGCTGCATAATCTTTATAGTTGTTCCAGACACGGCTCTCGGTTTTAAAATTCTTTTCACTGATCCAGCCGGAAAGATATTCATCCATGATCAATTGCACATCCGTTTGGAACATTTCCATAGAGAAGGCTAGCGGTGTGCTCTTGCTGTGCTCTTGTAAAGATTGCAGCATATCCTTTTGTAGAAGATGGCCGATACTGTCATTGTGTTCCTCTCCCCAAAGTATGATCTGCTGCTCAGCGAGGTTTTTGGTCACCCAGGTATCCCAGTCTATTTTATTCCCCGATTTTGTATCATAGATCTCATAAAGCTCTTTGGAGGTCTGGGCACTTGCTTGCAAAACGAAAAAAGTAGCACAGAAGAAGGTAAACAGTAAGTCTTTCATTGTATCAGCAGTTTTTTGTAGCATTTAAAGCTGCAAATTTAGGCATATCATTGTTCTTTTTGTGTCAATTATATTGGAGTAGTGCTGGTATATCATAGCAAGCTTATTTTTCCACACAGTACTCCACTTTTTTCATAGAGTAATCATGTTATTATTGAAGTTAATGTTAATTAATATATTAAATATTGTAAAATAATGTATATATTTAATGCTTTGGCTGTTTGAATCAAAGGGTATAGTTTTGCATTTGAGTATATTTTAGTACTTATTTTGACTATATAAATACTAAAACGTACATATTTTTGAGTCAGCCTTCTTAGTGGAACTTATATCGAAGGATATAGTCTTGAATGCCCAAATTTGAGTGAATATGATTACATATGTGTGATGTAATGTGCAGTCATATAGCAATAATTACCCCTAAGCACCTCCGATTTATATCGCCGGAGCTTTTACATTCCATTAGAATTCTGATAAACATATAGTTTTGAGCAAATGCGGTCCTGTGGACACAAATGCGAGAAAATATTTATCAAAAAAAAAGAAATAGTATGAACAAACATTTTACAAAACATTCCATTCGTCCTCAGCGACGAAGGATTTCTGCTCATGGCCGAATGCGGGTAATGCCCTCCGGCGATCTTATTCTATCTTATAAATTGGCATTTATTGACACCTGATTTTTTCAGGGTTTAATACAGGCCCTCGTGTGCTTTAAAGCCCGGTATTATTGAGTCTGCAGACATCGGTACATGGATCATTATTGTTAAATAATGTCATTGTACGTACAATTTTCTATTGCCTTATGATGCAATAGAAAGCGGGTATCGTCTACTGCCTTTCTTTTATAAACATTCCGGGTATAGATTGAGCTTTCGATCGGTTAATAAAGTATCACGTTCACAAATACATTAAAAACGCTTCCCCCTTCACGATGGGGAGTGCTAAGATATTTTCAAACAAAAAAAGTAGTATGAACAACACTTTTAAACACGTAACATTAAATCCGGGCAGGCGAAATTTCGCCGCCAAGCTCCGAAGGCTTGCTTTAGTCTTTGGTGGTCTTGCATTAGCTGCAGGCAACACTTTCGCTGAAGGAACGAAAGAAATTTCTAACAATGATGCCAATACCAATTCTGCATTATTGATTTGGGCAAGCAGGGGTACCGGCCCTTACCTGAGTAACATTGAAGAGAACAGGGTTAGGGTTCGGATTTCGAACTTTAATACAGAGAAGATCTACTATGGCTTTAAGTGGAGAGAATATGGTAATATCGGAGTGATAGGTGCGGAAAACGGCGCTAACGTATGGATGCGTATCTACGATCCGAACGGTAATGAAGTGACGGCAGCCAGGCAGCGGTTTGACAACACGACAAATGGCTACATTGCTAACTTTACACAGGCTGTCAATGGTCCTAATATCCTCACTACAAGCAATGGTTATACACCTTTAAGCTTCACCCCTACAATGAACGGGGAGTATTCCATGGTATTTTATAAAGTAACGGGGAATGGAACGGATGCTACCGCTGTAGCAACTGCTAATAACCAGATATTCAGGGCTTCATTCTGGGACATTACCGTAGCGAGTACTACTCAGAAATTTACCGGCCGTGTATTTTCTCAGAACTGGGGTTTATTAGCTATCAACTCTGCGGAGATCCTGACTTCTACGGCAAAAGCAGCACCTGCTTTTTACTCCTATTCTCATGATTCTACCCTGATCAAGCTGGGTTTTGTATCTACCACGGCAGGTCTGGCACCACTGGCTTATGATATTGCCTTTACTAATTATGGTGTGGATACTGCCGCTAACCTTAGCTGGGCACAATCCCGTAGATCGAAAGAGTCTGGTTCTGCCAATGTCCCATTGACAAAAGGCTTTAAGGTTTTCTTAAACCAGCCGAATGCCACCTTATACCCGATTGCCCAGATCAGTGGCTCTCCTGCTTTTGGAGCGGTACCTATTACCGGTTGCCCGGGTAGTAACCTGACGGCTAATTATACTATGCCTGAAGCCGGTGATGTAAGGATTGTATTTGATATTGACGGAGCTGCCGGCTATACACCCGGTACCCGTGACTTTGTACTGGAAGCTTTTAACCGCCCTGCCGGTCCGGGTAGCATTACCTGGGATGGTAAAGATGGATTAGGTAATAACCTGGCCCAGGGAACTGCCGTAAAAATTTCTGCTACTTACCGAAGAGGTCGTTTTAACCTCCCTATTTATGATGCTGAGGTGAATGCCGATGGTATGTATATTCAAACCATAGCACCATTGAGCTCACCGTCTAACAGGTTGTACTGGGATGATGATAGTCTTCCTGCAACGGTAACTCCGGGAGCCTGTTCTAATAATAATATAAATGTAACAGGAAAAGGTATCAATAACTCATTTGTAGGAACAGTTTCTTCGCTTACCAGCCCTACCCGTGCCTGGAACGGAGATGGAAACTTTGCTAATGTTTCGCCAGCTCCAACTGTAACCAGGGGAGGAGGCCAAAATGATGCGAATGATAACCAATGTGATGATTTTGGTAACATACGTGTATTGAATACCTGGGGCTGGGCTCTGGAAGCTGATGGCCAATTGGTGAATGTTACTTTCGGATGTTTCAGTGTAACCGGTAGTGTCTTCAATGACGTGAACGGAAGAAGCAATAACCTGATCGACCAGTCTGCTACCAACCCGATCGCTTTACCGACCTTATATGCTTACATGGTGTCTTCTGACAGCGTGATCCGCGCAGTAGCTACAGTGGGTACAAACGGAGCTTACAGCTTTACCAATATTCCTGGTGCCAACTACAATGTAGTGATCAGCAGTACTCAGTTAACGGTGAATACCAAATTGAACTATGCTACCCAGGTGACTTTACCTGCCGGATGGAGCAATGTAGGCGAGCAAATAGGTACTACCGCTAACGTAGGTATCGATGCTACTGCAGATGGTATCCTGTCTATAGTACTGGATGCTAATAAAACCAGCCATAACTTCGGTATACAGCGCTTACCGGAAGTAGGTGCAGGTGCGAATACAGCAGGAAACCCTGGCGGAACAACTCAGGTAACGGTACCGGCTAATACATTTAGCAATACAACAGCAAGCTCTGATTATGATGGCGGTAGCATCAGCAATATCCGTATCGTATCTTTCCCTACTAATACAACTACTATTGTGATTAACGGAACGAGCTACAACAGTACAACATGGCCTCCGGCTGGCATCCTGGTTCCTACCAATACTTCCGGTACGCCTACGCAAACGATCACTGTTGATCCTAACTTTGACGGACCAGGTAGTGTCGTGATTACTTTTAAATCTGTAGATAATGCAGGTCAGGCAAGTACGGCTAACGGTACTGCTACTATGACTTTCGGTGCCAATATCAGCGGCCAGGTGTGGAATGATGCGAATGGCGATGCCATATTGAACAATTCAGAAAAGCCGGTAAGCGGCGATAAAAACAGTACCAATTCAGGTAATAGTGTTGCCACTACATCAGACCTTTTTGCCAGTGTGGTCAGCACTTCAGATAACAAAGTAGTAGCCTCTATGCGCGTTAATGCAGACGGTACTTATGCGTTCACTAATATACCAAGTGGTGCAGGCTATAAATTGATCCTGACTTCAGGCACTACGGCTCCTGCTGTCACCTCCACCCTGACTGCAGGTTCTAATACAACAGGATGGGTAGCTACCGGTGTCAATAACAATGGTACGGCTTCAACTACCAATACAACAAATGTACTAGACCTGGGAACCGTGACTACGAATAAAGTAAATACTAACTTCGGTATCCAACGTACACCAACCGCAGATGCGAAATCATATAGTGTATCCAACAGTTCATTTAACTATGCTCCGCCTTCCGGATCATTAAGTGGATACCCTACTTTGGTTGGTTATGCACACATTCAAATGTCCAATGCAGCGATCGGCTCATTAAGCGGTACAGATCCCGAAGATTGTCCGGCAGCAGCAGCTTGTTCTACAGGCAGCAGCTTCAGGATTAATAGCATCAATACCAGGACTAAATTGTATTACAACTTTGGCGGTACTACCGGTATCCAGGAAGTCGTTGCAGGAACAGCTACAGCAAGAATTGATAATTTCGATCCTGCCAAAATGGTGATCTATGCACAAAACGGCGGTGGTTCTGCCGGTACTCCGTTTGCCTTTACCTATTCTATTATTGATAAAGCAGGTGCAACAAGTTCTGCAGTAGCTTATTCAATTACGACTACTACTCCTTTACCGGTTTCACTGATCGGCTTTAATGCAACGGCAAACGACCGTAATGTAACGCTGACCTGGAGCACATTGTTTGAAAGCAACAATAAAGGATTTGCTATCGAAAGAAGTTTTGATGCCAAATCATGGAAAGAAGTGATCTTCGAAGCAAGTAAAGCAGCTAATGGTCAATCTAAAGAAAAATTAGATTACCTGGCTACAGATAAAGAAGTAACACCGGGTAATGTTTATTACAGGTTGAAACAACTGGATTTTGATGGCGTATTCAGCATTTCAGAAGTGCGTATGGTCAACATTAAAAATTCCGGTTTAAGTATCTATCCTAACCCGGCAAGCAATTCAGTTACTGTTTTAGGTTTATCAGCTAAGCATACTGTAGCTTTATATGATGTGACCGGAAGAGTGATGATGACTGCTGAGGTAGATGCCAATAACAGCAGCTTAAATATTGCAACACTTCCTGAAGGTATCTATACCGTTATCATCAGGAGCGAAAGTGGTGCTGCAAGTACCTTTAAGCTGGTTAAAAAATAAAATCAACCGAGGACGGGTATCGCCAACCTTGAATGAGTAGTGTTTTAAGAACCGTTTGCCGGAAGCATTATGCTCCCGGTAAACGGTTCTTCTTTTGTTTCCTGTATTTTTGCGGGTAGCAACAAAGCATCAGCAGCAAATGGCCATATTTTTTTTATCAGCAGAGTTTGATCAATTCCCCGATCCCGGGCAGGCAGATGAATCGGGATTACTGGCCGTAGGTGGCAATTTAGCGCCTGAAACTTTACTGAAAGCATACCGTTCCGGGATCTTTCCCTGGTACAATGAAGACGAGCCTATCTGCTGGTTCTGCCCCGGGGAGCGTTGCGTGATCTTCCCGGATAAGATCAAAATCTCCAAAAGCATGCAGCAGCTATTGAAAAAACAGGTGTTTACGATCACACGCAACCAGGCCTTTGATCAGGTGATTGAACACTGTGCCGGTGTTTTTCGTCCCGACCAGGACGGTACCTGGATTGTGGAGGAGATGCAGGCAGCCTATAAGCAAATGCATACCTTAGGTCATGCCTCCTCTATAGAAGTATGGCAGGGAGAACGATTAGTCGGAGGCTTGTATGGGATAGAGCAGGGAGCCGTATTTTGCGGAGAGAGTATGTTTAGCCTGGTGCCTAATGCTTCCAAGGCCGCTTTGATCCATTTGTGTACCCGGTATGATTATAAGCTGATCGATTGCCAGGTCGAGAACCCACATTTGATGAGCATGGGTGCAGAACTCCTGCCCAGGCAAGCGTTCCTGGATTTACTGGAACGCCTGGAAAAGTAAGGGTGCATCAATTGGACAAATAATTTTATAATGAAAAAGCCATCTTTCCCGGATAAAGAAAGATGGCTTTTTTAGCGTTTAAAGGAATTATTTCCTCAATTCCAGCAATACTACATTCTCAATATGATGGGTATGCGGGAACATATCTACCGGCCGCACTCTTTTGACCTCATAGGCCGCATCCAGCAATTGCAGGTCCCTGGCCTGTGTCGCAGGATTACAACTAACATAGACCACCCTTGGTGCACGCATTTTGAGCAATTGATTCACCAGTTTTTCATGCATACCTGCCCTTGGCGGATCGGTAATGATCACATCCGGTTTGCCATGCTTTTCAAAAAACTCGTCCGTAGCTATATCTGAAACATCACCTGCATAGAAATCGCAATGCTCCAGGTTGTTCCATGCAGCATTGATCTTAGCATCTTTGATTGCATCTTCCACCACTTCTATACCCACCACACGCTTGGCCTGCTGAGATAAGAAAATCCCGATACTTCCCGTACCGCAATACAGGTCATACAAAACCTCCGAACCCGTCAGCCCGGCAAATTCCCGGGTGATCTGGTACAGCTTCTCCGCCTGCCTGCTGTTGGTCTGGAAAAAAGATTTAGGAGAGATCTTGAACTTGAAATGCTCCAGGTACTCTTCAATATAAGCCTTGCCTTTATAGCACACTACCTCAAGGTCATAGATCGTATCATTACGTTTGGGATTGATGGTATAGTTCAGCGAAGAGATCTCCGGGATCTGCTCATCAAGTGCATCTAAAAGCAGGAACAGCTCCGGTCGATTGTGGTGAACGATCAGGTTGACCATCACCTCTCCCGTAGTAGCTACACGTACAATAACATTGCGCAGCCAGCCTTCCTGTTGCTTGAAGTCATAGAAAGGCAGATCATGTTCAAAAGCAAGCTTTCTCAACAGGTTCTTCACCTTGTTGGAAGGTTCATCCTGCAGGTAGCAGGTATCAATGTCCACCACCTTATCAAACATACCGGGAGCATGGAAGCCAAGCGCCGGTTTACGTTCTATAAAGGCACCTTCTGCCGCATCCAGTACCTCTTTACTCAGGTATTGCTGGGTAGAAAAAGTGAACTCAAGCTTGTTGCGGTAAAATTGTGTACGCTCAGAGCCCGAAATCGGTTCAAATTCGGGCAGATCAATATGCCCGATCCTTGTTAACTGATCTTTAACCTGTTGCTGTTTATACACTAATTGCTGTTCGTAAGGCAGCATCTGCCACTTACAGCCACCGCATAATCCGAAATGTTCACAGAAAGGCGTTAAGCGGTCAGGAGCAGGCGTTTCAATACGCAATACCTTTGCTTCTGCATAACTTTTCTTGTTTTTGAAGACAAAAACTTCGGCTATATCACCGGGTATACCACCCTCGACCATCAGGGTCTTGCCATCTTCCAGGTGGGCAATACACTTACCTTCCGCTGCATATTTTTCCAACCTTATGCCTTTTACCGCGGTCTTTTTGTTTTTACGAGCCAATTTGTATTTTTGTGTTTAATCAGAAAAAGCAAATTTAACTCGAATTTTTGTTTAGGTAAAAAGATAGTTTAATAGCTTTGGCTATTTGTTCATTTTAGAAGAAATATAAAATCTTTGATTTAAGAAACGCATGAAGAAATTACTCATGACTGCACTGCTCGGCTTGGGAGCATTGGCGGTTGTTGCACAAAAGCAATACGGCTATAAAGTAGACGTAAAATTTGATCAGCCCATCAAAGACCAGAAAGTGTATATCGCACACTATTTTGGTAAAGGGCTGCCTACCATTTACAAATTGGATTCGGCAACCGTGGTCGGGGGTACGAAAGCGACCTTTCAAAGAACAGACAGCATCCTGGGCGGCATGCATATGGTCATGTATGACGGCAATACCAAATACTTTCATTTTCTGCTCGACAATGGCTATAATGTAGATATAACGGTAGATACCGGGCATAAAGCCCATTTCAGGCAAAACCAGATCAATAAGGACTTTGAAGTACATGAAGATAAAATGGCCGTGTTTCAAAAAGAGCGTAATAAGCTTAGAGACGAGCTGAAACTGGCTAAGAAAAAGTCGGACTCTTCCAAGCTGGAGGTTAAATTCAATAAAGTTGTAGAAGAGGAAAAAGCATACCGCAGAGCTTATGTAGCGAAAAACCCGGGTAATCTCTTGTCGCAGATATTTAATGCCATGGATGCGCCGGATATGCCTAAAGAAAAGCATTACCTGGAAGACGGGAAAACGGTAGACTCCCTCTACGCACTTCGTTATTACAAGCAGCACTTCTGGGATAAATTCGATTTTAATGATAACCGCCTCATCAAGACCGCCTTATTAGACGGCCGCTTAGGTGAATATTTTAATAACCTGGTGTACCCGATCCCGGATTCTATTAATTACGAGATGGATAAGCTCCTGAAACGTGCAGAACCGGCCAAAGAACTCTATAAATACGTATTACACTGGTTAGGCAACTGGACCGTAGATAATAAAATGATGGGAGTAGATGCCTCATTTGTACACCTGGTAGAAAACTATTATTCCAAAGGAAAAGCTTATTGGCTGGATTCAGCAGCTATTGCACGCTACCAGGACAGGGCCGAGAAAATAGCGCCAAACGTTTTAGGCAGCAAAGCCCCGGAACTGGTCCTCCAGGATTTAGCCACGCTACAGGATGTAGACATTACCAAAGCCACTAATTCACCTTATACCATCGTGGCCTTCTGGGCATCAAACTGTGGACACTGTATGGAAGAAATGCCTAAAGTGGTAGACCTCTATAAAAAAGAACTGAAGAAACTGGGCGTACAGGTGATATCTGTCCCTACCAAAGTTGAAGGTGGTAATGATATCCGCGAGATCTACCAGAAATGGAACATAAGCGATTGGGTTACCTTGGTAGATGCCAACAATATAGGTAAGTTCAGAGAACTCTATGATGTCTATGCAACACCGGTGATCTATGTACTGGATAAAGACAAAAAGATCATTGGTAAGAAGCTGGGAGCTACTTCCATCAAAGCAGTGATCGATCACGATATAGATATGAAGAAAAAGAAAAGCTAGTTTTTAGCGGCAGAATAGGAAAGCGTTGGACCACCGGTTCAACGCTTTTTTCTTTGCGGCAGGGTACAAAAATTAATTTAACAGCCGGTTTACTGGTAAAAAGCCTAAATCTTGGTATTTTTAACGGATAAGAAAATTCCGGGTAGAAAACATTCAATGAAAGCATTTCATAAAATAATTACAGGCTTATTATTGGTCATAGGTACCTGCTGCGTTTCCGGCAACAGCTATGCGCAGGGTGGAGGCATTATGGAAATGGAAAAAGATGCTTTTTCTTTCCTTTCCCAGAAAGACTATAAGAGCGCGATGCCCTTGCTGGGGCAACTGTTCCAGATGGCTCCCTATGATAAAAAATATTATGACAGCTATTACAAAGCGCTCATCGAACTCAAATCTTATGATACCGCCATTGCTTTAAGCCAGTACATGACCCGGATCCGCAAAGAAGACCTGTCCATCTGGGTAGATAAAGGGCAGGCCCAGGTCTTGAAAGGCGATAAGAAACAAGGCGAAAAAACCTTCCAGGAGGCCATCTCCCTGATGGTGGGCAATGAATTCCAGGCCACCGGCCTGGCTGCTGCTTTCCGCTATTTTGGCTACACCGATTATGAGCTCAAAACCTATGAAGCCTTCCAGCAGAAAATAAATAACCCTTATGCCTTTGCCTATGAGCTGGCCATACTTTATGATGCTAAAGGAGAGACCGATAAGGCACTGGATATGCTGCTGCTCTCGCTGGCCGTGCGCCCCTATGGTATGGAAAATGCCAAGCAGGCTATGGAAAGCGTGATCAACAATAACCCTAAGAAGCAAAAGAAAGCCGAAAATGCTGTATCCCGGAAACTGAAAGAAGAGCCGGGCAACTACCTGTGGCGCGAACTCTTTACCTGGCTGCAATCCGGTAAAGGCGATAAATCTGAGCAGTTGAAAGATATTATTAAACTCGACCAGGAGCAGGCGCAGGACGGGAAAATGGTCTATAACTGGGCTGTAGAGCAATACCAGAAAGAAGAGTGGGAACATGCCCTGCAAGGCCTGGATTATCTGAAAAAATTACCCCGGCAAAATCCATTGAGGCCATCTGCCATGCAGGCGATACTCGACCTACGTCAAAGAAAGCTGGAACAGACCTTCCCGGTGCAGCAGGACAATGTGACTAAGATATTGGCAGAATATAAAGAATTTTTTACAGAATATCCTGATTTGAAAAACGGGAAAGCTATCCTGGGCTATGCCAAAACCCTGGCCCTGTATGCCGATCAGCCCCAGGCCGCCATTGACACCTTGCAGGTGTGCATCAACACGGCTTATATACCTGCCGAGCTGAGAGGCGAAGCACAATTAGATATGGGCGACTACCAGGTCCTGCTGGGCAATATATGGCAGGCCGCCTTGCTCTACAGCCAGGTAGACAAAGCATTTAAAGAAGATATGCTGGGCGAGGAAGCCCGCTTCAGGAATGCCAAACTTTCCTACTACCGGGGCGATTTTGAGTATGCCCAGGGGCAGCTCTCTGTCCTCAAAGCCTCCACCACAGAATTGATCGCCAATGATGCCCTATACCTTTCTGTGCTCATCACAGAAAATACACCCGAGGATAAAAACTTTGAAGCATTGAGCCGTTTTGCCAAAGCGGACTTGCTGCAGTTCCAGCATAAATATGCCGAAGCAGACCAGTTGCTGGACAGCCTCTCCAAAGCATATCCCGACAATGATCTGCAGGATGATATTCATCTGCAAAGGGCCAATATAGCCATGAAAATGCAGGATTATGATAAGGCCGTAATACAGTTGAAGGTGATCCAGGATAAATATGGCGACGATGTGCTGGCAGATGATGCCTGCATGCGCCTGGCAGAAATTTATGAAAAGCGGTACAAAGATAAAGAGAAAGCAAAGGCCGAGTATGAAAACCTCGTCCTGAAATACCCGGGCAGCAGCTTTGTGCAGCAGGCCAGGGCGCGCTTTGAAGCTTTATCTAACCCTAAGACTTAATACAGATTACATATGAAGTGCTTGTGGAGATGGGGATTGAGTGGCTTATTGCTAGTGCAAGCCTATGGAGGGCAGGCACAGTCCAGCTTTTGCGGATCAGACAATAAAGTGATCAATGCAGGAGAGCAGGTCAACTTTACCGTTTATTACAACCTGAGTGCCGTATGGGTAGCCGCAGGCCAGGCCAGTTTTACCACAAAGCTGGAAACCCTGGAAGGGCAGCCCGTATTCCATATCATAGGTGCCGGGAAGACCTATAAATCTTATGACTGGATCTATAAGGTAGATGATCGCTACGAATCCTTTATAGATACCAATACCATGCTGCCGCGGCGCTTCCAGAGAACCGTCAATGAGAACGGGCGCAGCAAAGTAGAATCCGTGAAGTTTGCACATGATCAAAAACTGGCCTTCTCCAACAATAAACAATATACCGTGTCGGAATGTATCCAGGATGTGCTTTCGGCCATATATTATGCCCGTAACATCAATTATGATCAGTACAAGCCAGGGGAGAAGATCCCTTTCGATATGTTCATAGACGGAGAAGTGCATCACCTCTACATCCGGTATATGGGCCGGGAAACCATCAGCACTAAATACGGTACTTTTAAGACCATTAAAATACGCCCCCTGCTGGTAGAAGGCACCATTTTCAGGGGCGGGGAAAAGATGGATATCTATGTGACCGATGATCAGAACCTGGTGCCCGTGCGCATCAACAGCCCTATATTGGTGGGCAGCATAAAAGTGGATATGATGGGCTTTTCCGGCTTGAAACATCCCATGGGCGCATTGATCAAAAGGAAATAAAAAGAACCAATGCTGCTATCTTGATAAAGGATAGTACATTGACAAAACGAATCGTAATTTTGCATTTATGGAAGAAATAGTGAACAAAGTAGCACAGAGCGGACTGGTGACCTTGAACTTAGAACAATTTTTACCGGGGCAGGAAACTTATGCTGGCCTGGATATCGCTCCTTTTTTGTTTAAAGGGATGATCTTGCGGGAAAAAGACTTCCGCGCGGCCTTGCCGGAAACAGACTGGTCACAATATGAAGGTAAGCAGGTAGCCGTTTATTGTTCGGCAGATGCTATCATCCCGATGTGGGCCTATATGCTGCTGGCTGTTCATTTACAGCAGTGCAAGGCAACCGCTCATCATTGTACTGTAGGTCAATTAAAAGAAAAATTAATGCTGCAGCATATCGCTGCTTTTGATATCAGTACCTATACAGATGGAAGGATCGTGATCAAAGGTTGCGGCGATATTCCCCTGTCCGAAAGCGCTTTCCTGGCGATCAGTGAACGCCTGATACCTGTAGTGAAAAGCCTGATGTACGGAGAACCCTGCTCTACCGTACCGGTTTATAAAAAGAGATAAAAAAAGGCCCCTGATCTTTTGATTGTGGGCCTTTTTTTGATAGACATTTAAGAAGGGCAGAGGCTATCTAACAGGTCTGCCAGTATCTTAATATATTTACCCGCTAAAGGCAATTTTTCTGCGATTTTTACAAAAGTTCTGATCTTTCTCCAGATGTTGCAGATTTTTGTCAATACATCTTCTTTTGTACTTGCTTTAAGGGACATTGTTTCCTGACAACTGCTTACTTCAGCCTTTAAGGATGCAAAATCGAAATTGATCATTTCCTGCTCAATCACGCTAAGGTTTGCTTTATTCATAAAATATAATTTATTGTTTGCCTACTCTGCTCCGTTTTCGGCTTCCCGGTTGGTGTGTATCATCAACCCGAAGGTCTTTAATTGTTATAATGGTTCGTATGGTGTTTTGACGGGTTTGGTGCATTCTTTTAACGGTATTAAAAGGGTGTTTTCACGCTTGCTTTTTGCTCCCTGCAAACCTACTTTTGAGTAAGATTTAATAACTTAAAAATTCAATATCTATGAATGACGAAAAACAACTACACGATTTAAGCAGAATTTGTGATGCACTTACATTGCTCGATATTAAAATGCTCCCAACTCCTAAATGGCCGATTGAGGTCGCGGCAGAGATTGAGGATTTTCGGAACAACTATAAAAAATTAGATCTGACAGTCGCCAATTTTTATACCTATGATTTGAATAATATGGCCATTGGAATGGTTTTGTTGAAAATTATTAAAGAAAAATGGGAAGCTAGCGCTACCTGGTCGGTGCATTATGAGATTACTTTGAGCGTTTATCCGGCAATAGATAAGGACACTAAGTTGCTGAATTTTTATTTCATTCCCACATGGATTAAAAGAGGTACATTCAGATCTGGTCAGCCAATGAAAGGCAATATCGTTGATTTTGCTAAGCATATAATTGTTGGCCCAGATTTTCCGGATGATCCTAATGTGCCGTTCTATAGAAATGATAGAGGGTATATATTTGACCTAGGGAGTAGCTGCCCTTAGCAAAACATGGTTTGATGAAACTCAATACACAGAGCTGCCTCTATGTTTTTAATTGTTAACCCCATTATAGAACTATTGGCCTTAATTGCCTCCATCATTTTTCTATCAAAAGATAGAACATGGTGGAGGTATTTTATCTACTACCTGGCAGTTGTGGTCCTCACAGAAGGCAGCGCCACCTACCTTATCATCGTTGAAGGGGTAAAGACCAATAACTGGATCTTTAACCTCTACCTCCCGCTCCAGTACATCTTCTATTTCTACCTGTTTAAAAACCTGCTCGGCTTTAAGCGCAGTATAGCTAAGCGCGTCATTATAGCAGGTATCTGTCTCATCTTCCTCGTGTATGCTTTGGAGATCTACAGCGACGGTTTTAGCCAACTGGCCTACCGGAGCATTGCATGGAGCAATATCTGGTTCTTTATCCTCTGCTGCCTGTACTTCTTTCTCTTGCTCAAGCGCGAAGATTACTTTAGCTTAGGCACTTATCCTCCCTTCTGGATACTGTCCGGTATTTTGTTCCACGCCTTGGGTTCCACCATGACCCTCATTTTCTATCAATCACTTATAGAAATTTATTATACTTATAAACTGCCTTTAAAGCAAGTGATTTACATTTTCCTTAATTTTATCATGTATAGTTTTTGGATATACGCTTTCCTATGCAGGTATCAGTCTCGAATATCATCATCATCATAACCGTGCTTACGGTGATCTCCCTGATCATGGTATCCGCTTTGCTGGCATTTGTAGTCGTGTACAACAAGAAAAAGAGAACACATTTTGTAGAAAAAGCGATGCTGCAAAGAAGCTTTAAAGAACAAATGCTCCAGTCACAGATAGAGATCCAGGAGATCACCTTCAGTAACCTGAGCAGCGAAATTCATGATCATGTAGGGCAATTGCTCAGCCTCGCTTCCGTACAGTTGAATATCTGGGAAAACGATCCGAAGAAAGTAAGCACCACAGACATTAAAGAAAATGTAGGCATTGCCTTGAATGAGCTCAGGTACCTGGCCCGGAATATCAATGGCGAACATTTAAAAAAGGTCAGCTTAAAGGCCTTTCTGGAGAGCCAGTGCGAAAAAGTCAACAAATCCGGTATCCTCAGGTGTGCAGTGCAGGTAGCACAGGGCATCGTATTGCCACAGGAGCAAAAGATCATCCTATTCAGGATGGTCCAGGAATGTATCCAGAATAGCCTGAAACATGCCGGGGCCACTTCCTTGTATTTAAGTGCTTATATTACTGATGCGCAAAACGTGAGCATCGAGGTCCGGGACGATGGGAAAGGGTTTGAGGCAGAGACCTTCAATACTACTGCGCAGAACGGCCTGGGGCTGAAAACTATGGAGCATAGGATGGCGCTGCTGAAAGGTGTCTTCGACTTGCGCTCAGCACCCGGAGATGGAACTACAATAACCTTAACGATTCCATATGAAAGAAATATCCATCAAAATAGCGATAGCGGATGATCATGTACTGTTTAGAAAAGGACTCTCCATGCTGCTGGGACAGATCCCCGGTTTCGAGGTCGTGTGCGATGTCAATAACGGGGCCGAACTCATGGAGCAACTCCGGCAAAAAGACCGGCCGGATGTGGCCCTGCTGGACATCAGGATGCCCGAAATGAACGGCTTTGAGACCGCCAGTTCTCTCTATGAAACATTTCCGCAGATCGGCGTTCTGGCGCTCTCTACCCTGGATGATGAATTATCTGTAGTTAAAATGATCCGTAATGGTGCCCGGGGCTATGTCTTAAAGAATGCAGACACCGAGGAGCTGAGAAGGGCCATTACGACCATTCATAAAGACGGTTATTTTTATAACGATATGCTCAGCCATAGCGTCATGCAGCAAATCGTAAGGCATAAAGATGCCGCAATTACAGAAAAGCTGACCGAGCGGGAAATAAATTTTTTACAACATGCCTGTTCCGAGATGACCTATGCAGAAATAGCGCGTGCCATGTTTGTAAGCCCGAGAACAGTAGATGGTTACCGGGATGCTTTATTTGAAAAACTGGATATTAAATCCAGGACAGGCCTGGTTTTGTTTGCCATCAAAAATGGCATAGTGGCTTTATGAAGTTTTCCTGCGATTATTTTGCAGGAACAATCGTGTCAGCGGCAGCCTGGGCCATCACATCCGGGGCACATTTTTCCAGTGCTGCGCTCAGGATCGCCTGTACTTTGGCTTTAGGAATACGTGAAGTAGCCTTATAGCTATACTGGCTTTCTATTTCCTGTGCCGTACAGTCACAGATCCTATTGATCTGGTCATCTGCCAGCGGCTTGCCCAGTTGCTGGAAACTAAAGCGGGTAGAGGTGAAGCAATTATCTTTAAACTCTTTCTTCTGTGCATCGGTCCATGCTTCTTTTTCCTGTGGTTCAGAAGATCCGCAGGAGGATAGAGTAAAGGCAATGGCGATAAAGCATAAAGTGGTTTTAAAGTAGCTCATCTGGATCAGGATATGTAAGCCTGCAAAATTAATCTATTTTCATGAACCACACAGCGATTAAGTCCTTGCGGCTATTCCCTGTGTGGCTTAATGAAATGTATGACTTAATTATTTTTTACCGCATCTTTCACGGCATCTTTTGTTTTTATAGCACCTTCTTTGATCTCTTTACCGGCCGCTTTCGTGCCGTCCTTTATGTCTTTGCCTAATTCTTTAGCACCCTCTGCGGTTTCTTTACCCGCAGCCTTTACCCCGTCTTTTATGTCTTTACCCAGTTCTTTGGCACCATTCACTGTCTTTTCGCCGGCATGTCTGGCATCTTCGGCCAGGTTTTTACTACCTTCTTCAATCTTTTGCCCGGCAGCCTGCGTGCCCGCCTTTACGTCCTCGCCCAACTCTGTTGCGGCTTTATCGGTCGCTTGCACGGCTTCTTTGCTGAACTCCTTACTGCTGTCTATAGCCGCATCCAGGTGCTGCCCCGGGGTCTTGTTGTCTTCTTCGCCACAGGCGCTCAATAAAAATGTGGCCGCTCCGGCAATTAAAAATATACGTTTCATAATTATGTATGCTTTAAATACTGTTACAAAAATAAGTGAATGATCTTTTCTACAACAAGGGCTTTTATATAAATTTTTGGTAACGCTCTACTTTAAAAATAACTAATTTCACCGTTCCATATTGGAAGGAAAGAATATACAGGATATGAGTTTCAGTTACCAGACCTTATTTGATTTTGCAAATACCATTTTTTTGAAAATGGGCTGCCCTAAAGAAGATGCCCATGTAGCTACCAAAGTATTGCTCAGCGCAGATATGCGCGGTATAGACAGCCACGGCATTGCGCGCCTGGTCGGTTATGTGAGGCTCTGGGAAACGGGAAGAGTAAATGCAATACCCCAGGTAAGTATTGTCCATGAAACCCCCTCTACAGCTACGGTAGACGGAGACCGCGGACTGGGACTCGTAGTAGCCCCTTATGCTATGGAGCTTGCCATTAAGAAAGCTAAAGAAGTAGGCACCGGTTGGGTAGCCGTTAAAAACAGCAACCATTTCGGGATTGCCGGCATTCATGCCATGATGGCCCTGGAAGAAGATATGATCGGCATCGCCCTCACCAATGCGAGCGCACTGGTAGCACCTACCTTTTCTAAAGAAAGAATGCTGGGGACCAATCCTATTGCCGTGGCCATCCCGGCAAAACATCAGCCTGCTTTTGTGGCCGATATGGCAACGACCACCGCAGCGAATGGCAAACTGGAGATCCTCCAGAGAAAAAAAGAAGATACACCCGATGGCTGGGTACAGGATAAAGACGGATCCGCCTCCAGTGATGCCAATATATTAAAACAGCAAGGTGCATTACTGCCCCTGGGCGGAGACCGCCTGCACGGCAGCCATAAGGGATATGCTATGGGAAGTATCGTGGATATCCTCTCCGGTGTGCTGGGCGGGGCCTCTTATGGCCCCTGGGCACCTCCTTTTCCTGCCTACGTTCCTTTACCGCAAAATATGCCGGGAGAAGGACTGGGCCATTTCTTAGGCGCTATGCGTGTAGATGCCTTCCGCTCCAAAGAAAGCTTCCTGGAAGAGATGGACCGCTGGATCGGCCGTTTCAGAGATGCGGAGCCGGTAGATGCGGCGCAAAAAGTATTGATACCGGGAGACCCGGAGCGAGAATATGAAAAAGAGCGTGCTGCAAATGGGATTCCCTTACATGAGGAGGTGCTGGCCGATCTGCATAGTCTGGCCGATAAATTTGCACTAGACCGCCTGCAATAAATTTGATTCCCCAATTATTACTCATCACACCGTGTGCTTCATGATAAACATTGAAAAAGATTACGCTTTAGATCAACTCAATACCTTCGGTATGCCGGTAAAGGCACCTTATTTTTCTGTGATCAGGGAAAGAGCAGACTGTAGTTCCCTGGCTGCAAATGCGCCGGAAGGCTTGCCTGTATTGATCCTGGGCGGAGGCAGCAATATGCTGTTCACGCAACAGCCGGATAAATGGGTCATTAAAAATGAGATAAAAGGCATTGAACTGATCGGGGAAGATGAAACGCACATCCGGCTCAAAGTGGGCGCAGGAGAGGTCTGGCATGAATTTGTGCTGTACTGTATTGCCCACAACTATTGCGGTATTGAAAACCTGGCCTTGATCCCCGGGACGGTAGGAGCTGCGCCCATTCAGAATATAGGGGCTTATGGTGTTGAAGTAAAACAGTTGATCACAAAAGTGCATTACTGGGATATAGAAAAAGAAACTTTTGACTACCTGGACAATAAAGATTGCCGCTTTGGCTACAGGGACAGCATATTCAAGCAGGAGCTTAAAGGCAAATACATCATTACAGAGGTAGAGTGGCAACTCTCCAAAACACCTTCCCTGAATACTTCTTACGGGAATATTAAAGAAGAGCTGGACAGCAGGCAGATCACCCAACCTGGTATTAAAGACGTGGCAGAAGCCGTGATCGCTATCCGGAGCTCAAAATTGCCTGATCCTAAAGTGGTGGGTAATGCAGGCAGCTTTTTTAAAAATCCTGAAGTGAAGAACGAAGTGTATGAAGCCATCAGAGCTCAATACAGCACAGCTCCCGGCTATAAAGTAGGGCAGGATAAAACAAAAATACCGGCCGCCTGGCTGATTGAACAATGCAACTGGAAAGGATTTCGGGAGGGAGATGCAGGGGTGCATCCCAAACAACCTTTGGTACTGGTCAATTACGGCACTGCATCAGGGACTGAGATATTTGAATTGTCTACCCGCATCATTGCATCTGTAGAAGAAAAATTCGGGATCACGCTGGAGCGTGAAGTACAGATCATTTAGCAGTCCTTAGCCGTTAAACAGTTTATTCCTTTTGATCGGTTTGTCTTTTCTCAACTGGAAGGCGTGTACAATGCTGGGCACATCATTGGTCCACTTTTTAAGGACCAGGATAATGGCAATGATCTCGGCACGGCTGACCAGCCCTATCCAGAAACAAAGCTCAAACACAATACCCGAGCGGCACTGTGCAATCACCTGAACCAGTGTCGCAAATAAGAACAAGGTCCATATTTTGGCACCAATAGAGTGCGTGGCAATCTCCTTCCTGAACTTTACAAAACTTACAATATAGCACAGGGCCTCAAAACCAAGCAGGATGCCTATCTTCAAAAAATTATCGCTAAAGAAAGCCGGGCAATGCAGGTAAGCAGCGATCGCGGTACAAATGAAAAATACCTGGTCCACGCTGGAATCCAGGCGACGGAGCTTCTGGTTGGAAATATTCAGTTTCCGGGCAATGATGCCATCGAAAATATCGCTGAGCAGGCCGAAGCTGACCAGCGTAAGCGCGATCCACTTGAAATGAGCTATGTCCAGGAGGCTGAGCATGATCAATACAAAACCTATTACCAGCCGGGAAAGGATTAAAGCAATAGGGATCTTGTGTTTGAGCGACATAGCCGGGAGCAGATCAGGATTTAGAAATTAACCTTTACGAATTGTAATTTATTACCCCCGAGCACCGGGATCACCAGTTCTTTGGCGCTGGTCTGTGTACCCATTTTAGGAATCCATTTACCATCCCCCTTCATCTGTGCAGTAATTTCAGCGGTCTCCTGTTTACCATCTAAGTTAACAATAGTGCTGTTCACTTTATAGCCCTTATTGAGCAGGTCATTATAGACAAAGGCCATATTGCTACCCGTATTCAATAAACTATAAGAAGCATAAATACCATAATCATCTACAGACTTTTGCCATTTAGGAATCGTACTGTAAGCCTTAAGGCGTTGGTCAGCATTCAGGTCCAGGATCAGGATATTGCCATAATAATATTCAATATACCTGGTCGTGCCCATGCTGCCATAGCCTACATTATAATAACCGGGACCTGCATAATTGGTTCTTACGATTTTCGCAAAAGCTTCCGAAACAAGTACCATGCCGCCATCATTCTTTACCACAATATCCTGGATCACAAAATTCCTGATGATGCCCCGCTGGTTTAAAGCCGCACCATTGATATTATTATCAAACATGATATTCTTACCGGCAACAGGCTCATTATTTAAAGCAGTCATGTCGATCTTCCCGGAATATACACCATCCAAGGTGCCCATTTTTCCTTTAGTAAGCCCTGCAAAGTGTATGATATTCGTATTATTAATGTCCTCTTTCAGGAAAATATTCGCCACAAACACATCACCGAAGTCAAAAGGGAATGCTTTGATGGCAGCATTTCTTTTGTCTTCCGGCTGCACCACATAGACCATGGCTTCTGCCACCTCATCATTTTTATTTGTAGAAAGGTCTGTAACCAGGATCACAAAGCGGCCATCATCTTTTAAAATAACCTGGGCCACCTCGTAAAAACTTTTGATAGGCACCGTGTGGGCAGAACTATGGACCACGTTTAAAGAGTCATCCACCACCGTTATCCGGAAATCCAGCTTGCTGTCCTTGATGCGGTAACTGAAAACACCAACCTTATCATTGGCCTCAGAGTGGATAAACTGGTAACTGAATTTAGTATTGCCGAAGAAATTCTGAGAAGCCGTGTCCACACTTTTAGGTCTGCCCAGTATTTTCCCGTCTTTATCCAGCCTGGAAACATAAAAGAATTCCTTATTGTTGATCTGTGCACTGTAGATCAGCAAACTCTGCTGCGCCTGCGGCAATAATTGTACCTGCTTGGGTGCACTGGGCATAAAGTTTAACGAAACGATGGCCTTGCGCTCCATATTGGCATCATACAGGTCAAGAAACGATTTGTTCTTTTCCGTATAATAGATCATTAAATGGTCCTGGACCCAGCCCCCGATTGAAAACAGTTCTTTTTTGGGATTGAATTTTTGGGTCTTAGAGAAACTCAGCGACTGTCCGTATCCAATGACCACAGCATGCAATAGAAACAGGGTAGCAATTATGTTTTTCATTAATCTGTCGGGATAATTTATTTTCAAGGTGTAAAATACAGAATCTATGCATTTTATAGGCTAAAAATGAAGATTAAAGGCTTAGTGTTCGCGAAATTTAACTTTGTATTGAGCGAAATGAAAGCAGACTACTTGCAGGCCTTTATTTTAAATTGACGTACTTTGCATAGAAATATACCTGATTTTTGGGCTTTTACGTTAGCTATTTTATGAGATTATTGAAACAATTATTCTTAGGTGCTGCAATATGCTCCTCATTGGGGAATGCTGTTTATGCCCAGGTGGTGGGTGGTACACATGCAATGGAGTTCCTGAATGTGGCGAATAGTGCTCATGTGACCGCTTTGGGTGGACTTGCACCTGCTATGCCTACACAAGATGTGAGCCTGGCCTGGCAAAACCCCTCCATGTACCGGCCGGGACTACATAATCAACTGTCTTTTAACTACAATATGTATTATGCAGATATCAAAGCCATAAATCTGCAATATGCCTATCATGTCCCTAAGTGGAATACCACCTTTGGGGGCGGCGTGCAAAGCCTGAATTACGGCACCTTCGCGGCTGCAGATATTTACGGGAATTTTATGGGCGTAGTACGGGCTAATGATATGGTGGTGAACCTCTCCGCCTCCAGGAGTTACGGGGAGCGCTGGCGTTATGGTGCTACCCTTAAATATGCCCACTCCATACTGGCCGATCGTACAGCCGGTGCTTTACTGGCAGATGTCGGGGTCACTTATATGGATACCACCAATAAAATTACCATTGGTATCGTAGGGCGCAATATGGGAGTTATGACCAAGCGCTACAATCCCAATAATACGGCCGAACCCTTACCCTTTGACCTCAATATAGGCATTACCAAAGAATTGAAGAATTTACCTCTCAAGATCTTTGTAGTGGCACATCACCTCTATAAGTGGGATATCCGGTATAATAACCCGGCAGATAAAAAGAAAAACTTCTTCGATACCGATTCCGCAGTGACCGATGATAAAAGCTATTTTGCCGATAAATTATTCCGTCACATCAACCTGGGAGCAGAGCTGACCTTAGGCAAGAGGCTGGGCATTATGGTGGCCTACAGCCATCTGCGCAGGTCTGAGTTGAGTACCCTGGAAGTGAAAGGTATGGCAGGCTTCAGTTTCGGTGGCAGTTTGTACTTAAACAAATTACAGGTGCATTACGGCCGCTCCGTGATGGCTACTGCCGGTGCATATAACGAATTAGGGATCAATATCAGCCTCGATAAGTTCTTCAAAGTAGGTGCCAAGACAGAATCCTGGGGCTGGAATAACAACTATCCCAACTGGTAAATCAAAATATTGTAATAAATTGCTGTTTGAAGCAATATTGAAGCTATTTTTGCACCTATAAACTAAAAACACGCAACGTTATGGCAGAAACTAAGAAAAGATATGAGGTTAAGATAGGTATATTAGCTTTGGTTTCTATATTGGCATTATTCCTGGGATTCAACTTCTTTAAAGGAAACAACCTTTTCTCCAGGGAAAAAGAGTACATCACTTATTTTGATAATGTTGAAGGATTGACCACTTCTTCAAAAGTAATGCTGAATGGCTACCAGATAGGAAAAGTATCAGAAGTAGAGATGCAGCCCGATCACAGGTTTAAAGTCGTGATGCTGGTGAACCATAAATTTACCGTTACAGAAGGTTCTGTGGTAGAGCAGGTAGGTTCCGACCTCTTATCCGGGGCTAAGAACGTAGGCATGGTGCCTTCCACCAGTAAAACAGAAGCTAAAGAAGGTACCGTACTGGCAGGCGTAGAAGCTGTAGGTATTATGGATGGCATCACAAAAGGAGTACCCGGAGTGATGGATAACCTGGGCAGAGTGACTAATAATGCCGATACCTTGATGGCCAACCTCAAGGGCATCGTCAGCGATAATACCGGGAAACATATTGAACAGATATTATCCTCTATAGAATTGGCAATGAAACAGATCGAGGTATTGTCTCAAGCCCTGGCCAAACAGTCCGGTAACATCAATACCTTAATGACAAATGCAAACGGGACCATCACTAACCTGCAAAAAGTAAGTAATGGACTGGCCAATGACGGCCGTATAGACAGGATCCTGGGCAATGCCGAGCAGGCAACCCAACAGTTCTCCCAGGCCAAGATCGAGCATACCATCAACAACCTGGAAGCCACCACCCAAAAACTGAATGGCCTGATCAGCAAGCTGGACCGCAATGACGGTACGCTGGGCCTGCTGGTGAATGATCCAAAATTATACAACAGCTTAAACCAGACTGTTACAGACCTGGGCAAGCTATCTGCCGATCTGAAAGAACATCCCGGAAGATATATCAACATCTCCCTTTTCCCTTCAAAATCAAGAAAAGACTAAATGGATTAGTGCATAAAAAAACATAGCCGGCTGAACTCAGCCGGCTATGTTTTTTTATGATTTATGCTGCTCCTTCCATAGCTTAGCGAAACTCTTTTTGGGGAAACTGAGCGGTGCCCTGTGGCTGCCCCAGAGCGGTTCGAAAAATTTATTAAATACTTTATTCTTGATCGAAGAAGGGGCAATGTCTAAAAACATTTTTGAAGAAGTGCCGATCTTGAACAATTTCCAGCTCAGCTTCTCCTTCATGTCTGCATTCCCTTCATCCACAAAGATGGCCCTGTTCTCCAGCAGCATCTCATGAATATTGATCTTCACCGGGCAGACCTCCGTACAGTTGCCGCAAAGACTGGAAGCGAAACTCAGGTGACCGAATTCCGACATCGATTTCAGGTGTGGCGTGATCACGGCACCGATAGGGCCGCTGTAAGTCGTCCCGTAAGTATGACCGCCAATATTTTTATAGACCGGGCAGGCATTCAGGCAGGAGCCGCAGCGGATGCAGTACATACTTTCCCGTACTTCCTTGCGCAACAGCCTCGTGCGGCCATTGTCCAGCAGGATAACATACATCTCTTCCGGGCCATCACTTTCTCCGGCCGATTTAGGACCAAAAAAAATTGAATTATAAACCGTTAATTTTTGCCCGGTGCCAAAAGTGGACAATAAAGGCCAGAAATGCGCCAGGTCTTTCAAGGAAGGGATCACTTTTTCTATACCCACGATCGCAATATGTACTTTCGGCAATGAAGTCGTCAGCCGCACATTACCTTCATTCTCTGTGAGCGCAATAGCGCCGGAATCGGCTACAATGAAATTGGCCCCGGTAATGCCTATATCCGCATTCAGGAAGGCTTCCCGGAGTTTCTCGCGGGCAATTAAAGTAAGTTCTTTAGGGCTTAAGTTGGGCGGAGTACCCAGTTTTTTAGTAAACAGTTCTGCGATGTCCTCTTTACTCTTGTGCATAGCCGGGGTCACAATATGGTAAGGCGGTTCCCCGTCCAGTTGCTGTATATACTCTCCCAGGTCCGTCTCCACAGAGCTTACCCCTAGCTTCTCCAGGAAAGCATTCAGGTGCAGCTCTTCCGTAACCATCGACTTAGACTTTACCACCGTTTTCGCTTTCACCTTATCCACGATGTCTGCAATGGCGCGCAGGGCATCATCCGTGTTTTCGGCCCAGATCACCTTGCCCCCATGCTCCGTAAACTTTTTTTCAAAAGCCTCCAGGTTTTTGTCCAGCGACTCTATGGCCTTCCACTTTAAATTCTTGGCTTTCTTACGTGCATAGTCCAGGTGGCTGTACTGCAATTTGCCGTTTACAACCGCAGTATTGTATTTGTCAATATTAAAGGCAATCGTGCGCCGGTGCTTGTCATCAAACACCTTTGTTTCACTTTTTTCTAAGAATGTTGTTTTAAGATTACTCATTTATGCTCCAATGATTCCGAAATAGAACACTAAGGTAAGACGATATTCCATAACATGGTCAAAAAACCGTCAGCAGCCCTGCCGGTAAGTCTTTAAAGAAAAACTTAAAATGTACCCTGATCCCGGATCGATTGCGTATAAAAAACTATCTTTGGGGATTGTAAAAAGCAATAATTTACCCGATACATGGAGTATTTGAAAAAAGTAAAACTGAGAGACTGGACAGAATCTAAAGCACATTCAAGCTGGCAGATCTTTAAGATCATGGCAGAATTCGTGGACGGATTCGAAAAATTAAATAAAATAGGCCCCTGTATTTCTATTTTCGGTTCTGCAAGGACCAAGCCCGATCAGAAATATTATAAATTAACCGTAGAAATAGCGCAAAAGCTTTCCCAGATAGGCTTTGGTATCATCAGCGGTGGTGGTCCGGGCATCATGGAAGCCGCCAATAAAGGTGCTTTTGAGGCCGGTGGAAAATCCGTAGGATTGAACATCTTTTTACCCTTTGAACAGCATAATAATCCCTATATAGATTCCGATAAAAGCCTGAATTTCGATTACTTCTTTACCCGTAAATTAATGTTCACCAAGTATGCCCAGGGCTTTATCATGATGCCGGGCGGCTTTGGTACCATGGACGAATTTTTTGAAATTGCTACTTTGGTGCAGACCGAGAAATCGATCAACCTGCCCCTGGTTTGCGTAGGTAAAGAATACTGGCAGGGCTTGTTTGACTGGATGAAAACGACCATGATGGACGGTTTTGCCAACATTAACCCACATGACCTGGACCTGATCAAGATATACGATACTGCTGATGAAGTGGTCGACTATATCAATGAATTTTATACCAATAAAAAAATCATGCCTAACTTCTAATCAGTATGGAACACAATTGGATCACCTCAGAAGAAGTACATCAGTATGTTTTACACTATTCCATAGCGGAAACAGAAGTATTGAAAGCACTCAATAAGGAAACCAACGAAAGTGTGAAAGGAGCACAAATGCTCTCCGGTGCCCACCAGGGTGCCATACTGAGTATGCTGAGTAAGCTCATAAAGCCGCGCAATGTCCTGGAACTGGGTACCTATACCGGCTACTCTGCCATCTGTCTTGCCGACGGATTACCGGAAGAAGGCAAAGTACATACCATCGATATCGATGACCGGCTTAATGAGATGCGCTTGCAGTATTGGCATGCCGCAGGTTTGCAGGCAAAGATCATCCTGCATATTGCCCCCGCTTTAGACGTGATCCCTACGCTGGAGGCCGAGTTTGACCTGGTCTTCCTCGACGCAGATAAAGGTAACTATATCAACTATTTTGACCTGTTGATGGATACCCTGCCTGTAGGCGCGGTCATCCTGGCAGACAATGTAATGTTCCACGGCGATGTGTTGAAGCCCGAAGAAGAGCAAAGTAAAGCGGCTAAGCATATACAGGCATTTAATGACCATGTACAGGCAAGCGATCGCGTAGAAACCGTTATGTTGCCGATCCGGGACGGGATCAGCATCATCAGGAAAATAAAATAACGGTCCCATAAATTATTAAAAACCGAATTGCATCAATAAACCGACAGCAAAATGAATTTCAAATTTATTCTTACTGCCTCCATTTTAGCACTGAGTTCCGGCATCAGCTTTGGACAACAGGCGAGCAGTGTGTATGCCTATATTGCAAAGTATAAAGACCTGGCCATTGCAGAGCAAAAAAGGACCGGTGTACCTGCAGCCATTAAACTGGCCCAGGGCATACATGAGTCCGGTTGCGGAGAAAGCGAGCTGAGCCTTAATGCCATGAACCATTTCGGCATCAAATGCAAAACAAGCTGGACCGGGGCAACCTATACCTATACCGACGATGCGAAGAATGAGTGCTTCAGGAAATACGATAACGACAGGAGCTCCTATATGGACCACTCCGATTTTTTGAAAAGCAATGCACGCTACGCCACCTTATTTACCCTGGATGCCACCGACTATAAAGGCTGGGCCTATGGCTTGAAAAAATGTGGCTATGCTACTAACCCCAAGTATGCACAAAAAATAGTAGACCTTATTGAGAAATATGAACTGAACCAATACTCTATGCTGGAAGAGCGTGGCGGTATGGGCGATGAAGAAGGTGACGACGACATCATGGTAGCCACTACAGCAACAATGGCTATCCCGGAAACAAAACCTGCAGTGCTTATAGCTGCCCAGTCTGCAGAAAGAGAATACTATATACTCACGGTAAAGAACGGCCTGAAGGGATTCTACGGACGTAAAGGAGACCTGCTGTTAAATGCAGCTTACCAGAACAATATCCGCTATGCAAAACTCCTGGACCTGAACGATCTTTCCGATGAACCCTTACCGGCAGATATGTTCATCTACCTCGAAAGAAAAAATAAAGAAGGCACCACCAGTACTTACGAGCTCAGAGAAGGAGAATCCTTGATTATCGTAGCGCAGGAGCAAGGCATCAGGGTGAAAGAATTAAGACAATACAACCACCTGAGAGGAACTGAAGAGCCGGAAGTAGGTGCCGTATTGTACCTTAAAAATACAGCCCCTAAAAAACCATTGCTCAGAGCGCCTTTATTTGGTAAAAACGCCAATCCGGAATACACCAAAGCAAAGGAAAATAATCCTGCTTATGTATCAGGAGGTAAAAAAGCAGCAGCCCAAGATGATGGTGTCGTGGTAGCAGAAGAAGCCGATAATACAGCGCTTGAAGCTGCACCATTAACAGAAAGCAAAGAAGAAACCTATAATATTGCCGATGAACCGGCTGTAGAAGAGCAGATCGCTGCCGAGCAAAATACCCAGGTGGCGACCAACCGCCAGCCCGAGCCGGTGAGCAAGGCTAGCGAAGCAGAACCTGCAGAAGAAATGAGCGACCTGGACAGGCTTAAAGCAAAACTGGACCGTTCTGTTTACGGGTCACAAAATGCCAAAAATAACCAGGCTCCTGCGAAAACGGTTAATAACAGTAACACTACGAGTGCAAGCAAGCCTGCTACCACGACGAGTACTTATGAGACCCGTCCTGCTGCGCAAAGCACTACAACAAGACCTGTGGCAAGCAGTACCTATGCCGCAGAGTCTGGCAACTCCGGTAAAGCGATGAGCCAGGATGAGCTGAAGAAAAGAATAGAAGCTAACCGCAAAGCAGAGCGTGAAACACCTGTGGTGGCCAATCATTCCAATGCAGCCATTATTAAACCAGAGCAGGTAAGACCCCCCGTAGTAGCAGCGGCACCGGTGAAAGAAAAGCCTAAGGCAGCAGAAAAGAAAGTGGCCGAGAAGAAAGGAACAGAGAAAAAAGGTGCCGATAAGAAGGAGAACGATAAGAAAGTTGCAGCTAAAAAAGCAGAAAAGAAACCCGTAAAACCAGGCTCACATACCGTTAAGAAAGGAGAGACCGTAACAGCGATCGCTGATAAATACAATTTAACTACCAAAGAGGTGATTAAGCTCAACAAACTTTCTGCTAATGGTGCTGTAAAGCCCGGCATGAAATTAAAATTGAAATAAGCTGGTTAAAGCCAAAAATAAAAAGCGCGTGTTTGTGATCACAAACACGCGCTTTTGTTTACAACAAAATTTCTTTAATGATCTTCCACAAAGCGGTTGCGCGCAGCACTCAGCCCGAAAAACAAAAGCAGGGCGACACTGAATGCCAGAAAGTAAAAAGAAACCTTCCAGGACGCATCCGTATCATGTAATGCACCGAATACTGCAGGGCCGAAGGCCGCGATGAAATAACCTATAGACTGCGCCATACCCGATAACTTGATCGCAGTGGCACTACTTTTAGTCTTGATAGAAAAGAACAAAAGGGATAAACTAAAAGCCAGCCCGTTGGAAATGCCCAGTAATATGGCCGCCGGGTAAGCATAGTCCACCCCATGCCAGGCAAAAAGCAAAATACTGCTCAGCATTAGTACAGCAATAAAAATGATCATAGCCCTTTGGTCTTTCATTTTATTGGCGATCACCGGCCCTATGAAAGTAATAGGCAGTGTGGAGATCTGGAAGGTAAACAAGACCCATCCGGTCTCCGCTTCCGGAATCCCATAAGTCACCAGTACCGAAGGCAGCCAGGATACAATGCTGTAATAAATCACCGATTGCAGGCCCAGGAAAATACTTACCTGCCAGGCTTGCCTGGACCGGAACAGGTTCAGGCTTGAGCGCTCCGTTGGCGCTGTAAGCAGTGTTTTCCTCTTTTTGAAACTCAGCTCCATTAAAATAATGAGGATGGCAATGGCTACAAAGCCGATCCAGATACCGATAGAGCCGCGCCAGTGCCAATCTGTCCATTTGCCCACATTAATACTAAATCCCGAGGCAAAAGCCGCAGTGAGGTTCATGGCAACGGCAAATAAGCCCGTCATGATACCGATATGTCCCGGCAGGTTGCTCTTTATATATCCCGGGGTGACAACATTGCCGATACAGATCCCCAGGCCCACGAGCACAGAGCCCGATAATAAAGTGAACACATTGCCATACACCCTTAACAGCGTGCCCATACCTAAGATGATGAGGCCCGTCAGCAACATATGGCTGATATTCCTCCCCGCAGCGATCCTGCTGATGATAATAGAAAAACCTGCAAACATCAGGAGCGGGATAGAGGTGAGCAGGCTGGATTGAAAATGACTCAGGTCCAGCGCCGCGCTTATTTCCGTAAGCACAGGCCCTACCGACGTTATAGGCGCACGCAGATTGCTCGATACCCAGAAAACGACTAAAACATTAATGAAAAATAAAATCCTTGAAGATTTGATCCCTTGCTCCCCGTTCATCATTATTTGCTGTGAAAGTGGGGGCAAAGGTAACATTTGTCCGCTTGTGTTGTGCTAACAATCTATATGGACGTTGAGCCATTCCCCGTCAAAGGTGGCCCCATATTTACGGTAGAAATTAATGGCCGGTTCATTCCAGTCCAGCACCTGCCAGTACAAGCTATGGTAATGATGTGCTTTTGCATAGGCTAAAGTCTGGTCGAACAGTTGTTTGCCTATCTTTTGCCCGCGCAGGCTTTCCCTTACGACAATATCTTCCAGATATAATTTTTTACCTTTCCAGGTGGAATACCTGGGATAGAATAAAGACAGCCCCACGATGGCTCCTTCCAGCTCCGCTACAAATGCCGTCCAGATAGGATTCTGGCCAAAACCTGCATCAGTAAAGGCTTCCAGGCTTACCGTTACCTCATCCCCGGCTTTTTCATAGAGAGCCAGCTCCCGCACGAGATCCATCATAGGCGCACAGTCTTCCGGCCTGGCCGGGCGTATCTGTACCGGTTTTGTTGTTGTTAAATGTTCTGAAGAGGTATCCTTGCTTAATGGCATGATCAAAATTGTTTTTTAATGGAGCAATCCGGGGAAATTGCAAGCCTTAAAGATAAGGAAAATCCGCTTTTGCTTTAACAAAGACTTCATAAATGTACGCCTGTTTTTACAAGAGAATAGTGTTTAATTACAAGTAATACCAGGCAGAAGCCGGTAAATTTGTAACTCCATAAAAAATGAAACATGAACAAAGTAAGTATAAAGAACACAGACCTGCAGGTCGCACCCCTAAACTTTGGCGGTAATGTATTTGGCTGGACCTTAGATGAACAGGCATCCTTTGCTATCCTGGATCAATTTGTAGCTGCCGGCTGCAATTTTGTAGATACCGCAGATACCTATTCCTGGTGGGTAAATGGTGTGGGCGGCCAATCCGAAACCATCATCGGTAAATGGATGAAAGCACGCAACAACCGTAAAGAGATGGTCATTGCCACCAAAGTAGGTTCAGAAACCAAAGAGCATGGGTTTGACATCAGCAGGAAACATATCCTGAAGTCGGTGGATGAGTCCCTGCAAAGACTGGGCACCGATTACATCGACTTGTACTATACCCATTTTGACGATAAGATAACGCCAATGGAAGAAGTCATGGCCACCTATGATGAGCTCATAAAAGCAGGAAAGCTGCGCTATATAGCGGCTTCCAACCTGAGCCCGGAAAGGCTGCAGGAATCTTTTGATGTAGCCGAGGCCAATAACTTTGCAAAGTATGTTGCCCTGCAGCCACATTACAATTTAGTAGAAAGGAGCACCTTTGAAAACGACTATGCCCCCCTGGTAGCACAGTATGACTTAAGTGTGTTCCCTTACTGGTCCCTGGCCGCGGGCTTCCTGACCGGTAAATACCGCACAGAAGCCGATTTTGCCAAAAGCCCGAGGGGAGCAGGTGCGGCCAAATACCTCAATGAAAAAGGCATTTCAGTACTGAAGGCCCTGGACCAGGTAGCGGCAAAACATAATACACAGGTAGCTACCGTAGCCCTGGCCTGGTTGCTGGCCCATCCTTTGATCACAGCACCCATAGTAAGCGCTACTAATGAAGCCCAGTTGAAGACACTTTTAGATGCCCCGGCCTTGCAACTGGAGCAGGCTGATATCGAGTTGTTGAACGAAGTGAGTAAATAATCCTGTTAAACCTATAAGGTTTTTAAAACCTTATAGGTTTTTTATACTTCATTCATTTGCAGGTACATCCAGAACATAAATAATCTCATTAAATGAACTACACGATCCGGCCGGCAGGAGCAGGCGATTATCCGCGTATTATGGAGATCTGGGCCTCTGCAGTAAAGGCCACTCATGACTTCCTGGCACCCTCAGACTTTGATTTGTTCCAGGTGCTCATCCCGGAAGAATTTTTACCCCATCTGGATGCCTTTGTGGTAACCGATGAAAACGGTACGCTGCAGGCCTTTTTCGGAACATCGGAAGATAACCTGGAAATGCTGTTTGTGGAAGATGCCTCAAGAGGAAAGGGCATAGGTAAAATAGCCATTGCTTATGTACTTGATGTATTGCAGGTCTATAAAGTGGATGTCAATGAGCAAAACCAGCAGGCGCTTGAATTTTACCGGGCAAGGGGTTATGTGCAAACGGGCAGATCGGAGCGCGATGGCATGGGAAAAGCCTATCCTTTACTACATTTGCACTATCTACATAAAACAGAAGAACGATGATACAGTTTGCTTATACCATTTTATATGTCCGTGATGTTGCCGCCAGCATCCGTTTTTACGAACAGGCCTTTGGCTTTCAGCAGAAATTTATCTCGCCAGAAAATGACTATGGTGAATTAATCAGCGGTACGACCAGCCTGGCCTTTGCAGCACTCACATTAGGACAGCAAAACCTGGAAGACGGTTTCCAGGTCAGCGATCCGGCGCATAAACCTTTTGGGATAGAACTGGCCTTTGCTACAGCTGATGTTGCCGCTACTGTAGCGCAAGCCCTGGAATATGGCGCAACATTGATCAGTGAGCCTAAAGTAAAACCCTGGGGTCAGACCGTGGCTTATGTCAGGGATATAGACGGTTTCCTGATCGAGATCTGTACACCCGTTCAATAAATATAGGATGAGTAATCCGGCCGTTTATTTCGAGATCCCGGTGACAGATATGCACCGGGCCATGGTTTTTTATGAAGAAGTCTTTGCTTTCCGCTTTGAACAGGAGCAGTTTGACGGGATAGATATGGCCTACCTGCCCTTTGACGTGCAGGCAAGCGGTATTAGCGGTGCCCTGGCAAAAGGTGACACCTATGTTCCAACAACCCAGGGCGTATTGCTTTACCTTTTTACCAATGATATAAAACAGTCGGTAGCAAGAGCCATAGCAGCAGGCGCAAAGCTCCTGTACCCGGTCACCAGCCATGACTCCATTCGCGTAAAAGTGGCAGAGATCGAAGATAGTGAAGGCAACCGTATCGGTTTACACCAGAAATACTGATCCACGTTTATAGCTGAAGTCATCCCGGTTTGATGCCCAGGAATTATTCCGCTAAGGGGATTGTTTTGGGTTTCGGTTTGTAGCTCAGGAGGAAGATCGTGGAGATAATACAAAGACTACCCAGGTAGTCGATCCAGTTGAAGGGTGTTTGCAGCCATAACACAGCGATGATGGTAGCCGATAAAGGTTCTGCAGAGGCGAGCAGGCTCGTCTTTTGTCCACCGATCAACTTGACCGCAGTGAGGTAAGTATAGAAAGCCGTTAAAGTGCCGAAGAGGATAATGAATAGGACCGATATTAAGGTAGACCTGTCCCAGATACCCTCTATCTCCCAGGGCGCTTTGATGAATGAAAAGACCAGGCCGCCCAGCAGCATACCCCAGCCAATGACTACGGTAGAATTATACTTATTTAAGAGGCTCACCGGCTGTAAGGTATAGATAGCCAGGGCTACCGCAGAAGCAATGCCGAATAGCAGGGCCGTAGGGGTAATGTTTAACTGTGTGAAATCAGCATGTGTCACTAAAAGTAAAGTGCCGGCTACAGCTAGTAAGATCGCAATGATTTCGGGTAATTTGGGCAGGCGCTTTTGCTTTAAGGCCAGGTAAACCGCGATCAATACAGGTCCGGCATACTGTAAAATAGTTGCGGTAGCCGCATTGGAATGCTTGATGGCCGCAAAGTAAGTGTACTGTACCGCCAGCATACCCGTAATGCTGAAAATAAACAGCTGCCGTGCATCTTTTTTATTGCTCCAGACCGATAATACCTCTTTCCGGTTACGGGCCAGGCCGAGCAGCAGTAAAACAATGCCGGAGCACAACATCCTCACCGTGATCATCCATTCTACATTTACCTGTTTTTCCTGGAAAATGTATTGACCGAAAGTGCCGGATACGCCCCAGAGCGTAGCGGCCACTACCGCATAAAAAATACCTTTTGCCCTGTTGCTTTGCCCGCCTGCAGTTTGTTCCGGAAAATTCATGAAATTACAAGTATATATTTTGCAAAGCTAGCGCGGCAAGGCTGCAATATTTCCTTAATTTTGGAGCTGTTTTTGCAATTTTGTTTCATTTTCACCCTATGGAAGCACTGGATAGTTTCGATATTTCAATTTTACGCATCCTGCAGGCCGATAACTACCAGCCACAAAGGGATATCGGTGAGCATATAGGCCTGTCTGCAGCGGCGGTACAAAGGCGCATCAAGCGGATGACCCAACTCGGCTATATCGTCGATAATGTGGCCATTCTTAACCGGGAGCATCTAGGTAATCTGCTGACGATTATCGTAGAAGTAAGTATGGAACGGGAAAAGATCAAAGATGTGGAAGAAACAAAAGCAGTCTTCAAAAACTGCCCGGCAGTGCAGCAATGCTATTACGTAACCGGGCAGACCGACTTTGTATTGATACTTTTAGTAGCCTCTATGCAGGAATATGAATTGCTGACCCGGGATATCTTCTTCAGCAATCCCAATATTAAAAACTTTAAAACTTTTGTGGCTATGGACCTGGTGAAGACAAGGACCCAGATCCCCTTATAAATTCAGATGATAACAAAGAGCCATTTTAAAGGAATGTACGTGGAGCAACACCAGCTTTTTGAAGGCCGTCCGACCTTAGTATTCCTGCATGATTCACTGGGCTGCGTACAGTTATGGCGCGACTTCCCGGAGCAACTGGCAAAGGCCACACAATGCAATATCCTGGTGTATGACCGGCTGGGCTACGGATTATCTGAGCCTATGGCAGGTTATGTGAGGCCGGTGAATTATATGGAACTGGAAGCTATTCAACTGAATGAGCTGCTGGCCCATTTCGGGGTAGGGCAGCCCATCCTCTTCGGGCACAGCGATGGCGGAACTATTGCCTTATTGATGGCCAGCCTCTTTCCGGAGCACGTATGCCTCACCATAGTCGAGGCCGCACATATATTTGTAGAGCCCGTTACCCTTGAGGGCGTACGCGCAGCAATGCTGGCCTACACCAACACTAATCTCGGCGAGCGATTGAAGAAATACCATGGCGATAAGGTAGATACCCTGTTCAAGGCCTGGACCCTCACCTGGACCCGGGACGATTACCGGGAATGGAATGTGGAACAGCTGCTGGTGAAGATGCAATCCCCGCTTTTATTCATCCAGGGAGCAAAAGATGAGTATGGTTCCTTAGCACAGGTAACACAGACCATCAACAAACCTCCGGGTATTGCGGTATCATTTATACTGCCCGGTATCGGGCATACACCGCATAAAGAAGCGCCGGAACTGGTGCTGGAAGCTGCTGCAGGCTTCATTAATCAGCAACTGATCTTACAGGGAAATGCGGCTGTATAAAAAAAATTGTTTGCGGTATTCGGCCGGAGACATCTCTTAGCCGTACAGCAAAATCTATAAGGTTTCAAAAACCTTATAGGTTGTATCGTTTCCAGGCTATTTCTTAGTCAAATATATTGATCAACCGGGTGAGGTAGAGATAAGCGCCCAGTTGCGACACGATACCCAGGATATAGCCCAGGCCGATCTCCCCGCGAGTGTGTGCCCTTAAGACCAGTCTGGAGGTACCGATAAGCCCGGCAATTAACAGCGAGATCATCAGCGCCCCAAAAATATCCACCCTGCTGGTGATCATCATCACGATCAATATACCGATCATACTACCGGCCCCGGCAGTATGCATACTTACTTTTTTGAAAATATTGACCATAAACACACAGATGATACCCCAGAAATTACCCAAAAGGAAGATCTTCAGGATCAGTGGGCTTACGGTCGGCGGTTTGAAATTCTTGAACACCATATAGGCCCAGAAATAAAAGGTCATGGTGGCGATCAGCGGAATGATGCGGTCTTTAGAGGTATGCAGGTAAATGCTTTCAATAAAATTCAATCTCTTTAACAGGAATACGGTGACCAGCGGAAAGAAGATCGTATTGAGTGCCAGGATACCCAGCCATTCATACATTTTGGCAGGAGCCACCCCTCCGAAACTGGTCCTGTTGATCAAGAACAGCACATAAGCCATGACTACGGGCATGAATACCGGGTGGCAAACGATGGAAATAATTTTTGAGCAAGCCCTCAGGAACTTATTATTTGTGAATTGCTCCACTTTTAAATGCGATTGCGGCATATAATCTTTGTCTAAATTAATTGCTAAAGCAAGGCGCGAAGATAAACATAAAATACCAGAAGCCATCCGCCTATACAAAATTACCTGTAAACTCCGGGCCTTTACAAGTATTTAAGTAATAGTTTGCACTTAATTACGTTATATTTGTGTGTTTTTTTAAAATTTTTCAAATGTCAGATGTATTAACACAAGATACTATGGATGGAATAAAAGTTATCAATAGTATTAATGAAATTAAAACAGTATCTGTAATCGGTGCAGGTACAATGGGTAACGGGATTGTACACGTGTTTGCTCAAAACGGCTTCAAAGTGCACATGATCGATATCGCCCAGGCCGCATTAGACAAAGCCATAGGTAACATTACCAAAAATATGGACCGTCAACTGAGCAAAGGGGCTTTAACCGAAGAGCAGAAAGAAAAAGCTTTAGCTAATATCACTACGTTTACAGATCTGGGAGAAGGTATCCAGGATGCAGACCTGATCATTGAAGCAGCTACAGAAAGCATTGATCTTAAACTGCGTATTTTTAAAGATATTGACCGTTTAGCTCCGGCACATGCCATTTTAGCTACCAATACCTCTTCTATCTCTATCACACGTATCGGTTCTCATACTTCAAGACCAGGACAGGTGATCGGTATGCACTTCATGAACCCTGTACCGGTAATGAAGCTGGTAGAGATCATTAATGGTTATGCTACTACCAAAGAAGTAACTAAAGTAATTCATGAATTAACTGCATTTATCGGTAAAGTACCCTGCGTAGTTAATGATTACCCTGGCTTTATCGCCAACCGTATCCTGATGCCGATGATCAACGAAGCGATCACCAGCTTACAGGAAGGTGTTGCCGGTGTAGAAGAGATCGATACGATCATGAAACTGGGTATGGCTCATCCTATGGGTCCTTTACAACTGGCCGACTTCATCGGTCTGGACACTTGTTTGTCCATCATGAACGTATTACATATGGGCTTTGGCAATCAAAAGTATGCCCCGGCTACTTTGCTGGCCAATATGGTACAGGCAGGATACTATGGTGTTAAATCCGGAGAAGGATTCTATAAATATACTGCAGGCAGTAAAGAATTAGTGATCAGTGAGCGTTTTGCTGATAAAAGATGGAACGCTTAAGCACAGCAAGAGCATCCAAAGCATTGTTTTAAACTAAAAAAATCCCGTACCTGATATCAGGGACGGGATTTTTTTTATGATTAAAGTGGAACGGCTTATTTCGTGCCGAACCATTGAATGACATCACTCAGTTTTGCTTTCAATTCTTTACGGTCCACAATAAAGTCCAGGAAGCCGTGGTCCAGCAGGAATTCTGAACGCTGGAAACCTGCAGGCAGGTCTTTGCGGATCGTTTCTTTAATGATCCTTGGTCCGGCAAAGCCGATCAATGCATTAGGCTCTGCAATATTGATATCGCCCAGCATCGCAAAAGAAGCCGTTACGCCACCGGTAGTAGGATCGGTCAGGAAAGAAATATAAGGCAGCTTGGCATCTGCAAGCTGGTTCAGCTTAGCAGAAGTTTTAGCCATTTGCATCAGCGAGAAGGCACTTTCCATCATCCGGGCACCACCAGATTTGCTGATGATCATAAATGCTGATTTATGCTTGATCGCATAATCAATAGCACGGGCTATTTTTTCACCTACCACAGAGCCCATAGAACCGCCGATGAAATTGAAGTTCATACAGGCGATCACCAGTTGCTGGCCGTTGATCTTACCATAACCCACGGTCATCGCATCCTTAAGGCCTGTTTGCTTTTGGGCCGCTTCCAGCCTGTTTTTGTAGGGTTTTACATCTACAAACTCCAGGTGATCTTTAGGTACGATATTGGCAAAGAGCTCTTCATATTGTCCTTCATCAAAAACGATGTCGAAATACTCTTTAGAATTAATCCTGTTGTGGAAATTACATTTAGGGCATACATACAGGTTGGCTGCTAAAGCATCAGTCGTGTATGTTTCTTTACAGGAACTACATTTATGCCAAAGGCCATCCGGTACTTCCTTTTTTTCTTTGGTTTCGGTAGAAATACTTTTTGATATTCTTTTGAACCAACTACTCATAAATTTCTAATTTTAAGGGGGGACAAAGATAGTACTTTTGAATTTGTACCAAACTTATTGTTCAAAAATCAGCTTAAAACCAACGCCATGAATAGTTTGTAACTCCAAACCTTTAATATCTTTAATGTATTTTCTCACCTTGGTCATAAATACATCCATACTTCTCCCCAGGAAATAATCATCCTTTCCCCATACATTGATCAGGATATCTTCGCGCTTAAGCACCGCATTTTTATTCTGGATCAGGTAGCGGAACAGGTCAGCCTCTTTTTGCGTGAGCTGCAGCGGGTTGTTCTGGTTGACTAATAATAGATTATCGTAGTCAAAGTAACTATCCGTACCAAAAACGATCTGCTCGTCCATCACCCGGTCTTCGCGGGTACGTTTGAGGAACACTTCCAGGCGCAAAATAAGTTCTTCCATATTGAAGGGCTTAACGATATAGTCATCGCCCCCGGCCTTAAAGCCTGCTATCTTATCTTCATCCATATTCCTCGCGGTCAGGAAAAGAATAGGTACTTTCTCATTTTTTTTACGGATCTGTGTTGCCAGGGTCATGCCATCTTTACGGGGCAGCATTACATCCAACAAACAAATATCAACATTGTTACGCATAAACTGCTGCCAGCCGCTTTCTCCGTCATTGCAAAGTAATACTTCATATCCACTGTCTTCCAAACTGTCTTTTACCACGAATCCAAGAGATGCATCATCTTCAACCAAAAGAATCTTTGCCTTCACACTCATATAATATTAGTATTGATGTTTGTAGCAAATTTAATTAAAATTAACTACCAACCTAAGTTTGCCATTGTTTTTTAAAGGCTAATTTAGGGCTTGTTATATGGTTTTATTTTTTAATGAATAGAATAATTGGTGTTTAGTGGTCTGTATGCCAATCTACTGCGCAATTCATATTTGTTTTTTTATTGAAAACATTAACATATTGTCTTTGTTTATAGTATCTTCGTATTGGGTCAAAATTTATGATTTTATGATAAGAAAATGTACACTTATTACTACCGCATTCCTGGCCTTGACGGCCGGTGCAAATGCCCAGAGACTTTTTGGTGTTGCTACAGGCAATTATCTCCCTACCAAATCTATCTATTTAAATCCGGCATTGATCGCAGATTCAAAAGTAAAATGGTCTATTGATATTGTTTCTTTTAATGCAGGACTGGACCAAAGCTATGGTACCATTAACTCTAAAGGTATTTTCAATAATCTCACCTCAGGTAAAGGCCTTAGTGTCGCCGATATGGACCAGATATTGACCCGGGGTAATAAAGATAAATTTGACCTTGCAGGAGGCCTGGATGTCAGTGTATTTAATATTTACGCCAGCTTTGCCAATAAGCATCATTTTGCATTGACCAACCGCATCCGCACTACCGCAGGTATCCGTGGCTATGATTCAAAATTCTTCAGCACATTGTTCAATAATTCTTCCTCTGTTACCGATATTAATGTTAATAACATGAGGGTGAATGTGAATGGCTGGAGCGAACTGGCATTGACTTATGCCACCACTTTGTGGGAAAATGATAAAAATGCCTTGTCCTTTGGTATTACGGCCAAATACCTGGGTGGCTTCAGCTACGCAGGCACCAATATCATCCAGCTGGATGGAGAGTATAGGCCGGACCCTTCCGGTACCAACAGGGGTACGATCAATGCCAGCTCTATCCGGATGAACGGGTCTACCAGCGCCAAAAAAACTGACCTGGATAATGAAGAAAGCCTGCTGGATTATCTTTCCAACAGGACCAAAGCATTATTTGATGGTTCTGCTTCAGGAGTAGGGGCCGATCTGGGCTTTACCTACGAGATCAAGAAAAATAAATCCGCTATTACCTATGAGATGAACGGAAGGACAGATAATATTAATCCCGAAGTCAATCGTTACAGATGGAGATTTTCTGCAGCACTGACCGACTTTGGCAGGATTACCTATAAAAATACGACCAACCTGAATGTCAATGGCTCCGGTGTTTTGTCCAACGATACCATCAGGGAATACCAGAACGATATTCCAAAGCTTAGAGACTACCTGACTCGCCAGGGTATTAATAATACTTACGAAGAAGGTTCCGGTAGGCAACATGTGGCGCTGCCTACCTCCATCGTGCTGGGCGCTGACTACAATATCAATGATAAATTCTATGCTAATGCCACCTATATCCAGGGATTCATCCCCGGTACAGAAAGCTATGCGCCTTTTTCCGCTTCTCAGCTTACACTGACTCCGAGGTACGAAAATAAGTTATTGACTGTAGGGCTTCCGATCACCTATAATTTCTTTACCCAAAACCTGAAAGCCGGTCTTGGTATAAGAGTGGCAGGCTTGTACCTGGGTACAGATGATGCACTGGCATTTATGGCCACTAACCAGGCCAAAGGCGTGAATGTGTATTTTGGTGCCATGGTGCCTATCATGAAGCGTAAGCTGAAAGACAGTGATGGCGATAAAGTGTCTAATAAATATGATAAATGTAACGGTGTAGCCGGGATCTGGGAAGACCGAGGATGCCCGCCGCTGGATACCGATAAAGACGGTATCGTCGATAGCCTGGATAAATGTCCTGATGTGCCGGGTGTGGCCAGTGCGCAGGGTTGTCCCGATCGTGATGGGGATGGTATTGCCGATAATGAAGACCTGTGTCCGGATATTCCGGGAACGGTGGCGACCAAAGGTTGTCCTGATCGTGATGGTGATGGTATTGCAGATATGGACGATAAGTGCCCGGATATACCAGGTAAAGCCGAATTCCAGGGCTGTAACGATACAGATGGAGATGGTATAGCAGACTGGGAAGATAAGTGCCCTGAGCATGCCGGACCGCGTGCAAATGAGGGATGTCCTGATTCTGATAACGATGGTATACCTGATCACCTGGATAAATGTCCTAAAGTACCGGGAACCAGGGAGAACCAGGGATGTCCTGAAGTGAGGGCCGAAGTGAAAAAACGTTTAGCCTTTGCTGCCACCGCCATACAGTTTGAGACCGGTAAAGCCCTGATCAAGAAAAACTCCTACAAATTACTGGACGAGATCGTAGCGATCCTGAATGAATATGTAGACTATGACATGAGCATTGACGGGCATACCGATAATACCGGTAAGGCAGAGCGCAATATGGTGCTTTCCCAGGAAAGAGCAGATGCCGTGAAAGCTTACTTTGTAGGTAAAGGTATAGATATGAGCCGCCTGACCGCTGTAGGCCATGGCCAGGATGAGCCTGTAGCCGATAATAAAACCGCCGCCGGAAGAACGAAAAACCGTCGCGTGGAAATGGATCTTAAATTAAGAAATTAAGGAAAGCATCCTGTAATAAGATAAGGGCGGGCCATATGGCCCGCCCTTATCTATTTTAAGCACATTCCCGATTGGATTTTTCTGTGTTTTATGAGTTGACAAGATGTCTCCCTCAAATTACTCCCAGACAACTATTCACTATTTTCTATTCACTATTTTCTATTCACTATTTTCTATTCACTATTTTCTATTCACTATTTTCTATTCACTATTTTCTATTCACTATTCACTATTCACTATTCTCTATTCTCTATTCTTTTTTTACCATCAACCATTAACCATTAAAAAGAGATGTCTCCACTCGCTATCGCTCGGTCGACATGACGGCTTCGTGATTAGGTTGTATGGCAATGCGTACGCAATGAAATGAAGTTGGGCAGCCTCAATGCTATGTGAGGAAGTGGTTCCATCCTGCTACTATCATTCACCATTAACAATCACTCATCGCCTACCACCCATTCACAATTAACAATTAACAATTAGCCATTTCACTCTTCACTCTTCACTCTTCACTATTCACTCTTCACTATTCTAATACTCCAGCTCCGCAACATTCAAAACCCCTCTGAGCGCATTGCAGACCATGATCGATTTAGCCTTAATCAGGTCTTCCGGGAAACAGATCCGCTCCTGCAGCTTGCCGGAGTCCAGCAGGTAGGCACGCTGCACACCCGCAACACAGCCCGAGGACAGGGCCGGGGTGAACCACTGTTGCAAGGTCTCATCATGCCACAAGAGATTGAAGATGCCCGTTTCTGCGATTTCGCCGCGTTCATTACACAAGATCATATCATCCATACCCTTTTCCTCAGCCTGGCATAAGGCCTCGTCATAGATTTCCCGGTCCGTCGTTTTTAAATGATTGGATGAGGCGGCATTGATGCGGAGTTCATGGGCAAAGCCAAGCTTTACCGGCTTTAGCTCCTTTCTGCTGAAGGCTGATACCTTGATCTGCAGGGAACTGGCCGTGGGCGTGGGGAATATTTCAAACCTCACTTTCAGCTCCGGCCCTTCTTGCTGGTGGCGTTCAATGGCTTTATAGATCTCGCTGAATATCTTGTCCGCATCCAGCTTTATGTGATAGGTGCTCAGCCCTTCGCCCAGGCGTTTCCTGTGATACGCTTCCAGGGCAATTTGCCCCTCCAGTACATACATAGTTTCGATCAGGCCGGTAGTGTTTTCCATCCTTCAAATGTAAAGCATTTTTATCAGCTAAGAGAGCAGGCAAAAGCCTTCGGTTACTGATATTTTCAATATATTTGCCCTATGTCAGAAAAAATTTCAACCGATAAAGCTCCGGCCCCGGTAGGCCTTTATCCGCATGCCCGTAAAGTGGGCAATCTATTATTTCTTTCCGGTATAGGACCAAGGACGGTGGACAACCAGATCCCCGGCCTGGAACTGGATAAAAACGGTAACTTCCTGAGTTTTGACTTCGAGGCGCAATGCCGCAATGTGTTTGATAACGTGCGCATCGTCCTGGAAGAAAGTGGCAGCAGCTGGGATAAACTGGTAGATGTAACCGTTTTCCTGGTACATATGAAACGCGATTTTGCCACCTATAACCGTATTTACGCTGAATACTTCAAAGACAACCAACCTTGCCGCACTACGGTAGAGATCAATTCCTTGCCTACACCGATTGCGATTGAGTTGAAGTGTATCGCTACGATTGATTAAAGCCTGGTCCGCAAAGCCGTCATGAAGAGCGCAATACAGCGGAACCCGGTACTCTTGATAGAAAGGGAAGCAGATGACTTCACCCCGATACTATCATTAATAATTAACCACTAATAATTAATCATTAAAAAGAGATCGCTCCGCTCACCGGCACCTGGCCCAAATGGCTGGATATGATAATTTCCAGGGATTCTGTTGATGCCTGCTTTTTTGTCCAGCCTTTAACCTTTCGACTCAAATAGTTGATTAACTTTGCAAAAATTTTCCAAGTCTTGAATTCTAAACAAATTACCGCTATTGCCATTGCTTTGGCTGCCGCTATAGGTATATACCTGGCGACCACTAACGTTAAACCGGGAAAAGAGCAGGAGGCACACGCCGGCCACGATCATGCCCCGGGCGAGGGTCATGACCACGACCACGAGCAGGAGAGCAAGCCTGCGGCCGGACCTATGGCCGGAGGTGCTATGATGGTGAAAGCAGCAAGTTTTGATTCTTTGCAGGCCGATGTCAAGAAGCGATTACTGTCTCCGCAGGTAAAAGCAGAGATCGAAAATTTCGAACATAAGGCGACTACCGCTACAGATCCTAAAGAAAAATTCCTGGCTTATGAGTCGCTGGGCAAGCGCTGGCAGGCCATCGGGCAGAAGGGAATTGCAGCAAATTATTTTGCTAAAGCCGGAGATTTGGAAAATTCAGAAAAAATTATGAACTTTGCCGCCCATTTGTATGAGGAAGGTATGAAGGCTTCGGAAGATCCTGCAGTACGCCAGCTTTTTGCAGACGGGAAAGTAGCTTCTTTGAATAAAGTAATCAATATAAATCCGGCCAATGATACCGCAACTCTGGATCTGGCGCTTGCAATGATTGATCAGGGAGATGTTATGAACGGGGTCTTTAAGTTAAGAGACTTTGCAGAACAAAACCCGAAAAATCTGAGGGCACAGGTAACTTTGGGTAAAATGGCTTTGCAATCCAGGCAGTTTGATAAAGCGATCGAAAGAGGCAAGATCATCCTGGCTATAGATAAAGATAATTTTGAAACACATCTTTTTATGGGCGAAGCTTATAAAGAGATGGGCAATACGGAAAAAGCCATTGAGCTGTTTAACCAGGCCAAAAAGATCATCAAGAATCCTGATTTTGCAAAAGAAATGGATGCTTATATTGCTACCTTCAAGAAGTAGATTTGAAAACACCGTATATTGTTAGGAGTGCTTTACTCTGTCTATATATATATTATTAACTTAATTAAATTTGTAGATTATGCCTTGTGGTAAAAAAAGAAAACGTCATAAGATTGCGACGCACAAACGTAAAAAACGTTTGAGAAAAAACCGTCATAAAAGCAAGAAAAGATAAGTAAGCCTTAAGCTTGAAACTTATTTAGACACAAAATATAAGAATGCAGATGCCGGCCCTCTGATGCCGGTATCTGTATTCTCTTTTTACCCGTTGGGTAAAAGAGACGGGATGTACAGAGGTATGAAGTAATCTGTATTCCTATGTAAAATATTTTATCAGAATAAATATTCATTGCTTTTTTGAATAGCAGCACGAAGTCATTTCTTCCCGGCCTTTTTACTCCTGGAAACCTGTCTCTGTGTCCGTTTATTGCTGTTCAAAAAAACCGAAACCCGGCAGGTGAAAACGCCCGGGGTCGATGTACTTTAAAACATATTTTCTCATGAACAAGGAAATGGTGATAGAAGCATCGGATAACGGAGTAGCAATAGCGTTATTAGAAGATAAAAAACTTGTAGAATTACATTACGAGCAAAGCAATACTGCTTTTGCCGTAGGCGATTTATATCTTGGCAAAGTTAAAAAACTGATGCCGGGCCTTAATGCTGCATTTGTAGATGTTGGCTACGAGAAAGACGCATTTCTCCATTATACCGATCTGAGCCCATATGTGCGCTCACTCATCAAATTTACACAAGCTGCCCGATTCGATACTAATCCGAACGGATTCGATTTCGGCAATTTTAAAAATGAACCGGAGATCTTAAAGACCGGAAAAATAACAGAAGTCTTTAACCCCAAACCGGAAATACTGGTTCAGATACTGAAAGAACCCATATCGTCCAAAGGTCCAAGGTTGAGTTGCGAGCTCTCGCTGCCGGGGAGATTTGTGGTACTTACCCCATTCAATAATTTTGTTTCAGTTTCCAGGAAGATCCATTCGGCTGAAGAGCGTAAACGCCTCCAGAAGATCGTGGAAAGCATAAAGCCTAAAAACTTCGGGGTCATCGTGCGTACGGCGGCAGAAGGTAAAAATACGGCAGAACTGCATGCAGATCTTACCGACCTGGCAACTACCTGGAGCAATATCCAGACCAATCTTAAAGGTGCGGTGCCTACACAAAGGATCCTGAGCGAGCAGGCCAAGACAACTTCTATCCTCCGGGATCTGTTGAACGACAGCTTCTCCAAGGTAGTGGTCAATGATAAAGGGATCGTTAACGAGACCAAAGATTACATTGCCCGTATTGCCCCGGAAAAAGAAGATATCGTCCAGTTCTATAACCACAACCAGCCGATATTTGATAACTACGGCATTACCCGCCAGGTGAAAGCCTCCTTCGGTAAGACTGTAAATATGAACAGCGGTGCCTATCTCATCATCGAGCATACAGAAGCGATGCACGTGATAGATGTGAACAGTGGTACACGTGCTGCAGACAGCAACCAGGAAGAAAGTGCTTTGAAGACCAACCTGGAAGCAGCCGAAGAGATTGCACGCCAGCTGAGATTGAGAGATATTGGTGGCATCATCATTGTCGATTTTATCGATCTGAAGCATCCTGACAACCGGAAAACGCTGCTGGAGGCTATGTCTGAATTCATGAAAAATGACCGGGCGCGCCATACCGTATTACCGATCTCTAAATTCGGTTTGATGCAGATCACGCGTCAGCGCCTGAGACCGGAGATCAATATCACCACAACAGAAGTCTGTCCTACCTGTAAAGGTACCGGCAAGATCGAGGCCAGCATATTGATCACGGATGAAGTAGAAAAAGACCTGAATTACCTGATCAACCAGGGGCATAAGAAACTTACTTTGGTTTGTCACCCCATGTTGCAGTCTTACATTAAATACGGAGGCCTGTTCCGCTCCCTGCAGTGGAAATGGTACCGCAAGCATAATGTATGGTTGAAAACAAAACCAAATAACGATTACCCGATCACGAAATACACTTTCGTGGATCGTAATACAGATGATGAAATAAAGCTTTAAAAGAAGCTTTTAAATGATAGAGCCGGTTATCTTTTGCAGATGACCGGCTTTTTTTGTGCCTTGATATGAGATAAAATAAAATCCATTTGTCATAGAATTGTAATTTAAAGTTCACCGTCCGGTAACATTTTGCTAACAATCAAATGGCAGCTTTGCAGGATTAACCTAAAAGCATATCATGCAACAAAAATTTACCTTGTTAGGCGCTTTGGCGCTTATGGGATTGGGCCTCAATGCAAATGCCCAAAACCTGATTACCCCGATCGTTCCGGAGGCCACCGTCTGGAAATACCTCGACAATGGCACCGACCAGGGAACTGCCTGGGTGACTCCGGCTTTTAATGACAGCAGCTGGGTGAGTGGCTCTGCAGAACTGGGCTACGGAGATGGCGACGAAATTACCGTTGTCGGCTTCGGACCTAACAGTCAGCAAAAATACACGACCACTTATTTCAGGGTTAAATTCAACCTTACTGCACTGCCTAATCAAAACCAGGTAGTAAGATTAAGCTTAAGAAGAGATGACGGCGCTGTGGTTTACCTGAACGGTACAGAAGTAGTAAGGGATAATATGCCGGCTACCAGCACCTACACAACCTTTGCCAGCTCCAATACCTCTGCGGAAAACGATTTCAGGTTGCATACCATTCCTGCATCCGCGCTGCAATTAGGAGAAAATACATTCGCGGTTGAAATACACCAGTGCGATCTCAGCAGTTCTGACCTTTCCTTTGCGCTGAAACTGGATTATATACAACCGAAACCTCCGGTGGTATGTGATGCAGGTTTAGACTCTCTGCATATTTCAAGATTCAGCTCTGTAATGCCGGGTGTACAGCAAGATACCTTGCTCATCCCTGCTACACATACTTACCAGATCGTAGCTATGGAAGGCGATCCGTATACCGATACGGCACATGGTCTGATGAAAGGTTTGTTTGACTTTACCGGTTATGTACCTAAAGACAGCAGCAGCACTAAAGGATATTTATCCATCAACCACGAGCTGGGCAGCTGGCCTGCGGCCGGTGTGTCCATGCTGGATATCAAGTTTAATGATTCTACACACCTTTGGGAAGTAGAGAAAAGCGTACCGGTTGATTTTGGCGGTATCGCGGGTACAGGAAGAAACTGTTCCGGTACCGTAACTCCGTGGAACAGCATCATTACTTCTGAAGAGACCTTACCTACTGCCGATGCAAATGGTGATGGCTACCAGGATGTGGGTTGGATGGTAGAGATCGACCCGGTTACGGCAAAGATCAAAGATTATGATGGCGATGGTACTCCGGACAAGATCTGGGGAATGGGCCGGATGAGCCACGAGAACTGTGTGGTATCATCAGACCGTAAAACCGTTTACGAAGGTGCAGATGAGAGCTCTTACGGGTACATCTGGAAATATGTAGCACATAACGAAGAGGACATGAGCGCCGGTAATTTATATGTACTGAAACTGGATGGTCCTATCGGTTCTGTAACCACAGGTCAATGGATCGGTATCCCGAACTTTACCCCTGAAGATTGTAATAACGTAAGGACTTATGCCCAGGCAGTAGGTGCAACTAACTTTAATGCCGTTGAAGATGTGGAGATCAGCCCATTAGACGGTAAGATCTACTTTACTTCAAAAGCTACCAGCCGTGTGTACCGTTTCCAGGATGATGGTCTAGTCGTGAGCGAAGCACAGATCTTTGTGGGGAACACTGCAACCGTGTACAACTATCAATTGGAAGACAGCACGATCGTATCTGAGCAATGGGGTGGTGGTGTAGATAACCTGACTTTTGATGATAAAGGTAATCTTTATGTACTCCAGGATGGTGGCCGTAACCACATTTACATGGTACCTCCTTGTCATACACAAACCAATCCAGCCGTTAAATTGTTTGCCGTAACGCCTGCCGGTTGTGAGCCTACCGGTATGACCTTCACGCCTGATTACAAGTATATGTTCGTTTCCTTCCAGCACCCGGACGGAACTAATGGTGTAGGTATTGATGCTAACGGAGATACGGTAAGAATCAATAAAGAAGCTGCTGTAGTGATCGCACGTAAAGAATTCTTAGGTATCACTTTTGTAGATACGACCACGATACCTCCTGTAGATACTTCTACGGCTATTGGCAGGATCAACGATTTATCTTTAGTAAGCGTATATCCTAATCCTACTTCCGGTAAAGTGACGATTGAGCTGAACAGTAAAGTGAACAGCAAAGGCCAGTTGATGCTTTACAGTGTAGACGGTAAATTATTGTTTACAGAAGAAAGAATGGTGAAAGCCGGTGCTAATATCTTTGAATTAGAGCTGGGTAATCTGCCTGTAGGTGTTTATCAAAGTGTGATCCGCGTGAACGGAAGCATACTGCAAAGCAAAATAGTTAAGCAATAAAATTGAATATGAGACTCAACATCAAAATGAGTGCAGTAATAGCCTTTCTTTTATTGAAAGGCTATTCTGCATTTACCCAGGAAGTAAAGATAGACTGTAAAACACATGTGTTTAAGACCATCCCGGAAGCCCTTGCCTATAAAGACTGTGCCCAAAAGCTTTCTATGCGTGTGGCCAAAATTGAAAAAGTAAGTGATAAGATAGGTGCCCTGACTGCCATCACCTACCTGGACCTCAAAAGCAACAGCTTAAGGGAGCTACCGGCAAGTATCGGGGCATTGAGCAAGCTGGAGCAGGTGATCTTAAGCGAAAACCATTTGAAAGGCTTGCCGGAAAGCATAGAAGGCTGGCTGGCGCTGCGTTTTATCCAATTGGATAATAACAGCCTTTCCGACCTGCCATTGGGTATGTTTAAGCTGAAAAACCTGAATACACTGGACCTTTCCTGGAATAATTTTTCTTCCCTGAATCCCGGTGTCGGCAAGCTGAAACAGCTCCGGATCCTGGACCTCAACCATAACGGGCTGCTGGTCTTACCCAAAGAAATAGGCAAACTCAGGGGATTAGAGGAAATGGACCTGTCTTTCAACAAACTGAAGGCCATCCCGGAAGAAATGGTCCGGATGAGCAAGTTGAAAAGACTGGCACTGGCCAATAATGAGATCGAGCAACTGCCCGCTAACATTGGAAAATTGAAAAGCCTTAAGTCCATTATTGTCACCAATAACCGCTTAAAAACATTGCCGGAAAGTATCAGTATCTTAAAAGAGCTGGAATCTCTTTACCTGAGTTATAACCAGATTGAAAAGCTGCCCGGATCTATCTATAAGATGAGCCATTTGCGCAACCTGGTCCTCGTGGGCAATCCCATCAGTGCCGCAGAAATAAGCGCCTTGAAAAAGGCCTTACCCAATACCAATATTGTTTTCTAAAACCAAGTAATGAAGCATAAATTAAAGACTAAAGTATTGCTGATCCTAGCAGCTGTGCTGTCGCTGGCAGCAGGGATGAGTGCTGTTAAGAAAAGTGAAATTGAAGCAAAGGTCGCCCGTTTTTACCGTTTAAATGCAGATAGCCTGAATACGGCCGTACTGCACATGAAGCAGCACCTGGCTGATGGTGCCATGCAGGAAAGTCTGCAGGAAGATTTTATACAAGCAAGGATTTATTATAAACGCATAGAAGCCTTTGTAGAATACCATTTGCCCGAATCGGCCATAAAGATCAATGGGGCCAACCTGGTGGAGAGTGAACCTTCCCTGCCCGAAGAGCCTATACTGCCTACCGGATTCCAGGTACTGGAAGAAGTCGTGTATGCAGAAGAGCCTTTTGATAGGCAGGCCGCTAAGATGGAAATAGACGGCCTTGCCTTTGCCTGTAACCGGGCCAGAGTGCTGGGCGCAAACATAGAATTTAGTGAGGCCAATATCCTGGATGCTTTAAAGCTGAACTTATACCGCCTGATCACTAAAGGTATCAGTGGCTTTGATGCACCCGTAGCCTTGAACAGTTTACCTGAGGCTGTGGTAAGCCTGGCCGCGACGCAGCAGGTCCTTAACTATTTCCCTCAGTCCGGGAACATGCAGGCCGCTACAGCCGCTGCTTTAGATTATGTACAAATGCACCAGGACGACTTTGATGGTTTTGACCGGGCAAAGTTTATAGCAGGCTATATTAACCCACTTTCCGTCTTGGTGTATGATTACCAGCTGGAGCATAAGATCCCCTTTATACAAGCGCCTAACAGGGCTATCCCGGCCAATATTCCGCATCTGTTCAGCCCGGGAGCTATAGACCTTTCCTTTTATGCACCGGCAGGTGCTGAATTGAATAATAAAGAGCTGGCCGCTTTGGGAAAAATATTATTTGAAGACAAGCGCTTGTCTGTAGCGAATAACAGGAGCTGTGCTACCTGTCATATCCCTTCCAAAGCATTTACCGATGGCCTGGCCCTGAACGAAAGCCTGGTGGGCGGAAAGAAGCTGATGCGTAACACGCCCAGCCTCATCAATGCAGCTTACCAGCCCGTTCAGTTCTCCGATAGCAGGATCACCTTCCTGGAAGACCAGATCCATGATGTGATCGCTAACCCCGAAGAGATGGGAGGCAGGTTTGAGCAGATCCGGGCCTCGCTGGCTAAAGATAAAGTGTTCATGAAAGCCTACAAAGCAGCATTCGCCGGGAAGAAACCGGCTGCTGATGAGGTGAAAAAGGCCCTGGCAGCATATGTGCGCACGCTCAGTGGTTTTAATAGCGCCTTTGACCGCTATATGCAGGGCGAGCAGACGGCTATGACGGCTGAGCAGATCAATGGTTTTAACCTCTTTATGGGCAAGGCAAAATGTGGTACCTGCCACTTTATGCCCACCTTTACGGGTGCAGCACCCCCTTACTATGAGAAAATGGAAAGCGAAGTATTGGGCGTGCCTCAGAGTAATGATACCCTTAACCCGAAAATGGATACCGATCCCGGTAAATTCCAGGTGTACGGTATGCCCCATCATTTGTACTCCTTTAAGACCGCAACCGTAAGGAATGCAGCGGTCACAGCACCTTATATGCATAACGGTGCTTTGAAGACCTTAAGGGAACTGATCGATTTCTACAACCGTGGCGGTGGTCAGGGCCTGGGCTTTGAACTGGAGCACCAGACACTTCCCGGGGATCTGCTACATCTTACAGAACAGGAAAAGAAAAATATAGAAGCCTTCATCGGTGCACTCACAGATACTGTTTCCTATAAAAAAGTACAGTTATAATACCTGTTGACAGGCAATAAAAAAGCAGGCTTTGAGGATCGCTCAAAGCCTGCTTTCATTTTATGAAGACACATTGCTGTGCCTTGTTTTTTATCGTAACCTGTCCAGGGATTTGATCAGTTTTTCATCCTTACGGATGCCTCTTAAGGCCAGTAACAGGAAGAATACCGTAAGCACGGGCAGGAACAAACCTACAGAGATATTACCGCCATTTTCCGGGTAATTGCTCCAGAACTTATTCAATCCCATATACAGCCAGAACACCAGCGCAATACAAAACAGGATGTTGAGCCAGGTAAGGCTGATCTGTTGTTTTCTTTTCTTAAACAGGAAGATCGTCACCAGGCTCAGCCCTGTACTGGCGGCTGCAAGTCCTAATGCTAAAAAATTATTCTTGATCGAGACCACCGAGGTATAGTCATAAACCATCTTTGCCGGCATATCTGCCGCTGAAGGCACGGCTACGGAGTAAACACTGGTGTAGAACAGGGCAGACATAATGATAGCTGCCAGTAAAAGCCATATAGATTGAATGCGTTGGATCATAAAAAATTGATTTTAGTTGATGTATTCAAATGGGATATATTTACGGAGCACCTCAGGCAATTTAATCCCTTCAGCAGTCTGGTTGTTCTCAATCAGGCAGGCCATAATTCTAGGCAAGGCCAGTGAGCTTCCGTTCAGAGAGTGTACCAGTTCCACTTTACCTTCTTCATTACGGTAGCGGATCTTCATCCTGTTGGTCTGGTAGTTTTCAAAGTTAGATACAGAGCTCACTTCCAGCCAGCGTTTTTGCGCCGCACTGTACACCTCGAAATCATAGGTCAATGCAGAAGTAAAGCTCATATCGCCGCCACACAGTCTTAAGATACGGTAAGGCAATCCCAGGGACTGGATCAGCTTTTCTACGTGGTTGACCATGCCTTCCAAAGCCTCATAAGAAGTCTCCGGCTTTACCAGTTGTACGATCTCTACTTTGTCAAACTGGTGTAAACGGTTCAGGCCTCTTACGTCTTTACCATAACTTCCCGCCTCTCTTCTGAAACAAGGTGTGAATGCCGTAAATCTAACCGGCAATTGCTCGGCCTTAAGGATCTCATCCCGGTAGATATTCGTTACCGGAACTTCAGAAGTCGGGATCAGGTAAAAATTATCTTCTGTAGCATGATACATCTGGCCTTCCTTGTCTGGTAATTGTCCTGTGCCATAAGCAGAAGCTTCATTCACCATTAAAGGGGGCTGCACTTCCATGAAACCTGCATCAGTATTGAAATCCAGGAAATACTGTACCAGTCCTCTCTGGAAGCGTGCGCCCTTGCCTTTGTAGAAAGGGAAACCGCTGCCGGTCACTTTATTGCCCAGTTCAAAATCAATGATATCATATTTTGAGGTCAGTTCCCAGTGGGGGAGCGCTTCTGCAGCAAGATCGGGCATCGTACCACCGCTACGCACCACTTCATTCTCTTCCGGGGTTTTACCTTCCGGAACGCTGCTGTGCGGTAAGTTGGGCAGGCTCACGATCTTATCTTCCAGCTCCTTTTCAAGAGCGGCTAATTGCTGCTGTATCTGTGCTGCGGCTTCTTTCTTATCGGCCACTTCTTTTTTGGCTATATCGGCTTCTTCCTTCTTTCCTTGTGCCATTAAAGCACCGATAGATTTGGAGGCCTGGTTCATACTCGCTGTTAACGATTCGGATTGTGACTGTACTTGTCTTTTTTGTTCGTCCAATGCGATGATCTCATCAACGATTTCAAGGTTCTTGACATGCTTCTTCTTTAATCCTGCGATAATGCGTTCTTTTTCCTGCGCATTTCTAAATAAAGTAATCGGTAACATAATGTGTTTTGAGTATGAAAATTAGCCCACAAAGTAACAAAAATTGTGGGTGTAAATAAGAAAAATATTGTGGGTGCAGGTCAATCCTATTCTTGTGTTTAAACAGGCTTCATGGCTTCCTTTGGAAGGGTATGAAATATTGCGAAAAAAAATTTTTGAAAAAAGATGAAAAAAAATTTGGCGAGAAAGAATTCTTTTCTACCTTTGCAATCCCAAACAGCACGAAAGTAGTTCTGGTAAAGGGAAAGAAGCTCTTAATTTTATTATTTTAAAAGATATTTGCGCCGCTTTAGCTCAGTTGGTAGAGCAGCTGATTTGTAATCAGCAGGTCGCTGGTTCAAGTCCGGCAAGCGGCTCACTTTTTAATGTTGAGTTTTTAATTTTAGATTTTGATTTTCCTGTGGAATTCAAAATTCATAACGCGAAATTCAGGATTTAAAAAGGGTAGGTGGCCGAGTGGTTAAAGGCGGCAGACTGTAAATCTGCTCACGCAAGTGTACGGAGGTTCGAATCCTTCCCTGCCCACATTTTTAAAAGCAAATATTTTTCTGCGGGAGTAGCTCAGTTGGTAGAGCGACAGCCTTCCAAGCTGTAGGTCGCGGGTTCGAGCCTCGTCTCCCGCTCTTAAAAGTAAATTATAGCTAATCGGTTCCGCTGATTGGCTATTGTTTTTTAATCATGTAATTATCAGCTGTTGTAGCTCAGTGGTAGAGCACTTCCTTGGTAAGGAAGAGGTCGGCAGTTCAATCCTGCTCAACAGCTCCAAAAGTCTTTAATGAGTAATTTCGTCAGCGTAACTGTTGGCGAAATGTTATTGTTAGAGAAATATACGGATTGCAAACGTTTTGTCTGCAATTTTTTTTGTACAAATTAAAATAATATACGTACATTTGCAATCTGTTTTGAAAAAAGCAATAAAAATTTTTAGTTTAAAACAACTCTTTAAAAAAAATAACAATGGCAAAAGAGACCTTTAGCAGGGAGAAACCCCACGTAAACATTGGTACAATTGGTCACGTTGACCACGGAAAAACAACTTTAACAGCCGCTATTACTTCAGTATTAGCTGACAAAGGTATGGCTGCTAAGAAAGGTTATGATGAAATTGACGGAGCTCCAGAGGAGAGAGAGCGTGGTATCACGATCAACACTGCTCACGTGGAGTATCAAACTGCAAATCGTCACTATGCACACGTTGACTGTCCGGGTCACGCCGATTATGTAAAAAACATGATCACTGGTGCTGCTCAGATGGACGGTGCGATCCTGGTAGTAGCTGCTACTGATGGTCCGATGCCTCAAACTAAAGAGCACATCCTTTTGGCTCGTCAGGTAGGTGTACCTCGTATCGTAGTTTTCATGAACAAAGTTGACTTAGTTGACGATCCTGAAATCTTAGAATTAGTAGAATTAGAAGTTAGAGAATTATTATCTAAATATGACTATGATGGAGATAACTCTCCGATCATCAAAGGTTCTGCATTGTCTGGTTTGAACGGTGAAGCTGCTGGTGTAGCTCAAATCGAAGAATTAATGGCTGCTGTAGATGAGTGGATTCCATTACCTCCTCGTGCTGTTGACCAAGCGTTCCTGATGTCTGTAGAAGATGTATTTACGATCACTGGTCGTGGTACAGTTGCTACTGGTCGTATCGAGCGTGGTGTGATCAATGTAGGTGATAACGTTGAAATCGTTGGTTTCAATGATTCTCCATTGACTTCTACTTGTACTGGTGTGGAAATGTTCAAAAAATTATTGGATCGTGGTGAAGCTGGTGACAACGCTGGTATCTTATTACGTGGTATCGATAAGAAAGATATCCGTCGTGGTATGGTAATCTGTGCTCCAAAATCTATCACTCCGCACACTGAATTTAAAGGTGAGGTTTATGTATTGTCTAAAGAAGAAGGCGGACGTCACACTCCATTCTTTAACAAATACCGTCCTCAGTTCTATTTCCGTACTACTGACATCACTGGTGAGTGTATGTTACCAGAAGGTACTGAAATGGTAATGCCTGGCGATAACGTTAACTTGTTCGTTAAATTGATCGCTCCTATCGCAATGGAAAAAGGTTTGAAATTTGCGATTCGTGAAGGTGGCCGTACAGTAGGTGCTGGTCAGGTTACTGAGATCGTTAAATAAGATAATCCAAAAGATTAGATTATATATAGAAAAGCCTCCAAGCAATTGGAGGCTTTTTTATGTCCGGGATTTATGAACGGACGAACAAAGAAAAAAGGTGTCTTGCTTCAGCAAAACACCTTTTTAACATACAGGAAAATACCTGAATGTTGATTATTTCAAACTCGCCATATCAATAACGAAACGATATTTTATATCTGCTTTCACCACCCTGTTCCAGGCTTCATTGATCTCCTGCATATTGATCATTTCTACTTCCGGCAATACATTATGCTCCCCGCAAAAGTCCAGCATCTCCTGGGTTTCTTTAATACCGCCAATCAGCGAGCCGGCAATATTACGGCGCTTGCGCACCAGTACACCGGAGTTGATATTGGTTAAAGGCTCTATCGCACCTACCATTACCATGGTCTTATCCCTTTTCAATAAATTAAGGTAAGGGTCCACATCATGGCCCACCGGTATGGTGTTCAATAAAAAGTCAAATGAATTCTTATGCTGGTCCATCTGGCTTTCATCTGTGGAGATCAGCACCTCATCAGCGCCGAGTAAGCGTGCATCATTCCCCTTAGCTGCAGATGTAGTGATCATCACCACTGTTGCACCCATGGCATGGGCAAACTTGATCCCCATATGGCCTAGTCCGCCAAGCCCGATAATGCCTACCTTATCCCCGGCTTTTACGTTCCAGTGCTTCAAAGGCGACCAGGTAGTGATACCGGCACATAGTAAAGGAGCTACTTTAGCGATCTCTAAATTTCCAGGAATGTTCAATACAAATTTTTCGCGGACCACGATCTGTTCCGCATAGCCACCAAACGTATGACCGCCCAGGTGCTTGTCTGCACTGCCATAAGTCCCGGTAAAGCCATTCTCGCAATATTGCTCCAGGTCATCTTCACAGGAGCTGCAGTGCTGGCAGGAATCTACCATACAGCCGACCCCTACGATGTCGCCCACGTTGAACCTGCTCACCGCATCCCCGGTACTTATTACTCTCCCGATGATCTCGTGGCCGGGCACTACCGGGTATTTAGCCGGTCCCCATTCGCTGCGGGCCGTATGGATATCACTGTGGCAAACACCGCAGTACAGGATCTCGATATTGACATCATCTGCATTCAGGGCCCTGCGCTCAATATTTAATGCTTCTAAAAGTGCTGTGGCCGATTGATTGCCGTAAGCTTTAACTGTACTCATTGTTGTTTGTATATGCTTGATTTATGGCAGGGCTTTTTCATAGACCTGTAAACAGGCCGAAAGTGCCGTACCGGTTTTTATTTTAATAATTCTTTTAAGAAAAGTAAGGTATGTGCCCAGGCACGTTGAGCCATGAGCGCATTATAGTCAGGAGATTCCGGGTTGGTAAATGTATGCCCGCAATGAGCATAGGTAATGATCTGCCAGTCTGCTTTCGCCGTATTCATTTCCAGCATGAAGTTTTCATAATCCTCCTTCGATACTGATTTATCCGCTGCAGGATGCTCTACCAATACTTTTGTTTTGATCTCCTTTACCGGGCGTTCCCCCGGTCTTGCCAGGCCACCGTGAATGCTGATCACGCCTTGTACCGGCAGTCCTGCACGGGCAGCTTCCAGTGCCCCGGTGCCGCCAAAGCAATAGCCGATCACAGCGATCTTCTGCGGATCAACGCCCTGCTTTTTTAAAGTTTCCAAAGCGATACTGATCCTGTGCTGGTAAGCCAGGAAATCAGTTTTATATTGCGTGGCAATCCTGGAGGCCTCTGTATTGTCTTTAGGAACATTTCCCTCCCCGTAGATATCGGCAATAAAGGCTACATAGCCTTCTTTGGCCAGGTCCAGGGCTGCTTGTTCCGCTTCCTTGTCTATACCTTTCCAGGCAGGCAAGATCAAGACAGCGGCTTTATGCTTCGCTGCGTTATCGGTCATCATCCCCTGCAGCTTCTGGCTGCCATCCTGGTAGACTATGGGTTTTAATTTTTGTGCATGCATAATTATAGAAAATAGCAGTAATGGAGCGAGTATCAGGAAACTTCTCATAATGATCAATTTATGGTGCGGCTTATTTGATGTCGACAAAGTTAGCTTCCCGGCTTCTTTTTGTATGTTATTTTTATTGTAATAAAGAGGTCAATGGTTTGCGCTGTTTATTATTGCTTTCCGGAATGCTCCTTTATGAAATGCAGCACATCATTGATCTCTTCTCCGTTGATGGAATGGCTGAGGCCTTTGTACTCTTTGAAGATGACTTTATAATTTCTTTGTTTCAACCAGTTTTCGGCCTCTGCGGCTTCCCGGAAAGGTATTACCTGGTCTGCTGTTCCATGGGCTATCCATATATTCAGGGATGAAGCAGCTGCTTTGTCTTTGCTGTCTTTTATATAAGGCAGCATTCTGCCGCTCAGCACGAAGATGCCCTGGATCCTGTCCGGTTTGTTCAGGCCCGCCTGGTAGCTCATGATGCCTCCCTGGCTAAAGCCGCCTACAAAAGTCCTTTCTGCAGGTATCTTGTATTTTTCCTGTAAAGATTCAATGCTGGCCACAAGGAGTTGTTCACTATGGCTAAGTTCTTCGGCCTGTTGGGCAGCGCTACTATTATTTTGCTGCATGATACTAAACCATTGATACCGGCCATTTCCCAGGGGCATAGGTGCTCGCAGGGATACAACCATATAGTTTTCCGGGAAATAGGAGGCCAGGGAAAACAGGTCTTCTTCATTAGCGCCATATCCATGCATTAAAACGATCAGTACAGGCTGTTCACTTTGGGTAGCCCTTATTTTATAGACTAAAGTGTCGCTTTTGTGTGGTTCATTTGTGGCGGCTATGCTTGCTCCTGCCTTGCTGCTGACCTGTCCCTGGCAGGAATAGGTACTGAGTAAGGACAAGCATAAGATCAGGCTTAATAATTGCTTCATACGGGCTGTTTTTATTCCTGTTTTAAAAAGTTAATGATACCGATGACATCATCTTTAGCTGCTCCTTTTTGAGCAGCATTGGTATAAGTCTCCATGAGCACAGAGCTTAGGGGAAAATCGGCCCCGGCATCTTTAGCCAGGAGGATATCTTTCAGCATTAGTTCCAGGGCAAATGCCGGCGGATAGCTACCCTGGATCAATAAGGGTGTTTTTACTTTTGTGGCACCGCTGCCAGCCGCGCTGTTATTGATCAGTTCGAGCATATCTTCTCTTGCGATGCCCAGTTGATCGGCGAAGAGGACCGTCTCTGCGAGGCCCTGGTACAAGGCCGATAAAAAATAGTTGATGGCAAGTTTTGCCGAAAGGCCTTTCCCGTTTGCACCCAGGTGCTTGATCAGCTTTCCCATTTTTTGCAAATAAGGCCTAGCTCTTTGCACGGATGCATCTTCACCACCTACCATAAATAGCAAAGTGCCTTCAGTCGCAGGCTGGGTGCTCCCGGCAACCGGTGCATCCAGGAAGCCCGCCCCTTGATCCCGGAGGGCTTCACAGATACGTCCGCTGGCAGAAGGGGAGATGGTGCTCATGTCTACAAACAATTTGCCGGAGAGCTCTGCTGATGAGCGTATCTCCCGGTACACCTGTTCTGCGGCCTCATCATTGGTGAGCATAGTAAATATAACATCACATTGGGCTACCAGTTCACTGATACTGTTGCAGACGGTGGATCTTTCCCTGAAATCATCTGCCTTCTCTTTAGTGCGGTTGTAGACAAACAGGGGAAATCCTGCTGCTTCCAGGTTCTTGGCCATCGGGTGGCCCATATTACCTAAGCCTATAAAGCCTGTTTTTTCGGTTTGCATGCGCTTCAATTTTAGATTTTTGTTGGTGTGGCATGGATTACACTTTATCCGGCCATTCATTGGGTAATTCACCGCTGAAGCCCATTTCCGGCAGTTCATTGATACGGGTCATTTCCCCGGCAGATAATTCAAAGTCGAATACTTCCAGGTTGGATTTAATTCTTTCACTTGTGGTCGATTTGGGAATGACAATGGCATCATGCTGCAATACCCAGCGTAGACAGACCTGGGCTACATTCTTTTGATGTGCCCGGGCTATATCTTCCAGGACTTCATTACCAAATACCTTACCTCTTGCGAGGGGCGACCAAGACTCTATCACAATGCCCATGGCCTTACAATAGGCCGCAAGCCCGGGTTGCCAGTATCCCGGGTGAAATTCGATCTGGTTAACTGCAGGTATTACATTTGCTGTTTCCAGCAAAGCTTCCAGGTGCTCCTGCCAGAAATTACTTAGGCCAATAGACCTTATTTTCCCTGCTGCCTGCAGGGTTTCCATAGCACGCCAGGCATCGGCATTGGCCTGTTGCCATTGCGTGCCGTAATTTTTTTCATTAGCCGGCCAGTGGATCAGGTAGCGATCTATATAATCCAGGCCCAGTTGCTGCAGGGAATGGTCGAAGGCTTGAAGGGTCTGTTCATAGCCCATGTTTTCACGCCATAGTTTTGTGGTCACATAAATGGATGCACGCGCTACGCCACTTTCCCTGATCGCTTTCCCTACCGCAGCTTCATTTTCATATTTAGCCGCTGTATCTATCAGCCGGTAACCATTATTTAATGCATCGATCACCGACCGGGTGCCTGCTTCAGCGGTAGCTTTATAAGTACCGAAACCAAGCATAGGCACACGATTCCCATCATTCAACTGTATATATTGCATCAGTTTTGAATTTTATTAATTCTTACAAATGTCGGTATTGTTGGTAATTTTTAACTTGTAATAAACATAGATTCTGTTGTACATTTGGTAGATGAAGAAAGCGCAGTTCGAGCCATTGGTCATCGAGATCATGGATGCCGAAACTTATCCTTTACCCAAACACAGCCATACTTATTACGAACTGATCTATATCGTTAAGGGTTCCGGTTTGCACCACCTGAATCAACTGATCATGCCTTACAGGGCCGGGGACCTGTTCCTGATAGCCCCGGATGATGAGCATTATTTTGAAGTGAAACATTGCTCGCGGTTCTGCTTCATCAAATTCAACGATGGCTATTTCAGTGCCAATAAACACTTGTCCCCGGATATGCTTGTAAATACTTCTCCCACAGAGATTATGCGCAATCCTATATTAAAAGAGCTTAAGCTGGTGTTTACAGAACCCTGCAGAACGATCCTGAGGAAAACGGTGGAGAATATTATCGGCTATAACTGTATGCATGATGTGTCCAATTCTCCTATCGTGTTTTTCCAGATCTTATCCATATTTGGTATGATCAAAGAGGCTTCTTCCTTACTCGGCGTGCGGCTGGAGTGGAAAGACCAGGTGAAAGAGGACCTGCTTTCCTATATCCACCAGTACATTTATGAGCCGGAACGGATCAGGGTACAGTCTATCGCCAGGCATTTTAATATTGCCGGCAATTATTTCAGTGCTTATTTCAAGCGCAATTTTGATATGTCTTACCGGGATTATGTGAATGACTATAAATTGAAATTGATTGAAAAGCGTATAGACTCAGGGCAGATGACGATGAAGCAAATCGCTTATGAATTTGGCTTTACAGACGAAAGTCACCTGACCAATTATTTTAAAAAATTAAGGAACTTAAGTCCTACAGATTATAAATTGAAAAAAGTAGGCTAGAAATAACAGCCAAGCCATAAGTTATCATTTATGAAAGTTTTTTTGAATCAGGCATTGCCGGAAGCAGGCATGGAATTATTAAGAAAGGCACAATTAGAGATTTTATTGCCGGAGCAGGAAGCCTTGTCCAGGGCAGACTGGATCAACTATTGTCAACAAGCAGATGTTGTAGTAGGCCTGGCGGCTAAAGGCTTTGATGCAGCATTTTTTGAACAATGCCCTAAGGTAAAAGCCATCGCCCTTTTTTCTGTAGGCTATGACCAGGTAGATATTGCTGCAGCTACCCAACGCAACATCCCGGTCAGCAATACCCCGGATGTATTGAGTAGAGCGACCTCTGATGTGGCTTTTTTACTGATGCAATCGGTGGCGAGGCTGGCTGCTTTTAATTTTGAACGGGTGAAGACCGGCAACTGGCCGCAGCAGTTTAACCCTACAGCACACCTGGGCCAGGAGTTATATGGTAAGACTTTAGGGATCTTTGGCCTGGGAAGAATCGGTTTCGAGATGGCGCGGAAATGTAAAGCTGCCTTTGATATGAAGATCATTTATCACAACAGGAGCCCTAAGCCGGAACTGGAAGGGGAGCTGGATGCTACCTATGTTTCTTTTGAGGCATTACTGGAGCGGTCTGATGTGTTAAGTCTTCATGCCAATTATACAGAGGCCTCAAAGGATCTGTTCGGGGCAGATGTGTTCCGTAAAATGAAGCGCAATGCTATTTTGATCAATACGGCAAGGGGTGGTTTTGTGCATGAGGCAGACCTGTACCGGGCGCTGGTCGAGGGGGTAATATGGGGTGCAGGACTGGATGTCAGCAGCCCGGAACCTATGCTCCGGGATAATCCGCTGCCGGGCCTGCAAAATGTGTGTGTATTGCCACATATCGGCTCTGCGACGGTAGCAGCCCGGGATGGCATGGCACGCCTGGTGGCAGAAAACGTTATTGCTTTTGCAAAAGGGGAGCGTATGCCTACCGTGGTGAATGCGGAGGTGTATATATAGTTTTTTATTGTATACTCATATTGTAATTAAAAAATGCTAAGTTCGGTTCAGGAAAGCCTGTTTGTTTTACTGAAAAAACTGCATAAAAATGAGCAAGACATTTATTATCCGGGGCGAAAATATCTGTGATCTGGAAACACTCTACCGGGAGTTCAACAGGATTTTTATGGAAAATGAAGATTGGCAGATCGGGCAGAGCCTGGATGCCTTCAATGACTTATTATATGGCGGTTTTGGTAGAATCCCGGCAGGCGAACCGATAGAGCTTATCTGGGAAAACTTTGAAAAAAACAGGCAGATTTTCGATAAAACTTTTACCATACAGTGGTATGAGCAAAAGCTGAAACCCGACCGTACTTATAATACAAAATGGGTCAACGAGCAATTAGCCTTGCTCCATGCCGGTGAGGGCAAGACCTATTTTGATATCCTCCTTGAAATAATAGGGGAGCATAAAAATATTAAATTGATACCGGCCTGACCCGGAGATAGTATTATAGGATCAAACCTATAAGGTTTTAAAAACCTTATAGGTTTTTTTATATGTTCACCAGGCAATTTAGCCTTCCTCTTTTATAAACTTAGATTTGTAGCCGCTCATGGCATAGTACAGGATAAACAGCCAGCAGGGGATCATAATGATGAATCCTAACTTCTTGGAATCAATAGCATCTGCAAGCAGGCCCATTAAAGGCATCACCACGGCACCCCCTACAATCATCATCACCAGGATCGCAGAGCCTATTTTGGTATGCCTGCCCAGTCCGTTTAGGGCCAAAGGCCAGATGGTAGGCCACATAGCAGACTGAGAAAGCCCTAAGAGAGCAAAGAAGACGATAGAAGTGTAGCCTTTTGTGAGCAAGGCAAGGGCAAGGAATAAGATACTTAATATCGTGGAGCCGATCAAAGCCGGTTTTTGTTTGATGAATTTCGGGATCAGCACAATGCTGAGCAGGTAACCGATCAGCATAGTTATAGCGGTATATTTGGCAAAGCCGGAAGCCACCGCTTTGGTGAAGCCCTGCTCAATGCCGAAATTGGTAAAGGCATCGTAGCTGATCACCTCTGCACCCACGTAAGCGAAAATGGCCAGGGCACCCAGCATCAGGTTGCGGTGGTTGAATACACTATTGCTTTTGATGGATGCTGTTGTGCTTTCAGCCTCTTCCTTAACTTCAGGCAATTTGATGAAAAGCAGTAGTAATCCTAATACGGCAAAGCTGGTGCCGATCACTTTATAGGGGCCGATCACTTTATCGGCCAGGTTCTGCAGGATGATATTGGCCTCTTCGGGACTGGCGACCTTTACGCTTGCTTCAATCGCATCTATATTTTCTAAAAACAGGAATCCCAGTGTATTCACCGCAATAAAGCCTGCGAGTTTGTTACAGATACCCATGATGCTGATCCGTTGTGCAGCGCTTTCTATAGGCCCGAGTACGGTTACATAAGGGTTGGAGGCCGTTTGCAGCAGGGCCAGTCCGGTACCTATAATAAATAAGCCCGTCAGGAATAAGGGATAGCTGCGGTCTGCCGCCGCCGGTATGAAGAGGAAGGCCCCGATGCTCATCACAAACAGGCCTATGGACATACCGTTTTTATAACCTGCTTTGCTCAGGATATAAGAGCTGGGAATGGACATAAAGAAGTATGCTGCAAAAAATGCGGTACCTACCAGGTAGGATTCTGTATCGCTCAACTGACAAGCTTCTTTAAGATAGGGGATCAGTTGACTATTCGCCCAGGTAATGAAACCGAAAATAAAAAATAAGACGCCTATAATAAGTAGTGCGAATCTGTAATTATTTTTATTGTTTTGCATTAATAATTAAATTTGAAGGCTAAAATACAATATAAAGTAGCTAAAGCAATATATGGCTAAGAAAAAGTACGCGATAGGAGTGGATATGGGGGCATCTTTTACAAAGATCGGTCTGGTAGACGAAAACGGAAATATCAGTAATGAAACCGAACTGAGCACCACAGATTATAAAACTCCTAAGAATTTTGTGGATGCTTTGGCACTTCAGGTTCAGTTAATAGCAGGTATAGCGCCGGGTGAGGTGAGCGGGGTCGGCATCGGTGCGCCCAATGCTAATTATCATAGTGGTGCGATCAATAATTCGGCCAACCTGCCCTGGAAAGAATATTTTCCTTTGCGGGATATGTTGATGGAAGCCATCGATATGCCCGTGAAAATTACCAATGATGCCAAAGCAGCCGCCCAGGGTGAGTTGCTGTTTGGCAAGGCAAAGGGCATGAAAGATTTTATCTTACTGACCTTAGGCACAGGTGTGGGCAGCGGTATTGTCTCTAACGGGCAACTGGTCTACGGCCATGATGGTATGGCAGGAGAACTGGGCCATATTATTGCAAAACCTAATGGGCGGCCTTGCGGCTGTGGCAGGAAGGGTTGCCTGGAAACCTATGCTTCTGCTACCGGTATTTTAAACACAGCCCAGAAAATTATGATGGCCAACGGCCTGATCCCTTTCCAGACCTCCCGCGAAATCACCGAAGCGGCCATGATCGGGAATCCTATGGCTTTAGAGGTCTTTAACCAGACCGGTAAGGTACTGGGCAAAGTGCTGGCACATGTGCATACCGTTTTGTCCCCCGAGGCGATCATCTTTTTCGGAGGACTGGCCAATGCCCGGGATTTTCTCCTGGTGCCTACAAGGAAGGCTTTTGAAGAAGAATTATTATTTGTCTACAAAGAGGACAAACCCGAATTAATGATCTCCGGGCTGCAGCATAAAAATGCCGCGATCCTGGGGGCCGCAGCTATGGTAATTTAAGGCTTGCGATTTTCTAAAAATTGTATCTTTGCACACTATGTCATCCATTCTCATAAAAAATGTAAGTATTGCAGACCCCAATTCCGAATTCAATGGAAAAGTTCTGGATGTTTATATAGAAAAAGGAAAACTTAAAAAGATCGGGAAAAGCCTTAAAGAAAAGGCCGCTCAGCTTATAGAAGGAAAAGGGAAATTTCTGAGTCCCGGCTGGATCAGTCTTATGGCTGATTTTGCAGAACCTGGCTACGAGCACCGGGAGACGATCAGCTCGGGCCTGAATGCGGCTGCCCATGGCGGCTTTGGCCAGGTGATCATCGTTCCCAATACCGATCCCGGTATTGCCAATAAAAGTACCGTAGAGTTTGTGCAGCAGCGTGCTGCCGGGCATAAGGTGCGTCTTCATGTGATGGGCGCTGTCTCCCGGCAGATAGAGGGCAAAAACCTTGCGGAGATGATGGATATGTACCATGCCGGTGCCAAAGCTTTTACAGATGGATGGAAGCCGGTACAGAATGCAGGCTTGTTACAGAAAGCATTGGAATATGTAAAGGCTTTTGACGGGCTGGTGGTACAATTGCCGCTCATGGCATCCCTGGCCGATGGCCTTATGAATGAGGGCGAAAACTCCGTTAAATTCGGTATGCCGGGTATTCCTAATATCGCAGAAAGCTTATTGATACACCGTGATATAGAACTGGCAAAATATACGGGTTCCAAACTACACATTTCGGGCATTACCACCGCTGACAGCCTTGCGCTGATCAAAAAAGCAAAGAAAGAAGGCGTGCAGGTGACCTGTTCGGTAACGCCTTACCACCTTTTATTTACCGATGCAGAACTGGTGAGTTATAACAGCCTGTTCCGCGTAGACCCGCCTTTGCGTACGGAAAAAGACCGCAAGGCGCTGATCAAAGCATTGGAAGACGGTACCATAGATTGCATTGCCGTGCACCACAAGCCGCAGGACTGGGATGCTAAAGTAAAAGAATTTGAATACGCCAGCTCCGGCATGGCCAGTATGGAAGTGGCCTGGCCGATGTTGCTGAAAGCAGCACCGAATGTGAGCCCGGAACGCTGGGCAGATCTTTGCAGCAATAATATTGCCCGGATCTTTAAGCTCGATACCGCTACCATCGCTGAAGGTGCGGAGACTAATTTTACATTATTTGATACCCATACAAGCTGGACACTGGATAAAGAAAATACCGCAAGTATGGCCTTTAATATCCCGCTTGCCGGTATAACACTTCAGGGTAAAGCCATTTTAATATAAATATAAACATGCAAAAAAGAGCAGGAGTAAAACTAGGATTGATCGGTGGCGTAATTATTGCATTAATATATATACTGTTACTTTGGATTAAATTTACCTTTTTAAGTTACAATCCCTTTGCATTCTATGTAGGAAATTTTGTTTCCTACTTTTTGATATTAGGCTGCCTGGCTGTACTGGCCATGCAGCGAAGGAGAAAGCAGGGTGGATATGCCGAAATTAAAGATCTGTTTCAGCCCATATTTATTGCCGTGATCATCGCGGAACTTGCCTATTTTTTCTTTACTTACTATTACCTGAACTATGTTAACCCAAGCTTCTTCGCAGATTATGAAAAAGCCCTCGTCGCTTTTGCAGAAAGCAATAATATGACGGCTGAAAAGGTGCAGGCTCAGAAGGACATGGCACAGGCACAAGCCGCTGCCAGTAAGGATTTCTGGCCATTATTCAAAGCAATGGTCTTCCGCTGGATCGTGGTAGATAGTATATTCGGATTAATAATTGCATTCTTGTTGAGGAAACGTACACCGGAGCAACTGATGGAAAGAACAATGAGCAGACAACAATTTTAAACAAAAAAACTTTTTGACCTTGTTAGATTTAACTGTAATCGTTCCTTTACTTAACGAAGAAGAATCCTTACCCGAGCTGGCGGCCTGGATAGACCGCGTAGCTCAGGCTAATCAATATCAATACGAAGTTATCTTCGTTGATGACGGAAGTACAGATACTAGCTGGCAGGTGATCCAGGACCTGGCCAATCAGAATCCCCATATCAAGGGCATTAAATTCCAGCGCAATTATGGTAAGAGCGCGGCTTTAAATGAAGGTTTCGCAGCGGCACAAGGCAAAGTAGTGGTGACTATGGATGCCGATCTGCAGGATAGCCCGGAAGAGATCCCTGAGTTCATACACATGATCAACGTGGAAGGCTACAATATGGTGAGCGGCTGGAAAAGAAAACGTTTCGATAATAAATTGACCAAGAATTTACCTTCTAAGTTTTTTAACGGTGTGACCAGTAAAGTTTCCGGCATCAAATTGCATGACTTTAACTGTGGCCTGAAAGCTTATGACAATAAAGTAATTAAAAATGTGGAAGTGTACGGTGAAATGCACCGCTACATTCCCGTACTGGCAAAAAATGCCGGTTTTAAAAGAATAGGAGAAAAAGTAGTGCAGCACCAGGCACGTAAATATGGTGTTTCCAAATTTGGCTGGAACCGTTTTGTGAATGGATTCCTTGACCTGCTTACCGTTCAGTTTGTGGGTAAATTCGGCAAAAAGCCGATGCACTTTTTCGGCCTGTTTGGCGCTTTGATCTTCCTGGTAGGCTTTAGCTTCATTCTATATCTTGTTATCTGTAAATTCATCTGGTGGGATACTTATTCTGTATATACCCGCCCTCCGTTTTACATGGCTTTGACCCTGATCCTGATGGGAACCATGTTCTTCCTGGCCGGGTTCCTGGCAGAGCTTATGGTGCGTAATGCACCAGAGCGAAACCAATACGCCATTGATGAAAAATTAAGACTCTGACCCTGTTTATAATCCTTATATTTGCCATGTTTCGAAATTTAAACATGATATGGCTAAGAAGAGATTGGCAATTTTAGGTGCTACAGGTTCGATAGGTACACAGGCTTTAGATATTGTAGCAGCTCATCCCTCTTTATTCAGGGCAGAGATACTGTCTGCTCATGCTAATGCAGATTTATTGTTGCAGCAGGTAGCGCAGCACCAGCCCAACGCGGTAGTGGTGACACAGGAGCAGGCTTATGAAAAAGTGAAAAAGGCCTTATCCAACAGTGATACAAAAGTATTCTATGGACAGGATGCCTTAAATGATGTGGTGACCTGGGATTCTGTAGACTTTGTGCTGGCCGGTATTGTAGGCTATGCCGGATTACATTCCACCCTTTCCGCCATCAGGGCCAGGAAACCTATAGGCCTGGCCAATAAAGAAACCCTGGTCGTGGCCGGTTCTATTGTGATGGAAGAAGCCCGTTGCCATGGGGTTCCCATCATTCCCGTAGACTCAGAACACTCTGCCATCTTCCAATGCCTCATGGGCGAGGAAATGAGCAGTATCGAAAAAGTTATTCTTACTGCCAGCGGCGGACCTTTCTTAGGTAAGAAGCCTAACTTCCTGGTGAATGTAAAAAAATCACACGCATTACAGCATCCCAACTGGACCATGGGTGCCAAGATATCCATTGACTCGGCTACGCTGATGAACAAAGGCCTGGAGATGATCGAGGCCAAGTGGCTCTTTGGGCTTACTGATGAGCAAATAGAAGTCGTGATCCATCCGCAATCCATCATTCATTCCCTGGTACAATTTACCGACGGTTCCCTGAAAGCTCAACTGGGCTTGCCGGATATGAAACTGCCGATCCAATATGCAATGACTTTCCCGAAACGTGTGGCCAATGAATTCCCGAGGTTCAGCTTTAAAGAATACAGCAAACTTACTTTTGAACAGCCCGATGTGAAGACCTTCCGCAACCTACAGCTTGCTATGGATGCCATGCACAAGGGAGGTAATGCACCTTGCGTATTGAATGCTGCCAATGAGATCGTGGTAGAGGCCTTTATCAACAATAAAGTAGGCTTCCTGCAAATGAGCGACCTGATTGAACAGGCTATCCTGAATGTCCATTTTATCGAAAATCCTTCCCTGGAAGAATTGGTAGAAACGGATAAAGAGACCAGGATCTATACCCAAAAAGAACTGGCTAAATTAGATTACTAAGTTTTGCGTTCAATTAACTATTATAATAATATTAGGTCCTGATGGATATATTGATTACCGTCGCCCAGTTTATACTGGCGCTTTCTTTACTGATCGTTTTACATGAAGGCGGACACTTTTTCTTTGCCCGTTTGTTCAAAACACGTGTAGAGAAATTCTATTTATTTTTCGATTTCCTGTTTCCTTTTAGTAATATCCTTCCTTTCTCCCTCTGGAAAAAGAAAAAAGGAGATACAGAGTATGGGATCGGCTGGTTTCCCCTGGGTGGCTATGTGAAGATCGCCGGGATGGTAGATGAAAGTATGGACACGGAGCAGATGGCCAGGCCGCCGCAGCCCTGGGAGTTCAGGAGTAAAAAGCCCTGGCAGCGTTTACTCATCATGCTGGGAGGTATCATCGTCAATGTTTTGCTGGCCTTTATCATCTTCGCAGGAATCCTGTCGGTATGGGGTACTGAAAAATTACCGATGTCTGAGGTCAATAAAAACGGAGGTGTCGTGGTGATGGACAGCATCGGGATCAAAGCCGGTATGATGGACGGAGACCAGGTATTGCTGGTAGACAATCAGCCTGTACAATATTTCAATAACCTGGATGCCGAATTTATTACCGCTAAGACAGTGCAGGTGATCAGGGACGGAAAAGAGCAAACCATACAATTGCCGGTAGACCTCATCGGTCAGCTGGTAGATGCCAATCGCCAGAGCAGGATATTTAGTTTTAATATCCCCGTGATCATAGGTGTGGTGACCAAAGACAGCAATGCAGAGAAAGCCGGACTGAAACCGAAAGACATGATCCGGTCTGTAAACGGGCAAGCCATTCCCAGCCTGAAAATGCTGCATGGTATCCTGAAAGAAAACAAAGAAAAAGAGGTGAGCCTCGTGATTGACCGCGAAGGTGCAGCCATGAATATTGTTGCCCTGGTCAATAAAGAAGGACAGCTGGGCTTTCAAATGGCAGCCCCGGACACCAAAGAAGATTATGCGCGCTTAGGTTATGCGCTTGAAGTGCAGAAATACAGCATCGGAGCCGCTATTCCTGCAGGTATAGCTATGGCCGGTGATAAATTGAGAGGCTATGTCAAGCAGATGAAAACCATTGTCAATCCTGAAACGGGCGGCTACAAAGGGCTCGGAGGTTTTGTATCTATGGCTAAAGTATATGGCGGAGAATGGGATTGGTTGCGTTTTTGGAATATTACCGGGACCCTATCTTTAATCCTGGCCTTTATGAACCTGCTGCCGATACCCGGACTGGACGGGGGATACGTAATCTTCACCCTCTGGGAAATGCTCACCGGCAGAAAGCCTAATGAGAAATTCCTGGAAGTAGCTACCACGATTGGCCTGGTATTCCTACTGGTATTGATGGTCTATGCCAATGTAAACGATGTCGTGCGGAATTTCTTCCGCTAATAATATGATTAATCCATGTTTAACGCGCCATCAGGCGCGTTAAACATAAAATATACAATGATGCAGTCTGTTTGGTCACTGATCAAGAAGGATATTTTAATAGAATGGCGCCAGAAGCATACCTTTTTCAGCGTATTGCTGTATGTGAGCTGTACCGTTTTCGTGATTTATATGATGGCCAACCAGCCGGAGACCAATGTATGGAACGCGCTGTTCTGGATCGCCCAGCTTTTTGTGACCGTGAATACTGTAGCTAAAAGCTTTCTCCAGGAAACATCAGGCCGGAACCGGTATTACTATACCCTGGTAGGACCGCAGAAATATCTCCTGGCCAAGATGATGTACAGCCTTATCTTAATGCTGGTCATCTCACTGATCAACCTGGGACTCTTTAACCTCCTGCTGGGCTATAAACTGCTCAAGCCGGGATTATTTATCCTGGTCGTTTGCCTGGGAGCAGCTTGTCTTTCCTTACTCTTTACTTTTCTTTCCGCGATAGCGGCACAGGCCCGGCAAAATGCCGCGATGATGGCCGTGATGGGTTTTCCTATAGCAATTGTTATCCTGATGATGCTGAGCCGGCTGGCCAATGCCGCTTTGTCCAATATGGTACAGGAAGGAATCGGTATGCTGGTCGCCGTAATGTTGATCATGTGCGGCCTCATCATCGGTATCGCTATGGTATTGTTTCCCTTTTTGTGGAAAGAGTAAATAACATTAAACCTGTAAGGTTTCCAAAACCTTATAGGTTTTTAAATTATTCTTCTATCCATTCCGCATAAGAAGTGCGGGTTTCGTACAGTCTCATAGAACGTATATGGATATCTTCCGGTAATATCTTTTTCAATTGCTGGCGCGTGTACAGCAAAATGTTCTCTGCGCTGGGCTCATATTCCCAAACAATGAGGTTTTCATGCTCTTTGATCTCGGGATGTGCCTGCAGGTAAGCTTTTGAGAGCACCAGTTTATGGTCGAAGTAGTCGACGATCTCCGCCTTCACAATACGCTTAATATCCTTAAAATCGATTAAGAAACCCGGAGGGGCTATGAACTCATCACCGGAACCGGCAGCAGCTACCGTTACATGCAATTCATAAGAGTGACCATGGATATTTCTGCAGGGACCCTCGTAGCCGTGCACGGCATGTGCCGTTTCAAAAGGGAATATTTTCGTTAATTGTAACATGTGGAACCAGACATTAAACTTGCTGATGCAAGCCTGCAAATTTCCCTATTTTTTTTGATATAAAGAAAAACAACCTTCAGTAGTCGTAAAAAGCAATAGATTGCTTAAATTTACTTTGTGGTATGAAGGCCTTTAAAGGCTGAATGTTATTACTATTATTTTATCCTGTTCTGATTATGCCCAAGCACATTCCTGTAGAGATCGTTGGTTTTTTAAAAGGCCAGACCTGTGCCAATATCTGTTGTGTCGATGAAGACAATCTGCCGTATTGCTTCACCTGCTTCTATGTCTTTGATGAAGTACAGCAATGCCTGTACTTTAAATCGCAGATGAATACCCATCATGCTCAATTGCTGGAAGCGAACGGGAAAAGTGCCGGTACCATACTGGAAGATCACCTGGACAAAATTTTAGTAAAAGGCATACAGTTTCGCGGACTGGTCAAGCGCAATTCCATTTTTGATGTTGCAGCATCGATCCAGTACCATGCACATTATCCTATGGCCGTAGCCGTTCCTGGAGATATGTGGACCGTTTATTTACAGGACATAAAATTCACGGATAATTCCAAAGGCTTCGGGCATAAAGCCCACTGGTCGGTAAATGAAGCAGAAGCGGAGGAGTAGATTTTAATGGTTAATTGTTAGTGGGTGGTGGATGATGGGTGATGAGTTATTTTTAATGATTAATTCTTAATGTATAGCAGGTATTTCACTAACTTATCACTTATCACTTATCACTTATCACTTTTCACTTTTCACTCATCACTCATTTCAAACACTTGCGCTAAATATACTGAGCGGTATAGCTGGCTTTAACTTTTTTCAATCCTTCAGGAATGCCGGAGTACAACAATTCACCACCTCCTGCACCACCTTCCGGGCCAATATCGATCAGCCAGTCTGCATGACGGATCACCTCGGTATTGTGCTCGATCACCAGTACAGTATGTCCCTGCTCGATGAGCGCATAAAAAGATTTCAGTAGTTTGCTGATATCATGAAAATGCAAACCCGTGGTCGGTTCATCGAAGATGAACAGGATCTTATCTTTATTGGTACCTCTTCCCAGGAAAGAAGCCAGTTTTACCCTTTGCGCTTCGCCGCCGGAGAGCGTATTGCTGGACTGTCCCAGCTTTACATAGCCCAATCCCACATCAGATAAAGGTTGCAGCGCTTCGCGGATCTTTTTTTCTTCTTCAAAAAATTCGATGGCCACATCTACGCCCATATCCAATACATCTGCGATATTCTTTCCTTTATATTGCACGTCCAGGATCTCATCCTTAAAGCGCTTGCCCTTACAGCTTTCACAGACCAGGTGTACATCTGCCAGGAACTGCATTTCCACTACCACTTCGCCGTCTCCCTTACAGGTATCGCATCTTCCGCCATCCACGTTAAAGGAAAAATGTTTGGCCTCAAAGCCATTCAGTTTAGCGGCCGGCTGCTTGGCAAACAGGTTACGGATATCGTCATAAGCTTTGATATAGGTCACCGGGTTGCTCCTGGAAGATTTGCCAATCGGGTTCTGGTCCACCATCTCTATCTGTTTGATGGCTTTAAGATCACCTTCCAGGCTGTCATGTTGCCCCATGCTTAAAGTAGTACTGCCTTCAAAATGCTTTTGCAGGGCTGGGTAGAGCGTTTGCTTCACCAGGGTTGTCTTCCCCGAGCCGGAAACCCCCGTCACTACCGTCAGTACTCCAAGCGGAAAAGCAACATCAATGTTCTTAAGGTTATTTTCCCGGCAGCCTTTTAAAGTAATAAACTGTTTGGGAGCTTTTACCTTTCTTTGTGCCTCTTTTAAGAAATCATCCACCTTAAGCTTGCCGGAAAGGTATTGCCCGGTAAGGCTTTTAGGGTTTTTGACAATGCTTTTAAAATCACCTTCGGCAATCACCTCACCACCCAGGTGAGAGGCCAGCGGTCCCATATCAATAATATGGTCCGCTTCATGCATCATCATATCATCATGCTCCACCACCACAACGGTATTGTTGAGGTTGCGCAGGTTTTTCAAAACACTGATCAGCCTGGCCGTATCGCGGGGATGCAAGCCAATGCTCGGCTCATCCAGGATATATAAACTATCCGTAAGGTTGCTACCCAGGAACTTGGTCAATTGGATGCGCTGGCTTTCACCGCCCGATAGGGTATTGGCTGCACGGTACAGCGTTAAATAGCTCAAACCTACGTCCATCAGCGTATCCAGCCTCTGGTGCACCTCTATCAGGATACGTTTTGCCACCTCTTGTTCATATTCACTCAGCTTCAGTTTTTTAAACCATTCCTGTAAGTTGACGATCGGCATTGCAGAAAGCTGCGCGATGTCCGTCTTGTTGACCTTTACATACAGAGCATCCGGGCGCAGGCGGGTGCCTTTACACACAGGACAGGCCGTGCGTCCGCGGTAGCGTGCCTGCAAGACACGGTACTGCACTTTGTAAAGATTGTCTTCTACCATACCGAAAAACTCATCGATCCATTTTTGTAACGTATCGACTTGAGCTTCCGTCAGGTCCTTGATCGCTTTATGAATAGGGAAATCATTTTTTACTTCCGCCTTGATAAAGGCCGCTTTCCATTCACTCATCTTTTCCCCTTTCCAGGGCGCTACTGCATCTTCATAGACACTCAGGTTCCTGTTGGGAATTACCAGGCTACTGCTGATCCCTAATATTTGTCCGAAGCCTTCACACTTAGGACAGGCACCATAAGGGTTATTATAAGAAAAGAAATTGGGCGTGGGTACTTCAAAAGACATACCGTCTGCCTCAAACTTATTGCTGAAAGATTTGATGGCCTCATCCACAGCAAGCAGGCATTCACCATGCCCTTCATAAAAGGCCGTTTGCACACTGTCTGCTATGCGGTGCAGGTCATCTTCTTCAAATGCTTTTACCGCGAAGCGGTCGATGAGGATATACCAGTTTGTTTTTTTAGGGATATTGATCTCTTCTTCTGTTTCTATTAAATCCTCAATCCTGAGGGCTGTATTTTCTTCTTTTGCACTGGCCAGGATCCGTGTAAATCCTTTCTGCAAGAGCAATTCCAGTTCAGCTTTTACCGAGCGGTCTCCTGAAGTGATAAAAGGAACGATCACCTGGATCTTTGTCTTTTCGGGAAGGCTGCTTATATAATCAATCACATCACTTACCTCATCCTTTTTTACTTCCTTGCCGGAAACCGGGGAATAAGTGCGGCCAATGCGGGCAAACAAGAGGCGCAGGTAGTCCTGCAACTCCGTCATGGAGCCCACCGTTGACCTGGGTGTCCTGGTCGTTACTTTTTGTTCTATGGCAATAGCCGGGCAGATGCCCTGTATATTGTCCACATCCGGCTTGTCCATACGCATCAGGAACTGGCGTGCATAGGAACTCAGACTTTCTGCATACCTGCGCTGCCCTTCTGCAAACAAGGTATCCATCGTTAAACTTGATTTTCCGCTACCGGAAACCCCGGTCACCACTACCAGTTTATTGCGCGGAATACCTACCGTTACATTTTTTAAATTATGCATCCTGGCCCCTTTGATCAGGATCTCCTCCTGCGCTACGGGCGCTTTTTTTGCAGCAGCTTTAGTCTTTGCCATATTTTTACAAAACTACAAATTCAAATATTGTTTATGAAGCCGGTCACGCTGTATTTAATCAGCGCTGGCACCCACTTGCTGGCGCCACATCGCATAGTACAGGCCTTTGCTCAATACTAATTCATTATGCGTGCCTTCTTCTATTATCTTACCTTTTTCCAGTACGAAAATACGGTCTGCATGCATTACCGTAGACAAACGGTGTGCGATCAGGATAGAGATCTGCTTGCCATCGCTGCTGATCTTTTCCATCGTTGCAGAAATATCCTTTTCCGTAATGGAATCCAATGCACTGGTGGCCTCATCAAAGATCAGCAGCTTAGGTTGACGTAAAAGTGCCCTGGCTATGGAAAGCCGTTGTCTTTCCCCGCCGGATAGTTTTAAGCCCCCTTCTCCTATGATCGTGTCCAGCCCGTTCTCGCTCCTGTTCATGATACTCATGCCGGAAGCCTGTTGCACCGCATTCATGATCTCTTCATCCGTAGCATCGGGTTTTACAAAGCGCAGGTTTTCCCGGATCGTTCCCGAGAAGAGTTGCGTATCCTGGGTAACGATACCCAACTGACGGCGGATGCTGTCTATAGATACTTCACTTTCATCTGTATTATTATAAATGATATCTCCTTTGCTGGGTTTATACAATCCCAGCAACAGTTTCACCATCGTTGTTTTCCCCGAGCCGGAAGGTCCTACGAAAGCATAGGTCTCCCCGATATGGGCCGTGAAGTTAACACCATCCAATGCAGGACGGTTGCCGCTCTTGTGCTGGAAGCTTACATTCCTGAACTCCAGCTTACGAATATCATCGATCTGTACCGGGTGGGCAGGTTCCTGTTCTATAGGTTTGTCTAAAAGTGTTTGCAGGTTGTTCAGGGAAGCTTCTGCCTCACGGTAGTTCAGGATAATGTTACCCAGCTCCTGCAGCGGACCAAAGATGAAGAAACTGTAAAACTGCATCATCATCAATTGACCCAGCGTTAAAGTGTCTTTATACAAGAAGTACAGGAGGGCAAACATGATACATTGCTGCAAGAAGTTGACAAAAGTACCCTGTACAAAACTGATGGAACGGATGCTTTTTACTTTCTTCAATTCCAGGTTCAGGATCTTGATCGTATTATTGTTCAGGCGTTCGATTTCCTGCTCCGTTAGTCCCAGGCTTTTTACCAGCTCTATATTGCGTAAAGACTCTGTAGTACTTCCCGCCAGTGAGGTAGTTTCTTTTACAATGTTTTTCTGGATTGCCTTGATCCTTTTAGACAAGAAGCCGATCAGTAAAGACAAGACTACCGCACCTACCAGGTAGATCAGTGGCAGGCTTGGATGCAGGCGGAAGGCAATAACCGTTACGAATGCAATGCCGACAATGGTGGCAAACAAAACATTGATGAAGCTGGAAATAAGTTTCTCACAATCGGCCCGGGCCTTGATCAGCACAGAAAGCGTTTCCCCGCTTCTCTGGTCTTCAAATTCCTGGAAAGGCAATTGCAGGGAATGCTTCAAGCCATCTGTATATAAGGCTGCGCCAAATTTCTGGATGATCACATTCACCACATAGTCCTGTAAAGCTTTAGCGATGCGGGACACCATGGCCGTGCCTATGATGAGCAATAGCCCGATGGTAATGCCTTTATAGAAACCGGCCGCATCATTGGCATCCCGGAACTCCTGTGCTTTATTGGCATAGGGGTCAATGATCTGTGTACCTAAGATAGAAGGACTCAGCAAAGAAAATATCTGGTTAATGGCTGCAAGGATCAGCGCGATAAAAATGAGCGATTTGTATTTGCTCAGGTATTGGTACAATAATTTCATTTCAATGAATGCTTTTTAAAATTAGTCTTTACACTCCATCATCAATAAATCACCTTCTGTGTAGCTGATCTGTACAAAGCCATCTTCGCGGACATGGTTGGAGGAACCGCTGCGGTAACCTATTCTTAATGTCTCATCGGATAGCGGGTAGGCAAGATTGCCGGTGCTGATGTGCTTAGCTTCCCCTACAGGGATCAGGGACAATTTGTAATTTTTAGGATACCATTTTTCAAATTGATAAGGCAACAGGAAGATCTTGGAATAATCATCATATAATACGATCTTCAATTGCTCCCGGTAACGGGCTATGTTCGTCATATTGGTTATGCTGTGATCTGCCCTGCGGCCGGTAGCCCATACTACATTGACGGCTTTGATCCCCCTTTCTATAAGGTACAGATAAGCTTTATCCAGATCTGTGTGCATCTGGTCGGGCGTGTGCACGATCTCCAAAGGATATTGCAGGCTGCGGTAGTATTCCGCATCAAAGTCCTCGTCAAAATCCCCCAGGAGCACGTCCACCTTGATGCCCAGCTCCATGACCCGGCTCACGGCTGTGTCCAGTACAATGACCAGCGGTGCCCATTCCAACAATTGTTGTAACAGGTCCATGCTGCATGCAGCGCCATTGGCAATAATTAATGCAGGCTCCTGATTTTCTCTTACAAAATGATGTGATGACATGGATGGGAATAAGCGTGCAAAATACCTACTTTTTGAGATATATGTTCGTTAATGATTGTACAAATTTAGGGTTTCTGCTATATTATCGGCTACTTGTTTTAAGCAGGGGCTGCAGAATGAGGACCGGCAAAAAGGAAGGTTCCCTGCCCGGCATAAATATCCAGTAGCATCATATAGAAAGCTTAATGAAATTTTTACTCAATTAATATATACTTTACCTTTGCAAAATGGAAAAAAATTTCAATAGAATTCTGGTAACAGCAGCCTTGCCCTATGCTAACGGGCCGGTGCATATCGGTCACCTGGCCGGTGCTTATTTACCATCAGATATATATGTACGTTATCAAAGAGCGCAAAAGCGCGATGTTAAGTTCATTTGCGGTACCGATGAGCATGGAGTGCCCATCGCGATCCGTGCGATGAAAGAAGGTGTAAGCCCCCAGGATGTAGTGGATAAATACCATAAGATCATCGGGGATAGTTTTTCCGGCATGGGCATCTCTTTTGATATCTTTTCCCGGACCACTACCGATACGCATCGCCAGACCTCTCAGGCTTTCTTCAGGAAATTATATGACGAAGGTTTGTTTGAAGAGCGCGAGAGCGAGCAATATTATGATGAAGAAAAGGAAACATTCCTGGCCGACCGCTATATTGTAGGTACTTGTCCTATCTGTAGCAATGAAAATGCCTACGGTGATCAGTGTGAGAAATGCGGCAGTACCCTGTCTCCCGATCAGCTGATCAACCCGCGCTCTGCACTCAGCAATGCAAAGCCGGTAAAGAAGATGACCAAACACTGGTATTTCCCATTGAACCAATATGAAGACTTCCTGAAAGAATGGATCGTAGAGGGCAAGAAAGACGAATGGAAATCCAATGTGTATGGGCAGTGCAAAAGCTGGCTGGACAATGGTTTGCAGCCACGTGCCATGACGCGCGACAGTAACTGGGGCGTGCCTGTTCCGGTAGAAGGGGCCGAAGGCAAAGTATTATATGTATGGTTTGATGCACCTATAGGTTATATCTCTGCTACCAAAGAATTGTTGCCCACATCCTGGGATGATTACTGGTGCAAGGAAGATACCAAACTGGTACATTTTATCGGGAAAGACAATATCGTGTTTCACTGTATTATATTCCCGGCTATGTTGAAAGCACATGGCGGCTATGTATTGCCGGAAAATGTGCCTGCCAATGAATTTTTAAATATTGAAGGCGATAAAGTGTCCACTTCCCGTAACTGGGCGGTGTGGATCGATGAATACCTGCAGGATTTTCCGGATATGCAGGATACCCTGCGTTATGTATTGTGCTCCAATGCACCGGAGACCAAGGATAATGATTTTACCTGGAAAGATTTCCAGTTAAGACACAACAGTGAACTGGTGGATATCTTCGGCAACTTTATCAACCGTGCCATGGTACTGATGCATAAGCTGTGTGATGGTAAAGTGCCGGCTTACCATGAAGCAGAGCAGACAGAGCTGGACATAAGCCTGATCAAAGAGATCGTGGCATCTAAAGCTAAGGTGGAAAAGGCTATTGAGACCTATCATTTCCGCGAAGCTTTGTTTGAAGTGATCGACCTGGCGAGAAAAGGAAATAAATATTTGCAGGAAATAGCTCCCTGGAGCTTATCCAAAACACCGGAACTAAAAGCGGAAAATCAGGCTAAGATCGACAACTGCCTGCATGTGGCTTTGCAGTTATGTGCTAACCTGGCGATCCTTTCCAATCCCTTCCTGCCTTTTACCGCTAAAAAGATCTGCAAAATGCTGACCGTGGTAGACCGAATGCTGGAATGGGAAAATGCCGGTAAGATGGACCTGTTGAAAAAAGGCTATCCTTTGCGTGCCCCTGAATTGCTGTTCCGTAAAGTGGAAGATGCAGAGATCGAGGCACAGAGAGAGAAGCTGCAGGCCAATGCCAAAGCTTCTATCATCCTGGCAGAGCCGGAAGAGAAAGAGGCCGAATTACCAGAAATGAAAGACATCATCGAGTTCGGTGATTTTGAAAAAATAGACCTGCGTGTAGGTACCGTATTGTCTGCCGAGAAAGTAAAGAAGGCAGATAAATTATTACAACTGGAAGTGGATATGGGCTTTGAAAAGCGCACCATAGTTTCCGGTATCGCTTTGCATTATGCACCGGAAGAGGTGGTAGGCCGCCAGGTAGTGGTCGTGGCCAACCTCGCACCACGCAAAATGCGCGGTATTGAAAGTGCCGGTATGATCCTGATGGCAGAAGATGCTGAAGGAAAATTGATTTTTGTTAGCCCGGCTTCCATGGCTTTAGCTGGTGGAGGCGTTAGATAGATTGATAAAGAATACATGATAGCTACACTGATTTCGGATTTTGGAAACGGAGATAATTCGGTTGCCATAGCAAAGGGGATGTTCCTGCAACATAGTCCCGAGCTGAGGCTGATCGACCTGTCCCATGCAGTTTCCCCGCATAATTTAGTCCAGTGTAGCTATTTATTAAAAAGTGCTTACCGCTTCTTCCCGGCTTTCTCGGTCCATATCTCCCTCTTTGATGTGATGCATACCATGCCGGCTACAGTCTTGCTGGCAAAGGTGGACAACCAGTTTATGATCACAGCAGATAATGGTTTGCTGGGATTTACTTTCTCGGATGAAAAACCCATTGTATGGCAATACGAAGACAGCGAGTCTAAAAGCTATATCGAATGGCTGGACAAGGCCGGTAGCCTGATTGCAGAGCTGCAAAGGGTAAATTATGAACTGAAGGCCGTAAAGCTGATTGCATTTAGCCCAAAAGTAGAAGTCTTGCCGCTAAGGCCGCTGCTCAAGCAAAACTCGGTAGAGTGTCATGTATTGCATGTAGACCGTTATGGAAATGTAGTCTTGAACCTTACCCGTAAAGAGTTTGAGGAGCAGAAAAAAGGCCGCAATTTTTCCCTGAGAATACCCCGTCAAATGCCGATCACAGCGCTCAGCGAGAGCTATGCAGAATTGCCCAATGGTATGGAGTTCTGTATGTTCAACAGTGCCGGCTACCTGGAGATCGGGATCAAGAATTCCAGTGCTTCCCAGCTGCTGGGCCTGAAGGCTTTTGTGCAGGACCAGATGATTTATAATACCATTACCATAGAATTTAATTAAGATGATCAGGATCGTAAAGATGTGTTTTAAAGCGGAGCATGTAGAAGACTTTAAAGCTTTATTCGAGGAAAGAAAACACCTGATCAGGGCACAGGAAGGATGCACGCACCTGGAATTACTACAGGACATCAATGATCCCTGTGTATTCTTTACCTACAGCTTTTGGGATGCCCCTGAATATTTGGAGCAATACCGCAACAGCGATTTTTTTGCAGATACCTGGTCCAAAACGAAAGCATTATTTGCCACAAAAGCGGCTGCCTGGAGTGTAGCACAACAGGTAGTGATTGCTTAAATTTTTACAGGCTAGTGCTATATTATTATCCACTTCCTGGTATTCTTTCTGTTTTTTAATGTACAATTAAAATGAGATTAAGAAAATTATCTATAAAGAATCATTCCATTTTCGGAAATTTAGACTTTACTGTTAATAATTGAACAGCTAAAAAGCAAAGCGGCCGGTAGACACCGGCCGCTTTGCTATATCAAGTGGAAACCATTGCAAGTTTTTTCATACTGCCCGTTTCCCGGAATTGCAAATGCCAGGAAAAGGCTTCTTCTAAAAGATGCGGCGTATGTCCGCCACGCGCACAGGCACGGTCAAAATAGGACTGTAAGGCTTCTTTATAATCAGGATGCACACAATTATCGATGATCGCCTGCGCACGCTCACGGGGCGCTAAACCCCTGAGGTCGGCCAGGCCGATATCGGTCACTAAAATATCCACATCATGTTCTGTATGATCGGTATGCGAGACCATAGGCAGTACATGAGATACCTGGTTACCTTTAGAGGCCGCCTGGGTCACGAAGATGCTGAGGTAAGCATTCCGGGCAAAGTCACCGGAGCCGCCGATGCCGTTCATGATCTGGCTGCCGCCGATATGCGTGGAATTTACATTGCCATAAATATCAAATTCGATGGCTGTGTTAATAGCGATAATACCCAGACGACGGATGAGTCCGGGTGTATTGGAGATGTTCTGCGGTCGTAACACGATCTTGTCCCGGTACTTGTCCAGGTTGCTGAAGACGCGCTCATAGCAAGCCTCCGAAACCGTTATGGAGGAAGCAGAAGCAAAGCTTAACTTACCCGCATCGATCAGGTCAAAAGTGCTGTCCTGCAACACTTCTGAGAACATGGAAAGGTCATAGAAATTACTATCTTTAAAGCCCGTCAGTACAGCATTGGCCACTTTGCCGATGCCTGCCTGTATGGGCAACAAACGATCGGTCAGGTGCCCGGATTGCACTTCTTTTTCAAAGAAATTAAGGATGTGTTGCGCAATGGCGCTGGTCTTTTCATCCGGTGGTGCAATGTCAGCAGGGCTATCCTTCAGGTTGGTAAACACGATCGCTTCCACTTTTGCAGGATCTAAAGGAATGCTTCTCCTGCCGATCTTATTCCAGGGAGAAACAATAGGGATCACATTCCGGTAAGGATAATCTTCTGCCTGGTAAATATCATGGATGCCGAAAATGCTTTCCGGTACTTCTGTATTGATCTCGATAATTACTTTCTTGGCCAGTTGCGCAAAGGTGGCCGAATTGCCTACAGAAGTAGTGGGGACAATACTTCCGTCCCGGTCAATATAAGCAGCTTCGATAATGGCTACATCTACCGGGGGCAGGTTCTTGTTGTGCAGCAGTTCTGCACTTTCGCTCAGGTGCTGATCTATAAATAAGATCTCTCCCTGGTTGATCTTTGTTCTTAAAGTCTTGTCTACCTGGAAAGGCATCCGTTTCGCTAAAACCCCTGCAGCGGCCAGTTTGCCGTCTGTGTCATGCCCCAGGGAGGCTCCCGTCATCAGGGTGATCTTGATCTGTTCCGTTTTGCCGCGCTCTGCAAGTGCCGCTAACACGGCTTTGCTGTCGCCGGCTTTGGTAAAACCGCTGGAACCGACCACCATGCCATCTTCAATAATATTTGCTGCAATGGCTGCCGTAGTGACTTTATTTCTTAAACTTTCCAGCCTTATCCGCTCTGTCATATGCTCTGTATTTTGAAAAAATGAAAGCAATTTGCTTATTCCTGTTCAGATTTCAGGTTTCAAAAGTAGCTAAAAATGCTATTTTAAATTTTACATAAGGGCTATACTATTTTAATATTCGCCACTCACCGAGGTTTATTTTTTAGATGATTTTAGAACATTATAATCCATTAAACTGTTTGCTGTATTGTGTTTTGTGATTTTATGAAAAATATGAATTTCCTTTTTCTCGCTCTTTTAAATGAGCTTTAAAGATATACTAAATGAGCAATATTTATATTCCAGGCTGCTGTTATAAGCATTTATCCTATGTTTTTTAGAGATGCGCTTAAGGATGCTTGCAAAATGATGGTACAGTTTGTATATTTAGTTTCCCTTTTTAAATGATACATCCATGCGTAAATTTTTATGCTCAGGCCTTATGGCCTTATGCGCTCAAATGTCTTTCGGGCAAAATGGCAATCACCAGCCCTATGCCAATTATTGGTTTCCTAATGACCTGCTCACCTGGAGTCCTGCAAGTGATCCGTCTTCAGCCTTTAACAGGTCGGCCGTACCACTTGCTTCCCGCTTTACAGATGTAGATGCGGCTTGTATCGCCAACCGCCCGATGGGTTTAAAGTTAGCTTCACTCGCTATTACCAATGCCAATACTTCCGGCAACCCTTCCCAGGGCTATGACCATGCCGGAGAATATAGTTTTACCTACTGGCAATACCTCGACTATTTCGTGATGTGGGGCGGCTCGGCAGGTGAAGGCCTGATCCTGGCCCCCAATGCGACCTGGATCGATGCCGGTCACCGCAATGGGGTAAAAGTAATGGGTACGGTCTTCCTGCCGCCTGTCTCTTATGGCGGACAGTTACAATGGCTGGAGCATTTGTTGCAGACAGATGTAAACGGTAATTATATCATTGCCGATAAACTGATTGATATTGCCGACTATTACGGCTTTGACGGTTGGTTCATCAACCAGGAGACCGGTGGTGCTAATGCTGCCTTAGGAGAGAAGATGATCGCTTTCATGAAGTATTTCCAGCAACATAAAAGCCCCGGACAGGAGATCATGTGGTATGATGCCATGTTGCCCACCGGCCCGGTGACCTGGCAGCGCGAACTGAATGATGCCAATAAAAGAATGTTCCAGGATGGTACAGACCTGGTATCGCAAACCATGTTCCTGGATTTTGCCTGGAATGCGACGAAACTCGCCAATTCCAAGACCAAAGCGGCCACATTGAACCGCAGTGCTCTGGACCTGCTGGCCGGTATTGATGTACAGGCCAACGGTTACAATACTTCTATCAACTGGAATGCTATTTTCCCGACTGTGGCCAATCCCAATACTTCTGTAGGCTTGTACGTGCCCAGCTGGACCTTCCACAGCAGCCCCGATAAGAATGATATTCCCTTGTTCTATCAAAGAGAATCCCGGTTCTGGATGGGCGCTACCAATAATCCCTGCACTCCGCCAAGTTCTGGCTGGCCCGGCTTCGCAAAATATTATAATGAGAAATCCGTTATCCAGCAGTTTCCTTTTATCACCCGCTTCAATGCAGGTCATGGTACAGATGGTTTCTGGATAGGGGGTACACAGCTTTCGGCCAAAGCCTGGCACAACCAGAGTGCACAGGACATTATGCCTACCTGGCGCTGGAACCGCTCGGGCAGTGGTACATTGCTGGACGTAGCCTTGGATTTTAATACCGCCTATGAAGGGGGGAATTCAATAAAAGTAAGCGGCAACCTGAATACGGGTAATACGACAACCCTAAAACTGTACAATACTAAATTGCTGCTCAGCAATGCCAATGCTTATTTAAGGATAAAGTATAAGAAGCCTGCAGCCGGGGCTTCTAATATGAAGCTGGCACTGGCTTTTGCCGATGCACCGCAGACGCTGGTGTACCTGAATACCGATCCGGCAGGTAATGGCTGGACCACAGATTCACTACCTTTATCTGCTTACCTGAACAAAACCATTTCCACCATAGGCTTGCAGTTTGAGGGTAACGATCCCAACTATGAGATCAACATCGGGGAGCTTGCCGTATTCAATCAAACTGCGGCTACAGTGCCTGCTGCCGTTACGGGACTGGCTTTACAGGAATATGCCGCCTGCGACCTGGCAGAGGTGGAAGTGAAATTTAATCCTAGTACAGCGACCGATATCTGGTATTATGATATCTACAGGGTATTGGGTAATAACCAATTGGTATGGCTGGGTCGCACGCCCAACAATGCTTTTTATGTCAAGAACATCCAGAGAGACGGTTCAGAAGCTAATGCTACCATTCGCGTAGTGGCAGTCAATACTTCAGGAGTGGCCTCAACACCGGTGAACCAGTCTTTTGCCTGGCCACCCAATGCCGGTGCCGGAACGGAATATTATTTATCGCTGAACGGAACGGATGAATATGTAGATGCAGGCAATTTAACGCTTTCGGGCAATGCCATGAGCATTAGTGCATGGGTAAAACCGGAATCGTTCAAAACAAGCAGTCCTTTCATTTCCAGTATCGCAGGTATTGAAAACGGGGATGGCAACACGGCAATGCTCCGGTTTGGCGATGCATCTGTGCCAAAAGATAAGGTACAATTTGTATTAAGCATTAACGGGCAGGCGAAGAAGCTGACTTCGAATTCAGCCGTCACGGTAGCCCAATGGCACAATATTACCGGTACTTATGATGGTGCGACAATGCGTATTTTTATTGATGGGGTAGAGGATGCCAGTATGAGTGTCACTGGCACTTACGGGGCTAGCGGCACCTTCTTCCTGGGCAGGAACAGCTCCAATGACCGCTGCCTGCATGGTAGTCTTGATGGGGTTGCTTTATGGAGCAAAGCTCTGTCAGCAGCAGAGATACAGGCAGGCGTATGTGCAGTACCTTCCGGCACCAACGGTTTGCTGGCCAACTGGACTTTTGATGATTGCCCGGCTGTGATTATCGATAAAGGGCCTAATCAATACCTGGGACAGCCTGTAGGATTAGATGCAGCTAACTGGATCGCCGGCACCGGTTGTGGTACGGTCAACCTCCGCGAGCAACATAAATTGAGTGACATTGCCGTGCATCCCAACCCGGTAAGCCAGGGACAAGCTTTAACGATTACGGCTAAAGAGGCCCAGCCAATGACGATAGAGGTATTGGATGTAACGGGTAAATTACGCTTCAAGATGCAGTCCGCAACTAAGACGATAATTGTGCCTACGCAGGATTTAAGCGCGGGCGTTTACCTGTTGCAGGTTTCCGCAGGACTGAAAGGTACTTATCAATCAAAATTTGTAGTAAAGTAATTTTCTTGCATACTAAAAAGCGCCTGTACATCATGTACAGGCGCTTTTTCTATTTGGTGAGGAAGTATTACAGGTCAAAATATAACAGGATGTATTCTTTCAACAGGTGTTCCTGTCCTTCTAAGGTGCTTTCCGGGACCGCTTGTAATTCATTGTAATGAGGCCAGCCCTCTTCATCATAACCTGCGAATTCATAATATCCACCGGCACTCAATACCTTGCAGACCGCGATATGCATCAGGTCCTGCTTTTCTTCTTTTGAGAATTTATGTTTCGGCGTGCGGCCCTGGTATTCGTTGATCCCGATCAGGTAAAGCAGCGCTTCCATGTTCGGCAGTTTACCGAAACGCTCTGCAAGCATAGCTTCTAATGCTATCCAGCGCTGTTTAAAATCATCTGTATGTTGAGTCATTATAATTTTGTTTAAACCGCAAAGATAACCGCAATATTTTAAAGTCTGTAGGGGACTTCAGTATCTTCCGGACAGGCTTTTTCCAGTGTATTTTGATGCCTTTTTTTCATAAAGTTCCGTATTTAGCAGCCTGGAGGTTGCCCTGTATTCCGGGCAACAGGCTTTGTATGCAGCACGGGAAATATCTCTTTGATAACAGGAAATGAGGCGAAAAAAAATAAATGGTTCTAAGCGCCTGTAAATGATATCGCTGCAGCGTTTTTGCATTATTTTAATAGATAGTTCCGGGAAAATAAATTTGGCGAATTGATTTCCTTAAATATCTTTGTCCCATATTTTAAAACAAACAATGCAACAATTCAGTCAAAATATGTGGTGGTGGCAATTCAAATCCTACGGGGTTCGAATGGCCTTTTCATGTATCTGGTAGTTTTGTTTTCTGAATAATATTCCCAAATGATATGATGCCCGTCGGAACCCTCCGGCGGGCATTTTTATTTTTTCTTCAAACCACCTGGTCATGACTTATACTATTCAATCAATTTATAAAAAAATGCTGGGAGATCTGCTCAGCCCTGTAGGACTCTACCTGCGGCTGAGGGACCGTTTTCCCAATGCGCTTTTGCTGGAAAGTTCTGACTACAATAAAAAGCAAAACAGCTATTCCTATATCTGCCTGCAGGCAATGGCTTCCTTCCGGGCAGACCGGCAGCAGGCGCAGATCAGCTACCCGGACGGATCGCAGCAAACTATATCGATGCAGGAACAGGAGCTGGCAGGGGCTTTGAATGATTTTGTAAAAGCCTTCCGGGTAGAAGGTGATACCTTTGATTTCCTTACGCAGGGTTTATTTGGCTATACGAGTTATGATGCCATCCCGATGCACCACCCGGTGGCAACGGAACAGCTGCCTATGGATGTGCCTTTGGTACATTATCAATACTTCCGCTTTGTGCTGGTGTTTAATCACTTTAATAATGAATTGTACCTGGTGGAAAACCTGCCTGAGCATGCCGGAAGTGAACTGTCGCTTGTAGAACAATGTATCTGCTCCGGTGCGCAGCCCGACTATCCTTTTGAGACACTGGGATCTGTTGATAGCAATTTCACGGACGAGGAATTTCTGAAACTAATAGACCAGGGTAAAGAACATTGTTACCTGGGGAATGTATTCCAGGTGGTGCTGTCCCGGCAGTTCAGCACAGGGTTTAAAGGTGATGAGTTTAATGTTTACCGGGCTTTGCGTTCCGTTAACCCCTCTCCTTATTTGTTTTATTTTGATTATGGTGCTTATAAAATTATGGGTTCCTCGCCCGAAGCACAGATCACTATTGCTCATGGTAAAGCCACCATCCACCCGATAGCAGGGACCTTCAAGAGAACCGGTAATATGGAACAGGATGAAGAACTGGCGCTGGCGCTTGCCAATGACCCTAAAGAGAATGCAGAACATGTGATGCTGGTGGACCTGGCCCGGAATGACCTGAGCATTAACAGTGATGCGGTACAGGTGGAAAAGTTCAAGTCAGTAGAAATGTATTCTCATGTAATTCACCTGGTTTCTAAAGTGGCTGCTGAATTGAAGGAGGACTACAATGCAGTAGAGATCTTTCTCAATACTTTCCCGGCAGGTACTTTGTCCGGTGCACCTAAATACCGGGCGATGCAGCTGATCGATGAGCTGGAGAATACGCCGAGAGGCTTTTATGGCGGGGCTATAGGCATTATAGGTTTAGACGGATCATTCAATCATGCCATTTTCATCCGCTCTTTATGGAGCAGGAAGCAGCGGCTTTATTACCAGGCAGGCTGTGGCGTGGTTGCCCGGTCGGTAGCTCAAAGTGAACTGCAGGAAATTTATAATAAGGTGGGCGCGGTAACGTCTGCCATCAAATTAGCTCAAAATATTGAAGGGCACTAAAACAATGGATATGAAAATTTACGTGGTAGATAATTACGATTCTTTTGTGTACAACATTGTTCACCTGGTGAAAGAGCTGGGCTTTACAGATATCAGGGTAGAAAAGAATGACCGTATCGACCTGGATGAGATGGCAACTTATGATAAGATCATCTTGTCGCCGGGGCCGGGCGTTCCGGTGGAGGCCGGTCAAATGATGGCCGTGATCGAAAGGTTTCACCGCTCGCATACCATGCTGGGCGTATGTCTCGGGCACCAGGCCATAGGCGAATACTTTGGCTGGCCCTTGCAGCGATTGCAGGAGCCGCTTCATGGTATTGCCTCTGCACTGGAGATCCTTAACCGGCAGGACCTCTTTGCTGATCTTCCGGAAACTATACAGATCGGCCATTATCATTCCTGGGTACTGGGAGAGGGGGAGCACAGTGAGCTTGAGGTGCTGGCTGTTGACCCGCAATCAAATATTATGGCACTGCGGCACAAGGAATACCCTGTATTCGGTGTGCAGTTTCACCCGGAATCGGTGCTTACAGAAAGTGGTAAAACTATTTTAAATAACTGGTTACATCTTTAACAATGAAAGAGATCTTAAAACAACTGTATCAACACCATCAGCTCAGCAGGCTGGAAGCCCGTGAGCTCTTACTCGCTATAGCACAAGGACAGTATGATCCTGTGGAAGTAGCTGCATTGCTGAGCCTGTTCAATATGCGCAGCATTAGTATTGATGAGCTGAAAGGCTTCCGGGACGCTTTGCTGGCACTATGCCTGCCCCTGGACCTCTCTGCTTATAAAGCCATAGATGTTTGCGGCACCGGAGGAGATGGTAAACACACCTTTAATATTTCCACCTTGAGTGCCTTCGTTGTGGCTGGTGCCGGTATACCGGTGGCCAAGCACGGCAATTATGGCGTATCTTCTATTTCCGGCTCTTCGAATGTAATGGAATATTTAGGGGTACAGTTCCAGCGATCAGAAGAGGGCTTGAAGCGACAATTGGATGCGGCAAACATCTGCTTTATACATGCGCCTTATTTCAATCCCGGAATGAAGGCAGTGGCCGGGGTAAGGAAACAATTAGGGGTCAAAACTTTTTTTAATATGCTGGGACCGCTGATCAATCCTGCGCAGCCTGCTTATCAACTGGTGGGCCTGTATGACCTCGAGCTGCTGCGTATGTATCAATATATCTTCCAGGATGAGGGCAAGCGTTTTTCGCTGGTGCATTCCATTGGCGGCTATGATGAAGTGTCTTTAACCTCCGATTTTAAATGTGTACAAAATGAAGGGGAGTACTATTATGCAAAGCAGGATTACACCCGGCAGGACATTAAAGAGTCGGACCTGTATGGCGGAGCAAGTGTAGCAGAGGCAGCGGCCATTTTTATGGATATCTTAAGCGGGCAGGGTACTGCTGCGCAAAACGAGGTGGTGCTCATCAACAGCGCTTTTGCGATACAGACGGTGCGCCCCGAGCTGGAGCTGGAGGCTGCACGGTCCATAGCAGCAAGTTCTCTGGAAGAAGGGAAGGCATTACATCAATTGCAACAATTAAAACAGGTACAATGAATATTTTAGCAACTATAATAGCAGAAAAAAAGAAAGAGGTCGCGATACGGAAAACCGCTATGCCTATGCTCTTGCTGGAGCATAGTACTCTCTTTGAACGGGAGCCGATCTCTATGAAAGGGACTATAAGCGCAGCTCAGTCCACGGGTATTATCGCAGAGTTTAAGCGAAAGTCGCCATCCAAATCCTGGATCAATCAATCTGCTGAGGCCGGTGCCGTAAGCCTTGCTTATGCCCGGGCAGGTGTGGCCGGGATCTCTGTACTTACAGATGCCGCCTTTTTCGGGGCACAGCACACAGATTTTGAACAGGTAAGGACACTGAACCAGCGGCCTGTACTCCGGAAGGATTTTATCATTGATGAATACCAGATCATAGAAAGCAAGGCTATGGGTGCTGATGTGATCCTCTTGCTGGCAAAGGTTTTGCCCCCGGAAAAGATCGAAGCCTATACTGCGCTGGCTCATCGCCTGGGCTTAGAGGTATTGCTGGAAATGCAGAATGAACAGGAAGTGCTGGCTAACTGCACTACTGCCGCCGATATGCTGGGCATCAATAACCGCAACCTGGAAAATTTTTCCGTTGATTTTGAAAACAGTGCAAGACTCGCTGCATTGTTGCCGCAGGAGAAACTGAAGATCGCAGAAAGTGGTATTGAAACGGCTCAGGATATCCGGTACCTGCGCAGTGTGGGCTTCTCCGGCTTCCTGATCGGAGACCGGTTTATGCGGCATGATGATCCCGGGCTTGCCTGTACTACATTAATTAAACATTTAGGACATGAACATTAAGATTTGTGGTATGCGTGATGCTGCCAATATAAAGGCTGTAGCCGATCTGAAACCGGACTATATTGGGTTTATCTTTTATGGTCAATCGCCAAGATATGTCGGTGCAGACTTTGAAATTCCGGAACTGGATAAGGGCATTAAAAAGATTGGTGTATTTGTCAATGAAGCGGTGAATACGGTTTTGAATACGGCAAAAAAATACCAGCTTGATGGGGTACAGTTGCATGGTACTGAAGATGCAGAATACTGCAGGATCATCCGTTCCAATCGCCTGGCGATTATTAAAGCCATACCTGTATCTGGACCCTTGCCCATTAACCGTTTGATCTCTTATACCGGTTGTATTGATTATTTTTTGTTTGATACCGCTACGCCTCATTTTGGCGGTAGTGGCCAAAGTTTTGATTGGGCATTGCTGGATCAATATAACCTGGAGATCCCTTTTTTTATCAGCGGAGGTATAGGCACGGAACATGCAGCACAGGTTTTCGATATAGATCATCCTCAATGTTCAGGTGTGGATGCCAACAGCAGGCTGGAAGCGGAGCCGGGCATCAAGCAGCTTGACTTAACCGAACAATTCATTAAAACCATCAGAAATGGAAAGATTTAAACCCGATGCCCGGGGCTACTATGGTGCTTATGGCGGTGCATTTATCCCGGAAATGTTGTTGCCTAATGTAGCAGAACTGCAGGCTAATTATTTGTCGATCATCAATACCGAAAGCTTTCGTGAAGCGTTTCATAAGCTTTTACGCGACTATGTAGGTCGGCCTACGCCTTTGTTCTATTCCGATAATTTATCGAAACGATACCATACACAGGTCTTGCTGAAAAGAGAGGATCTATGCCATACCGGGGCGCATAAGATCAATAATACGATCGGGCAACTGTTGATCGCAAAGCATTTAAATAAGCAGCGCATTATTGCCGAGACCGGTGCAGGGCAGCATGGTGTGGCCACGGCTACTGCCTGTGCGCTGATGGGCATGGAATGTACCGTGTTTATGGGATCGGTAGATATGCAGCGGCAGGCTCATAATGTAGAAAGGATGCGTATGCTGGGGGCGCAGGTGATCCCGGCAGAGAGTGGCAGCAAAACCCTGAAGGATGCGACGAATGAGGCGATACGGGAGTGGATACGCCATCCTAAGGATACACATTATGTGATAGGATCGGTCGTAGGGCCGCATCCTTACCCGGATATGGTGGCGCTCTTCCAGTCGGTCATTAGTGAGGAGATCGGGAAGCAGGTGCAGGAGCAGTTTGGCAAAGCGCATCCTGACGTGGTGATCGCCTGCGTAGGCGGGGGGAGTAATGCTATAGGTGCTTTTTATCATTTTATAGATAATGAACACACGCGGCTCATTGCCGTTGAGGCCGGAGGCATGGGCCTGGAGTCGGGTAAGACGGCGGCCTCCATCGCGCTGGGCAGGAAAGGGATTATTCATGGCAGCAAGACCTACCTGATGCAGACAGATGACGGGCAGATCGTGGAGCCGCATTCCATTTCTGCAGGACTGGACTATCCCGGTATAGGCCCTGCCCATGCTTATCTTAGGGATACGAATAAGATAGAGGTCGTCAGTATCACCGATGAAGCGGCCTTGAAGGCCGGGCTTATGCTGACCCGTACAGACGGGATCATCCCGGCCCTGGAATCGGCACACACCATTGCCTACCTCGAGCATTTACAGGCCGGGCCTGATGATGTGGTGGTGGTGAACCTGTCGGGAAGGGGAGATAAAGACCTGATCACTTATCAAAATTATTTTAATCATGAGCAATAGACTAGACCTTCTTTTTGAAGACAGGAGCGCGTTTCGCCTATCTATATTTTTTACTGCAGGGTTTCCGCAATTGGAAGACACTGCAGCCTTGATAGAAGCATTGCAGCACAGTGGTGCAGACCTGCTTGAGATCGGGTTCCCTTTTTCAGATCCGCTTGCCGATGGCCCTGTTATTCAAAGCAGCAGCCAGCAGGCATTGGTCAATGGCATGAGCCTGGCTGTATTGTTTGAACAGTTGGAGGAGATCAGGGATCGTATTCATATACCCCTGGTGTTGATGGGCTACCTCAACCCTGTTTTACAGTTCGGGGTGACTGCATTCATTGAACAATGTGTGGCCTGTGGTATTGACGGAGTGATACTCCCAGACTTGCCGGCAGATGTATATGTGGCAGAGTATAAAGCAGCATTTGATGCGGCAGGCCTGGCTTTTATTCCATTGATCACACCGCAGACCAGCCCGGAAAGGATCCGTTTCCTGGATGAGCAGTGCTCGGGATTTATCTATATGGTTGCCGGACATGGCACAACAGGAGGAGCTATCTCATTGCAAGAGGAAGGTGCCTATTTTCAAAGGGTGAAAGAGATGGGACTACGATTGCCTAAAGTGGCTGGCTTTGGGGTGAAAAGCAGTTCTGATATAGCTTTTGTGCAGCAATATGCAGAAGGTGTGATCGTCGGTTCTGCATTTGTACAGCACATCGCAGGCGGATGCTCCGATGAATCTATCAGAAGCTTTATCGGGGGGCTTAAGCAGGTAAATTAAATACGGTTCACTTATAAGAGGAGTTGATGCCGGAAGCTAGGCTTTAAGCCAGGTCAGGAAGTCGGTCATTTTTTCTTTGCTTACCAGGATGTCTTCATCGAAGTCAAATTTTAAGCTGACGGAGATCTTCCTGGAGAGGGTCTGGCTGACTTCTTTTATGGCTTCCCGGTTCAGGATAAATTGCCTGTTGGCGCGGTAGAAGTCGTAACCACAGGTCTGCTGTACTTCATCCAGTGATTTGTTGACGTAGTAAACCTTTTGGTCAAAGGTCAGCAAATGAGTCACTTCATTTTTGATATAGAATAAAGCAATGTTTTTAAGCTTTACGGGTATTACTTTATCCTGCTGGTACACCAGTATGGAACCTGAGTTTTCGTTTTGCTTATTTTGCAGCAGGTCCAGGACTTTCGTTAAAGAATGGTCTTCCTCACTGTGGAAGGAGTTTTTCAGGGTTTTGAATTTCTCTATGGCTTCCGCAATTTTACCTTCATCGAAAGGTTTCAGGATATAGTGAATACCGTTGGTCTCGAAAGCTGTGAGGGCATATTCATCATAGGCCGTGCAAAAAACAATGGGTACGTTGATCTTTACTTTTTTGTAGATCTCGAAACTTAAGCCGTCGCCCAGTTGGATATCACTGAAGATAAGATCCGGCTGGGGATTGGCTTGCAGGTAGTCCACCGCTTCTTTCACCGAGCTGAGTATTTTGATTACCTGGCAATCGGGATTGTTGTCTGTGATAATGTCCTTCAGGTCCTCAGCGGTCAGTCTTTCGTCTTCAATGATAATGATATTCATATAGGATTGCTTTTAGAATCTTGCTGCAAATTACTTTAATCTTCTTTTTTCTTCTTATCGGTATATTCTTTGTATTCTTTAGGCATCAGGCATTTGGCAATATCTTCTTTACTGAATTTGCTGCGCCCATGGTCCAGGATCTGTAAACTTACGGAGTAGATCTGTCCTTCTGTTTTGATGATCGGCGGCTCTCCGTCCAGTATTTTATACCTTTCGTAGAGCATATTGTGCCCGTTGCCGGTAGATACTTCCAGGAATTTTTTGATCTGTATATTATTGCTCACTTTGATATAGTTACCCTCTCTTTCTATTTTAATGTAAAGCGGGTTGTCCTGGGTGAGTTCATTGTGCTTGATCGCATTTTCCAGTAAGGGTTGCAGGGAGAAGAAGGGTAGTTTTCTTTCCAGCGCCAGGTCATTTGCTTTTATCTCTACCTTATACTGTAAGGCATCGCCAAATCGTATGCGTTGCATCTCCATATAGTCATTGCACACTTTCAATTCATCTTCTATAGTAGCTACACCGCTTTTGTTATTGGAAATAGAGACCCTCAGGAAGTCGGATAGGCGGAGCAGGTAAGCTTCTGCACTTTTGGAATCTTTCCGGATCAATGATTTTAAGATGTTCAGTGCATTAAACAGGAAGTGGGGTTGTATCTGTTGCTGCAGGAGCTGGTTGACCGCTTCTGAATTGGAGGCTTTTAGTTGCAGGAGTTCCAGTTGGATCCTGCTCTTTTCATACTGGTGCAAGACAAAATTCTGGATCAGGAAGATGAAGGCAAAAACAACCAGGGTAGCGTAGAGCATAAAGACGTATAAGCGCCAACCTTGCAATTCCGGGGCCCTGTGGGCAGATACAGCAACGCCATGCTTGTTCATCCATTCCACGATAGAGTAATGCATGAAAAAGAAGATCAGGCTGCAGCAGTAGCCAATAGAGAAGGTTTTTTTCCAGATGCGCTCAGAGCTGCTTTTCCGTTTCTGATCAAAATAATAAAGTAGAACAGTGTTGATTAAGAAAATAATAAAGAACAGTGTCGACAGGGAAATAGCCCTGTAAAGCAGGTTGTCAATATTAAAATCCTGTAAAGAAGTAATCAACAAGGTACCCAGTAAAAAGCAAAGAAAAAGCTTACCGCTCTCTTTGACCAGTATACGTAAAGGGATCTTGTTGGGCAATTGTTCTGGCATTTTTTGAATTTTCTATGGGTTAAAAATAGCTAATATTTTTGGCTATTCATTGTTTGTACAAAGGTCTGGTAAAAGAAACATGCCATGGCTCTGTGTAAACCATGACATGTTCTGCTTAAAAAGTACTAATGAACTTTCTCGTATTCTTCTACATAATCAGGGTTCTCTTCATATTCTGCAACGATCAGTGCTTCGTAATTTTTCTTTTTCGCTTTCCCGAATCGTTTGCCGATACTGTCAAATATGGAGTACACTACCGGTACGATGATCAGGGTCAGGAAGAGAGAGGATAACAGGCCACCTATGATTACCATGGCCAATCCCCTGTTCATATCAGCACCATCACCCTGTGCCATTGCAATCGGCACCATACCGATCACCATAGCGATGGTGGTCATCAGGATCGGGCGGAAACGTGCGTGGTTGGCGGCCATCAGTGCATCGTATGTACTGGCCCCTTCTGCCTTCCTGTGGTTGGCAAAGTCTACCAGCATGATCGCATTCTTCGCTACCAGACCGATCAACATGATAATACCGAGGATGGTAAAGATGTTGAGCGTTTGGTTAAACAATGCCAGGAATAAGAGGGCACCGATAAAGGACAATGGAATGGAGAACAGTACCACCAATGGTGTAGCAAAGTTGTCATACAGAGCTACCATTACCAGGTACACCAGGATCACTGAAGCCATCAGGGCTATACCCAGTGACCCGAATCCTTCCTGTTGGTTTTCCATATTACCACCCCAGGCATAGCTCACACCGGGTTTCCTTTTTAATTCTTTAAACTGTGTTTCCCATTCAGTAGCTACGGTACCTAATGGCTTACCTACCACCTGGCCCTCTACGGATACGGAAGGAGATTTATCTCTACGCTCCAGTAAAGTAGGGCCTGATCCGAAACTTACATCTGCAAACTGTTCCAGTTTGATTGCCTGACCTTGCTGGTTGATGAATTCAAGGTGCTTCACATCGTCAATTTTAGCTCTTCCGATCTCATCATAACGGATGTTGATATCATATTCACGGTCACCTGCACGGTATTTGGCATCTGTATTTCCGGAGAATGCAGTTTGCATTGCCATACCTACTGTAGCTACATTTAAGCCCAGGGAAGCCATTTTATCACGGTCCACTTTTACATTGATCTCCGGGTTACCGTCTTCAGAAGTCAGTTTAACGCCGGTAGCTCCCGGGATCTTACGCAACTGGTCAGCAGCCTGGCTGGCAAATGCCATCGCATCTTCCTGGCTGGAACCGATCACGGTCAGTTTCAAAGGTGCCTGCTCAGCGCCCATCATACCCATGTTTACGGTTTTGACTTTGGCACCCACCAGTACTTTCTCCATTTCACGGATCAGCTTGGCGGCATACACTTTGGTAGATTCTTTCTTGCTTTGTTTATCATCCAGGAAGATCTGGATCTCAGATTTATACTTGGTACCTGTCGTAGACATCATACCATCTGAGGCCTGTCCTACAGTAGTGATAAAGCGTTCGATCTCCGGTTTCTTCGCCAGGTAGCTTTCGGCTGTCTGGGTCATGAAGTTGGTTTGTTCTATAGAGGCATCTTTATTGAGCTCGATCTGTAATAAGAATTCTCCTTTTTCATTTGCAGGGAAGAAGTCGGAACCGATATAACCTTTACCCACCAGCATGATGGAGGAAATAAACAGTAAGATCGTTAAGCCAAGCGTGATCAGTTTATTGCTGCGTTTCGCCAAGGACCATTTTAAGATATTGCCGATGCCATGTGTCAATTTGTTCAAGCCCCTTTCAAAGCTATGGATGATGCGGCCAAATATATTCTTGGAGCTCACATGCTCCAGCTTACCGAATCTTGAATACAACCAGGGTACAATCGTAAAGGAAACCAATAAGGATAATAGGGTAGACACCATTACCGTTACGGTGAACTGGCGCAGGATGTCAGACACAAGTCCGGTAGATAAAGAGATCGGCAGGAACACCACCACAATTACCATAGTAATAGCGGTTACGGTAAACCCGATTTCCTTGGCTCCGTCATAAGCTGCACGCACTTTGTTTTTTCCCATCTCCATGTGACGGTGAATGTTCTCAATCACCACGATGGCATCATCCACCAGGATACCTACCACCAGGGAAAGACCCAGCAGGGACATCAGGTTCAAGGTATAGCCCAGCATGTACAATACGGTGAAGGTAGCGATCAAAGACAGAGGGATGGCGATCATGGTAATGGCCGCATTCCGCAAACTGTGCAGGAAGAACAACATAATGATACCTACCAGGCCGATCGCCAGGATAAGGTCAAAGATCACGTTATTCGCGGCTTTCAAGGTATAATCAGAACTATCACTTGCAATGTCAATGGTAATGCCATTTTCTTTAAAGTCTTTTTCAACGGTTGCAATAGCAGTTTTTATTTTTTTAGAAACGGCTACGGCATTTGCATCCGATTGCTTGAACACCTGCATCAAGATGGTATTCTTACGGTCGATACGGGCAATTTTATCCGCATCTTTTACCCCATCCTGAACGTCTGCTACATCGCTCAGGCGAATGCTGACACCGCTTGGCGTTGTGATGGGCAGGTTACGCATCTCTTCCAGGGAAGTGAATTTTCCTGCAAGACGAATGGTGGTCTGGTTATCCCTGGTCCTGATATTACCGGTAGGGAAGTCCATATTGGAAGCTGCGATCAGTTGTTGCACCTGGTTAATGGTCATGCCATAACCTTTTGCTTTTTCCGGGTCAACACTTACCTGGATCTCACGTTCTTCACCACCCAGCATGTCTACTTTAGCCACACCGTCTACACGTGCAAATACAGGTTGTACCTTCTGGTCCAGGAGGTCAAACAATTCTTTCTCTGACATTTTGGAGGTGACAGAAAGGTTAATGATCGCCACATCGTCGAGGGAGAACTTATTGAGGGAAGGCGCTTTGGCATCTTCCGGCAGATCGTTCACCACCGCGTTGATCTTGCGCTGGGCATCGGTGAGCAGGAAGTTAACATCTGCATCATTGTTTAAGGTGATGATCACTACCGATACGCCTTCCAGCGATTTGGACTCGATCTTCTTCACACTTTCGAGCGAGGAGACGGCATCTTCAATTTTTTTAGTGACCGAGTTTTCCACCTCTGATGGTGCTGCACCCGGGTATATGGTTTGAACTGAAATTACTTTCACTTCAAACTTCGGAATTAACTCATAGCCCATCTGGGTATAAGAAAAGAGCCCGCCCAGGGTAAGCAATATAAACAGTACAATAATTATACTGGGTCTTTTTATGGATATTTCAGCTAATTTCATTACTTAAGTTTGTATAGCGTTTACTTAATGATTTCGATTGGTGTTCCGTCCAGCAGGTTGATCTGGCCTGTAGTGATCACGGTCTCTCCGCTGGAAATACCGGAAATGATCTCTACAAAATCTCCGAAGTTTCTGCCGGATACTACTTCTTTCAATACAGCTTTGCCGTCTTTTGCCACGAATACTTTATTGGAACTGATGTTACCTACAAAAGCAGTTCTCGGGATCACGAGTGCATTGCTCAATTGCTCATTGCCAAAAGTGGCGGTACCGTACATCCCTGCTTTCAGGTCGTTGGAACCATTGTTTTTGATCTCGATCTCTACGGGGAAGTTCAGGCTGCCATCCGCTTTAGGTGCGATAAACGTAACTACACCGGTCCATTGCTGTCCTGCCAGTGCTGCGCTGATCACCATTACATTCTGACCTAATTTAATACCACCTACTGTTTTTTCATCCACGTTTACTTTCAATTTAAGGGTGCTGATGTTGACAATAGTGAATAATTCTTGCCCGGGATTAACATAAGAACCGGGCTCTATGGTTTTGGTGTTTACCACACCAGAGAAAGAAGCTTTAATGTTCACATCAGTCGCATTCAGTTGCGCGCTGCGCAAATTGTTTTTTGCATTTTCCAGTTGCAGTTTGGTTTGGTCCAGTTGTTGTTTAGTAACACCACCGCTGGAGTAAGCATTTTCAAAACGGGCTACTTCTGCTTTGGCATTGTTGAATACAGCCTGGGCATTGGATACCGCAACATTTTGTTTGTCTCCTTCAATGATAGCCAGGGTTTGACCGGCCCCTACACGGGAGCCTTCCTGTACCAAAACGCGGGCTACTCTGCCCGGAGTTTCTGCGGAAATTTTCACTTCCTGTTTTGGTATAAATACACCGTTTGAAGTGTATTGCATATTCATGTCCTGGTAAGCCGCTTCGGCTACACGTACGGTAACACCTGCATTTTTCTCCGCTACAATGGCAGTCTGGGCCTCGTTCTTAGCTTTGTTTTTGTTCAGCACATAAAAGATGCCCGCTAAAGCAGCAATGACAATGACACTGGTAAGAATTATCTTTTTCATTTGAATTATCTATTGTTGTTATTGTTTGTTTGAGTAAAATGTTTTGAGTTCTCCGTTTGCTTTTTTCAACTGTACTTCCGCCAGTTTATAGTCCATCAAAGCAGCAGTATGATTGTTTTGCGCATCTGCAAAAGAGTTTTCCGCATCTAAGAGGTCCGTCAAGGAGGCCAGGCCGTTTTTATAGTTGTTCTCTACATTGTCCAGCACCTGTTGTGCCAGTTCCATATTAGATTGCTGGCTATTCAGCGTGATCACGGAATTGTTGATTTGCGTATAGGCATTCTCAACAGCCAGGTCTAAGGCCAGTTTCGTGTCGGCAAGGTCCGCTTCGAATTTGTCGATATCTACCTGTGCCTGCCTGATCCTGGATCTTGTAGCAAAACCACTGAAGATAGGCACTTTCAGTGTTAAAGAAATAGCAGAGAAGTCAGAACCGTTTACGCCTTTTTCAGGGCCGGCAAAATATGGGAAGCGATCTCCCAGGCTTAAATAGCCATAGTTGGCAGAAAGGGCCAGGCTCGGATAACGTGCCGCCTCTGTTGCTTTTTTATTTAATCTTAAAAGGTCTCCCTGTCTTTCTAATAATTGTATCTCTGTTCTGCTGTTGATATTGAACTCATCCTTTACATACATGTTTTTAGGAGATTCAAATGTGCTTTCCGGTAAAGTGATCGGTGTGGCTATATCCATGCCGATCAGGTATTTTAAAGCATTCTCCTGCAGTTTAAGTGCATTGTTGAGCTGTACCTTAGAGCTGTTCAGGTTATTAAGCGTTACATTGATACGGTCGAGGTCTATTTTTTTAGCCAGGCCATTTTCCTCCAGGCTGGCAATAACATTGCGCACACGTGTGGTGTTCTGGATGGTGCGGTCCATGGTCTTGATCTGGGACTTTGTTTTAAACACCTCATAATAGCTGTTGGCTACTTTTTCAACAATCTGTTCTTCTGTCAACGCAGCATTAAGGATGTAGAATTCTTTAGTAGACTTAGCCGCCTTTAAACCCTGGAATACTGCCATATTGAATATTTGCTGGTCCAGTTGTATCGCAGAGTTGGCCTGCCAGGGCGTACCCATACGGATCACCTGGGTTTGTCCGCCAAAGTCCAATGCCATTTGTTGTAATTTGGCATTATAGGTCAGCCCGGACTGTCCGTTGAGTTGTGGTAAGGCATTGGCCCTTACCTCGGCAATTTTGTGGTCGGCATTTTGAATGTCTAATCCGGCTTTCACCGCATCTACCTTATGCTTTAAAGCATAATCCACAGCATCTTTTAGCGCCAGTTCTGTTTGTGCATTGGCCATCCCAAAGCTAAACAGGATCATAGCAGCTATCGCTATTTGTGTTTTCATCTTAATGATTGTTTTCAATGTATGTTGTTGTATGTTGCTTAAAAAAATATTAGTCTTCAATGATCTCGTAAGTAGTGTCTTTCGTCTTGTCCTGGAAGGAACGCTTAAAGGCATCCAGTTTCTTATGTGTCTTTCTTAAGGTTAAAGCCAATGCGATACAAAGGATACCCATGATGAGGAAGGGTAAGCCGGATAGTGTGATCAGGAAAGTAGTGATGATCTGCGGGCTCGACCATAGGAAGAGACCGATGAAGACCAGGGCTACACCGTATACTGAATTCATCCCGATCGTGCTTTGTGTTCTCTTGGAATAGGTATAGTGAAACAGGAAATTCTGCACTGCTTTACTGAACAGGAGTATAACTATGATTGCATTGATATAACTGATGGTGATCAGCGGGTTGCTGATCAGGATAATACCGATGATCAGGGTCAGTAAGGAAGAGGCCAGGTGCCAGCCCCAGTTTTTGATCAGCATCCTGTTGTTGACGACAAAAGCAGTTTCCCGGATACCGAATAAAATGATCGTGAAACTGAACAGCAGCATGATAACGGAAATACTTAAACCCGGCATACTGTATATACCTATCGCCACCAGTATGAATATAATACCGGCGATCAATGGCAAATACCATTTCTGCAATATTTTTCTGAATTTACTTAATGATGATTCCATATGCTATGTTTTTATGACAGGTCTGCTTTGTGGGCTAACTGTCCAAAATATGCAGGGCAAAATTGGAGCCTTTAGGGAACATTTTAAAGTGCCGGAACTCTAAAACGGACAATTTAAGGGTTGAACTGCCGAGCCGGATTTGAGCCGAAAAGTGCCCGTCATTTCGCGGCGCGTTTTGTCCGCTTCGACCATTTTAACTTTTTTAAAGCTTTCTTTCGATGATACCTTTGCATTCACAAACCAAGGGAGATATTACTTTGGTGATGTGATACAAAATTGTCTAACTATAAAAATTAAATAAGATGAAAAAAATCGTACTGTTAGCAGCTACAGCTGCTATTGCACAAACCGGATTCTCTCAGATCAGTATTGATCCTGAAGTAGGCGTTAACTTTGCTAATACACGTTTGAAAATGGACGGCCAGGATGCGATAACCGGCGATTCCAAAACTGCATTCAGCGGTGGTGTAGGTGTGAACATCGGTTTGGGTGGTGATTTTTATTTAAGACCTGGTGTTTATTATCAAGGTCTGGGCAGCAAGTCTGAATTGCTGGGTGTTAAAAACGACATGAGCCTGCATTATTTAAGGGTTCCTGTGAATGTAGGATACAACTACAAGATCTCTCCAAGTGCCGGTTCTATATTTGCTGAAGTAGGACCTTATGTAGGTTATGCAATTGCAGGTCAGAGCAAAACTGAACTTTTAGGTGTAGAAACTAAATCTGATATTGATTTCGGAGATAAAGCAACAGAAATGAAACCTTTGGATTATGGCGTGAACTTTGCTTTGGGCTATGAGTCTCCATGGGGTGTTTACCTGAAAGGTGGTTATGGTTTAGGTCTGGCTACAATGTCTAATGTAGATGATGTACGCTATACCAATAATCAGTTCAATATTTCTTTAGGTTATAGGATTAAGTTTTAGATTGTTGTAGATTGATTGAATGAGTGAATGTAACAAGGGCCGGTCTTTACCGGCCCTTTGTTTTTTAGCTATAATTTAAAAAGCCACAAATGAAATTATTTGTGGCTTTTTATGATAACAGTATTATGCTGGTTTAAGCAAGATCAAAGCGATCTAAATTCATTACTTTGGTCCAGGCTTTAATAAAGTCTTTGATGAATTTTTCCAGGGCATCCTGGCTGGCATAAACTTCTGCTACGGCACGTAGCTCAGCATGAGCACCGAATACCAGGTCGGCCCTTGTGGCGGTCCATTTTACTGTGCCGGTATTGCGGTCTTTTCCTTCAAACAATTCTTTGCTGTGATCGGTTGCAGACCAGGCTGTATTCATGTCCAGCAGGTTAACGAAAAAGTCATTCGTTAAAGTAGCAGGACGTTGTGTCAATACGCCATGAGCAGAGCCATCAAAGTTGATGTTTAATACACGTAATCCGCCCACTAATACGGTAAGTTCAGGGATCGTTAAGGTCAGTAATTGTGCCTTGTCGATCAGTAAACTTTCTGTAGAGGCCGTGGTAATACCTTTTTTATAGTTACGGAACCCGTCTGCAAAAGGCTCCAGGAAGCCGAACAGTTCAATGTCGGTCTGCTCCTGTGAAGCATCTACTCTTCCCTTTGTAAAGGGCACTTTCCTTTCGAAGCCCGTTTGCTTGAGGGCCATTTCTATCCCTGTATTTCCTGCCAGTACGATGAGGTCGGCCAGGGAGATCCTGCGGGCATTTCCGTTATTGAATTCATTGCGGATGACTTCCAGTTTTTCCAGTACCGTATTCAATTGTGCCGGGTTGTTTACTGCCCAGAATCTTTGCGGTGCCAGGCGTATTCTTGCGCCGTTGGCCCCTCCGCGTTTGTCAGAACCTCTGAAGGTAGATGCCGCAGCCCATGCAGTACTTACCAGTTCTGAAATATTGAGTCCTGAAGTTTCAATTTTTGATTTTAAGGCAGCTACATCGCTATCATCTATAGGCTCATAATCTGCTTTGGGTAAAGGGTCCTGCCAGATATAGTCTTCCTGTGGCACTTCTGCACCCAGGTAACGTGACTTAGGGCCCATGTCGCGGTGGGTTAATTTAAACCATGCTTTGGAAAAAGCATCTGCAAAAGCATCCGGATTGGCTAAAAAATGACGGGAGATCTTTTCATAAACCGGATCAAATCTCAGAGATAAGTCCGTAGTGAGCATAGTAGGCAATTTAGGAGCACCGTTAAAGGCATCCGGTATGATGGTATCTGCATCTTTGGCCACCCATTGATGTGCGCCTGCAGGGCTTTTGGAGAGTTCCCATTCATATTTGAACAAGAGAGTAAAGAAGTCATGGGTCCATTCTGTAGGTTTGGTGGTCCAGGTCACTTCCAGTCCGCTGGTAATGCTGTCTTTTCCTACCCCGGTACCAAAGCTGCTTTTCCAGCCGAAGCCCTGTTGTTCCATATCTGCTGCAGCCGGCTCCGGTCCTACATTGGCGGCATCGCCTGCGCCATGCGTTTTACCGAAAGTATGTCCGCCTGCGATGAGGGCAACGGTCTCTTCGTCGTTCATCCCCATATTACCGAAGGTCTTACGGATCGATTTAGCGGCCAGGATCGGGTCAGGATTTTTGTCGGGCCCTTCAGGGTTCACATAGATCAAGCCCATTTCTGTAGCGGCCAATGGATTTTCCAGTGTTTCCGGGTCCCGGTGGGAGGCTACCCATTCTTTTTCATTACCCCAGTAAACATCTTTATCTGCTTCCCATACATCGGCGCGTCCTCCGCCAAAGCCTGTTGTTGTAAAGCCCATAGATTCCAGGGCTACATTACCGGTGAGTATGATCAGGTCGGCCCAGGATATTTTATTACCATATTTTTGTTTGATCGGCCACAGTAGTCTGCGTGCCTTGTCCAGGCTCACATTGTCGGGCCAGGAACTTAAGGGGTCGAAGCGTTGCTGTCCGCGTCCGCCGCCACCGCGCCCGTCCTGCTGGCGATAGGTACCGGCACTGTGCCAGGCCATACGTATAAAGAAGGGACCATAGTGGCCGAAATCTGCAGGCCACCAGTCCTGGGAATCCGTCATCAGGTCGGTAAGGTCTTTTTTTATCGCTGCCAGGTCAAGGCTTTTGAACGCTTCTGTATAATCAAAATCTTCATCCATCGGGTTGATCATTGAAGCGTGCTGGCGCAGGATGTCCAGTGATAGCTGCTTCGGCCACCAATCCTCATTATGCGTGCCTTCACTGCTGACTTTTTCTTTTTCAAATGAACCGTTGTGGAACGGGCATTTGCTGATATCTCCTTGTTGATTATCCATTTTTTATAGTTTTTGGTTCGATAAATTAAATGTCAGTAAATTGTAAAATACGAAAAATGGCTGATAATTTTTACCACCTTATGATACAAAATAACAAAAGCTGTTTAATTAAACAAAACTAAAAGTGTTTAACTTTGATTAAATTTTGTTTAATGAATATCCAGCAACTTCAGTATGTACTTGCCGTAGAAGAGCATCGCCATTTTCAGAAAGCAGCAGCAGCCTGCTTTGTGACACCTGCGGCATTAAGCATTATGATCAAAAGGCTGGAAGAGGAATTGGGCGTAGTGATCTTTGACCGCAGCAGGCAGCCTGTTTTGCCTACGGAAACGGGCCTTTTGGTGATCAAAAATGCGCGGGCCATTCTTTCGGGGTTCCGGAAGATGGAAGAAGATGTGAAGTGGCACCTGGCAGGCGAAGGTATTTCGGGGGTGTTGCGCATCGGCATTATCCCTACTTTGGCACCTTATCTCCTGCACTTGTTCTTGCCCGGTTTATTGAAGGACTATCCCGGGCTGAGTATAGAGCTCCGGGAGCTGACGACGGAGACGATCAAAGACCAGTTGCGTAAAAACCTGCTGGATGTGGGTATCCTGGCTTTGCAGGCTAATATGGAAGAGTTCCGGCAATATCATTTATTCAATGAGCGCTTACAGGTATTTGTCTCGGCAAAAGAGAGCCGGCTGAACAAGCAGTATCTATTGGCTGCAGATATAGATGTTGCGCGCTTATGGCTGCTGGAAGAAGAGCATTGCCTGCGTTCGCAGGTGATGAATCTCTGTTCATTGAAAAAGCGTACGCTTGCCGGGGCGCAGCTGACTTTTGATGCGGGGAGTATAGAAACCCTCATGAATATGGTAGAGGCAAGCGAGGGCATTACGGTGATCCCGGAGCTGGCCACTTTGCCGCTTGCTGCAAAAAGAAAAAAGCAATTGCGTTCTTTTGCAGATCCGGTACCGGTAAGGGAGATCGGTATGATCGCTTATCGTCATTTTATGAAAGAACAGGTAATCCAGGCGCTCGAAACTGCTATTAAAAATGCAGTGATGCAGCATTTAGTACCGGAGTAAATCAGTGGTTCTGCCCACCATTGTTTTGTATACAGCTATTCCTATTTAGCACAAATAAATATTATTTTTTCGCATTATTTGATAAGTTTATCCTGTGAAATCGCTCTTAACTAAGGGCATTAAATAGTATAAACATGGAATTCTTAAATGGCATTAATGCTTTAACGCTCATCTTTGCTTCGCTATTGATCTTTGCAATAGCCTATCGTTTTTACGGCATCTTTATGGCCAATAAAGTATTGCGTTTAAATGACAAGAACACCACCCCTGCGGTAGAGTTTGCAGACGGGCAGGATTATGTAGCTACTAATAAAAATGTATTGTTCGGCCATCACTTTGCTGCGATCGCGGCTGCCGGTCCGCTGGTAGGGCCTGTACTGGCCGCGCAGTTTGGCTATCTGCCCGGGGCGCTCTGGATCCTCATTGGTTGTGTGCTGGGCGGGGGTGTACATGATATGGTGGTCTTGTTTGCTTCTATCCGGCATAAGGGGCAGAGCCTGGCGACCATTGCTTCTAAGGAGATTGGTAAAGGGGTAGGCACGGTGGCCGGTTTTGCCATTTTGTTTATCCTGATACTTACACTGGCAGGCTTGTCGCTTGCCTGTATCAATGCCATGCACGAGGCTTCCTGGTCTTTATTTACGGTAGTCATCACTATGCCTATTGCTATTATCATGGGACTGATCATGCGTTACCGGAAGAATAGTGTGGGCCTTGCCAGTATCCTGGGTGGTGTATTGCTCATCGTGGGCATCATAGCCGGGCACGATCTTATGCAGAACCCTACGATGAACGGATTGTTCAGCTGGGATATCAAAACGATCTCTATTGCGATCCCGGTATATGGCTTCCTGGCTTCTGTACTGCCGGTATGGCTGCTGCTGGTGCCGCGCGATTACCTGTCTACTTATCTTAAAATAGGAACGATTCTTATGCTGGCCGTAGGGGTGATCTTTATCCATCCTACGGTGCAGATGCCTGCTATCACTTCCTTCTTTAGCGGCGGCGGACCTGTGATCGGTGGTCCTGCATTACCTTTTATATTTATTGTGATTGCCTGTGGCGCTATTTCCGGCTTTCATGCGGTGATCGCTACAGGAACAACTCCTAAAATGCTGGCTAAAGAAAAGGAGATCCTTTTTGTAGGCTATGGCGCTATGCTGGTAGAAGGTTTCGTTGCATTAATGGCTTTGATAGCCGCCTGTACCCTGATGCCGGGAGATTATTTTGCAATTAATACACCTAAAGAAACTTATGATGCTTTCTTGTCGGCACATCCGCATTTAAATACTGTTGACCTGGACCATTATTCAGAAGTGATCGGGCTGGATCTGCATGGCAGAACGGGTGGGGCGGTATCACTGGCAGTGGGCATGGCACATATTTTCAATAAGATCCCTTTTATGGACCAGCTGACGGCCTACTGGTATAATTTCGCCATTATGTTTGAAGCCGTGTTTATCTTAACGGCTATTGATGCGGGTACAAGGGTAGGCCGCTTTTTCCTGCAGGAGATGCTGGGCGCTGTAGTGCCTAAATTCAATGATAAGAACTGGTTGCCCGGGATCATTGTATCCAGTGTATTGTTCACTTTTGCCTGGGGCTACCTGGTGTACACGGGTAATGTAAGCAGTATCTGGCCTTTGTTCGGCATCAGCAACCAGTTGCTGGCTGCTTGTGGATTGATCGTGTGTACGACTATGCTGATCCGCATGAACCGTGGCAAATATGCTTTGGTATCCGCCATTCCAGGCGTTTGTATGGCCTTCTTTACTTTCTGGGCGGGCTATATACAAGTGACTAAGATCTACCTTCCCAAAGAACAATACTTACTGGCCGGACTGGCTTTGGTAGCTATGGTTTTAATGTTGCTGGTCTTCATCGGGGCCTTCCGTAAGTGGTACCAGTTATTACAGATCAAAGGTGCAGACAAAATCGATTTTTACGGGGAGCCGGTGAAAGAGCTGGTGGAGCGATAAGAGAAAAAATTTGTTGCATTTATTATTAGAAATAAGGAGCAGGCCAGCTGGCCTGCTCCTTATTTTGTGATTCAAGGGTGTGCGCTTTCTTATGATTTATGGAGTAAGAAAGCGCTTCACCGCTTACCTGTTTAACGGCTCATTCATCCTTGTTATGGGTCAATTTTTGCTGCTTCATCGTAGTTTTATTGTTTCACAATTTTTTGCTGGTAGCTTATCCTGTCCTTTGTACGGATGGTAGCGTTATATACTCCGGCAGCTAATTTACTGATGTCAATTTTGCTTAATTGGTCTTTCAACTCACACTGCAGGACTTCTTTCCCGGAGATATCAGTAAGTACAAGCAGACTTCCTTTTTCATTATCATAAGGCACAAATAATTGACCTGTTGCCGGATTAGGATATATAATGTCTTTTTTCGAGGCCGATTGTGAAACTGCCAGGGCAGTCGCAGATTGAGGTACCAGGTATTCCGGCTCATACCTGTGTCCTTCATATTGTGCCAGGAGTGCCCGGGCTATTGCACCGGCCTGCATAGGATCGGTTTGCTCATATTCATACACCGCCTGCTTCAGTTGCGCAGGCATTTTAGCCCAGTCACTGTTGTTTTCATGCAGCCATTTCAGGGTCTGGTAGAGTTCGGCTATATGTTTTATTTCCGTCTGCTCTTCATCGCTAAGTTTGTAGTGAGCAGGTATATTGTCTAATACTGTAATGGCATCATCATGACGGCCGAGATCAACATAAGCAGCGGCCAGGTACAGGCGGTAGTGATACCCTTTCGTTACCTGTTCATATACTTTTGCGATATTTTCAAGATAAGTAGGAGCATCAAAAGCCTGCACTTCTTTTCCTGAAGGGGATTGATATTGAGCAATCATGTCATTGATCAATTTAGCTTGTGTCGTAAAGAGGTGGTCCAGCGCTGCATCATCCTCTTCTGTAAGTTTAACCTTTGTCTCTAATGCGGTGATCTTATCTTCTATTGCGGATAAGCGACTGACAAAAACAATAAAAGGAAAGGGTGTTGACGGAGCTCCCAGGTTATGCACAGGACAGGTATTGGGATTCATATTGATCAGGCCACTTGAAGGGATATTGGTATAGACAGGTTGCTCGTATGCCGTTGCAGCATTATATCCGTACCGGAACTGGCTGAGGTCATTGGTGCCGGCATCAATAAAATAATTGGGATAATAAAGACCATTGTAGGGTTCTGCAGAATTATGGAAACGATTTCCTGCAGATAGGTTAGGTATAAAGCCTCCACCGTCTAAATATTGTAGTTTTGCAATCCCGTTCAGGCCGGATAGAGGGTCTGGCATCACCGATATTTCATAACCCAACCCGGCCGGGTATCCCGATGAAGAGCCTGCATTGGCATAAAGATCATTGCACAGGATCTTAAGCCCGGTAGTGTTGCCGGTGTTGGTATTGCGGCCTATAGATTGTACACACATTACATTTTCTACAGTGCGGCCTATGCTATTGCGGTAGATCTCGTTATAGGCCGTACCTGAATTTTTGACCACGATACCCGGAGGTCCGTAATCACCGTAAAGGCGATTCCCTTCTATACGATACCCGGTACAGTTGTTGAGGAAAAGGTCAACATTGTTGAGAGACGGGAAAAACCAGAAACCAAATTTACAATCCATAACCCAGGGCATAAAGACACCGCTCATGCTAACACCATTAGGGGTATTGAAATCGGTGCTATAGATCAGGGGTATGCGATTGGTCTGTAAACTGTTGGTGATATCAATACCGGTTTTTATGCCCGTGAACAGAGGCCGGAAATTGGCGGCAAAAGGCTGCATTTTCATACTGGAATTTACGGCCACAACCCCCGTACACAGGTAGTCAGATCCATTGTTGCCCGGCCAGAAATTGCCTTTAAAGGAGCAGGATAAAAAAGTAATGTTATTGCAATTGTTTAAATAAACCATATCCGGGGGTGGCGTGCCGGGATTAAAATCACTGGTGTGGGTAAAGGTATTGTATTGGAAAAATGCAAAAGGGTTAGCTCCGCTTGTATTATTAGTAGGATCAGTAATAGGCTGCCCCCTGAGTTCATTGTACAGGGCCAGGGCACGTTTGTTGTTTTTAAAGATAGTAAAGTCAGATCTTATCATTCCGCCACTTGTGCTACTGATCGCATAGTCTTTATCATAATTCCGGATGGCGATCTCGGCATATTCTATGGTATTGGTGCTTACCGGAGTACTCGAGGAGCCGGATGCCGTTCCTACATAGATCACACTTTCTTTATCTGTGGGATTGGGCCCTCTCATGATTTCTATACCTGACCAGAATAAAGGAGGCTTGGCATTACTGATTAGCGAATTGTTGTCCATCTTAAGAAAAGCGCCGCTAACGGGGCCGCCACGCAATATGATGCGGTTGTCTGCGCCCATTTTTAATTTCCCGTTATCAAGTTCCAATAAAGACTGGCTCATCCCGGTAATATTGCCATATACAAGCGTAGTGCTGCCATCTATAATATATAAACTACCATTGGGTTGAATGGTAATGTTGCCGTAAAAAGTTACGGTAGCCCCATTGGTGATCGTGAGGGAGCCATAGGGCTGGATGGTACAATTTCCTATGCAATTATCAGGACCTATTACCGATATAGAAGTGGTAATATTATTGGGGATCAGTGCAAATGATTGCAGGGATAATATCGTTAAGCAGCAGAGGAGCAGGTGATGCCTTAAGGCTGCAATAAAGGAAAGTATTTTCATATAGTACATATAATAATTAAGATTTAGCCGGAGTGCTCCATTTTATAAAGCCCTGTAAATAGTTACACCAATTCTATCGCTCTGCTGCAAACGCTCTATCGGCAGGTATTGATCTCTTGGACTTTATTTAACGGAACAGACTCCGGCTGATGATTATTGTTTGATCATTTGTAAGATACCTTTATTACCGGAAGCTGATTGCCAGTAGACAAAATACGTACCGGCAGCGGCATTGCTGATATCTACCGGCAGGCGATTACTGCCTGCTTGCAGATCGGTCCTGTACATACTGATAAACTTCCCGTTAATGTCCGTAACACGTACCGTAAGTTGATCGTTTGCTGCTGCATTATATTCCAGGTGTGCATAGCCGTTACCGGGATTAGGAAACAATGTTGCTTGAACTTGGTCACCACCTGTTGTTTTAAGCGTTGTGGATGCCGAAATAATTCCTGAATTAAATTGTGTTGTTTTGAACGTAAATTGAGTGCTACTGATACGTTTTACGACAACTGAAAATCCATATCGTCCGAGGAAATTATACATACCCGGATCGTATGCGTAAATTACAGTTTCTCCGCCTATGGATAAGGGCAAAGGATAGTAACCACTGGATATTGAAGCCGCAGGATAGCTTACTTTAAACGAATAGGTAATTACTGGTCCTATGGAAGATGGAGAAAAATTGTAGTTTCTTGTATCATCTGTGTGATATCCATAAGACTGGGCTATAGAACTGGCCCCTATTTTTAATTCAAAAACGGCATCAGAATGTGCATGGCCTGGTGTGCCATGTGTGTAAGTTTCCAGTCTCTGTACGTCGTAATTATAGATTGGGGTTAATTGTGCATGGCTGCTTATGCTGGACAGGCTGACGAATGCAAAGATGCTAAAGAAAATTTTTTTCATAAATTAAGATTTGATTGCCCGGTGCATTTTATGCTTACGGAGCACCAGTTCCCGTTTTGTATGCTTGCAATACAATGTGAATATCTGTAAATATTCAGGGTGCATACAAGAGCTGGTTCATAAAGGATGGAAAGTAGTTCATACTTATGTGTTCCTGGTTCATAGAATGAGCCGGCCGCTAACAGGCGACCGGCTCATTTAGTTGATCAATGGGGTATTATTGTTTGATCATGTGTAAGGCACCTATACGGGAAAAAATTGCTTAAAATTTAGTGTTAACCGACAGGTACATTTATGATTACGGAGTACCTGTTCCTGTTTGTGTTAGCGAAATACAATATGAATATCAATAGATTAACTGGATGATAAAAAGACCGGTTCATCGTTTTTTCTAAATAGTTCATACTTAAGTATCCTTGGTTTATATCTCTATTTTTTACTGATAAACAATGAGTTGTAATATTGTGACTAAAGCCCGTTTATGACGTGTATATTATCGGAATGCTATAACTTTAGGGAATCGTTCAACCTATGAAACAGTACTTACTATGCCTGCTCTTATTTATGCCGGGCTTGTTACCAGGTGTTTCGGCACAGGAATACAGCTATCATCAATACACCACAAAAGATGGCCTGGCTGCTGAGACCGTCTATGAAATCATGCAGGACCGGCAGGGCTTTCTGTGGATCGGCACAGAAGCCGGTCTCAGCCGTTTTGACGGTCGAAATTTCAGGAATTTTTCTACTGCTGACGGCTTGCCATCCGATGAAGTACTGGCCTGTTATGAAGATGCAAACGGCCGCTTGTGGATCGTTTGCTTTTCAAAATATCTTTGCTACTACAAAGACGGGAAACTATACCATCGTAATAATGACCCGCTGCTCCGCAAAATCTCATTTGAACGGGAAGTAGCCGGTATGATCCAGGACCGTTTAAAACGGACCATAGTCTGGAATGAAAAACTTGATGTGTATATTATTGAGCAACAGGATAGCATTAGGTTTTATCCGGAGTCTTCTTTTAAGCTGGATTATCGCTTGCTCTCCATAGGAGAAAGTATTGATATGCGCTTGCTTTCATTGCCGGGAAGCATCAAAAAACACATCCTTGATTATTTTGCACGCTATTCTATTGCGAGTAACGATATTTCTGCCATTATGATTTCGGATGATGCTTTGCTGTTCCGGTCGATCGGCAGCGCTATTGTCTGGGATATGAAACAGCAAACTTTCTTTGAATTTGATTATCCTTATAATGCCCGTTTCTATAAGAGCTGGGAGGGCGGCTATGTCCCTTCCTCTTATGTAGGAAAGATGGAGGCAATGCTGTATGATTATAAAAACAAGGTAAAGAAAGCCCGGTTTTTAAGTGATATCATGGTCAATTCCATATTCCGGGACCGCGATCATAATGTATGGTTCAGTACAAGAGGTAATGGCTTGTTCCGCCTGAATGCTGCAAAAGTATTACAGGTAAAATTGAGCAATAAGCCTTTCCCGGTGCGCTTTATTCAAGGTAATGCCGGAGGGATATGGGTAGGCACAGAAAATGAGGAATGCTGGTATATTAGTTCAGAACCACGGGCAAATACCGGCGAGTCTATGCCCCGGTATAAGTTCCGCAAGGTTGCACTCAGCATAGATTGGTTAAGGGCAAATGCCACGCATACCCCTTTAAAAATACATCATTCTCTTTTACTTAAAGATACTGTAGGCCACATCAAGTCTAATTATGCCTATGACACCTCTTTGCTGGTCACGGCTTCAAAAGGTGCTTTTGTTATCAGCACTTTGCCTGGGAATACGGCTCGAGCTAAAAATATATACGGCAGGAGTACCGTTGCCATGCCTTACGGGAATAATTATTATATAGGCACACTGGATGGATTGGTCATTATGGATAAGCAATATAAAGTCATTTCGCGTATTTTACCTTATCCCATCAATTATATCACACCCGGCGAGCAAGGTATTTTGTGGGTGGCGACACATGGCCACGGCGTATTTGGCTTAAAAGACCATATGGTGGTCGCCCGCATTAATGAAGCCGGCAGCGGGCTCAGCAGTGACCTCTGCTCTACGATTTATGCATCAGGTGATGAGCTTTGGATCGGTACCAATAAAGGCTTGAACAAGGTGGTCCTGGAAAATGGGATCTACCCTAAGGTGAAACGCCTTTTTAGTACTGTCAACGGCCTGAACTCGGATGAAATTACAGCTGTATTTGCCCTTGATTCAACGATTTGGGTAGGTACACATAAAGGATTGAATGTAATTATGGAAGAGGGTAAACATAAGCCTGCTCCCATCAACCTTGCCTTTACCGGGATTACGGTTGCCGATAAAGTCTTTGCCCTTAATGAGCGTATTGTAGTACCTCATGATCATAATACGATAAGCTTTGATTTTTCTGCTATATCCTTTGCCCCTGAACAGGTAAAGTATCTCTATCGTATAGTTGGCCTGAATAAGCATTGGACGGAAACTAAAGAAGCCACGCTTAACTTCTTATCGCTTCCTCCCGGTGCGTACACCCTCCAGGTGAAAGCGATCTCTGCCTTAGGAGCGGAAAGCCCTTTGATTGAAAAACACTTTTCGGTAGCACCGAAGATATATGAAACCTGGTGGTTCCGGGTTCTGCTCGTACTTACCTTAGGGGCCTTGTTGTTTATCCTTGTGCGCTACCGGATCAAAAGAATACGCAGGCAGGAACAGGAAAAAAGCGACCTGGACCGCAAAATAGCAGAATTGGAACAGATGGCATTAAGGGCACAGATGAACCCGCATTTTATTTTTAACTGTCTGAACTCTGTGCAGAATTATATTATTAAGAGCGACAGGAAAGGAGCCAGTATTTATTTGTCCCGGTTTGCCATGCTGATCAGGATGACCTTGGACAATGCCGGACGCTTATATATATCCTTAAAAGAAGAACTGGCTTACCTGGAGGCCTACATAGAGCTGGAGAAACTCCAGGCCAATCATCCTTTTCAATATCATATCGAAGTAGACAAGAATTTAAATATTAATGAGGTCGCTTTCCCGAATATGATCCTGCAACCTTTCGTGGAGAATGCGGTAAAGCATGGTCTGCCCTATGCCGGGGCGCAGGGCTTGCTGGAGGTCAGATTTATTTTACAGGAAGATGAAAAGATTATGTGTATTATCGCAGATAACGGACCCGGTATTAATTCAGCCAAAAAACAATCAGGCAATTCACCGGCTTATGCTTCAAAAGGTATGTCACTTACCTTGCAGCGTATAGCCACCCTTAACCTGATGAATGATACCCAGAGTCCCATTGAACTGCTGATCCGTGACCTTTCTGCAGACAAGATTTCAGGCACACAAATAAAAATAACCATTCCATTAAAACTGAGCTATGAATAGAGTGAACACCTTGATCGTGGACGACAGGAATACAAATATTGAAATACTTAAAGGACTGCTGGATGCTTATTGCCCTACGATAAATGTAGTACACACCTCTAATGATATAAATGAAGCTGCTATCGCTATTCATCAACATCGGCCCCACTTGTTATTCCTGGATATTGAGCTGAATGGAGCTTCGGGTTTTGATCTGCTGAAGCTGTTTCCGCAAGCAACTTTTTATACAATTTTTACTACCGCCTATAGTCAATATGCTGTAGATGCATTCAGGGCAAGAGCGGTTGATTACCTGTTGAAACCGATCAATATACTGGAACTGCAGGAGGCTATAGTCAAAGTGGAGGAAAAGATGAAACAGGACGGAACTGCCCCTCCTCTCTCTGACCGGGTAATACAACGTCAAAAAATAGCTTTACCTACATTGGACGGGATTAAATATCTCGATTGCGAAGGCATTACCCATTGTGATGCTTCAGGTAGTTACACAATAATACATACTACAGCAAAAGAGAAAATAATGGTCAGTATGCGACTGAAAGAATGTGAGGAACTGTTGCCGCAGCAGATATTTTTCAGGATACACCATTCCCACCTGGTCAACCTGAATTTTGTGGCGCAGCTGATCCGTTCCAAAATAAGCCGTGTGGTCTTAAGTACCGGTGCGGAGCTGCCGCTGGCCGTATCACGTAAAGATGCCTTCCTGGAAATGATGAACCGGAAATAAGAGCTGCCGCTAAGCGGCATATTGTGTGATCCGGCTTTTAGCGCTATTTAAATACTAAGGACGAAAGCATAACCTGCTTTCGTCCTTAGCTATAAACATAAAATGCAACTACAGGATTACATACCAGATTTGGTGATCTTGAGGTAGGTCTGTTGTTGTGTGGTCATAGATTTGAGTTGCAGCAGGTACATACTATTTGCCGTACTCATCCCTTTGGCCCATTGGTCCAGTTGCCGGTTGATGGCCTGTAGCTTCCCGTTTGCACGTAATTGCTCCCTGCCGGTCAGGTCGCGGATCACCATTTCGTAGGTGTCCTGTTCTGCGCCTGAGCTGACGATGAGCTTTATATTTTGATTAAAGGGATTAGGTTGGGCATAAGCCGTAAGTGGTGTGCTTTTGTCTTTATTGGCAACATTAAGCGGTTTGTAGCCGTTCTGTGGAATATAGCCCCACTCCGGGTGTTTATTGTACACCCCTTCAGGGAAATACATCCCGCTGTAAACACTGGAAGTGAATACCGTATATAAATTAGAGATCGTATTTTCATTATTGCCCGAGAAGGCAATAGAAGTTATGTAAGGCATCAGGTCGGGCTGGCGGTCAATGATGCGGTAAGCTTCTCCTCCGGGCGCTGTAAGCACATCATTTGCGGCTGCACTGTACAGCAAGCCGATATAGTCATGATCATCCAAACCTGGTTGCTCCTTGGTTTTTCCCCAGCCAAAATTGATCTCGTTACCTTCGGGTGCAAAAGCAACTGCAGGTTGAGATTGCGCCAGGTATTCTGTAAACGGTTCAGAAAGGTTGGTAGACATATCTACCGTACCGGGTATACTGCCGTCATTCAATACGATGTCCATTGCAGGTCCGCCATTATGCTTATAGGCAGCCGTCATTTGCAATTGCATCATCTTATTCATGTTCACCGGCCAGGGGCAGGTATTCGTACCATTATTGTTCAAGTTAGGGTAGAACTCATGCTGTCCTGCGATCACCGCCCAGGAATCTTCGCTTCTGTCCGGTGCATCTATTTTAGGCCCCGGAGAATAAAAGAAGCGCGGGAAAGGAGTGCCCGGCAAACAGTTTGTGCTGCCCGAGAAAATATAAGGCATCTGGTTTACCATATGCTCATAATTAAGCATGATCGGAGAAGGAGTCCAGAACAATTCATCATAGCCTAAATAAGAAACATAACAATGCTCCCGGATCTCATCAATGTAAGTGTAATAAACTTTTATACCGGTAGGATTGTTGGGCAGGAATGGCAATTGAGTCAATGCCACATCTGGTAACATTCCCTTCATATTTGATCCGTTGGTTTGTAGTTCCACTACAGGGCCTATGAAGGGGTAACCAAAAGGATTAATGAAAGGGGTCATGCCAGCGAAAGAATAAAGCCTGTTGCCGGATTCATACACCACAACAAAAGAGCTTAAGGAGATCGCATCTATGCTCATGTTGTAAGTGTAGTTGCCTGTGAACGGGAAATTGTACAGCGGAGACAGGCCGGTAAGTGTCCATTCATAAAAAGCAATAGACCCACCGGAAAAGTTATCACTAAAAATAGCGGCTACACAATACTTATTGGGAGAGTTGATATCCGGGTGGCTCACGATGGCCACATCATGGATAATGGCGGCATTGGGTATCAGTATTGTGCCTTCATAGATCACATTACCGGGATAATTGGCATGCGTTCTTTTGTAATGCAGTTGAGAGCCGCCTTCTCCCCAGGTACTGGCATAGAGGTCACTCGAGAAATCTGAAAAATCTGCATTCCCGCTGGAATGACAATTCGTATGTCGTATGTGGCCGCTGAGGTCCGATCCTACAATAAATTGCTCCCCTAATGAAGAGGGCTGAAATTGCCCGAAGAGGGCAGGGGATAAAAAGCAGAGCACCATTCCTAATAATATACGCTTCATAATTACTTATGATAGTTAAGCTATCAGCTTTTAGGGTGTATCATTAATTGTATTAAACTCCGGCACATTAAGCCTCGGAGCAATATTATCCTGTTGTTGCTCCTTATGCCTCGTAAATACGAAACATAAGGGCAAAAGGATTTGCCTGGAATATAGATTGAATGATGCTATTAGCGCTCGATAGGATGAAGCCTTAGGTAGTTGTAGTGATAAATCCTGGGTGTGCAAAACACCTGATTTAAAGAAAAGGCTTGCTCAACGATACTAAATATAAAAGCGCCTTGCGCCGGGTCTTTGGAATTCTTCTGATCATCAGTAAATGCCGGGAAAATATTTGAAAAAGAATACTTCCTGTTTTGTCCTAACTTCATTGTTTATCGTCTCTTAGAAGAAGCTATAAATCCAAAACTTCCTCTAATATATAAAGTCAAATATTTTAATGCAAGTAATTTTAAATAGTAAATTTATTAAAATGTGTAATGTTTTTTATTTGTTATGGTAATTAGATCAATGCTTCATTAATTAAAATTGAGTCTATGTTTTTGTTCAGATCATGCTGCTTATAAAATAACATTTCATAAAGTCACTAAGAGGTGACTTTGTATATATTTGCATAAATTATTACGGCGGCGGGGAGTATGCTCATACCCTAATATAGAAGACTCCCCTTGCTGTGATGATTGGTGCAACAAATTTTATCTATACTTATGAAGCTGTCGCAATTCATCAAAATAACCATCTGCATATGCCCCTGGCTCTGTTCCCTTGTCACCATGAAAACTTTTGCACAGGGTACAAGAGACAATGCTGTTTTACAACAAATGGCAGATGAGGACCAACAGGAAAGAATGAACAGTCCTATCGACTGGACTGTCTTAAACCGGAAGGACAGTATCCGTCGTGTAAAAGTCTATGAAATGATCGCGCAGCAACAGTTGCTTACGGCAAAAGATCACTTTAATGCAGGTATTGTCATGCAGCATGGCAATGACACTATAGCCTCTGCTACGGCAGTGAAGAGCTTTGAGACCGCACTCCGCATGGATACTAGCCTCAACCGCTGGTGGTATGCCGCCGCAGTAGACCGTGACCTGATGAGGAGACAAAAACCCCAGGTTTACGGCACACAATTTATCCGGGATAGCAAGACGGGGCAATGGACCAGGTATGCCATTGACAGTACTAAAGTTTCCGATGAGCAGCGCAGGTATTACAGTGTGGAAACACTCGCAGAACAAAAGGACAAGGAATACCTGATGAACCAGAAATCTTTGGCAGATTTTTATGCAGCAAGTAATTCCGTGGATCAAACCATAGACCACATCAAACTTATATTTAAGAAAGGTCGGCTTTCTGCTTCCGGTTTAGAAGCCGAAGTAAACCAGTTAGGATATACCTTATTAAATCAACATAAACCCGGGGAAGCCTTGAAGCTATTTAAGCTCAATACAGCATTATATCCCGAAAGCTTTAATGCTTTTGACAGCTATGGAGAAGGCCTGTTACAGGCAGGTAAAAAGAAAGCCGCAATGAAGGCCTATAAAAAGTCCTTAAAGTTAAACCCGGCCAATGAACATGCAAAGCGTATCCTCGACACGCATAAATAGAACCAGTACCTTTTTTAATTCAGAAACATCATAACGTGAGTAAACTCAAATTTGCGTTTAGCCTGTCTTTATGCATGCTGAGCGCCCTTTATGTGCCTGCACAACAAAAATTAGATGAGTATATGGAACACCTGTTCCACAACAGGAAGTTCATGGGCAGCGTAGCCATATCGTTTAAAGACAGTATTATCTATGCAAAACAAGTGGGCTATGCCAATGTGCGTGCCGGGCAGGAAAATAATATGGATACAAAATTTCGTGTCGCCTCTATCTCCAAGACCTTTACCGCAGTGCTGGTCCTGCAGGCCGTAGAAGCCGGAAAGTTAAGCCTGGAAGACAAGCTGAGCCGCTACTATCCCGAAATAAAAAATGCAGACAAGATCACCATCGAGCAATTATTAAAACATCGCTCAGGCATTTTTAATTTTACCGATCATAAAGACAGGGGACAATGGGAAGCCCGCTTCCATACAGAAAGAGAATCTGTCGCCCATATCGCAAAAGAAAAGCCCAGGTTTGAGCCCGGCACAGATTATGAATACAGCAATTCAAATTACCTCTTGCTGGGATATATACTGGAGTGTATTTACGATAAGCCCTACGCCCTTTTGCTGGAGGAAAACATCTGCAAGAGATTGCAGCTGAACAATACCTATTTTACCAATGAGACAGATCTCTCCCGTAATGAGGCCTTATCCTATAATATACAAGATACCTATCTCAAAAATGCAAGCGTCAATTTTTCCAATCACCCGGCCAGTGGCGGCATCGCTTCAACGGCTACCGATCTGAACAAGTTCCTGGCGGCCCTCTTTAAGGGGAAACTCATCAGTAAAGAAAGCCTGGAAATGATGCTCCCGGTAGATAAAGGGGCCTATGGAATGGGCATCTTTAAACTGAGCTTTGATCAACCCGAAGGCTTTGAACATGCCGGGAGAATAGAGAACTATATTTCAGACTATTGGTATTTTCCTAAAGAGGAACTGGGTGTCGTAAGCCTTGCCAATGCTATTAATATAGATATCGAAGACATCAATACTACCCTGTTGCAATACGCATACGGCAAGGCACCCAAGCTCCCCGATTTTAATAAAATAGAGGGCTATGCTGAAGAAGCGTTTAAAGCACTAAAAGGCACTTATACGGCTAAAAAAACAAAACAAAAAATTACTATTTCTTCAGACGGTAATGTGCTGGTATTGCAGCTTTCAGGGCTGGGGCAGGATTATCTCCCATTTGAATATAAAGGCAATAATACCTTCGTGTATAAAGACATAAAAATGCAGTTCTTTCCCGAACAAAAAGAAATGCGCTACGAACAGGGAAAAGCTACATTGCAGTATAAGAAGCAGGCCGGGTAGAGCGGCTTTTCAAAAAAGAAGCGTAACTTAGATTACACCAGGAGGTAATTTTATAATGAGGAGAACAATAAGCATTAGCTTTTTAATAATGATCTTAACCGGTATGGCAAAAGCACAGGAAAGCCCATTGGTACTTTCGGGTAAAGACCGCTATAAGCAGGCCAGCGGAAGGTATGGGGGCAACGAGGGACTGTGTCTTTTTGAAGATGGTACCTACCTGCTTTATGGCTATGCGACCGCTGTTTTTGGTACCTATAGTTTTGAAAAAGATTACCTGCTTTTTACCCCGGATAAGACCGAATTGTTCGAAGTATATGCCACACAGAATAAAAGTATCGGCACACAGGCAAAGGTCAACTACATAGGATTTGAAGGCAATGGAAAATGCTTCCTGCAACTGGATAAAGGAGCGGTGCGCCAGGTATTCAATGATGATGCCAATTGCTTTGATGCACCCTTTGTTGCCACAGAAAAACAAAGCCCGGCTACCTTTGTGCTATCTGCAGCATTAAGCGACCATCGTCCTCCCGTTGCAGCAAATGTTTATGCCTATGAAAATACAGGCCTTTACAATGATTTCATTTTCCTGTATCATCCGCCCGGCAGAGCATCCATGCCCTTCAGCGCATACCTTTATCAATCAGCCCCGGGAGAGATCCTGATAAAACTGTCCAACTATGGAGGTGATAAAGGATACCGCAAGCAAAATGCCGATGAAGACGAGCAAAAGCAATGGCAGGAAGTACTGGATGTGAAAGAAGAGTACAGGGTGTCTGAAAGTGCTATGGAAAACGGTATATTGGCAAATGAACACTATAATATCTTTATGCCAGATCTGAACACATACAATTTTGATAAAGCACAAAATTTATATACCAGCAAAACAGCAAAAGATAACGAAGCCTATTTTCAGCAAAACCCTTATCATGACGATCGCTACCTGCGCCGTTATGTAAAGCTGCTCCCCAAAACGAAAAGTAAGGATACTACAATAAAGGCAGGGAAAGACAGCAAAAGTATATTTTTTACCCTATGCGAAGACGATCAGTCTTATCGTTACGAAGGCCTTGAAGAGCACACAGAATCTGCTACGGAAATGCCATTACTGGTGCCCGTACCACCTGTACCTCCTGTGGAAACAAATGATCAAAGATAATTTTACCTTATTGCAGGCAGATGCCGCAAGCCGCTCCGGGACACGAATGTGTCCCTTTTTTATGCCGTATCGAAGGCTGATAATGCACAGAAGACTTCGATAATAAGCATCAATTACAAAGCAGCAATACAGATCAGTCTATAAGGAGTAAATACCTCTAAAGGCTTGTGTTTGCTTCAGTATTGTTGATCGGGGTGTTTAGACACGTGCTGAGATTATATTTCCTTGGTGAAAATTTTATATTGTTCATCACTATCTTAAAACTATTCCATTTAGTTTGACCTGTATATAGAAGAACAAACAAAATAAAGTAGGAAAGTTTCCTTTTCTGTATTGAAACGCTGATGATTTATTTTCCTTTGTTAGGAACGCTTGCCGCAAACTCTTTTATTATTTTATTGCCCTTCAGCTAAATCGTAATTTGCAGCATATTAGCCCCCGAATTTCAATAACAAGTATAATGATCAAAAATTACTTTGCCGCTTTTGAGCTATTTGATCCCGAAGAACTGGAACAGCTGGAAACTGCTTTCGAATACCGTAAACTGGATAAGCAGGCCTGTTTTGTCCGGGAAGGAGAGAAATGCAGGGAAGTGGCCTTTGTGGTATCCGGTGTATTCAGGTCTTTTTATACGAACGATGAAGGGGGTGATTATACCTATTGCTTCCGTTTTCCCAATGACTGGATCGCGGCCTATTCTTCCTTTATTACGGGAAAGCCGGGCCTGGAGACCCTGCAGGCCATCACTGATGCAGAGATCTGGGTCATCCGCAAAGATAAAGTAGCCGCCTTGGCCCTGGAGAACAGCAAATGGGAACGCTTTTTCAGGATCATTGCAGAGCAGCAATACCTGGAACTGGAAAAGCGGATCTTCCAGTTGCAAAAAGATAATGCCGCAAAGAAGTATAAAGAGCTCTTGCTGGGACAACCCGAACTCATTCGCCAGATACCCTTACAGTACCTGGCTTCTTACCTGGGTATTACGCCCCGGCACCTGAGCCGCATAAGGAAAGAAATTAATTTTTAGACATTTGTCCTGTGCCCGGCAATTGCGGCTGCTTAATTTTGCTCCATAATATTCCTGGTTTACATGAAACACATCGCCATCATCAACGGGCATCCCAATCCTGCATCATTCTGTTATGCCTTAGCAGAGGCCTACAAAAAAGGCGCAGTGGAAAGTGGTGCAATCGTCAAAGAGATCAATATTGCCGGGCTTGATTTTGACCCTAATCTCAGGTATGGTTACCAGAAAAGAATGGAACTGGAGCCCGATCTGCTGGAAGCCTGGAATACCATTAAATGGGCCGATCATTTAGTCTGGGTGCATCCGGTATGGTGGGGCGGGATGCCCGCGCTCCTGAAAGGATTTATTGACCGCCTCTTTTTACCCGGCTTTGCCTATCAATACAGGAGCAACTCTGTATGGTGGGATAAATTGCTCAAAGGAAAAACAGCCCATATCATTACGACACTGGACCAGCCCGGCTGGTACTACCGCCTGTTTTTCGGCAGGCCGAGTGTCAACCAGCTCCGCAAATCTATATTAGAGTTTTGCGGCATCAGCCCGGTAAAACTTTCCTATGTAGGTATTATAAAGACGGCAAGCGATACTAAGCGTAAACAGTGGTTGGAAAGAGCGCATAAAATGGGACTGCAACAAAAGTAGTGGGCTGGCTCTGTTCATAATCAATTGGCCCTGCACCGGGAGCAGGAGCATACGCTTCATACTACCCGGAACAGGGCCAATAGGGTCTGGTTGTGCTATTCACCAGGCATTATACCTGCGGGCATTGTGCCAATACCTAGTTGTATTCATAAATAATAGCCAACTCAAAAGATCCGGAAACATCAAATGCTCCACTTGCATTGGAGCGTGTTTTGGTCTTATCTTTTGTCTCTGTCCATTTTACATAACCTGAGCTGGTAGGTACAGGTTTGGAAAAATTGATCGTTATTCTGTGCAGGAAGCAGAAAGAAAGCCTGTCAGAAAGGTAGGCTATCGTTGTGGCGCTCATAGCAGACAGGTAAGTGTCCTGCTCTGTCGTCAGCGTGAAGTTTGCTTCCATCCAGGCAATAAAATCAGCTTTCAGAAGAGCTGCCTCCGCCGCCAGTGCCGCATCGTCCAGGGCATATATTGCCGTAAGTTTGTTATTGACACCGTCTTCTGTAAAGGGTTGTTGAATGGGCATATGTATCTGGTTTTTTGTGAATAACAAATTTAATATAATTGGTCATAAAGCCCATTATTCTGTCATTTTTTTGGTATAAAGGTTTGAAATCGCTGCTATTTTTTTTATTTTGTCGGTAAATATACCCTGGTACTTTTATGCAGACACATCCGACCATCCGGTACAATAATTTTGCTTTTAGAATAGTCGGTTCTCTTGTCGTTTCCATTTTTATTACACTATTCGGGACGGGAAGCAGTTTTTTTGTTGCGCTTAAATACCCTTCTTTTTACCTGGTCGTCGGCCTCAGTTTCCTGGTCGCTTTACTGCTTACCTATTGTGTACATTATGTGACCATTCAACTGGACAAAGACTTTGACTGGCAGCGTAAGCCCTACCGCAGGGCAGGCCTGCAACTGTCTTTAGGCGTTTTGTTACCTGTGGTGCTCGCTTATTATATCATGATGCTTTATTTCAAGTATTTTGATGGCAGGGATATACATGATTCCCAATATATGCTGATTGATTTTCCACATATGGTCTATTTTATCATCATGCTCAATCTCTATTACGTGATACATTATCTTGTCGTGGAATTGATGGTGATGTATCACCTCTGGCAGAATGAGATGCGGACAAAGGACAAGGAAATCATATTGTTGGCGGAGGAAAAAAAGGAAATAGAACCGGTTGTTTTAGCTGCAGAAAAAGAAGAGGCTACTTTGGAGCAGCCGGAAGCCGAAGATGCCGTAAGGGGCAATATGCTACAGGAAGAGGGCAGCAATAATGGTCTGATTACCGTAAACGGTGGCTTTGATACCATTGAACTGGATGTGATGAATGAGGTCTGCTATTTTTACCGTTCCGGCAGGTCCAACTGGGTCGTTACTTTTTCCGGCAACAGGTACCTTGTTTCAAAAACCCTTAAGGAATTTGAAGAAGCATTCTTTGGAGGGCAATTCTTCCGGATCAACCGGGGGGTGATCATTAACAGGACGGCATTGGAAAAGTATGAAGAAGGAAAGCACCGGAGGCTGGTCTTGAAATTGAAACCGGAATATGAAAAATTTTGCTCAGGGGAAGATTTTGTGACCGTAAGCCAGAGGAACTACAGTATGTTTAAATCCTGGTTCGAGCAGTAAGCGGTTCATTTATTTTTTTAATATTCCTGTTTTTTTTGGCATCTTTTCCAGGACTCTTTGTATCGTTCACGCATTTTCTTGTATCGTTCAGACATCTGCAATGGCTATTCCTGTGCTTTCTGTATCGCTCGTGCAGTTTTTTTGATCGCTCACACACTTTGATAATCAATTACTTGCATTAATTTTATTGTCACATTAACTTCGTTGTAACAAAATGAGATGTTAATGAGTTGATGTGATTAAGCCATCTTTCCTGCTCAAAGCATATTGTAAATATCTGGTACAAAAACGGTGAAGAGTGGCATTTGTTTTTTGATTTTTCATTACTCTCTTTGTTTGATTTATGGTGCGGCCTGCCTTGCAGCGGGGTAGTTTTTTTTCTCTTTTATAATAGTTGATAATTAAATTAAATGTAAATAAAATCTTGTTTGGTGTATTCGTGATGGACAGTAGATTGCTTTGTGAGCAGGATTTTTTCAATAGTGTTTGATCATAAAATGCGATTCAGGAAAATACTACTATTAAAATAGTCTGTCAGGCGAAGCCCAAAACCTGTATAATCGAGTAGGCGCTCTTTTTTCATATTTAAAGCCGGTTGCCTTGTAGCCGTGTCCTTATCTGTTTTTTTATTTCACCTTTTACAAAAACAAATTTTATGAAGAAGTTATATTTCATGCTCATAGCATTATTGTGTTCTTTTGGCCTGAGGGCCCAGGTTGTTTCTGCCCTTGCACTCACGGTGCAGAATCAAACCAACTGTACCCAGTATTATCAGATTTTTGGTGATGAGCCCTGCAAGTGCGGGAGTAAGTACATGAGTAAAGTGATTGCTATCAATCCCGGTGCGACACATACTTACCCGAACTCCATAAGCTTAGGTGGTAGCTATCCGGCAATGCCAAAAGGTATAGTAGGAGCCAGGATCCCAGACGGGCCGGCGAGCTGTATCACTTCCGGCGGTACGGTAGGACATCAACCTTGTAATTTACCGCCTACTTACAGTTATACCTCCATTGCTGCAACCTGTGCTCCATGTTCATTCACCAGGGCTACCTGGATCCCTGGACAAAACTGTGAGCAAATGGCCCGGCTGATTTTCCAATAAGCATTATAAATACAGCTTAACAATCATTAATTTTTTAATTCAGTTTATATGAAAAAAATAATTTTCATGCTTGCTGCGCTATTGTTTTCTATAGCTGCATTTGCACAGCCCAGGGCAGCTTATGGATTAGTGGTACAAAACCAGACCAGCTGCGATCAATATTATGTTGTGGTAGGAGATGAACTATGTGACTGTGGCGGGACTTACGGAAGTTCCATTATTTCAATACCTCCGGGAGGCACCCATGTTTATCCCAACAGTACAACCATCCCCGGATTTCCTACGACAATGCCAAAAGGAATTTTCGGCGCTAAGATCCCTGATGGGCCTATCTATTGTAATGTACCTGCAGGAGCAGTAGGCCAGCCGGCATGCGGGCTACCACCATTATATGGTTTTATCACGATCGGGGCCAACTGTATCCGCTGCACTATGGCCAAGGCCAACTGGATTCCGGCTTCTAACAGTTGCCAGGAAATGGCGCGCCTGATCTTCACCCCATAAACTTTAAGCACTTTTTCTTTCTAAATGTTTCAATCAAAATAACATGAAAAAACTAAGTTTTATCCTGATTTCAATGCTGATCGCATTTGCCGGTTTTGCACAAAGCCCCTCTGCTTACGGTTTAGTTGTAGAAAATCATACCAATTGTACTCAAACCTATTATGTGATCGGGGATGAGCTCTGCAAATGTGGTGGCGCTTATGCCAGTCCTATGATCACCATTCCTCCGGGTGGCGTTCATGTTTACCCGAACAGTACTACCATACCGGGCTTTCCGGCTATTCCTAAAGGCATCTTCGGGGCCAAGATCCTGGATGGTCCTGTGTTCTGTTCGCCTGCAGGTGGTGCGGTAGGACAAGCTCCCTGCGGTTTGCCTCCTTCTTATGGCTTCATGACCCTTTTGTCCAGCTGTACACCTTGTGCGATGACCAAAGCGAACTGGCTGCCTGCTAATAATTGTGAAGAAATGGCGCGCCTTATTTTCACACCATAATCCATCATTCATATCAATTTTTCAAACCGATTAAATTTAATGTGACATGAAAAAAATATGCTTTATCCTGCTGGCCCTGCTGCTTTCTTTTGTGGCCTCTGCACAGAGCCCTTCTGCTTACGGGCTGGTAGTACAAAATCAAACTAATTGCACCCAATACTATTACGTGGTAGGGGATGAGCTCTGTATGTGCGGCGGTATTTATGCCAGTAACATGATCGCCATACCTCCGGGTGGTACCCATGTATATCCAAACAGTACTACACTGGGAGGTTCCTTCCCTACATCGGTACCCAAAGGTATTTTTGCAGCTAAAATTCCCGATGGGCCAATGGCTTGCGCTACCTCAGGAGGTGCGGTAGGACAGGCTCCTTGTGGCTTAACCACCCTGTATGGTTATCTTGCCCTTAACGCTACCTGTGCACCTTGTTCTTACACAAAAGCGACCTGGTATCCGTCATTTGCCTGTTCAGATATGGCCAGACTTATTTTTACATAAACAGTCCTTAATCTATTACATTTCACCTTGCCGGCACACATCAGTTCCATCTGTAGTGCCGGTTTTTTGGCTCCGATAAGATAGGTATCTATTGCACCTTTTCCCATTCTTTGGCGGGGTCCGGAGGAGGAGGGGGAGGAGCATAATAGTTGTTATGATGTTCATTTTGGTCTAGCATTATCAACTGTTGCAGCAGCACTCTGATCGTGCCTTTTGCATCAGTAGGGGTCTGGGTCAATTCTAAGCCGTTGGTGACTACTTCCGTTGCCCGGCCATCCTGCATGGCTATCCGCATCAGTAATTTGGGGCGGGTCGATCTGAACTTTCCTCCGGATGTGATATACATATCCTTTATCTGCCGGCCATCCTGGAAGGTAAGATTAGCCCTGATGCCATTGTATCCCATGAAGGAATTGGAAACATAACGAGCGTATGTTTCTACAGTCTTAATGTTCCTGTAAAATTTCTGAAGATTAGCCGGAGCTTCGGGTATGTAGGCATACATGCCAGAACCATATTCCGAAACTATATCGTCAAGCTCCTGGTTGAACAGCACAACCATTTTTGGATTTGCTTTATTAACTACATCGTATTCATTCTTGGAAAAATAAGCAAAAACGCCGGGGAATACAAACAAGCAAATGGCAAATCCTCCCGATAGTATAAAAATGGATAGGAGCATGTAGTGCTTTAGCTTCATAAACTTATATTGAGTATTTTTATTTTTTCTAAGATACAAAAACAATTAAAGATAAATATTTGTAAATTTATTTTTGCTTCGTTATAAAAGAATTAAGCTGTAATTAATGGTATTTATAATTGGAATTGTAGCCGGAATATTGACCTCAGTATCGATGATTCCGCAACTGTTTAAAGTGATCAGAGAAAAAGATGTTGCAAACCTTTCCCCGGTAATGATCGGTATTTTACTATTGGGCGTATCCATGTGGGTGGTTTATGGCATAATGCTGGAAGAATGGCCCATTATTCTATCCAATGGCCTTTCTGTACTTATCAATGCCATATTGTTTACCTGCTATTTCCTGTTCCGGAAAAAAACTTAAAGGATCCAATGTGCTGGATTTAACTTCAAGGATAAAGCCGTATCTGGCTCTGATGCTATACCTTAGCGGATAACCGTATTCATGTAAACGAATGAAAGATGACTTATATTGATAAGACAAGCCTTCCGCATTGCTATGTGGTCGAAAAGAAATTTGAATGGGGAGAACCTTATACCAGTATCAAGCCTATATTCAATGTAGGCGCAGATCCCGGATTGTCCGATATCGAGTTTACGATTGAGTTACTGGGTCAAAATAATTTTAAAGCTATCCTGGCGAAGCTGTACAATATTTTGCTGAACCATGAAGAACAGCAACGTTTAGATCATTTCGAAGGGCCGGTTACTGACCGGTCATTGTTGCTGGAGAAAATAAATACTTACCTGGCTGAAAATGCCCCGTATAAATCTCCCTGGGAAGAAGAGGATGAATATGGACAGGAGTATGAATTGTTGTACCTGGAGATAATAGAAACAGAGCTGCAACGGAATTTATGCTATGAACGGGCAAGGTATACTTAGCCTGAATTAGGAGGTAACCTGTATACATTTAATGAGATTGCTTAGCATCAGGAGTTTTCAGCAGGTTTCTTTTTATTCTTTTGTCTCAAGACATATAAATACAGGCTTTCCACCTTGGTTCTCGCCCAGGGTGTTTTCCTCAGGAATTTTAAAGAAGAGTTTATGCTGGGATTATCAATAAAGCAGTTAATATTGATCTGCTCACTCAATCGCTCAAAGCCTTCATAGTACTCCACCAATTCTTCAAGAATCGCATCAAGTCGTTTGCCGTGTAGAGGATTATTAGATTGTTCCATATAGTTTGATTCGATAATTTTAGAAAAGACTGTGGCTTGCAAAAATAGATGATTTGAACCTAATGTATAGCTATAAAATAAGATTTTAAAGGCATTCAATGAATACATTAGCTTATAGACAAAACCCAGGAAGTGCTATTGCTGGATCTCATATTATAGCCTTAGTAAATGCCGGATCAGTCCTTAATTCAATTCTTTTGACACAAAGCCTTAAGCCGCTACATCTTCAGCAGCTTGCTGAGGGTTAAATAGCCCACCTGTAAGAGGTCTTTCGCAGGTACATTGCTTTCGCTAATGCTAAGGGCAAATTGTTCTGTAAACGCAGTCCCTAAGAGCTCGCTCACTTCATAGATATCGTCTATGTCCACCACAAACTTATCGTCAATATGAGAGGCCTCGTGCTCCTTCCAAAAAGCCGTTTGTTTAGCTGATTGAATAGCTTTCCCGATATCGGCAGCTACCACCAGGTGCTTATAATGATACTCTTCCATATCATTTGGCTTGTACCCACCCAGGTTGACAAAAAACAATTTATGGTCAGTGGGTGTAGCCTCGTCTTTTGAAACAACCTTGATCGTGTATTGAGCTACCTGGGTAATTTTTCGCCAGGAGTCAATATGCATTTCATCTTTTAGCTCCGGCCAGAAAGCCTGCATTTGTGGCACTAAATCTTTGAGGGCCTTTGCTACGCCAAAGAAAATATCATGTTGTTCCGTATATCTCCCGGCAGGTTTACCACCCAGGATGACCATAAATAATTCCATGAAGGAAGCACATTTTTTGATGATTAAATAAACTTGTTTTCCAACTGATTTTAAAACTGGTTATAGCTTTCAGGACTTTCCAGTATCCTTATTCCAAATTAGTTTTAAATACTCAATTTATGGAACAGTTTGCAAGTTTAGAAAACAAAGGCAAAATAAAACTTAAATCAATGGCATAAATGATTGTAAATGTAGTGCATAGCGCAGTTACTGGAAATTAATAATGTGGTCAAAGGAAAAATCTTAAACGATTAACTAGCCCTGCATCGCTTTTTCAGGACTAATCAATAGTTGCATTGCTCATTCATACCCATTCCAATGCTTAGAAGTCAGGTAGCGCAATCTCATGGAAGTTTCATCAAACAATAGATGCAAGCATTAACCCCTCAATTTCCGGCTATGTTTTCCTTTTTTTTATAGTGTTCTCATCATTAAATAGGTACACATATGTATAATCACTACTTGTATCAAAATTATGGATAATTATAGATATAGTTGATAAATAAGCAATCCTATTGATATTCTATCAGTAAGGAATAGAACTAAGTCTTTTATTCAGTTGCAACTTTGCATTCCGGAATATTTGATCCAATCATGATTATATAACCCTATGACTATTATTGGATTTTATATTACTTAGCCCGGACTATTATCCTGCTAACACCGATTAAAAATAAAAATTAAAGTATGAACAGAATTAGTCTTTTATCGCTTGCATTAACTGCCCTGACCTTCACTGCTAAAGCACAGAACAATGTAACCCGTGTGTACACCGACTTTGGGGGCTATTGGCAATCCAGTGTCGGCAACAATAGTGCGATACAGCCCAATAATAGCCATAATTTATTGGGATTTAGGGTTGGGTCGACGGTGTACTCAACTGGTGTAAATGATGCTTTATTGACTAATAAAGGGGTCACCTTTACCCAGCAAAAATTCCAGGCGCTTCCGGTAGCTTCTGTGCCGACCGTTAACATTAATGGCAGCTCCAATCCTATTGTTATCGGGGTTGGTTCCAAGTATGGCGGTGGCGATGGCAATGTGAGCCCGGTACCGGTGACCAGTGATTTAAATACTTACTTAACGGATGGTGTTCAGGGTTTGGACCTGGGTACAGGAATCTACAATATTCCTGGCGGTATAGAATTGAAATATAGCGTATCTAATATACATGCTTCCAAGATTGGCGATGGCATTCCCGACCTGGTCCTTACACAGATCGGCGTTCCTCCATCAAGTACGGTGAATGATGTCTACAGGTTTTTTGATGCGAATGGTAATACCGTAGGAAATGCCCTATCGATCAATGTGGCTAATATTCCTGTTGTGGCACAGATCCATATGAAATTTTATACGCCAACAAACCCGCCAACCTATAATAGTGGTTTATACGGAGACAGAGATCTTCGCCTGATTAGTTATGATTTTTCCGCATTTGGTATTAATGCGGCCAATATTGGAAACATCGTTGGATTTGGTCAGGTGCTTTCCGGGGCCAGTGATCAGGCATTTGTGGCCTACAATGCCTCCTCTGTTACGATCCTGCAGTCCATTTCAGGAACAGTCTTCGAAGATCCGGATGGTGGTGAACCAAGCGGAACAGGCTATAGCAGAGGCGCTAAGATAAAGTTATATGATGCCGGCAATGTTTTGATCGCCACTAAAACATCAGATGCTAATGGTTATTATTCCTTTCCCAATATTGCTCCGGGAAATTACAAAGTCCACCTTACCTTACCCTCTGGCTACAGAATTACCGGATCTTCAAATGGAAATCCGGACACGGTCAACTTGGTAACCGTTACCAACAGTCCTGCTATTGCGAACTTCGGTTTGGGCAACACAGCTACCCCGGTTACCTTAATGAGCTTTGAGTCTTATAAAAAAGAGCATACCGCCTTCCTGGTATGGGCAACCGCTACAGAGCAGGATAATAAAGGCTTTGATGTAGAAAGAAGCATGGATGGCCGTTCCTGGACTACTATAGGTTTTGTCGCGAGTCAGTCTGAAAATGGCAAAAGCGCTATGAGACTGGATTATGACTTCACAGATAACAAGCCTTTAAATGGGAGGAACTTCTACCGCTTAAAGCAAACCGATCATAATGGGGCCTATACTTACAGTGAGGTAAAGATGATCTCAATTGATAAGGCAGCAACAGTAGATATTTATCCAAATCCTGCTACAGACAAGATAAGCCTTGCAGGTCTGAAGGGTAACGAGCAGATTGTTATTTATGATGCATCCGGTAAATTGCGCCTGCAGTTAAAAGCCGAAAATGTAACGGTTCATATCCCCTTAAACAACCTGGATCAAGGGATGTATTATATCAATATTACAGACCAGGAGGGCAGTGCTACTGCTTACAAAATCATGAAAGTAAAATAGTGTAATCAAATTTATAACCTAACGAAGAAATTCCCCTTGAGCATTTGGCTCGAGGGGAATTTTTATATAAGTATCGAAGATCATCTTTATAACTAAAATGCATTTTCCGTAATCATTTAATATCGATTGAACATTTAATGATGGAGCATAGGGCAGTAGGAAAGTGAAGAAAAGAAATAATTGGGAAGGTATGCCTATGAATGGATAATGAATTGTTTGAATGTGCAGAGTGGGTTTTAGTCTTTTTAAAAGTTATACATGGCCCATTTAAGCAGTGCATTGTTACCTTCACTTAAACCCAACTTGCGGCATATTCTATGCCGATGGTTTTTTACCGTGTAGGGGCTTATAAACAAATCTCGAGCAATCTCTTGGCTAGTTTTCTTCTGTAAGATCAATTCCACAATTTTTTGCTCAATTGGGCTTAGCAAGTCTGAGAGGGCTGTTGGATCTTTACTGTTTTCCGGCAGTATATTGTTTGAGACTATAGGCCACGCTAATTTGAGCGCTGTAAATATAGCTGCTTCGTCAACAGGTTTTATTAGATAGTTGATAGGCTTCGTATCAAGAGCACTTTCAATTATATTACGCGATTGGTAAGAGGTGATGTAGATTACTTCGAACGTAAATTCACTCCTTAAATTTTTAACAAGAGTTATACCATCATTATCCCCATTAAGATTGATGTCACACAGTAACAGGTGCGGGAGAAAATTTTTTATAGAAGCATGCACTTCGGCCTCGTTAACTGTCAGCAGCGTCTCGCAATCAAAATTAGCTGTCAATTGTTGTTCTATAAAACGGGCTGTAATAATCTCGTCTTCAATAATCAGTATGCGCATTTAAGAAATATTGGGAAAGCTAAAAATATAATGAACGCCATTTTCTGTCACCACTTTATAACTGCCACGTAGTTGGCGGGTCAGATCACTTATAAGATTTAGCCCGAAACTGTCGCTTTTTTGTGTAATCATACCATTGCCGTTATCACGGTACTGTAGTTGCCAGCCATATCGGTATTTGTTAAGCGTTATACTTATTACAGGCATTGGTTGACTGGGAAAAGCGTACTTGAAAGAGTTTGTAATTAATTCGGTAATGATAAGTCCAAGCGATAAGCCGGATGTAGCATTGATAATAATAGATTCATCAATGTCAATATTTATCTGAACAGGAATCCCGTTGTTGAAGATTTGCTTCAGGTGGGATGAGATTTTGGTGATGACATTTGCCGGAGAAAATAATACACTATTGTTGTTTTTTTCCGGATTAAGGTTTTCATTAACCAGCATCATCGCCTTAATACGCGCTACATTATCCTTAAGTATATTGTTTACATTTTGGTCTTTACTAACGCTCATTTGAAGACTATTGAGGCTATATAAAAGCTGGAGGTTATTTTTTACCCTATGATTTAATTCGTCTATTAATAATTCAATTTGCATCTTTCCATGTTGGAGTTCCTGCGTTCTTTCCTTAACACTCGTCTCCAATAGTTGATTCTGTTTGTATTGAAGATCGTTAAGTTGTTGCTGATATAATAGTTTATCTGCTTCATTTTGCCATAGCTTCCCATTTATGCCAATTAGGAACAGCAATGATACGACGGTTTGTACTAAGCCTGAAAAGAATGGAATTAGAGTGAGGAATCGCTCTCCCGTTGTTAGTACGGCTGAAGAAACAAATAGTGCTACCGCGAGATAAAGAACTATACCATATGCCAGATATCGCTCCTGTTTGTCGAAACCCTTCCATAGTGATAGCAGACGTATTAAATAGTATAACTGAACTAAGAAAAGGCAACTGTTAATCTGGCTCGTAAGCTTGAAGTTTGCAAAATAATAGTTTATGAAGAAAGATAGCAAGGAAAGAACTGGAATTCCATACAAAATAAATTTCCCCAGCCTATAAAGGCCGGGGCTCCTGGTTTTTATTTTCCAGAAGTCAATAATCAATAAATACAAACCTGCGGTAGCGATATGCAAAAAATGTATGCTAAGCCTCCATCCGGCTATTGGATTATTTGGAAAGAACCAGTCAATAAAGTACCGGTTAAGCGCCAGGTTGTACATCAGTAGGCCCGTTATGAAAACCGCCATCCAGATATACGGTCGATATTTTGTGATCAAGCCATTAGCTAGTATGTATACCAGTAACAGTATACCGGCTCCCTGGAACCAATAGTCTAATCGTTCCTTTTTTGCCCGTTTTGTATAGAATAATTGGGAGTCATTGAGTTCAAAGTCAAAAATTGGATTATATCTTTTAGAGTGCTGACTTCGAATAAGTATCCGGTATTTCATACCACGAACAAGTGTGAGCTGAAAATGAAAACGGCTGTCACCATTACTTACCAGGCTATCCGGACAAAAAGCCCCAGCGTAGTGTTGTTGATAAGATGCTCCAGCAGTATCTGGCAATACAAATAATATCGCGCTTGCCAAATTCTTGAAGGACAGAACTACCTCTTCATCATTAGAACTTTGTATTTCGGTATATAGCCAGAAAGGATCATCTAACTTAGTGGGGCTAAAGTCATTGAAACTATTGAAAAGCTCCGGCTTATTAAAGAGTAGGTCAGCGGTTAACAAACCATTTTTATCATCTTCAAGTATACCGAAGTATTGCTTCAGAAAGATGGTTGACCTTCCATTATAGTTGATGATTTTACTTGTTGCCGTACACCAGTGTCCACAAAGTAAGCATAGTATTAAAGCTTGAATAAATTTCAAAATATAATCTTTTACCTTCTGATTGTTACAAATTAACAGCAAGATAATAAACCTTTTTGCATTAGGTTAAATTCGGCAGATAAATGGCTGGATGTCTGATAAATAGAACCCTGGGGTCTATTGCTCATGCCTTTAGCCATTGGTAACTTTGCAACTCATTATAATTTAAAACCAATTTTAATCTGATAAAAGCTGACAACGGCCTGTTTAGGTTGTTGAGATATAGCTTCATGCCTGAGTTTTAAGTATAAAGAACCGTAATGCCTGCAATTTAAAAGTTTTCAAACATTCAAAACACATTCCAAAAAACGATCATGACGACTTCAAAAACATTTCAGCATTTAGGGCTCTTCTCGCTGATGCTAACGCTATTATTTACATCACAAAGCAACTATGCTGCAAACTACACCGCAAATAGTTATAGCGCTTTCACTACGGCAATCAGTACTTCATCTGATGGTGACACCATTAGCCTTACAGCGCATATAGTAGTGAGCGCTGAAGTAGTTATAAATAAATCATTGGTATTTAATGGTAATGGATATACCGTTACTGTACCGGTACCTGGCCTGAGTAATGCCGGAACTTTCAATAATGCTGCTTCAACTTTCAGGGTATTTAATTTGAGCGGCAATAAAACTATGGTTTTTAACCGGTTAAAAATTATGGGCGGAGCAACAAGCGCTTCCGGTGCTGCTATATCTGTTGCAAGTGGCACTACCGCTAAATTCAATCAATGTACGATTACAAACTCAAGGGTTTCCGGCACCACCGGCGGCGGCGGTATATTTAACCAGGGAAGCTGTTATTTGTATAAAAGCTTCATCACCCGGAATGCGGCCTATTATGGTGGTGGGTTTCTTAACAGCGGGTCTGCCGCATCTTTATTCCTGGAGTACTCCACGGTCACCGAGAATCGCAGCCTTGCCACGAACGGTGGCGGTGGTGGCGGGGAGAATAATTCCTCGGCGAAACTTTTTGTCAACAATACGTCCTTTAGCAATAACCAAAGTACTGAATTGGGAGGGGCTATAAACAATATAGCTACAGTATATATTGTCAATTCCTCTTTTACTGGCAATGTGGCTTATGGTACTTACAAAGGTGGTGCGATCGCTCAGAATTCCGGTACTCCTATCGTATTGATCAACTGTCTTTTTGGCTATAATTATTACAAAAGTGCACCAACCTCAAGTGCTGCGCCTACGACATTCAGCCTTAATGATATAGAAGCTTACAGCGGCACTGTGAACTTATATTATACCACGTTTATGGCAAACTCTACCACTTCCGGGAGCTTCAACTCTGTAATCGGAAATAATACACATAATATCGCTGCCAACGGTTCTAACAATGACTTGTTCACCGGAGGTTCGTTAGGGTCAATATTCGATGCCAATGGTAATATTTACGGTACAGCTGAATGCTTTCAGCCGTTATTGGTGAATATTAACGGCATGCGCGTACCAACCTTAAAAACCGGAAGCTACGCTTTAGGTAAAGGATGTGTAGCCGGATTTACCAATGGCAACGGCAGCCCGGTAATAGGATATAAAAATATGTCGAGTAATGCCTGGGTTAACGTTCTTGGCAGCGGTGCATCGACCCATGCTATCAACGATGATGAGACTTTCCTGACCCGTTCATCTACTCCTGCAGCAGGCGCTTTGGAGCGTTTGGTGGACAATTATTATATTTTGAAAGTAAACAACGCGCCTAACGGAACCGTGGATGGTGCTAATATCTATGGTGAAGTATACCCTGCCGGAACATCAGTTGCTATCACAGCTCTTGCCAATGCCGGCTATGCTTTTAATAACTGGACCTACAATCAGGGTGGATCAGGAACCGTTGCTACCAATCCTTTGACAATTGTGCTTAATGCCAATACAACACTTACCCCTTCTTTCATTTCTTCTACTAACTACACGGTTACTTATCTTGGTAATGGTAATAATAGCGGCACGACGCCAGGGATCAACTCTTATACTTCCGGCAGTAATGCAACCATTGTAGGAAATAGTGGCAGTTTGACAAAAAACGGCTTTACTTTTGCCGGATGGAATACGCTGGATAACGGATCTGGAACCAACTATACACAGGGTGCGAATTATACAGGAAACAGCAACCTGACCTTATATGCGAAATGGGAATCAAACGGTACGGTACTAAGCATTAAATTAATTAGCTTTGACGCTTATGTTAGCTCAGGGCAATGGGTAGACCTTAAATGGGCAACAGCAACAGAAACAAACAATGCTTATTTTGAGGTGCAACGTTCACAAGACGGTATCCATTGGGAAGCGCTTGAAAGGGTTAATGGTGCCGGTACCACTTCCCAAAAATCTAATTATTCGCTAAGAGATTTACAGCCTTTTCAAGGAAAATCGTTCTATCGTTTAAAACAGGTGGATTTCGATGGTGCCTCTTATTTATCTCCTGTAAAGTCAGTGAATATGGATAACAACGATACAGAGTTGAAGATCTATCCTAATCCTGTAAGTGAATATTTCTTTATTCAAAGTGACAACATGAATAAAACGGATTTCAAAATAGTCAATGACATGGGACAAAATATGACAAATCTTTTTTCACTACAAAAGCTTTCAGATAAGATGTGGAAGATCAATTGTAGTAACGTTTCGCCGGGTTTGTATTATGTAAGTACTCCGAAAGGTTATAGACGTTTACTTATCGTGAGAAATTGATAGTTCAGCAATCCTGATTAAATCATAATTACTTAGTAGTATGTGCGGGGGCTTCGGTCTCCGCACATCTTATTTAAGGGATTCAGCATCGGGAGTTATAATGTTTCTATTGGTGAAAGCTGATACCTTATTTCGTAGAAAACATTATGATCATTAAGTTGTAAGAATTTTTTGCATAAAAAAACGGGACAATATTGCTATTGTCCCGTCTGTGGAATCGGCGGGAGTACAGGCGAACAATTGATTAAGTTTTTAGAATTAATCAGAGATATTTGTAGTCGAGAAAAACAGGCAAATTCTTAGTAACAAATGGCAATATTTTTTAAAACCATGTTTAATGTTTTTTGATTGATATGGTAATTTGCCTTCCTGAAATGTTAACATTAAGAGCAAGCCAATCGCACAAATAGCTTGCCTTTAATCTCAACGTGTCAAAGTCAAGTTTTTTTGAAACGGTAATTTTAATCCGCATTGGACCAGGGAAGGTAAGGTAGATGTTTTTAAGAACTTCTACAGGTTTAACCGCAACGATAAATCTACCTCTATCTCCACACAGTTAGACAGCCTTATTCCGGCTTCCAAAATTTCAACCTTAACGCAGAGTATGTTTGTCGGTTCTGTGTCGGATAATTTTGATGAACGTATAGAACAGAAAATATTTCACGCTGAAATCGTGATGGATAATGAAAAGGTAGCCACTGAAACAAAGGCATATCAGCAAATACCACAAATCTTATCTTTTATAAATGAGCAGGGCGAGGATAAATTGAAACAGGAAATTGAAAACAATTACAAGCAGATAAAATCCGACATTCTAAATATTGTTATAAGCGAAATGGAGCGCATCAAGAATGACCCGAATTTGCAGTATTTACTTAATCAACAATAGCTCCTGTAAATCTAAATCAGTATCCTTTCTTTTTGACACAACCTAATACAAAATAATCAGAGATTACGTTACAACTTCCCTTAATTGAGATACTTCTACTATTGATATACTGCTGAAATTTGCAGTATAAAAAGATAACATTATGAGCATTATAAAAATTTTAATCATTGTTACCAATATCAACATATATGCAAGCGGTAACTATCCCACAGGATTGTGGTTGAGTGAACTCACCCATATTTACGAAGCTGCGAAAGCAAAAGGATACGATGTTACAATCGCAAGTCCAAATGGTGGCGATATTCCCATAGACCCTGAAAGCCTGAAAACATTTACGCTTGATAAGGTGTCCAAAAAATACTGGAGTGATACTGCATTCAGGGAAGAACTGAAACACACCAAAAGTCTGAAAGAGGTGGAAAATAAGAATTTCGATGTCGTATATCTTGCAGGTGGACACGGCACGATGTATGATTTCCCCGATGATAAAACGCTTCAAAAAATCATTTCTGAACAATACGAAAGCGGAAAAATGGTAGCTGCCATTTGCCACGGAGTTGGCGGATTACTCAATGTAAAATTATCCGATGGAAATTATCTGATTAAAGATAAAAAAGTGACTGGCTATAACTGGTTTGAAGAAAGTCTTGCTGGCAGAAAAAAAGAAGTGCCCTTTAACCTTGAAGCAGGCTTGAAAGACAGAGGTTCCTATTACAGAAAGGCTCTTATTCCGATGACCTCAAAAGTTGTGGTTGACGGCAGCCTGATTACAGGGCAAAACCCGTTCAGTTCAAAGAAAATTGCTAAAGTAGTGATGCGTGAACTGGAAAAACAAAACGCTAAACTGAAAGATTGAAATAATAAACATTTAAAATAATTTAAAATGAAAAAATTAAAAATTCTCGTAATTGTAGTAGTTATAGGTGTAATCCTGCTATTTACTCCCGGCTTTTTCTTAAGCAGTGCTATCGTTAATACTGCTTCAAATAAAGAAAATGTAAAACCAATAACCAACAATCCTATAGAAAAGGATACAATAATTGAATTAGCTGGTCTTCAGATGCCCGTATTGAAAGGTGGATTGTTCGACAGGTATCATTCCAATTCCCCGATGGATGTAATTGCAAAAGAAAGACCTGATATAGATTTGACTTGGTTCAAGACCATTCAGAAAGAGAAAAAAGAAGTTGGCTTCACAACCTATTCTCCGAACTTTTATTACAGCAACAGCAGCATTACTGCCATTTACACGGCAGATATGGGAAAAATAAAAGAGCTAATTCCAAACGAGGTAAAAGATTTGGTAAAACCGATTTCTTATACGCCCGGTAGAGGATTGATAGCTATTACCTCTTATGCCTACCACTATTGCGATAACGATTTCTATAACGAGTTGTCGATTTCCATCGTAACAACAAAACCCGGAAAAAACAATTGGAGCTTGATTTCGCTGATGGGTGAGCTAAACGATAAAAGCCTTTGGGGTTATGTTCTGAAGCTACCCGTAAATACGGAGTTGGCAAGAGTTCGTGGATTTGTTGGCTACAATTTGCCAAAATGGTTGATACCAATTGATTATACCAGTGACGGAGACAACTTAACGTTCAATTATTATGATGAAAAAGGAAACTTCGATTTCTCGATGGCAGGGAAAAAACTGGATGTTTCCGCATCAAAACCGGAAATTACCCGTTCCAATTTTATCAATCTGGATAAACAAGGTCAGCTAACACACGGTTATACTGATGTTCGTTCCATAAAGAAAGCGAGCAGCAAAAGTGCGGATGACATTCAGCTAAACCTATCGGATGGCCCTTTGTCAACATTCATCAAATCGTTAGGTTTAAAGAAACTGGTTAAGTACGACTACCAACCGGAGTTTCAAGCGGCATTATATACGCCCGAACTGGTGCAGGATGAAAAGAAATAATCCAATACTTAAAATTTACAATAATGGAAATTAACAACATATTTCAATCGCAAAGGACGTTTTTCAATTCACACCAAACAAAAGATATTGCCTTTAGAAAAGAAACATTGAAAAAGTTGAAAGGCATTTTGAAAGACAATGAAAGCCGCTTGTACGATGCTATTTATAAGGATTTTAGAAAAGGAAAATTTGATACTTTTTTAACGGAACTAAATCTCATTTATAATGAAATTGATTTTTTCCTGAAAAACCTGGACAAACTTAGCAAGCCCAAAAAAGTAAAAACAGCATTGAGCTTGCAGCCCGGTAAAAGCCATATCCACTGCGACCCATTAGGTGTAACGTTGGTAATCGGTGCTTGGAACTATCCATATCAGCTTACACTGGTTCCAATGATAAGTTCCATTGCTGCGGGCAACACCTGTATTGTCAAACCAAGTGAATTGCCCGAAAACACAATGCACCTTTTATCGGAATTAATCAACAACAATTTCCCTTCTAATTACTTATTCGTGGCAGAAGGTGGTATTCCTGAAACAACAGAACTGCTACATCTTCGCTTTGATAAAATCTTCTTTACCGGAAGTCCGAAAGTCGGAAAAATCGTTTATGAAGCTGCTGCTAAAAACTTAGTTCCAGTAGTACTTGAATTGGGTGGAAAATCACCTGCTATTGTTACTAAAACAGCCGATTTGGAAGTAGCTGCTAAACGACTGGTTTGGGGCAAATTTCTGAATGGAGGACAGACGTGTATCGCACCAGATTATCTTTTGGTAGAACAGAGCGTAAAACCCAAATTGTTGCAACTGATGAAAGATAAATTAGAAGAAATCAATTATTCCGACGGTGCAGAACATTACACCAGCATCATCAACAAAAGAAATTTTGACCGTGTAACTTCGCTTATCGATACGAATAAAATCTTCTTCGGAGGCAAAACAAGCGATGATACTTTATATATCGAACCTACAATATTGCACAATGTGAATTGGAATGATGCTGTGATGCAGGAAGAAATATTTGGTCCTGTATTCCCCGTAATCAGTTTCAATAACTACGATGATATATTGCAAAAAATAATAGAGGGAGAAAAACCGCTGGCAGCCTACCTGTTTACAAAAAACGATGAGGAAAAATCCAAGTTACTCAACCTTGTTTCTTTTGGTGGTGGCTGTATCAATGATACTTTGATGCACATCACCAGTGATTATCTGCCTTTTGGCGGTATAGGAAATTCGGGTATAGGCAACTACCACGGTGAGTATGGCTTCCTCTCTTTCACGCACCAAAAATCGGTTATTGAGAAAACAACCTGGGGAGAACCTAACTTGAAATATCCGCCTTATTCAGACAAAAAATTGAAGTGGCTGAAAAGGGTGATGTAACAGAGATTGTGTTACAAATCTCATTAATTCAGATACTTTGCGTTCACGTATGTTGCTGAACTTTGTACCACAATTAAAAAACAAAAAAGATATGCAAGTAATATTAGGAGCCAACGGACAAATTGGCGAAGAACTGGCAAGAGAATTGAAAAGAAATTTCACTTCAGATATTAGAATTGTAAGTAAAGAAGCCCAAAAAGTAAACGATACGGATGAAGTTTTTTCGGCTGACCTGACCATAAAAGAAAAAGCTATTGAAGCAGTAAAAGGAGCAGAAATTGCTTACTTCACTTTAGGTTTACCGATTAGTTCAGATTTATGGGACAACCTTTTTCCGAAAATTCTGCAAAACGTAATCGATGCCTGTAAAATTCACGGTACAAAACTGGTGTTTTTTGACAATACCTATATGTATCCGCAAGACGACAGACCACACACAGAAAACACAGCTTTTGAACCTTTGGGCAGGAAAGCAAGGGTAAGAAAACAAATGGCAGAAATGGTTTTGAAAGAAATGCAATCCGGTGGGTTGAAAGCGGTGATTTGCCGTGCTCCCGAATTTTATGGTCCGGGTAAAACGCAAAGCATTACCAACACGCTTATTTTCAATAATATCAAAGAGGGAAAAAAATTAAAAGTTCCTATCAGTGCCAACAAAAAACGAAGCCTGATTTGGACACCCGATGCAAGCCGTGCTACGGCTTTGATAGGGAATACGCCAGATGCTTATGGACAAACCTGGCATTTGCCTGTGGATGAAAGCCACCCAACCTATAAAGAGTTTATTGGTTTAGCCTCTAAAGTTTACGGAAGAGATTTAAAATTTTCAGTCGTTCCAAAATTTGTGTTTCAAATAGGAGCTTGGTTCAATCCAAAAGTAAAAGAACTATTAGAATTGCTGCCGAGATATGCGTATGACAATCTGTTTGACGACACAAAATTCAGGAAACGTTTTCCCGACTTTCAGGTAACCAGCTATAAACAGGGCTTTGAACAAATTAAGTATGAGCAGAGTAATAAAAAATAAATTAGTAATTTAGCAATGTATAAATCTGAAAACCAGGAAATGAAAGCTCCGTCAAAAGTTTCATCTATTAGTGCATTACATCAGTTCCTGGGGCTGGGCAAACCGTCCAACCCACTGATTAGTGTATTTAATTTTGATGATGTGAAACTGGAGCCGGAAACCATTTTAAGTACAGTAACTACAGATTTCTATGTGGTTGCCTTAAAAAAGGATTGTGCAGGCGGAAAATGCAAATACGGGCAGCAATATTATGATTTTGACGATGGAATAATGTACTTCATCGCACCGCACCAGGTACTGCAATTTGAGGACGTGCTGCTCAATGGCGTAAAAGGATTTGTTTTGGTAGTGCATCCCGATTATCTGCAAAGCTATCCGTTGGCTGCGGCTATAAAAGATTATGGCTATTTTTCTTATTCCACCAATGAAGCCTTATTTCTTTCAGAAAAAGAAGAAAAGTCAGTGATGGACATTGTAGAAAATGTATCCCGTGAGATAGATGCCAATATGGATGGTTTTACGCAGGATTTACTGGTGTCGAATATTGATTTATTGTTGAAATATTGCGACCGTTTTTATAATCGCCAGTTTCTGACAAGAAAGAAAGCGAACAACGATTTGCTCGTTAAATTGGAAACACTACTGGACGAGTGTTTTAAAGGTGACCGATTATTGACAAAAGGCATTCCAACTGTTCAGTATGTTGCAGGAGAATTACATTTAAGCCCCAATTATTTGAGCGATATGCTCCGGGTGCAGACCGGGCAGACCACACAACAGCATATACAAAACAGGGTAATAGAAAAAGCAAAAGAACTGCTTTCCACAACTAACAAATCGGTTTCCGAAATTGCCTACGAATTAGGCTTTGAGCATCCGCAATCCTTTCACCGCCTGTTCAAGAGCAGAACTATGGTATCGCCCTTAGATTTCAGGGCTTCATTTAATTAATCACTAAAAACAAGACAGATGAATTTAGCAGAAACCCTTGGTTTCCGCCGCTCTGTACGAGTATATGACCGGGAGAAACCCATCGATGCCGAAAAAGTAAAACAATGTTTGGAGTTGGTAACACTGGCTCCCAACAGTTGAGGAAGTGTATATCAGAAACTAATTCTCATTTTCAGAGATAAGGTTACAACCTTCTGTAATTGAGTTACAGGTGTCTTATTTTTTAGAACGAATTTTGTTACTCATAAATATCAAATTCTTGGAATGAAAAAACTCTTATTAATAGTAACAAATGTTGGTCATTATGCAAGCGGATTAGATACAGGCTTGTGGTTGAGTGAACTCACTCACATATACCATACTGCAAAAGAAAAAAACTGGAATGTTACCATAGCAAGTCCAAAAGGTGGAGAAGTTCCCATTGACCCTGAAAGTCTAAAGCCATTGGTATTGGACAGAGTTTCAAAAGACTATTACGAAAGTAAGGACTTTATGGACGAGCTTAATCACTCCAAAAGCCTTGCAGAAGTACAGAACGAAAGTTTCGATTGTGTGTATTTGGCAGGCGGACACGCAACGATGTACGATTTCCCGGATAATGCCACTTTGCAATCCATCGTCAGTCATCAATACGAAAGCGGTAAAATGGTATCAGCGATATGCCACGGAGTAGGTGGATTACTAAATGTGAAATTGTCTGATGGAAACTATTTAATCAACGGAAAAAAACTAACAGGTTTTGATTGGTTTGAAGAAAGTATTGCCCGCAGAAAAAGAGAAGTACCTTTTAATTTAGAAGCATCCTTAAAAGAAAGAGGTGTAATTTATGATAAAGCGTTTATCCCAATGACTTCAAAAGTAGTAGTGGACGGTAATTTAATAACCGGGCAAAACCCATTCAGTTCAAAAGAAATGGCAAAAGTGGTCGCCAAAGAATTACAGAAATAAAACAATAAAATTTTTAGCAAATATAAAATCAGTATTAACAATTTAGAATTAAAACGATGGCACAGTTCCTACCTGCGGAAAAAGACCCGCAAATTTTAAGAGAAATCAGGGGATTTCTGAATGCGTTAAACAACAGTGGTGGAAAACCGCTGGAAACGATGACACCGCAAGATGCAAGACAAGTTTTGGTAGATGCACAAAAATCGGTTGAGTTTGACTTTTCGGACATCGTAGAAGCAGAAAGAGAAATCACGCAAGACGGTATTACAGTAAATATTCACATTACAAAACCTGCCAAAACAGCTCACAAAAAACTTCCTGTATTCATCTTTACACACGGTGGCGGTTGGATTTTGGGCGATTATCCTACACACAGAAGATTGGTTAGAGATTTGGTTGTAAACTCTGGTGCAGCAGCAGTTTTTACCGATTATACACCTTCGCCCGAAGCACAATATCCAACTGCAATCAATCAAATTTATGCCGCCGCAAAATGGGTTTCTGAAAACGGAGATGAAATTGGTGTGGACGGTAAAAATATGGCAGCAGCAGGCAATAGCGTTGGCGGAAATATGACGGCTGTACTTTGTCATATGGCAAAAGATAAAGGCGGGCCACAAATCAAATTTCAATTGCTTTTGTGGCCCGTAACCGATGCGGATTTTTCCCGCGAAAGTTGGGGAAAATATGCAGACGGCAGATTTTTAACAGCTTCCTTGATGAAATGGATGTGGAATAATTATTTACCGGATGTTGAAAAAAGAAAAGAATATTACGCATCTCCTCTTCAAGCCAGTTTGGAGCAATGCAAAGGTTTACCGCCTGCTTTAGTACAAATTGCTGAAAACGATATTTTACACGATGAAGGATTGGCGTATGCAAGAAAAATGGACGAAGCAGGCGTTCCGGTAACTATCGAAACGTATAACGGATTTATCCACGATTACGGTTTATTAAATCCTTTAGACCACATTCCGGCAGTAAAGTTCTCAAGTGAACAAGGTGCATTAGCATTGAAAAAAGCGTTGTTTTCGTAACGATACAAAAAGCTAAAAGTAAAACGGGCTGCATCATTTATTTGGTCAGCCTTTTTTATAGAATATTTTTTTGACAGGTTTAACAACATTCGGAATTACGCTTATTAAGTTTCAAGGAACAATTAAAATCCTGCTTTTAAAGGGCTCCAATTGTAAAGAAGGAGCTTTTTAGCCATTTGTAAATAATTATCTTAACGAATATTTAATGACGGAATATTTTAGCAAGAGGATTGATGATTTAGAAATCAAAATTCGAACAACAACTTTACTATAAAAACTCTGCTTATCGAACACCTTATATTGTCGAAACATTCAATCATAATGAACTGAAAATGAAAGAAAAAAAAGATCTTCTTTTTTATAAAAAAAAACGGGATAATTTTTCAATTATCCCGTCAAGTGGAATCGGCGGGATTCGAACCCGCGTCCAAACACCGATTGTGAAAGTTTTCTACATGCTTATTTCATATATTATTTGTCGGTGTATAACAGGAAATGAACAAACCGATGATACACTTAGCTGAATGGTCTTTTGCAGTGTGCACAGCCTGGCACTACAGCATCTCGCATTTTATTTTGAGTCGGCGGCGGAGCTTGGTAGCGAAATCACCTGCTCGGGCGGCCCTAATGACTAACTAATCACTGATTAGGCAGCCATGGCATACTGAGTATTGCCATATAAAGTTGTGAATATTCAGATTAACGTGCTAATTATCCAACGCACGACATGCTTACGCTTCCCCGCTCCTGTGCTGTCAAAACCAGTCGACCCCAATTTTGAACCTTCACAAGATCGCTTACGCAATCTTCAAAGAACTTTCAGCTACAAAGATACAGAATTTCCTGCATATACCTTTTGTTAATTCCTTAATCAGAGAAGTGTAAACAATCAAGATACTCATCACTTATCACCCATCACTTATCACTTATCACATATCACTTATCACCCATCACCCATCACCCATCACCCATCACCCATCACTAATTTATTGATTTCCTGAACCTTCTGATTAGCCGAATAGAATATATATCCACCGCTTTAAACCCCGGCAGATTATTCCGGTCTATTATAGCAAAACAAAAGATAAAATATTATGAAAAAGTTCATCACCATTGCAACACTACTGGGACTGACCCTATTGTTCAGCGATATGAGCGCCTTTGCACAAAGAGGCCACGGAAGAGGCGGAGACCGCCACGATGATAGGGGTCGGGGAAGAGACCACGGACGTTATGAGCAACGCGACCGCCATGATCGCGGGCGCGAAAGAGGGTACAGGCATGATGATCATCGCGGAAGAGGTCATGCTTACGGCCATTACAAAAATCGCCATCAATCGCACTACTATGCCCCAAGACCACATCGTCACGGACCTCCGGCATGGGCAAGAGCACATCGCTACAATATGTCGCGACATGTCTACTTCCCGGAATACTATACCTTTTATGATGCCAACCGCGGGGGCTACACCTACTGGGGCGGTAACGACTGGGTATTCTCTGCTTCAGTACCCTCATTCCTGGTGAATGTTAACCTGGGCCGTGCCCGTATCCAGATTATGAATGATGTGCCATTGGGCTATGCGCCACAAGGTTACTTCGGAAGATATCACAAGCGCTTCCCGGTGCCAAGACCTCTGGTACCACCCGTATTTATACCAAGATTCTAAATAGCTAAATAACATAAAGGGCTGATGCATCTCTTGCATCAGCCCTTTATTATTTATACAACATGATTCATGATTATCGCTTCAGGTGTTTAAGGTTGATCACCTCTTGCTTGGTCAAAAAGCGCCACTGTCCGCGTTTCAGGTTCTTTTTAGTTAAGCCTGCATACATCACACGGTCCAGTTTCTCCACTTCATAACCTAAGTGTTCAAAAATACGACGAACGATACGGTTCTTGCCACTATGGATCTCGATACCTATTTCGTTCTTCTTCTCCAGGTAAGCCAGTTGATCTACACGCGTTAAGCCATCTTCCAGTTCCAGGCCATTAATGATCTGTTCAAAATCAGTTTTGGCAACATGCCTGTCCAGCGTTACCTGGTAGATCTTGCGGTTTTCATATTTAGGATGAGATAATTGCTGGGCTACATCACCATCATTGGTCAAGAGTAAAAGACCGGTAGTGTTGCGGTCCAGGCGGCCTACAGGGAATACACGCTCCTGGATATTATCCCCGAAAATGTCCATCACCGTACGACGGCCTTTAGGATCATCCGTAGTCGTGATAAAGCCTTTAGGCTTATTCAATAAAACATAAACCAGGTTCTTTTGCACCTTTAAAGGTTTGCCATCTAGCTGGATGACATCATCCTGCTGTACTTTATAGCCCGGTTCTGCAGCTACTTTACCATTAATGGTGATCTTACCGTTTTTGATCAGTTCCACCGCATCTCTCCTCGAGCAAACGCCGGAATGTGCAATGAATTTATTCAAAGGCATGATCTCATCATTGCCTGCTTGCTGCTGCTCGGTACGAACACCTTTGTTGCCCTGCGCATCATATGCCTTTTCATTTGGATTTTCATAATCAAAATGTTCCAGGAAAGCAGCTTTTTTATCCTGCTCCGCATCCTGTCTTGAAGTGCGTGATCCGTTTTTATCGGTTCTGCGGTGCTCGTCCTTTCTTTTTTCACCTTGTCTGAAAGAAGGCTTTTTATCGCCTTTTGTTTCAAAACGGTTTTCTAATTCTACCCCTTCAAATTCTATTGGCGGTCTTTCTTCTTTATTTACTTTTTCTACCTCACCTCTGTCAAATCTTTGACTGTAGGCATTGTTCATTACATCCTGGAAAGTTTTTTTCTTGGGTGCATCAGTTGCTTCTTTATTAAATCTTTTCGGTTTATCCCCGAAAGACTTGCTGTCTCCCCGGTCAAAAGATTTTCTTTCACCACGATCTTCCCTGTTAAAGGGTTTCCTGTCTCCACGCTCTTCACGCTCAAACCTGCTCGGTCTGTCACCATAAGGTTTTCTTTCCCCACGATCCTGGCGGTCAAACTTGTTTGGCTTATCGCCAAAAGATTTTCTTTCTCCTCTGTCAAATGGTTTTTTATCACCGCGTTCTTCCCTGTTGAATGGCTTTCTCTCTCCACGATCTGCGCGGTCAAAGCGGTTTGGTTTGTCTCCAAAAGATTTTCTTTCTCCTCTGTCAAATGGTTTTTTATCACCACGCTCTTCCCTGTTAAACGGTTTCCTGTCACCACGATCTTCGCGGTCAAAGCGGTTAGGTTTGTCCCCAAAAGATTTTCTTTCTCCGCGGTCAAATGGCTTTTTATCACCACGCTCTTCCCTGTTGAACGGTTTCCTGTCACCACGCTCTTCGCGGTCAAAGCGGTTTGGTTTGTCTCCAAAAGATTTTCTTTCTCCGCGATCGAATGGTTTTTTATCACCACGCTCTTCCCTGTTGAAAGGCTTTCTGTCCCCGCGATCTCCACGGTCCGATCTGTTCGGCTTGTCTCCGAAAGATTTTTTACCATAATCTTTTCTTTCAGATCGCTGGCCTTCTTGCTTAGGACCTTCCGTTCTTTTGCTGCCGGAGCGGCTACCGGAGTCTTTATCGAAATTTTTCCAGAAATCTTGTCGGTCCGATTCGGTAAACTTCCTGCCGGCCGCTTCTCTTTCTGCTTTAAATTCGTTGGAATCGTGCTTTTCTGTATGGTTCTTTTTAGGAAACTTTTTGTTCATATATTTAGAAACTATGGCAAAGCCATTTTTATTTATTATTGAGGATTAAAGATTAGTTTGTTCTACATTGGCCAATTGTCCGCAGGCCGCATCAATGTCCTTACCACGACTACGTCTGAGGCGGGCATTTACCCTGTTTTTAGACAGGTAGTCCATAAAGCGGTCGGTTACCGCTTCATTCGGCTTTTTGAAATCGGCCATTTCGATTGGGTTGTATTCAATAATGTTCACCAGGTCGGCCGGTATCTGGCGGTATACTTTTACCAGCTCAGCAGCATCTTCCAGGCTATCATTGAATTCAGAAAATAAGATGTATTCTAAAGTGATTTCACTTTTCGTTTTTTGGTAGAAGTAGTTTAAGGCTTCGATCAAAGTCTTGAGGTCATTGCTTTCATTGATCGGCATGATTTCATTGCGCTTGGCATCATTGGCCGCGTGTAAACTTAAGGCCAGCTTAAACTTTACGCCATCGTCTCCCAGCTGGCGAATCATTTTGGAAACGCCTGCAGTAGACACGGTAATGCGGCGCGGGCTCATGCCCAATCCTTCCGGAGAGGTGATGCGCTCAATAGCCTGCATCATGTTTTTATAGTTGAGCAGAGGTTCGCCCATACCCATAAACACGATATTGGTCAGCTTTTTATTATAGGTTTGCTGTGCCAGGCTATCAATAAGCGTTACTTCATCTACGATCTCATCCCAGTCCAGGTTGCGCATACGCTTCATGTAGCCGGTAGCGCAGAACTTACAGCTCAGGCTACAGCCTACCTGTGAAGAGACACAGGCAGTCATACGTTTGTCGGTAGGAATTAAAACGCCTTCGACAAAACGGTCGTCGTGCAGGCGGAAACGGCTCTTCACCGTACCGTCTTCACTGTACTGACTATGATCGATACTAACTTTGGGGATGTAAAATAATTCGTGCAGTTTAGCCCTCAATTCTTTAGAAATGTTGCTCATTTCTTCAATAGAACCAATGTTTTTAACCCAAATCCAATCTTTGATTTGTTTAATCCTAAATTTTGGCTCGCCCCATTCAGTAAGGGTTTGCTCCAGCACATCTACAGGTATGTGTCGCAGATTTTCCATCTGTGAATAAATTAAATTGTAATTACAGTCTGCAAAGATACAGCTTTTTATTATGTATTGTACTGATCCAGTGCCTTTTTTAGCGCAGTTTTAACGGCATTCTTCAGGCGTGCAGGCTGGATGACCTCCACACCGGCTCCATAAGACAGTATTTCATTGATAAAATCCGGGCTCGGGTACAGGTTTAATTGGATCAATAAACCTTTTTTATCATCGCTGATCACTTCCTGAGAATGATGCAGGGGCATGGTCTTGATGTAGTTCCCAGTACCGTTTTTGAACAAAAGCGTGATCTGCTCTACTGATTTAGCTTCTCCGTAGATCACACCAAAGGCATTCTGGAAGTAAGCGCCCGGCTTAAAGTCTTTGTTCTTTTTGAATTTCCGGGTAGATATATTGACCTCTTCCATGCGGTCCAGGCCAAAGGTCCTGATCGCTCCTTTAGCACCATCTTCACCGATCACATACCACCTGTTTTTAAATTCCTTTAATAAAAGCGGTTTGATGGTCCTGGATTCTGCCTGCTCTGCATCAAATTTGCGGTAGCTGAAGGCCAGTTCTTTTTGTTGGGTGATGGCTTGCAGGATGCCCCTGAAATGTTCAATGCCTTTGGGCTTCTGGTATTCCATCTGCACGGCATTGGGAATGCTGTGGTTGAATTGCAGGGCATTGAAGGTATTGAAGGCTTCGATCAGCCTTGCCGGTACGGTTTCCATGCCTTCTTCCTCTTCTATGGAATAGACTTTCTCCTTTTCGTCATACACAATGTCCAGTTTGAACAAGCTTAAAATAGCCGCTTTGTCGCGCAGGAAAGTGCGGTTGGAGAGGGCATATTTCTGTCCGTCCTGCTCTGCCTGTAATTCCAGGTAATTCTGGATATCGGCAAGGGAGGCTGCTCGTTTCATTAACAGTTGTACAATATGTAAATAACGTTGGAATACTTCTATCTGGGCCATAAGGGAATTATAAATTTACTGTTCAAAAATAACCAGAATTTCCAGGTTTCAAGGATCATCTGCCTGCTAATTTTTTATAGAGGAATAAAAAGCCGCCCAAAGGCAGCTTTCATTAAATTTCCTTGTACTTTATAGCAGATTTGTCTGTGTTAATTCCTTTTCAATTATTTAATCAGAAAAGGCAAAAAAGCTTCATCTTGTTGCTCAGCATAATATTTTGCCGGGATCATTAGTTTTGCTTTGGGCATGGCTACACCATCATAATCAAAGTAGGCGCTTAGTCTTTTGCTCTTGTGGAAATTAAGTTTCAATAATTTCTTATTATTAAAAGATGCCCAGTATGGATGGGTGTTTTCTAAAGAGGCGATTTCGCTGATCTTATCATCACCTTCATTTTTTACCAGATAATAGGCCTGGAAGCCATAGTTTCCCCTTGTTTTGGTAATACGTTTGATAGCATAAACATCATTCAGTTGAGTACTGTAGTCATCACCGGTTTGTTTAATAATACCACCTCCAACACTTACAAATGCTTCTGCCTGGCTACCCAGGGTTGCCGGTTTGCCAAACAGCTTCGATAGGGTAGCTTTATCGGCTGCACCTTTGCCTAAAAGCTGCAATTCATAATTATAAATATTGGCATAAAAATCAGTCTCGTTTACATCTGGTGGTGCAGGGGAAGGCGGCGGCGGGGGAGGCATCACGGGAGGAGGTACAAGCCCTTTCTTTGTTTTTACCGGTGGCGCTGCTTTCTTTGCTGGTGCTGGTTTGGGTGCCGTTTTTGTCGTGCGTACGGCTAAGCCTACGGCAAAACTCGTTCTTGTATATCCATTTTCCGAAAAAGAACGTATCGCCTCTATTTTATATTCCGGTTTTATTTGAGCTGCTTTCGCCAGTTGCTGTTCATTGAGCAGCCAGATCTCCTTATCATAGCCCGGCAGGGTGGCCATAAATACCTGCTTGAAATGATTTCCTGCCGTGTCATACAACTTTACTCCCTTCACATCATCATAAGTCCTGTCAAAAGTATAGGTGCTTGCGGCCATAGGCGAGGCCAATATACTTTTTCCCGCTTTATGAAAATGATAAAATGCCGTATCTCCTTTAAAAAAGGCCGGATCATTATCCTTTAATTCGCCTAAATCAATTTTTTTGCCGTTTTGCGGATTCATGATCCAGTAAGTAAAGCTCCGTTCTTTTACACCCTTCTTCTGCTTCCCGATGATATAATAGTTGAAATTGCCCACATTGGAGATGAAATCATAAGTGCCCGGTGGTACAAATTCCTTACCAAAGGTGTCCGTCAATCCATGTTCACCATCTACCTCAAAGGGTATGTATAAAGGCTTTGTCTGTGGATTGATCGTTTGGGAATAAGCTATGCCTGTAGTCAAAAGTAGTAGCGTGATTATCGGGAGAGATCTCATCATTGCAATTGTTTTGTGTTTAGTTTTTTTGAAAATACGATAAAATGATGAATAAGCCCATCCGGTTCTGTTTCTTTTCACTTTTTCACTTTTTCACTTTTTCACTACTCACTATTCACTATTCACTACTCACTATTCACTATTCACTATTCACTACTCACTTTTCACTATTCACCACCCACCACCCATCATTCACTATTCCCCATAATCAAAGTGTCGTTTCTTGAAAAAATAACCGGTTACACCGGCCCCTATCCATGCCAGGACAATGTCTTTGTGGGCATCCCAGATATCTCCCTGAGTGGCTACATAGGTTTCACCTGTTTCGGAGTCTGTAAATTCGGCTACGGTCCATTCTATCAGTTCAAAAATAGTGGCCAGGCACAAAATAAAAGAGCAGCTAAGCAGTAAAAGCCAGCGCATGGGGACTTTATATTTATTGTACAGTAAGTCCATCACCGGATAGATCATAAATACACCAAAGCCGGTATGCACGATCCTGTCGTAAGGATTGCGTGCTAAGTGGTAGGTATTTTGCAACCATTCACCAAAGGTGTTATAGGTATAGGCGTTTTTAGCACCGAAAGTATGGAGGGCTAAAAACAAAAAAATACTCAGTATGCTCCAGTCCGAGAATTTAAAATGCTTTTGAGTAAAGACCAATACCGGTATGAATATAAGGACCAGTAAATTTTCAATCCACCAGTTGAGTTCATCCGTATTGTTTACATAGCAGTATAGCCAGAACAGCAGGAAAATGCTCAAGGTCAGTTGAGCAAATCTATTGCTTGATAAGGGCTTTCTATACGTTTCGGTTATTGTAGTCATCTTTTTTAGCCATGAAAATAGTGGTTTTTTAAATATAAAGAACAAGGACAACATTAAGGCCTCGAGTTATCGCTGCCAAATGTTGTCCTTGAAAAAGCGCCACCCGGAAATGTTTCCGGAGGTGGCGCTTAATTTTTTTATACAGGCCAATCACTTTAAAGGCCATTTTATCATCTTATCCTTCCTGGTGGAAAGAATAACGGTAATTGGTTACCGGTACAAAAGTTTCTTTAATCGTACGGGCACTCAACCAACGGTACAGGTTCAGGGCAGAACCCGCTTTGTCATTGGTACCGGAAGCACGGGCACCGCCAAATGGTTGCTGGCCTACTACTGCCCCGGTTGGTTTGTCATTGATATAGAAGTTACCCGCTGCATTAGTCAGGCGTTTAGTCAGGTATTCAATGGTTAACCTGTCTTGTGCGAAGATCGCTCCGGTCAAAGCGTAAGGTGAAGTAGCATCTACTACATCCAGGGTTTTGTCCCAGTCTTTTTTGTCATATACATAGATCGTCAGTACAGGACCAAACAATTCTTCACACATGGTAACATAATCGGGTTTGGATGCTTCTATGATCGTAGGTTCGATAAAGAAGCCTTCTGTTTTGTCATATTTACCGCCCACGATAATTTTAGCTGTCCTGCTTTTCTTAGCTGCATCAATAGCTGTTGCTAATTTATCAAATGATTTTTCATCGATAACCGCATTTACGAAATTGCTGAAATCATCAACAGGGCCCATTTTCAGGGTTTTGATCTCTGCGATCAGTTTAGTTTTGATCTTTTCTGCGAGGTTGGAAGGCAGGTAAGCACGTGAAGCCGCAGAACATTTTTGTCCCTGGTATTCGAAAGCTCCTCTTAACAGGTTGGCAACCACAGCATCTACATCTGCACTAGGGTGCACATATACGAAGTCTTTACCACCGGTTTCGCCTACGATACGCGGATAAGAGCGGTAGTTAGGCGTGTTTTTACCAATGGTTTCCCACATCTGGTTGAAGACACCTGTAGAACCGGTAAAGTGAACACCGGCAAAGTCTTTATGCTTGAAACAGATATCGCCGATAGACGGACCGCTGGCATAAACCAGGTTGATCACGCCATCCGGTAAGCCTGCTTCTTTCAGGATCTCCATGAAGATGCTGGCAGAATATACCTGTGTGTTGGCCGGTTTCCATACTACGGTATTGCCACACATAGCTGGTGCTGTAGGCAGGTTACCACCGATCGCTGTAAAGTTAAACGGAGTGATCGCCAGTACAAAACCTTCCAAAGGACGGTATTCTGTTCGGTTTTGCATACCCGGACCGGAAATAGGTTGTGTTTTATAAATTTCGCTCAGGAAGTGTACATTGAATCTTAAAAAGTCGATCAGTTCACAGGCGCTGTCGATCTCGGCCTGGTAAGCATTTTTGCTTTGTCCCAGCATAGTAGCCGCATTCATTCTGAAACGGTATTTGTTGGCCAGCAGGTCCGCAGCTTTCAGGAAGATAGAGGCTCTGTGTTCCCAGCTGGTATTGGCCCAGGATTCTTTAGCTTTCAATGCCGCATCGATCGCTTTATTGATATGCGTTTCATCACCCATAGAGAACTGGCCCAGGAGGTGTGCTCTTTCATGTGGCGGGTAGATGTCCACTTTTTTGTCTGTACGAACTTCTTTACCTGCGATATACATAGGTATATCACGTTTCTTTCCTTTCAGCTCCTTAATAGCTGCCTGTAATTGTAAAGCATCTTCGCTACCGGGAGCGTAGGCACGTACCGGCTCGTTTGGCGGCATGGGGAAAGAAAAATAAGCGTTATTCATAAAATAAAAATTAGATTTAAAATTTGTGCAAAGTTATTTCAAAATTAGCTGATTAGCTAATTTGGCCAATCTGCTGATGTAGAAAATTATGCTAATTAATTGGAGTCTTGACATAAACTCCATTTATATTGCTCTAAGTGGCCCAGGTTTCGTGGTTTACAGGATCTATATCCGGGCTGTATGAACACGGATGGTTTATTATTAAAAAAGATGTGCCGATTTTCATCAGCACATCTCCAAATAAATTCATCAGCACGTCAAAAACTATCTTGCTTTGATCACTCCGGCGAAATCTGCAGCTACTAAAGAAGCGCCACCGATCAGGCCGCCATCCACATCAGGCTGGGCAAATAAACCGGCCGCATTGGAAGGTTTGGCGCTGCCGCCATATAATATAGAAGTGGATTGGGCTACAGCATCACCATATTTTTGAGCAAGCAGGCTGCGAATAAAGGCATGCATATCCTGCGCCTGTTCGTCGCTGGCCGTTAAGCCGGTACCAATCGCCCAGATGGGTTCATAAGCGATCACAATATTTTTAAAAGCTGCTTCTGAAAGGTGGAATAATCCGTTTTCGATCTGCGTCTGTATGTGTGCATTCTGCGTTCCGGCTTCGCGGATCTGTAAAGCCTCTCCGCAGCAATAGATCACTTTCATTTCCTGTGCCAGTACCGTATCCACTTTTTTGGCCAGTACCGCATCGGTCTCTCCAAAGTATTCACGGCGCTCAGAGTGCCCCAGGATCACATAATCAACCCCTACGCTTTTCAGCATCTCTGCAGAAATTTCACCGGTATAAGCACCGGATTTTTCCTGGTGACAGTTTTGTGCCGCTAAGAAAAAGCCTTTCCGGTCTTTGATCAGGCTGGCCGTCATCTCCAGGCTGATGAAAGGGGGGGCAATTACTACTTCAACATCATCGCGCAGTTCTATTCCCGAATGCAGGATGTCTTCTACCAACTGTTTACCTTCAAAAAGGTTTTTGTTCATTTTCCAGTTGCCGGCTACTATTTTTTTTCTTGCCATTATTATAAATAATTAGGATTAGATTGAATATTCATTAAAAAGTACAGCGATCGTTTACAGATACTGCTGACTGTTTTTGCAAATGTATTTTAAAAGTTCGATTTCTTCAGTGCTTGGTTCCATCCCTCTTCTGGCCATCATGCGCTTCGCGGTATCAATGGCTTTGTCAAACTGGTAGGAGGTACGGTCATTTTTGCCGCCCCAGCTAAAGGAGGGAATGAACTTGTCCGGGAAATCGCCGCCATATATATTACAGCTTACGCCGACAACGGTGCCGGTATTGAACATGGTATTGATGCCGCATTTAGAGTGATCACCCATCAGTAATCCGCAAAATTGCAAACCTGTTTTGACCATCCTGTTCTCATGCTCGCTCCAGATGCTGACTTCATCATAATTGTTTTTCAGGTTGCTGGAATTGGTATCCGCGCCCAGGTTACACCATTCACCGATCACGGCATTGCCCAGGAAGCCGTCATGGCCTTTATTGGAATGGTCAAAGAAAACGGTATTGCTGATCTCGCCACCTACCTTGGAACCATGACCTATAGTGGTAGCACCATAAATTTTAGCGCCCATCTTGATCGCGCCATGCTTTCCTAAGTATAAGGGACCGCGCAGCATCACGCCTTCCATTACCTCCGCATCTTCATCGATAAAGATCGGGCCGGTGCTGGTATTGAATACCCCATCATAAATCTTAGTGCCTTCTGCCAGGAATAGTTTATCCCGGTCGCCGATCACCCTGATGCCTTCGGGGATGGCTTCAGAGGTCTTGTTGTGGGTCAGGAATTCAAAATCTGCCCTTAAGGCATAATCGTTCAGGCTGAAGATATCCCATACATTTTTTAAAGCAACAAATGCTTCTTTATAGAGTACCGGTTCAAAGTCTTTAAGACTGCCTTTATTAATGGTATCATAGTCCAGCTGCCGGGTTGTGCGTATGGCGATCACTGTTTCTCCCTGGATGAGGGCCTGGTCATTTTTAAGGTTGCTGATCACGATGCCTAAAGGTACATTGGCAAAGATGTTACCGTTTATATACAGGTTGTCTGCTGTATATGTGGCCGGGAATACTTTATTTAAAGGGTCTTGGGTGATGCTGCCTGTATTGCTTGCCTGCAGGTATTGCTCCCAGCGCTCGCGCATGGTGAGGATACCGCAGCGGATATCTGCTGCAGGACGGGTATGGGTAAAAGGTAGCAGGTAGGCAGCAGTATGGGTGTCAAATAAGTTGATGTGCATTTGTATGAGTAAATTAAACATTCAGAAACAGGTCCCGGGCCATGCCGGTAGCTGTTTAATCAAAAGTTCTGTTGAAAAAATTGAGCAGTGGACGCATGGTGGCAAAGGTATCCAGGCAATTCTGTACCAGTTTGCCGGATTCCAGGTCTTTGTTGCTCAGGGGCTTAAAGACGGTAAAACTTTTCAGTTTCAGGTATTCTATGGCCGGGTTATCGGCCTCGTAGCCTTTGGGCGGACGGGATAATTTCTCATCCTCATTTAAGCGGCCAAAGGTTTTTACAAAATTTTTGTTTTCAATAATGCCTTTAAACTCGTCCCAGTTGTAGTCAATTTCCTGGCGGATATTTTTCATATGCTCCGCTTCCGGCATCCAGATGCCTCCACCGGCAAAGGAACTATTGTCCCCGATATGAATATAGTAGCCGCCTTTAGGGCTTTTTTTACCTTCGGGGTTTAAGTGCACCCCGAAATTGGTTTTATAAGGGCTTTTATCTTTGGAGAAGCGGATGTCCCTGTTGATGCGGAACAGGCAATCTTTAGGATTAATGGTGGCAAACTCCGGTTGATCGACCGCAAGCCCATTGATAAGCTCCTGCACTAAGCTGCTTAGTTTTTTACGCTCCTCTTCATACCACTTTTTATTGCTATCCATCCAGGCTTTATGGTTATTGGCTGTTAATGCCTGTAAAAAAGTGAGATTTGAACCGATATTCATAAAATATTGTATATAATTATGGGTAAAGCGTGAAATTACAAAGGAATTTGCATATTTAACGCTTATAAGGTTTCGGATAGAAGCATTCTTTTATATAATTAGTTCGTAAATTTGCGTTTTGCTAGAAGAGGATCATCTAAAATTTATATTGAGTATGAAGTATTTCATTCCGTTATTATTGACTGCTGCAACATTGTTGTTTACAGGAAAGAGCTATGCGCAGAAGTTTTATGAACGTAATGAATATGGCATCATGGGAGGTGCTTCCCAGTATTTCGGAGACCTGAACCCGGAATATGATTTTAAAAGCATTAATCCTGCAGGAGGTGCTTTTTACCGTTATTATTTCAATCCTTATGTCTCCCTGAGGATGGGATTGAACTATACACATTTATCCTATAAAGACAGCTATTCCGGCAATCCTTACCAGCAGGCACGTAACCTGAGCTTCAATAACGACATTATTGAACTGATGGCTATGGGGGAGTTCAACTTTTTTTACTTTATGACCGGGGATGAGGAACGTCGCTTTACGCCTTATATGGTTTTAGGGATAGGAGCGCTCTATTCCAGTCCTTATGTGATGTATGGCGGAAAGAAAGTAAGTTTAAAAGGCCTGGGTACAGAAGGGCAAAATTTTGCGGAGTATGCTGACCGGAAATATAACAAGGTCAATGCGGTGATCCCCTTTGGTGCGGGCATCAAATACTGGGTAGCCCCGGGCATCAACCTGGGCATTGAATTTGTACATCGCTTTGCACTGACCGATTATTTAGATGATGTGAGCACTAATTATGTGGGAGAAAGCCGTTTCCTGAATCCTAACGGAAGCCCGACCACTTCTTCGCAACTCCAGGACCCTTCGATCCTTGCAGATGGTGCAAAGCTGGGGATAGCTGGCAGGCAAAGAGGGGACAAGGCGACGATAGACCAGTATTTTGTGGGACAGATCACGCTTTCGTTTCAATTGAAGACCTACCGGTGCCCGTCTGATCATCCGCTCTGGAACCAATAAAAAAATATTTGAACGCGCCCGCCAAGGCGCGTTTTCTACTTATAAAAATAGATATAATTACATATGGCTGCGATTTTTGACATGGATGGACTGCTTTTGGATACTGATCCGCTTATCTGGCTGGAGAGTATGCACCAGGTGGCCTCTGACAGGCAGGTTGAGGTAACGACAGATTTATTGCAACACACAAAGGGACTCCGGATCTATGAGGTGACAGGGTTCTGGAATGATCATTTTGGCTGGAATGATGCAGATAAGGCCCGGCAGATGGCCGAGGATATTTTAGATACCGTGATCTCGCTTGCTCATCAGAAAGGAAAGGTGCTCCCGGGCGTGATAGACTTACTGGAGCAATTCAAAACTGAAAAAATTGCGATCGGTCTGGCTACTTCTTCTCCCCGGAGACTTGTAGATAGTTTGCTCGATGTGTTTGGCTTAAAACATTATTTTGATTGTATCAGTACGGCAGATAATTGTGGTATGGGGAAGCCGCATCCCGAAGTTTACCTGAACTGTGCCGCAGCCATGTCGGTATTGCCCTGGCGCTGTGTGGCTTTTGAAGACTCTGTGAATGGGATGGTCGCGGCTAAGGCGGCAAGGATGCAGGTAGTGGTGGTGCCGGAAGCAGCGCATGATAAAGATCCGCGCTTTGGCCTGGCAGATATGAGCCTGGAAAGCCTCGAAAGCTTTACATTGGAGGATTATTACAGGCTGCTCGCTATTTAAAAAGCCGGTAAGGGAACTCATTTTTTAAAACATCAAATTTTCTTACATTTGCGCTATGAAAAAACGAATAATATTTGCAATTTTTGGAATACTGCTGTTCAGCGGGGCAATGCATGCACAAGGTATCGGGGTAGTGAGCAGAACGGCTATTTACCAGAGTATGCCCACTTTTATCAAGGATTTGAAAATGATCGATAGCTTACAGTCTACCTTCAGTATGGAGATACAAAAGGAGAACCTGAGGCTGCAGGACAGGGTACGTACGCTGTTAACTGCCTATAATCCTAAAGATGACGAATCCATGGAGGCAATCAAAAAAAGGATGTCGCCTAAAGATACCCTGGCCCTGAAAGTGGCTTTTGATGAGGACCTGGCTTTGGAAAAAAGGAAAAAAGGTTATGACACCCGCTTAGAGCGACTGCAAAAAGAAAAAGTAGAGCCGGTATTGAAGAGCATAGACGAAGCAATAAAAAAAGTGGCACAGGGTGCAAATTTAGATGTGGTTTACTTTATTGAAGATGTGAATACCTCAATGGCTTATTTTAATGAAAAGAAGAACTTTACCAGCCAGGTGATTGCTGCATTAAAAGCAAAATAAACCGGTAAATAATTATTGATGAAGGATGTTTTCTGCAAAGATTACATCCTTTTGTCATTTTCAGGCGAGTTATAGTAAACTTTTGTCATTTGATGGGGCCTGGTTTTGGCATAATTACAGATGGAGTAGTAAAAAAATCAGCTTGTAAAGTATCTATTGAATAATCTGGCATATTTCCTGCCATTTTTGCATTTTCATAGCATTTGGCAAAGTAATTGAGTTTAAACAGTAAAACACAAAAAGCAAATAAAAAGGAAATAAATAATTATGGGAAAAATCATAGGAATTGACTTAGGTACAACCAACTCTTGTGTTGCAGTAATGGAAGGTAATGAGCCGGTTGTAATTGCAAACGATGAAGGGCGCAGAACAACCCCATCTGTTGTTGCATTTTTGAAAAATGGAGAACGTAAGGTAGGTGACCCGGCAAAACGCCAGGCGATCACTAACCCGGTGAACACCATCAGCTCTATTAAGCGTTTTATGGGTGCACGTTTTGACGAGGTAACCGGAGAAACGGCGCATAGTGCTTATAAAGTAGTAAAAGGCGATAATAACACACCACGTGTGGATATTGACGGCAGATTATATACACCACAGGAAATTTCAGCAATGATCCTTCAGAAAATGAAGAAAACTGCAGAAGACTTCCTGGGCCAGGATATCAGCGAAGCGGTAATTACCGTGCCTGCATATTTTAATGATGCACAACGCCAGGCTACTAAAGAAGCCGGAGAAATTGCCGGTCTGAATGTAAGAAGAATTATCAATGAGCCTACGGCAGCAGCCCTGGCTTATGGTTTAGATAAAAAAGGACAAGACAGCAAGATCGTAGTATTTGACCTTGGTGGTGGTACTTTTGACGTATCTATCCTGGAATTGGGAGATGGCGTTTTTGAAGTAAAATCAACTAATGGTGATACACATTTAGGTGGTGATGATTTTGATAAAGTGATCATGGACTGGCTGGCTGATGAATTTAAAGTAGATCATCCGACTGTAGACCTGCACAAAGACCCTATGGCCTGGCAGCGCCTGAAAGAAGCGGCTGAGAAAGCTAAAATTGAATTGTCTTCTTCCCAGGAAACAGAGATCAACTTACCTTATATCACTGCTATTGACGGTGTGCCTCAGCACCTGGTACGTAAATTAAGCCGTGCCAAGTTTGAGCAGATCGCAGATAGCCTGATCGAGCGTACGCTGGAACCATGCCGTAAAGCGTTGAAAGATGCGGGTATGGATAAAGGTGAAATTGATGAAGTGATCTTAGTAGGTGGTTCTACCCGTATTCCTAAGATCCAGGAAGTAGTAGAAGCATTCTTCGGTAAAAAACCAAACAAATCTGTAAACCCTGATGAAGTTGTGGCTATTGGTGCTGCGATCCAGGGTGGAGTATTGACCGGTGATGTTAAAGATGTATTGTTACTGGATGTAACACCGCTTTCTTTAGGTATCGAAACTTATGGTGGTGTGATGACTAAATTGATTGAGTCTAACACAACTATTCCTACCAAAAAATCGGAGACTTTCTCTACTGCAAGTGATAACCAGCCAAGTGTTGAGATCAATGTGGTACAGGGTGAGCGCCCGATGGCCAACCAGAATAAGTCTTTAGGTAAGTTTGTATTGAACGATATCCCTCCTGCTCCGAGAGGCGTTCCTCAGATCGAAGTTATTTTCGATATCGATGCGAACGGTATCCTGAACGTAACTGCGAAGGATAAAGGAACCGGTAAGCAACAAAATATCCGTATCGAAGCGGGTTCTGGCTTAAGCAAAGAAGAAATCGAAAGAATGAAGAACGATGCTAAAGCAAATGAAGAAGCGGATAAATCGGTACGTGAAAGAGTGGAAAAACTGAATATGGCGGATGGCCTGATCTTCAATACTGAAAAGCAATTGAAAGAGCATGCTGATAAGATCCCTGCGGATAAAAAAGCTGCAATTGAGTCTGCTTTGACTGAATTGAAAGAGGCACATAAATCTGAAAATATCGAAGCACTTGATGGCGCTATGGAAAAGCTGAATGCTGCCTGGAATGCTGCAAGTGAGGATATCTACGCTCAGGGTGCACAACAAGATCCTAATGCAGGTGCGCAGCAAGGTGCTAACGCAAATGCAGGTGGTGATGATGTTGCCGATGCAGATTTTGAAGAAGTGAAATAAGCAACTATTTAATCATAGAAAGAGGGACGATACGCAAGTGTCGCCCCTCTTTTATTGTGCTGTAGTTATCAGGGTTTCCAGGGCTTAAATTATTGTTTAACATTCTATGAATGCTTATCTTTACAAAGAGCCGTAAACGTCATTGTGTCCATGAATTTTTTGCATTATCAACCCAGGTCTGAAGTATTAAAGGAGTTTATTGATTTTTTTTATTTTTTGACCACTGATTACGAGGAACCGGTTCAGTTTTATGCCTTCCCGCATTTTAATAAACCGCTGAATATTCACCGGGGTTTCGAGCACGAGATCACAGAAAAAGAAATCAGTGTAAAGGGCCTGCAAACTTACCGGCCGCAAATATTGCTTCAAGGGGTATATACAGCGCCTATCCTGGTGCGGTTCAGTGGTAGCATCGCTAAGGTGACCATTATCTTTAAAGACGGGGCTTTAAACAATTTTATCCAAGACGATTTCTCGGATATAGGTAGCAGCCATACCCAGGTTTTCGATGCCTGGCAAGAGCACCCGGGTTACGATACTTTTATGGATGAGTTTTTCAGGGCTGAAGACCATATTACGCAACTGGCATTGCTGGAAGCATTCCTGCTCTCGATACTTGAGATAAGGGCAGACTGGCCGCTGTACCGGCAGGCAAGTGCCTTGCTGAAGGATATGGATGATCAACTGAAAATTTCGGCAGTGGCGCAGCAATTGTTTATTGCAGAGCGTACCCTGTACCGGCTTATTTATAAATATAATGGCATTTCTCCCCATAACTTCAGGAAAATAGCACAGTTCCGGCATTCCCTGGAAACAAAACTGGTAGCTGCAAATTTTAAAAACCTGACGGACCTTGCTTATAACAGCAATTATTATGATGCCTCTTATTTTAATAAGATCTATAAATCACTGACGAGTAAATCGCCCAAGGCATTTTTTAAGAATGTAGATACTTACTGTAACCAGAAAATGGTTTTTGAGCGGCAGTAAAATCTGTCTGAATTATACCATTTTTCCAGGAATAACAAGGCTAGTTTTGTGCACAAATTAGTCATGTTATGAAGAAGTATTTGATTTTGATTTTTGCTGCATGCCTGGGACAGCAAGCCCTGGCACAGCAAACGGGTAGTTTTAACAGCACGGTTACCTTTAACGGGGCTTCCCGTACTTTATCCAATTTTGTTCCTGCGACTTATACAGCGACACAGGCACATAAGCTGGTGATCGGTCTGCATGGTATGGGAGATAATTCCAGCAATTACAGAGATGCTTTAGTGAGTGCGCTGGCTTTCCAGGCTGCCTTTCCTAATACGATTCTTATCTGCCCGGATGGCGGCAATGACCAGGGACGTGATTTTTACCAACCTGCCGGGGATGAATTGATCATTGAAGAGGCTATAAACTTTGCCCGCGCCAATTATAATATTGATACTACAGAAATTATCCTGCAGGGCTTCTCCCTGGGTGGCAGAAGTGCCCTGAGATATGGCCTCGACAATGCCTCAAAATTTAAAGCTTTATTATTGAATACACCTGCAGTGCAGGGGGTGAAAGAAGCGGCTAATGCTAACCCGTTTTCCTACAACTTTGCTGCTGCAAGTGAGCTGCCTGTTTATGTGACGATAGGAAACAATGATCCCTTGTATAATGAACCGGTGAACAGGACTGTCGCCCAGTTGGTGGCCAATAATGGTAAGGTAGCTTACAAGATCTTTGCAGGCGCTCATACGGTACCTAATTTTCAAAACTACCCTTATAGCGCTTTTTTCAATCAACCGTTTAGTAATGGAGCAGATGCAGGTATCTACAGGCTGAACGTGCCGGAGCGTAGTTGCAATGGTATGATTGAAACTGCTGTACTTTTACAGAATACCGGAAATGCAGCAATAGATAGTGTACAATTAGTGTATGGTATCGGTAATAACCTGGATACGGTGAACTGGCAGGGCAGCCTGGCCGTGCATCAATCTGCGCTGGTGAATCTCCCTGCATATAATGCAGGAAATATAAGCACTGATGCTTATGATTTTAAAGTGAGCATTACAGGCATCAATCAACATGCTGCGGATACTTTTACTGACTTTAATACGATGGAACAACCGGTTCATGTAATGTCAGAGGTATTGAGCCTTCCTTTCTACGAAAGATTTGCCACAGAAGCTGCTTTGTCTAAATGGGGTTTCAATCAATCCGGGGATTATATTATACCTTTTGGATATTATGAAGAAGATGAAGCTTTATTCACCTTTAATTCTATTTTTATTTTTGATAACTCCAATACGCGCGAAGAAGTGATCAGCCCGAAACTGGACTTCAGGAATCAAAGTGCGGCATATCTTCATTTCAATGTAGACTATAATTATGTGCAGTACACGGCCAATGTTTTTGCAGATACCGTTTTTGCAGATACGCTGGAGGTTCTGGTATCTACCGATTGCGGAGCGACTTATACTTCTTTGTTTAAAAAAGCAGGTGCCGACTTAAGCGGGCATGATGAGCCATTGCTGAATCCCTTGAACCTGGATGCAATCGCTGTAGCAAAAGATGAAAGTAAGTACAGGGGCTTTACGGTAGATGTAAGCCAGTTTGCCGGGCAGGAAAATGTAGCCTTTAAGTTCAGTTATATTTCTGCATTGGGTGGCTATATCTACCTGGATGATATCGCGGTTACCAGTTCTCCGGTATCTACTAAAGATGTTGCGGTGAAGCAAGCTGCTTTGCGCCTGTTCCCTAATCCTACAGAGGGTATGTTGCAGGTGAACGTGGCTGCTGATGCCACTATTGAATGGGTGAAGATCTATAATGTTACGGGCCAGGAGGTCTTTAAAGCAAAAGGCGCAAAAACTGCCGGCCAGCAAATAGATGTAAGTAATTTACCGGCCGGTGCTTACTGGATGCAGGTGCAATCCGGAACAGGTATATTAAAAGCAAAATTTGTAAAACAATAGCGTAAATAACCAGGTAAGATAAGCCCGGCAGATACCATCTGCCGGGCTTATTCTTTTTCATCTTTGTCCTAAAAAAAACAGGGATTATTTGATGATGCTGAATTGTTGTGTAGCGCTTGCGGATCCTGAATGCAGGTTCAATAGGTAAGCGCCGGAATTGAGTTGGTCCAGCGCTAAAGTGCCGTTCCTGTATATCTTTTGTTCTAGTACTTTTTTGCCTAAGAGGTCAAATACGGTCGCGGTAGCTTCATTTCCTGTCAGGTTGATGTATAATTTATCTTTTGCAGGATTGGGATAAATGCTCGCCAGATCCCTGAATGGGGTATTGATGCCCGTTCCTGTAGATTTAAGCCTCCCGATTACGGTGTTATATTCAAAATCTGCCAGGTTTGTCATTGAAGCGCCTGTGAAAACGATCTTCTGATCTGCCTGTATGGCGATGTCCCCGATGAAACTGCCCTGGTCAAAATCTTTGATGATCTTTATCGCTGTATTGTTATTGAAAGTAAGATCCGGAGTACCGTTGGCGGTGAATTTTACCAGGCCGGAATACAAAGAATCATAGTTGCCGTAGTTGAAAATCAGTTTATCATCGCTCAGCACGTGTACGCTGGTGCCTTCTATGTCTCCAGATTCAGGGATCATTGTGGCTATGCCTTGTGTACCAAAGGTATTGTCCGGTGAGCCATTGGTGTTTAAACGGATCAGCATGAGTTTTACATCTGCCGAAGCGCTGTTAGGGTCATAGGTATATCCGCCCACGATGATTTTGCCATTGCTTTGCAGGTTTAGATTCTGGATACTCATTTCCTGCCCGGGAAGGGTATAGTTGAACTTACCGTTTACACCAAATGCAAGGTCAGTCATACCATTGCTGTTCAAGCCGTACACCAGGATCTCGCTGGTGTTGCCGCTTCCGTTGATATCATTGATATAGGCCGCTACCAGGATCTTACCATTATCCAGTGCTTTTACATAGTTATAGAAAAGGCCGGTAATGCCGCTGCCGGGGTTGGCGAGGCCATTAGTGCCAAAAGCATTATCCAGGCTGCCATCAGCATTCAATCTTGTAATGCCGGGATCTCCTGAATCTGTTTCAAAACTCACTAAAATTTTTCCGTCCGCTTGTACACTGATGTTCGGGATGTACCCGTAATTACCTAAAGCGTTGAAGACCGCAGCAGATCCGTTAGTGCCAAATGTATTGTCTACCGTACCATTTGCATTATATCTTCTGACCCAAAAAGTACTCTCATTGGTTACATTGTCCATATTCTCTCCGCCTACCAGTATTTTTCCATCACTTTGCAGGCTAAGGGCGAAATAGCTATTGTCTATGGAGGCACCATCATTAAATTTTACGATACCATTGGTGCCAAAAGTGTTGTCCAGTGTTCCTGCATTGTTGTATTTAGCCAGGAAGGATTTGGAAGCACCGTCGCCATCTTCTTCTGAACCTAAACAGATGAAAGCCTCATTGGCTGTCTTTTTTATCGCACTGAACTGGGTGAAATCACCGGGAAGGGCAGCAAGGGTAAAGCCACCTGTTCCAAATGTAGGGTCCAGTTCCAAAGTTTGGGCCTGCGCAAAGATGCTGAGTGACAGGGCAAGGCCGGCAAATAGAATTTTTTTCATGCTTCTGTAATTTTGTATATCTGTAAGACGTAAGACAAAGCAGGGAAATTAGTTATCCTTCATATTTTGTTTTTTTTACTGTTGTCAATCTGTTATAAATGTTGCATGAGGTAGGTAATGCTCTATCATTTATTTAAATTTGAAGAACACAAAATACAGGTTATGAAAAATATACTTATGAGCAGCATACTTGTACTATCTGGCTGGACTGGTCATGCATTCGCCCAGCCAAAAAATAGTTTTGAAGGTGAATTGAGGAAGCAAAGCAACCGTATAGAACTCGCCCGTAGCAGGGGAGTGGTCACGCCAAAGGAGTATGAAAAATTGATTAAAGAACAGCAGGCCATCCGGAATGCTATTGTCAAAGCTCAGCGCGACGGGTATATAGATGCAAAGGAAGCTAAAGGCATCCGTGGGAAGCTGGACCGCTCGAGGAATCGCCTGAAGAAGTACAAAACAAATAATGAATATTAATTAGTAATTTGAATTTCCGGGATTTCACCTAGTCAAGTCCAGCTTTGACCAAGTAGGTCTTTGCCCCTCTTTTTTGCGATTTACATTTGTAAAAAGCAAAAACAGATTTATGAGAAAGATCCTATTGGCACTTTATTGCACCCTGGCAGTATATAATGTAAGTGCCCAGCAGCTACCACGATTTGACGCGCAGCTGGAAGAAGTGATGGTGTATAAGGCCGGGGCTTCATTAAGTCATACGGCGAAAGTTACTATACCTGCCGGCACTACAGAGATCATTATAGATAATGTAGCGGCTACGATCGATGAAAATACCATACAGGTAAGCACACCTTCCAATATGACCGTTTTGTCGGTACTGGTAAACAGGGACCAGGAAGTGGAGACCAGGCAGCAGGATACGGCACTGAACAATCCCGAACAAAAGAAGATCAGCAGTGAATTAAAAGAAGCGCAGGCCAACCTGCAAAAAGTCATGAACAGGATTGCTGCTTATGATAAGTCCTTAGCATTGCTGGAGCAAAACCAGGTGATCAGCAGCCCGCAGAATGGGGTGAATGCGGCCGAACTGGCTAAGCTCTCAGAAATGTACCTGGTGAAGCAAATCGAATTAAGAGATAAACTTTCCGAGCAAAGACAGGCGGAGCGGGATATTAATGATAAGATAAGGCAGCTGAATGCAGCCTTTGCAGCGCTGAGCGGTAAATCGCAGCCGCAGATTGCTGCAACACGCGGGCAGCTTAAAATCCAGTTGATGGCCAATACTGCGGTTAATGGTGCTATACAGATCTCTTACCTGAGCACTGCCGCTACCTGGTCTGCAGCTTATGATATCAAAGCTGATAACCTGAACCAGCCGATCAACCTGGTGTATAAGGCCAATGTACAGCAGAATACAGGGCTGGACTGGAATAAGGTGAAGCTATCGCTGTCTACAGGTAATCCTACGATAGGGAATATAGCCCCTGTTTTATCCACCTGGTTCCTGAGATTCGGTCAGCCGGCTTTACAAAGAAGCCAGGTAAGTATGGAAAAAGAACAGGCTACGGTCAATACCATACAAGCCTCAGAGTCGGACTACAGGATGAAGGCCAAACCTGCAAAGAGCCTGGACGACTATGTGAGCACACAGGAAAGCCCTGTAGCCACCACCTTTAATATTGACCTTCCTTACACGATTGCGTCCAACTATAAAGTGCATGCGGTCGCTTTACAAACCCATCAATTGAATACGGTTTACAAACATTATGCGGTACCGCGCTTAGATCCTGATGTGTTCTTACTGGCAGAGTTGACCGATATAGAAAGCCTGAACCTGATTCCCGGACCTGCCAATATCTTGTTTGAAAATAAATTTGTGGGGAAAACATTCCTGAATCCTTACTCCACAGAAGATACGATCAATGTGAGCATAGGAAGAGATAAGCGGATCACGGTTAAAAGAGAAAAACTGTCGGAACAAAGCGGGATCAAAAACCTGGGCGCTGCGAAGAAACAAACCTTTGTCTATGAACTTACGGTGAAGAACGGCAAGTCAGAGAAAATAGAATTGCTGTTAAAGGACCAGATCCCTACTTCTACTGATAATGCAGTAGAGATTGAGCTCATCAGTGCAGACAATGCCAGCCTGAATACAGAGAATGGTGTAGTGACCTGGCGACTGAACCTTAAGCCGGGCGAGATCAGGAAAGTGAAATTCTCTTATTCGGTGAAGTACCCCAAAGGCAGGGTCATCAATAATCTATAATGAAAAATGCAGCTCAGGGAGCTGCATTTTTTGATTCATTAAAAGTTGAAATTTAGTTCGAGGCTGAATGAATGTGCCTGGAAGCCATCAGTGCGGGTATAATAGGCATAGCGGAAAGAGGCTGATGCCAAGCTAAAGACATAGCCCGTATTCTCTTCGTCCTTTATACCTGCTATAGGGCGGAAAGGGGAGAGCCTGATAGCTCCGCCTGCCTTATGACTGGTAAAGCTGGAAAGGTCATAGTCGCTGGTGTAAAAGCTTCCCGGGCTAAACAGGTGTTCTGCATAAGGCGCAAAATATTTAGAACCCTGCTGTACCGCTACGCGGTAGAAAGGTATTAAAGAGATCGCATTGTTCAACTTGACCGGCAGCTCTACAGATGCGGTAAGGCCGCTTACACCCCAGTTGTCTGCATATACCCTTGCCATGGTCCTTAACACTATGTTGGTATGGAAATGATAGTTGTAACGCCCATAAAGCGCTGCACGCCATCTTTGCCGCGGTAGTTTTTCTATCCTTACTTCTTTGTCCAGCTCGTTCGTTACACCATCATTAAAGTAAACGCGGTAAAAAGGCGTGGATAATAAGCCCGATTGATAAGTGAGATCCAGTCCTGTTGCACCATTCATTTTCTGGTTGATCACATAGTTCAATTTATTGCTCAGGTTTACAGAGTAGCGCCAGTCTACAGGATAAGTTTTACCATCTTTGGTCACCGTCTTACCTTCAACAGGTATAGGGCTTGCATAGCCTGCCGGGACCTGGTTGTAGGTGCTGTCATAGCCACTCGCACCCGTACTGCCGCTCAGGAGGATGTCGTCGCCATAGTAAGCGCCGGGTTTATCTCCGGAAGAACCGCCACTGTTTCCACCACCGGAAGTGCCCCCACCAGATGTGCCTCCGCCTGAATGGCCCCCACCGCTGTTTCCTCCCGAATTACCACCGGAGTTACCGCCACTGTTACCCTCTTGCTCGGCAGCCATGATCTGTGTACGGAACTCTCCCGGGTAGATCAGCAACCAGCGGTCTGCAACAAAGCTCAGCCCGAGCTGGTATTGCAGGTTGGTTTTAGGAATGTCTTTGAGCCATCCGAAATTGGCACTGTAAGATTTTACATCATACTCCTGGGAGTAGCCCAGACCCAATGAAGTGATCGTTTTCTTTTTCTTGTTGCCGAAATCATAGCCAAAGCTGGTGTAGTAACGGGTTTCATCGCCGGACACATTACCTTGTGCTGCTGATGCAGAAGTTTTGTACTTGTCGATAAATCTTAAAGACTCCGAAGTAAAGTGGTCAATACCCAGGTTGACTTTTATGCCCGATAGTTCATGTTTGGGGATATAGATATGTGCTTCTTGTGTCGTGCTTTCCAGCTCCTGGGAGCCGATGCCGCCATTGACCGCGCCATGCTCACCATCCTGCTCGTAATAATTCGTCAGCAGGCTGATGGTTGTGGGTCGCTTTTCTTCAGGAGGCGCAGTCTGTGCTGTAGCCGTTTTCCCGAAGGAAAACAGTACCAGCGATAACATGAGTAGAAGGGTGATAATGATGCCCATTTTATATTGTTTACAGGATTCAGTAATTTAAATTAGTTACAGCCGCAACCGCCCCCGGCTTTCCCGTCGGTGCCGCCCATCATGCCCTCTCTGTAGCTTTCCGTTTCAGACTCGAGCTTTTCATTGGGCAATGAATTGGTCTGCATATAATGATCATTCAGGTATTGCTTCTGGTAAGGCTTCACCGTACTGCAGGAGCTGATGCCTAAAGCGATAAGTCCTATACCGCTAATCAGGAAGTATTTTATTTTCATTGCGTTTAAATTGGTTTAAGAATAAGTGTAGTCGTGCTTTTTGAGGTTGTCAGAATAATGAAAGACACCTGCCTCATCTACAATAAAGCATTTGAGCTCCTGGTGCCGGTTCACGAAGTCCAGTCCTTGCTCCCTGCCCAAAAGAAAAACAGAGGTGGCTATAGCATCACATAGCTCTACATCGGGCGACAAAATGGTTACACTTTTTAAACCTTCAACCGGGTAGCCGGTTTTGGGATTAATGATGTGTGCATACTTTTTGCCATCGATCAGCGCATAGCGTTCATAGCTGCCTGAGGTCGCTACAGCACCGGAGGCTACAGGCATCCAGGCGATCAGGTTTTCTTTTTTCTCGGGATCTGCTATGGCAATGTTCCAGGTTTCGCTCTTTTCATTTTTCCCCCAGAGGCACAGGTCGCCGCCTGCATTTACAATGCCGCTGTGTACGCCTTTCCCGATTAAGAAAGCCTTCATTTGGTTCGCAATAAAACCTTTACCTATAGCGCCCAATTCTATTTTAGTGTCTTTGTTTTGAATGAAAACACTTTGGTCGTTTTCATTGAGCTGTATGTGCCGGTAATTGATATTGCGTACAGAGTGTGCTATGGATTCGGCAGTAGGTAAATGAAGCATGGGTTTGTCAAAAAACCACACTTTATCTATGGAGGCAAAAGTGACATCAAAAAGACCATCGGTCCACTCCGATATCTTTATACTGCGCCGGATCAATTCAAACAGGGAAGGATGCACGCGCACCGGGGCGATACCGGCCTGTTGATTGACCTGGTACAGATCTGTGCCTTCCTGCCATGCCGAGATGATGCCGATCCAGTGATCTGCAAGGGCATACACTTCCTGCATCAGTGCAGCGATCTTAGTGTCTTCATTGAGCCCATCTACGATAGTGACTTCTAAGTAAGAGGTCATAGATGGCCTGCTTTCCTGGTAGGCTTTAAGGCTCATCTTAATGCTTTGTTTTTTGGCTTTCAATTTTTTTATACACCACATCAGCCTGTTCGCCCGGAGCGATAGCGCTTAATACATTAAGTTCAGCATCTGCAATCACCAGTAAGGGGAAGATGCCTTCCGGGTTTAACTTTTCAGCCAGGGCTTCATTGACGAGTACTACTTCCTTATCCAGTTTTTTTCTTTGCGGAAAGTCTGCATTGTAAAAGATAAATTCGCTTTCCAGCATCGTCTTGATCGATTCCTGCTCGAGGTATTTCTTTTTGAACCCGTAACAGTTGACACACCAGTCTGATCCGGAAAAATAGACGGCTATATTTTTATTGGCGGTACGGGCATCCTTGCTCAGCGCTTCTGCATTGTGGTCTGGTATCGTATTAAATGCCGTGAGGGCAAAGAATGCAAGTAGTAATATGAAGTACTTCATTGATTGGAAATTTTTAAAATTCAGTTTATTGTTTCAGCACTTTAAGCTGAGCCGTTTTGTCTGCTACGCTGATATGGATACTGTAAGTGCCATTTGCCCAGGAGGCGCATGGAACTTCAAATGCCGATCCACCCTGGAAGGTATATGCAGCAATGATTTTACCCGTAATATCATAGGCAACAATATGCACCGGCTCATTTGCGGATACCGCCTCCATTTTGACCTGGAATGTTGTAACCGCAGGATTAGGGTAAAGGTTGACTCCGCTTAATAGATCTGTTGTACGGATTGCTGTAGGGTTCGTAGTGCCTTTGATATATTTTAAAATAATCCCGTCTTCTGCTGCAATATAGCCCCTGTCCTCGCTTGGGAAGTAAACATCATTAAGGTCTGCCGTTACGGTGCTCAGGTTTTGTGCCGACCAGGTATTGCCACTGTTCTCCGTGTACTGGATCCGGCCCTCTTCACCTACTGTCCAGCCTTTACTGTCTGAAATGAAGAATATACTACCCAGGTCTTTGGAGGTTGATGCGGTAACCGGTGTGAACGTACCGCTGCCATTTGTTTTTCTTACTCCACCGGCTTTGTAACATACATAGCCATTGCTTTCAGAAGTAAAGTGCATGCCATCCAGGTCTGCACTGGTACCGGATACCTGGGCCGTCCAGGTGCTACCGCCATTGTTGCTCACGGCAAAAAAACCTTCTTTACCTGCTGCAAATACTTTTGTGGTACTTAGCATTTGTACTTTGTAGATATCTGCACCTTCATCATCACTGCCGCTTCCGCCGCCTGTAACTATTGATTTATTGGTCCAGGTACTGCCGCCATTGCCGGTGATAAGCACACTGCCTTTCTTTCCTACGATCACACCTTGTGTAGCATTTATAAAATGAACATCATTGAAGTCTTCATGTACCGTGCTGGTCTGTGTGGCCCAGGTAGTACCTCCATCGGTTGTTTTCCTGATGAGGCCATCTTTACCTACCAGCCATCCGTTATTGGCATCTATGAAAAAGACCGATTTGATCTCTTTTGTGGTAGCCGTATTGATGGCCGTCCAGTTGCTGCCTCCATTACTGGTCTTGATGAGTACTCCATCTTTGCCGGCTGCAAATCCCAGGTCATTGTTGATGAAATGAATTGTTTTAAGGTCTTTGGTCGTTCCCGTTGATAATTTAGACCATTGTGCAAAAAGTAAATGAGGCAGACTGAATGCGCCCAGGAAGAGTAGCTGTTTGAGTTGCATAAAAATTATAGTTTAATAAAAGGGATTGTTTTTTGAAGTGTAGTAGCTGAAAACCGGATCAGGTAATAGCCGGCCGGAAGCCCGGTACAATCAATATGGGCTAATCCATTGCTCAAGCTGATCGTAGCCGATTTTACTGTTTGCGCATTTGTGCTCAAAATGCGGTAATCCAGTTGATGAATATCGTTTTCTATATAAATGCCAAGCCTGTCTGCCACCGGGTTGGGGAAGATATCCAGGATGAGCGTTTCCTTGTTGGTATTTATTGCATCGCAGTCACAACCCAGGCTCATGGCTTCTTTCCGGAGATTATTCTTCCGTTTTTTCCAATGCTCTGTAATGCCCGGCAGGTAAATGTCTTTTAAAGCGCCTCCACGCAGCATTTTCACGGTAACGGCTTTATAAGCATTATCCAGGAACTCCTCGTAAGTGTAGAATTTATTAGGGTCTGCGGCTACGGCTTCTTTGATAAGGTTTTGCGCCTTCTCTATGTTCTGCGCCAGTGGATAATGAACGGCAGCTTCGCTGATCAGGGCACATATACTTTTAAGGTATTGGCTTTTGAGGTAACTGTTTTCATAAAATCTCCAGATCAGCGGGCGCATTTTATGATTTTCGTTCTGTGGGAAGGGCGGCAGGTTTTTCTCCCAGAAGGACAGGTTATAGTCCCAGGGGATCCAGCTCAGCTTTTGTGTTAAAGGGTTTTCGTAAATGAAGAAGTTCCTGCCATTGGCTGCGTAGGAGTCCCAGTTGTCGATGAAAATATCGGTTGATAGGGCCTTCAGAAATCCCGGGATATCGAAACGGGTATTAAGTTCCTGTTGAAAATTGTATTGATAGTTGTTGTTGATCAGGTCGAGCCAATGGATCAGTGCTTTCCAGGAATCAGCCTGCTCTTTGGTTTGAAGTTTTATTTCGGGATAATCTTTTGCCTGCTTGCCATTCCAGGCCAGTTGCGTGGTGGTGTCTGCTTCAAACAGGTTGCCCTTGTCGGTATTGAAATTTTGTTGTAAAAAGAAATCGTCTTCGGGTTCTTCAACGATGAGATAACAACCCCAATAGCTGTCGTTAATGTACAATTTAGTGAAAGCCGTTCTGGAGGCAGGAATGCCCTGGAAACGCAGGAAATCGTAAGCAATAAATTCTCTTAAAAAAGAGGGGTCTCCTGCAAGGTTGTGCAGGTTGAATTTTTTAGTGCCGTTCAGGGTTTGTGCTTTATCATATTTGCCCACATTCAGGCGGAAGGGTTTCTTTTTCCCGGGGAAGCCCTGGTAAGAGTAGACTCCTTTGAAGCGGATGCTGATGTCTTCGGGAAGGCTGACGGCATCTACCTGCATTTTCGCTTTCAGTGTTTTCTTATCATCCGTAAAATTACTTTCCTCGTAGTATTGACTCAGTATATCGAACCAGTTATCCCGGGCGAAAGTGATACGGATCTCGTGCAGCCGGCTGCTGTCGAAAATATCCTGGGCATGGGTATTGAAACTATTGAGGAATAAGAAAAATCCTGTGAGCAACAGGGAGAGCTTGCGCAGCATACAATGCGGTACCATTACAAATTCAGCAGATTAAATTAATGTTATAAATTGGCTGCGAATGTATTTAAGAGTATTGTCATTTTATGTCATGATTGAATTTATGACAATACTTTTACCGCGGTATGACAATCTGGTTGGGCACTGTTTTTGGAACAGTAAGGATGAAAAAAACAGGGAACGAAATGCGTTCCCTGCCTGATTCTTTAGCTTATTTATGTCAGTTAATTATTGTGGTCTCCCGATCTCCCATTGGTCATTGGTGCTATACACCTTATACCTGATCTGTACATCTTTGGGTGAATAGATCACGATGGGGGCATTACTGTTGTACCGGATGATGATCGGTTGTGCCGGAATGAATTTTGTGGTCTTTACCCCATCCAGGCAGCCGCGCATAGTACCCATCAATTTTTCTTCTGTTTTTACATTATAGTAGGTATAGCCATAGCCATCCAGCACTTTTTCTTCGATAACGCCCAGCATGGAGTAGCTGTTGCAATCCACTTCCTTGAACACCCCGGCATATAGTTCCACTTTATACAGTTCTTCATTGGTTCTTTTGGGCAATGTAATCACATTGCGTACATAGCCGGATTTAGCTGCAGGATAGGCTTTCAGACCTGTACCATCTACAGATGCAGAGAAGCGCGTGGTCCATATTTGTCCATACTGGTCTTTCATTTCATAGCCATCAGCTTTTGAGGCTTTAGTGGGCATTACATCAAATTGAAAGGTGTCTGATATTTTTCTATGATCAGTAGTGGTGATAAATCCTTTTTTATAAAGACGTACTTTGGCATTTTCCATAATATCGCCTTTCTTAACAGCGGCTGTATGCGCACCGGTGAATTTAACGGTAGGTACACCACCAAACCGTGGGTCCATATTCCATTTGTCGGCATTGTAAAATGTTTTCCCGATCAGGGGCTTAGGTACCTGTGCCTGGAGCGATTGTCCCAGGAATGCCATCGTCATTACTAAAAGTACTTGCTTCATGTTTTAATATTTGTAGAAAAGATGTGCCGGAGTGCAGCAATCCATATCCGCTGTTGTGAATAATTTTATAAAAAAGCCTAAATGTTGATAGCTGGACTATGTTCATTTAGGCTCAATATTATTTTAAAGGAGTGCTTAAGCTTCCGTGGTTTCAAAAACCTGGATCTCGTTATAGATTGAATCGCGCTCTACAGGCACCTTGCCTACATGGGTGATGAGTTCGCATAATTGCTCTGTGCTCATGGAAGGGTTTTGCTCTTCGCTGCCCGCCATAGAATAGATCTTGGTGGTATCATCAATCGTTCCGTCCAGGTCATTAACGCCGTATTCCAGGGTCAATTGAGCACTTTCGCGGCCCAGCATAGGCCAGTAGGCTTTTATGTTATTGAAATTGTCCAGGAAGATACGCGCGATGGCATATACTTTCATGTCCTCGATAATGCTTACTTCTCCTAAGTGAGACATATCATTATCGCCATTCCTGAATTTCAAAGGAATGAAGCAGTTGAAGCCACCTACGCGGTCTTGAGATTCACGCAAGCGGTTCATATGATCTACACGGTGTGCAAAGGTCTCGATATGGCCATATAGCATGGTCGCATTAGAAGGCATCCCTATTTCATGTGCCGTTTCATGCATTTCGATCCAGCCTTCACCGCTGATCTTATCTTTACAGATCTCATCGCGAACGCCACGGTCGAAGATCTCTGCACCACCACCAGGGAGGGACTGCAGACCTGCTTTATGCATACGCTCGAGGCCTTCCCTGTAAGTAAGCTTCGCTTTGTTGAACATATAGTCCAGCTCTACAGATGTAAAGCCTTTAAGATGTAAATCCGGGCGATGCGCATGGATTTTCTCCAGTAATTCGCAGAAGAAATCCAGGTTCATTTTCGGGTGTACCCCTCCTACAATGTGCACTTCCGTCACCGGTTGATCATCATATTTCTTCACGATGTCCAGCATCTGGTCGATGCCCAGTTCCCAACCCTTTTCACGATTCTTATAGGTACGGGAATAAGAGCAGAAGTCACATTTGAAAATGCAGACATTCGTTGGCTCAATATGGAAATTCTTGTTGAAATAAACTTTCTTACCGTTCTTTTTAAGATTGATATAATTGGCCAATGCCCCTACGAAGTTGAGATCGGCATGTTGGAAAAGGTACTCACACTCTTCGGTGGTGATACGCTCTTCATGTTTTACTTTATTAGCCACGGAACTGAGTACAGCATCATGGGCTACTGTAGCTAAAATAGCTTCCGGGAAAACAGCATTATTATTCATAATTATTTTTATTCAGCCTGGCTGCATGGGGCACTCAGGGTTCATCTATATAATATAATGGATTATTTATGCGTACGCTTAAATAATTTAGTGCAAAATTAATGAATTAAACCGGAGCATAAACGATTAAACGAAGGTTTCACAATTGATTTTATTTTAGTATTGATCGGTTTTTACTATAGCGCTGTATCTTACTGGTCTTCTATTGAATATATTTCGCAAAATTGAATAGTTTATACAGAAATAATCGTATAGTTGCGGTCTTTAATATGAAATATGAAAAAACTGCTATTTACCCTTTTGTCAATTGGATTATTATTTAATGGCTGTAAAAAGAAGTCTTCAGATGAGGATAAAAATGTTGATGTCTATGCAGTCGGTTATGAAATGAACCAGCAGAATATAATGGTGGCTAAACTATGGAAGAACGGGGTGGCGACAGCGCTTAGTGATGGCAAGGCTGATGCGGTCGCGATAGAAATAGCTCTTACCGGAACTGATGTATATATTGTAGGTTACGAGATGGATAAGAGTTCGGGCAACAGAAAGGCTAAGCTTTGGAAAAATGGAGTGGCTCGGGATCCTTTCGGTGTTTATAATACAAATTCTATCTCTGCTCACTGTATTACTGTTTCCGGGAGTAATCTCTGTATCCTGGCCAGCCAGGGGGCATATAGAGTACCTGTATTCCTGCTATGGCAGAATGGTATGATTAATGAGTTGACACATGGCAGCGATACGCCTTATGCCGCCAGCTATATGGCCCTGGCAGGTGATGATGTATATATAACAGGGAGTATTAATAATCTGGCTTATGTATGGAAGAATGGTACAAGGACCGATATCTCAAGGGGGAATGTTTCCCAGGGCAGAGGTATTGCCGTTTCAAACGATGATGTGTACACGGTGGGTTCCCAAACTTTTGGTGATAAGTATTGTGCTACGTTGTGGCGGAATGGGGTTGCAGAAAGGTTAAGCTATGATCCTTTATATAATTCAATGGCTTCTTCAGTAGTTGTTTCCGGTAATGATATATATGTTGCCGGTTGCCTTTTAGATAGTAATAATTATGGAGGTCCTATTAAAGTTTGGAAGAATGGAAGGGAGATCAGTATCGCCAATAATTTCAATGCAAACTATTTACCCTTTCATATCGGATTAGCGGTGTGGGGCCAGGATGTTTATGTTGCGGCTCGTGATGAAGGTAAAGCCAAGATATGGAAAAATGGCATTCCTGTAAATCTTACAGACGGCAGGTTTAAAGCAGATGTGTATGCTGTTGCAGTAAGGGCGAAGCAATAAAAGGCAGAACTTAATAGTATTAAAAGAACAATGCCCTTGTCTCCAGGATAAGGGCATTGTTCTTTTATTTTAAAGTAATCCTTTTACTACTGCAATCACCTGCTCCAGCTGCGACACATCTTGTCCACCGGCATTGGCCAGTAGTTTCTGGCCGCCACCGCCACCTTTGATCAAAGGAGCGATATGTTGCTTGATCATTTTACCGGCATCCAGCCCTTTTTCATTGGCAGTTGCTTCATCCATAGCAATCGCTACAGAAGCTTTGCCGCCGATCTCGGCTACCAAAACAGCTACAAACTTATCCAGGTACACTTTCTGGTCTAATGCTGCTTTCTTTAAAGCATCAGCATTGCCAGCAGCTACTTTTGCACCTACAAAGGAAATGCCGTTGATCGTTTCCGCATTTGCAGCTAAAGATTTTGCTAAAGCGGCGATTTCTTTCGCTTCATAAGCTTCGATCTTTTTCTCCAGGGCTGCTTTATCTTCAATTAATTTTTCAATGGTCTTTACCGGGTCTTTGGTCTTCAGTAGTTCAACCAAAGCTTTACTTTCCTGTAACTTTTCTACCAGGAAGCGGGTTGCCGCACCACCGGTCAATGCTTCTATACGGCGCACACCGGCTGCCACAGCAGACTCTGCCGTGATCATAAAGGAGCCGATCATGCCCGTACTGCCAACGTGTGTACCCCCGCAAAGCTCTACAGAGAATTCAGGATCTATGGTTACTACACGCACCACATCACCATACTTCTCACCGAACAGGGCCATAGCACCCAGTTTCAGCGCTTCTTCTTTCGGTAATTCTTTAATGACAACAGGAATATTAGCCCTGATCTTTTCATTCACGATATAGTTGATCTGGCGCAGTTCTTCATCCGTCACTTTAGCAAAGTGAGAAATGTCAAAACGTAATACCTCATCGCTTACTAAAGAACCTTTCTGGTTCACGTGTGCCCCCAAAACTTCTTTTAAAGCGGCATGCAACAAGTGCGTAGCCGTATGGTTATACATGGTATTGATGCGCTTCTCCCAATCCACTTTTGCGGTTACTTCCGCAGCAATATCAGCCGGTAGTTTTTCTGTAAAGTGGATGATGAGATCATTGTCCTTTTTAGTATCCACCACTTCAATCACCTCTTCACCGAAGATCAATACCCCTCTGTCGCCCACCTGGCCGCCACTTTCGGCATAGAAAGGAGTCGTTTCCAAAACGAGCTGGTATTGTTCTTTATTTTTCGCTTTTACTTTGCGGTAGCGGGCTACTTTGGTCTGTATGTTCAGGTCATCATAACCCACAAAGATGTTGCGATCGATCTCATTCACCGTTACCCAGTCTTCCGCATCAATGGTGGTTGCGATACGCGAACGGTCTTTTTGTTGCTTCATCTCTGCCTCAAAAGCCGCTTCATCCACACTCAGCTTATTTTCAGAAGCGATCAACCGGGTCAGGTCAATCGGGAAACCATAAGTATCCAGCAGTTCAAAAGCCTCTTTACCATTAATGGTCTGGCCTTTGCTGTTGCGGATAATATCATCTATTTTCTTTAATCCTTTTTCTAAAGTTCTTAAGAAGCTCTCCTCTTCTTCCCTGATCACTTTGGTCACGAAATCTTCCTGCTGCTTCAGTTCCGGGAATACGTTTTCAAACTGTGTAGCTAAAACTGCTACCAGCTGGAATAGTAAAGGTTGCTTATAATCCAGGGCAGAGTAATAATAACGTACTGCACGACGTAAAATACGGCGGATCACATAACCGGCACCTGTATTGGACGGCAACTGACCATCTGCAGTGGTAAAGGAAATAGCCCTGATATGATCTGATAAAACGCGGAAGGCAATCGCTTCTTTGCTGTCAGAGGCATCATATTGTTTACCCGTGATCTTTTCTATAGCAGCGATCGTACCCGTAAATACATCGGTATCATAATTGCTTTGTTTGCCTTGTAATACCCTTACCAGTCGCTCAAAGCCCATACCGGTATCTACGTGTTGCGCCGGAAGCTTTTCCAGGGAACCGTCTTTAAGGCGGCTGAACTCCATGAATACATTATTCCAGATCTCGATCACCTGCGGGTGGTCTGCATTCACGAGGGTACTACCGTCCACAGCCTTGCGCTCTTCTGCAGAACGGCAATCTACGTGGATTTCGGAGCAGGGGCCGCAAGGACCCGTGTCGCCCATTTCCCAGAAATTATCTTTCTTATTCCCTTTTAAGATGCGGTCTTCAGCGATCCATTTTTTCCATTCATCATGCGCTTCCTGGTCTAAAGGTAGTCCGTCGCCTGCATCACCTTCAAATACGGTAACATATAAACGGTCTTTGTCTAATTTAAATACATCGGTCAATAACTCCCAGCTCCAGGCAATGGCATCTTTTTTGAAATAGTCGCCAAAGCTCCAGTTACCCAGCATTTCAAACATGGTGTGGTGGTAGGTATCTACGCCCACTTCTTCCAGGTCATTGTGCTTACCGCTCACGCGCAAACATTTTTGGGTATCGGCCACACGCTTATAAGGCGCTTGTTTATTGCCCAGGAAATAGTCTTTGAAAGGGGCCATTCCCGAGTTGATAAACATAAGTGTCGGATCGTCCTTTACCACGATAGGGGCAGACGGTACAATGGTATGTCCTTTAGACTTGAAAAAATCTAAAAAATGTTGGCGTATTTCAGCAGCAGTCATTGATCAATTTATTTTTGAAATTTGGGGCAAATTTAAGCTAATTTGTGGGTAAACAAGTATAAAATACGAATTGTTGCACGTCGCTCAGTTTTGCCTGAGCAGGCTACCGGGCTGGTATTTGTTCCCGATGTATTTTAAAAGCTTTTAATAAGATTTTTCGGGCATATGATTTGAGCGGCGCGTAGTAGCTCAATTATTGCTGACCACTAATTTTTGAATCATTATCTTAGCAATAAAACCGGGTTATGAAGTATCTGTTTTTCTGTATCATGCTGGCCTTCGCCGCTGCTGCCTATGCCAATGACGGTGCTTATTATGCATCGGGCAATCAACTGATACCGATCATGGAAACAGATATCAGTGTACAAAAAGAGATCCTGCATATCCGGAAAGTAAAGAATGAACGGATAGAGGTTGCTGTTTATTATGAATTTTACAATCCCGGTAAAGCCAAAGAACTCACGGTAGGGTTTGAGGCCTTCTCTCCTTCAGGAGATGTAGATGGAACGCCTGTTAAGGGGCAACACCCCTACATGCGCAACTTTAAAGTGATCATGAACAATGCTCCTTTAAAGTTTACGACCGCCCTGGTGGCAGATACCTTATACAACCAGCAGGGAAAGATAAAAACGATCGACTGGAAGACTTTTGAAGGCAATAAAGGAGGCAATTCCGTAGACTTTTTCTATGTCTATCATTTTAAAGCCCATTTTAAAAAAGGCCTGAACATTATTAAGCATACCTACCAGTATGATGCATCCGGCTCTGTAGATTTTGATTATGACTTTGATTACATCCTTACAGCGGCCAACCGCTGGGCCAATAAGCAGATTGACGATTTTACCCTTATCCTGGATATGGGCAATTTTGAGTCTTTTAATATCGCCAAAGCCTTTTTTGATCAGGCTAGCGACTGGCAAATAAAGGGTGTCGGTAAGGCTACAGAGGAGCAGGGGCGCACCCGGAATTATGAACAGGGTGATGTTGCCCGTTTTCATATCAGGGAGGGAAACATCGTTTTTCACCGGAAGAACTTCCATCCCCGTGGCGAGCTTTTTGTGTACAGCTGGCGCTTTCTGCCCGGAAGCGATCATTTTGATTATCATAACGGCAGCCTCCCTTATTCCATATACCAGCAGGGCCTTATCCCGCAACCTTCCGCCGGGTCTGCCATCAACCGGAAGATACTGCGCAACCTGCCTTTTGCCCGTAGAGGCTATGTATTTAAGGATAAAGAACTACAGGACTATTTTACGATTATGACCGACTGGTATATGCCGGACCCGGCCTATAAAGCCGATATCGGTAAGCTGGAGCAGGCCGAGCAAAAGTGGCTGGATAAATGGAAAGAGTAGGTATGCCGGTATTAATAACCGTTTGTACTATTGCAGGGGCACTTTTACCTCTTTGATGATATTGCCCATGTCATTATATACCCGTACATAATAATTACCTTTGGGATAACTCGTGGTCTCAAAAGATGCCGTTATCTCGGCCCTGCCTTTGCGCACGGCCTTATCTTCAAAATAAGAAGCGATCCGCTGATTGTTTTCATTAAATATAGAAAGACTCAATAGCTCCGGACTGTGCTGGACCCATTCCAGCCTTACATGCAGTTTGAGTACCTCTTCGCTCTGCGCAATAGCCCCTGGTGTGGTGTTGATGCCCCTTTCGGTTCGGTATCCCGGTATCTCGATGGCATATAGTTTACTTAAGAACTGTATCATTTTTAAAGATTGCTCTTGCTGGCCATCCTCATAAATACTGCTCAGGTCTTTGTTCCGGTCGGTCAGGAACCAGACTGTTTTTTGCGCGAGCTCTGTGCCGGCACCGATTTGGCGCAGATAATCGAGGGTTTTGATCATACTGCTGTCGCCCTGCTTTTTAAAGCGGAACAGTAATTCATGGCCCGGGGACATGGCTGCGCTTTTCGCACAATAGCTCTGCAATTCCATACTATTGGTGCGACCCGGCCCTACATAAAGCATATCATTGCCCGGGAGCATAAGGTCCTGGTATGCGGTGTCCTCCGGCTCAAATACCATGGCCGGGTCTATTTTTATGACCAGGGCTTCTTTTCCAGTATTGGTTATAGCGATTTTGAGTCCCTTATTATTAAAAGGCTCCTGGGTGCGTGTTACCGTATACTGGACCATTTTCTTTTCCACGGCTTCCAGCAAATACATTCTTTTATTTTCTGCCAGTATATAAGCTGAGGTAAACAGCAGCAAGAGGCCCAGCAAGATGCCTTTTTTCATAAAATTATCATTAAGGTTATTCTTTATATATCGTATTTTTTTATACAAATAGTATAATAAATGCGTTTTTCTGTGGATTATTGTTGCAAGAAAAGCCCGGGGCATCCTGTTTGTTCGGTCAGGCTTTTGCGATCGTCCTTAAAAACATGAGCCTGAATTGATCTTATTGCTTAAATCTTTTTTGTAATTCCCTGTTAATTAGTTGAATTTTGTGCTGCTGAAAAAAAGCAAATAGTTTTAATATATCATGGAAACAGGACAAAAGCGCAATGCGCTTACTTTTATTTTTATCACCCTCCTGATCGATTTTGTAGGTTGGGGGATCATTATACCGGTGATGCCCGACCTGATCGGGGAGATCATGCATGTGGGTGCAAATGAAGCTGCAGAGTATGGCGGCTCATTACTGGCGGCCTATGCCTTTACCCAGTTTTTGTTTGCACCGCTCGTGGGCAACCTTAGTGATAAATTTGGCCGCAGGCCCATTATCCTGATCTCCCTGGTTGGCTTCGCGCTGGATTATGTATTCCTGTATTTCGCTTCAAGCATCGGTATGTTGTTTATCGGAAGGATCATAGCCGGTATTACGGGTGCCAGCATCACGCCGGCCAGTGCATTTATTGCCGATGTGAGTACCCATAAGGACCGGGCCAAAAACTTCGGGCTCATCGGCGTAGCCTTTGGTATGGGTTTCGTGATCGGGCCGGTGATCGGTGGTTTCCTGGGCAGCTTCGGTATCCGCATTCCTTTTCTGGCTGCGGCATTGCTCTGCCTGCTCAACTTTATCTATGGCTATTTTGCCCTGCCGGAATCGCTGACACCGGAAAACCGACGCGCCTTTGAATGGAAGCGGGCCAATCCGCTGGGTACAATAATCAAAATTAAAAAATACCCGGAATTAAAGTGGCTGATCATTGCCATGATCCTGATGTATATGGCTTCTCATGCCGTAAACAGTAACTGGAGTTTCTTTACCAAATACCTGTTTGACTGGAATGAACGCATGATCGGTATTTCCTTGGGCGTGGTGGGTGTATTGACCGGCCTGGTGCAAGGCGTGCTCATCCGCTGGCTGAACCCTAAGCTGGGCAATCAGAAGAGTATTTACCTGGGCTTGAGCCTGTATGCATTAGGGTTAATATTGTTTGCCTTTGCCGCACAGGAATGGATGATGTTTGTCTTTTTAATTCCCTATTGCCTGGGTGGCATTGCAGGTCCTGCCTTGCAGGCCGTGATTAGCTCTAAGGTGCCTTCCAATGAACAGGGAGAGCTACAGGGAATCCTGGCCAGCCTCATGAGCGGTACTGCCATCATCGGTCCATTGCTGATGACCCGTACCTTCTCTTACTTTTCAGGAGATAAAGCCGTGTTTCATTTCCCGGGAGCTTCCTTCCTTTTAGGCAGCCTGTTTATGGGATTAGCGGCCTTCCTGGCCTATTATACGTTTACACGGGGCCGGATGAACGGCAAATGATGCACTGTATTTTATAATTATATTTTAACTTAAACATGAGTTTTCCCATAGCATTACATAAAGTAGGCAATAAGGCAAATGCCGAAGGATATTTTTTGTCTGATGCCTTGCTGAGCCTGGACGATAACCTTTCAGACCTGCTGAACGGTTATTTCATATCCTCTTTCAAGTTTGATACCATTTATGAGTTTTTTCATGAGTCAAACCTGGACCTGAACGAGGTCTATACCTATACCTCCACGATTTTAGAAGATCCGGGCACGCTTTTTGAGCAATCCCGTTCACTGGCAAAATACTTGTATGAATGCAGCGATCACCCTAAAATAAAAGCCGGGGAATTGTATGTGGTCTATTACGAGGCCTTCGATTTTAAAGGCGGGCAATATCCGGCAGTAGGGATCTTCAAGTCGGAACAGAAAGATATTTTCCTGAAAGTAAAACCATTCGATAATAATTTTGAGATCGATCAGCACGAAGGCGTTAACCTGGCCAAACTGGATAAAGGCGCTATTGTATTGCTGGACGAGGAAGGAAAACTGCAGGTGGCTGTGGTGGACAACAGCAACAAGAGCAGCGAGGCACAATACTGGCTGGATGATTACCTGAAAGTGCAGCAGATGCAAAATGAATTCTTTCATACCAACCAGACCATGTCGATGTATAAAGAATTTGTGCTGCAGGACCTGCCCCAGAACTTTGAAGTGAGCAAGGCCGACCAGGTAGACCTGCTGAACAGGTCGATGAGTTATTTTAAAGAAAAAGAAAGCTTTGATATTCACGAGTTCGAACAGGAAGTGCTGGCCCAACCGGAGATCATAGACCGTTTTGCCCAATACAAAGGCAATTATGAAAACCAGTACGAGGTACAATTGGAAAACCAGTTTGATATCTCCGATGCCGCTTTGAAAAAGCAAACCAGGGCCTACAAAAGCGTGATCAAGCTGGATAAGAATTTCCATATTTATATCCATGGCGACCGCAGCATGATCGAGCAGGGCATAGACGAGGAAGGTCGGAAATATTATAAAATATTTTATGATGTAGAACAATAATACTGGTATCATTTTGGGAAAATCTTGTGTTGAACCAAATGGTCCCTATTTGTTATATTTGCACGAACATCTTTAAACATGGAACGCATTCATAATTTGCTCAGGAAACTACAGGACATTTATTATAAGCAAGAAGAAAAGCAAGTGATTGATATAGATCTGATGCTGGACTATACCCGTGTCTTATACGCAGATCTTTTAGATACGAGAACAGATTTGCTGGCCAAGCAGGGAATGGGTTTGCATCTGAAACAAGAGCCTGTTGTAGTACCGGCCCCTATTCCTGAAGATGAGCCCGAAAGTAAAACAGGAGTAGCGCCTGCAGCAATGATTGCTGAGGAGCCTGCACTTGCGACACCTGCACCGGAGGAAACTGATGTTGTAGCAGAGCAGGAAGAGCCTGCTACGGTACCTGAAGCAGTACCACAAGCCGAAAATAAAGAAGGAACAGAAGATAAAGAAGTAGCCGAGGAAGCCAGCTTAGCGGCAGCACCTGTTGCAGAAGAGCCAGCAGCAACCGGGCTTGAAAGCAATGAGACACCAGAAGTTGAAAGCAATGAAACATCAGAAGAAGTGCCGGAGGAAGCAGATGAGGACAAGGAGCAGCACGTGATCAATGATGATGACTATCCGCGCCTGGATTCTGACATCGAGCCACTTAAAGAAGAACCCGTGTTTTCTGAAATACATTTCGAGTTACCGGAGGTAAAAGACAATGCGAGTGAAAGTCCTAAACAGGGCTATGTATTCCAGCATAAACTAAAAGATATCCGTTCCTTTATCGGTATTAATGATAAATACCAGTATATGAATGAGCTGTTTGCCAATAATAAAACAGCTTATGAAGAAAGTCTGGATAAAATAGCCTTTTGTAACGACCTCAAAGAGGCAGAAACCTGGCTGGCCACTACTGCAGCGGAGCGTTACGGCTGGCAGAAAGATGATGAAACTTATTTATCGCTGATCGAAACGGTCAGGAAATATTTTGCTGCTTAAGATAATCTAAGATCTTACCTGTAGCACCTTTATTAAGTTGAATGTATTGCCGGGCTTCCTGCCCGGCTTTTTCTTTTTGATCAGGATGGAGCAGCCACTCGTTGAGTTGAGCGGTAAAAGCAGCCGCATCGCCAAAGCTATAAGCAGCCCCCTTGCCGATCAGGTCAAGCGCCTCCTGGTAGCGGTTATATATAGGCCCCCAGCATAATGCTTTACCATAGACCGCAGCCTCTATACTATTATGAATGCCCGTCTTGTTAAAGCCGCCCCCTATCCAGATATAATCTGCATAGCGATAGAGATAAGCCAGGTGACCTATATTGTTCAGGATCAACACCCGGGAGTCCTTATCCACCTTCTGTTCCGACCATAATGCCGGTCTATAAGCGCTGAATAGTTCCTGTACCTGCCTTATGTGCGCTTCGTGGATCTCATGAGGCGCGATCAATAATTTTATGTTTGTGGTGGCTAAAAGCAATAAGCTTTCCTGCAGCAATACTTCGTCCTCCTTCCAGGTGCTCCCGGCTACGATCAGTTCATGCCCGTCTTTAAACGCATCCAGCAATGGATAATCTTTCCCGGTCTGCGCAATGGCCAGGGCACGGTCTATCCGTGTGTCTCCGGCTATTTCGGCATGGTTTATGCCGATGCTTTTCAAAAGATGGAGGGATGAGGCATTTTGTACAAAAAGATAAGTGAGCATATGCAGCATCTTTCTTTGCAGACCGCCATACCATTTGAAAAAGGCCTGGCGTTCCTGGAAGATGGCAGAGACCACTAAGGCCGGGATGCCCTTTTGTTGCAGGGTATGCAGGAAATGATACCAGAATTCATATTTGACAAAAATGGCTAATTGCGGCCTTGTGATAGCCAGGAAGCGCGCTGCATTTTTTGCCGTATCAAAAGGAAGATAATAGATGTAATCTGCACCGGGATAGTTTTTCCTTACTTCATATCCTGAAGGAGAAAAGAAAGTCAGCAGGATCTTGCCTCCCGGATGCGCTGCTTTCCATGCTTCCATTAAAGGCCTTCCCTGTTCAAATTCTCCGAGGCTCGCACAGTGAAACCATACCGGCCTTTGCTGCTCCTCCCGGAAATCTGCTGCAATCCGGTCCGGCAGGTTTTTGCGCCCACGGACAAATAATTTTATCTTAGGGTTAAACGGAGCAGCCAGGGTAGCCAGGCCCCGGTAAACACGGATCAATATATTATAGAGCAGCAGGTACATGCGTATGATTTAGATATCCAGGCAGAGTTGATCATAGGCCAGTTGTATGCCCTGGGGCAGTGTCTGGTTGACCTCATCATGCAAGCCTATCTGGTGGCTCATATGGGTGAAATAAGTAGCTTCCGCACCTATTTCCTGCGCCAGGGCTACTGCCTGTGCCACGGTAAAGTGGGAAATATGGTCTTCATACCTTAAGGCATTTAAAACAAGTACCTTCGAGCCTCTTACTTTATCTAATTCCTCTTCAGAGATATAATTGGCATCTGTAATGTAGGTGAAATCGCCAATGCGGTAGCCATACACTTCGAGTTTATAATGCAGGACTTTTATCGTCTTAAAGGTTAAAGAGCCTATGTGTATATCCTGCCCGTGCAGGGAGTGGATCTTAAGCTGCGGAATGCCCGGGTAATTGATGCCCGAGAAAGCATAATGAAACTCGGACCGGATTATTTTTTCGGTATTTGCATTGGCAAATAAGTCCACATCCTTTTGGGTCCAGTAATTGTAGGCGCGCACATCGTCCAGCCCTGCTACATGATCTTTATGCTCATGGGTAAATACAATGCCATCCAGTGTTTTTACTTTTGCGCGCAGCATCTGGTACCTGAAGTCAGGCCCCGAGTCGATCACCACGCTGGTATCTTCATTTTGTATCCAGATAGAACTGCGTAACCTGTTGTCTTTAGGATTGGCTGAGGTACATACTTTACAGTCGCAACCGATCATCGGGACGCCCTGTGAAGTTCCTGTTCCTAAAAAAGTGACTTTCAATGTATGTTTGCTTAAGGTGTTTAGACAATATGATCCGGTTCATTAGTGTCCTCCGTTGCCTGGTCCGGGCTTTCGGAGGTATCTGCCTCTTCAGAGATTGCTCCGGCAGGCGCTTCCTCCTGCCCTTCGGTTGCAGGTGGCGGTTCCGGAGGGGCCTGGAATTGTATATCCAGTTGGTCCAGTAGTTTTAAGGTTTCTCCGCTGAAGATGTCCGGATCAACCAGGATAGAGGGTAATATTTCTATCAGGGCATTAATGCGCCCCTCAACGTTTAAAAATTTATTGACCACCACTACCTTTTTATGTTCCAGCACACAATATCCCGAGGCAAAATTACCTTTTTCATAGCGTACCAGGTATTTGGCTTCGTCGTATATCTGTTCAATCTTCTTTAGTGCAGTTGGTGTATATTTGAAACTCATAATTGTTTTAAGATATTTACTGCTACGATGTTATCTGTCAAAATTCCGGTTAAAGTTAGGAAGATTCTGCCAATTGCACTGATTTCTTTATTGCTGTGCAGCCCCCTGCTCAGGGCTCAGTATAACCCTATAGAGGGGCAATGGACAGGCGGTTTGCTGGCAGGGGCCAACTTGTCTCAAGTGGACGGAGATGGCTATAAAGGCTATAATAAAATAAGCCCGGCACTTGGCGGTATTATCTATATACCCGTTCCTGATGTTGCATTCGGGACCGGCTGCCTGGCCTGGAGTATGGAAGTCTTATACAGCGGAAAAGGAGCTTCCGGCTCCGGTTCGGGCTTCGGGAGCTTTATGCTGAGCCAGGACATTCGCCTCACCTATGCCGAATTGCCCCTGCAGCTGAATTATTGGCGTGGTCCCAGGAAAAGTATTTATGGAGCCGGGTTTGCAATAGGATACCTGGGCGCTTCAGAAGAAAAGATAGTCACACATAGCGGGCAACTCTATCAATTTCCTTTCCGGAAAATAGACCTGAGCTTCCTGATGAGTGCCAGCTTTCATATAGGTTATGGCTTTTTCATCAGCCCCAGGTTCCAGTATTCTATGCTGTCCATCCGCAAAAAACACCAGGACCTGACGGCCTTTGGCAGGGCAGACCAGTTTAATAATGTATTCAGCCTGAAATTAATGTACCTGTTTAATACTCGTTAATCCGGTGGAGCTAAACCTTCTAAAGCTTAAGCCTGTTTACATGAGGAATATAAATATGATTTACAAACAGGGGCTTTAGCCATTCATTCACATCTGTTTACTGAATTAATGACTAATTTTGAGGCTGAAAACAAAACGTTATAAATGAAAAAGTTATTATTTACGATCGCTGCTCTTTCGGGTCTGACCGTAGCAGCACAGGCACAACACGCCAGGTTTGGTGTTAAGGCAGGTGGTATGTTGACCACTGCGAGCAGGAATAATCCTGGTCTGACCAATTTAAAAAATACATTTACACCGGGCGCTTATGCCGGTGGTCTCGTTGAATTTTCTTTTAAAAGCAAGGCTGATAAATTCAAATTACAGCTGGAAGCAGATTACAGCTACATGACGGTTAAGCATCGTTACACTGTAATTAATCAAAATGTTGATGATATGAGCAGGGCACATATGCTGTCTATTCCTGTTCTGGCCAAGTATTTCTTCACGCCAAGCTTCTCTTTGTATGCAGGTCCTTCCGCTAACCTGAAACTGTCTTCCAGTGCGAAAACAGTAGGTCTGAACGGTGGAGAGTTCACTACCAATACAAAGGATGATGTAAATATGTTCCAGTTTGGAGCTATGGTAGGTGCTAACTACTATATCTACAAAGGATTTTTCGTAGAAGCGCGTTACCACGCTATCATACCTGATTACTATAAGACAGGAGCGCCTAGCCGCCCTGAGTATGGTACCATCCATAACTTCCAGGTAGGTTTAGGTTACAAATTCTAATATGTTATAATTTATCTAAAAGGTGCAGGCTTTACCGTCTGCACCTTTTTTATGTATGTCTATAAGTACCAGTGCTAGTATTGTTTAGGCTTATATTTGTAGCTTAAAATGCTTAAAATTATGGAAATGGAGTATCGTAAAATGGGAAAAACCGGCCTGGAGTTGAGTGTATTGTCTTTCGGGTCCTGGGTTACTTTCCACAAACAGATAGATGATGGTATTTCTGATCGCTTAATGTCCATTGCCTATGAGCATGGCGTTAACTTTTTCGATAACGCAGAAGTGTACGCTTTGGGCGAATCTGAAAAGATGATGGGGCGTGTATTGAAATCGAAAGATTGGGAGCGCAGTTCCTATGTGGTGTCGAGTAAAGTGTTTTTCGGCAGCCGTGGCAAAGAGAACCGGCCTAACCAGCATGGTCTTGGCAGAAAACATATTATTGAAGCCTGTGAAGAGGCGCTTAAAAGACTGCAGGTAGACTACCTGGACTTATACTTTTGCCATCGTCCCGACAGGACCGTGCCTATGGAAGAGATTGTCCGTAGCATGAATCTGCTCATTCAGCAAGGCAAGATCTTCTACTGGGGAACCTCAGAATGGACTGCGGCAGAAATTATGGAAGCCAATGCTATCGCAGAAAGGTTGGGAATGGAAGGGCCTAAGATGGAACAGCCGGAATACAATCTCTTCAACCGTTGGAAAATGGAATCAGATTACCTGAACCTGTTTAAAACAACCGGCCTGGGCACCACGATATGGAGTCCACTGGCCTCCGGCTTATTGACCGGTAAATATAATGAGGGTATTCCTGAAGGTTCAAGACTGGCATTAGAAGGATTTGAATGGCTGAAAGATAAAACCCTTACAGGAGAAAAACTGGGTCATGTAAAACAATTGAAAACAGTGGCCGACCGCCTGGAAACCTCACTGGCAACACTGAGCCTGGCCTGGTGCATCGCCAACCCCAATGTGACTACGGCAATCATAGGTGCTACCAAAGAAAACCAGTTGCTGGAAAACCTGAAAGCCCTGGAGGTGTACCCGAAACTTACGCCAGAGGTACTGGAAGAGATAGACCTTATTATGGCTACCAAGCCCATTATTTATTAAAAATGAATTCATGATGACAAAATTTATAAAACTGATTGCAGGCCTCTTGCTGGCCGGTACTTATGTGCAGGCACAAACCACCGTCAATACCCCCGGGACGGGCGTAAACTGGAATATGGATAGCCTGGTGGCCCATTACCCGGCCTCTGTACAATTGAGCGGAACTACCTATCATGTAGGTGCCAAAATTGTATTCAGCCCTACAGATACCTTTACAGAACATTCTGATGCCTATGTAACTTTTGATTCTGCCGCTACCTTTGAATTTAAAAAGAGCATCGTACAGATCAATTCTACCGGCACAGCCATATGGTTACCCACAGATACCCTGAAATCCTTTTTGAGGATCAGATTTGACAGCGCTGTGTCTGTTAATATCAAAGGCCTGGCCTTGAAGCACAGTAACGGGATCTCCTTCATTAACAGTGATGCTAACCTGGATAACCTGAACCTGAGCAGAACACGCCATACCGGTAGTAACCCGAGTGGTGCTTTGAGCCTACTGAATTCCAACCTGGTGATCCAGAATTCCGGATTCCAGGAGAGCCAGCGCAGTGCGGTTTCCTTGTCCGTCAGCTCCGGTTCCTCTTTGAAATTACAGTCTTCCATTTTCAGGAATAACGGAACCTCGAATGGTAACTACCCGCAGATAAACATTGGTACGACCAATGCGAATGGCGTACTGATTGAAGATTGTGAGGTGTATGGTTCCTATCCTAAGGTGGGTGGCCTGGCCTTTCTAAATGTGACATCAGCCAATTATAGCGCTGTAGTGAGAAACAATACCTTCTCTAAAAACAGGTACGGTATCGCGGTGAATGGCCGTGGTATCCATGCTACGATCACGGATAATGTCATCGATTCCAATAATATCGAAGGCCTGCCCATGCAGGGTGGGAGCGGGATCAATATCCTGGGCGATTCTTCCCTGAATGTTATTGCAGCCAATAACCAGATCTCCAGGAATCTCTGGGGTGTGACCGTACAGAAATCAGGCAATAACGGGTCTCCCCAGGTTTCATTTGGCCGTATTCTTCCTGTAGAGCCGGTAGATACCGGGGGCAACCATTTCTGGTCCAACGGGTTTAATGACACCCTTTATGCGATCTATAACAATACGCCAGATACCGTATGGGCACAGCGCAACAGATGGGATTTTGAAATACTGGATTCCATAGAAAAAACGATTTTTCACCATGTGGACGATACCGCGTTGGGTTGGGTGATGTTCGATTCTTTTTATGTAACCCCTCCCGTAGATACAGGCACCAATGTGCGTAATGTATTGCCTGCAGGTAAATTTGCGGCTGTTTTTCCTAACCCGACTACTCAGCAAAATGCGGTAGTTCAATCGGAAACGGCCCTGACCGCCCTGCGCATTTTTGACCTTAATGGCAGACTGGTGCGTGAAGAGCAGCTTAAATCAGTGAAGGAATATAGTCTTCCTGTGCATTCCTTTGCAGCAGGAGCTTATTATATCTGGCTTACAGATGGTAAACAGCAACAAGTGTTGAAGTGGATAGTGACTCAGGACTAGCCGATAACTAAAAACTAAAAGAGCAGGATCCTATCCTGCTCTTTTAGTTTTATTACTTATTATGCGCTTATTGCTTCACCCGGTCCAGTAAATATTTTTTAAACCGTGCTTCTGCCGCATACATTTGATTCAATTGGGTGGCACTTACGATCTTAAGAAATTCATCTTTGTATTTAGACTTGATGCTTAACTCTCTTTCGTCCAGTTTTTGCCGCTCATCTATAATTTCTTCCGCTGTTTTCCCTTTTTCACTTAAGAGGTGATGTTTTCCTTTTCTTACAGAGCGCATTTCATCATCATACCGGTTATATACAGGCCAGAACTGAGAGGCTTGGTTGGGGCTTAATTTCATCATATCCGTGATATAAGAAATTTTAACCGCCCTCACTTCTTCTCCGCCTTTATTCTGTGCATGCGCAAGCGATACATGGAATAATAAAGCTGAAACAAAAGTTATTATCAATATTAAATTACGTTTCATAAAGGCAAATTTAGTCTAATCTTCAATAATTCAAAGTCTAATATAGGTCATTATTCAAATAGGCTTCCAGTTCAGCATCAGAGATGTTGTTAAGCGCATTTTCTGCACTGTATTGAGTGTTTATAGTGGCGCTGGAAACATTATCTTCCAGCATATATTCACTAAACTCATCAATGTTCTGGTCCAGGTAAGCTTCAATAGCTGCATCAGGCAGGGCTGCCAGTTTTTTACTCACCATATCCGGTTTGCTCATCGTGGATTGCGCCATGTTATTGCCATTATTCCTGTTGTCTGTGATCAGCCATCCGGCACCCAGTACAAAAAATAAGGCTACAGAAGCTGCAGCTGCCCAGTTGCTCCACCTTAAGCTTTTACGCACCGTCATCGGTACTTCAATCTCCGGCTTTGCTTTCGGGCTGCTTTGTATTTTGGGAACGGCAATTTCTGTGGTTTCCGGTTGCTCAAAAGGATTAATGCCTTTCAGGCTGGCCAGTAAGGGACTTTCTTCAAGTTCCTCTTCTACAGGCTCTTCCTGTTGCAGGAGCGCCCATACGGTATCAGGAAACTGGTCAAAATAACCTTCAGGAGTCTTAAATACATTTTCTTTTGACAGACCTTTAATTGTGGTGTGATCTATGACCTGGCGGGCATCCTTCACCGCCAGCAGGAGATTCTGGTCCAACTGTTGAAAATAGTTGTCCGGAACCAGGAAGGGTGAATCTATCTGCGCCAGTTCAGGCTCAGCAGCCGATATAGCACGTATGCCGGATATGATTTCGTTTGGTAAACGCTCGAAATAGTCTTCCGGAACACGAAATAGCGGTAGCCCGATTTGAGTACTGAATCCAGCACCAATAGATTCCCATTCTTTTTGTATATCTAAATTACTTTTCATAATTAAACTATAGACTAATGATTGGTTAAATAGTTTAATCCCGTTTCAAAAACTCTTCTACTTTCTTCACCGCATGATGATAAGATGCCTTTAAGGCACCTACAGAGGTTTCCAGCACCTGCGACATCTGTTCGTAGGGCATTTCATCATAATATCTCAGGGTAAACACTACTCTTTGTTTGTCTGGCAGGCTTTGTATCGCCTGTTGCAAGCGCCATTCCAGTTTATTGGCATCAAATCCCTTTTCCGCATGCAGCCTGTTGGCGAGGCCGGTCTCATGATCCGATAGGGAAATGGACGTTCTTTTCTTCTCTTTTTCTAAATAAGTTAAGGTCTCATTGGTCGCGATACGATACATCCAGGTATAGAGATTAGACTCTTCCCTGAAATTATCCAGGTAGGTCCACACCTTAATAAACACATTTTGCAAGACATCATTGGCATCTTCATGGTTAATCACCAGCCTCCTCACATGCCAGTACAGACGTTCCTGGTATTTCTTGATTATTTTAGAAAAAGCACGCTCTCTAGTGGCCTCCTCTCTGAAAGCTGCTAAAAGTTCTTTGTCATCTTCTTGGAAAGATTGTTGTGCCATAGTCTCGATTTACTGATATTTTCAGTTTTAAATGTTTACAAATGTAACTAAATTTAGTAAATACACTATTTTGAAGACCCGAAATGATACAAAATGCCTTTGCCCGGCTTGTGTTGCAGGCCGTAATTCAGGGATTCTTTTAAAGGGCCAGGCTTGATATCAGCTTGCCAAAGCAGTTGATTTTACCCTTTTGTAGCCCTTGTTCACCAGGAAAAGACCGCTTACAATACAGACAAAGGAAAGCATGGTGTAGATCGTCAGCGGTTCATTCACCAGCCACCAGCCCAGCAATACCGCCACCAGTGGATTGATGTAGGCATAGACCATCACCAGACCTACCGGCAGGTGCTTCAAGGCATACATATAGGCCGTATAAGCAAGTACAGAACCGACCACTATTAAATAAACGATGGCCAGCAAACCTTCTGTATGCTGCAGGTTGATGTGCTCATAATTGTCTACTGCCGGGCTGAATAGGAGTAAAAACAGTCCGCCGAAGCTTACCTGCAGGGCGCTGTTGAAGATCGGGTTGGCCTGCGGATTGTTCTTTTTGCTGATGATGCTGCCATAAGCCCAGGTAGTGGTTGCCGTAAGGGTAGCCACAATACCTAATATATAATCAGTATTGGAAAGGTCCTTGACACTATCTTTAAAGTTGAGGGCCACACCGGCAAAACCCACCAGCATCCCCAGTACCACCAGGCTGTTTATTTTTTCCGTTTTCTGGACCGTTAAATTGATCAATACCGACATGATGGGCATAGTGGCGCAGAGCAGGGCCGCCACTCCGCTGGGAATAAAGGCTTCTGCCCAGCTTACCAATCCGTTGCCGAGGGTAATTAAGAGGAAACCAATCAATGCCTGCCGGGCAATATTGCTTCGCGAGAGGTCCCGGTGAAGCTTATTGCCAAAGGCCATGAGGAAAATGATCAATCCTGCCAGCAACTGCCGGCTACCGGCCATTAAAAACGGGGGCAGGGCTTCCAGGCCGATCTTTATACCCAGGTAAGTAGTGCCCCAGGCGATACATATAAATACGAGTGCGATCCAGGCTTTGGAATGAGTGCTCATGATGTAGCATATTAAGAGTAAAAGTATAAGGACGTACTTTAGAAAAGCACGTCCTTGAATATTTGTACGGAAGTTAATTCCATTTTATTTTTTTCTTGCGATTACTTTTTCTACCGCGGCAATAATATTTTCTTTTCCTAAGCCATATTTCTCCAGGAGCTGGGTAGGTTTTCCACTCTCACCGAAGCTGTCCATAACGGCTACATATTCTTGTGGAACCGGGCAGTGCTGTGCGGCTACATTAGCAATGCTGTCGCCTAGGCCGCCATTGATCTGGTGCTCTTCTGCAGTTACCACGCATCCTGTTTTAGATAAAGAAGCGATCACCGCATCTTTATCTAAAGGTTTTATCGTGTGCATATTGATCACTTCAACACTCAGGCCTTTTGCTTCCAGTGCTCTTGCCGCTTCCAGTGAGGTCCATACCAGGTGTCCGCAGGCGATGATGGTTACATCTGTACCTTCGTTCAATACCTGTGCTTTCCCGATTTCGAAATCAGTGCCGTCTTCTTTGGTGAAATTGGCCCATTTAACACGACCAAATCTTAAATAAACAGGACCCTGCATTTTGCTGATCGCGATGGTAGCCGCTTTAGTCTGGTTATAATCACAAGGAACGATCACCGTCATGCCCGGCAGCATTCTCATCATGCCTATATCTTCCAGGATCTGGTGGGTAGCCCCGTCTTCTCCCAGGGTAAGACCGGCATGTGAAGCGCAGATTTTTACGTTTTTGCCACTATAGGCAACCGATTGACGGATCTGGTCATACACCCTTGAAGTGGAAAAGTTGGCAAACGTTGTCGTATAAGGAATTTTTCCCGCTGTTGCTAATCCGGCGGCAACGCCTATCATATTAGCTTCTGCAATACCACATTGAACAAAACGCTCCGGGAAATCTTTAATGAAATTGTTTAGCTTAAGGGAACCTGCCAGGTCAGCAGTCAAGGCTACTACATCAGGGTTTTCTTTGCCTAAAGCATAAATGCCGTCACCAAATCCCGCTCTTGTTTCTTTTTCGCTGGTTGCGTTATAATCTTGCAACATGATATTTAAGAAGTTTGATTTAATATGAATTGATGTCGCAAAAGTATTAAATATTTACATGGTGATAACATTTAAATTTTATTTATAGATACTTATCCACAAATTTCAATTTCCTGTGAGAACTGAATTTTTTTACGGAAATTTGTAGCTGATTACCCTTTAACAGCATTAAGAAATGAAAATTGCCCTTCGGTTACTGACCAATAAATATATCATTGCAAGTATTGTATTTATTGTCATGATACTGTTTTTCAGCCCTTATGATTACTTTACGATCCGTAAAGCGCAGGCAGAACTGGATGATATCAATGATAAGATAGCCTTTCTGAATAAAGAGTCGGACCGGATGAATACCGAGTTAAGTACTTTGACCACAGATACTGCTGCGCTGGAGAAATATGCACGCGAACTTTATCATCAGAAGAAGGAAGGCGAAGACGTATATGTCATCAAATAGTAAGATTCAGGTTTGAGCAGTGGCATATCTGCTCTTATTTAAATAAAATTGCAAGTTTAATATACTAGGGGATCTTTTTAAGCGTTAAATTGGTATAACTAAATTCTTTTAAATGGGAATAACTGTACAAAACGCATTCTTTTCAACACCTGATACCTTTCAAAATATAGAGATCGCAGATGCAGATCTGTATACGGAGTATGCTCCTGAATTAACAAAGTTGCATACCGTCGGTTTTCAACCCGATGAGCAGGTGGTAGGAGATCTTATGGCAATGATAAGTTGCCTTTGCAATGATGCTGCCGGCTTAAGTTTGGCGCATTCCTTGTAACAAAAAATCCGGCACTCAGTGCCGGATTTTTTGTTTGTATAAAATTTATTTTACGAGGCTAATACCTGCAGCGATTTATTGATGATGGCGATGCATTCATCTATCTGCTCTTTTGTAATGACCAGAGGAGGGGCAAACCTGATCTTGTCGCCATGAGTAGGTTTCGCCAGCAGCCCGTTCTCTTTCAGTTCCAGGCAGAGGTTCCAGGCTGCATCCGGATTGCTGTGGGCTACAATGATGGCATTCAATAAGCCTTTTCCTCTTACCGTTTTGATGAAGGGGCTGTTTAAAGCTTCCAGCTGAGCACGGAAGTAGTTCCCCATTTCCTCAGATTTTTCGGCCAGCTTTTCTTCTTTTAATACTTCCAGTGATGCGATAGCTACTTTACAGGCCAGCGGATTACCGCCATAGGTAGAGCCATGCTCCCCGGGTTTGATGTTCAGCATCACCTCATCATCTGCCAGTACTGCAGAAATGGGCAGGGTACCACCGGAAAGGGCTTTGCCCAGGATCAGGATGTCCGGGCGCACATTTTCATGATCGCAGGCCAGCATTTTACCCGTACGGGCAAGCCCGGTCTGGATCTCATCCCCTATAAATAAAACATTGGCTGCTTTACATAAAGCATAAGCCTGGGACAGGTAGCCTTCATCCGGCACAAATACGCCGGCTTCTCCCTGTATAGGTTCCACCAGGAATGCGGCTACATTTTTATCTTGTAAGGCTATTTCTAAAGCCTTTAAATCATTGTATGGAATGGTGGTATAACCGGTCATGAAAGGACCAAATCCTTTCTTCGCGGTAGGGTCGGTGCTGAAAGAGATCACGTTGATCGTGCGGCCGTGGAAGTTCTCTTCAACGGTAATGATCTTAGCTTCATTTTCTGCTACGCCCTTCACGTCATAAGCCCAGCGACGTGCCAGTTTTAAAGCCGTTTCTACCGCTTCAACGCCGGAGTTCATGGGTAATACCTTGTCATAACCGAAATAGCGGGTGATGTATTCGGAATATTCGCCCAGCAGATCGCTGTGGAAAGCACGGGAAGTCAGGGTAAGCTTTTGCGCCTGCTCTATCAATGCCGCTACTATCTTAGGATGGCAGTGGCCCTGGTTTACCGCGGAGTAGCCGCTTAAAAAGTCATAATATCTTTTACCATCAACATCCCACAGGTATACACCTTCTCCTTTGTTGAGCACAACAGGAAGCGGATGATAGTTGTGGGCGCCAAACTGCTCTTCTTTTTGAATATAGCTGGTAGTTAATTCGCTTAATGCTATCGTATTTTCCATTTCGCAAATGTAAAAAAAATAGCCGGTGAGACCAATTATTAGCTTGATACTTATTGTGAATGCTTAATTACAAAATTTTATCTGGCCTTTGAATGCTGGAATATTTCAAAAGCCTTTAAGCAAGATATTTTGCCATATGCCATTATTATAATCATTCATGGCCGGGATAAATGCGTTCAGAAAAAATACTGGAATTCCCGTATTGTTAGATATTAATGAAATTTATAATTTTGACTAACATTAGAATATAAAATATTTGACAAGGTTGTTATTATTATAAAATTGGAATAGAATGCTGAAGGTACTCTTCCTGTAGTTAAAAAGGTACAGTTATGAAATACTCCTTCGGATATGGTCCTGCCATTAAAACAATTTTTAAATAATAATGATTCTGATCAATTTTTTTTAATCTGAACAACTAAAACAACTATTATGACAAACACATTGCAATTCCCATTATTATTGAAGCGTGTTTTGCTTCTTTTTAGTTTGATCTTTACCATTGGAATGATCAATGCAACAAGGGCCGATGCTGCCCGGAAAAATATTGATATGACGGTCAAGTCTACTGATGGCACTGTATGGCGAATAAAAGGCTGGATTGAGTTTGATGTATTTCCTCCCAAAATGACAGGATGGGATGTAACCGTAACTAATGATAAAGGTGGTAATTGGCATTTTAAATCAAAAAACTCTGCTACAGGTGGTGGCTCTAATTTGTCGGATTTTGAATATGACTGGACTAAACTCTCTGGTGCTGAGCAGGACATCCATCCTGAAATGATTTTCAATCTCCTTTTTGAAAGTATCGGTTCGGGGAACTAATTATTTTGTAGTTAAAAAAATATATATATTATGAAAAAGCTTTTTTTTATTACCCCCATTGTTTTATTGCTGAGTAGCCTGCTGGTTTATGCTCAGGGCTTAGACGGCAAGTGGAAAGTGACCGATATGAAGGTAAGGAATGATGAGCAGAAAGTTGGGGAAATGGAAGACCTGGCAATGTCTATGGTCCTGGTACTGGCCAAGCCTGCTTACTTCACTTTCGATAAAGATAAATTGATCATATCGGACAATGAAAAAGTAGAATTAGAGTCCAATACTTATAAGGTAAATGGTGATAAGATCGAAATTAAAAACCATGATGCCAAAATTGAAAAAGGGACCATTATAAAAGTGTCAGAGACTAAGCTTTTACTGGATTTCGGGTCATACCAATACGAAATTCAAAAAATGTAATCGCGTGTTTTCATATGTTTTGAAAAAGAGGCTGTCTCCTAATATTTACTCAATGCAAACATAGGAGACGGTCTCTTTTTATTGAATACTGATGTAGATCTGTTGCTGAGCCTTTTACAAGTACCAGGCATTACCTTCCTGCAAAAATGAATGGAATAAATCAGGAAGGCCATTTTTTATAATTATTCTATTTGCCTGCAAAAAATTATATTTGCCCTTTAATTAAATATACAACAATGATTGAAAATAAGGAAGGCTATGTATCGGCACAGGTAGATGAGCAAGGTATTGCCGTAGTGGAATTTCAACACCCGATGAGCAATAGTTTGCCGGGCGCTATTTTACGTAAACTGGCAGCAACAATTACTGAAATGGGTAATGATGAAGCCGCTAAAGTGATCATTTTGCGCAGTGCCGGTGAGAAAGCATTCTGTGCAGGTGCTTCTTTTGATGAGCTGATCACGATAGATAATAAAGAAGACGGTTTGCAGTTTTTCAGCGGTTTTGCCATGGTGATCAATGCCATCAGGAAATGCCCTAAATTTGTGATTGCCCGTGTACAGGGTAAGGCTGTAGGCGGTGGTGTAGGCCTGGCTTCTGCTGCTGATTATACGTTTGCAGTGGAAAGCGCTGCTGTGAAATTGAGTGAGCTGGCTGTAGGCATAGGGCCATTCGTGGTAGGGCCGGCTGTAGAGCGCAAAATAGGCTTGTCTGCCTTTGCAGAGCTGTCTATTGATGCAGCTTCCTGGAGAGATGCCCAATGGGCGCAGCAAAAGGGTCTGTACGCATCTGTGCATGCCGATGCCGCAGCTATGGATGAAGCGATCATGACCCTGGCAAAAACACTGGCCAAATCGAGTCCTGAAGCGATGAAAGACCTTAAGGCGGTGATCTGGGAAGGTACGGAGCATTGGGACACTTTACTTACAGACAGGGCTGCGATCAGCGGTCGCCTGATCCTGGGTGAATTTGCCGTAAATGCGATCAGTGCTTTTAAAGCGAAGGCATAAGAGGGTATTGAAGACTTGAAAATCTGCCGGATAAGGGGTTGAAATGTTAATTAATATTTACTTCCCTAAAAAAAATGCAGTATGTTTATTTTTTTCAATATCTTTGTCGACAACACAAAAAGAAAATTTAACAATTCAATCTAATTAATGCAGAAAAAAGGGAGACCTAGAGTACCGATTAAGGTTAAAGAGCCAGAACATAAGATTAATAATTTGATTAGAGCGCAGACGGTGCGTGTAGTAGGAGAAGATGTCGAAGGTGGTGTAATGTCATTACCGGAGGCTTTGAAATTGGCAGATGAATTAGGGGTGGATCTTGTTGAGATTTCGCCAAATGCGGAACCTCCTGTTTGCAGATTAGTTGATTATAATAAATTTCTTTACGAAAGAAAGAAAAAAGATAAAGAACAAAAGGCAAAAGCAAAGCAATCTGAGGTGAAAGAAATTCGTTTCACACCTAATACAGATGATCATGATTTTGAATTCAAACTGAAGCATGCGATCAAGTTCCTTCAGGATGGAGATAAAGTAAAAACTTTTGTTCAATTTAAAGGTAGGTCCATTTTGTTCCAGGACAGGGGGCAGCTATTATTGCTTAAATTTGCAGAGAAGCTAGCCGACTATGGAACTTTGGAATCCATGCCTAAAATGGAAGGCCGACGTATGTTGGCTATGTTTACACCGAAAAAGAAAAAATAGGTGTACATTTAACAACCGGTTTATATCGGTTCATTAATTTGTTTTCATGGTGATAGGGTTTATAGGGCTGGCTCGTTCTCGAGCTAGCCTTTCTTTTTGCCCGTAAAAGGCTAACTTTAATATTAAATATAGGGTATATGTGGTTAAAAATTGCTGATTTTGTGCTCAAGTACAGGGTATTATTAATTGTACTCGTGCTGGGCATTACTGCTTTTATGGGTGTGCAGGCTACCAAAGTGCGCATGAGTTATGATTCTACAGGAGCCATACCTAAGGACAATCCTAAATACAAAGCATTAAAAGACTTCCAGGACAAGTTTGGAGGCGGTGGCGGAAACGCTATGGTGCTGGGCGTACAGTCTGATCAGTTGTTCACTCCGGAGCACTTTGCGGCCTACGGTAAACTGATCAATGACCTGAAAGCCATTAAAAATGTAACCGGTGTACTTTCTATCAATGATGCGGTTGCACTTGGCCAGGACAGTACGAAGAAACTGACTACACAAAAGGTTTTTCATTTTGACCAGCCGGCAACGGCTATGGCCGGTAAATTAAAGCTGGACAGCTTGCCGATCTTTGATGGTTTGCTGTACAACAAAGCTTCTGATGCCTACCTGATGATGATCAACATTGATAAAGTAGCCCTGAATTCTAAAGAAAGGGTGCGGATCGTGGATGATATCGTTAAGGCCGGGGAGCAGTTTAAAGCTGCGACCAATATCGAGGTGCATTACAGCGGCCTGCCTTACATCAGGACGCAGATGGCGGAAAAGATCAAGCATGAATTGAATATTTTCCTGGTGCTTTCTCTCTGCCTGACGGCGATTATTTTATTGATCATCTTCCGCTCTTTTACAGCCATGATTGTATCTATGCTGATCGTATCCATCGGTGTTGTGTGGTCTATGGGCACCTTGGCCATGCTGGGCTATAAGATATCCATCCTCACAGGGGTGATCCCGCCACTGATCGTGGTGATCGGTATCCCCAACTGTATTTACTTCCTCAATAAATATCATACTGAATATAATTTATGTGGCGATAAGACCAAAGCCCTGAGGAATATGGTGGGTAAGATGGGGATTGTTACCTTATTTACCAACCTGACCGCTGCTATTGGTTTTGGTGTATTTGGCCTGACCAACAGCCAGGTGTTGAAAGAGTTTGGTATCGTTTCCGGCATCAATATCATGGCCCTGTTTTTTGTGTCTTTATTCTTAATTCCTGCTATTTTCAGTTATTTGCCGGCTCCTAAAACGAACCAGACCAAGTACACGGAAAGTAAATGGATGAATAAGACCCTGGATATGCTGATCAAATGGGTATTCAACTATAAGAAAGCTATATTTATCGGAACAGTGGTTTTATGTGTACTCGGTGGAGTAGGTATGATGAAGCTGAAGTCTGTAGGTTATATGGTGGACGATCTTCCGGCGAAGGATGTAATCGTGAAGGACCTTAAGTTCTTTGAAAAGAATTTTAAAGGGATCATGCCTTTAGAAATTACCGTGGATACTAAAAAGAAATTCGGCGCTTTGACCAGCCTGGAAACCTGGGAGAAGGTAGATTCTCTGACCCGCTTTTTAGAAGCTCAGCCGGAGATAGGTGCTGCAATCACTTTGACCAAAGGGGCTAAGTTTTTCCGCCAGGGCTTCTTTGGTGGTGCCGTGTCTGATTATGTATTGCCCAGCAGTACAGAGTTCCAGAGCCTGAGAACCCAGCTGGTAAGTACCTTCAATAAACTGCAAAAATCAAATACCGATACAACCGCAGTGCAGGCCGACCAGTTCAGCCAATTGCTGTACAGCTTTGTCGATAGCAATGCGCAAACCTTAAGGATCAGTGTCAATGTAGCCGATATTGGTTCTGCAGAAATCCCTAAACTGGTCAACGACAGGATACAGCCTTTGGTGAACCAGTTGTTTGAAAAAGATAAGTATGAGGTGAATATTACCGGGGGTAGCATTACTTACCTGGAAGGGAGTATCTTCATTATAGATAGCCTGAAGGAGAGCCTGGCCTGGGCTTTTGGTATGATCCTGGTGTGTATCATTATCCTGTTCCGCTCTACCAAAGTAGTGATCGTGGCATTGATTACTAATATCGTTCCTTTATTGATCACTGCCGGTATTATGGGCTTACTCAATATCCCGCTTAAACCTTCTACCGTGCTGGTATTTAGTGTTGCTTTGGGGATCACCGTGGATGTGACCATTCGTTTCCTGGTTAACTATAAGCAGGAAGCGCATAAGCATGATACGATAGCAGAAACGGTGAAGCATACGATCCGGGATACGGGTATGAGCATTATTTTTACCAGTATCATCCTGGTAGTAGGCTTCGGAGTGTTTGCCGTGTCCGACTTTGGCGGTACGCAGGCATTGGGTTACCTCACCGCATTGACCTTGTTCCTGGCCATGATCTTTAACCTTACCTTGCAACCGGCTTTATTGCTGGCCTGGGATAAGAAGAAAGGGACTAAAAATGAATCAAAAGAAGCATAGCAGCCTATTGTTATGGTAAAAATGCAGCCGGTGAATCCCGGCTGCATTTTTTATTTACCTGTACCTGCTATTACCTGCAGGTATATTCTAATTGTACACTGGAGCTGTTTACATTGATGGAATTGACTTTATTTTCGGTGTCAAATTCATAGCTGATCGTGTTGGAAGCGGAAAGCGTTTTCACCAGGTTTTTGTTCCGGATGAAATTATGCCCGTTCTGGACCAGGTTCAACACATTTAAATAATCTCCTTCGCGGTATTCCTTGTCGGTATAGTAGCTGAGCTCTGTTATCGTGCCGGATGGGTTGACGATGGAGCTTAAATTGCCATCAGAAGACCAGATGTAATTGGTCGTACTGGTCGATAAACCGGTAGAATTGGTCGCTACAATGGTGGAAACCTGGTTGCCATTGTAGTTATAGGCTTCATTGGTCCATACGGTTCCGGCTGTATTGCTTTCTGAACGGACGTTTAAGGTCAGCCCGGCATCATTGGTCGTGATGATACGTTTGTTGCTGAAGCTTCCCGATGAAGTAGTCAGGATGGTTTGCTGATTGCCATTGTAGCTGAAATTGGCGATACGGTTCTGGCTTTCCATTTTGGAGATCCTGAACTGGTCATCATAGCTGAAAAGGTAAGACTCTGTACCGCTGGTCACTCTCTGGATCTTACAGACTTTGGCAGGTGTATTGTTTTTCTTGTTGCACGACGATGTCAATGCCAGGGCTCCTGCAAGCAGCAGGGCCGGGTAAACCACTTTTTTCATATCTTTTTTGTTTTGTTTGTAGACAAATTTAATGATTATTTAAAGGATAAGCTTTAATTAATGTTAAAAGTGTGGATTGGAAAATTTGTGGTCCGATTTTGCTGCTGACATACTGTTGGCAGTAGGGCTAAATACCTTTGTGGTATAGAAAATTAATCATCTTAAAATTAAAAAACAATGAAAAAGGTACATGTTATTGATGCAGCATTATTACTGAAAAACTGGCAAGGCCACAGAAACCTTACCCGCAGGGTGATAGAGGCTTTCCCGGAAAAAGAACTGTTTGAATTTAATATAGGTGGTATGCGTCCTTTTGCCGACATGGTCAAAGAGATGATCAATGTGGACGTTGATGGCCTGAAAGGTATTGTCAACAGCACTGTAGAGCCTTACAATCATGAATTGCCTTATCATACAAAAGAGGCTTTGCTGGCAGGATGGGATGAGGCTACACCTCAGATCGACACATTGTTGCGCCAGATCCCCGAGGAGCGTTTTCCGGAAACGTTTAATTTATTCGGACAGTATGAATCTCCGATCATTGAAAACATTCAATATTTCATCGACAACCAGATCCACCACAGGGGGCAGGGATTTGTGTACCTGAGAGCTTTAGGTATCGAGCCTCCTTTCTTCTGGGACAGGACGGTAGAAGGCATGAAGATGGACGGCAACTGGGCTTAATCACCCGCTGCTATAAGCAGTCAGGGCCTGAACCTTCATGAAATTTAAGGCGGTATTTATGTTACATTTCGACTGAGCTCAATGTGACATAAATACCGCCTTTTAGTAATATGCATGGCTTATTTGATTTGTTTTTTGATGGCATCAATCAATTGCAGCATTTCCTGCTTTAAAGACAGTGGTTCTATTATTTTGATGCCATCGCCGAAGGCCAGCAGCCAGCGCTGGAGATACTGGTGTTTGAGGTTGTGTTCAAAGGTCATTACAAAGCCATCTTCCGTTTCTGTTTCTTTGATAAAGCCATACAATTGGCGTTCCCAGCACATGAAGCCCTGCATTTGCCTGGAGGCCCAGATGGTGGCGGTAGGGTGCTCTTCTTTTTTGGTCACTTTCTGGTCCAGGTAATAGGCCAGGCTCTTGAGTTGCTGGTTAAAAGGCTCGGTACTCATCCAGATATCTTTAATGCGGTCCAGCCTGAACTGGCGCACTTCTTGCCGGAGATGGCAATAGGCCATAAAGTACCAGAAACCATTCTCCTGGAATACGCCTACCGGCTCTACGGTACGTTCTTCTGCCTTAGAGCTATCTGCTTTTTGATATTTTATCCTGATCTGCAACTTTTGAGCGATGCTGCTGAAGAGGGTAGACAAGGCTGTGGGTACTTCCTGGTTAAACAGTTTTTTGTTGGACTTGAGTAATACCTGCTCTTCTACGGTCTGGATATTTTCTTTATCGCTTGTTCTTAAGACCGATTTCATTTTGCTTAAAGCATTGGAAAACTGCTTGCTTAATTCTTTGTCCAGGTATTGGTGCATGAGTTTTTCTGCAACCGCGAAGCTCAGTGCTTCTTCTTTTGAAAAAAGCGTGGGTGGCAGGCGGTAGCCTCCGGCTAATGAATATCCATAGCCGGCCTCGCTGTAGATAGGTACACCTGCTTTTTCCAAAGACCTGATGTCCCTGTAAATGGTGCGGATGCTCACCTGGAACCGGTCTGCAAGATCCTGCGCTTTCACAACAGGTTTGGACTGTAGTTGTATGAATATGGCGAGTATGCGTTCAAATCTTTTATCTATATCCATGGGTAGCGCAGGGCTAAACTGATTTCAGCATCAATGCTACGAATTTTCTTTGGATAATGGACATAAAAAAGCGAATGCCCGGAGGCATCCGCTTTTGTTGTAAACACATAAACCCTATATTATGCTATCTTGACAGAAGTCATGGTTAAGGAACCAGCGACTGCTTTATTATTGAATATGGATACTTCATCTCCTTTCTCCTGTAAGGCCAGTGTATAGATCAATGGCAGGTAGTGTTCCGGGGTAGGAATGGCCATATCAAAAGCTTTGCCCTGTGAGCGGAAAGCGATCAGGCTTTTGTGGTCCTCTTCCAGGATGAACTTTCTCATTTGCTCATCGGCTTCCAGCGCCCAGTCATAGCCATAATCTACTTTGTTCAGGTTTTGCCAGTCTACGGCACGCAGGTTATGCACCATATTGCCGCTTCCTATAATGAGTACGCCTTTTCTCCTGAGCTTAGACAGTTGCCGGGCAATATTATAATGTGCTTCTGGGCTGGCATTCACATCAATGCTCATCTGGATCACCGGTATGTCTGCATCCGGGTACAGGTGCTTGATCACCGACCACGCGCCATGGTCCAGTCCCCATTTGTCATCCAGCCCTACTTCCGTAGAGGTGATGAGTGCCTGGGTCATTTTGGCCAGCTCAGGACTGCCGGGAGCCGGGTATTGAACATCGAAGAGTGCTTTCGGGAATCCCCCGAAATCATGAATGGTCTGTGGCATCTGCATCGCGGTAACGTAGGTGCCGCGGGTCTCCCAGTGTGCCGATACGCAAAGGATGGCATGAGGCTTGGGAATCGTTTGGGCAACCGTGCGGAAGCCGCTTACAAATTCATTTTCCTCGATGGCATTCATAGGACTGCCGTGTCCTAAAAATAGTACCGGCATTTTCTGCGTGTCCGGAAATGTTTCCGAAGCACGGCCCAGTGCGCTCAAACCTACCGCTCCTGCAAAAGGTAATACACTCATGATCTTTAAAAACTCTTTTCTGTTCAACTTAATAAAGTATTCAATCAACCCTGCTGAAAGGCTTGATATAATGTGATCGGGTTAGGCTTCAACCGTTTGTTTAACAAACTGAACGGCTGCTTCTAATTTAACTTCGTCGCTCACCAGCACACCACCAGTTTCCAGGGCAGAGTTCCAGTTCAGGCCGAAATCACTTCTGTTGAATTTACCTTTCACTTCGAAGCCTGCTTTTTCATTGCCCCACGGATCTTTATTGGTACCGCCAAATTCCACATCTAAGGTGATGGGTTTGGTAATGCCTTTGATGGTAAGATCACCGGATAATTTGTATTCGTTATCACCTTTGTTATCGAATGATTTGCTGACAAAGGTCATTTCTGGATATTGTTCTGTTTCGAAGAAATCCCCGCTTTTAAGGTGTGCATCTCTGTCTGCATTGTTCGTAGAAATAGAGTTTACATCTATGTTTACTTTGATGGGAGACTTGCTGAAGTCTTCACCGTCGATGCTGGCATCAAAGGTGCCGAAAGTACCTTTAACGTTAGTGATCATAAGGTGTTTTACCTTAAAGAATATTTCGCTGTGGGTGGGGTCTAATGCCCATTTGATTGTGCTCATGTTTGTTGATTTTTATTTCTTTTAAATTGTTTTTTTGATGGTTTCTTTTTACAAAGATACAGCGGTGGCTAATGCTTAAAAATAACCTAGGTTAAGAAATTGTGGTCATGAAAAAGCCCAGGTAAGTTTACCTGGGCTTTTCTTATAAAAAATGAATTATTTAATAGGATCGTTTAAGCGTAAAGATTTGTAGGAAGCGCTGATCCAGTTATTGAACGCTTCAACCAGGTGTGGTTCAAGTTTGTTCACCCAGGCAATGTTTTGTGTTTGCCAGGTAGCTATGCTTTGTTTAAGGGCAGCAGCTTTCTTTGTATCGTTCTTGTTGATCGCTGTTTCATACGCCTTAAATTGTTTATCTAAAGCGATCAGTTTTTGATCCTGCTCTTTTACAGCAGTATAAGGTATATCCTGGGCATAAAAAATATTGTATGTTTTATCGCCACTTGTTGGTGTTTGTTGTGCAAAAGACTGTACGCTCAGGGCAGAGGCGACAATGATAGCACAACTGATAAATAACTTTTTCATGATTGATTGAATTTTCTTTGTTTACAAATATATAAACATAATTTATAAATTCAAAGCCTTTTGTTAATCTGCCATTTCGAATTTGTAGCCTACTCCTTTTACGGTAGTAATGAGGTCAATGCCCATTTTCTGGCGGATTTTGCGTACGTGTACGTCAATGGTCCTGTCGCCTACGATCACGTCTGTTCCCCATACTTTCTGCAGGATCTCGTTTCTTAAGAAAACGCGGCCCGGTTTAGAGGCCAGCAGGTTCAGCAGTTCAAATTCTTTTTTAGCCAGCACAATTTCGCTGTCTTTATAGCTTACCGTGAATTTCGTTTTGTTGATGATGAGGTCACCAAAGTCCAGGACAGATTCTTCGTCTTTCTCGCGGCGTACTCTGCGCAGGGCAGTGTCCAGGCGGGTCATCAGTAAATCCGGTTTGATGGGTTTGGTAATATAATCATCAGCGCCCAGTTCAAGGCCCATTATCTCAGACTTTTCATCCGTCATCGCGGTTAAGAAGATAACGATCGTAGCATCCAGGCTGGGCATTTGCCTTAGTTCTTTGATGGTTTGGAAGCCATCTTTCCCGGGCATCATTACATCCAGTAAGATCAGGTCCGGATTGAAATGCTTGGCAACCCTGATGGCATCGTTACCATTGCTTGAAGCGGCTACTTCATAACCTGCTTTTTCAAGATTATAGCAGATAAATTCAACAATTGACTGTTCGTCATCTACTACAAGTATTTTTCCTTTTGAAAGCATGAGTAATACTCCTTTTAGTTTATGCGGCAAATGTAAGTCTACTTAACAAATAATTCATATTATCTTATTGTAAACTGCTACAGGCCTGCGGATCTGCTTTCACAGCCCTTATCGGGCTATTTTTCTTTTTCTGAAAGTTTTTGCTCAAGCTCCTCGATCTGGGCCAGCACATCTCCTCTTTTCGCGATCCGGTTAGGGATTCTTTTTTCGATTTGTTCTACCAGTTTGACCAGGTTGGCTTTAATTTCTTTATCCTTGGCATCTTCATCCCCGGTACCGGCGAGAATCTCTTTAAATTCGGCCAGTTTGCTTTCATCTTCTGCCAATTCCTCATCAATGGTGGCGAGGAAATTTTTACTTTGCTGCAGACGGCTGCTTACCTGTTGTATGAACTTTCCTTTGCGGGCCTCGCGGTCTTCATCCTTGCGTTTAAAAAAATGCTGGCGTGCCGCAATAAATTCTTCCCATAAACTGTCTCCGTATTCGCGGGGAATGGGGCCTATGGTTTTCCAGGTAGCTAGAAGCTCATTGATCTCCTGGGTAGCATCACGCCAGTCTGTAGCATTCTTGATGGTTTCTATACGCTCCAGGAGCGCTTTTTTCTGGGCATAGTTGTCTTCCAGCCCTACTTTATAGGTCTCCGCCTGCTGGCGTTTTGCATTAAAGAAATGATCTTTGGCGGCCTGCATCCTGTTCCACAATTCCTCCGCTTTTTCAAAAGGCACTTTGCCTATTGCTTTCCAGTCTTCCAGTATCCGGGCATATACGGCAGCCGTATCTTTCCAGTTGGTGCTTTCCTTGATCTGTTCGGCCTGTTCTACCAGGTTTAATTTCGCAATATAATTTGCTTCCTGCTCTTCCATGATCTGGTTCTGGTGCCCGGACTTGCGGTCAAAGAACTGGTTCTTTGCCGACACGAAGCGGTTCCAGAGGTCATCATTTTTTTCTGCGGAAGCTACCCGTCCTATGCTTTTCCAGGTTTCCATGAGTTGCTTATAGGCTTCAGAAGTTTCTTTCCAGTTCTCCGACTGGATCATGGATTCTGCCTTTTCACATAGCTCAAGTTTCAGGTCCAGGTTTTGCATCATCTCTATGTCTAAAGATTCCTGGAAATGACGTTTACGCTCATAAAAATGATTACGGGCGCTCTCTATCTGTTCCCAAAGTTTATCGCTGGCCTCTTTTTCAATATAAGGAGCTTTTTTCCATTCTTCTACCAGTTCTCTGAATGCTTCTGTGGTGTTTTTAAATTCCTCGGAGTCTTTTAAGAGCTGCGCTTTTTCCACAAGTGTTTTCCTTACCTGCTCATTGGCTTTTAATTGCTCCTGGATCAGATTTTGTTTTTCTGTGACAAAGGCAAATAAAGGGGGATAATCCCCTATAGCATTGGCATTTAATAAGTACGCTTTTAAGCGTTGCAACTTGCCCTGTAACCTGATCGGTTCAGCAGACTGTTCCAGTTCCTGCTTCAGCTCATCTGTTTTCTGCTGTACTTCTTTGAACTTATCACATAAGGCCTGAATGACCGTTGGGGCACTCTGCTCGTTGATGTGTGACAATACTCTTTCCGGATAGTGTTGGTCCGCTATCAGTATCAGGTTGCCTTGCTGGTCCAGTTTGCAAAACGATTTGCCTTCGAAGGATAATTGTTCCCAAAAATCTGCTGAGAATAATTGCACCGGCTCTTTCGGAAGCTCTTGAGGGTTCTGGTTTTCCATTGCTTTTATTAAATAGTTTACAGTAACAAATTTTATCTATTACAATATTAATCATATTTTTTTCATAATTCGAATATAGTCATATGATTTTTGCGCAAAACTTTCGCTTATTGGAACATCCTGTAATTTTATCATTGATAAATTCCCTGTTTCATAAGTGGAAATTGAAATTAGCTTTTATTTTTGCGGGGAAACCATCAATTAAAAAAATTAACAATGAAATCAAAACTATCTTTTTTGGCATTAAGTGTGATGCTTGTGATGTTGAGCGTAGCCGCAGGTGCACATACGATGTGGATTGAAGTGAAGGGCAACGGCAAGATCGGGGAATCCCAGAATGTACAGGTGTTTTTCGGAGACTATAGTTGGGGCAATCCTACCAAAACAGCGAAATGGTATTCTGATATCGCTGAGTATTCGCTGGTACTGACCGCTCCTGACGGTACTACTACTGAACTTGCAGATCGTGCTAAAGATGCTTCTTTTTACGCTTCCAGCTTTGTGCCAACGCAGGCCGGAGTTTATAAAGTGTCTTTCAGTCATCCGGTAAAAGATGTGTATAAGGATAAAAAACTGACCTATGCCGCTGCTGCATTTGTGCTGGTGGGTAAAGCGAAAGCTAAGACGGCTACCTTGACCGAAGGTAAATTCAGCCTGGTATGGAAAGATGCGGCAAAGAAAACGCAGGTAGTTTACATGGAAAATGGCCAGCCTAAAGCGGATGTGAGCTTATCCCTGGTAAAAGAAGGAGAGAAAGAGCAGACTTATGCGGTGAAAACGGACAGCAAAGGACAACTGATCTTCCCGAAAGAATGGAAAGGAAATTACCTGCTGGAGCTTACAGATTCTGAAAAGGTAAATAAAACAGCATTTAACGGTAAAGAATATGAGTACGATTATAAAGAATTCACTTACCAGTTAAGCCTCTAAATGAATATTTAAAGTAGTTAAAGCCTCTTTCCATTTGGAAAGGGGCTTTTCTTTATCTTTAATTTTATTTTTCATTCTATGGCAAGCCCTCGAAAAGCCCCCAGGAAGCTGCTGAGCCAGCGGCATCCCCTACTCTACCAGTTAGCGGTAGGATTAAGAAGACTGCAGCGCAGGCTCATCTGGCTGACGGATGGTAAAAAGTATGCGGCACAACGTGAGGAGCAACTGTTGCCCTTCCGGGTTAAAAAGCACCAGTCTACCTTGCTGCGCAAGCTGGGCGATGCGGATATGCAGTTGCAGGTGAATAAAGTGACGAACCTGAGCCTGGCACTGAAGCATATTGACGGGATCATCATCCGGCCGGGAGAGACTTTTTCTTTTTGTAAACTCGTAGGGTTGCCGACAAAGGCTGAAGGATACCTGATGGGTATGGAATTGTCCTTCGGGAAGGCCCGGCCGGGCATAGGCGGCGGCATTTGCCAGATCTCCAATATGATCCATTGGCTGGTCCTGCATAGCCCCCTGACTGTGGTGCAAAGGGCACAACATTCCTTTGATCCTTTCCCGGACGAGGGGCGTGTATTGCCTTTCGGGAGCGGTGCAGCGATCTTTTATAACTATATCGATTACCAGTTTACCAATACTACGGATCATACCTTCCAGTTGCATATCTGGCTTACAGAAAAGACCATTGAGGGGGAGCTGCTGGTACAATCGGAACTGCCCCAGGCTTATCACATTTTTGAAAAAGAACACCAGTTTGTCAAAACCGGGGAGGTGTTTTACCGGAGGAATGAGATATGGAGAAGGATCATTGATAAAAGAACGGGTAATATGATCTCCGAAGACTGCCTGGCCAAAAACAATGCCCGGGTAAGCTATGTTCCCGGGCAATATATCATCGAAGCATCCGATGCTTAATTATCTTTTTCCTTCCCATTCAGCATAGAACTGTTCAAGGAAGTCTTCCATAAACCGGTGTCTTTGCGCTGCTATGGCCTTGGCTGTACCTGTATTCATTTTATCTTTCAGCAAAAGCAGTTTTTCGTAGAAATGATTGATGGTAGGTGCCTGTGTGTTTTTATAAGCTTCTTTGCTCATATTCAGCTCCGGTTTGATGTCCGGATTATGGATAGCCCTGTTTTTAAACCCACCGTAGTTGAAGGCCCGGGCGATACCAATCGCACCAATGGCATCTAAACGGTCTGCATCCTGCACGATGTCCATTTCTTTGGAATGGTAGTCCAGCTTGCCCAGGGAGGCTTTGTACGACATGTTTTTGATGATCAGTTTTACTTCATTGATGATATGCTTTGCTACTTGTTGCTCCCGGAGAAACTTTTCGGCAATAGCAGGGCCAAGTTCTTCATCACCGCCATGAAATTTACTGTCTGCCACATCATGTAATAAAGCTGCGAGTTCACAGATCAGCCGGTCTGCCTGTTCCTGCTCCAGGATGAGTAAGGTATTTTGCCATACCCTTTCTATATGGAACCAGTCATGGCCACCTTCGGCATCAGATAATTGTTGTTTAACGAATGCAATAGTATGTTTTATGATTTGCTCCATGACCTTATATTTTTATAGAAATGTATTGCAAATATAAATGTTGGTAAAAACAATCCATGTTTGATTTTTTGCGTGATTTTCTTATATAAGCTAATGATTTTTAGGCTAAAGTATACTATTTGACGAATGATTTAGGTTAATAGTGTATTACATCATAACATAAATAGATCAAAATGAAAAATAAGCTATTATACCTGCTGGCATTACTAACAGGCCTTTATACAAAACCTTTGTGGGCTCAAAATAAAATAGTTTATGGAATAGGGCTTGGACTTTTTCAAACTAAGCTGAATCATGTAGACAGGGAAAATTTTACGTACAAAGGATATTCAGCTCCCGGATTTAAGCAAAATGACCGCTTGGGTTTTAGTGCTCATGTCCTTGCCGCTAAGCCCCTGTGGAAAAATATATCATTAGAAACAGGGGTAGGTATGAGTACGTTCCGTTCGCAATTCAATTTTAATCGGGAAACGCTTGCTATCGACATTTATTATCTTAATATTCCATTGTTATTTAACTATAATATACCCTTGAACCCGAGTTCTGGCTTAAACGTGTCGTTAGGGGCTAATATCCGGGCTTTGCTATTTGGGCAGGATAATTATCAGGATATAATAGAGGAACACATCTATTTAGAAAATGCGCGCAACTACAAACAGTTTATTATTTCCCCTCAATTTGCACTAGGTTATTCCTTCAGGTTCAATAATGAAACCAGGCTGCGTATATCAGGTAATATCGGTGTAGATCTGCAAAAAGCAATGCAGGTAAAAGGATTTTTAACCGGCTGGGGATTTTACAGTAATTTGTCTACTGCTTCTTACGCTTATTATGGTTTTTCAGTTAATTATTTTTTTAGCCCTAAGCGTAACTTAGGCTAATATCAGAGCATATCCGGGGAAAGCTAATGTTCCGATGTTATTTCATGCCTTTTTTTGAAACCTGACTTTTCATTAATGCATAGTGACTCGTTTTTTATTGTTAATTTAGTGTGGGGATTTATGTGATTTAGACGATCAGGGCTAAATCGCTAAAGTTTAATTTCCCTGGCGAAATATTGAATAAAATATAACGAATACACTATGGCATTTATTGATTATTACCAGGTATTAGGGGTGCCCAAAACGGCAAGTCAGGAGGAGATTAAAAAGGCTTTCCGCAAACTGGCCCGCAAATACCACCCGGACCTGAATCCCAATGATAAAGAAGCGGAGCAAAAGTTTAAAGCAGTAAATGAAGCCAATGAAGTATTGGGCAACCCTGAGAACCGGGCCAAGTATGATAAATATGGCGAGCATTGGCAACAGGGAGAAGCTTATGAACAAGCCCGGCAGCAACAACAGCAGCAGAACCGGGGCCGTGGTGGCGGCAATCCCTTTGAAGGATATACTTATGAAGGGCAGGGCAGCGGCGGTGATTATTCAGACTTCTTTTCCTCTATTTTCGGCAACCAGGGTGAGGGCTTTGGCGGTGGTTATAGAAGGGGGAGTGCATCCGGTAAATTCAAGGGCCAGGATATAGAAGCATCGCTCAATTTATACTTGTCGCAGGTACAGCAAACGCATCAGCAGACTTTCGAGATCAATGGCAGGAAGGTACGGATCACGATCCCTGCCGGGGCCTATGACGGGCAACAGATCAGGTTGAAGGGATATGGCCATGAAGGGGTGAACGGAGGTCCTGCCGGGGACTTGTTCATTACTTTTAATATCCAGAATGATACTCCATTTGAACGCGATGGGGATGATCTCCGGATCAGCAAGACCATAGACCTGTACACGGCTATCCTGGGCGGCCCGGTCATGATAGATACCCTGGACGGACAGGTGAAACTGAATGTGAAACCTTTTACACAGAATGACAGTGTAAGCCGCCTGAAGGGTAAAGGCTTCCCGGTTTATAAAGGTGAAGGCAGGCACGGAGATCTTTACCTGACCTTTAAGGTTCAATTGCCTGCCCGGCTTAGTGATAAAGAGAAAGAATTGTTTGAACAACTTAAACGGCTTCAATCATGATACAGAAAATAAGCAGAGCGGAATGTATTGCTATCTACAATATCGAAATTCATTTTTTTGATGCACTGGTGAGCTCCGGCCTGATTACTGTTGCGGCAGAGCAGGATGAACTTTACCTGGATTATGAGGACCTAGGTCAACTGGAGCGCTGTGTGCATCTCTATTATGACCTGGACATTAATGTAGCCGGTATCGAGGTGATCTCAAGGTTGCTGCGCAAGCTGCGGCAGCTGCAGGAGGAGCATAAACAATTACAATCAAGGCAAGGCCGTAGCCATACCGCTGAGCGGCCTGCATCTTATTAAATCTTTAGCTGAGCTACATTATGGAAATTTACAATCTGGTGGCCATCATCGGTCGCTCAGTGGCGGTATATATCTTTATACTGGTCGCTATACGGCTCACGGGTAAGAAGGAATTGTCACAGTTGACCACCTCTGATATTGTATTGATATTACTGATCAGTAATGCGGTCCAGAATGCCATGGTAGGGCCGGACACGAGCCTGATCGGTGGATTGTGTGCTGCGGCAGTTTTGTTTTTACTCAACCTGCTGTTTAAGCGATTGCTCTTTAAATATCCCGGCTTCAGGACCCTGGTGAACCAAAAGCCGGAGGTGCTTATTCACAACGGGAAGCTGGAGTTTGCCACCTTATCAAAATTGCAGATCACGGATGATGAATTAAAGGAGGCCATGCGCGAACATGGGGTGGACCTGTATAAAGATGTGAAGTGGGCTATCCTCGAGATGGACGGCAATATTTCGATCATCAGCGGAGAGGGGCATCTCAAGCAGTCCAGTTATAAAAGGAAAAGAAAACATAAAGACCTGAATTTAAACTAATGAACAGACAAAGGTTTAATTCTTTACGGATCATCATCGGGCTGCTGTTGCTGGTGTCAGGACTGCAGGTCCCGGCATATAGCCAGGGGCGCTTTACCTCCTATTTTGACAGTGATTCTTTCTGGCGGTCCATTAAAGTATTGGATGAAGATGCACTGATTGCAGCAGATGCAGATACCCTGGTCGCCCTGGTCAGTAACCGGGTATTGGATTATGAGGATTTGAAGTTTGCAAAAGAAGTATCGGAACCGTCGGGACAGCTACATTATTTCCTTGCTTTTGTCAAAGAGGGCAAATGGTCTATAAAGGCCTGTAAGGATTTGTCTTCCTTGCTGGAGCGGCTGGATAAGGGCAAAAGCCTGGTGGTGTACACGGAAGGCTACGGCAAGAATTTCCCGGCAGGCTTGTTCCGTGCTTTTGCCATGCGGGCGCAGTATGGGGTGAATGTTTTATACCTGGATTACCCGAGCATCAACAGTACTAAGCAGCGCCTGGGGAACTGGCGCTTTGTATTAAAAGAGGCGAATAAGGCCGGAGTTGACTTTGTGCCTGTGCTGGACAGCCTGTATCATTACCCGCTCAGGGAGTATCATTTTCCCAAGATTACCTTGTTCTACCATAGTATGGGTAACCTGGCCCTGAAAAATATGCTGAAAAATGATTTTTCAGCGGCGTTCAGCCAAAGAAAATGGGTTGATAACCTGGTATTGAATGCGGCCTGTGTGCCGGCTAAGGGTTACACACAATGGCTGGAGCAGGCACATTTTGCGCGGAATATATTGATCCATTATAACCCGGAAGACCGGACGCTTAAAGGGGCTCAATTAATAAGCGGTAACAGGAAAATAGGCGTGCAACCCGGTGAAAAAGTGCTGGATAAAGTTCTTTACCTCAATTTTAATCGCTTCGTGGGTGATGGCCATAGTTATTTCCTGGACTTACCTTACCGGGAGAAAATGGCTCAACCTGTAGCGGATTATATGCAGCGTGTATTGAATGGAGCAGCGATTAATGTGCAGGATACGTTGGTTTTTCGCCCTCTGGATGGGGAGTCTAAGTATGAGTTGGTGGAATAGCCGCAGCACGGCTTCAATAAAAATAACCCATCCTTGTTACATTGATCTTGTCGAAATGTTTCAAAGGATGGGTATTTTTTTGTCGATATTTTCTATCAGAGCACCCTTCGACATGCTCAGGGTGACATATTGATCTTTAAAGATTAAGCTACATCTTATTTGGCACTTTAATGCCCAGGAGGTTCATAGAATGCCGGATGATCTTCGCGGTATGGTCCGCCAATACTTGTCTGAGTAATTTTTTCTCCTCGCTTTCGGCTCTTACGATGCTGCATTGTTCAAAGAAGGTATTGAACTGCTGTGCCAGCTTGAAAGTATAGTTACACAAGGCAGAAGGGTTATATTCCATAGCCGCCTGTGCCAGTATGCCGGGATATTGCTCCTGCTGGATCAATAATTGTTTTTCCGGTTCCAGGAGATGGTCTGTATGGATCACGATCTCATTTTTTACATACTCTGTCCTGGCCAGTAAAGAACAGATCCGGGCATGTGCATATTGTATAAAGGTCGCGGTAAAGCCATGCAGATCTATAGACTCTTTAGGATCAAAGATCATTTTCTTTTTAGGGTCTACCCTTAGCAGGTAAAACTTCAATGCACCTACACCGATGGTTTCATATAATTCCTGTAATTCGCTCTCAGAGAATCCTTCTGTTTTGCCTGCAGCTTCTGTTTGCTCCCCGGCCAGGCGGATCATTTCTGCTACCAGGTCATCTGCATCTACTACGGTGCCTTCCCTGCTTTTCATTTTCCCGCTCGGCAGTTCTACCATGCCATAGCTGAGGTGGAAGATGCCGTCCGCACCCGGTATGCCCAGCTTCTGGCAGATCAGTTTCAGTACTTTGAAGTGATAGTTTTGCTCATCGCCTACTACATAGATACTTTCATCGAGGTTAAATTCTTTCTGCTTTTCTACAGCCAGGCCAATGTCCTGGGTGATGTACACAGAGGTGCCGTCTCTTCTTCTGACCAGTTTTTCATCCAGGCCGTCTGCAGTGAGGTCAATCCATACGCTGCCGTCTTCTTTTTGGTAGAAAACGCCTTTTTGCAATCCCTCTTCTACCAGGTCTTTACCGAGGAGGTAGGTATTGCTTTCGTAATAGGTCTTGTCAAAGGAGCTGCCAATAGCTTTGTAGGTGGCATCAAATCCTTTATATACCCAGCTGTTCATGGTGCGCCACAATTCCATTACTTCCGGTTTTCCGGCTTCCCAGTCTACGAGCATTTGTTGCGTAGCTTTCATGATCGGGGCTTCCTGCTCTGCCTGCTCGGTGGTTTTGCCATCGGCCACTAATGCAGCTACTTCTGCTTTGTAAGCATCGTTGAATTTTACATAATACTCACCCACAAAGTGATCTCCTTTTGTACCCGTGCTTTCGGGTGTGGCCCCGTTGCCGAATTTTTGCCAGGCGATCATGCTTTTACAGATGTGTACGCCCCTGTCGTTGACCACGCAGGTTTTACCTACCTGGTTGCCAGCCTCTGCCAGTATATTAGCTACCGCAACGCCTAAGAAGTTATTCCTGAGGTGACCGAGGTGCAAGGGTTTATTGGTGTTGGGGGAAGAGTATTCCACCATTATTTTTTTAGACGTGCCCGCGTTTGCTTTAAGGGACAGGTCCAGGTTGAACTGGTTGAGGTAATGTGCCCAGGAAGCATCATTGATGCTGAGGTTCAGGAAACCGGCCACGGTTTCATGATGGGTATAGTTGTCATGGTTTTGTACCAGATGATTGCCGATTGCCTCACCTAAAGCAGCGGGGTTTAAGCGAAGCGATTTTACAAAGGGAAATAATACGATGGTATAATCTCCTTTGAATTCAGGTTTTGTCTCGTTGACCAAAATATCTTCTTCCTTAACGTTTGCATCGGGATACAATGCATTAAAAGCTGCTGCTGCATCTGACTTTAGCTGTGCTGCAATCAATTTCATATCTTCTGAATTTAAGATGCAAAGGTAAAGAATTAATGAGATTTGAGGGAGCGCTCATATCTGCACTGCCGGAAGGTGCCGGAGTCAGGGTTTAAAGGCCTGTATTTAAATAACTGGTATGTGTTCAGCGCTTATATGATTGCCTGTTATGACAACAGCCTTCTTCCCGGATGGAAAGAAGGCTGTTGTGGTTGTATTGACCTGTTAACAGGTTGATCTATTCTTCATATAATAAATATTTGGCCCTGGTGGTCTTGAATTTATCCAGCTCGGGTTGCCAGCTGGCGCGTATATCTGCCTCGCTCATGCCTTTCCTGATCTGCTCCTGCAGGGTATTGGTCCCGGCAAGTTTGATGAAGAAGTTATTGAAAAAGGCATTTTTGTCCGGGAAGGCTTCGTAGGCTTTGATGAGCCATTTCAATTGCAATTTATTTTCAGTCATCCGGTAGGCGGTGTTGGCATCAGCAGCTAATAGTTCGCCGTAGCATTTTTTATCTTTTAACGGAGGATTGGTGGCCCCGGTGACACTGGTTGGGGTAAAGCTGTAGTTGAATCCTTTTAACTGTGGATGCCCGTATTGCTGGAAGGGCTTATCGGTGCCTCTGCCGAGGCTGATAACGGTGCCTTCAAACAGGCACACGGAAGGGTACAGGTAGATGGCTGCCATATTTTTAAGGTTGGGGGAGGGGGCTACCGGCAGGCGATACAAGGTCTGGTGATTATAATTGTCACAGGTGATCACTTTCAGGTCGAGGTTGGGCGCTTTGATCCATTTTTCCCCGATCAGCATTTGGGCATACTCTCCCGGTGTCATCCCGTAAACAATCGGCACGGCCTGCATGCCGACAAATGACCTGTTTTCTTTTTGTAAGACCGGTCCGTCGACGATATTGCCCAGGGGATTAGGCCGGTCGAGGATGATCAGTTGTTTTTTCTGCTCAGCGCAGGCTTCCATCAGGTATTCTAGGGAGGAGACGTAGGTGTAAAAACGTGCGCCTACATCCTGCAGGTCATAGATGACCACATCTACATTGCTCAGTTGCTGGGCATTTGGTTTTTTATTATTGCCATAAAGAGAAATGACGGGAAGCCCGGTTTGAGGGTCTTTATCATTTTTTACATGTGCCCCGGCATCTGCATTGCCCCTGAAGCCATGCTCGGGAGAGAATATGGTCACCAGGTTTACTTTATGCTCCAGCAGGAGGTCGGGCAGTAATTTACCATTGATCTCGGAGGTCTGGTTGACCAGTACGGCCACGCGCTTGTTCTTCAATAAAGGCAGGTAAGCCTCTGTGCGGGCAGCGCCCACCACTACTTCCAGGGAGGGTTTGCGTCCCCGGGGTGCTTCTGTAGCCGCAGCATTGCCCTGGTAGGTATATCGTGGTTGCTGTGCTTCGCTGCGCCAGGTGCTTGCCATAAGTATGCCGATCGCTATATATTTAAAACTGTTCATGGTCCAAAGATTAAAGATTCAGAATTTCATCAAAGATATTGATTAATTCAGTTTTAGGTTTTAATTATCAGTTTGCTTGTGCGGATTTTGGACTAATTTTGCAGACAAAAGTTTAGTGAAATGACAATTAATGAAAAGCAGGAAGAGATCATTGGTGATTTTGAGGCGTATGATGAATGGATGGATAAGTATGAGCACCTGATCGCTTTGGGCAAAGACCTGCCTTTGATCGATGAGCAATACAAAACGGATGACCTGTTGATTAAAGGTTGCCAGTCGAGGGTATGGTTACACGCAGATTTTAAGGATGGCCTGGTGCATTTTACGGCAGATAGTGATGCGATCATCACCAAAGGTCTTGTGGCGCTTATGATCGATGTGTTAAGCGGTCATACTCCACAGGAAATTGCCGGTACTGAAATATATTTTATAGACAAAATAGGTTTAAAGAGCCACTTGTCACCTACCCGTGCCAATGGTTTATTATCGATGCTGAAGCAGATGAAATTATATGCCTTAGCCCTTTCAACACAAGCGTAATGGAAAATATAAGAGATCGAGTAATAGAGGTGTTGCAGACGGTATTTGACCCGGAATTGCCGGTGAATATTTACGAATTGGGCCTGGTTTATGATATTAAGGTAGGCGAGAATAATACAGTAGAGGTCGTAATGACCCTTACCGCACCGGCCTGCCCGGTGGCCGGGGACATCGTTTTTGAAGTGCAGCAAAAGGTTTCGGCGATAGAAGGAGTCAGTGATGCGCATGTACAACTCACTTTTGATCCGCCCTGGACAAAAGATATGATGAGCGAAGAAGCCCGCCTGGAGCTGGGTTTCATGTAAGCAGGCTCAATTAAAGGACCGGGAACTATTTTTTGCCGGGAGTAAGGGATTTAATGATCTTAAAGTCCCTGCCGGTCAGCACCAGTTGGTTGTTGACGATATTGAGCTCACATTCCAGTACATTTTCGGGATCGGGTAAGAGTAAGTGCAGCATGGTGGTGTCATCATAAGTGGTCTTAAATGTTTTGAGGTCTTTGGGTGCCAGGTAGAAATTGTTTTTAATGTCGAAACGTTCTACCTCGTCTTTGGTACTGTCGATCGGCATGATCAAGAGGTCTATGTTGTTTAAAGTGCCTTTGGATATAGTGACGGTGCTGTCCTTGTCCAGGTCAAAGAGGAAGAGGTCTTCTTCAAATGGTGTCTGTACCGAGAGGTCGATACCGGTCTTGTTTTTAATACTGAGCACATACTTATAGTTGCTGTCTTCCGGGTGATTCAGGAAGGAGAGGTAGGCCACCAGGTATCCTTCGGTGCTTTTGTTGTCTTTCTTATCGCTGTTGCTGATCTCCGCAGGCGTGAGTGCTCTTGATTTTGTGATGGCATTCAGGCTGATGATGGTTTTTACATCAAGGTGGTAGTCTTCAAAATTTGTTTTTCCACCGGAGCTGTTTTTGTCACAGCTACCCACCAGCCGGGTGATAATAAAAAAGGCCAGCAGGGCGATCCAGATATAGTTAAATGTTTTGTTGTTTTCTTTCCTGTACTTTTTAGAGACACTTTGTGGTACGGCATTTGTGCCTGCGGCCTTGGATTCATAGATCACATGATTGTCCCGGATGAGCTGTGTATTGGAGTCATCCAGGTAGTCGAGCTGTACCATCTGGCTGCTGATCCAGTAGCAGTAGGAAACGTCTGCATGTTGAATTTCCACACAGAAATTAATGAGCTGAATGGCCAGTTCTTCTTTTTGTGCATAGATCATATCGGGCAGCCAGTTCATGAACCGCGCCCAATTGCCGGTCCAGGGGGTGACTTCTGCCTTACGGCTCAGGAAGGTGGTTTTGTTCAGGTTTTTAAACAGGCGCAGGTTTTCTTCCAGGAAGGTGCTGGTATATTGAAAAGCCTGTTCTCCGTCTGTGGTGAGCAGGAGCTGGCAATTGGGGATCCAGTCTGCCGCGCTTTCAAAGTCGAACGTAGAAAGACGGCGTTTCATTTCGCGGTTGAATAAGGGGGCGAAGTATTTTGAAACGTAGCGGACAAATCCTTCTTCTTTTTTCAGTATTTCTACATGCTCTGCCAGCTCATCGCTTGCTATACCTTTCTCTAAGAACAAACGCAGGGGCTCATGCTCGTTTATGGTCTGCTGATGGGCCAGTATTTCTGCGAAGTCGGGCGCTTCCAGGATGCTGAAAACGTCCTGCTTATTGTACACCGTACCTTCAATTTCAATGATACCATTGGGCACCAGGCTGAATTCGGCAGCGATCTGTTTTTTGATGCGCGGTATATTGCCCGGTACTGCCTGTGCCGCATCAATGCCGCAATAGTTGAAAAACCTGATGATTGAAATAAATGTCATATACTATGATTAGCCGATGCCTGTACCTTTAAAGTCGTCGTTTTGTATTTTGTATTCGTTGTGCACCAGTAAATGGGTGATGCTGTACACATGCTGCCTGAACTCATGGTAGCGCTCGCCGGACAATGCCTGGTCGGCAGAGCGGAAGATGGGTTGTACGCCCTGGTAATTTTTAAACTCATCCGGTTTTAAGCCTTTAAATCCTTCATACCTGGATATGATATAGCTGAGGGTGTTCCAGAGGATATCCCAGGCCAGGCTATTCATTTTTTCGGTAGCTTTTTCCAGGATAGAAGGGTTCCTGCTGATGAGGACTTGGTGTTCTCCTTTCAATAGTTTTGAATAGGATTGTGCCAGTTCTTCTTTTTTGAAATCGGCCATAGGCAGATGGTTTTCTATATATTCTTTGGCTTCCAGGTATTCGTACCTCAGGCGCTCCAGGCGGTCTTCTCCGCCCAGTTTGTCGTAGGCCTGGGAAACACGGTTGAGCACTTCTGCGATGACGTATTTGGCATCTGTGCGATCGTCTTCTTTGAGTTTGAACAATTCGTTTTTATGTTGCATGAGCTCTTTGAGGAAATCGTTGGCCTGTATGGCCCAGACATCATTTTCATCGTAGCTGAACATTTTGATGCTGTTGCGGATCTCATTTTCGAGGTCGATGAATTGCTCTTTGAGGCGATCAATATTTACATGTTTTTCGGAAAGGGAAAAAGCATTTTTAAATTCCTGTTGGGTCATTACCAGGAATACTTCGGTATGCAGTTCCCTGTTGTCGGACATGGTGATCTGTAGTTCAATATCCGAGCCTTTGATGAGGTCGGAGGTGAGTTCTTTTCCTGATATTTCAATACAGGCAATGACCAGGTTAGACAATGCGCGGGCATTGCGGTCGCCCTCCAGGATGTTGATGATGATGCTGTCCTCTGAACCTTGTTTGATGGTTTTGGAGATTTCCCGGTACAAGGTCTTTTTCTGCGGTAATACTGCATTTTTCTCGAAGATGACCTCCAGTTTTGTGGTATGGTTTTCTTTGTCGTCTACTTCGATGCAGATGTCCTGCGGTATGGGCTGTCCGGCGATGTTGAACTGTCCCTGAGTGATGGTAATTTCCTGCAGGGCAGCTTTTATTTCGTCCTGGTCTTCATCATAGAGGCGCAGGTAGAATATATTGTTGACATTATTGATGAGGGGCAGGAACTCGGTAAACTTTGATTTTACGGGCACGAAGCCGGTGTCGAAGCCGCCGTCGCTCCTGATGATCCGGTATGTCTTGCCTTCCCAGTTGCCATTGGCCTTAATGATCATGACTTCTTCGGTGTCTTTACTCATCTGGCTGTAGGAAACGGTAAGGCTTATGTCCGGGAACGTTTCCAGTGCTGCATCTTCTGCTTCTATGCCGGATAATTGGTTCAGCATATCTTCTACACTATCTCCGAGTGCGACACCTTCTTTGGGCTGATAGTATTTGTTGGCAGCGTAATAAGCGGCACCTATGGCAACGGCAGTTGTCGGGTCGATGTGGCTGTTTACCTTGATTGCTGTCTGCTCCGCCAATTGCTGGCGTACATAAGGAATGTATGTGCTGCCGCCTACCAGCAGGATCTCTTCTATGTTTTTTGTGCCCAGTTCATTCCGGCTCAGTATGCTTTTCAGCATAGTGATGGTTTCTGCTACTCTTGCCTGGATGGTATTTTCCAGGTCTTCCCTGCTTATGCTGAGGAGCACTTCCCGGCCGTCCAGTGTGAAGTCGATCTGTGTTTCCGCTTGCTGCGACAGTTCTTTCTTGGCTTCTTCCGATTTATAAATGAGTTCGTAGAACAGTTGTTCGTATTTCCCGTTGTTCTTCCTGAGTTCTTCTTCAAAATTTTCGATCCCGAATTGTGCAGTCACATAAGGAACGATTATTTTTTCTATGATGCCAAAATCGAAGTCGGCACCGCCCAGGAAGTTGTTGCCTTCATGGTCGATCACTTTCATCTCCCCGTCTTTGATCTGCATCAGGGCGATGTCAAAGGTGCCGCCGCCCAGGTCGTAGACCAGCCAGTAGCCATTACGGTCTGCATTATTTTCCTGGTTGTTGAAGTAGGCGAGGCTGGCCGCGATGGGCTCCTGCAGCAAGAGTACTTCCTGGAAACCTGCTGCCAGCCCGGCTTTTTTGGTAGCATTGCTCTGCATGGTGTCAAAGCTGGCCGGGATGGTGATCACTGCCGCTTTCACTTCTTCGCCGGAGTAGACAAATTGTTTGAGTTCTTTTAATACCAGGGTAGATAATTCAATGGGCGTTACATTTTCGTCCAGGTTCACGACGTAGAACTTGTCATCGGTACCCATCCTGCGTTTGAAATTGGCAAATATATTTACCGGGTCTTTGGTCAGGAATTCACGGGCTTTGTCGCCCACCAGGGTGCGGCCGGGGCGGAAGGCCACAACGGAGGCCAGGGTTTCTTTATGGCCGATCGGGTGTTTGAAAATGGTGACTTTACCGTTTTCATATTTTGTAATTAAAGAATTGGTGGTTCCAAGATCAATCCCAAAATTTATTGATTTCATTTGTTGCTTTTTAATGCTGATGTTTAAGCTTTCTTATACCTGTTCTGCAATGACTATGCCTTTTTGTAAGAGCTGGCGGCCTTGTGCATCATTTTGATAAATAACGGGTTTGATCACTTTGGTTATTTTCATATGCTGTCCCGGGTTGCCGACGATACTGGCTTCATAATCTGTCCTGCTTTCAGAATAAGCTTCTCCGATAGGATTGATAACAAGTAAGCCTGAAGCTTCAAAAATATTCTGTATTCTTTTTAAATTCCTATCAAATTTATCTATGAGTTGTTCTGCAAGCAATTTTTGTTCGATCTCGAAGAACTGGTTGATCAGGGCTATGTGGTCATTCATGATATTGTAGCATTGTGTAAGGCAATTTACGATAAAAATAGCTTTCATTTTTAGATGCAGCTTTTAAGGTTTAAATTCATTAAATTTGCTTCGTTAAATTTAAAAATTTTTTAAAATGAAAGAAGTTGTAATCGTATCTGCCGTACGTACCCCAATGGGTAGCTGGGGCGGATCATTAAAAGGTTTTACTGCAACAGAATTAGGTTCGTTCGCTATTAAAGGAGCATTAAATAGAATAAAATTAGACGCTAAAGAAGTTACTGACGTATATATGGGCTGTGTGATGCAAGCCAACCTGGGTCAGGCTCCTGCGCGCCAAGCGGCTAAATTTGCCGGTTTAGCGGATGAGGTAAATTGTACTACTGTAAACAAAGTATGTGCCAGTGGTATGAAAGCGATCACTATGGCTGCCCAGGCGATCATGTGTGGCGATGCTGAAGTAGTAGTTGCCGGTGGTATGGAAAGCATGAGTAATGTACCTTTCTATGCACCTACGATGCGTTGGGGTAATAAATATGGTGATACTTCCCTGGTAGACGGTCTGGCTAAAGACGGTTTAACAGATGTTTACCATAAATATGCTATGGGTAATGCGGCTGAAAATACTGCTGCTGAAATGAACATCAGCCGTGAGGCACAGGATGCTTTTGCAGTAGAAAGCTATACACGCAGTCAGAAATCGGTAAATGAAGGTAAATTCGATGCAGAGATCGTTCCTGTGGAGATCCCGCAAAGAAAAGGTGATCCTGTTGTTTTTGCCAAGGATGAAGAGCCGTTCAATGTAAAGTTCGATAAGATCCCTACTTTGAATTCCGCTTTCGTTAAAGGTGGTTCTGTAACTGCTGCTAACGCTTCTACTATGAATGACGGTGCTTCTGCCCTGATTTTGATGAGCCGTGAAAAAGCAGCTGCTTTGGGATTGACCCCAATCGCTGTTGTACGCGGTTATGCAGATGCAGAGCAAGCGCCTGAGTGGTTCACTACTGCGCCTTCTAAAGCGGTGCCTTTGGCATTGAAAAAAGCAGGCATCAGCCAGGACCAGGTTGAGTTTTATGAGTTGAACGAAGCGTTCAGCGTTGTAGGATTGGCTAACTGTGAGATCCTGAAACTGAAACCAGAGCAGGTGAATGTAAACGGTGGTGCGGTTGCTTTAGGTCACCCATTAGGTTCTTCAGGTTCCCGTATCGTGGTTTCCCTGATCAATGTATTGGCGCAGAACAATGCTAAGATCGGTGTTGCCGGTATCTGTAATGGCGGTGGCGGTGCTACGGCTATCGTGATCGAAAAAGTATAATTTATATTTAATATTGGAAAGCAGCAACCGGAAAGGGTTGCTGTTTTTTTATGTGGTAATCCCCCGGGTTTTTTACTGGTCATCTGGCGGATCTTTTCCTGATCTGTCAGGGATCATCGTTCTTGTGGACGATGGGATACTAAAGACAAAAGCCACCCCGGAAGGTAGCTTTTGTTGTATTTTGAAGTAGTGCAGTTTAGTTGTTTACACGTACCAGTTCGTTAGCTTCTGCGGTATAGTCAACCGCATCTGATCCGAAGCCAAACAGGCCTATGAATTCAGATTTGTAACCCTGGAGATCACCGATCGCAGCCAGGTTATCGGTATCTACCTGGTTCCAGAGTTCGAGTACTTTTGCCTGTACATCATCCTGCATTTCCCAGTCATCTACACGGATTCTTCCTTTTTCATCAACAGGTACTGCTGCACTGTTGTAGAGCCTGTCTTTATACAAACGGTAGATTTGCTCGATACAGCCTTCGTGATTGCCTTTTTCTTTCATTACTTTATACAGTAAGGAAATATAAAGGGGCACTACCGGGATGGCAGCGCTGGACTGTGTTACGAGGGCTTTGTTTACAGAAACATAAGCTTCACCGTTCAATGGTTTTAATTTTTCATTGATAGATCCTGCAGTAGCTTCCAGGTGATCTTTGGCACGGCCGATCGTTCCCTGACGGTATAAAGGCTGGGTGAGGTCTGGCCCGATATAGGAATAGGCAACGGTTTTCGCGCCTTCTGCCAAAGCTCCTGCTTCCTGCAGTGCATCGATCCATAAAGACCAGTCTTCGCCACCCATTACTTTGATGGTGTTTTCAATCTCTTCTTCTGTAGCCGGGTTAATGGTAATGTCGGTTATTTTCCCGGTGTGGATATCTACCGTTTTATTGGTATAGGGTTCACCGATCGGTTTCAATACCGAGCGATGCAAAACGCCTGTTGCCGGGTCTGTTCTTACGGGGGAGGCCAGGCTGTAGATCACCAGGTCTACCTGTCCCAGGTCTGCTTTAATTAAGTCTATGGTCTGCTGCTTTACTTCATTAGAGTAAGCATCTCCATTGATGCCTTTTGCATATAGGCCATCGGCATGTGCAAAATCCTGGAATGCAGCGGTATTATATAAGCCCGGAGTCGCTGTTTTACCTTCAGAAGCTTCTTTTTCAAAATAAACGCCTATAGTAGATGCGCCGGAACCGTAAGCCGCAGCTATACGGGAAGCCAGGCCAAAACCAGTAGAAGCGCCGATGACCAATACTCTTTTAGGAACATTGATAGCACCTTGTTGTTTTACATATTCAATTTGCTGTCTTACATTCTCTTTACAACCATCGGGATGAGCTGTTAAACAGATAAATCCACGCATTCTTGGTTCAATAATCATAATTCAATATTTTTTAGATTGAAATGGAGGTACAAATGTAGTAAAACCACGGTAAATAATTGCCTGCTTTGATGCCGGTGTATGGATTACAGCTGCCTGAGCCAGTTGTGCAGGTGCTCACCGATGATTTGGTATTCTATCAGGAATCCATCATGCCCGTAACTGGAATTTATTTCTTTATAGGTACAGTCAGGCAGATGCTTTGCCATATTACGCTGTTCTGCAGGCGGACAGAGTATATCTGATGAGATGCCAATGAGCAGGACGGGCTGTGTAAGGGTACTTAAAATGGACGTAATATTACCGGCTCTTCCGCGCGCTATGTTATGGCTGTCCATAGCTTGGGTGAGTTTATGATAGGTAACTGCATCAAAACGGTCTGCCAGTTTTTGTGCCTGGTAAGCCAGGTAGGAGCTTGCTTTGAAATCACTGGTCTTATTGGGATCTGTATCTGATTGCTGGGCATTGAAGAGCTCGTAATTCCGGTAGGTGAGCATGCCTATGGCCCTGGCGGCTTTAAGCCCATTGTCACCGCTTCCCTGAGTACCTTCCTGCCATCGCGGATCTGCTTCTATGGCCATTCTCTGTGCCGTATGTATGGCGATGCCCCAGGCGCTCTCGGCTGCTGAGGTGGCCAGCAGGAATAGTTTTTCTATGCGCTCCGGGCTTTTTAAAGCCCATTCCAGGGCCTGGTAGCCACCCATGCTTCCTCCTACTAAAAGGTGTATGGTATCAATGCCTAAATGCTGCCTTAACAGTTCATGGGCCTGAACCATATCGCGAATGGTGAAGTCCGGGAAGGCGGTACTGTAGGGGGCTTTACTGCCCTGTGGTACACTACCCGGGCCTGTGGTGCCGTAGCAACTGCCCAGGATATTGGCACAAACAATAAAGTATTGGTCAGGGTCCAGTGCTGTCCCGCTCCCTACAAGCCCGCTCCACCAGTCGGCAACAGCTGCATTGGCGGTGAGGGCATGACAGATCCAGACCACATTGTCTTTCTGCTCATTTAATGTCCCGTAGGTATGGTAAGCGATCTGTAGCCGGTCGATGCTTCCACCTTGTTCAAAGTGGAAGGCCTGATCGTAGTTAAAGGTTTGTAACATTTTGGTATTTTAAGGTAGCCGCCAAACAAAAGTAATCGCTTTTACCTATTTTGCATCAAAAATATACCATGCCAAAAATTACCGTTACTTATAATCGTGCTGAAGATAACTATGTCGCTACGGATGCACAGGAAAATACCCTTATTTTTAAAGCCGGAGGTGGTGAAGCCACAACGGTAGCTGCTCAAGGGTCTGTGGGGCCTATGTTATGCTTACTGATGGCCATGGGCGCCTGCTCGGGGATAGATATTGTGATGATCCTGGAAAAGCAAAGGCAGTCTTTTGATACTTTGGTGATTGAAGTGGAAGGGGAGCGCGAAAAAGACGTGACACCTGCCTTGTGGACCAAAGCTCATGTGCATTATATTCTGACAGGTCGCGTGGAAGCGGCAAAGGCAGAAAAGGCGGCCCAGCTATCGGTAGATAAATACTGCTCTGTGGCCGAAACGCTGAGAAGGGCCGGTTGTGCCATCAGCTTTAGTGTAAGTGTTAACTAAGTTTTCCCTCATCTTCAAAAAAATCAAGAAGTGCATCCTATATCCAAAGCTATCAGAATACAGTTAGGGCCTACTAACGAAAAAGAGCATTCTAACCCGATCTTCATGACCAGTAGTTTCTGTTATGATGATGCGGAGCAGATGAGGGCTGTGTTTGCCGATGAGATCGAGCAGAATATGTACAGCCGTTTTGTGAATCCCAATACCAAAGAGCTGGAGCAAAAGATGGCGGCCCTGGAAGGTACAGAAGCGGCCTTTGCAACGGCAACGGGCATGGCGGCTATATTTTCCTGCTTTATGAGTTTATTGAAGCAAGGAGATACGCTGCTGAGCTGTAATTCTATTTTCGGGAGCACGCATACGGTGATCACGAAGTATTTGCCTAAATATGGGATTCAACATAAGTATGTACCTGCATCGGCTACGGAGGAAGAGTGGGAAGCGGCCATAGATCCTTCTGTGAAGATGATCTACCTGGAAACGCCTACTAACCCGGCCTTGGATATCCTGGACCTGGAAATGATCGGCCGGGTAGCTAAAAAACATAATATCATCTTTGTGGTGGATAATGCCTTTGCTACACCTCTGTGTCAGCAGCCGGTACAGTATGGTGCTGACCTCGTGGTGCATTCGGGTACCAAATGGCTGGACGGGCAGGGCAGGGTACTCGGGGGTGTTGTTTGTGGACGGAAAGAGCTCGTAAACGAAGTGTATCTGTTTGTGCGCAGTTCCGGTGCTTCTTTATCTCCCTTCAATGCCTGGATATTGAGCAAGAGCCTGGAAACGCTTGATGTAAGGATGGAGCGCCATGCAGCTAATGCTTTATATATAGCGGAACAGTTGAGTGATCACCCGGAGATAGAGTGGTTAAAATATCCGCACCTGTCTTCACACCCCCAATATGCGATCGCTAAAAAGCAAATGCAGAATGGTGGTGGCCTGGTGACCTTTAATTTAAAAGGCGGGCTGGATGCCGGTCGTGAATTTTTAAATAAGTTACAGATGCTGTCGCTGACGGCTAATCTCGGGGATACCCGCAGTATCGCTTCGCATCCGGCAAGCACCACCCATGCTAAGCTTTCGGCGGAAGAAAGAATGAAAACAGGCATTACACCCGGCCTGATCCGGATTTCTGTGGGGCTTGAGCACCGGGATGATATATTAAATGATATTTTACAGGCGCTGTAAACTATAAAAAAAGGGCTTGTCTAAAAAGGTCGTTTGCGCTAATTCGACTGCAACGTAATGACACATAGCCATCTCGAAAGCAATATTTTTTGTATCAGAGATTGCTCGACTTCATTATGTTCCGCTCGAAATAACATCCTTTTTGTACAGCCTCATTTTTTATACCAGTGTACTTAATTGGCTTCTGATTCTATGATAAACAGGCTTTCTTTTGAATTATTAATCTATTCGCGTGTTCCTGGTTTAAATCTGTAGAAAAAACATGAAAAAAGTAATTTTATTCTTTCTCAGTTCTATAGCTGTGGCTGCCTTATTCACTTCCTGTGAGAAAAAATATGCTTGTAGCTGTAAGCTACAAAATGCTGATGGATCTTTAGCAGAACCGGATGCTGGCCGTCCTGTCTTGCGGTGGGTACAAAGCAAAACGAAGAAAGGTGCCGATGCGCAGTGTGCTACCATGAATGATACCTGGATCAATGGTAAGGGGGATACATTAAGCTCATTCTGTTTTGCAGAGAGATTGTAAGATATGTAGGAGTAAACCGCAAAGTATAAGGGCAGCCCTAAATGTAGAGCTGCCCTGTTTTATAAACTATTGTTTTCCTATTTCAGGTAAAGATCAAAGTAATCAGTGATCTTCTGCATTAAATGCACCCTGTCTTTACCTACTACGTTATGCGCATGACCGGGATAAACAAAATAATCCAGTTGTACGCCATTATCTACGCATGACTTCACAAACTTCATAGAATGTTGCCATACCACTACATCGTCCTGTGCGCCGTGGATCATCAGTAATTTACCTTTCAGGTTTTTCGTTTTGGTCAGTAAATTATTGTCGGCATAGCCTTTAGGATTGTCCTGCGGACTGTCCATATAGCGCTCGGTATACATGATCTCATACATGCTCCAGTCAATCACCGGGCCACCGGCAACGCCTACTTTGAACACATCCGGTTGGCGCAGCATCAGCGATGTGGTCATGAAACCACCATAGCTCCAGCCGTGAACGCCCATACGGTTGCCATCAATGAAAGGTAAGGATTTCAGGTAAGCTACACCTTTCAGGTGATCGTTGATCTCGAGGGTGCCCAACTGGCGGAAGATGGCCTGCTCAAAAGCTGCTCCGCGGTTGCTGCTGCCTCTGCCATCAAGGGTAAATACGGCATAGCCTTTCTGGGCCAGCAATTCATACCATAAGTTCCCGCTGGCAGGATAAGTGTTTTGTACTAATTGTACATGTGGTCCGTTGTACAAATAATAGATCACCGGGTACTTTTTATTGGGATCAAAATCGGTAGGGTAGATCAGTTTGCCAAATAATGGCGTACCGTCTTCCGCTGCCAGTGTCACTTCTTCTACACGGGCTCTTTTGTACTCTTTTAAAGGATCTTCGGCTTTGAGTAATTGCTTGACGATATTGCCTTTGTTATTGATCATATTCACTATCCTCGGTGTGGTCGAATTGCTGTACACATCCAGGATGTATTTACCATCATCGCTTACAGCGGCAGTATGCACACCTGCAGCATCGTCTATGCGCTTCAGGCTGCTGTTCTTGTAATTCACGGTGTACAGGTGTTTCTCCTTGGCACTTTCTTTAGAGCTGGAAATGATCAGCTCATTAGCCGATGCATTGATGCCTTCTATAGCGTTCACCATCCAGGCTCCTGAGGTCAATTGACGGATCATTTTGCCGCTGGTATTGTACAGGTAAAGGTGCTGGAAACCGCTTCTTTCACTGTGCCAGATGAACTCATTGTTGGAGCCCGGCAGGAACACCAGTTCATGCTGCGGTTCTACATACTTATCGCTTTTCTCTTCAAATAATGTTTTGATGAATGCACCTGTAACCGCATCATACTGGTTTAGTTTCATGTGGTTCTGGTCGCGGTTCAGCACAGCTATGTAGATATGCTTTGCATCCGGGCTCCAGGTAACGCAGGTCAGGTATTGATCTGCAGGCATGCCGGTCTGGATGAATATTTTCTTTTTCGTGTTCAGGTCATATACACCAAGCGTTACTTCATGCGATTTATGGCCTGCCATCGGGTATTTAATATTTTCGTTTTTGGCAGCTACCGGGTTCCAGTCGATCACCGGATAGTCTTCCACCATGCTTTCATCCATGCGGTAGAAAGCGATCTTGCTTTTGTCGGGTGCCGGGAATATGCCACCCTTGATGCCAAACTCGTTCCTGTGCACACTTTGACCATTGATGATGTGGTTGCTTGCCCTGTCTTTGGTGATCTGGTGCACATTGCCCTGTTCGTCTATGGCATACAGGTTATTGTCTACGGTATAGGCGATCAGTTTATCTTTAACGGTAATATTGGCCGCTCCTTTTTCGAGGGAGACCGGTGCCGCTGTGGTAAATCCTTTATCATTGGTGGATTCGATAAAGTACAGGTCGTTCTTTATTGTAAAGTAAGCTTTGCTGTTGTTCCAGTCGATGGCCGGCAGGCTTTTTAAGCTGTCCTTGCCAAACATTTGCTGGTTCATGCCGGGAAGGCTGATCCAGGTTTCTTTTTCAAACTTCGGCGCAGCGATCTTGTAGATCACGTTTTTTTGCTGGTACACCAGCGTGTGCTGGTTATTCATCCATACCGGTGCGCCCAGTCCTTCAACGGCAAGGTTGCTGCGCAGCCCGAGTACGGCATCCTGCATGCTGAACGGTTTGTTTTGTGCCCGGAGACTGCTCACCTGCAGTAGGATTAATCCTGCGATTATTATTCTTCTCATTTTATTTTACTTTTTAAAGAAATAAAAAAGAGGCTGCCTCAATGTAAATGGTGAGACAGCCTCCTGAATATGGTCTGATTACTTAACTACTTTCATTTCGTCGATCAGGTTTTTGGCACCGCCTAGCCTGTCTACGATCCACAATACGAAGCGGATATCTACAGCGATAGTCCTTTTATATTGTTTGTCGAAAGCGATATCACCGCTCATCGCTTCCCAGTTACCATCAAAAGCCAGTCCTAACAATTCGCCGTTGGCACTGATGATCGGGCTTCCGCTGTTACCACCGGTAATGTCATTGTTGGTAATGAAGCAAGTCACTAATTTACCATCCGCATTGGCATATTGACCAAAATCACCTTTGTGTGCTAAAGTTAAAAAGTCTTTTGGCAGGTCAAACTCATAATCACCTGGTTTGTATTTAGCCAGTAAACCTTCCATAGTGGTGTAATAGTCATATTTCACCGCATCTTGTGGTTCGTATCCTGCTACATTACCATAGGTTACGCGCATAGTAGAGTTCGCATCAGGAGACCAGTTTTTATCCGGGTTCATTTGCATTAATCCTGCGATGTATTCCTTAGCCAGTAAGGTTTTTGAAGTGTTGTACGCTTCTGTTTTTTCTTTAAATTTAGTTTCCTGGTTGTCCATGAATGCCTGCATATACTGTACTGCTGGATCATTGTTCAGGGTTTCTAAATTAGGCGCATTTACAAACTGGTTGAATTTAGCCTCATCCAATAAGAAGGTATTTTTTACCATGTAATTGGCATATTGGGTAAATGCAGTTCCTGATTTATCATTCGGGAATTTCTTAAAGATAACTGCATTATAGATCGTAGGTTGCTGAGAAGACGGAATGTCATTGTAATACATTTCCATGGTCTTTGCCAGGATCTCTTCATCAACAGGGGCTACATATCCTTCCATTAAAGAAGTTCTCAATGCCTTGAAGCTTTGTACTGCTTTATTCGCGTCTTCTTTTTTACCTTCTTCCAAAGCTTTCTTGATCGTTACCGCTCTTGCTGCCAGTTTTGTCAATACCGGTGCAGCAATACCTTCACTCAAATAGATATTTTGCTTTGCATAAGGACGATAAGCAGCATATGTTTTAGAGAATTCGCTGATCACGTTTTTAGCAGCCGGGCTGTTCTTCTGCGCCCAGGCATTAAAGGCTTCTTCCTGTTGTTGCTTGTCGCTGATTACGTTCAGGCGTTTTAATTGCTCTGTCTGGCCGATGAAGTATTTCCAGTAGTTGGCAATGCTTGCATAGTTAGACGCTAATTTAAGATTAACCGCTTTGTCCTGGCGCATGTATTTACGCATAATAGCCAGGCGCGCGTCTCTTAAGTTAACGATAGAAGGATTCACTTCATTGATCGCCATATCTACGCCATAAGAGGTCTCATAACGGTTGGTACGGCCGGGATAGCCCATGATCATTGCATAATCCTGGTTTTCTACACCCTGTATATTTACCGGTAAGAATTTTTTAGGTTTGTAAGGCACATTGTCCTTGGCATATTTTGCAGGCTTGTTGTCTTTGTTGGCATAAACGCGGAACATAGAGAAGTCTGCTGTATGGCGTGGCCACATCCAGTTATCGGTATCGCCACCATATTTACCCAAAGATTTTGGAGGAGTACCCACCAGGCGAACGTCGGTGAATACTTCATAAGTCAATAAGATATATTGGTTACCACCGAAATAGTTAGAGATCTGTGCAGAGTACTGACCGCCTTTATTAGCCTCTTCTATTAATTCCTGTAAGATCTTGTCGGCCTTTTTCTTTTTCTTTTGAGCAGCGATTACTTTATCTGTAACGTCTTCCATGTTGACCAGGAATTTTACAGTAAGGCCCGGAGCAGGTATTTCCTGGTCCATAGACTTGGCCCAGAAACCGTCTTCCAGGTAGTTTTTCTCTACCGTACTTACATCAGCAATGTTGCCGTAGCCACAGTGGTGATTGGTGATCAACAAACCATTTGCAGAGATCATTTCGCCGGTACAACCACCGCCAAAGTGAACAATTGCATCTTTAAGACTGGCATTGTTGACACTATAAACATCTTCGGCACTCAGGCGAAAACCTTTAGCTTTCATGTCTTCAATGTTCTTTCCAATGAGCATTGGAATCCACATACCTTCATCAGCCCTGGAAGGAGAGCAAAATAAAGCTGCCGCAGCAATGCTTAGTAAAAGTTTCTTCATTATATTAATTGTTAAAATATTTTGCGCAATTTACAACCGATTTACGGCTTATAAAAGCTTTTAAATAAAAATCACGCCTTTCGGGGGATATGGTGGGAATTTTAATTTGTGCCCTGGTAGTCATTGATTCCTACAGAGTTGTGCTCAACAACCCAAAAAGTTTAGTTTTTCAATCCATTTGTTTCAATATTCAATCCTAAGTATACAAGCTGTGGAAATGCGCTCTAGTTTTGCTTTCAAATTTAAAAGGAATGAGAAAAATTTCGATTGCAGCTATGGCCGGTTTATTGTTTTTGGCCTCCTGTAAAAAAGAAGGAAAAGAACCGGAGTATAATCAAAATGAACTGGCCCCGCTTTCTGTGGAGTTTGACAACATCGTAGGTGGCACCAATCTTTATTTAAACGCCACCACCTATACTAATGCTGCCGGGGAAGACTATACGGTTTCCTTATTGCAGTATTATGTGAGTAATATAAAAGTCTATAAAGCCGATGGTACGGAATATGTCGTGCCGCAGGACAGCAGTTATTTCCTGATCAAAGAAGGCGACCAGGCTTCAGGCAGTGCCTTGGTAAATGTTCCGGAAGGCGATTATGCCCGCCTGGTCTTTACCTTAGGGGTTGACAGCCTCAGAAGTACCATGGATATTGATAAGCGTACCGGTGTACTGGACCCTGCGAGTGGTATGGATAACGGGATGTACTGGGGCTGGAACAGCGGTTACATTTTTTTGAAAATGGAGGGACTTTCTGCAGCAGCGCCTGTTGATGGCAGCGGACAGAATAAGTTTCGCTATCACATAGGTGGCTTTGGCGGCTACAGTGCACCCACGATCAATAATATTAAAGAGATCAGCATCGACCTGAACCAGGCAGGGGTAGCTAAAGTGCGTAAGGGCAGAACCAGCAATATACACCTGATGGTGGACATCGGGAAAGTAATGAGCGGTACGACTACTGTTAGTATTGCGGCTAACCCGACGGTAATGTTCAGCGATTTCAGTACAAAGATCGCGGCCAACTATGCAGCTATGTTCAGTCATGACCATACCGAAAATTAATCCCTTAATCAAGCCTAAAGCGTGAGAAAGCTTAAAGTAACAGGGATACTGGTTGCAATACTGGTGCTGGCATCCTGTAAGAAAGAGATCATAGATAAAGTAGCTGAGTTTACCGGTTTTCAAAAGCCGGTAAACTTCCCCGAGCCTGCTTATCATTTTGATACCAACCCGGTGACCCGGGAAGGCTTTGAACTGGGGCGGAAGCTCTTTTATGAGCCGCGCTTAAGCCGGAATAATACCGTGAGCTGCGGCTCCTGTCACATACAGACCTCGGCCTTTACCCATCACGGGCATGATGTGAGCCACGGCATAGATGATCGCCTGGGCAAGCGCAATGCGCCGCCCATTATGAACCTGGCCTGGCATAACAGTTTCAATCATGATGGCGGTGTCTTCGACCTGGATATGCAACCCATCGTACCCATCACTACTTTTGAAGAGATGGATGAAACGCTCGAAAATGTATTAAAGAAGCTAAAAGCGCATCCGCAATATCCCGGTTTGTTTGCTAAAGCCTTCGGTTCGGAGGAGATTACCAGTGCACGTTTGTTGAAAGCCTTATCTCAGTTTATGGTGATGTGCATCAGTGCAGACTCAAAGTATGACAGTGTGATGCGCAATGAAAGCAGCTTTACGGCGGAAGAAATGCAGGGCTATGAACTTTTTAAACAGAAATGTGCTTCCTGCCACAAAGAACCGCTGTTCACCGACCTCAGTTTCAGGAATAATGGTATAGGCATAGGTTTTAACGGGGATGTAGGCCGCTATGAAATCACTTTAAATGAAGCAGACCGGTATAAGTTCAAAGTGCCCAGCCTGCGCAACCTCAAGTATTCTGCACCCTATACACACGATGGCCGCTTCTATACACTGGATGCTGTCTTGGATAAATACAGTACCGGGATGAGATATGTACAAAATATTGACCCGGTCTTAGATAAAGGCAATAGTACTTACGGGATTGATATCAGTGATGCAGAAAGGGTTTACCTGAAAGCTTTCCTGAATACCCTGAACGATGAGCATTTCGTGAAAAATAAATTGTTATCAGAATAGAATTATTATTTATGAAGCGGATTTTAATAGCTGCAGCATTGCTGGGCATGAGTGTAAGCGAATCGAAGGCCTGTGATATCTGCGGCTGTGGCGCAGGAAGTTATTATATAGGTATCCTGCCGGAATTTAATGCCAAAATATTGGGATTGAGATACCGTAGCAGTAATCTGACCACCCACCTGAACCCGGAAGGGCAAAGAACTTACCTTACTACGGATGAGCAATATTATACCACTGAGCTATGGGGTGGCTGGACCATCAAAGACCGCTACCGCATCATGGCTTCTGTGCCGGTTTCTGTAAATGTAAAGAACAATGAAACGGCCAAAGAAAGTAAGACAGGTCTTTCCGACGTTGCAGTGCAGGGATTTTATCGTTTGTTGCGGACCAAGACCACAGTGGGTAAAAGCGATAAGGCCAGGCTGCTGGTGCAGGATCTCTGGGTAGGTGTGGGGATCAAAGCGCCTACCGGGAAATATAATCCTGCGGATAAAAGTACCACGAGTGTGAGTACCAATTTATTCCAGCTGGGTACAGGCAGTTGGGATTTTATGTTTACCGGTATGTACGATATCCGCTTACAGGACCTGGGTTTTAATGCCACTGCCAGTTATAAAGTGAATACCGCTAATCAATATGATTATTATTACGGCAACCGTTTCAGCGGCAGTGCGCAACTATATCATAAGTTCCGGTTTGACAATAAATTTATGATCGCGCCGAGTGTAGGCTTCAACCTGGAGCATTCAAGAAAGGATATAGACGGGATCACAGCGATCAGGGCTACGGGCGGGCAACTTGTCTTTGCGACTATGGGTGCAGAGCTGAGTTTTGAAAAGTTTTCAATAGGGGGTAACTGGCAGCCGGTGGTAGACCAGAACCTGGGAGCAGGAGCCGTGAAAGCCGGTAACCGCGCTATGTTACATGTGTCCTTTATGTTTTGATAAAAGTTAATCCACCATTTTGAAAGGCACATCAATGGATAAGTGTTCCCAACGCAGGCTTAAAATGCCTGCTTTTTTGTCTTTTGGATTTGTGGTGATCGTGTAAGTCAATCTTTGAGTGGGCGTTTTCACCCGTTTAGGTTTCACTTTAATGCGGAACAGGTCTTTCTTTTCATCATAATCATCCGCTAAGTGCTGGTTGAAGTTTTCATTAATGATCACCGTCCAAGTGTCTTTACCGGGAATGAAGAATATGGCGTATTCGCCACCGAGCAACTCATTTTTCGCTCCGAAAACAGCATTGCCCATCAGGGTAAGCTTTGTGGCATTATGTGCGCCGCCTGCCCATACTTTATCATAAGCTACCAGGCCGCCCCAGATCACGCGATCCTTTACTCCGGGTGAGCCATAGTCAAGTTTCATATAATCTGTGCCAAAGGATTGACAAATTATCCTCCTGGGGCTGCCTTTCATCTGGTCCTGTTTTATGATCCCGGAATTGACACTATCTGCATAGTCGGGCATGGCAGGCAGGCAATCAGAAGGGGTATTCCCAGACAGGTAAGTGTCCGGGGCTGCTTCAAAAGATTGCTGACAAATAGCAGAGCAGAAATAATATTTTGTACTGTTGTAGGTGTAGCTGAATTTGCTGTCCTCTACCTTCATTTTGCAAACCGGGTCAATAGCGGCCTGTTGTGTTTGTGCTCTTGCAGACGGAAGTATAGTGCCTATAAAAAGCAGGAACAGGATTGCTTGCCTGGAGATAAAGTTTGCGTACATATGAAAATATTAAGGATTACATAAACAAAATGATTAGCCCGAGGTTGAACACTTGATATATTCTTTTGTAGCAATATCAAGCATTAGCTGCTCCCTTTATTTATTCTGGGAGAACAGCCTGCCACAAGGCTTCATTTTCTATGAATGATCTATAAAGATAGGCAAACTAATGATCGATCGCCTTTTTGAGCTTCAACTGTTCACTTACCTTCTGGCTAAGCTGGTACATCCTCACCATGGAGAATAATACACTGCTGGCTGCTGCAAATAAGGAGACCTGCCAGGTAAAGCTATTGTTGAACAGGGATTTAACATTGAATATAATCATACCAATAATAACGGCAAACAAGGCTGCAAATAAAACCAGTAAATAATCTTTGCGTACAGATTTCATAATAAAAATGTTGAATCAGGTAAAAATAAAGAGCAATTACTTAAAACTGCGTTAAGTATTTTGTTTCCGGTATTGCTCGGGACTTAATCCTTTTTGTTTTTTAAAAAAAGTGACAAAATAAGAGAGACTTTCGAAGCCCAGTTCATGAGCGATCTCCGAGACCGTCTTGCCGGTATGGCACAATAAGCGTTCTGCTTCCAGGCTGATGCGCTTCCTGATGATCTCACCGGAGCTCTGCCCCTTGGTCTCCTGGCAGATACGGTTCAGGTAATTGACACTGACAAACATCTCTGCAGCATACTGGGAAGGGAGTTTCTGGCTGGAGAATTTTTCTTCCACCAATTGCTCAAATACATTCAGCTTCCGGTCTTTTTCGGTGACTTTACGAATGCTCCTGGCCTGGTCGGTATTGCGGTTGATCATTTCCAGCAGTATGTTGAGGTAAGAGCGCAATACGCTGACGGCCATACTGCCGTTGTCCAGGTACTCACGTTGCATCTGGTGGCAATAGAATTGCCAGTTGACCATTTCCTGCTTACTGAGTGTATGCAGGCAATAACTGTTCTGGGCAAAGCAACTGTAGGCCCGGTCGAGTTTTTCGAAAAAAGGTAATAAAATAAAGTCCGGGGAGAACTGGATCAGCCACCCGCTGGCCTGTGCGGACAGGCTCATACTGCTTACACTACCTGAGCCGATACATAGGGCATTGCCGGCCTGTAACTCAATCTGGAGCTGGTCTACGGATATACTTATCGTCCCTTTACTACAGAGTATAATACTGTAATAAAGCTGGCGATGTGCCGCTTCTATGCCACTCAATTGCTTTACCGTACGCCCTAAGGGCGATACCGTCATGCCAATATTTTTTGTATCGAAATCATCCAGTGTGAAAGCAGGTAAAACCGCTGCTTTGATACACATGATAAATCAGATTGACTGAATATCTGCTTATAGCAAATAAATACCTGTACCCATTGCTCCTTAGCTCGTGTCGTGGAGCGTTCCCGGAACATCGTCCTGACCTTGTGTTGCTGGAAGTGCTCACAAAACGGAGTCCTCCCCTTAAAAAATCATCGAGCTGGTCGGGCGGCATGACATGCCGCTAAGAATAAGGCTGAGTGTTTAACTAAGGCAAATAATTTACTGTATGCGAATAATCAGGTTAGTTTAAATAAATAAAAATTGATTTAAACTAAAGCTGCGGGGGGATGGAATATAGAGGGGGAATGCCCGGAACAGATCGGGGCGCTATACCTTAAGGGGTAGTCTTTGGATAATTCCGGAACGAATGCCGGAGTATTGTTTACTTTAATAAAGTTGTGGGCAAAAAACAGGTTGATCTCTTTCTGTTTGGCATCAGGGCCTTTTTTCTCCTGTTGCTCCTGGTCCTGCTTTATTTTCTTTTTAAGCTGGCAGGCACCATTACAGCCGGATTCAGGCTTGCTCCTGTTCTCACAGGAGGTTCTTGCGATATAGTCTCTGTTGGCAAAGAAGCTACCTACAATCCACAACTGGCTGGTGGACTGTAAAAAGAATCCTGCTAATAATAATATGACTATAATGCGTTTCAAATTGCCACAAAATTAAAGAAAGCCGGAGCTATAACCAAGGTGAAGTATCTTTTTTATAAAAAAAGCACGATTATCTAAACTTTAAGGTCCGGGTAATCGTGCTGCAAATTTTTTGTGACTTATTTAGTGTGCCATATTAAGTCCCGAGATCTTGTTCGGGTCATGTTTGTAGCGGAACAAGACGGCAAACAGTACTGTAACTACCAGTGCATAGATGGCAAAGCAGAGCCAGATCTGGTGCCAGTCTTTGGTACCATTGGCGAGTACGAAATATTTGTCAATAATGATACCGGAACCGTAGCTGCCCAGGATAGCGCCAAAGCCATTGGTCATCATCATAAATAAACCTTGTGCCGAAGAGCGTATCTTGGCATCTGTATTGCTTTCTACAAACAGTGAGCCGGAGACATTAAAGAAGTCGAAGGCCATGCCATACACAATATTAGACAGGATGATCATCCACAATCCCGTACTTGGGTCTCCGAAAGAGAACAGGCCGAATCTTAATACCCAGGCGATCATGCTCATCAGGATAACCGTTTTGATCCCGAATTTTCTTAAGAAGAAAGGAATGGTGAGGATGAACAGGGTCTCCGAGACCTGGGAGATAGAAACAATGATGGTAGAATACCGCACCACGGCCGAATCGGCATATTGAGGCAGGTGTTCAAAATCCTTGATATAGGTATCTCCATACATATTGGTCAGCTGCAGGGCAGCGCCGAGGAACAGGGAGAAAACCAGGAACAGAGCGAATTGATAATTTTTGAACAGTTTAAATGCGTCCAGGCCTAAGACCTGTGCAATGGATTTTTTTTCTGTATTTACATTTTGCGGAGGCGTTGGCGGCAGGCTGAAGGCAAACAAGCCCAACAGTATAGCTACGACTGCGGCAATATAAAACTGGTTGCTGTTGATGGCTTGTCCGGTGAGTTGAGACAGCTTTGTTCCCATTTCATAACCAAAGGCCAGGGGAGATTGCGGATCGCTGAACAGGTTGGTGATCCACATGGCACAGATAAAGCCTACCGTACCCCATACCCTTATCTTAGGGAAGATGCCGACAATATCCTGTCCGTCCTTTTTGAGGATAGCATAAGATAAAGCATTGCTCAGGGCAAGGGTAGGCATGTAAAAACACATTCCTATCAGTAATACCCAGAAGAAAATAGTAGGATCGTCAATATAGGGCAGGAACATCAGGGAGATGCCATACAATATATGTAAGGTGCCATATAAGCGCTCTGCATTGACCCATTTATCGGCCACGATACCCATGAGGGTAGGCATAAAAATGGCGGCTATGCCCATCGTGGAGAATACAATACCAAATTCCTCTCCCGTCCATTTTTTAAATCCGAATCCATAAGAACCTAAGGTGGTCAGCCATGCGCCCCATACAAAGAATTGAAAGAAGCTTACCAGGGTTAATTTTGATTTTACGCCCATGCCAATATTTAAATACAAATAATAATGTGCAAAATACGATAAAATCAAGCTTATGTTAAAGGATTTTATTTAACGCCCGGTGAATAAGTCGCTGATAAAATTAATGTTGAACTGCGGACCTGCGCTGATAAAGCTCAGGTTGTAATTGGCGCAGAGTGCTGCCCCGGCTTCCAGGTTGATGCTCCTGGTCTGGCGCTGGTTGAGCGCTTTCCTGAAGCCCGCTTTTAGGGCCAGCCTGTGCTGGTAGCTCAGTGTGGGATACTCTTTACTCGACAGATTCGTAGCAGGTAGCCAGCCGGTATACTGTAGTTTGGTATACCCGATAGAAGGCTTAGGGCTTTTTGATGTGGCAAATTGATACAAGGTGCCCAGCTTAAGATAAGGGCTATGATAAATGTCGGGAAGCCAGGCATCGCGCCCTCTTTCAGTATTTGCAGGCTTTACGTAATTCACCCGATGGATGCTGCCTATTACCGATAAACCATAACCAATACCGGCATCCAGCTCAAATTTATTGCCCAGGTGATACGTTGTTTTTACACCTACACCTGCAATATTCACGTCAATTTGTAAGGGCTTAAATTTGCGCTCCTGGGCGGTAGCATTTAATGCAGCACAAAAAAGAACGGATAAGAGCAACTTTCTTTGGAACATATAGCTTTGGTTGATCAGGTTAAGATAAATCTAAAACAATAGACGCAGGAGCGCAAGTGTAACTTAGTTTTTTTTCAATAGAACTAAATGATGTATTTTCAGGTTTAAATTCAAATAATTATTTGCACTAGAATATTTGTGTTATGATTTACTCTATTATTACTGTCTTATTTGTTTTGTTGGGTTGTATATACCTGTACCGAAGAAGTAAAAATAAGTCGGGACTTCCCGAAGTATTTACCAAAAAGACAGACACGAAACTGACGATGGATGAAGAGTTTAATGTCAACCGTACGCGGAAAGAAGCGCAACTGGATGAGCTTTTGGATAAGATCAATAAAAAAGGATATAATTCATTAAGTACAAAAGAAAAAGAGCAGCTTAAAGAATTATCCCGTTAATCAAAGCGTAGCCTCTGCTGCTTCGAATAAATTTTATGTAGATGAGCTTTAAGCTTATCTACATTTTTATTTTTATTAACTTAGCCTCCATCCTTATCTGTATTCGCAATGAAGAAAATTTTATGCGCTGTTGCGCTTTCCTTTTCAGGCTTGTCCCTGCAGGCGCAAAATTATAAGCAGGCATTCCAGTCTATTTACGAGGAAGGCATGGCCGCTACTCATTTAGAAAAACTAGCACACCATTTCCTGGATGTGATAGGGCCACGCCTGGCAGGCTCCCCCCAGATGCAGCTGGCCCATGATTTTGTGACCAGTCAATATAAAAACTGGGGCATAGAAGCCTATAACGAACAGTGGGGAGAATGGCAATCCTGGCAAAGAGAATTTGCGCATATAGATCTTTTATATCCCTGGCCCAAAACGCTGGAAGCTACCCAGCTGGCCTGGTGTCCCGATATGAAGCAGGCTGCCGAAGCGGAGATCATTTTATTACCCGATGCTCCCGATTCACTATCTTTTGACCGTATGCTGCCTTCAGTAAAAGGTAAATTTGTCCTGGTGTCACAACCGCAAAGTTCCGGGAGACCGCTGAGTACTTATGAAGCCTATATCGGTAAAGCAGGCGCAGATAGCGTGGCACAGCTACGCTTGCAAGAAACCGCAGCCTGGCAGAAAAGGATTAAAAACACCGGCTTCACCGCACGCACTTTACCCGCCAGGCTGGAAACAGCAGGCGCGGCAGGCATTATTTCCAGTTCCTGGACCGGTGGCTGGGGCGCTTTGAAGATCTTTGCAGCACGCACCCAAAAGATCCCTGCCGTAGAGATGGGCCTGGAAGATTATAACCTGCTGGTACGCCTTGCTCAAAATGGTACGATCCCTAAACTGCGCATCAGGACTACTTCTAAATGGGGTAAAATGGTGCCGGCCTATAATTCAATGGCTGTGATGAAGGGCAGCGAAAAGCCGGATGAAATTGTGCTGCTGTCGGCACATATTGATTCCTGGGATGCCGGGACCGGGGCAACCGATAATGGTACGGGGGTACTGACCATGATGGAAGCCATGAGGATATTGAAAAAGGTGTATCCTAATCCCAAACGCACCATCATGGTAGGGCATTGGGGCAGCGAAGAGCAGGGCCTGAACGGCTCCCGTGCCTTTACAGAAGACCACCCCGAACTGCTGGATAAGATCAGCATGGTCTTTAACCATGACAATGGTACCGGGAAGATCAATACCGTAGCTACCCAGGGCTTCATCAATGCCTATGCTTTTTTTGAACAATGGATCGCCTACCTGCCCCCGGCTCTTAAGGATGAGTTTAAAATGACTTACCCGGCTGTGCCGGATGCCGGAGGCTCAGACAATATTTCTTTCATTACAAGAGGCATACCGGCCTTTTACCTGGCCTCTTCCAATGACTGGGATTACCGCCTTTATACCTGGCATACGCAAAGAGATACTTATGATAAGATCGTTTTTGATGAGTTGCGGAAAAATGCGATGCTGGTAGCCATGCTCGTGTATATGGCCTGTGAAGAGCCACAGCCGCTGGACCGCAGCAGGATCAAAATGCCGGTGGACATCAAGACCGGAAAGCAAAAGGAATGGCCTGTACCGGAAAAAGCAGTCAGGAAAGGGCCTTATTAAAGTGTACAAAACCTATAAGGTTTCAAAAACCTTATAGGTTTTCATGCCTCCGCCAGGAAGTCTGATGTCAGTCGCAGCCCGGTCGAAGGCCGTTCTCACATTACTTCAATAGGTTTAGGAGGATATATTCCTTATCCCGCGCGAATAAGATGTAGTCGATGGATTTTAAAGATCAGTATAGATTACCTGTTTGGGATGCTCTTTTGCATACTTAGTTAGCAATTGAACAATATAAAGAGAGCCCTCAAAAGCTTGCAACAGGGGCACCACCTCTTCGGCAGTACTGAAGCTGCTGTCTGCCGGTAGATAGCCCATGGCATAAAAAGCCCCCGGGTCTACCCAGATGAGGCTATACTCATCCTCTTGCCTTCCCTTGCCTTTGATGAAAAATGACTTTTGTGCATTCCGGTCCTCTTCCAATGCCTGAGCGACCCGTTTATTGTAGGCCTCCGCATCTTTATGAATACTGTCCGGCTCAGCTTTGCAAACCGGGCAATCCCCTATTTTACACAGTTCTGGACACAAATCATATGTTTCTGTGAGCTGGTGCATAAACATCCTGGCCCCATGCAGATCGTGAAAACTACGCAGGGGTACCATACTTTTATTGTATTTGCCAATGATCAAACGGTTGAAATCATTTTGATCGAGGTAGCTGAACAATCCGTATTTAGGTTCATGACCTTTTAAAGCACGGTTGTATTTAGGCCAGGATTTTTTAATCGCCACCGCTTCAGCCACCAGGGCCATAAGCTCAGTAGGGTAGCATTCGAAGCTGATGTCATGGATGTCTCTTAAGAAATCCTGTCTTTGCCTGGTGATCTTATTGCCCGTGAAATGCGATTTTACCCTTTTCTGTATATTAACGGCCTTCCCTATATAGATGACCTTACCTTTCTGGTCATGGAAAAAATAAACGCCGGGTTGTTGCGGAAGCTGATCCAATGCCGCTTTGGGCAGGTTAGGCGGCAGGTATTGTTCTCCCGAGTTCCTTTTTAACTGCTTAGCGACCACCTGCTCCGTATCATGATCCAGCAACATTTGGAAAAGTACTGCCGTAGCATCCGCATCACCGCCTGCCCTGTGCCGGTTGGCAATATCAATATTCAGGTAAGCGCAAATGTTACCCAGGCTATAAGACCTTAAGCCCGGGAATATTTTACGGCTTAGCCTTACCGTACATAGCTTGGGCGCATTAAAGTTATAGCCGCAGGCGTTTAAATGATGTTTGAGGAAACTATAGTCAAAATTGACATTATGGGCCACGAAAATCTTATCTTTTAATAGCTCATAGATCTCTTCGGCCACTGTTTCAAAGGTGGGACTGTTCTTCACCATTTCATCATCTATCCCGGTGAGTACAGAGATAAACCGAGGGATGGAGTAGAAGGGCCTGATCAGGGTCTCATAACGCTGGACGACCTGTTGCCCGTCATGGATCAGGATAGCAATCTCGGTAATGCTGCCGGAGGCCAGCTGCCCGCCGGTAGTTTCAATATCTACTATAGCATATAAGTGGTTCACAGAATATTTTACTTATTACAAAAATAGCAATGAACGGGATGCGCTCATTGCTATTTTTGTCAACAATAACTTATGTGAAAAGTTTTAATGTCTATTCTTCAGTGCTGTCTTCAGACTTTGTTTTCCTCATGGACTTCTTCATTTGCTTATTGAACCAGCTTTCCGTCTTCTTTTTCTCCTTCGCCAGTTCTTTCTTAAGTTCCGTTTCTTCTGCCTTTAAAGCTTTCAGCGTCTTTTCATTACCGGCTTTTTCTGCTTCCAAAGCTTTGATCGATTCTGCCTTAAGCGTTTTTGTGATCGCATCATGATCGCGGAACAGGCTGTCGATCTGGGCCTGGGAGCTTGCTGCCAGCTGGGCCGAATCAATTAGATGTTGCTTATAGGCATCCGATGCTTCCAATCGTTCTAAAGAGTCTTCCTTGGCCACAATCGGAACAGCCGATTGTGCCCGGGCAGAGATAGCGGCCATTGCCCAAAATAATAAGATGAAGACGATTACTTTGCTCATGAAACTTTGATGCACTGCTGAGGGTCAATATGAAAAAAACTATCTTCTTCTTTTCTTTTTATCTTCTTCTGCTTTCTTCTTCTGGCTGGCGGTCTGTTTCTTGTCTTTTACGTTCTTTTTCTTGTCTTTCTCTTCCTGTTTGCGCTTGTCCTCTTTCTTCTTTGCTGTGGCATCCGCATCTTTTTGCTTCTCTTCTGCTGCTTTTAGCCGGGCTATAGAATCCTGCTTTTGCTGTTGCGCAAGCTGCTGTGCTTTGGCCACATTATTAAAGCTGTCTTCATTACTCCTTACATTATCTTTCAGTGTACTGTCTTCCAGGTCGATGATCGCATCTTCCAGGTATTGAGAATCATTTTCGGTGACTATAGTGGAAGAATCTCCTAATACGATAGCTCCTTTACCTGATTCAATAGCACTCAGGTTACAGGCTCCTATGCTGCAGGCAACACACAAGCCCGATAGGGTAATAAATAAATTTTTCAAACCGCTCATAGCTTGTAAATATAAAGAAAAGATGTGTTTAGAGATGCTTAATTTTTGGAACGTTCTATTTTCCTGATCTTGTTTTCCTGGGTCAGTTCCTTCAGGGTATTGTCCAGTACACCATTCACAAACTGGCCACTTTGAAGCGTGCTGTATTGTTTCGCAACTTCTATATACTCATTAATCGTCACCTTTGTAGGGATGGTCGGGAAAAATAAAAATTCCGTAATACCCATTTTTAAAAGGATCAGGTCTATAGAGGCGACACGCTCCGCATCCCAGTTCTTCAATTTAGGCTCGATCAGTTCCATTAAGATCTCCTCCTTTTCGATCACAGTTGTCAGCAGGCTACGGGCATATTCATTCTTTTCAGCAGAAATAAACTGTAAGAAGTTGATTTGCTTCGGGTTTTTGAAAAAGTTTTCTACCAGCATGATAGTCATATCTTTATCATCTTCCCAGCCATCAAAAGTATCGGTCATGTACTCCTGGAAATCTTCGTTTTGCAACATCTCATGCTTCCAGATGTATTGCATGATCTTCTTTTCGCTGGCAGCTTCCCTGCTTTCTGTTTCCAGGTAGGTTTGGTACACCTCCTGAGCGGCCAAAGACTGGTGCATCTTTTTCACCCTTTCAGGCTCCATTTTACCTTCCAGCTTGTCTTCAGCAATACGCTCTTTAAACGTATCATTTTCCAGCAATTGCCACAGGTAAGTATTACCGGAGATTTTGGTATTTACATTCTTATCTGCCTCGCTGGGGAGGTATTTAGACGATCTTTGCCGGGCATCCGTTTCTGCATATTGCATGATCTGTGCCAGGTAAAGCATAGAAATGTTGAATAGTTCCGAGGCTTTGTTGAACTTTTCGGTCAACACCTGCAAGCCTTTTTTTCTCAGGCTGTCCTTATCGGGAAAGTCTGTCTGGGCATAGGCTTCTAATGCATAAAGTGCCTGCATTACTTTAATTCTGATGTTTCTACGACTGATCATGTTCTTAAAATTGGGAAGCAAAGGTAATATATTAATTACTAAATCAATGAGTATAGGCCGGGAAAGCTGCTTTTTTAATCCTGCTTTCTGAAAATTATCTTTTATCTTTACCCTAAACACTTAAGGTTTAAATCAGTATTCAGTCTATGGATGTTACACAATTGACCTTGATCATTTCAGGTGGCTTATTATTATTTTTTTTATTTTTCGTTATCGTCATGACGGGATTGGAGTTTGCCTATTTTGCGGCGAACCGCCTGACGATAGAACTAAAAAGAAAGCAACAGAAAGGCAACGGCATTTTGTTAGGCAGCTTTTTTGAACAACCGGAGCGCTTCTGGGCGGCTACCAATATTGCTTTTTATGTCTCCCTCATCGGTTTTTGTCTCTCCCTGCATGTAGTTACAGGCTGGCTGGTCGGTTTTTTACCCGAAGCTTTGAGGGATTTTGAATACACCCAGCTCATTATCGACTGGATCCTGGCCTCCGCCATCCTGGTGAGCAGCATCAGTTATTTTGGCAAAAGAGTATTTGAGACCAATCCCGAAGGCAGCCTGGGCTATTGGGCCAGGCTCATGAATTTCATCATCCGGTTTACCAATCCCCTGGCCAATTTTTTTGTACGCCTTTCCGAAGTGATCCTTTTGTACCTGTTCAACATTAAAGTGCCCAGGAAACAACCCGTTTTTGAGCGGGTAGATGCCAATTTATTTTTGCGCAATACGCTCCAGGGGCACAATGATGATGAGAAGCTGAATAAAGAACTGTTTGAGAAAGTGATCCATCTGTCCCAGGTTAAGGTGAGAAAATGCCTGATACCCCGGAATGAAGTCCTGGCTATGGATGCCAACAGCAGCCCGCAGGAGATCAGGGATGCCTTCGTGAAATCAAAACAGTCCAAGATCATTATCTATGAAAGTGATATTGATCACGTCATCGGCTATGTACACCATATAGAATTGGGAAAAAGGCCCAAAACAATTCGTGAAATACTGCACAATATCCCCACCGTCCCCGAGACCATGAATGCCATAGACGTGATTCACCTGTTTACCAAAGAGCGCAAGAGCATCGCCTGGGTGGTAGATGAATTTGGTGGAACCGCAGGTGTGGTGACCATGGAAGATGTGCTGGAAGAGATCTTTGGAGATATCCGGGATGAATACGACATCCAGGACTATACCGAAAGCCAGATCGCAGAAAACGAATACATCTTTTCCGGCAGGCTTAAGCTGGATTATATCAGGAATAAATATGGGATCAATATGGATGAGGATGATACAGAAACCCTTTCCGGCTACATCATTAAAAACTATACTACCATCCCCAAGCAGAATGCCAAGATCATTATCAATAAGATCGAGTTTGATATCTTATTAGCAACCCCTACCAAAGTGGAGACGGTAAAATTGAAAGTCCTGCATTCCTAAACGAATTTTTTCAAGCTATACTATATTAAGAGAGGAACATTTCATCAATGTTCCTCTCTTCTTGTGTGTCAACCAGTAAATTGTTATTAAAAAAAGGTCGTAACAGGCATTGGAATTGGCAATTTTCTATGGTTAAGCCTTTAACAGATAAGGGTGACAAAGCGCATTGATGCCTATTGAGCTAGCCATACGAAGAAGTGTCCTGCTGAGCCTGTCGAAGCAACAAGGGGACAGTAAACGCTTAACGGATCAAGGTAACATCTCCCTTTAAATGATAAGTCTTGGTACCTATTTTATATTCCACATGATACATATAAACCCCCAGGTCTGCAGGGCGCTCCTTATGCCGGCCATCCCAGGCCTTACGTAGTTTGCTGGTATAGAAAACACGCTGCCCGTAGCGGTTATAAATAGAGAAGTTGACAATCTCCATATAATCATTATAAGGAATAGGGAAAAAGTCATCATTCAGCCCGTCTCCGTTCGGCGAGAAGACATTAGGCACCTTAAGCTCATTGACATAGACAAAAACAGAGTCCGTTTCCGTACAGCCGCTGCTGTTTACGCCCACCAGGTAATACAGGCTGGTATCTGCAGGGTAAACCACCGGAGTTGCCTGGTTGTGGAAGCAAGGTACACTATCCACCAGCCAGTAGAAATTCTGGCTATTGGTAATGCCATGCAACTGGGCCGGTTCCCCGAACTTGACCACCTGGTCTGGCCCGGCTTCTACCCGGTCTCTTTCCAGGAAGTTCAACCTGCTGCTGCGCTCATAAATACAGCCCAGGCTATCAGTAATGCGTACCAGGTAAGTGATCGGTGCAGCGGGTGTACTATAAGCCGTATAATCATTGAAAAATTTCAGGTAAGTGGTCGGAGTCCAGGCATAGTGAACGCCTCCTGAGGCGCTGATCAACACCGAATCTCCCCTACAGACCTCGGCATACTGGGGTTGGAGATGCACAGCGGAGCTGTCCTGGTAGTTCACTTTTACCTTTACAAAAGTATCCGTAATACATAAACTGTCATTATTGATCCCGTTGATATGTATAAAAACTTCTTGGGCTATTTTGTGATTGATCGTTGCCGATGAGGCATTGTACTGGCCTGCAATAGCATGATGAGGTTGCCAGTCTAAGGTGTAGTAATTGCTTAAGTAAGCCGGACTTATGCTGTCCAGGCCCATAGTGACCGGCCCTTCATGGCTACAGATCAGTGTGTCATGCACATAAGGTTTGATGATCTGGTTGGGCTTGACCATGATATACATCGAATCCTTGTCTTCAAAATTGCAGGCTATATTATGGCCCGTCAACACCACTTTATAAACACCGGGAAGGGTATAGTTTACAGAAGGTTCAAACAAGGTAGAAGTGCTGCCATTGCCAAAATCCCAGTGATAAGTATTGTAATTATAACTATTGTTGACAAAAGTGACCAGGTTGGGAGCACAGGCAGTGTCTTTAGATGAAGGAGATAAAGCAAAAGACAGCAATTTGTCCACCGTAGCCATGTCAAACTTAAAACTGATCATATCATACCCCCCCGTTTGTTTCGTAGGCGACCAGGCATTGGTTGTGGTTACAAAAGAGCCGCCCATGTCACATACCGAATGATGAATATTACCGGCAGTGTCAAAATTAAAAGTGCCGTTATGGGTATGTCCGCCATAACCGTAACAAGTGCCGTAGACAAGGCCGGAGAGATTAAGGTCAAAATTGCCAAACCAGAATTCCCCGGTATTGGCATAAGCATCAGGCGTAAGCGGGAAGGTATTGCCACTTTTGATCCCGGCGATACCCAGGGCGCTACAGTTGCTCACAAACATATCTGAAGTGTAGAGATAGCCCGTGCCGCCAAAATTACAGGCACCAAGATTAAGCGCAAGGTTAGAATCTAAAGACTGGATATAGTTATACGAATTGGGTTGTGTATAAGTATTGGCCGTGACGGGATAATTGCCCAGGCTGGTACCGGTTACGAAGATCCGCTGCTGGTTGGGCGTAATGGCAAGCTTAAGCGCCACGTCACTGCTGGCCGTACCGAGGTAAGTACAAGCCGTAATGCTCTTATTGTTTGCATTGAATTTCATCACAAAGCCATCTGAACCGCCACCCTGGAAGCCCGGGTTTAATGTATTGGCAGTGCCTATATTGCTCGCTGTACTACTGCCACAAAGGTAAAGCTGGTTCGCATTGCTGATCTTCAGGTCATTGAAAAACATAGAGGCATTTATGTTGAAAAAAGTACTGTACCGCAACTGGGTCAGATTAGTATCTACCTGTATCAGCAAAGGCCCGTTATGTGACTGTGTCGTTTGCAGGGCATTGCCTGTTGTTGGGAAATTGCTGCTTGCAGAGCTTGAGGTGAACCAGAGTGAATGGTCGTGTTTATTAAACTTCAATACCGAAGGTGAACTGTTGCCGCCGCCAATCGGGGCAAAAATATTGTAGCCGTCAGAGGCACTCCCACCGAGATAAGTGGAAGCCAGCAATTGTGTGCCGTCACGGCTTATTTTAGCAATGAAAATATCATTATTACCTCCACCGAAAGTAGCTTGAATACAGTTGGCCGTAGTGGGAAAGTCCGTGGATTGCGTATTTCCTACCAGGTAAATATGGTTACTGTTACCGGAGGAAAGCGAGAGCGGAAGGTCGGCTAAATTGCCACCGAGATAAGTAGCAAAGAGGCGGTTGCTGCCTGTTCCGTTGATCTTCATCAAAGCCACATCGGTAGCCATATTGAAGGTGATGTCATAAGCACCCGTTTGTGTGGGCCAGCCCATACCAAAACCCAATGCAGCAATAATGGTATTGCCGTCATAGTCAAATGTAGAAGTATAAGAATAAAAGCTGGAAGACTGCGCACCAGAGTAAGTGGCAAAGATGAGGGCCGGATCGATGATCAGAGGATAAGCGGCATTATAACTGCCCGTTTCAAAACCTATGATGTCCTGGTTTACATAATACCTGCAATCCACAAAAAGTGTTTCGCCTTTGATCACCTGGAAGGCTACAGGAGCATCTTCTATGACCGTATTCACAGAAGTGGTGATCACTAATTGCTGCCGTTCATTTACCGCCAGCTGAGCACCATCCATTTTTAAACGTATCTTCCCGGGATCGGCTCCCGGCTTTACGATAAAGTCATATTTTAGTGATTTTTCCTTTGCATAATAGACCAGGTCAATCTGGTCAAAGACATTTTGCTGTTCAATACGCGTGTAATGCTGCACCTGGCTGGCCCACCTGGAGGCATCATTGCCCACAAAAAAATTCTCGTAATAGCTGATCTTTTCTTTTGAGATCGTTACCGGGCTTGGATTTGATCCGATAAACTGTAGCGCATAGGCATGCACTTTTACTTTTGATTGCCCGAAATCCAGTTCCGGGTGTTCATGGGCCTGTTCATGAATATTATCAAGATCCTCCTGGCTCGCAAAATAATATACCGGGCCGGTATTGGAAATAAACATGGCCCCACCGGGGATCTCTGCTCTATATAATGCATTTGCATGCCACTGACCTTTATTCTCCGCAAAGCTCAAAGCCTGGCGGGCATTGGCTTCATATGCAAACGCACAATTAAGAAGCATTGCAAGGGTGTACAGATACTTCATCTTTAAAAGTGATTAGGGTCTCGTAAAGATATGTAAAAAATTATTATTTCACAATATAATGTGAAATAATAATTAAATTTTAGGGGCTGAGCAGTATATTAATTGCATTTTTGCCTTCGCAACAGATAAGGTCCAGGATCGAGCAATCCTCTATAAACCCGGCATCTGATTGGAATACCTGGTAGTAGGCTGCTTGTGGTGCGATGAGCGATTTGGGATGGATGCTGTCCCGGAGGTCAATAATGCCTTCAGTAGTATGTGGGATGTATTGATCAGTTTCTTTGATCAGTAAAGGATGGCCTAAGAATCGGTTTGCCCATTCAATGCTGGACTTATTCCAATGATAAAGGCCGGGTGTTTCCTGGTCGAAAAAAGGGAATAACTGATAATCTATGTATTCAAAAAAAGGAGCATTGCCCAGCAAAGTTTGCAGGGTGCGCCAATGATTTTTTTGCCAGTTTTCTGCATAGGAGATGCCCATATCTCCCATGGCCAGGTGCTGATTGCGCCCTTTCAGCAAGGGAATGCTCAACATAGACTTTCCTTCTTTCCCGGCCAGGTAATACCTGTTCCGGTAGCTCATTTTCTGGAAATTTTCAAAAGGGTCCAGCCAGATCGTCTTGTGCTGCAGCGCAGCTTTCCACCAACTAATGGGCGGAAAGGGGAGGGCAGCAGCTATACAAACAGGACTGTGATCGTTGTCTTTAACCGGTATCATTAATTTTCTTCTTCTAATCTCAATACTTTCTGTACACCGGAAATTTTTTCCAGCTTGGTACAAAGTAAGTCTAATTCTTCTTTATCCTTTACAAAAACTTTGATCGTACCATCAAAAACACCATCCTGCGAATCAATGCTGATAGAGCGCATATTGATGCGCATTTCTGTAGTGATCACATGGGTAATGCCCTGCACGATGCCCACATCATCCAGCCCGATGATACGTACACCGGTAAGGAAAGATATTTCTTTGTTTTTGGCCCATTTGATCTTAACGATACGGTGGGCAAAGTTGGCCAGCATACTTTGTGCATTCGGACAATCGTAGCGGTGCACTTTTAAACCTTCACCCGAAGAGACAAAACCGAAGACATCGTCTCCCGGTATCGGCTGGCAACAGGAAGCTAATTTATACAGGATCTTATCAGAACTTTCTCCGAAGATGATGAGCTCTGATCCTTTAGGTGATTTTAAGTCCTCGCTGATGTCGGAACTTAAATGAGGATGTGCTTTTTCCGTTTTGACCACTTGCTTCACCGGTTGATAAAACTTATCCCCGTTGATCGTGAATGTTTTTAAAGCAGCCAGGTCTATATTCCCTACTGCCACTGCATAATACAGGTCCAGCGGAGAGGGGAATTTGTAAAAAGCGGCCATCTCGTTGATGTTATGCGTATTGGGCTTCATACCCAGGCCATTCAGCTTGCGCTCGACAATCGCTTTTCCATCTTCCGAGATACGGCGTTTCTCCTCTTTTAAATAATATTTTATCCGGGATTTGGCTTTACCCGTAACGGCAAATTTCAGCCAGTCTTCAGATGGCTTTTGCTTGCCGGAGGTAATGATCTCTACCTGGTCGCCACTCTTCAGCACATAGCTGATAGGCACCAGCTTATAATTGACCTTGGCCCCGATACATCTTGCCCCCAGTTCTGAGTGTATATCAAAGGCAAGATCAATGGCCGTAGCGTTCTTAGGTAAGACCCTCATCTCTCCCTTAGGGGTATAGATATAGATCTCTTCGGTAAACAGATCCAGTTTGAAGTCCTGCAGGAAATCTAAAGAATCGGCATCAGAGCTGCTGAGTACCTCACCAATATGTTTCAGGAAATCATCCAGTTTACTTTCCTGCTGAGAGCCTTCTTTGTATTTCCAGTGTGCCGCAAGCCCTTTTTCCGCAATCTCGTTCATCCTCTTCGAGCGGATCTGAACCTCTACCCAGCGGCCTCCGGGGCCCATTACCGTAGTGTGCAGCGCTTCATACCCATTTCCCTTAGGTACCGAGATCCAGTCCCTTAAACGGTCTGTACTGGGATGGTAAAAATTGGTGATGATAGAGTAGACACGCCAGCAATCCTCTTTTTCATGCTCCCGGTCACTGTCCAGGATGATGCGGATGGCAAACAGGTCAAACACTTCTTCAAAAGTGACCCCTTTCGTTTTTATCTTATTGTAAATAGAGTGTACCGATTTCGGGCGGCCATATATTTCAAAGGTGAAGCCGGAAATTTCCAGTTCCTGCTTGATCGGTTTGATGAACTCCTTGATATACTTTGTCCGGTTGTTCTTCGTTTCCTTTAACTTCCGGGCAATGTCGATATAGACATCAGGCTGAGTGTACTTTAAGCTCAGGTCTTCCAGCTCAGACTTGATCTCGTATAGACCCAGGCGATGGGCCAGCGGAGCATAGATATAGGTGGTTTCAGAAGCAATTTTCATTTGCTTTTCACGCGCCATACTGCTCAGGGTACGCATATTGTGTAAGCGGTCGGCCAGCTTGATCAGGATCACCCTGGGATCTTCGGCCAGTGTCAGTAATATTTTCCGGAAATTCTCAGCCTGCATCGACACGCCGTTCTTAAACTCCACCACATTACTGATCTTCGTGAGGCCATCTATAATGCGCGCATAGGCGCTGCCAAACTCCTGGCTGATGTCTTCCAGCGTGATTTCAGTATCCTCTACCACATCATGCAATAGTGCACAGATGGCAGAGGTAACGCCCAGGCCTATCTCTTCTACCGTGATCCGGGCTACAGCCAGGGGGTGTAAGATATAAGGCTCCCCGGACTTCCGGCGCATCTCTTTATGAGCATCCACAGACATCTCAAATGCTCTCCTCAACAGCTTACGGTCTCCCTTCTTGATGCGTTCTTTAAGCGCTTTCAGTAAGGCCCTGTACTGTCTCAGGATGAGTTTCTTTTCCCCTTCTTCGTCTATCTGAGTATATAATATTCTGTTCATATAATTCCCCGTTTACAACACTGAAATTTTAGCAAGGTATCAATGTAAAATTGCGTACTTAATTTCAAATTGAAAAATAATGAAAAAACGGAAGCTTTAAGGCTTCCGTTTAGAAAAAAAATTAGGTTTATCTATTATCGTTGGATAATGAGCTTGGTAGTTTGTAAAACTTTCCCGTCTGCATTTTTGGTTACACCAACATAAACTCCTTCCGGAAGTTGATTTAAATTGCTGAAGGCAATATCATCGTTGTCATTTGCGTTAATCTTTTGAACAGCTACTGTTCTGCCTATAACACTAACGAGTTCAACCGTTTTAGCTTCGGCACGCAGGGTAGCAGATAGTTTGAAATAAACAACATTGCTGGCCGGAGTCGGGTAAGCAGTAAATCGTTTATCTGCTCCGTTGCTATAAATCCTTTGTTGTTCATTGCTTTGTGCATCAGCACTATATGAAGCTCCTGCAAGAGAGAGGCTCAAAAGAAAAATTATTTTGTAAAGTATTTTCATATTCAAATTTTGGGTTTAGATGTAGCAGTAGCCGGACTACTTTACATATACAAAAATATATTTTTTTAATTAACAAACAAAAAATCTTTTTACATTCCGGACAATTTACAAATCTTCTAACACCAGGTAGGAAAATATTGCAAATTAGGAATATACTTTCTATAGATGCACCAAATGGACAGAAAGTTTAATGGGATAAAAAAAATTATGTTTTTGTTTTGGAAAATTATTCAAAACACATAAAATTTGCTTTTGAAAATTCACAAGTATTATTGAATTTTGTACGAAAGAGATTCTGTAAAAAATATAAAATAAGAAATGACCACAAGCAATTCTAATTCTGGAAAGAACGGAGCTTCTAAAAAGGCAGCAGCACCTAAAAAGACTGCTACAAAAAAAGCCGCTTCCTCTAAAAAAGTAGAAGAAGATGATGATTTGGAAGAAGACGAATTGGACGAGACTCCAAAGAAAAAAGTAGCCGCCAAATCTGCATCTAAAAAGAAGTCAAGTGATGATGACGACGATGAGGATGATGATGATGAAAGTGAAGAAGATGATTTTTACAAAGAAGAAGATGAATTTACCGATCCCGATTTTGAAGAATTTGAAATGCCAAAATCTAAAAAATCTGCGGGTAAAAAGAAATCCTCTTCTAAAGACGACGATTTTGATGATTTCGACGAAGACCTCGACTTCTTAAACGACGATTTCGACGATTTTGATGATGATGATTTTTAATGTTATCCCCTCGTTTTGAAGTTGATTCAAAAATTTGAGATAAGCTGCGATGATCTGCCGCGGCTGAAAATAAAAATGCTGAACTGGTTAAGACAGTTCGGCATTTTTGCGTATTTGGATAACAACCAATACCAGAACCTTTTTAACCGGTATGAGCTGCTGGTAGGGGCCGGTGTGCAGCAGATCTACAGCGATCCGGAAGCAATAACGGCAGCTTTCGGGAAAGAATGGCTGTTCGGGCATATCAATTATGACTTTAAAAACCGGCTTTATCAAGACCTTAAGAGCGAACATATCGCCTGGTTTCATAATGAAGCCCTCCAGTTTTTCAAACCGGAGATCGTTCTGTACCTGCCCTATCGCAGTACAGAACTGCATATTGAAAGCAATGCATTAAGCCCGGAAATAATCTTCCGGCAAATCCTGGATAGTGAAGCCCGTATTGATTTTGAATCATCGGGCAAACCCCGTTTCAACAGGTTATGGGACAAAGCGCAATACATAGAAAGCGTAAAAACGGTGAAAGAGCACATCCGTAAAGGCGACTGTTATGAACTGAACTTATGTGTAGGTGCTGTAGCTTCTCAAACAGAGCTGGACCCCTTTGGTTGTTTTGCAAAACTGAACCAGGTGAACCCCGCTCCCTTTGCCTGTATGTATCGCTCCGGCGATTTTTATGCATTAAGCTCCAGCCCCGAGCGGTTTATGGCAAAAGATGGCCGGCGCTTACTGGCCCAGCCCATGAAAGGGACCATCAGGCGTTCAAAAAATGCAGCAGAAGATGCACAATTGAAAATACAATTGAAGGCAGATGAAAAAGAACGGGCAGAGAACGTGATGATCGCCGACCTGATGCGCAATGACCTGGCAAAATCCTGTGAAACAGGCTCTGTAAGGGTGCCCGAGTTATTTGAAGTCTACACATTTCCCACCCTGCATACCATGATCTCTTCTGTCGAAGGAGATCTAAGAAAAGAAGTACCCCCTTTTACAGCCCTCCTGAACGCTTTCCCCATGGGAAGTATGACGGGCGCACCCAAAAAGATCGTTATGGAACTGATCGAAGACCTGGAGCAGAGCAAGCGCGAGCTATATGCCGGTTGCATCGGTTACAGCAATCCTGCAGGTGACTTCGACTTCAATGTAGTGATCAGGACTCTGTTGTATCATGCACAAACTAAAGAATTGTCTTACCATACCGGTGGTGCCATCACGATTGACAGCGATCCAGAAAAAGAATGGGCAGAAGTCTGGCTGAAAGCCCAGGCCCTGGAGGCTATATTTAACGACCGGCCTTAGAAATCACCAACGCAGAGCAATTACCGCCAAAACCAAAAGAGTTGGACAATACATGCTGTATTTCTTTGTCAACTATTGAGGTATTCGGTTGCCACTTGAGCTCCCTGATCGCTTCTTCCAGCCTCAGGTGTGCCCAGGCTTTCTGCTCACGGATAGCGAGTACAGAGAATACCGCTTCAATAGCACCTGCAGCACCTAAAGTGTGGCCGGTGTAGCATTTTGTAGAGCTGGCTTCCGGTACCTGCTGCGTTCCAAATACTTTTTCTATTGCAATACCTTCCGAGCTGTCATTGTTGCTCGTACCGGTGCCGTGGAGATTTATATAGTCTATCTGCCCGGGGAGGATGCCCGCCTGGCGGATCGCATGGTTCATGGCCAGTTGATTACCGGTCCCTTCAGGCGAAGAAGCCGTCTGGTGATGTGCATCATTGGCATTGGCATACCCGCTCACAACAGCCATTGGCGCTGCTTTCAGGCTTTTGGCCGTTTGTTCGTTCATCAATACCACATATGCCGCACCTTCTCCCAGGTTTAAGCCACGACGATGTTCATCAAAAGGCTGGCACAATGTTTTATCCAGAATCATTAACGAATTGAAACCATTCAAGGTAAATTTAGATAAACTGTCGGCACCTCCTGCGATCACAATATCCATCTTGCCCTGCTCGATCAGCTGCGCGCCCATCATGATCGTATTGGCCGAGGAGGAACAAGCAGTGCTGATGGTTGTTGTCCAGCAATCTTCCAGTTTTAAAGCCGCTGCCGTCAGCTCGGTAATGCTGCCGCTTTCATGATACCTGATGTTTCGCGCAGCAACCTTTTCCCTGGATTTTATTTTAGGATACTCCTGTTCCGTAAGGTCCATGCCACCTACCGTATTGGCCGATATCAGCCCGATACGGTAGCCCTTTGTTTTGCCCTCGAAAGCACTGAAGGCTTCCCGGGCGGCCGTAATGCTCAGTAATGCCGTACGCGGAAACGTGCTTAATGCATTGCTTTTAGCGGCTAAGGCCTCATTGCTGAGCTTCACCTCACCTACCGGTAAATCATGAATGCTCCGGAGTAAGGCTGCCGGTCCTATGCCCGCCTGCATGGCCACTAAAGCCGCCAGGTTTTCTGCCACATTATTGCCTATGGCTGAAATAATCCCTATTCCCGTGATGTATGCCGCCGAAACTTTGTTCATGGTTGAAATTTTTGTACCCTGTGCAAATTTAAACTTTTGGAGCAGAAGAAAAGCGGTCCAGTACCTTCACCACTTTATTTACCGGAAGCCCGATCACATTGTAGAGGTCGCCTTCTATGCCCGAGATGCCCACCAGGCCGATCCATTCCTGGATGGCATAAGCCCCGGCCTTATCAAAAGGTTTGTAATGGCTGATGTAATAGTCAATCTGTTCATCCGTGATTTCATTAAAGCACACTTTCGTGAGGCTATGAAATACTTCTTTTTTTGCCGTATTCATAATGCAGACACCTGTGATCACTTCATGGGTCTGTCCCGAAAGCGAGCGAAGGATCTGTTTGGCATCAGCCGCGTCTTTAGGTTTGCCGATCACCTGCTCTTGCAGCAGTACGATCGTGTCGGCAGCCAGGATCACCGTTTCTGCACTTAGCGTGCCTGCAGCTTCCATATGCCGGTAGACGGCCAGTGCTTTCTCTTCAGCAATAAACTCCGGGACCAGGGCACGCTTGAGCTCATCAGGATAAGATTCGTCCGTAGGTACGATCACCAATTCAAAGTTAAGCGCAGCATCCTGCAACAGTTGTTTACGTCTTGGCGATTGCGAGGCCAGTATAAGTTTCATAAAATAAGTTTAAAGAGCAAGCTGGTAAAAGTAAAAAATAACCAGGGTGAGGATACCGAAGATCATAATGAATTTAAGCATTTTGCTGTATTTCGCAAAATGTTCCTGCCGGACAGAAGTATGGATTTTAACTAAAGTATAGACCAGGGGCAGGATGAGTGCTGCCAGCATATAAATACCCGGGATGATCCAGGATTTAAGGAACAGCTCATACACCGCAAAAGCAAGTGCTATTATAGACAGCACCAGCAAGCCTTGTACAAACCAGACGGTTTTCTGGATACCTATCTTGATCGGCATCGTGATGCAGCCATCTTCCGCATCTCCTTTAAAATCTTCCAGGTCTTTAATGATCTCCCTGATCCAGTTCAGTAAAAAAGCAAATCCGCTATAAGTCATCAGGATCCAGGTCGGGTTCAGCCTGATCTGCCCTTGTGCATTTTCCAGGAACGGCTGCTTGATCAGGGGCCATGCTGCAGGCTCATAAGTCAATAGGATCAGTATAGACAGGGCAGTGAGTAAAGAAACGATCACATTGCCTATAATAAACTGTCTCTTGAAATGCGTGGAATAAAACCACAGTAATATCGTACAAGCTACCGGCAGCAATAAAACAGATTTAATCTGTAGCTGGTAGGCCAGGTAGGCGCAGATGGCCAGGCCGATCACATTGCAGCAGGTATGAAACAAGATGGCTGTCCTGGGATTAATGTCTTTGCCGATCAGCGATTTGTTAGGCCGGTTAATGGCATCTATTTTTACATCGAAATAATCATTGATAATGTACCCGGCCCCGGCGATCAAAGCGGTAGCTATAGACAGCAATAAGGCATGGGGGAAGTCCAGGAATAAAGGTGTTGCCGTAAAATTGCTTAATGGCCTTATGAGGAAAAACCAGCATAAAAGCTGGGTGGCTATAATGATCAATAAGTTGGAAATACGTAAAATGCGCGCTAGGTCTTTAAAATTCATATGGGTTAAATTGCTGTCGGTCCTCTCCTGGATTGAGCTAAGAAATATAAGTCTGTGATCACCAAAGCTGCCATCGCCTCCACGATCACCGGGGCGCGCAGCGCGACACAGAGGTCATGTCGGCCTTTTACCGAAAAGTCTTCGACTGCTCCGCTTGCATGGTTATAGGTCTGCTGGTTTTTAGGCGTGGAAGCCGTAGGTTTGATGGCAAGCTTAAAGATAATAGGATTGCCGTTACTGATGCCTCCGAGCACCCCTCCGGCATGATTGCTGACCGTATTGCCACCAGGGTCCAGGTAAGTGTCATTATGCTCGGTGCCAAACATTCTTGCCGCTTCAAAACCTGCACCGAATTCGATGCCTTTTACCGCCGGGATGGCAAACATGGCCTGTGCCAGCCTGCTTTCCACGCTGTCCCAGAAAGGCTCCCCTAATCCTACCGGTACACCTGTAATTGTGCAGGAAACAATACCCCCTACGCTGTCTTTTGCAGCTATAGCTTTTTCCAGGCCTTTTTCAGGATCGGTCAGCCCGGCAACTTCTGTCACCGCTGCTTCAAAGGAAAAAGTACTCAATATTTTTTTAGCGATCACGCCTGCCGCTACCAGTCCTGCCGTGAGCCTTGCGCTGAAATGGCCGCCACCGCGAAAGTCTTCAAAGCCCTGGTATTTTACATTGGCTACAAAATCGGCATGCCCGGGACGGAATACATCACGCTGTTTCTCATAATCTCCGCTCCGGGTATTTTCATTGGCAATCCAGATCATCAGCGGTGCTCCGGTCGTGTGACCTTTAAATACGCCGGTCTTCAATTCCGGGATGTCCGCTTCCACCCTTGGTGTGCCACCTTTTTGTCCGCCTTTCCTGCGGTTCATATCGCTGATGAAATCTTCATCGCTCAGGGGAATGCCGGGAGGTACATGGTCCAGGACAACACCTACTCCTGCACCATGTGATTCCCCGAAGATCTGAACTTTAAAAATTGTATTAATACTGTTCATTTGTGTGTTATGTTTAGTCTGCTGTTCGCGCAGCAGCTTCTTTATCTAAATACTCTTTTAAAAGAATTTTTTCTGTGTATTCTGCAAAAGAATTGGGGGCTATTTTGCCGCCAAAATGTTCAATATATGCCTTGGTAAATTCTGCTCCGAAATAAAGAATAAAAGCAGAAAAATAGATCCATAGCAGCAGCACAATAACCGATCCTGCTGCGCCATATAAGCTGGCCATTGTATTGCCGCTGATGTAAAGACCGATCAGGTACTTGCCGAAAAAGAAGAGCAGGGTAGTTACTATAGCTCCCGGTAATACCTGCCGCCACTTTATCTTTACATCAGGAAGCATTTTAAAGATCGCCATGAAGAGTACGAGCAATACTACAAACGTAAAGCCTGTATTCACAAAACCGATCATATTGACCGGGATAAAGGGTAACTGTTTTAGAATAAAATCGCTGAAACCGAGGATCACGGCATTCAATATCAGCGAAACGATCAGTAAAAAGCCAAAGCCGATGATCATGGTAAAGGAAAGCAGGCGGCTCAGCAGGATTTTAATGATGCCCTTTTTGGCTTTTGCCCTTACCCCCCAGATCATGTTCAGGGAATCCTGTATCTCTACAAAAATACCCGTAGCACCCATAATCAGGATGACAACACTGATGATGGTGGCAACCGTTGAGTTTTTCTGGAAGTTTATTTTAGACATCACTTCCTGGATCTGGAAAGCCGTGTCTGCCCCTACAAATCCTTTTAATTCCCCGAACAATTGCCCGGTTATGGCCTGCTCTCCGTAAAAGGTTCCGCCCACCACAATAATGAGCAGGAGCATTGGCGGTAATGAAAAGATCGTATTGTAAGCTAAGGCAGCACTAAGTTTAGGAGCTTTGTCATCGGCGAACCCGGTCCCTGCTTTTACCAGGATGTCAAAACAGGTTTTCAACTTTTGAATAATAAGCTTGCCTTTCATATAGTCAAAAGTACGCTATTAGCCCGAAAATTGGTATTTTTGTACGATTGATACCTTGAAAAAAACACCTTATTTATTTTATTTTAATAAATCATATGTTTATATGGACATAGAAGAAGTTATTAAATCATCCCGGCCAATTGAAGATCAATATCATAGAACCTATCTTAATATTGTGTATTCGGGAATATGGTTAGAGCAAAGTACGATTGATCCGCTCAAGCAGCGGGGGCTTTCTCATCCCCAGTATAATGTGCTGCGTATCGTTAAAGGATACAAAGCGCCTATGACAGTGGCCTCCATCCAGCAAAGAATGCTGTACCAGACCTCTAATGTCACACGGATTATCGACAAGCTTGTTGATAAAGGTTTATTGAGCAAGGAAAGCTCCGATACAGATCGCAGAGTGGTTTTGGTCAATATTACCAGTGTGGGGCTAGAAAAACTGAAAGAGCTTCATGAATTGATCTATGGCAGCGTGAAAAGGATTGTCGGTAAAAATCTTAGTGTAGATGAGACCATGCTGCTGGGAAACCTTTTGGATAAAATGAGGTCATAATGTTTGATAATTTCATCCGCGGGTACAAGGCTTATTTGCAATTAGAAAAATCATTGTCTGCAAATACAGTCCAGGCCTATCTGCATGATGTAGGCTTCCTGTCGCAGTTCCTGTCGCAGACCTATGAAGGTTTAAGTATTACTGAGCTGGAATTAACGCACTTGCTGGCCTTTATCGAATTGATCAATGGGGAAGAGTATGCTGCTGCCTCGCAGGCCAGGATGATCTCTTCCCTGAAGTCATTTTTCAACTTTTTGATCCTCGAGCAGGAGATCAAGCAAAGCCCGGCTTTGTTCCTCGAATTGCCCAAGCTACAGCGTAAGCTTCCTGATGTGCTCAGTATCGAAGAGGTAAACCTGATGCTGGCTGCCATCGACAGGAGTACGCCGGACGGGCAAAGGAACCTGGCCATGCTCGAAACTATGTACAGCAGCGGCCTGAGGGTATCGGAACTGATACAGTTGAAGATCTCCAACCTGTACTCAGAAGTCGGCTACATCAGGGTGATCGGGAAGGGCAATAAGGAAAGGCTCGTGCCCATAGGAGACGATGCGGTGAAGTATATTAATATCTATAAAGATACCGTAAGGGTGCATATGCCTGTCGTCAAAGGGCAGGAGGATATGCTGTTCTTAAATAAAAGGGGCGCTGCACTAAGCCGTGTTATGTTCTTCCTGATCGTCAAAAAGCTGGCGGCGCAAGCCGGTATTCAGAAAAATGTCTATCCACATACCTTAAGGCATAGTTTTGCCACCCACCTGGTGGAAAATGGTGCCGATCTGCGGGCCGTCCAGGAAATGCTGGGCCACCAGAGCATCACCACTACCGAAATTTATACCCACCTGGATAAAACATTTTTGCAGCAAACCCTTAAAAATTTCCATCCCCGGTACTAAGACCTATTTTATCTGTAGTTTTGCAGGACGAGAATCGAAAAGAGCACATGACAGTATTTAAAACTTCAAAGGCAAAAGAAAATATATTGCGCAGGATCAGGGAAGCGCTGGTACAGGAATCTGTGGCTAAGCCATTCCCGGAAATTGAAAGCGGACCTGCCCCTAATTTGTATGCGCCGCTGAGCAGAGATACTATTGAAGAGACCTTTGCGCTTGAGTTCACCCAATCGGGTGGGCAGTTTGTATTCTGTAATGATGAAACTGATTTTGCCCTGCAGCTTCGCCTGCTGGCAGAAGCCAAGCAGTGGAAAGAGGTGGTGTGTTCCAAGCCCGAAATGTTGAGTATGCTCACCCACCAGGGATTGAACTTTGTGCGGGAAATTAATTTCAGGCATGCAGATACCGATGCCTGCATCACCGACTGCGAAGCCGCAATTGCACGCACCGGCAGCCTGCTGTTCAGCAGCCGGCAGAATTACGGGAGAACGGCACCTATCTACTTCCCGGTCCATATTGCAGTCGTTTATCTCCATAACATTGTACCCGATATAGATATTGCTTTGCAAATGATGCAAAACAAATACGGGGTCAATAATATGCCATCGATGATCAATTTAAATACAGGACCAAGCCGTACTGCAGATATTGAGAAAACCCTGGTGACCGGTGTACATGGTCCCAAAGAGGTATTCTGCTTTTTCATCAATCAATAAGATTTTATTGGATTCATGCATCCTAAAGATATAAAAATAGAAGCGTATAATTACCTGCTTCCCGAAGATAAGATCGCTACATTCCCATTGGCCCAAAGAGATGCTTCAAAACTACTGGTCTACAAAAATGGACTCATCAAAGATGAACAATTTAAAGCCCTCGCGGATCAATTACCAGGAGATGCTTTAATGGTGTACAACCAGACTAAAGTGGTCCATGCGCGCTTACTGTTCAAAAAACCGACAGGAGGCAAAGTAGAGGTCTTCTGCCTGGAGCCGGATACCCGTTATGCCGATGTGCCTACGGCCATGTTGACCAAAGGGGCGGTCTACTGGAAATGCTTCCTGGGCGGCGCTTCCAAGTGGAAAGCAGGCCAGCAACTGGTTTTAGAGCAGGATAATTTAACCCTTCATGCAGAGCGCCTGGAACAGCAGGACGGGGCCTGGGTCTTGAAACTGTCCTGGAATGAGCCGGAACTGAGTTTTGCCGAAGTGTTGCACCTGGCCGGGAAAGTACCCTTGCCCCCTTATTTAAACAGGGAAGCTACCAAGGCCGATGAGGCGACTTACCAGTCGGTCTTTGCCAAAGAAGAGGGTAGTGTGGCCGCTCCCACGGCTTCGCTGCACTTTACCCCCGAAGTATTAGCATCGCTCAGTGCCAAAGGGGTTTCCTTTTCATCCGTCACATTACACGTGGGTGCGGGGACCTTTAAGCCTGTGAAGTCGGACACGATGGAGACACATGAAATGCATGCAGAATGGCTGGAAGTGTCTAAAGAACAATTGGTAGTCCTGGAAAAACAACTCAGGGATAAAAAGCCGGTGATCGCGGTAGGTACTACTTCCTGCAGGACCCTGGAAAGCCTGTATTGGATCGGTGTGCAGCTTATCAATGGCATTGCTGTAGAGAATGGCGCTGTTGCCGTGACCCAATGGTTGCCTTATGCATCCGGCTTTGCACCCATAGCGGCAGCGGAGAGTATAAGCGCAGTGCTGAAGCACCTGCAAGCTATCCATTCCGATAAGCTGATCGTGAAGACGCAGATCATCATTGCACCCGGTTATGATTTTAAAATAGTGAACGGGCTCATCACCAATTTTCACCAGCCGGAAAGCACCTTACTCTTACTGGTTTCCGCTTTAATAGGTGACGACTGGAAAGCCGTCTATGACCATGCTTTGGCGAACGGATACCGTTTCCTGAGTTATGGAGACAGCAGCTTATTATGGGCTTAGCAGGTAAGTGAGATGACTATAGCAATAAATACAAAATGGTTAACACCGGTAATTGAGGTGTTAACCATTTTTTATTGTTATACTGTCTCAGCTTAATACTGACCCGTGCTCAACATCACTAGGGTACAGGCTTCCTGGGGCAGGATGCCATTTTGCACGGCAAGCTGTTCCAGTTCCTCGTTTTCTGTGCCTGGGTTAAACACAATTCGTTTGGGCTTTAAGCTGAGTATATAATCATAATATGGTTTTTGATTACCTGGGTTCAGGTAAAGCGTTACGGTATCTATATCTGAGAAGGGGATCATCTTAGATCCGTATTCCACATCGAGAACAGTCCCCGGGCGAGCGCCAATGGCAACAACCTCATTCCCGGTACTTCTTAACATATGTATGGCACGGTTGCTGTACCGGCTTGGATTTTCTGATGCTCCGATAACTAAAGTTTTTTTATTGGGTTTATGCTGCATAATACTCCTTATTTGGTCTCCTAAAAGTACTAAAAAACTCTAAAGCTCTGTAATTGTTTGTATTTTAGCTTTTTTAAAATATTGTGAAAATTGTCTAAAGAGATCAGGGTCTTAAGCACCAAAGCACTCCGTGCGTCCAACCTGCAGCACCTTACTGATAAAGGAGCAAGCGTGGTGACCAGGTCTTTTATACGCATTGAATTCCCTGCTGTGATCGACCTGCCTCCTGCGGAAAAAGTAAATGTGATCATCACCAGCGCCAATGCCGTAGCGGCTTTGATGCGTATCCGGGAGCAATTGCCGGTTTTTCATGAGGTGTACTGTATTGCGGGGAGAACGGAAGCCCTGGTAAGGGAACACCTGGCCTATACTGGCAGCATCATTGCGCGACCCTATGCTTCAGAATTGCTTATTCCCATTATTCAGTCGGAGCAGACAATTCCTTTATGGTTTTTTAAAGGAGATAAGGCCCTGCCCACGATCCCGGACGGCCTGAATCATGCAGGAATCAGCTTCAAAGCCATAGAAGTGTACCGGAATGTGGCCCTGCCTCATGTATTAAAGGAGGACTTTTCGGCCATTTTATTCCTGAGTCCCTCTGCCGTGGAGAGTTTTTTGCAGCATAATATTATTCCCGATAATACAATTACCTTTGCCATCGGAAAAACGACGGCTGCGGCTTTAAAACCTTTTGCAAAGCAGGTAGTGATCTGTGAATCGCCTACCGAAGGCTCTTTAGTAGCAGCCGTGGTAAACTATTTTAATTTATAATATAATGAGAAGAGACAACAACTTAAAAAACGATCTTATTATCAGGACACTTTTGGGCGAACAGACAGAGCGCACCCCGGTCTGGATGATGCGCCAGGCAGGAAGATACCTTCCCGAATATATTGCCTTAAGAAATAAGTATTCCTTTTTTGAACGTTGTCAGACCCCGGAACTGGCCTGCGAGATCACCTTGCAGCCTGTGGATATAGTAGGTGTAGATGCCGCTATTCTCTTCTCCGATATCCTTGTAGTGCCCCAGGCAATGGGAATGGAGGTCCAGCTGATCGAAAAGCAGGGTCCCTTGTTGCCGGAGCCTATCAAGACTGCTGCCGATCTGAACAGGATCTATTCGGCTGGTGCCGCAGGTAACCTGGAATATGTGTATGATGCCATCAGGATGATCAAAAAAGAACTGGACGGCCGTGTTCCCCTGATCGGTTTTGCAGGAGCTCCCTGGACGCTTTTGTGCTACATGGTACAGGGCAAGGGCAGTAAAACTTTTGATGAGGCTAAAGGCTTTTGTTACCAGAACCCGAAACTGGCACACCAGTTGCTGCAAATGATCACCGATGTTACCATAGAGTACCTGAAAGGGCAGATCGCCGCAGGTGCAGATATGCTGCAGGTGTTTGACAGTTGGGGCGGTTTATTAAATAAACAGGATTTTGAAACTTTTTCACTGCAATACATCCGCCAGATCGTTGCTGCGATCAAAGATGAAGTACCGACCATTGTGTTTGCCAAAGGGGCCTGGTCTTCCCTGGGCGAAATGGCCGCTACCGGGGCCCATGGCCTGGGTATCGACTGGTGCATAGAAGCGCAGCAGGCCCGCCAGTTTGCAGGCGACAAGATCACGCTGCAGGGTAATTATGACCCGGCCAGGTTATTGGCTCCTGTGGAAGAGATTCAGCAAACTACAGAGGCTATGCTCCGTGCTTTTGGACCGGGCAGGCATATAGCTAACCTGGGACATGGTATTTTGCCTAATGTGCCGGTAGCACATGCCAAAGCATTCGTAGATACGGTTAAAGCATTCCGCCATGCATAATTTTTTCCATTAGATTTATTGTTCATTTGGCCTACATTTGATACAGTAAAGCCCGACATTAAAGTGGAATTTTTTAAAAAAGAGAAACTCATACCCGAAGAAGGCTGGAGAAAGAAACTTTTCCGGACTATTTACTATGCCGATACCCCGGCCGGTAAATTGTTTGATGTCAGCTTGCTGGTGACCATCCTTTTGAGTACTGTACTCATCATCTGGGAGTCTATCCCCGGTAGTATTGATAAGTATGGTCATTTCTTCAGGTACTCAGAGTGGGTGTTGACGATCTTTTTCACGATTGAGTATTACCTGAGGCTGCTGGCGATTAAAAATAACCGGGCTTATATCTTTAGTGCCTTCGGTATTATAGATCTGCTCAGCATCCTCACTTTCTATATCAGCCTGTTTTTTCCGCAGGTCCATTTCCTGATCGCGATCAGGCTGTTGCGCCTCCTGCGTGTGTTCCGGATATTTAACCTCATCACTTACCTCAAAGAAGCGCTCATCATCATAAAAGCCCTTCAGAACAGCTACCGGAAGATCATTATTTTCCTGATGTTTATTGTGATCATTTCCGTGATCGTAGGTTCACTCATGTATGTGCTGGAAAACGGTCAAAATGGTTTCCACAGTATTCCTGAAAGTATTTATTGGGCCATCGTGACGATAACCACAGTAGGATATGGAGATATTGCACCTACAACATCGGCAGGAAAGCTGATGTCTATTATATTGATGCTTTGCGGTTATGGCATCATTGCGGTACCTACCGGTATTGTTGCCAAAGAATTCCGGAAAGTCAGGAAATACCTCCGTGAATGTGAGCGTTGCGGGAACACTGATAATGACACCGATGCCCGCTATTGTAAGGTCTGCGGAGAAAAGCTTCTTGTTCCTCCATTACAATGATTTACCTCTCCGATTGCTTAGAAAGCATTAGGGTCTTTGAGTTTGGGATTGGTGATCAGTGTAGAATCTGTAAATGTCTTCAGGAAAGCTACCAATGCTTTGCGGTCACTTGCTACAAAGATCGGCCTGTTGGTCAGTAAAGACATATGCTCATCCAGGTTCGGTGATTTTATATGTACCGAATCCAGGTAGAAATCCACCACTTCTTCAAGCGTTTTGAAACGCCCGTCATGCATATATGGAGCCGTAAGCGCGATGTTCCTTAAGGTTGGTACTTTCATCTTGCCGATATCCTGGCTCAGCTTTGTATTCTTCGCCATGCCGGAATCCGGTTTTATATCAATCCCGTTGTTGCGGAAAAAATTATCCGTCAGCAATACATCACTATGACAGTGGTTGCAGGAGCCACCCCCGAAGAAAAGCTCCATGCCCCTTTCCTCCTGTGCCGTTAAAGCATTGGCATCTCCGCCGTAAAAATACCGGTCGAAGCGGGAGTTGAAGGAGATAATGGTCCTTTCAAACTGGGAAAGAGCTTTGAGCACCATGTCTTTGGTGATGTTGGCAGAGCCGAAGGCTTTATAAAAACGGTTGGGATAATCAGGATGCGACTGCAGCCTCGGCAGTACGACTTCCCAGGTATTGGCCATTTCAATAGGATTGGTGATCGGATCATTGGCCTGCTCTTCCAGGGATTTGGAACGCCCGTCCCAGAAGAAAAAGCTGCTCCAGCCTATGTTGACAATGCTCATGGAATGCTTGATGCCGATGTCTCCCTTTACCCCGATACTGAATCTCCGGGGATCAGAAAAGGCATTGGCTTGCTTATGGCAGGCCGCGCAACTCATAGACCGGTCTGCGCTCAAGATACCATCATAAAACAGGTAGCGGCCCAGTTCCACGCCCTCTTCCGTCATAGGATTATCTGCAGGCATGGGCATGGGCTCAAAATAGTCCAGCACAAACTCCGGAAGGTCTATTTTATAGGGCCTGGGCTTTTGAGGCTTCTTTTTATTGCCTGAAAATGCACTCAATCCTACTGCAAGGGCAATTAAACCCAGAACGATCCAGGTCGATTTCTTTTTCAACATTATAATACGCTTATTGCTCGAATTTACTTTTTGTTACCTCCATAGCCCATCTTACCGTGCTCAGGATCTTACCGTTTTCCAGGGGAGTGTAGCCTTGCTTTTTATAAAAGCCTTTATGTCTTCTGCCATCACCCAGCACCACGATAGTGGGCATACCCATACCACCGTAGTTTTCCACTTCAGCTGCCCCGTTAATGAACACAGCATCAGGGTTAAACTTGTTCTCTCTGACCCATTTCAGGGCCTGCTTGGCGGTAGATACATTTTCATAGACTGTTTGATAGTATAAAACCCGTCCCGGGTATTTTTCTTTCAGGCTACCGACTACTTTCTCGAGGCCTTTCCCAGCCGTGATACAGGGGCGGCAATCGATCATAAAATATTCATGGATAATGACATAGCCACTGTCCAGTATATTCCATAATTCTACTTCCCGGCCATTGAGCAGGTTGGTGTTTTTCCAGTTTTTAGCATTAAAAACGGGAGATTCTGGCATGGAGAAATTATGCGTATGGTCTTCTTCTTTCTGTTCATATTCCTGTGCATACGCTAAGGAAGAAAACAGCAATAAGAAAGGCAATATCCAATGTTTCATGATGAGTAGAGCGCTTAGGGGTTAACGCACAAATATACGAAATTTAAAAATGACCGCATATGGACCCCGGAAAGTCGGCTGATGGTACAGGCGATCAAATGTGGCGGCTCGAAAAGTGGTTTTATTTAGTGGAAATGTTGAAATGGGGATAACTTATTCGCCCGTAGCTATAAAAGTATATATATTTTTTGTTTTTTTGATGACATCCAACCAACCTTAATGTTGATATCGTTGTCTAAATCAATAGGTAATAGTCATGAAAACAGAAGAGTAGGTGTCGAATGGAGGAATACAGGCTATCGATCCGGGCAGGATTTTTTGTATTTTGTTTAGAGAATTTTAAGATTTCATTTGTATCTTTATTGACATTTGTTATTTTTGGTTCTCAAATTTGGTTAAATTTTTAATTTAGATAAGTTTTCATGCGCAATTTAAAATGTATTTTGTTAGGATTAATCGGAATCACTTTTTTGATCTCTTGTAAAAAAGAATTTAGTCCTGATTTGCCTTTACCCACAGAACTCAGCCCTTCTTTGTTTGTGGTAAACAATAATAATGTTGTTTTAGCCATAGATCCTAAAACCGGCAGGAAGAAATGGGAATACAAAGTAGATAATAATGTTATTGCAACACCGGTTGTTGTGGCGGGCAAGCTGGTCGTTGTTGATGTGAGCGGTAAGCTATATAGTATCAATCGTATTAACGGTAAGCTGGAAACTTCAGTGACCTTGGGCGCAGCGGTTAGCGGTACTCCTTTGGTGGTGGATGACAGCAGGCTGGCCATTTCTGTAGGTAACGACGTGAAAATGTATAATCCTTTAGACGGGTTTAATATGGTATGGCAGTATGGTGCAGGCGTACCGGTTACTACTTCCCTGGCGAAAAACACGATTGGTACCAGCGATACCTTACAGATATTCTTTGTGGGAGGTTCCAGTGTCATTGCGCTAAGAGCGAGCGATGGTATTGTGACCTGGAGACAAGATGTGGCAGGAGCCGGTATCTTTAACTCATCTATATGTGCCGCCAATCATAATTACCTGTATGCAGGGAATGATGATGGTAAAATTTATGCCTTTAATTCAAGAAACGGAAGTTCGTTCTGGACTTACCAAACCGGATCTGCAGTGCAAAGTTCTCCGGTGAGCGTTGGGGGTAATATTATGGCAGGAAGTAATGACCGTAATTTTTACTCTATTGATTCAGCTACCGGTCTGTTGAGATGGAAAGTAACTACAGGAGACCGTATCTTATCTTCTCCTTTCGTTTATGATCAAAATGTATACTTCGGTTGTAATGATTTTAATTTATATACTGTAAATATCATTGATGGTACCCTGAAATGGAAATCTCTTGCATTTGGAACATTAGTTACTTCGCCCCTGGTACATGATAAAGTAGCTTACATTAATAGCCATGATAATAATGTATATGCTTTTGATAGTGAAACGGGAGCGCAGAAATGGATTTATAACACGAACGGGTATATGGTTTCTTCCATGATCCTGGATAATTTAACAGAAGTAATTGTTCCTTCAATAAGCGGTAATAATTCTTTTTAGCATTTTTTTAATATCACCAACCATTTATTTTTATTTCATGTCTTATTTAATAAGTCGTAAATGGATAATTTATACTTATTTTATATAGGACACGAAAATTTGAAACCCTATTAATTATTATAAAATCATGATAAAAAAGTCTATTTTTTGGTTACTGGGACTTTTGTTTTTGTTGTTCGGGCAAAAAGCTTTTGCCAATCACGTAGCAGGTGGTCAGCTTACCTATAAATTTATTTCTACCAGTGGTACCAATCATACTTATGAAGTGGAAATTATCATTTTCGGAGATTGTAATGGTGGCGCTTCTTTTAATACATTTACAACTACTACAGGCGCGGGCATGAATGTTTATAATAACGGAAACCTCGTGACTACACAAACCTTACCAAGAATCGCCAATGAGAGTGATATCCTGGTATCCCCAGTATGTCCCAGCCAGATCAACAGTACTACCTGTAGCGGGGGAACTTTGCCTGGTATCAGGAAATATACGTTCAGAGGTAATGTAGTACTGAGTGGTACTTCAGCTACCTGGAGGTTTGCTTTCAATAGTAACCTGGTAGGTGGTACTAGTGCAGGTAGAAGTTTCCTGGCAGATAATATTACCAATCACGGTACCTTTTTTATTGCGGCTACCCTCAATAATGTGAACGGACCGAATAACTCTCCGACCTTTACTTCAGATCCTACTCCTTTCTTCTGTAATAATGTACCTTCTTCCTTTAGCTTAGGTGCGGTTGATGTGGACAATGATGTGATGACCTATAGCCTGGAGCCTGCGATTAACAATCTGCAGGGTACCGCTTTTGTAAACTATGTAGCTCCTTATACCGCACAAAATCCTTTGCCTGCTGCTCCGGGAACTTTTATATTCAATCCTAATACCGGGGTGACCGATTTTACACCTAACCAGGCTATGGAAGCTACGGTAGTGAAAAAAGTAACGGAAAAGCGTAATGGTGTTGAAGTAGGTACCTGTGCCCGTGAAATGATGTTTGTTATTATCAACGGCTGTACCAATACCGCTCCTTCTACCCCGATCAATAATGTATCAAATGGTGAGTTATTGCCAGGTACACCTACAAGCGTTGAGTTTAAAGCCTGTGAAGCACAGCAAGTTAGTTTTACTTTTGAAATTAACGCAGTGGATGCTCAAGGTGATAATATTACCATAAGTTCTACCAACTTACCGGCCGGTGCTGTACTGAATATCCAGAATAACGGTACCACCAATCCTACTGCATTTTTTAACTGGAACCTTTCTACCGTACCGGCAGGCACTTACCAGTTCTATATTACCTTTAAAGATGATGGTTGCCCGATGTCTGTGATCAAAACCGTTACTTATACGGTTTATGTACAGCAGTTTTCCGGAAACTTTACCACCCACACTATTGTTCCTTGTAGAGACGATAGTAATGGTGTAGCCTGGATCCTGGCAGACCCTGCAGATACAGCATTATATAAATATACCTGGATGGACCCTGCGTTCAATATCCTGCAGGAAACACCTGGGAGAGTAACCGGTGGTGATACTTTATCCAACCTGTACCCGGGCATTTACCTGGTAGATGCAGAAAACTACAGAGGTTGTAAACGTAGATTTACGGTTACCATTGATTCTCCAACTTATAAAGCTTACTTTGAGACAGACAGTATCGTGTGTGTGAACAGTGCTGTGACCTTTAACCCACTGTATAACAATAATGACTTTGTACAATGGAACTGGGATTTTGGTAATGGTACGACATCCACTTCACAAACCCCCTTCCTTCAATATCCTTTTGCAGGCAGATACCAGATTAAATTGAAAGCTACTACAGATCTGGGTTGTGTAGATTCCTTCTCCCAATGGATCACCGTAGATTCTATCATGCAACCGGAGTTCTCCCTGGACAGGAACAATATCTGTGTAGGCGAAAAAGTGAATATTGCTACCGAATATGGTCTTAACGCCAAAAGTGTTAACTGGGCCTTCGGAGATGGTGGTCAGTTACAAACCGGTCCATTGGCCAATATCAGTTACGCTTATCCTACACCGGGAACTTATAATGTCAACATGACCGTAAGCTACCGTAAATGTCCTGATGTAACTTACAGCAGAACCGTTACCGTGAACGATAATCCACGTGTATACCTGGGATATGATACGGCTATCTGCTACCAGGGCACAGCTATCGAATTGAAAAATACAATAGCCGGAACAGGCGCTGATACTTATAGCTGGAATACCGGAGACAATGTACCAGTGATCTTTGCCAGAGCAGCCGGAGTATATGCCTTAACGGTTACCAGAAATGATTGTTCTACTACAGATAGTGTTACGGTAAATAAAGATTGCTATGTAGACTTACCGAATGCCTTTACGCCAAATGGCGAAGGCGATGCGGCCTACTTCTTCCCGCGCAGCCTGTTGTCAAGAGGAGTAACGAGCTTCGATATGACGATCTACAACAGATGGGGAGAGAAAGTATTCTTTACCAACAATACGAATGGCAGAGGATGGGATGGTAACCTGAGCGGTAAAGCCCAGCCTACCGGTGTATATGTCTACCTAATCAATGTTACCTTCAGAGATGGTAATACAGAGAAATACCAGGGTAATGTTACGCTACTAAGGTAAATCATAACATTTTAACCTGATTAACTATAATGGGTTCAACTTTTATAGTTGGACCCATTATAGTCTATAAAATAATTTGAATCTATATTTTTAGTGTAAGAGCGGTGGGAAACATGGAAATTTTAATAATTAATTTAATTATAAAGCTATGATAAGAAAGTCTATTTTTTGGTTACTGGGACTTTTGTTTTTGTTGTTCGGGCAAAAAGCTTTTGCCAATCACGTAGCCGGTGCCCAGATCACTTATAAGTTTATTTCTACCAGTGGTACCAATCATACCTATGAAGTAGAAATTATTCTTTTTGGCGACTGTAGCGGAAGTACCTATTATACATTTGCCACAACCACCGGTGCGGGGCTGAATGTTTATAATAACGGAAACCTCGTGACTACACAAACCTTACCAAGAATCGCCAATGAGAGTGACATCCTGGTATCCCCGGTATGTCCCAGCCAGATCAACAGTACTACCTGTAGCGGGGGTACTTTACCTGGTATCAAAAAATTTACTTTCAGAGGTAATGTTATATTGAATGGCACTTCGGCAAACTGGCGCTTTGCCTTTAATGCTGCATTAGGTGCCTCCACTGCCGGTAGGAGTAACCTGGCAGATAATATTGTGCTCAATCAATGGGGAACACTTTATATCGCTGCTACCCTGAATAATGTGAACGGACCAAACAACTCTCCGACCTTTACTTCAGATCCTACTCCTTTCTTCTGTAATAATGTACCTTCTTCCTTTAGTTTAGGTGCTGTTGATGTAGACAATGATGCGATGACCTATAGCCTGGAGCCTGCGATCACAAATGTTGAGGGAACTTTATTTGTTCCTTATGCTCCTCCCTTTACCGCACAGAGTCCTTTGCCTGCTGCTCCGGGAACTTTTGTATTCAGTCCTACTACCGGGGTGACCGATTTTACACCTAACCAGGCTATGGAAGCTACGGTAGTGAAAAAAGTGACAGAAAAGCGGAATGGTGTTGAAGTAGGTACCTGTGCCCGTGAAATGATGTTTGTTATTATCAACGGCTGTACCAATACCGCTCCTTCTACCCCGATCAATAATGTATCAAATGGTGAGTTATTGCCAGGTACACCTACAAGCGTTGAGTTTAAAGCCTGTGAAGCACAGCAAGTTAGTTTTACTTTTGAAATTAACGCAGTGGATGCTCAAGGTGATAATATTACCATAAGTTCTACCAACTTACCGGCCGGTGCTGTACTGAATATCCAGAATAACGGTACCACCAATCCTACTGCATTTTTTAACTGGAACCTTTCTACCGTACCGGCAGGCACTTACCAGTTCTATATTACCTTTAAAGATGATGGTTGCCCGATGTCTGTGATCAAAACCGTTACTTATACGGTTTATGTACAGCAGTTTTCCGGAAACTTTACCACCCACACTATTGTTCCTTGTAGAGACGATAGTAATGGTGTAGCCTGGATCCTGGCAGACCCTGCAGATACAGCATTATATAAATATACCTGGATGGACCCTGCGTTCAATATCCTGCAGGAAACACCTGGGAGAGTAACCGGTGGTGATACTTTATCCAACCTGTACCCGGGCATTTACCTGGTAGATGCAGAAAACTACAGAGGTTGTAAACGTAGATTTACGGTTACCATTGATTCTCCAACTTATAAAGCTTACTTTGAGACAGACAGTATCGTGTGTGTGAACAGTGCTGTGACCTTTAACCCACTGTATAACAATAATGACTTTGTACAATGGAACTGGGATTTTGGTAATGGTACGACATCCACTTCACAAACCCCCTTCCTTCAATATCCTTTTGCAGGCAGATACCAGATTAAATTGAAAGCTACTACAGATCTGGGTTGTGTAGATTCCTTCTCCCAATGGATCACCGTAGATTCTATCATGCAACCGGAGTTCTCCCTGGACAGGAACAATATCTGTGTAGGCGAAAAAGTGAATATTGCTACCGAATATGGTCTTAACGCCAAAAGTGTTAACTGGGCCTTCGGAGATGGTGGTCAGTTACAAACCGGTCCATTGGCCAATATCAGTTACGCTTATCCTACACCGGGAACTTATAATGTCAACATGACCGTAAGCTACCGTAAATGTCCTGATGTAACTTACAGCAGAACCGTTACCGTGAACGATAATCCACGTGTATACCTGGGATATGATACGGCTATCTGCTACCAGGGCACAGCTATCGAATTGAAAAATACAATAGCCGGAACAGGCGCTGATACTTATAGCTGGAATACCGGAGACAATGTACCAGTGATCTTTGCCAGAGCAGCCGGAGTATATGCCTTAACGGTTACCAGAAATGATTGTTCTACTACAGATAGTGTTACGGTAAATAAAGATTGCTATGTAGACTTACCGAATGCCTTTACGCCAAATGGCGAAGGCGATGCGGCCTACTTCTTCCCGCGCAGCCTGTTGTCAAGAGGAGTAACGAGCTTCGATATGACGATCTACAACAGATGGGGTGAGAAAGTATTCTTTACCAACAATACGAATGGCAGAGGATGGGATGGTAACCTGAGCGGTAAAGCCCAGCCTACCGGTGTATATGTCTACCTGATCAATGTTACCTTCAGAGATGGTAATACAGAGAAATACCAGGGTAATGTAACCTTACTGAGATAAAAATACCAATTGAAATATATAAGGGGCTTAACTGTTGAAGTTAAGCCCCTTACTTTTGGCGCTTGCACAACGAGAAAACCTTTATTTTTGCCGGAAATATAATTTGATCAGTATGATTTTTAATGAAGCAAGCCGTCATTTTTCTTATCCCGGATTCCTGGACTATGCTGCGCAGGAAGTGGCATTAAATGAAAGCCGGCCGGAACGTATTGCCGACCCTAAATATGCTCATTATACTAAGCTGAACTTTCAGCGCATGAAACGCTGGGACAAGACTTTTGTTCCCGATGAACAAATAATAGAACAGCTTAAAACGGCAGGTCCGCAGGAATGGTGGGTGATCACAGAAGCCTGGTGTGGCGACAGTGCGCAGAATCTGCCGGTAATTGCTGCCCTGGCCCGGGAAGCCGGTATCCCATTACATATTGTGCTGCGTGATGAAAATCCAGGCATTATGGACCAGTTCCTGACCAATGGCAGTAAAAGTATTCCCATACTGGTCAGCTTTGATCAGCAGGGACAGCAGCTCTTTCGCTGGGGCCCGAGGCCTGCAGCGGCCCAATTACTGATGGAAGACTGGAAAGCAAACCCTGCAGGCAGAGACTTTGAAGCGTTTGAACTGGAAATGCACCGTTGGTATACAGAGAATAAAGGGAAAGATACCCAGGCTGCTATACTAGACCTGGTATAAAACCCCGGATATTTTATGGAATAAACAGTCCTGGTACGTCTTTATAGAGTAAGCAATATTGGATTAAAAAGAAGCAGAACATTGAACCATAAACTACAACACATAACAGAAGCAGGTTTGCTGGCTCTTTATTACAAAGAGCGCGATAATGTGTATGTGGGAGAACTGTTGAGCCGCTATACCTTAAGATTGCTGGGGGTTTGTATGAAATACCTCAAAGATGAAGATGATGCCAGGGATATGGTGCAGCAGGTATTTGAAAAGGTATTGGCAGAGTTGGGGAAATATGAGATCGATAATTTCGGAGGTTGGTTGTACCGCATAGCGCAGAATGCCTGTATCTCCCAGATCAGGGCCCAGAAGCAATTTGTTGCCGAGGAATACCTGGTCTATGTGCCTGCTGATGTGGAGCCGGATACCCGGCAGTTTTGGGAGAAAGAGCAGCAGCATGAACGATTACAGCTCGCCTTGGAACAATTAAAACCCGACCAGAAAATCTGTGTATCTTTGTTTTTTCTTCAGAAAATGAGCTATCAGCAAATCGCTGAAATGCACCAATACGACATTAAAGAAGTAAAAAGCTATATCCAGAACGGGAAACGCAATCTGCGATTGATAATGGAGCAAATGGAACAAGCAGAAAATGTCAGGAAATAAAGAATTTCATAAAAAACAAAGGTCCGCTCAGGATGAGGCACTTTGGGATTATATCTCAGGGCAGCTTCCCGTGGATAAAGCACATGATTACGAGCTGGAGCATATCGATGATCCATTCTGGAATGATGCGGCAGAGGGACTCGGCTCATTAAAAGATCCTGCATTGGCAAAAAAAATGCAGCTGCAGTTGCAACAGCAAATAGTCAGGCAAACACAATCAAGAAAAGAAAAAAGGAGAAAGAGTTTTCAGCAATCCAGCCTCATTGCAGTGTTTGTACTGCTGATATTGGTTATTTTGCTTTCCCTGCTCCTTGTTTATATGAAGTAAAGGAAGGGGAAGGGTTTGAATAAATAAGGGGTGTTTCTGTACAGAAACACCCCTTATTCTTTTACAAGAAGAAATTATTTCTTTCTGTAATAAATTTTATCATTATTGTACTCGTTGATTGATTGTAATACCGGGTTGGCCATACGCTCATAGAAACGGGAGATCTCGATTTGCTCTTTATTTTCGTGCACTTCTTCTAAAGTATCCGTATGGTTAGCAAAATCTTCCAACTTACGATGTAACTCTTCTTTCATCGTAATATTGATCTGATTGGCACGTTTGCCAATAATTGCAATAGATTCGTAGATGTTGCCTGTTTTTTCTTTCATTGCAGCCACATCACGAGTTTCAATCAAAGGATTCAAAGAAGAAACCAGCTTTTTAGTTGTGCTCATTATTTTTACGAATTTTATTTATTTGTTGATTAGCAGCAGTAACCAGAGGATCTGCATTTTTTATGTATTGAGACTGCGGATACAGGTCTTTTAATGTTTTATAAGAAGTCAGCATATCATTATAGCGCTCTTCCTGCTTGTCAGTTCGGCTACCTTTTGCAAAATGATAATCGGAACGTACGATCATGTAATAATAATACTCTGTATTCAATGATTCCGGGTATTCGTCAATCGTACTTTTATAAGCCACTTTAGCCGCACGGTACTCCTGCATGTCAAAGTAGAGTTTAGCAGCACTGGCCTCTTTTAACTCTAAACGTTGACGGCATTCGTCAATATACTTATTGACTTCCGGTGTGAATTTTGAATTCTTGTACATGGAAGTGAAGGTGTACAATGCCGACATCGCTTTGATCGTGCTAGACTGGTCCATCGTGAACTTAGGCGCATCAATATATAAGCTTTTGGCAAACATAAACTCAGCTTCCTCGGCCCTTTTGCTGGTAGGAAAGTTGTCCACGAACGTTCTGAACTGGTAAGAAGAACTCAGGTAATCCTTGGTGTTGTAAAAACTGTAGGCATACCTGTAGAGGAGTTCCTCATAGTTTTTGGTTCCCCGGACTACTGATAATAAAGTAGCATAAAGTCCATTGGCTTTATACCAGGACTTTTGATCATAATACTCATTCGCTTTGGTCAGTCTTTTGTTAGGATCAGTTTCCTTTAAATAAGACTCATAACCCTTACAAGAGCTGAAGAGCACTACTGAAAATAATGATGCAAATAAGATAAATCTGCGCATAAGACTTGCAAAAGTACGATTTTTAGTTGATAAAATAATATATTATTTCAATTCCCTGGCTGGTGTTTTTTTACAGATTCAACTGCTGTAAGGTCAATTTTACAGAGAATTTTTAATAAAACGTGATTTTCTTCAGGAATTGTATATATTTGCGCTCCTTTAAGGCAATGCGGCGGTGGCGAAACTGGTAGACGCGCAACGTTGAGGTCGTTGTGTTCGAAAGGACATGGGAGTTCGAATCTCCTCTGCCGCACTTTTTAAATTTATACAGGCTCATCTTTTAAAGATGAGCCTGTATTTTTTATGTTATTATATAGGTGGTTTTTCCTCATCTGTTTTCCCTTGTATTTCTATAATGGCATTAACAGATGAGTAAAGAAAAGTAGGGAATTTCTGTATTGTTCACCGAATTAATGAACTATATTTTTGTAGTTCCTCTTATCTCTTATAGAGAACACCTATTTTTTAACACAAAAAAATTCGTAAGCAATGGAAAAAATTACGATCTGCATTGCTGCTGCTCTTTTAGCAGCATCTTGTTCAAAACAAGAAACTGAAACTGTTTCACCTACAGTGCAAGCCATGAATGGTACAATGCCTATACCGGCAGGTAGTGTGACAAGAACAAGCTATGGATTTTTAAAATTCAAAGATCTTGCAACGTATGAAGCCGCATTAAGCGTGATTTCCAATCTTAGCGATGCCCAGCTGGATGCCTGGGAAATGAGTTTAGGATACCAATCCGCCTATTCTTATTATCATATTGCTGCTATTGATTTAACTTTAAATGAAGATCCTGCAACAGGAGAAGAGCAAAGGGCAAACATTCCGGGCTTTAAAAATAGCGTTGTAGAAGATGATCTATTGCTTCGTATAATGGATAAAAACGGGATGATCCAGGTAGGTGACTATGTTTTTGCTGCTTCTATGGATGAGGGTTATATTTTAGAGACCAATGCAAGGAACCTGGGCAGACAATATACCAACCTGTCGACAGGTGTATTTGTTCCAAGTGTAATGAATAAATTTAATGGTGATGATGCGGCCTATACTGCCAAGTATGAGTCCGTTTTTGAACTGTTAGATCAAACGGATACAACCGGTATTAATCCGGGAAATTTTTCTCCTGTACTTTTCAGTACAAAAGATATTACCAAAGGTCAGGATGAATTTTATATTGTGGATAATTTGGGCGGTAAAAACTATTATCGTTTTAAACTGCAGAATGTTTATCAGACTGCTGTAATGTATTATAGCCTGCTAAACAAGAACTGGGTACAAGCTAAAAATTCATTAGGTATTTGGACAAAAGAATATGACCATGCCTATATGCAGTATGTTAACCTTTCAACGGATCAAGTATTTTATAAGTCAAAGAAGAGCAATTCTAGTGAGATTAATAAAAGTCAACAATATCCTACGCATGTTTATCCTCCTGTGAAACAGAAATTACGAGTTTACGAGGGTGGTAGAGGTTTAGATTATTATACCTTTGAAACTACAAGTCGTTGGAAGATTGGTCAAAATACACCAACTTGGCAGCCAAGTGAAAGAGTAGCCATTTATAAATATTAATTTCATATAATCAAATAGATTTTGAAAAAAAATACTTCAATATCTCTATTGCTTATAGTCAGTTCCATAACAAATGCTTACTCACAAAAAACATTTGATAAGGAATTGATTATTGGTTTTGGATATACCAGGAGTTATAATGAATTAATTCAGGAATCAAGTAACTTCAAGATTAAAGCGGTACCTATGATGAGGGCTTTTGCTAACTGGGAATTCATTAAGTTAAATGATTTTAAGTTTGGGGCTGGATTTGAATTTTATAATACTTCTTACGAATATAAAGATCAAAACCTAACTAAAACTAATTATCAAGATCAAGTTGGTTTGTATTTTTCATCGGGTGGTTTTGTAAATGTTGTTGCATTAAGCGTTAGCGCGAAGTATCAATTATATAACAATAAGTATTATCGACTGAATGTCAAACTAAGCCCAAAAGTGGGATATGTAGTATATGGCTATTATCTTGGAGAATTGGAAACTTTACAAGACAGGCCATCATTAAGAATGGGTAATAATTTCTTTTTGGAACGCCCTGGTAAATGGTACAGTAAAAGTATTTTTCCTTTGGTTGCTTTTGAGATAGAAAATGAAATAAAATTATCAAAAAGGTCAGGAATAGTTGTAACAACAGGTTATCAACAAGGGTTTAAAACCTACTTTAAAAACCCCATGCAATTTTATCGAAATTATCAAACACCGAATGAAACAATTGAACCTTTTATTGTTCAGAATAAAGGCAATATGTTATTCTATCAAATAAGTTACAGGCATTATTTCTAATCATCCATTGATTCAGTACAGATTTGAAAAGAGCCATTTTAATATTTTCGTCCCGTCCTGAAATAGCGATACACAAAAAAGTATCAAAATAGAAACAAGGTACTTATTTGTCTGCCCTATATGTTTTAATGATTTTACCGCAGCACAACACTTTAATCCTCTATTTTATACTCCTTTCCGCCTTTTTTATTAACAAATTGTAAAAAGTATCTATTGTGTTGAATTGCTAGTACAAAGTCACTACTTTGTATGCAATTTATTTACATTTAAATATTTGTACATTATGTTAGAAAAAGTTTTTTTACAATCTGTGGAACTACCTGCCAGTGCAGATGAAGCCATTAAAGTAGGCACCACCTGGGGTACCAATATCAAAGCATTTATTGTTGATTACGGCCCCAAAATAGTAGGTGCTATCCTGGTCTATATTATCGGGCAATGGATTATAAGAAGACTGGTGACCCTTATCGGGAAAGGGATCTCCTCCGGTAAATTTGATGTTTCCCTCACCAAGTTTTTACTTTCCTTAGTTAAAGTTACCTTCCAGTTGGTATTATTCCTGTCTATTGCCGGGATCTTAGGGGTTAATATCATGGGCTTCTCAGCCATCCTCGCCGGTGCGGCAGTGGGCATAGGTGCGGCACTCAACGGCTCTTTGGGTAACCTGGCAGGAGGTGTGATGATGATGGTCTTCAAGCCCTTTAAAGTAGGAGACATTATAGAGGCACAAGGCCAGGTCGGGGTCGTGCAGGAGCTGGGTATTTTCAATACCGTCATTCTTACCCCTGAAAACAAGACCGTGATCCTTCCCAATGGTGCTTTATCTACAGGAGTGATCGTTAACTATAATACCGCCGGTCATTTAAGGGTAGATATAAATATGGCCATTGCTAATGACCAGGATGTAGATAAGGCCCGGCAGGTAGCCATAGAAGCCATGAAAAAGCATGAAAAGGTATTGAGCACTCCGGCACCCGAATTTGCGGTCAGCAGCGTTTCAGACTTTATGACAAAAATTACCATTCGTCCCTATACCACTCAGTCTGATTATTGGGATGTGTATTTTGGCGTTACCGAATTAGTGAAAAAGGCCTTTGATGCGAACGGCATCACAGGGCCTACACCGACGAGGGTAGTGTACAATAAATAGCGGCATTTAAGATACATCGTCCAATAAACAAATCGCATTTCTACAAGAGCACTCTTTCTATATTGAGTGCTCTTTAATTGTAATAAAACCGTCAGTTCTGGTAATAGAGAACCCTATATTAATACGAATTTATTTTGAAACTCTGGTGCAAAACATTACTTTTGCGCAGAGAAAATACTTAAAAAAATAAAAAACAATATATGTCTGTAGTAGATTTGATAATGCCTAAGATGGGCGAAAGTATCATGGAGGCCACTGTATTAAAATGGCATAAAAAGCCCGGAGATACAGTAAAGATGGATGAAACTGTGCTTGAAATCGCAACAGATAAGGTAGATAGTGAAGTGCCGTCCACAGCTGCCGGTACGATCGTTGAAATCCTTTTTAATGAAAATGATGTAGTGCCTATCGGTACTGCAATTGCCAGAATAGATACAGGTAATGGAACGGCTACTGTTACAGCTGCTGCTCCGGCCCCTGAAGCCGCTCCGCAAAACAATGCTCCGGCCGCTGCTCCTGCAGCAACACAAGCCGCAGCCCCTGTAGCTGCTACAGGCGGTAATCGCTTTTACTCTCCTTTAGTCTTGAATATCGCTGCTAAAGAAGGCATCGGTATGGCAGAACTGGAACATATACCCGGTACCGGCAACGAAGGCCGTGTGACCAAAAAAGATATCTTAACTTATGTGGCCAACAGAGGTGCTGCACCGGTAGCCGCTCCGGCTCCTGCCAGCCCTGCACCCCAGGCCGCTCCTGTTGCAGCTGCTGCAACGCCGGCTCCTGCTGCTGCGGTAACTAATCCCGGAGGTAATGTAGAGATCATCGAAATGGACCGTATGCGTAAACTGATCGCTGATCATATGGTACGCAGTAAAGCCACATCGCCACATGTAACCAGCTTCACTGAATGTGATGTGACCAATATCGTTAACTGGAGAGACAAAAATAAAAATGCCTTCCAGAAACAATACGGAGAGAAAATTACCTTTACCCCGATCTTTATCGAAGCCCTGGCCAATTGTATCAAGAAATTCCCGATGATCAACAGCTCTGTAGACGGAGACCGGATCATCGTGAAAAAAGATATCAATATCGGTATGGCCACTGCTTTGCCTAGCGGCAACCTGATCGTTCCGGTAATTAAAAATACAGAAACGAAAAATTTACTGGGCATCACTAAAGATGTAAACGGACTGGCGAATGCAGCCCGTAACAATAAATTGAAACCAGACGATACTCAAGGCGGTACATTCACTTTAACTAACGTAGGTACCTTCGGTAGTTTGATGGGTACGCCGATCATTAACCAACCCCAGGTAGCGATCCTTGCGGTAGGTAGCATCAAAAAGCGTCCTATGGTAATGGAAACAGAACATGGAGATGTAATTGCGATCCGCCACATGATGTACCTGTCCTTAAGCTATGACCACAGGATCGTTGACGGTTCTTTAGGTGCCGGCTTCCTGACCGCTGTTGCTAATGAGTTAGAAGCATTTGATGTCAACAAATCTATTTAATTCAATCAATAAGAAATAGAGACAAGCCGCCTCAATCCAGAGGCGGCTTTTTCGTGCAAAAAAAATCGTGAATATATTTTTTATGACAAATTTATTACATGAGATCAATATACATTTGCACTCTGAAAAACTAATTAACAAAACATGAAAAAGTCTTTGCTCTTAGCTGCCGGTGCAGCCACTTTATTCTTATTTTCCTGCAAAAAGGATAAGAAGACCGATGATTCGGATTTGAAGATCCCTTATTCAAGCCTGTCTGCCACTGCCAATTACCTGGAAACCTTTAAAGGCAGCGACGGCAATACTAGCGTAAGCTTTACCGGCCAGACACAAAGAATTAAAATGCTCCAGGAATTAGATGCCTATATCAAAAAAGGCACTGCCCAGGTATTGGATGCGGCTAAAATGGAAGATATGTTCCGCCACCAGAACGGCCCCTTTGCTGATGCTGAATTAAATGGTGCAACCGATAAGACCATCATCAGTAAGACCGCACAGTCTTTTGCGACAGCCGCTGCTGAAGTAGAACGTCAGCGCTTTTTAAATTACTTTGAGCAACTGGAAACAGCGAGCGCCAACTTTGGCACAGCAGCAGTAGCCGGCACTGCAGGTTATGTAGAAAACGGTACCAGCAAATACCTGGTCAATGAAAAAGGATTTGAATATGCCCAGTTTGTACAGAAAGGCCTGATCGGTGCTATGCTGCTAGACCAGATCTCCAACATCTACCTCGGTACTGAAAAAATGGCTGCAGATAACGTGGCTATCCTGGACGGGAAAAATTATACCGCTTTAGAGCATAACTGGGATGAAGCTTACGGATACCTGACGGCCAATCCTACTTACCCGATGAAAGACCCTGCAGACAATACCAAATGGAAAGAAGTATTTTTAGGTAGCTATGTGCGCCAGGTAGGTTTTGATGCCGGTGAACCGCAAGCCATATTTATGGCTTACCTGACCGGTCGTGCTGCTATCGTGAATAAGGATCTTGCAAAGCGCAATGAGCAGATCAACCTCATCAGGACAAAATATGAGACTGCAATTGCTACTATTGCTATCTCTTACCTGAATAAAACTAAATCTGCTACAAGTAATGGAGCCAAATTCCACTCTTTATCTGAAGGAATAGGATTCCTGTATGCTTTAAGATATGCCAATAATGCCAAAGTAAATACTGCAAAATCAGATGAATTGATGAATGCTTTGATGAACAAGCCAAACGGATTCTGGGATTTGACCAATGCCGATATTGATGCAGTAAGAGACCAGATTGCCAGCCTTACCGGCATAGATAAAAATTCTGTGGTAAACCACTAATCTTTAACCAGGTTAAATGATCAGCAACAAGGAGCGCCGATGTTCCTTGTTGCTGATTCCTAAATTATATATTATGAATCGGAATGTTCGAAAAATTTTGTTGGGTATCATCAGCCTTTCCCTGCTTTTCGCCTACACCTTTGTCGCTTCCTGCGATAAAAAGAGCAAAGGCGGTGAAGCAGATGGCAAGGCCCTGGACCGGAAAGCCCTTTTTGTAAACTATACGGCAAATTACATATTGCCGGGCTACCAGGCTTTGAAAACAGATATAATAGCATTACAGGAAGCTGCTGCCGGTTTTACGGCTGCTCCCGATGCCGCTAAACTCAGTATTTTAAGAGATAGCTGGTATGTTGCTTACCTGAGCTGGCAAAAGGTAGATATGCTGGAATTTGGTCCTGCAGAAAAACAAAGCCTGAGAAGCTTTCTGAATATTTACCCGGTTACAACTTCAAAAGTGGAACAGAATGTTTCCGTGGGTAACTACAACCTGGAAACCTTCAATAATTATGATGCGCAAGGCTTCCCGGCTTTAGACTACCTGCTCAACGGTCTTGGCTCGGACGATGCATCGGTTATAGCTTACTATACCACCCATGCCAATGCGCAGGCGAGGATCAGCTACCTCAATAATGTGATTGCCAAAATGCTGGAGAAAGTAAGCGCTGTACATACCGAATGGCAAAGCTACCAGACCGACTTTATCAATGCTACCGGTACAGATGTAGAAGGAAGTTTGTCCAAAATGGTCAATGCATTTGTATTATACTATGAACGCTTTTTGCGCTCCGGGAAGATCGGGTACCCGGTAGGGGCCATGACCGCACAGCCTTTACCTACCCATTGCGAATCCTATTACTCACCCGGAAATGGTAAAGCGATGGCAGTAACAGCTTTGCAAAGCGTGATCGCGTTTTATGAAGGCAAGAGCTTTGACGGTGGTCAAAGCGGTAAGGGGATGAAAACCTACCTGGCCGCTATTGCTACCAAAGACGATGACGGGACACTGATGTCTGAGGTAATCAGTACCGAGTTGAATGCGGCATTGACTGCCCTCAACGGAGTCAACGGTACCCTAAGGGATGGTGTGGTCAACAACAGGGCAGCCATACTCGGTGTGTATGACCTGCTGCAAAAAGCAGTCGCTTCTTTAAAAGTAGATATGGTTTCCGCTTTCGGTATTTCCATTACCTATGTAGACAATGATGGCGATTAATCCATTCCTCTTCATCCTTTGAAAGAAAAGAATCTTGCATAAAAGCATAACCTCTATTATAGTTTATTTAAGGAAGCCGCATTATTCGGCTTCCTTAGCCTTTTTCAGGATAGCCTTTGGTCTTATGTTGCTCTTCAGTATGCTGCGCTTCTGGAGCAAAGGCTGGATCACGGAACTTTACGTTAACCCGGCTTTCCATTTTAAATACTTTGGTTTCGGCTGGATACAAAGCTGGGGAGACTATACGCCCCTTTTGTTTTTTATATGCGGCTTAAGCGCTTTATTATTTGCACTCGGCCTGTTTTACCGCGTAGCAGCAGTCTTGCTTTTCTTAAGCTTTACCTATATAGAATTGCTGGATGCGACCAATTACCTCAACCATTATTACTTCGTCAGCCTGGTTTTATTCTTGATGATCTTTTTGCCCGCCAATGCCAACCTGGCATTGGACAACAGGTTGAAACCCTCAACTGCCAGGCGTTTTGTACCGCGCTGGACGACAGGGAGCATCCGGCTGATGCTGGGAATTATTTATTTTTATGCCGGACTGGCCAAGCTCAATGCAGACTGGATGCTGGATGCCATGCCTCTGCGCTTATGGTTACCTGCCAAAAATGACCTGCCTTTGATCGGGAACTTATTTAATCATACCGCTACCGCTTATGCATTCAGCTGGTTTGGTGCGATATACGACCTGAGCATTCCTTTTTTGCTGCTATACTCCCGCAGCAGGGCCTGGGCATATGCAGCAGTAGTCATTTTTCACCTGATGACAGCCGTATTATTTCCTATAGGGATGTTCCCTTATGTAATGATCGTATCAGCACTCATCTTCTTTGACACCGCTGCAATGGATCGATGGTTCCGAAAATTGCCTTCGGGTATTTTACCCGTTTGTAACAATGGGCTGGACTATAGATTTACGCCAAATGCAAAAAAATATATAGGAGCTGTATTCCTCCTTTTCTTTACCCTACAGCTGCTCTTCCCTTTCCGCTTTTTAATGTACCCCGGCAATTTATTCTGGACAGAGCAGGGCTACCGTTTCTCCTGGCGCGTCATGCTGATGGAGAAAATGGGATATGCCCAGTTCGTGGTAAAAGATGCGGTGAGCGGTGAGCAAACCGGGGTAAACAACAATCTTTTCCTGACCCGTAACCAGGAGAAAATGATGAGCACACAGCCCGACTTTATCCTGCAATACGCCCGTTTCCTGGCACGACATTACCAGGAGCGCGGGATGCAAAAACCGGAAGTTTATGCACAGGTCTATGTTTCGATGAATGGAAGGCGAAGCCGTTTGTTTATTGATTCCACGATCGATCTGTCTGTACAGGAAGATAACTTTTGTAACAAGGCATGGATCCTGCCATTTGAAGCAATGAAAAAATAATGAAACAGTTTATAAGTCTGCTCTTACTCCTGAATACCGGTATGCTGCGCCTTGCGGCACAGGAAACTGATACCGTCGTTCATACAATCAAAGGCGTTACCGTTACCGATAAGAAAAAAGGGAACTTCGGCCACCTGCGCAGCCTGGACGAAATGAAACTGACCATAGGTAAGAAATCGGAAGTGATCGATGTAGCAGCGCTTACCGTAAATAAATCGACCAATAATACAAGACAGGTTTATGCCAAAGTCACCGGCTTAAATATTTTTGAGAACGATGGCTCGGGCCTGCAATTAAGCATAGGCGGCAGGGGCCTGGACCCCAACCGTACCGCCAACTTTAATGTGCGCCAGAATGGTTATGACATCAGTGCCGATGCCTTGGGCTATCCCGAAAGCTATTACACGCCACCATCAGATGCGCTCAGCCGTATTGAACTGATCAAAGGCGCGGCCAGTCTCCAGTTCGGTACACAATTCGGAGGCCTGCTGAACTTCAGGATGAAGCAGCCCGGAGGCGATAAGAAAATAGCCGCAGAATTGAAGCAAACAATAGGTTCCTGGGGATTTTTAGGCTCCTATAATAGTGTAAACGGTACCATAGGTAAATTCAGCTATTTTGCCTACGCCCATTATAAGCGCGGTGATGGCTGGCGGCCCAATAGTCATTTTGAGTCCTTTAATGCATTCGGTGATTTTCATTACCAGCTTAATGAGCGACACCGACTGGGCCTGGAAATTACCAGCCTGCACTATATCTCCCAGCAACCGGGCGGACTGGATGACCGTATGTTTGCCGAAGATGCCCGGCAGAGCAACAGGGACAGGAACTGGTTCCAGGTAAAGTGGAACCTCTTAAACCTGCATTGGGATGCCCGGTTAAGCCAGGGCCTGAAGTTGCAAACCCAGGTCTATGCTTTAATGGCGCAACGCTATGCTTTAGGTTACCGGCCTAACCGGCCTTCCCAGCCCGATAACGGTGCTGCCCGGGACCTCTTGAAAGGAGACTTTAATACCCTGGGCTTCGAATCACGGTTAGTGAAAAGTTATCAACTCGGTGCACAGACACAAAATCTTTTGGCCGGTATCCGTATTTATAACGGGAAAAGTAAAAGCGTACAGGGCAATGTCAATAACCCGGGAGCCAGGGATTTTACCTTCCATGATCCCGGATCAGAAGTGCTGAATGACTATACCCTGCCCAACAACAATGTCGCTTTGTTTGCCGAGCAATGGTTTAAACTGAGCGATCGCTGGAGCCTCAGCCCCGGCATGCGCTGGGAGTGGATCAGGACGCAGGCACAGGGTATATACCGGGAAGTCGTTCGGGACCTGCGCGACAGCATTATCAGCGATAACCGCATCACAGAGCACCGGGAACTCCCGAGGAGCTTCTTTATCGCCGGTTTAGGGCTGAACTATAGTTGCAACGATCAGCTTGATCTTTATGGCAACCTGTCCCAGAACTATCGTTCCGTAACCTTCAGCGATATCCGCACCATAAATCCATCATTTGAAATCGATAAAGACATCAGCGATGAGCGTGGCTGGAGTGCCGATATGGGCATTCGCGGTACGATAAAAGACCTGGTGCGTTTTGATATCAGTGTATTCTATTTATATTACGGCAACAGGATAGGAGAGTACTATTACGCGCGGCCTAACGGGCAGGTGGTGCGCAAAAGAGGCAATATAGGGGCTTCTCAGGTGACCGGCCTGGAATCTTTTTTTGAAGTGGACGTGTTGGATTTATTCAGAACCGGGGATAGTTTTAATGTAGCGCTGCGCTGGTATAACAACCTGGCCCTGACCCATTCTGCATACACCAAAAGCATTATCCCCAATGTGAAAGGAAGCCAGGTGGAGTATGTACCTTTTGTCAACTGGAAAACAGGCCTGGAATGGCGCTACAAGTTTTTAAAGGCCACTGCGCAAATGAGTTATTTATCCCGTCAGTTTGCAGATGCTACCAATGCTAAAGACGGCGGCTACAGCGGGGTGAACGGGCTTATCCCGGCTTTTGCACTGTTTGATTTTTCCCTGAGCATGAACTGGAAACGCTACCTCCTGGAGGCTTCCGTAAATAATATAGCAGATGCGAGGTATTTTACCCGCAGGGCAACAGGTTACCCGGGGCCGGGAATCATTCCGGGAGAAGGCCGCAGCTTTTACCTGACCTTAGGCATACGGCTCTAGGGATACCTTCCTGGAAAGCCTGAAAGACCCTGGTGTATAGTAATCAAATTTGCCTGTATCCAGGCTGCGCAGAACAGGACAAATTTGATCACCGCTTTAAAAAGCAACTGCTTTTTTGCAATATTGTTTTATATACCCTGAACTTACTCTTTTATTACTTTAACAGGGCGCTTATGCTCGTCTAAGGCCACAAAGGTAAACTCCCCGGAAACAGCTTTCTCTCTCTGGTCGGTATACATTTGCTCAATAAATATCTCCGTCTTTACCTTCAGGCTGCTGGTGCCCACATACGATACTTTCGCGATCAGTTCAATAATGGTTCCGCCGGGGATAGGTTTTTTAAAATCAATTTTATCACTGCTCACAGTTACCATCTTCTGGCGGCTGAAACGGGTGGCTGCAATAAAAGCTACTTCATCCATTAATTGCATAGCAGTACCTCCGAAAAGAGTATCATAATGGTTCGTTGTATTAGGGAAGACGGCTTTAAAGATCCTGGTTTCAGACTGTGCAATGCGTTGTTCTAAATTCATAAAAAGATTAAAGGTTAATAATGGGCTTCAAAAATACAGGCTTTTAGTCCCGGACAAGGTATTAAATCAGGAAATCTTCTTATTGTTAAATAAATGCAAAATATAGTATTATGTATTGCATAGTACTGTATAAAGGATATATCTTTGCATTATAAACTTGATAAGACTATGTTACACGAAAACGAAAAATATTGTAAAGATTGCGGTAAGATCATCCATGTGAACGCGGAGATCTGCCCTAACTGCGGTGTGCGCCAGATGGCACCGCCCACAAATAATACCTATTCCCCTGTCGTACGCCGTACCGATGATCAGAAGTGGCTCATCACTTTACTGCTGTGCTTTTTTGGCGGGATGATCGGTTTACATAATTTCTATAACCGGAAGATAGGCTACGGTATTCTCCAGATCATCACTTTTGGTGGTTTCGGGATCTGGGTACTGGTGGACCTGATCATGATCGTGACCGGTAACTTCAAGGATAAAGAAGGGAATTACATCACTTATAACTAATAATCAGGATAAATGAATATTGAACAATTTTAATGGTGACTTATGAATATAGATAATGCACAATCACAAATGCGCAAAGGTGTTCTGGAATATTGTATCCTGGCCATTATTAAAGACCGGGAAGTCTACCCCTCCGAGATCCTGGAGCAAATGAAAATGTCTGGCCTGAATATACTGGAAGGTACCCTTTATCCTTTGCTGACCCGGCTCAAAAATGCAGGCCTGCTCACGTACAGATGGGAAGAGAGCACCTCTGGTCCGCCCAGGAAATATTTTTCCCTTACCGAAGACGGAGATCAGTTTTATGTTGCGCTGGATGATACCTGGACTCAGATGAGTACTGCGGTAAACAATATTATTAACGCTAATGCTTAAAGAAAATGAATAAAGTAATCACCATAAATCTTTCCGGACGATTAATTACAATCGATGAAGAAGCGTATCAGCAGCTAAACGCTTACCTGACCTGGCTGAAGCAATTTTTTATTAAAGAAGAAGGCGGTCCCGATATTTACAGTGATATGGAAGACCGTATCGCCGAGCTTTTTGATGATAAATTACGCAAAAACTTAGTCAGCATTTCCTCGGAAGATGTACAGGCCGTAATCAAGATCATGGGTAGCCCGGAGCAAATCGCCATGGAGACCGCAGATCACTATGAGGAAAACGAGCCCCTGCGCGCAAAAGCCGCAGAAGGTACAGGTAAAGAATACGACGAGGCTGCTGCAGAGAATAATACAGCTACTCATGGTAAACTAGTGAGGAACCTGAACGATAAAGTGCTCGGTGGGGTGTGTAGCGGCCTGGCCAGGTATTTCAATGCCGACCCGGTATTGATCCGTATATTAATGGCGCTGGGTTTCTTCTTCTACGGTACTACCGTTTTATTGTATATCCTCTTATGGATCATCTTACCGGCTACTTACCTTACCCATACTACTTCGCTTAAGCGCAGGTGGTACCGGACCGATGAAGGTAAGCTGCTGGGCGGTGTATGCAGTGGTATGTCCTATCACCTGCGGATCTCCAAACAATGGCTGAGGTTTATCTTTGCTTTTCCATTGATCGGTGTTGCCTTTTTTAATATCATTAACGAGAACGACCTCGCCTCCTTCTGTACTGCAGCCCTGCCTATCATGACCATCCTCTATATTGTGTTATGGATCGCATTGCCCAAGGCAAGCACCCTTACCGAAAAGATGGAACTTAAAGGAGAGCGTTTAGATGTGCAGAACATCAGCTCTGCCCTCAAAGAGCAAAATGAAAAAGGTACGGCAACCCATATAGAGCGCCCGGGGGCTTTTGCTACCGCGTTCCGGATACTGGCCTACGTGGTGCTGGCCTTCCTCATCCTCGTTGTAGGCAGCATATTGGTCGGCTTGCTATTGGCTTTGCTGGGATTGTTGTTTGGCTTCTCCACTGCCGGTATCAGCGTATGGCCTTTGTCGCACCTGGTATTTGAATCACAAACCCAGGCCGTTATTCTCTTTATAGCCTCTATACTGGTCGTCTTATTGCCTATTGTCATCATCATCAGATGGCTGGTATTAAGGATCAGGAAACCGGCCGGGAGAAATAAATGGATCGGGTATAGCCTGTCCAGTCTTTTCCTCATCAGCTTATTCTCTGTCGTATTTATTCTTTCCAGCCTCCTGTCTGACTTTAAATATGCCTATAAGTATACCTCCCCCCTGGAGCTTCAACAGCCTAAGGATACATTGATCATTACACAAATGAAGCAGCAAAATGAAGGATTGTTTGATGAAGACCGCGATTGGGTAAGAAAAGGGATAGATGATAGATATCAATTACAGATAGCCAGCCTGAAGATACTGCCCGCTGAAGACAGCCTGTATCGCCTGGAGCTGGAGCGCCAGTCTAATGGTAGCTCGCTCCTGCAGGCAAAAGAGTTTGCGGCCGCTATTCCTTATGTATATGAGCAGGACAGCAATATGTTGAAGTTGCCCCGGTATTTAAAATTAGGTACACCGGAACTGTTCAGGGCACAGCTGGCTACAGCCGTTCTTTACGTGCCTAAAGGCAGCGTGTTTAAGATCGGGGATCTGTATAATAACTATTCAAAAAGCTGGACCTTAAGTGCCCGGCCGCTATTCTCCCTTAAGATGAAAAACAGCCGCTGGTTGCCTAATCGTTATTACAAAATGGGTGAAGATGGCGTAGTTGATTTACTGGACTAAAGAAACATACATAATAATAAGGGCGTAATATTTTTTGTTAAAATAGAGAAGAGAAAAGAAAAATAGGTCTAACTTTGTGTTGAAAATTTAAAATTTTAAAAAATGACAATAGCTTCTTTAAATCCGACTTTGTTATTATCTATGCCAAGTGGAGCCGAATGGTTGTGGGTAGTATTAGTAGTGGTGATCCTGTTTGGTGGTAAAAAAATCCCTGAGTTAGCAAAGGGAATAGGTAAAGGCATTCGTGAATTTAATGATGCTAAAGATGGCGTTAAACGTGAGATTGAAAGCGGTATAAATGAAAAATCCGTTAACGAACAAAAGTAAATTTATCTAAACTTTATAAAAATATAAGAAAGTCTTCCTAATGTTGGAAGATTTTCTTTTTTTGTGCTATGGTAATTAAAAATTAATTGTTATCATTGTATGAGCAAATTGTGATCCTTAGTCAATCATGAAACAATAATTTTGAATTCCGGTGCCGATTGACAGCAGTCCGCATGGATTTAAAATTGACTGAATGTAACCACTTTTTGTAATTATTTTAAATTAGTTTGATTTATGTCCTTTAAGAAATTGGTTTGTGTAGCAGCAATGCATCTTCCGATACTTGCTGTAGCACAACAGGGGAAAGGAGCGTCAGGTAAACCTTTGGCAGCAACCACAGAGCTACCTGCGCTGAGCAGTGAATCTTTAGGTGCGAAGATGCCTTTAGAACCGGCACAGGATAAGCGTACAACTTCAACTAAGGGTAATGTAGCAGCCATTTCGCTTCAGGCTGCTCCTAAACTTACCGATCGCAGTCGTAAAGAAACCGGAGATCAATATATCCCTTTAGCCGGGGAGATTGAATATTTTGGAAAGAATAACGATTATATCCTTGCTTACACTAAAAATTATTACCAGAAAAACTTTCGCCATTTTGCTACCATGCAGCAAAGAGGGCAGAAGTATTTTAAAATAATAGATAAGAGCCTGGGTAAGCGCAATGTTCCTTTGGAAATGAAATACCTGAGCGTGATCGAGTCTGCATTGACCAACGGAGCTTTGTCTAAGGTAGGTGCATTAGGCCCCTGGCAGTTCATGCCGGGAACCGGGCAGTTTATGGGCCTGGTGGTGAATGACAGGGTAGATGAGCGTTCCGACTGGAATAAGTCGACCAATGCAGCCGGCAAATATGTCAACTACCTGTACGATATGCTGGGCGACTGGCTCCTGGTAGTAGCAGCCTACAACAGCGGTCCGAGGCCCGTGCTGAATGCGATCAAGAAGACCGGTAATGCCGATTTCTTTGCAATAAAAAAATACCTTCCTGCAGAAACGCAGAATCATGTGATGGCCTTCGTGGCCACAGCTACCGTGATGGAGCGTATGAACAACTACATCGGTGCACCGGTACCCAGCGATTTTGACTGGAAGGCATTAAATATATATCCGGCAAAAAATGCGGACGGTACCACACCTGCAAAACCTAAGAATCCGCTTTTACTGCGTTTTTCAGAAGATGAGTTGAAAGGTATGGCCATTGTAAAGGTGTCTACGCCCATCGACCTCGATGTATTAGCCATGACCCTGGAGGAGGACCGCAGGAAGATAGGCCGCTGGAACTTCGATTATTTCCAGTCCCTGGATGCCTTTAAGAGCGGCACTTCCAAGCAATTCCTCGTGAGGATACCTAAAGATAAGCTGGAGCTGTTTTTAGAGAAAAAAGGTTTTATAGAAAAACATAAAGTAGACCTGAGCATATTTGATTAATAAACAATACTAAAAATGCACTTCTTATCGAAGTGCATTTTTTATTAAAGGTTATTTGTGGGAAGACTTATGATGGTCTAGTAATTTTCGCTTGAATTTTTTTCTCAGGTAAGATTCGCGGTACATAAAGAATAGTATGGTTACTCCGATGACACAAATCAAACCAAGAATATAATTATCAAGCTGCGCGATTAACATCTCGTTGCTCATCTTAATAGTTTTTCAAGGTTATGATCAATTTAGAATTATTCTTAAATTGAATTATTACAAATATACCTTAAATAATTTAATTTACAAAAAAGCATTTCCTGTATTAACAAATCGTTATTTATCCTTAACATAGATGTCAAAGACAGCTTTGGTCATCTGAAATGTAGATTAGAACGGTAGGATCAGGCAATATTTTTATTTAGGCTGCGGTAAAATTGTATCTTTGTATACTATATAATTTTTTACAATCATATGGCTAAAATATTAGTTACCGGGGGATGTGGATATATTGGGAGTCATACTATCGTGGACCTGGTGGAAAATGGGCATGAAGTGATTTCTGCAGATAACCTGTCGAGGGGATTTGCAGTAATGAACCAAAGAGTTGCTGATTTACTGGGCCTGGAAATTGTGAATTACCAAGTCGATTTAAGTGACCGTATCCAGGCAAGACAGCTATTTGAAGACCATAATGATATAGACGGGATCATTCATTTTGCCGCCTATAAGTCAGTACCGGAGTCTGTGGAGCAACCTTTGATGTATTACAGGAATAATATTGATTCTCTGGTGAATGTATTGGAGCTGGCACAAGAGTTCGGGGTGAAGAATGTCGTATTTTCCTCTTCCTGCTCTGTATATGGCAATGCAGATGAATTGCCGGTGACAGAGTCTGCGCCCATGAAAGAGGCCGAGTCCCCTTATGCACATACCAAGCAGATAGGAGAGGGCATCTGCGCCCGTTTTACTAAGGCTTTTCCGGATTTTAAAATAGTTTTACTCCGTTACTTCAACCCGGTAGGCGCTCATGCCTCTGCCAAGATCGGAGAAATGAATAAACGCCCCGAAAATTTAGTACCTATTGTGACCCAGACTGCAATCGGCCTGAGGGATTCCATGACGGTATTCGGGACCGATTATGATACAAAAGACGGCTCATGTGTGAGGGATTATATCCATGTATCGGATATTGCTCATGCACATACTTTAGCGATGCAACAATCCCTGAAAAATGCCTTACCCGGCAATTGTGAGGTCTATAACCTGGGTACAGGCGAGGGCGTTACCGTATTGGAGCTGATCGCAGCATTTGAAAAAGTATCCGGCTTAAAATTGAACTATACAATAGGCGGCCGCAGGGCAGGTGATGTCATCAAGGTATATGCCAATAACAGCAAAGCAGAAAAGGAACTGGGCTGGAAGCCGGTTTATGATATTGAGACCATGATGCAGACTGCCTGGGCCTGGGAAAAGGCTTTGGCAGAAACGCCTGCGGGAATGGATAGCTAGCCTATCATAAAACAAACAGATGGATAGGGATACAAAAAAGGGCGTGGTATTGTTTGATGGGGTTTGCAACCTGTGCAATAAAAGTGTGCAACTGATCATCAAGCACGATAAGCAGGACTACTTCAGGTTTGCTGCATTAGACGCTGCTTACGGAAAAGCCATGACCGAACGGTACCAGATCGATACAGACAGTATTGTACTCATAGAAGGAGATCGGGCCTATACAGAATCAGATGCAGCCTTAAGGATTGCTAAACGATTATCCGGTATCTATCCCCTCTTGTACGCAGCCATTATTTTGCCGAAATTTTTACGCGACCCGATCTATAAAATGATTGCCCGTAACCGGTACAAATGGTTTGGTAAAAGCGATGCCTGCTGGGTGCCCTCTTTACATTTAAGACAAAAATTTTTAGCTTAAGCATTGACATAACAATGGAAGATTTATTAAAAGAATTTGCAACGAGCAACAGTGCAGCATGGAAAGAACGATTAGTAAAAGACCTTAAAGGCATCACCTTTGAGCAGTTACAAACAGTAGATGATAACCATATTACCATTCATCCTTTCTATACCGGGGAAGATAGTGTAGCAAGCCCTTCCGTCTTTGGTCATACCGATTGGGTGATCATGGAGCAGGTGCAGGTAAAAGAAGAGAAGGCAGCCAATGCACAGGCGCTGAGCGCTTTGCAGAGCGGGGCCGGTGGCCTCCATTTTTTAATAGAAAAAGAAAATGTAGCTTGGGATACCCTATTTAAAGACATAGAGCTCAACTTCATCCAGACAAAAATAGAATGGACTACAGGCAGCTCCGTACAGGAAGCAAGCTTGCAGCAATACCTGGGCGCTCATGCGATTGACCGTACTTTAGTGGATAATGGCAGGGATCACCTGGCTGTATACTTTAGCACCAAATCGCCCTCCTTTAAAGAAGCCTTCCTGAATGGTCTGCACCTCTTTAATGAGCACAACCTCTGGATCGATGCGGCAGCTTATTATAATGCAGGAGCAAACTCTGTAAGCCAGTTAAGCTATACCTTAGGACACATACAGGAAGTACTGCACCTTGCGCAGCAGCAAGGAACACTTGCGGCTATTCAGAAGCTGAATATTAATATTGCGGTAGGTACTGCTTTCTTTGAAGAGATCAGTAAGCTCAGGGCCTTAAGACAACTGGTGGCTTTACTCTTGCAGCAATATGAGCTATCTGCAGAAGTGCAGCTCTATGTGCAGACCGGGACTTTATATAAAGCGCCCTTTGATGTCTATAGTAATCTGTTGAGAGATACCCTGGCCGGTATGGCTGCCGTACTGGGCGGTTGCGATGCCCTGTCTATCTTACCTTTCGATGTAAAGAAACAGGCAGCATATACCAGGTTCAGCCAGAGAATGGCCATCAACCAGCAATTGCTCTTTAAAGAAGAAAGCTACCTGCACCAGATTGCTGATACGGCAAAAGGCAGTTACTATATTGATAAGTTGACGGCACAATTAGCAGAAGCCGCCTGGACCTCTTTCCGGGATATGGAACAAGAGGGTGGACTATTAGCCTCCTTTGAATCCGGAACACTTTTACAGAACATCAAAGAGCAGGCAGATCAATTAGTAGCGCAATATGTTTCCGGTGAAAAGATCTGGATCGGTATGAATAAATACCCTAATCCTACCGATTTGCCGCAGGAGACAGCAATGACGGAAAGTGGCGTTGAGGGTACGCTGAAGGCTTTGGAAATTGCCGCTTATTTGAACAAAAAATAATATTGTGTTAATAAAAGTGTTCAAAAATTTGCATTATTGCTCAAAGCAATATATTTTAGTCGCCCTAATTATTCATTAAATAAATATAAAATATGGCACTTTCTGATAAACGTTATGTGTTTTTAGTAGATGATGAACCTATTCAAAACGAAATGTTAAAAGATTTCTTGTCTGAGAGATACACATATGAAATTAAGATTTTCGAAAGCGGAGAAGAGGCTTTGGCCAATATGCACCTGCATCCCGAAATCGTTGTATTGGACTACCATTTGAACGCGCACCTGAATGATGCCAAAAACGGGGTGGAGATATTGAAAGATATTAAAGACCAATATCCAGACACCCAGGTGATCATGCTGTCCGGCCAGGATAAGATCGATGTGGCCATCGATACCATGAAATATGGTGCATTTGACTACATTGTAAAAGGAGAAAGCGCTTTTTCAAGAATCGAGAATGTGATCAATAATGCCAGCGAACTGCACAAGCTCAAAGTAGTGAATGAAGGCTATAAAAGAACCATCACTTTATTGACGATTGTTATCGGCTTGATTATCATAGGAGCCTTGTTTTTTACCTTTGTAAAACCTGTTTTAGGGCAGTAAAAGATATTTTAATATTAATAAATTGTAAAGAGGGGAAAACCAGTCTGGTTTTCCCCTTTGTTATTTATAGAAATATACATTTTTTTTATTTAACTGTTTGAATATTATAATATTAGAGAATTTTCTATCATTAATCCATCTACTTTTGTGGCAAATTAATAATGGATTTATGAGGAAAAATTTTATTCTATTTTTATGCCTGCTTTTTGGAGCAGGGCAAGTATTGGGACAAACTTACACACAAGTAACGACCACACTCACCGATGGTGTATACCTGCTTGTAGGTGATGCCGCATCTGGAACGGATGGTATTATGCTGAATACGGCAAATGCCAGCCCCTACATTAACTACACTACTGTTTCGAACCCGACTGCCACGATTACTTCTGGTGTTACCAGCGCCAATGAATTTACGATTACTGTTTCCGGATCTGATATTACTATTTACAATGCTTCTGCAGGATACGTGTCCTGGGGCGGTAGTGGCAATACCGGTAACACGGCCAATTTTGTCAATACAACTACTCCGGGAGATAATGAAACCTGGACAGCGAGCCTTAGTGGCGGATTCTGGGTGCTGCGCAACAAATCAACAACCGGCAGGATGCTTCAATGGAACAGTTCTGCAACAAGATTTGCAGCTTACCTGTCAGCCTCCGGCCAGCGTGACTTAAAACTGTATAAAAAAGAAGCCACTTGTACTGCACCTACTTTACAAACTTCCGGTTTAAGTACCGCTAATATTAGCAATACCGGTGTGAGCTTTTCCTGGGCTGCCGGGGGTGGTGATGCCGCTCTGTTGGTATTAAGGGCTACTGCACAAGCAAATGCAGCACCCGTATCTGGTACTGCCTATACCGGGAATACCGATTTTAGTGCTGCTACAGGCATTAATGCAAATAATAAAGTAGTCTATGCCGGTGCCGCCAATGGCGTGAACGGTATTACTAACCTGTCACCGGGTACACAGTACACGGCTACAGCTTATGCATTTAATACTACCGATAATTGTTACAATACCAGCAGCCCTGCATCTGTAGCTTTTTACACCCTGAGTACACAGCCTTCGGCACAACCTGCAACATTTAATGCAGTAGCCGCTGCTCACGACCAGGTAAACCTGAGCTTCTCTGCTGCTAATACCCTCAGTAATGCTGCAGGCTACCTGGTTTTGCAAAAAGCAAACTCGGCTCCGACCGGCGTACCGGTAAATGCAACGGCTTACACGGTAGGTGCTACTATCGGTGATGCAACAGTAGCTGCTATCGTTACCACAGCTTCGGCCACCAGCCAGTCTATTACCGGCCTGAGCCCGCTGAACACTTATTACTACACGATCGTTCCTTTTAACTGGAATGGCAGCAATGCACCTACTTATAACTACAATACAAGCAATACCATGACGGCCAGTGCAACAACACCTAACGGTCCAAGTGCTGCTTCTGATATCGTAAACAACGCAGGTGCTGCATTTTATACTGCTAACATTGATTATCTGCAGTACCAGTCAAGTACGATCACAGCGATCGGCTCTGGAGCTGTAGCCGTAATGGCCCTGCAATTACGTGATGGCGGTACTGCTGCTCCCGATGCAGATGCTTTACCTACCCAATTAACGGCATTGACCATTAATTACACCGGTGCTGCCAATACCATCAGGAAAGCAGCCTTGTTTGACGGTGCTACTAAGGTAGCAGAAGTGACTGCCGGTGCTAATGCCATCTCTTTTACCGGTCTTACGGGCTTGAATGCTGCGGATAACGGAACTAAGAACTTTACTTTAGCGGTAAGCTTTAATACCGCTGTTACCGATAATGATAAACTCATTTTTACGGTAGCCTCAGCCGCTACAGCTGCTAACACCGTTTCTTCTCAGTTTGCAGCCGGCAATGCAGGTGCCGCAAACTCTGATAATAATACTTCGAATGATAATAACCGCTTAGAGGTTACTGCGACTAAGATCGCGTTTACGACCAATGCGACTAATACTAACCTGAATGCAGTGATGACACCAAATCCTGTGATCAGCGCTTTGGATGTAAACAATAATATTGACCTGGATGCTACAGGCAGTGTCAGCCTGACTTCAAGCGGTACTTTAGCGACAAGTCCTCTGACGGCTACACTAACCAATGGCCAGGCAACTTTTACTGCCATAACGCATACTGCTTTGGGAACCGGGTTAATGCTTAACGCTCAATCAGGATCTTTTACTACGGTAAACAGTGCAGCTTTCAACATTCACACTATTCCTTATGCAAACGGTGACTACCGTACCACAAGTGATGGTAACTGGCCTAATACAACAGGTACCTGGGAACTGATGACCAATGGTGTGTGGGCATCTGCCACAAGACCTTCCGGTAGCTATTCCGGCGGCCGCCTGTATATCCAGCATACGATCTCTACCAGCGGTAGCTTCTCCAGTCCGAGCATCTCTATCCTGGAGAATGGTAAATTCACGGTTAATGCCTCTTCTACTATTGCCGACCTAAAAGTTTATTCCGGTGGTACTTTTGAAGCCGCCAATTCAATGACCATGTCTGCTTCTGCTTCTGCGAAGAATGTAGTGGTAGAGTCAGGCGGTAAATTTGTATTAAATGCAGCAACTTTAACCAGCAATGGTACGGGGAGCAGTATCTGGAATGGTAATGAAGATTTTCAATCCGGTTCTATTCTCGAGATAAGAAACTGGAACTATAGTGCTTCTAGCGGTGCGCAACGCCTGGTGTATAGTACACCACAGGTATCTGCCAATGCAAATGGGTACTTTTTTGGTAATATTCATTATTATGGTGCGCAAACGGTCACCTTCGCATTCTTAAACGGATTTAATGCCCTTAAACTATGTGAGAATAATTTGATGATTGAGTCTGCGGGTTCCGGTGTGATTGCTTTGTCTACGACCACTGCCAATGCAGAGATCGGAGGAAGCCTGATCATAAATAATGGTAATTTCAGTGCATCTATTCCTGCTTCCGGTTCAAATACGCATAACATTCATGGTAACCTTGAAGTGAAGAGCGGTGCTACTTTCAGGATCAACCAACAAAGTGTTGCTGCCAATTCATCCGTTTTACTGGGTGGTGATCTCCTTGTACAGGGGACACTGGAAGGTAGTAACTCTAATACTACTGCTACTAATGCGATCATTTTCAATAAGACAGGAACTCAGTCCATCGATATTGACGGAACCTTAAATAACCATGTTACTTTCCAGGTAAACAGCGGAGCTGAACTGGTATTGCCTCAAAACCTTGATCTGACCAATGCAAGAAATACATTAGAAATCCTGAATGGCGGTACGCTGAACTTTAACGGGTTTAATGTTACCGGTGCCGGTAGCCTGATCAATAATGCAGGAGGTACTTTAAAAATTACCAGTCCGCAAGGTATTACCAGTGCCGGAACTACAGGAAATGTACACACCACAACACGTAACTACAACAGTGGCGGTACCTATATGTATGTAGGAGCTGCCAGCCAGTCTACGGGTAATGGGATGCCTGCTTCAGTAGCCAATGTAGTGGTTAATAATACAAATGGCGTTCAGTTCAGCCAGGCGACTACCCTTACAGGTAATTTAAATTTAGTAAACGGATTGATAGGTAATACAGCAACCAATGCATTGACTTTAAGTACAGACGCTACTGTAACAGGTGGTAATGCCAACAGCTATATTAACGGCCCTGTGGTACAAAATACCAATAGCGTTACGGCTAAAACTTTGCCGGTAGGTAAGAACGGTGTTTATGCACCTGTAATACTCACTCCTTCTGTAAGTACTGCGGCTACCTTTGTTGCGGAGTATTTTAATGGCGCTGCCACTACTCCTGATGCGGGCACTTATGCTTCAGGCAGCAATATCCAGTCTATAGATAATTTCCAATACTGGAATGTGAACAGGTCAAGCGGATCTGCTACAGCTTCACTTACTTTACCCTTCCAGTCTTCCAGCAATATTCCTGATCTGTCCAGAGCTTTAGTTGCTCATTATAATGGCAGTGCATGGGAAAATGCAGGGAATGCAGGCACTTCGGGTTCTGTATCCGGTGGTACGGTAACTTCAAATGCCCTGAATACATTCAGTCCGTTTACCGTAGGTATTTTGAACAGTACACCGCTTCCGGTAGGTCTGGATGATTTCAAAGTAGAAAAAGCAACGGCTTCGGTAAACCTTAGCTGGCATAATCCTACAGAAACTCCGGGAAGTAAGTACCTGGTGGAAAGAAGTAATAATGGTGTAACCTTCGAAGCGATCGCCAGCCTTAATGCTACCGGTAAAGAAAGTAAATACACTTATGCCGATAAAGGGTACAAAGCCGGAGATAATTATTATAGGTTGACCCTGGTAGACAGAGATGGGGCTACTACAGTTTCTAAAGTGAAGCAAATATTCATTAAAGCAGCTGCCGAAGCCATCCTGGTATATCCTAACCCGGCATCAAAAGCAGTTAACCTTGCTGGATTAACAGCTGAAGATGTGGTGAATGTGTACAATGTGACCGGAACTTTGGTACAATCTGTAACAGCTACAGGAAAAACCTTATCGATCGACCTGTGCAATGTAGCAGAAGGTGTGTACACTGTACAAGTTGTACATTCCGGCAAGATAATAGCTAAGGAAAAATTAGTGATTGTTAAATAATAAAATGTAATATGTTCTGCAAAACGGCTGCCGGTAAACGGGCGGCCGTTTTGTTTTTTGCCCATCAGTATTAATAAAGTATATATAGGGGGATGCTATTTTGAAAATTCAGGAAAAAGCTTGAAATTGCATGGAAATGTCTGAACAATATTTAGTCTCTGCCCGGAAGTACCGCCCACAAACTTTTGACACAGTTGTGGGGCAATCACACATCACTACTACGCTTAAAAATGCCATCAGGACACAACATCTGGCCCATGCCTATTTGTTCTGCGGGCCCAGAGGAGTAGGGAAGACAACTTGTGCGCGTATCCTGGCAAAAACGATCAATTGTGTGCAGCCTACGGCTGATATGGAAGCCTGCGGTGAATGTGAGATGTGCCAGACTTTTAATGAAAATGCCTCCTTCAATGTATTTGAACTCGATGGCGCTTCCAATAACTCTGTAGACGATATCCGCTCCCTTACCGAGCAGGTAAGGTTTGCACCGCAGATGGGCAAATACAAGGTGTATATCATAGATGAGGTACACATGCTTACTTCTGCGGCCTTTAATGCCTTTTTAAAGACATTGGAAGAGCCGCCTGCCTATGCTATTTTTATCCTGGCGACTACTGAGAAGCATAAAATATTGCCCACCATCTTGTCCCGCTGCCAGATATTTGATTTTAAACGTATCCAGTCCTCAGACATTGTGGGTCACCTGGAACATATCTGTAACAAGGAAAATGTGGTGGCAGAAGAGGCCGGACTACATATCATAGCCCAGAAAAGTGAAGGCTGCATGAGAGATGCCCTGTCTATGATGGACCGGATCTCCAGCTTCTCAAACGGTCACCTGACCTATGAGCAGGCTGTAGAGCATTTGAATGTGCTGGATGCCGGATTTTACTTTAAACTATTAGATGCCTTACTCACGACCAATGTCGCAGACGTGTTGCTGCTGTTGGACGAAGTCTATAGACGCGGTTTTGAAGGAGATGCGATCCTGAACGGCTTTGCCCAGCACCTGAGAGACCTCTTGCTCTGCAAAGACCCTAAAATGACCCGTCTTTTGGACATCCCGGAAGCACATAAAAGATCTTTCTTTGAGAAAGCACAGATGCTGACCATGTCCTTCATCACCTCAGCATTGAACGTGATCAATGATGCGGAGGTGAATTATAAAACTACTTTGAATAAGCGCCTGCATCTTGAAGTCTACTTTATCAAGCTCTGTTACCTTACTCAAGTCATCTCAGCGTCCTCTTTACAGGACGCAAAAAAAAAATCTGATCACTTAGGCGAGCCCCAGGCAGCAGTACCTGTAACCGGTACTGCACCAAAAGCGGCACCTTATCCGGATACTCCTCCGGCTCCGGCGATGGTGTCAGAACCTGCAGCGCCTCCTCTTGCAAAGCCTTTGAGCGCTTCTGTCAATACAGCGCCCCCGGTGCAAAGAGCGGCTATGCCTGCCGTGCCGAAGGCAGCACCCGGAACAGAAGACACTACCCATGCTGCGCCCCCTCCTTTGCCAAAATTCGGGAAAGACTTCCTGAAGCAGATGCAGGCACAGGCCAATGAACTGTCCGGTAATACAGAAGAACAGCAGATCGACCAGGAGCTGGGCGTACGGTTGTTTGATCAATATGTACAGCACCTGAGAGATGATGCAGATAAGCAATTACAATCCAGTAACCTGTCCACGGCAAGAATTGTAGTGAGGGAAACCAACCTGATTACCATTATTTGTAATTCCAATATGGGCACGATCTATGCCAATGGTAATGTGGATGCCTTCCGGGAATTTTGTAAAGAAAAGACCAATAATAATGCAGTGAAGATAGGGGTGGAACTGGCACCGGAAGCAGAGCGCGTGGAGACGGCTCCGCAGAAAATGTCCAATGCGGATATCTTTGCCCTGTATGCCAGCCAGAACCCGGCTTTGAAGCGCTTAAGGGATGAGTTGCGTTTAGACCTGAAATAAGGAAGGTACCTTACTGTCTCTTCTACAAGACTCAGGGGTATATTTTAACAATTAACAATTAACCATTCATCATTAAATAAGATTTCCCGGCTCCATTGCATTGCGCTGGAAATGATGAGTGGAATTACTGGACGAAAAAAACCTATAAGGTTTTTAAAACCTTATAGGTTGGGTTGGCTCTTTTTGATGGTACCGGCAGGAAATGCTTTCGAAGCCTAATAATCAGCCAGGATGGACCTGATACGTACCTCATCTGAAGCAATTTTAGCTTTGAGGGCCTCTAAGCCATCCAGCTTTTCTTCCCCTCTTACATAGGCGATGAAAATTACCTGTAATTTTTCTCCGTAAATATCCCGGTCAAAATCCAGGATATTGACTTCAATCGTAATATTTCCGTCATCGGTCACTGTAGGACGTTTACCAATGCTCATCATCCCCTTAAAGGTTTGCCCCTGGATATGGACCAGCACGGCATAGATACCGATACCGGGTACTAAAATATCTGAATAATCTGCTTGTAAATTAGCAGTAGGATAGCCGATGGTACGGCCTATTTTATTGCCATGCACCACTGTGGCCTCGATCTGGTAAGGTCTGCCCAGCATAGCGGTTACCGCCTGCATATTGCCTTCCATTACTGCATTTCTTATTTTTGTGGAGCTGACATGGGCATCTTTGATCAGTTGCTCTTCAATTTCTATCACCGATACCTGATCGGGTAGCAATGCTCTTAATATCGCTATGTTGCCTTCGCGGTTGTGGCCGAAATGGTGATCATAACCAATGATGATGGTATGTGGTTTAAAGGTATTGTACAAGAAATCCTCAACATACTCTTTGGAACCCATCATGGAGAAGTCCCTTGAAAAAGGTACTACCACGATATGGTCGATGCCTGCCTGGCTGATCTTCTCGATCTTGCTGTCCAGGGAGCTGAGCAGCCCCAGCGGTTTGTCCGGCTGGATGATCTTCCTGGGATGCGGTTCAAAGGTCAATACAATACTTTCGCCCCCTACTTTGCGGGCTTCGGCAACCACACTGGCCAGGATCGCCTGGTGTCCCTGGTGGACACCGTCAAAAGAACCAATGGTCAATACCGGGTTTTTAAATGCCGGTATGGCTTCTGTTGAATAAAATACACTCACGCCGCAAAGGTAATTAATCTACGCGTTTTAAATTGATACTTGCCGTAGAGGATAATATTAATGGGAATTTTTCAATCGTTACATCGGAAGGGTCCAGTCCGAAACTGCGCTCTTCACTGAGGCTGATATGCTTCAACACAAAATATCCTTTCATGATGATCCGGTCAAACATAGGTAATTCATTCTCCCTGGAAAGGAATTTTTCAATTACAATAAAGCGGAAATCACCTTTTACATTCTTTTTGCCCAGCGATTCATAACGGCTCAGGATATTCACCTCCTTATTGGCCACAAGGTCTTCCACCACTTTTTTGAACATCAGCTGTATACGCTGCTCCACCTTGAAGCCCAGGCGGAACTCGATCCTGATGATCTCATTAGGCACAATCGTTTGTACCGAGTATTCCATCGTATAAGGCTGATCCAGTACATGAACGTGTACAAACCAGTAGATGTCTGCACGTTTTGGTTTTTTATAAAGAATAGAGAAAATGATCTTATGCTCAATTTCCTTATTATCGTCGGCACTGGACAGGTACACCAGGTGGGTGGCATATTTAGGGATAGACCGGTCGTTGGATAAGTCTTGTATGGTTGGAATGTAATCGTTTAAAGGAACAAATTCCACATAGCGGTTTTTGATCTTCCGGGATTTATACCAGATATACATAATAGCGAAAAGGAATATCCCGATCACAAGCGTTACGCTACCACCATGTTCAAATTTATCCAGGTTGGCGGCAAAGAAAGAGAATTCAATACTCAGGTAAACCAGTAAATAGATCAGGATCCAGAACCTCGGGTAGCGTTTTACGTACATATAGTACGCAAAAAGAGAAGAAGTCATGATCATAGTGACCGTGATGGACAGGCCATAAGCGCCTTCCATAGCCTCTGAACTTTTGAAATACAACACGATCAGGGAACAGCCTACGAATAAAGACCAGTTTATTTTTGAAATATAAAGCTGCCCGCGCTCTGTAGAAGGATAAGTTACTTTGAACTTAGGCCATAAGTTTAACTTGATCGCCTCGCTCACCAGGGAGAATGCCCCGGAGATCAGGGCCTGGGATGCAATAATAGCAGCCAGTGCAGCGATGATGATGCCCGCCGTCCTGTACTGTTCGGGGATGATCTGGAAAAAAGGATTGATCTCTTCCGGTAATTTTTGCCCGCGATAATTATGCAATAGCCATGCTCCCTGGCCGATGTAGTTCAGGATCAGGCAGGATTTTACAAAGAGCCAGGAGATCCTGATATTGCTGCGGCCACAATGCCCCAGGTCCGAATAAAGTGCCTCTGCCCCCGTGGTACATAAGAATACAGCTCCCAGGATCCAGAAACCTTTAGGCTCTTCGATCAGCAGCCTGATCCCGTAAACCGGGTTGATGGCTTTAAAGATATTGACATCGTCCGCAATATGGATAATACCCATCACTGCCATCATGATAAACCACATGAACATAATGGGGCCAAACAGCTTACCGATAGATTTGGTACCGAACTGCTGCATGAAAAATACAATGGCCAGTATGCCTATAACGATAGAAATGGTTGTTTTCGTGGGCTTTCCAAGGCCTTCAATGGCTGAGGTGATCGTAATGGGGGGCGTGATGAGCCCGTCTGCAAGCAGCGCAGCGCCTCCGATCATACCAATGAAAACAATGCGCTTGGAATGTCTTCTTACCAGTGCATAGAGCGAGAAGATGCCTCCTTCTCCGTTATTATCTGCTTTCAGCGTGAGCCAGACATATTTAATAGTGGTCTGGAGCGTCAGAGTCCAGATAATTAAAGAAACACCACCGACCACGAGCAATTCGTCAATCACTTTGTTGCGCACAATGGCGCTCATGGTATACAAGGGGGAGGTACCAATATCTCCGTAAACAATACCAAGGGCAATGATCAAACCTGCCAGAGATACTTTTTTAGCCTGTGCACTCACAAGATAATAATTTTAGACTGCAAAGGTATAATACAAATCAGCATATAAACAAAGTGTGTACTGTTTTTTTGCTGACATTTTTATGACAAATAATTTTTAATTAATTAATTCTATTGTATTTTCGCAAGATTGAAAAACTGTGCGTTTTTGCGGAACAGTTCGAAAATTTATAACTATGTTAATTGTTCAGCAAATTGCATTTATAATTTTACTGCTTGCAGCATCTTTTATCTTTTATAAGAAGATATTCAGTATTCGCCGCAATATTTTTTTAGGAAGAGACCAGGAATTTACCGGTGATACCAGCCTCCGCTGGAAAAACGTGTTGCTTCTGGCCTTCGGACAGAAAAAAATGTTCAAAAGAATGACACCGGCTATCTTACACTTCTTCGTGTATGCCGGGTTTATCATTATTAATGCAGAAATGCTGGAAATCGTCCTGGATGGTATTTTAGGTACCCACAGGTTGTTTGCACCCTTCTTAGGCAGCTTTTACAATATATTGCTGGGCTTATTCGAGATCCTGGCCTTCCTGGTACTGGTATCCTGCCTCATCTTCCTGGTAAGAAGAAATATTATTAAAGTAAAACGCTTAACTACCGGCGACCTGGCCGGGGGATGGCCTAAAACAGATGCCAACCTTATCCTGATCACAGAAGTGGTATTGATGTCCCTGCTGCTGATCATGAATGCCTGTGATTACAATTTACAACAACTGAATGCCGATCACTATACCCAAACAGGGCCTTACCTGATCTCACAACATATTGCTCCTTTATTCTCCGGGCTGAGCGAAGGCTCCCTGATCGCTGTTGAGCGTAGTGCCTGGTGGTTGCATATTGTAGGTATTCTTGCCTTCCTCAACTACTTACCTTACTCCAAGCACCTACATATCGTTTTAGCCTTCCCTAATGCCTATTATGCACCATTGGAGCCGGCAGGGAAAATGCGCAATATGGAAGATATCCAGAAAGAAGTGCTGTATATGATGGATCCTGCTCAGGCACCTACAGAAGTGCCGGCAGACGATAATCCGCCAAAATTCGGTGCGCGTGATGTGATGGATCTGAGTTGGAAGAACTTAATGGATGCCTATGCCTGTACCGAGTGCGGAAGGTGTACCGATTCCTGCCCGGCCAATAAAACCGGGAAATTACTGTCCCCAAGAAAGATCATGATGGATACCCGCGACCGCTCAGAAGAAGTGGGTGCGAATATCGATAAGAATAAATCATTTGTGGAAGACGGCAAGTCCTTACTCCATGATTACATCAGCGTAGAAGAGCTGAGGGCCTGTACCAGCTGTAATGCCTGTGTAGAAGCCTGCCCGGTGAGTATTAACCCGCTGGATATTATCCTTGAGCTGAGAAGGAACCTGTATATGGAAGAAAGCAATGTGCCGCAGGAGTGGATGCAGATGTCCAGCAATATTGAAAACAATATGGCCCCCTGGAAGATGAGTCCTGATGACAGAGATGCCTGGACCAGAGGATAGTATTGAATTATTTAGCAAAAAAAAGCATTATCATTAAATTTGATATAGAATGATGGTAAAAACGATGGCCGAGTTCATGGCCGAAGGTACAGAACCAGAGGTGTTGTTTTGGGTAGGATGTGCCGGAAGCTTCGATCAGAGAGCACAAAAGATAACGAAAGCATTTGTACAGATATTAAATAAAGTCGGGGTATCGTTTGCTATTTTAGGCAATGAAGAGATGTGTACCGGGGATCCGGCGAGAAGGGCCGGTAACGAGTTCCTGTTCCAGATGATGGCTTACAACAATATCCAGGTGTTGAACGGGTATGGGGTAAAGCGCATTGTTACTGCATGTCCGCACTGCTTTAATACACTTAAAAATGAGTACCCGGCATTAGGTGGCCAGTATGAGGTGATACACCATGCTACTTTCCTGCAGGACCTGATCAATAATGGTAAGATCGTGATGAAAGGCGGTGGTGCTTTTAAAGGTAAAAAGATCACTTATCACGATAGTTGTTACCTGGGCAGGGCCAATAACATTTATGAAGCACCGAGAGCAGTCCTGGAAGCCATGGATGTGGAACTGGTGGAAATGAAACGTTGTAAGACCAATGGCCTGTGCTGTGGAGCCGGTGGTGCACAGATGTTTAAAGAAGAGGAGAAAGGAACGACCAGGGTGAACTTTGAAAGAAGTAAAGAAGCGGTGGATACCGGTGCTAACATTATAGCGGCCAACTGTCCTTTCTGTACCACCATGCTGATGGATGGGGTTAAAAATGCAGAAAAAGAAGATTCTGTACAGGTATTGGATATTGCAGAAATGATCGCGCAGAGCCTGGAAGATTAATTGCTTTACCAGATAAAATTAATGAAGCCTGAACATTATGTATAAATAGTGTTTAGGCTTTTATATTAGATTGAATTATTTATACGTTTGGGTATGTAGATAATTTCTAAATTTGAAGATTAAAATAAGTGAGCATGAAAATTTTAGCTAAAATAATCGGGGGAGTACTCTTATTATCCGCATTTACTTCTTGTAAGAACAATTATGAATGTCGCTGTATTCTTTATAATAACGACAGCATTAAAGTGTATGATACTGCTTTCGCAAAAATGGTGGGTAAAGATGCGATCTACTATTGCGATAAAGTGGCTTCCGATTTTGCTGCGGCGGTAGGAAGAGGGGATATTGACGATACGATCAGGAATTGTAACCTGAATAAAGTAAAATAAAAATAATCGGGATCTTTTGGGAGATTTATGTCAAAAGCGTTATTTTTAGACAACTAAATTAATCAACTTGACAGAACACATAATTAATCTTGAATCAGTTAACCCAATAGAGTTTTTTGGTGTTAACAATGGAAAATTTGAGCTGGTAAAAAAACGCTTCCCTCTATTGAAAATTTTATCCCGGGGCTCCCAGATAAAAATAGCCGGACATCCTGATGAAGTAACTTTAGCGAAAGAGAAAATAGGTCTTATTATTCAGTATTTAGAGAAAAACGGGCATCTTTCAGAAGATTACTACCAAACCATTCTCGGCGATGCCGATGGCCTGGATGAAGACAGCGGTAATGCAGCAAGTATCCTTGATATTGAACATAATAATAATATCATCGTTTTTGGTAATAATGGTAAAGTCGTTAAGGCAAAAACCAAGAACCAGAAATTATTGGTAACCACCTCAGAAAAAAGTGATATTCTTTTTGCCATAGGACCTGCCGGTACGGGTAAAACTTACACCGCTGTTGCCTTGGCAGTAAGAGCCCTAAAAAATAAATCGGTTAAGAAGATCATCCTTACCCGTCCTGCGGTGGAAGCCGGGGAAAGTCTGGGATTCCTGCCCGGAGACCTGAAGGAGAAGATTGACCCTTACCTGAGGCCTCTATACGATGCCCTGGAAGACATGATACCGCCGGATAAGCTGAGCTATTACATGGCCAACAGGATCATAGAAGTAGCTCCGCTGGCTTATATGAGGGGTAGAACACTGGATAACAGCTATATCATCCTGGATGAGGCGCAGAATACCACAGACCTGCAATTGAAAATGTTCCTGACCAGGATAGGGCCGAGTGCCAAAGCGATCATTACCGGGGATATGTCACAGGTCGATCTGCCCAAAAATCAGAAATCCGGCCTGGCGAAAGCACACCGCATCCTGAAAAACATTGAAGGCATCGCATTCATCGAACTGGATGAAGAAGATGTAGTAAGGCACCGCCTGGTGAAGCATATCATCAGGGCTTATGATAAAGAATCTGCAAGAGAAGAAGAGTTGCAGGCTAAGTATGATGAAGAGCGGAAAGCACGCCGGGAGCAGATGAATAAAGAAAACGAAAATAAAGCTTAATACAGCAAAAGTGGCCGATACATCGGCCACTTTTTTTTGTTTGCAACCCGGCCCGGCTTGCCCTATAAATACAATTAAAATTTTACTTTAGGAGGAGGTTCAAGGGTCAGGAGCAAGTCCTTACGTTTATAGGCCTTACAGGCATCATTGAACTTTCTTTTATACAGTTGAATCTGGTTTTCTAAACCTTCCAATTGATCCAGGTAGTAGTGGCCCGGAAATTTCATGCCGGAGATCAGTACCAGCTTACCAAATGCATATTCGACTGCTTGATTTTTAGCCTCTATGTCAGCCACCTGTTTTTTGTTTAAAGCATCCACTGAACCCAAGGCATCAGTGAGTGTGCCCACTTTTCCTGACAGCTCGCTGTAGTCTTCCCGGCCGATGGCTTTCCTATTCAGTAAAGTATCTGTAATCATCAGTATGTTGGCATTCCTTAAGAGGTAAGCATTTTTTAATTTGCTCCAGGCTTCATTGATCGCAGTATGTTTTGTCTGCGCTATGCCTGCCCGGCCGCTCAGGAGTAGAATAATCAGGACCAGGATAGATTTTAATTTCATTGCAGCTCTTTATTTAAAGATATATCAAATCTACTACCTTTGCGGTAAATATATTGCAGTATGAATTTTAAGAATAAAGTAGTAGCCATTACAGGAGCATCCTCAGGCATTGGCAAAGCCCTGGCTATGGATGCCTTGCAAAGAGGCGCTATGGTAGCGGTATGCGCCAGAAGTTTAGCAAAACTGGAAGGCATTTATGCCCAGAACGATAAGCTTTTGCTGGTGCAGGCCGATGTGTCCAAAAAGGAAGACTGCTTTAGCTTTATCAGCACTGTAGCAGAAAAATGGGGCAGGGTAGACGTGTTGATCAATAATGCAGGGAACAGTATGCGTGCTTTATTTGAGGACCTGGACGTGAAAGTATTGGAAGAGTTGATGGATGTTAACTTCTGGGGAACGGTCTATACCACCAAAGCTGCATTGGCGAGTATTATTAAAAACAAAGGAACGATCGTTGGTGTGTCTTCCATCGCAGGTTACCGCGGTTTGCCGGGCAGGACGGGTTATTCCGCTTCCAAATTTGCCATGCAGGGCTTCCTGGAATCCTTGAGGACAGAGCTTTTGTATAAAGATGTAAATGTAATGTGGGTGGCCCCGGGCTTTACCGCTTCCAATATCCGGAACACCGCCTTGTCGGCAGCCGGCAGCGCCCAGAAGGAAACACCCCTGGATGAGTCTAAACTCATGACCGCGGAAGAGTGTGCCATGATCATCCTGGACGGTATAGAAAAAAGAAAACGTACTATAGTGATGACCACACAGGGTAAGCTCACGGTATTCCTGAGCAAGATACTGCCCGGGTTTTTAGATAAGATGGTCTTCAGTCATTTTGCTAAAGAGCCGGATAGCCCGCTGAAAAGATAGGGAGTAAAAGACTTTATATACTGAGTTTAGGGGCAGGTGGTTTAACAAACCATCTGCCCCGTTTTTTCCAGCCTGCAGGCCGGGTAAATACTAAAGCTATAGCGCCGAACTGTTCAATGAAAAACACATCGGAACTGAATGCGGTAAAGGCAAAGACCAGGAAGCCGGCCAGGATAAGCCATTTGTCATAACGGGTGGTGAAGAAACCGATCAAGAAAACGCCTTCTAACAAGAAAGTCAGCTTGGTGCCCACATTCAGCCAGAAAGGATGATTGAAAAGCCAGGTGTAAATATTGGTCTGGACGGAATGCGGATGGGCAAATATATAACTCGACATCTGTGTCCTGAGGGTCATGATACCGAATGCTTCCTGGAAAATGCCCCCATTGATCACTTTCAGTAAGAAGGCCATGCCATAGAACCAGCAGGCATAGTAGCGTGCGCCTTTCCAGAGGAGATTAAAGCCCTTATCTGACCGGGCCATGAACGGTATCGTGATGAGCCAGGCAAAATTTAAATAATGCTGGTGATGGGTGACGTAGAGGTTGTTGAATAGTGTATAGGTGAAGAACACGATGGAGAAAAGGATGAAGGGCAGCCTTGTGGCAGGTCTTAAGAAGCCAATCACCGGCAGGAAAAGTAAGGAGAGCGAAAAGATCCGGTTGGCGATTGTATTGTGCAGCAGGAACCCCGACCAGCCTGAGGCCAGGAACAGGCCTTCGGTGAAATCAAAATTAATATTATGCAGTACCGGCTGGTTCAACTGGAAAGGCAATACTACGCTCCAGAGGCGCAGCAGGAAGATGCCGATAAAGTAAAGCATGGTCACTTTTGCCATCGTCGCCCGGTAATCGTTAAAGTTTTGTTCAGTGCTTAGCTTCATATATCCAGTAGTTTTACAGAACTGTCGGTATGTTGGATGCCTTGTGCATCATAATGCACATAATGTTTAAATACTTTTATATTCTTCAGCTCGCGGCCCAGGTTCCGGGAAAGGTAAGACTTAAGCCAGGCCGGGTATTGCAGGATCTGCTCCTGGGCATTGCTGAGTACAGCCGCATAAGCCGTGTCTATATGCAGCCGCTGGAGTTTGCCCTTATAATTTTCATAGCGGTCATCTGTATAATTATGCTGTGCATAGCGGTCAAATTTTGTGATCGTGTAGGTGTAAAACATCTTTTTATGGTCCAGGTAAGCAGGCTGGTAAAGGGTTTCGCCGTCGCAGACCAGTTCATATGCGGTGGTATGATCACTTTCTATATAGGGTGCAGAGAACATCTCCCAGGTGTAAAAAGGGGTAAGTGGGACGGTTGCATAAGGGTTATGTACACTCTTGGACAGTAAGGTAGATACCGTCATAAATACGATAATGACCAGGCAGAGGACTTTATTGTGCCGCCACAATTTTTTAAAGTAGTGATTCCGCATACTTTGGGTGCATTCTATGGATATTTATAGAATTTAATGCAATTTTAATCTATTTGTTTAATATTCAATAGAAGCGTTTGAAATAATAGTGCTACCTTTGCAGCCTCAAATTCAGAAAAAACATATTTAATGAACATTCGTAACATTGCCATCATTGCCCACGTTGACCATGGAAAAACTACATTGGTTGACAAGATTATCCACGCTACTCAGGTTTTCAGAGATAACCAAGAGACTGGCGAATTGTTGATGGACAACAACGACTTGGAGCGTGAACGTGGTATCACAATCTTGGCTAAAAACATCTCTGTATCATATAAAGGGGTGAAAATCAACGTAATCGATACTCCAGGTCACGCCGATTTCGGTGGTGAGGTGGAACGTGTATTGAAAATGGCTGACGGTGTGATATTGTTAGTGGATGCGTTTGAAGGACCAATGCCGCAAACACGTTTCGTGTTGCAAAAAGCTTTGGGCCTTGGATTGAAGCCGATTGTAATCATTAATAAAGTAGATAAGCCAAACTGTCGTCCTGATGAAGTGCACGATAAAGTTTTTGACCTGTTCTTCCAATTGGATGCATCCGAGGAGCAATTAGACTTCCCGACTTTGTATGGTTCTTCTAAACAAGGCTGGTTTAACACTAGCCTGGAGCAGACGGATAATATCAATGCAGTATTGGATATGATCATTGATAAAGTGCCTGAACCACAGGTTACTGAAGGAAACTTACAATTACAGATCACTTCTTTGGATTATTCTTCTTTCTTAGGTCGTATCGCTATCGGTCGTGTGACCCGTGGTGAGATCAAAGAAGGACAGAATGTACAGTTGTGCAAACTGGACGGTACCATGACCCGTAACAAGGTAAAAGAACTTTACGTATTCGAAGGAATGGGGAAAAAGAAAGTTACTGAAGTGAAGGCTGGTGATATTTGTGCGGTTGTAGGTATAGAAGACTTCCAGATCGGTGAAACGATTGCTGATTTTGAAAATCCTGAACCATTGGCAGTAACGGCTATTGATGAGCCTACGATGAACATGCAATTCTCTATTAACAACTCTCCTTTCTTTGGTAAAGAAGGTAAATTTGTAACGAGCCGTAACTTACGTGATCGTTTGACGAAAGAGTTGGAGAAAAACCTGGCTTTGCGTGTAAAAGATACAGATGATGCGGATAAATTCCTGGTTTATGGTCGTGGTATCCTTCACTTGTCTGTATTGATCGAAACAATGCGTCGTGAAGGTTATGAATTGACTGTAGGTCAGCCTCAGGTAATTACCAAAGAAATCGACGGTAAAAAATGTGAGCCTTATGAGAATTTGGTTGTAGATGTACCTGAAGAATACAGTTCAAAAGTAGTAAACCTGGTTACCATGCGTAAAGGTGAGCTTTTGATCATGGAAGCAAAAGGTGAAATGCAACACTTAGAGTTCGACGTGCCGTCAAGAGGTTTGATCGGTCTGCGTTCTCAAATGTTGACTGCAACTGCAGGTGAGGCAGTAATGGCACACACATTCTCTGAATACAAACCTTGGAAAGGGCCAATTCCTGGTCGTAACAATGGTGTATTGATTGCAAAAGCAGCCGGTACCACTACAGGTTATTCTATCGATAAATTAAATGACAGAGGTTCTTTCTTTGTAGATCCGGGAGAAGAAGTTTATATGGGTCAGATTATCGCTGAGCATATAAAGCCGGGTGACCTGGTGGTGAATGCTACAGAGGGTAAAAAACTGACCAATATGCGTGCTTCAGGTTCTGATGCGGCTACTAACATTGCTCCTAAGATTCTTATGTCTCTGGAAGAATGTATGGAGTACATCCAGCAAGATGAGTGTATCGAGTGTACACCAAAAAGCATTCGTTTACGTAAAATCATATTAGAAGAAACTGAGCGTACCAAGCAAGCTAAAGCAATGAAATTGTCTTAATATTCTTCAGATACTATAATAATGAACAGGCTACTCCAAAAGGGTAGCCTGTTTCTATATTGCTGATTGTGCAGCAAGAGCGGCATCGTAATGCTCTGCGTAAAATATCGGAAGCAGCAGCTTAATATTTTGAGATACCGCTTTTTTGTTGTTAAATTGCTTCCTTGTAAAACCCGTTCTGTAATTATGGGAGCAATCCAGGCCGCCACTTTCCGAAATAATTTTGATTTTCTGCGCATACTTTTTGCCTCCTTTGTGATTGTCTCACACAGCTATTATTTATTGGACGGCAGGTCGGAAGATCCATTTTCTTCCTACCTGTACCATACCGAGCTGTCGACTTTAGGTGTATTCGGCTTTTTTGTACTGAGCGGTTACCTCATCTTTCAAAGCCTGGAAAACACACCCAATCTGTTCCGCTTCCTGCTGAAGCGTTTTAAAAGGATTATGCCCGGTCTTATCGTAGCCCTGGTTTTTACCGTATTTGTATTGTGTTTATTCCTTTCAGATCTTCCTGTGAGCGCCTACCTGAGTGCTGCTCATGTGTATCTCTATTTTATTAAAACGATTTTCTTTTTACCTACAGATAATCTCTTGCCGGGTGTATTTGAGCAAAATCCCTTACCCTTCATTAATGGCTCATTATGGACATTGAGGTATGAAGTACTGTGCTATATCAGCCTTTGCCTGTTCTTCCTCTTGCCCAAGCCGTACCGGAGTGGCTTTGCCGGTCTTATGTTTGCGGCATTTTTGATATTGAGATCATTACATATCGGGAACATAATTCCCCTGGAGGAAGGCCTGAGCGGGCACCTGGGTAATTTCCTTAATTTATTCTATTGCTTTTATGCAGGCGTATTGCTCAAAAGCCGGGAGGATTTTGTACTCAGCCATAAACGAAAAATCTTCCTCATTTCCGCTCTGCTCCTCCTGGTCAGCTACCTCTTGCCGCTGATGATCGGGCAAATGCTTTTCCTGGCTGTATTTCCTTTTTTTGTATTGAGTGCAGGCCTGCTTTATGTAAAAGCTTTACACATACCGGCCCGGATCGGAGACATCAGTTATGGGACCTATATCTATGCCTTCCCGGTGCAGCAGGCGCTGATCAGCTGCGGTGTAGATAATGTTTATGTATTGATAGCTATGAGCCTGGTCTTCAGCTGGAGCCTGGGATACCTGTCCTTTCATTTTGTAGAACGTAAGTTCCTGGCCAGGTATAGAACAAGTCAGCAATAAAAACACTCAAATTTACCACTACGATGGATACTGGAAAATTTGAGTGCACCTCTGAGGGACAAAAAACTTAGCTGCCTTTCTTTATATAAGCAAATTCATTGACCACCTGTTTTTGGGCTTTGCGTTCCGCTTCCAGCGCACGCAGTTCTACTCTCCTGATCTTGCCACTAATGGTTTTCGGCAATTCCGTCACAAATTCAATGAGCCGGGGCATTTTGTAAGGGGCTAACCTGGCCCTGCAGAAGGCAAAAATATCTGCTGCCAGGTCCTCCGTAGCATCTGCTGCATGGCTCAATATGATAAAAGCTTTCACCTCGAAACCCTTTACCGGGTGAGGGCTGCCGACAACTGCAGATTCCAGGATCTGGTTATGTTCCAGTAAAATACTTTCTACCTCGAATGGGCCTACGCGGTAATCGGAAGACTTGATAACATCATCGTCACGGCCTACAAACCACAGATAGCCTGCTGCATCGCGGTATGCTTTATCGCCGGTATAGTACAGTCCGTTTTTAAATACCGAAGCTCTTTTCTCCGGTTCATCCATATAATCAATGAAAATACCGTTGGGCTTGCCTGTATCTGTGCGCACACAGATATTACCTTCTTCCAGGTCATCCAGGATATTACCTGCCTCATCGGCAATGACAATGTCATACATAAATAATGGTTTGCCCATAGAGCCGAACTTAAGTTCAGAGCCGGGCAGATTGCCCACCATACAGGTACTTTCCGTCTGCCCGTACCCATCGCGGATCAGGATGCCCGTGCCTTTTTTCCAGGCCTCTATGATCTCCGGGTTCAAAGGTTCTCCGGCAGCAACGCAAGAGCGGAACTTAAAGGTATAAGCCCCCAGGTCTTCTGTGATCAGCATCCTGAGTACTGTAGGAGGGGCACAAAAGGTAGTAATGTCATTATCTGCGATCTTTTGCAGTATGGTAGCAGCGCTGAAACGCTCTGTAGTATGATAGGCAAAAATAGTAGCACCTACATTCCAGGGGGCAAAGAAGCTGCTCCAGCCAAACTTAGCCCAGCCGGGCTGGGAGATATTATAATGCACATCACCCTGCTTAAGCCCGATCCAGCTGGCAGTGGTCAGGTGCCCCACAGGATAGCTGAAATGGGTATGGATGACTACTTTGGGCATACCCGTAGTGCCGGAGGTGAAGAACAGGAAGAGCGGATCGTCACTAAAAGTGTCTGCTGCCTCAGCTTCCGTGCCGTATTCGTTGATCTCAGAGAGGGAGATCCAGCCCGGGCGTGTGCCTTCGGCAATGATCTTTATGGCTACCGTTTGGCCGGTTAGCTGTTCTGCTGCTTCTATCTTGGCAGCATTGTCGCCGTCTGCAATCACTACTTTAGGCATCAGGCGCGTAAAGCGGTATTCTATATCTGCAGGGCCCAGTATCGTGGCGGCAGGAATCATACGAAACCCGCCTTTTATAGTGGCCAGGTTGGCCTGCCAGTTGATGACCTGCAGGGAAAGTTGTGTAAGGATCACATCGCCTTGTTGCATACCCTGGGCCCTTAAAAAATTAAGCAGCTTATTGCAGGCTATACTCATGTCGCGGAAGCTATAGCGTTGCGTGCTGTGCTCATCGGTCCAGAGCAAGGCCGTTTCATTCGGGTAATCTCTTACATTGATCCCTTCAAAAATTTCCTTTACCCAGTTGAACCGTTCCGGTTTTTGCAAGTCCGTCTGGTTTAACTGTGCAAAATCTTCTTCGGCAATTATCTTCCTGATTTTTCTAAAAGTGTTTTCCATAATACCATTGTCTTGTACTCAAATTTAATCTTTTGCCCCGTTAAATGGGTGTGGAGTATATTAATTTAGCGAAGGTTTTGCTTTAAGTGCGCTAATCCGCTGAGGCTGCCGAAGCAACGAGGGAACATAAAAAAACCTATAAGGTTTCAAAAACCTTATAGGTTTGCCGCGGGAATAGCAGCAAGGAAAAAGGTTACCCAAATTTAATGGTCCTTGCTCCTGTTGAAGATACTGCCGATCTCTTTGCTGATGCCTTTGAGGTCTACAGTAGGGTTCAGGAACATATTGTCTTTGATAAAGAAGTCGTCTTTCTCTTCCGGTTTGGATTGCGCCGGATAGATCAGCAGGAAATTATTTTTCCTGAAATACTTATCCAGGTAGCTGAACATTTTATCCATTTCACTGTGGAAGGAGCGGTGTCCCGGGCGGCTCAGGATAAAGGTGATCAGGTCATTTTTACCTACTTCACGAGACAGGATTAATATGTCTTCCCAGTTGGTAAAGGCTTCAAACTGCAGTTCTATCGTGCTTTTTTCATTTAAAGAACGGATATAGGTTTCAAGATTGCCGGGTGCGAAGAATTTTACCGCAGCACCGCTGTGCTTGGCCAGGCTCCAGATCTTTTCCATCCAGTGCGTAAAGCCGGGTTCTTTCTCTGCATCCCTCGGAATTACCACTACATTTTTCTTAAGCGTAGACAAAGGCTGGTCTGCATTATAGACATAGGTGGTTACCTGCTCATTGCCCAACACGCCGTTCATAAATGTTTTGTTCTTAACGGAGCTGTAGGGGGTGGTACTGTAGCCCAGGATGAGGTCGGTGATCTTATTGGCCTTGATCTCTCCTATGATCCCATTGACGATATTGTCATCAAACCGCAGGATATCATTAATGGTAATGTCCGCACCGGCACCCGTTTGCACGGCGATGTCCAGGATCTTCTTACCGCGTTTGTCCGACTCCGTAGGATCTTCTGTTTTGTTGATGATATGCAGCGCATGAATACCTTCTGTGTTTGCCGGATCTTTGATGTTCAGGGCCAGTTGTACCAGCTCTTCCGTTCTTTCAATAGAATTGGAAGCAATAAGGATATGCTCTGTACTGTTGTCCTCTTTTACATCCTGCTTGCTTTGCTCCTGCTCTGCTATCTTCTGGCCGCTTTTCTGGGCTACCACAGAAGATATGGTACAAGTAACCAGGATCACGAGGATAGAGCCGTTAAGCACCGCTTCGTTCAATAAACGCACGGGCTCTCCGTTGGGTGTCTCGGAGATGATGATATTGTAACCCACCATTACAGCGGCAAGCGTTGCGGCAGCCTGTGCCACACTCAGCGAAAAGATGATATGTAACTGGTCTTTGGATAGTTTATATGTTTTGGCCGTGGCCCATGCTGCAATATATTTGGCCGCGATCACGCCCACTGTAAGCACCAGGGCTACCTGTATGGTTTCTGTACTTTTTATAAAAGCCCTGAAATCAATCAGCATACCTACGCTGATAAGGAAGAAGGGAATGAACAGGGCATTGCCTACAAATTCTACCCGGTTCATTAAGGGAGAAGTATGCGGTATGAGCCTGTTTAAGGCCAGCCCGGAAAGGAATGCCCCGATGATGCCTTCAATGCCGGCCAGTTCTGCCAGTACCGCACCCAGGTACACCATTACTAATACAAAAATGAACTGGGAAATTTTATCACTCACTCTTTTGAAGAACCAGCGCCCGATAATGGGAAAGCCCAGCAATACCACCAGGCCAAATAATACGATAGAGATACCCATCCTTAGCCAGAAAGCGGCATCAGCAGTACCTTTGGTCATGCCCACAATCGCTGCGAGCACCAGTAAGGCCAGCACATCGGTGATCATGGTACCGCCTACCGCTATATTGACCGACTTATCTTTACCTGCACCCAATTTGCTGAGGATTGGGTAGGCCAATAGCGTATGTGAGGCAATAAGACTACCGATCAATATAGAGGACATCAGGTTGAAGTGTAAGAGGTAATAGGCCGACAAGGTACCTATGATCATGGGGAATGAAAAGGTAAACATACCAAAGGTCAGGCTCTTCCACTTGTTCTTCTTAAACTCCACCAGGTCGATCTCCAGCCCGGCCAGGAACATAATATAGAGCAATCCCGTGGTGCCGGAAACCACGATGCTGCTGTCGCGGTCCAGTACCCCCAGCCCGTTAGGACCTATTACGGCACCGGCTATGATAAGGCCTATAAGATGCGGGATCTTTAATTTGTTCAGGATGATCGGTGCCAGCAGAACAATCAGGATGACGATCAGGTATTTTAATATAGGATCTGTTACCGGGAGGGTAGTATCCATAATGTTTAATAACATAGTCCGATGTTTTTAGGTTTTATTTTTTGGAACGGTCTGCATCTATTTTATAGGTGATGGTGCAGCCGTCTGCCTGCTGGATGATCCGGGTGCCGCTTAATTTGTCCGGTGTGTTGACCGCAAGCTTTACATTCATGCTGGTGGCATTAGGATCGCCGGAAACATTAGGGGTAGACAGTATGAAGCCGGAACCGTCATAGATGCCGGAATATACCCTGACCAGGTTCTCGCCCTGCATGGCTTTTACATATACGCCTGTAGAGTCTCCGCCCGAAAAGGTCCAGGATTCTTTACGTGTATCGCCTACGGCAGAGCCGCTGCAGGAGGTCTGTGTGCAAAGCATATTGATGTTCCAGGTGCCTTGTAAAGAGTCGGGCAGTGGCAGTCCCAGGTTTTTGAGGCTTAATGTCATGGAATCTTGCTGCGCAATGCTTAGTTTAATGCTGTCTTCCAGTTGGGTCAGCATTTTTTCTTTCATCAGGAGGCTTTGTTCCCTGTCCCTGAGGGAGACTTCTCTTGCGTCCAAAGCTTTTTTACGTTCTTCAAAACCGCAACTGCTTAAGGAGGCTGTTATCAATAAAAATGTACTTACATAGATCAGTTTGTTCATGTTTGCCTGGAATTTTATTGGTGAGCTGTAGCGCTAAGGTAAGGAAAAATGAAAAAATGGCCGGAAGGAAAGAATGGTTGGCGATTTACTCCCGGAGGAGCAGCCCCCTGCCGGAGTTTGTGGGATTGTCAGAAGTTTATGACAATCGCCTTCCGGATTGACCATAAATTTAAAGTGAGGTATCTTTGCGCCTTATGAGTGAGGATGTGTTTAATATAGCTTTGGTGGGCAATCCCAACAGTGGAAAGACTTCTTTGTTTAATACACTTACAGGATTGAACCAGAAAGTAGGCAACTTCCCGGGAGTTACTGTGGACCGGAAAACGGGAACGACCAACCTGGGTAATGGTGTGAAGGCAAATGTGATCGATCTGCCGGGTACTTACAGTCTGTATCCCAAAAGCACGGATGAATATGTGGCTTATGAAACTTTATTAAATCCATCGGGTCCTGCAGTGCCCGATGTGATCGTTGTGGTGGCCGATGCCACGATGCTGCAGCGTAATTTACTTTTCTGTACACAGATCATAGACCTCAACAAGCCGGTTGTACTGGCTTTGACCATGGTAGACCTGGTCGCACAGTCAGGCGTTAAACTTGACCTTAAAGCAATAGCTGATTTCCTAGATGTGGCCGTAGTGCCTGTAAACCCGAGATTGGGTAAAGGAACGGATGAATTGAAAAAAGCGGTGCTGGCGGCAAAAGAAAAGGCAACTGTTGTTCCTAAAGCTTTCTTGGCGTTGGAAGAAGCACCGAAAGATTTCCTGGATGCCGTACAGACTATTTCCGGTGTCAGCAGCCCTTATGCGGCCCTGCACATTGCTACGGCCAAAGAGCCGCTGCGCTTCCTTTCGGCACAGCAGCAGGCTGATATCAATAAAAAGATCACCGATTCCGGCTTCTCGAAAACTAAAGTACAGACCCGTGAGGTCATGGAACGCTTCGGGAGAATAGAGCCTTTAAGTGCCAAACTGGATATGCGGAAAGCGGTGGATGAACAGCAGCGCTTTTCTAAAAAGATAGATGAAATATTATTACATAAGGTCTGGGGTAATGTGATCCTGCTCCTGGTACTGCTCTTCATGTTCCAGGCTATTTTCTGGCTGGCCACTTATCCTATGGACTGGATCGATGCAGGCTTCTCGGGAGGCGGAGCATGGCTCAAAGCTCAATTGCCGGAAACCTGGTGGGCCGACCTGCTCGTTAATGGCCTGTGGGCAGGCCTTGGCGGCATTGTCATCTTCGTACCACAGATCGCGATATTATTTGGTATCATTACCATCCTGGAAGATACCGGCTATATGGCCCGGATCACCTTCCTTACGGATAAGCTGTTGAAATCGGTGGGTATGAATGGTAAGGCTTCCATGCCTTTGATCAGCGGGCTGGCCTGTGCCATCCCCGCAGTGATGGCCACAAGGATCATCGAAAATAAAAAAGAACGCCTGATCGCCATCATGGTTACCCCATTGATGAGCTGCTCGGCAAGGTTGCCGGTTTATATTATCCTCATCAGCCTGGTGGTGCCCGAAGCTACAGTAATGGGCTTCCTGTCGGTACAGGGCCTGGTGATGATGGGCCTCTACCTGCTGGGTTTCTTTATGGCCCTGATCGTGTCTAAGGTGATGAGCTGGCTGATCAAAGGAGAGCGCACGCAAATGTTCCTGATGGAACTGCCGGTGTACCGCGCACCCAGGTGGAGAAACGCCCTGCATACCATGATTGAAAAAGCCAAAATATTTGTGGTAGATGCAGGAAAGGTCATTATGATCATTTCTATTGTACTGTGGGCGCTGGCAAAATTTGGTCCTGGCGGGCGCGAAGCCGCTGTGGAAGCTAAATATGCACAATTAGCCGGAGCTAATGCAGATAGCGTGTTGACGGCAGAGCAGGAGTTCGATAAGGAAAATGAGCATTTGGAAAACTCTTATATTGGTGTAATGGGCAAGGCTATAGAGCCTGCGATTAAGCCACTGGGTTATGACTGGAAGATCGGTATCGCATTGATTACTTCATTTGCGGCCCGTGAAGCCTATGTGGGTACTATTTCTACCCTGTACAGCCTGGGTGGAGATGCCACAGAGGATGATCCTACGCTGAAAGGTAAAATGGCTGCGGCCAAATGGCCTGATGGTAAACCTGTGTACACATTGGCCTCCGGGGTTTCCCTCTTGATCTTTTACGTATTTGCGATGCAGTGCATGAGCACGCTCGCTATTGTGAAGCGCGAAACGCAGTCCTGGAAATGGCCGGTGATCCAGACGCTATATATGGGCGCATTGGCCTATATTTGCGCTCTGATCGCTTTTAATCTTTTAAAATAATGGGAAAATATATCGGATTAGTTGTAGCTGTATTTGCTGTTTTGTTGGTCCTCATCTTTGCTTTGGTCAACAGGACACCTGATTCCTATGACCTCAACATGCTGATTGCAGGTGATGCCGTGCTGGCTATATTGTCAATAATGGCTTATGTGATGGTGAATAATGCCTTGAAAAGTCCTAACCCTAATGCTTTTATCCGCGCAAAAATGGGCGGTACGATGTTGCGTATATTTATTTCTATCGCCGGTATCGTAAGTTATGCTTACCTGAAAGGTAAAACACCTGCTACCAAGCCTACTATATTCCTGTTGCTGGGTATGTATGTGATCTATACCATACTGGAAGCTGCGGTCTTGTCTAAAAAAGGCAGAACGGGCGCTTAGTAATCTTTTTTGTTTGTCCTGAATGAACTTGTGTGATGGCAAAGGAAAAACTTTCTTATGATGCTTTTGCAAGCTACCTGCCTGCAGGTGCTATAGCAAAGATCATTCCCTGGTTTGAAAAATACCAGATCAAAATGGTCATTACAAAAGCCCGGAAAACAGTCCTGGGCAATTATCTGAATCCCCATCACGGGCATCCTCATCATGCCATTACCATCAATGGCAATCAAAATCCATACAGTTTCCTGGTCACGCTGCTGCATGAGCTGGCCCATCTCGAAGCTTTTGTGCAATATCAAAACAGGATCGCTCCGCATGGCGTAGAGTGGCAGAATATCTACCGGCAGGTGATGATCGGTTTCCTGGGCGTAAATATTTTTCCTGATGAGCTGGAAAGGGCCATTGCGCTGTCCTTGAAAAAGGTGAAGGCAGGTTCCTGTTCCGATCCTAAGCTCTATAAGGCTTTGGCGGCTTATGATAATGAGCCTACATACGGGCTGAACTGGGTAGAGGAATTGCAGCCGGGTAGCTATTTTGTCACTAAGGAAGGGAGCGTTTATCAATTGATCGAGAAACGAAGGACCCGGTATTTATGTGAACAATTGGGCACAAAGAAAAGATATCTTTTCCAGGGAGTAGTACGGGTAAAGCCGGTTACCGCGACCGAATTGCAAAGTAAAGGCATTGCCCTGTCTTAAAAAAGCCACGCGCTACCGGTTGCGAACAACACAATAAAGCGTGGCATTGATTTCCCTTAATCTTTTTATTACCTGGTTTTTACTATCCTGGAGATAGCTTGCCTGCCTTGAAAGCTGTATTGTAGCAAGTACACACCCTGGGCCATGTCTGCAACATCAATCCTCAGGCTGTTACCGGATAAATGTTCGGTGCGGATATTCATTTTGTTACCTGTCATATCATAAACTCCGATATCGGAAAGGTTATCTATACCTAAGTCTACCCTGAGTGTGATGCTATTGTCCTGCACCGGGTTAGGAAATACAGATACAGACTGGTGTTGGTACTTTGTGTTGATGGATGTAGTACCGGTATTTAAGTTGTACTGTTTGTAATTGTCTGTATTCGTACAGGTTTGTTGGCATGAATTGGTGATGCAGAGCGTAACGGTATAGCTGCCGGAGCTGGCATAGGTATGGTTAGGATTGCTGCTGTTGCTGGTCTGTCCGTCCCCGAAATTCCAAAGGTAAGTACCGGCATTCTGTACGTTCTGCGCTTCAAAATTATAGTTCAGGCGGTTAGCCGTTTCTGTTGCCTGGATGCCCGTTAGCGTAGGTTTTGCGGCTATTGTAATGGTCTTTGTTTTTGCAGCAATACCACAGTTTTGCGTTTTAGCATATTTAATGGTCACCGTACCGCTTTGTAGGGCAGTTAACAGTCCGCTGCTGTTGATCGTCGCTATAGCAGGGTTCAGCGATTCCCAGCTACCACCCGAAGTGGCATTGCTGTACTGGGCCTGTGTGCCTGCGCAAATACTTTCACTGCCGTTGATATCGGTGACAGGACTGTTTTGGTTTACGGTAATTGCTTTTGTTGCAGTGGCGGTGCCACAGCTATTGCTTATACTATAGGTGATTGTAGTACTTCCGGCATTGTTTGCCGTGAGCAGGCCTGAAGCATTGATAGTAGCCACAGAAGTATTGCTGCTGGACCAGGTGCCGCCGGAAACGGTAGCCGTGAGTGTAGCTGTAGCGCCTGTGCACAGCTGGTCATTACCCTGGATGCTGCCTGCATTGGGTTGTTGCGCGGCATTGCACAAGGTGGTAAAGGGTGCTGCTGCGGCCCAGTTGCTGTAATTGTTGCTGCCGCAATAATTCCTTACCCAGGTGTAATAGGTGGTGTTGGCATTTAAGTTGCTAAGCACGTAATTATTATTCAGGACATTGCTTTGTGTCGCAGCTGTTGCAGCACCAGGCGCAGTACTGCTCTGGCTGTAAAACAGTTCACTGTATTGACTGTTACTGCTTGTCCAGTTGATCTGCGCGGTATTGCTGCCGATAGCAGTCACCGCTGCCGGGACCGGGCCGGCACAGCTTGTAGCCGGGTTTCCGGTATTGGCAGTGATCTGTAAAGCATCCAGGTAGCAATTAAAGCCATTGTTGGAACTGAATACGAATCCTATATAGACATTACTTTGTCCCTCTGCAGCGGCAGGCAGGGTAATGCTTTTCAGGCTCCATTGCGGGCTTTGAGCTGCGAACCTGGATACAAAGCTCCCTGCGTCATGCCAGGTGCTGCCATCATAGGAATACTGCACCTGTACCCCCTCTGTGGGATAATCATTAGTGGCGCTGCTGTTTGGATTGCCCTCATACCACTGGAAGGCGACGTTGATATTGCTGGCATTAGTGGTATTGAAGGGAGATGTGACCAATCGTCTTTTGATGCCATTGGGTATGAAGCTAGAGCGAAACCGCAACATATGAGTGCCTTCATATGGAGCTTGTATGGTAGGGGACTGCGAATTTGAAATGGGTGTAATAGCATCGTAGCTGCTGCTTGCACTGCTTACTTGTTGCTGTGCGAAGCAGTTACTTAAAGTTGCATTATTAAAACCTTCCTGGTAGGAAAGGGAAGTAACGCAGGCCGGTAGCTGTGCTTGTAAATTGTTTGATAAGGAAACAGTTAATAGCCCGGCTATGGAAAGGAAATGGATGTTTGCTTGCCGTAAGGTTTTCATAAAATTTTGTTTTAAATGGCGCAAAAGTATCCCAGGGAAAGGGCAGGGCTGTCACGCCAGTGTAAACAAAGCCGGGGAATTGTCTGCTAATTGTAGAAAAACTAATATCCGTTGGGCAGAGGTGAATTTTGGGCAAAAAATAAAGGAAGCCTTAAGGCTTCCTTCTGATTGTATAACAAACTAAAACTTCTAAGATTCGCAACTGCTGCAGGTGACCAGGTTGTTGACCAACTCTTTGGACACACTTTGACTGCGTTGATAGTACAGGGTTTTTACGCCCAGTTTCCAGGCTTCGATCATCAGGCGGTTTACTTCCTTGATGGCAAGATTGGAAGGGATGTTCAGGTTAAGGCTCTGTGCCTGGTCGATGAATGCCTGGCGGATAGAGGCCTGCTGGATGATCTCCAGCTGGGAGATTTCCTTAAAGGTTTTGAATACGTCTTTCTCCTGCTGGCTCAGCTCGTCCAGGTGTTGTACGCTACCATTATTGAGCATGATGCTGCGCCAGGTGTCTTCATTATCCATGCCTTTTTCTTCCAGCAGGGTGCGCAGGTATTTATTCTTACGCATGAAGTTACCTTTAGACAGACCTGCTTTATAGTAGTTGCTGCTGAAGGGCTCAATTCCCGGGGAGGATTGGCCTAAGATAGCTGAAGAAGAGGTAGTAGGTGCAATGGCCAGTAAAGTGGTATTGCGCCTGCCGTAACCTTTTAATACTTCCGGCTCTCCGTATATAGCGGCCAGTTCCTGGGTGGCTTTATCGGATTTTTCGTGAATATGTTTGAAGATCTCGTGGGTCAGTTGCTTGGCACGTAAGCCTTCAAATGGTATCCTGTTTTTCTGTAAATAAGAGTGCCAGCCCAGTACGCCCAGCCCTAAAGCTCTGTGGCGTTTTGCAAAGCGGTTGGCATTCGCGAGGTAATAATTGTCTTCTGTTTTGGCAATGAATTCCTGCAATACCGCATCCAGGAAGAAGGTCGCCATTTTTACGGCTTCTGTATCTTTCCACTCATCATACAATTCCAGGTTCATGGAAGACAGGCAGCAGATAAATGATTCATCTTTGGAAGAAGGTAATGCGATCTCAGAACAGAGGTTGCTGGCATTGATCTGCATATTCAGGTCTTTGTACACCTGCGGTTTGTTGCGGTTTACATTATCGGTAAAGAAAATGTAAGGCAGCCCTTTTTGCTGACGGGATTCCAGTACTTTGGCCCAGATCTCACGTTTAGCCATATCGCCATCGATCATTTCCTGCATCCAGTAGTCGGCTACACAAACCCCGAAGAAGAGGTTCTGGATAGGGCTACCGATGTTTTTGATGTTCAGGAATTCTTCTATATCCGGATGGTCGATGTCCAGGTAGGCTGCAAAAGCACCACGGCGCACGCCACCCTGGGAAATGGTATCCATAGCTGTGTCAAACAGTTTCATGAAGCTTACCGCACCACTACTTTTTCCGTTATCCGTTACTGCACTTCCTCTTTCTCTTAAGCCACCGAAATAGCCGGAGGTACCCCCGCCTATTTTGGTTTGCATGATCACTTCGCCCAGTTTATGGGTGATGCCTTCTATATGGTCCGGTACGTGAACATTGAAGCAGGAAATAGGCAAGCCGCGCTCTGTACCCATATTGGCCCAGATCGGGGAGCTTAAGCTCATCCAGCCTTTCTCGATCAACTCTTTAAACCCTTCTTTAAATTCAGGTTTATACAGGCGCTGTGCTGCTGCTGTACATACGCGGTCTATTGCTCCTTCTACCGATTCTCCTTTTAACAGATATCCCCTGTTGAGTATTTGCTCGCTCTCTTCATTGAGCCACCAAAGTCTTTCCATAAATTCCTAAATTCAAAATATTAAAGTCAAAAGTCAAAAGATAAACAAGGTTTTGACTTTTTAATTTTTACTTTTTAATTAAAACAAATCCATTGCTGTAATGCTCTTGTCGTGTTTGGTGTAGTCTACCGGGCGCTTGGCAAAGAAATCGTCCAGGCTGTTGGCAAATACTTCTTCTTCAAACCAGCGCATAGGGCTGTATTCTACTTCAGATATGTTGTAGATCTTGGACATGCCGATCTTCACCAGGCTGTCATCGATGCGGTATTTCATGAAGTTTAAGATATCGGTCTTGCTTATTTTTTCCAGTTCTCCGTCTTCAAAGATCCAATCCAGGATGTCGGCCTCGATGGCTAAAGATTCTTCGATGATCTCTTGTATGTTGGACTGCTTGGCCAGGTCCAGGTATTCAGGGAATTCTTTTTTGATCTGGTTGATCAGGTAGATACCGGCATTGGCATGGATCTGCTCGTCAACAGAAGTCCAGGCAATGATATTGCTGGTATTCTTCATGTATCCCTTAAAACGGGTAAAGTAAAGGATAATGGCAAACTGGCTGAACAGGGATACGTTCTCGATCAGTATCGTGAACAGTACCAGGGAGGTGATGTACTCATGCGGTTGGGTGCTTTTGGCATCTTTCAATGCTGCGCCCAGGTAAGCGATACGCTTTTTGATCACCGGTACTTCAATGATCTTTTCAAATTCTGAACTGTAGCCCAATACTTCCAATAAACGGGAATAAGCTTCTGAGTGGCGGAACTCGCATTCTGCAAAGGTACTGCCCAGGCCGTTGAATTCGGGTTTCGGCATATGCTGGTACAGGTTGCCCCAGAAGGTTTTTACGCTTACCTCGATCTGTGCGATGGCCAGCAGACTTTTCTTGATCGCCATTCTTTCGTGTGTATCAAGATGGGAGTGAAAATCCTGCAGGTCTGCGGTGAAGTCCACCTCGCTATGTACCCAGAAAGATTTGTTGATAGCGTCTGTATACTGTAAAACCTCGGGGTATTCAAAAGGTTTATAGTGCTGCCTGTAATCAAAAATGCTCATAGCCTGTTAATATTTTGTGGTTTAATTGTTTGCTTTTAAGGGTCGACAATGCTGCCACAGCGTGCTATGCGCTCAATGTTGCAGACAATGCCTTTTTTGCGAAAGCAAAGTCTTTAGACATCGGACAGGCGGTCTGGCTATAGAATGTATGATTCTTTACAGTTGCGCAACAGCTCATGAATTTCACATGATTCTCCTGTGTTCTCCCTCCGCTTGCCGGAGGTGCCCATGTCTGGTAGACTTAATTTCGAATTCAAAAGTAGCATTTTGCGGATGGCTTTATTGTTTTGGTTATACACAAGATGTTGAAAAAGGAATTATGAAATTTCGAAGTGGCGGCCACTATTGATTTTGGTCAAATTTACCTGCCTGATATAAAAATAATTATGTTTTTTTGAACTAAATACCGTAAATTTCTCACGATGAAGTTTGCTCTACATAACTGGTTTAAAGGAGCGCTGTACCTCAGTTTCGCATTTTTTTGCCTGCTGATGTTGCAGATCACGCTAAAGTATGTGCCCTGGGCTGCGGATCTTGCTTTTTTACAGATCAAACAGACGGAAGTACAGACCTATAGCTATTATCTGCCGTTTTTTTATATACATGTGTACAGTGCTGTTTTCTGCCTGCCTGCGGGCTTTACCCAGTTCAATAATAAGCTGCTGAAGCGTAATAAAAGGGTACACAGGATCATTGGTTATGTTTATGTACTGACGGTTTTGCTCCTGGCAGCACCTTCGGGACTGGTGATCGGCTGGCATGCCAATGGCGGCCCGGTAGCCGTGCTGTTCTTTTCCCTCCTGGCCATACTCTGGTTCTGGTTCACCCTGAAAGCCCTGATGACGGCAAAAAACGGGCAATATAAAGCACATAAACATTATATGATGCGTAGTTTTGCATTGGCTTTATCGGCGATCACGCTGCGTTTATATAAAGTGATTATTGTAAAAGTGTGGGCACCGCCACCTATGGATGTATATGTCCTGGTATCGGGGCTTAGCTGGATCCCTAATTTACTGTTTACCGAATGGCTGATCCGTTATCGAAGCAACAAAAGAAAAGTCTATATTTGATCATTGTTTAAACGTTCCTGGAATGAAAAAATATTTTATCCCCTTAATGGGTTTCGTCATGCTGGCTGCTGCCTGTAATAATGAACCGGCGCAGCAGCAGTCTATGGAATCTCCTGCTGCCAAGGAAGAGGTACCTGTACAAGAGATACATACAGAGCTGTATGGTAATTATGTAGGGATGTTTGAAGATGCTGCAGAAGATGCGACAGAATATATTGAACCGGCGAAGATCAATATCAGCATCGGCCAGATCACGGAAAAGGGTGTATCTGCAAGGAGTATTGTGAAGGGTAATGACCGCCCTATGAGCGGTAATTTAACTGTAGATGGTAATGCTTACCGCTTTGAGATGGATGAGCCGGGTAATGATCCGCATGATGGTAAATTTTCCTTTGTGATCCAGGGCGACAGCCTGGTGGGTACCTGGGAATCTTATGATCAGCTGGTGAGAAGCCCGAGTAAAAAATTTGTACTTAAAAAGCAGCCTTTTGTTTACAATGCCAATCGTATGTTGCCAGAAGATTGGGAATATGTGGATTGGGAAAGTGCAAAACGGAAATCTGAATTGTATGTGAACGAAGACGGGAAGACGGATACTACAGTAAATGATTACTACCGGACGGCTTCTGAAAGTGTATATACCTTAAATGCATCTAAAAATAAACTGAAAGAATCGGATCTTAAAAACCTTAAGAAGCTGGACCTGGAGATCATCCGCAATACGATCTTTGCGCGTCATGGTTACTCGTTTAAAAAGAAATCGGTGCGGCAGTTCTTTGACCAGGTGGATTGGTATGTGCCTATGAACAATAATGTGGACGGGGATTTAACGCAACTGGAAAAAGACAATATTGTTCTGCTGAAGAAATTTGAAAAATACGCGGAGGATAATTACGATACTTTCGGGCGTTAAAAACGAGTTGTAGTAAACCTATAAGGTTTTTGAAACCTTATAGGTTTTGCTCTTGGTCGACATGACGGTCCTTGTTCTTTCATCATGAATAGTGTCGAAGGGCTTAAATGTAGCTCGTCATTCCGAACAAATGAAATGGAGTTGAGTAGTCTTTTATAATTACTAATTAGATGTCTCCACGCGCTATCGCTTGGTCGACATGACGGTCTTTGTTCTTTAATCATGAATAGTGTCGAAGGGCTTAAACGTAGCTCGTCATCCCGGGCGAATGAAATAGAGTTGAGAAATCTCAATACCGCTCGTCATTTCGAGCGCAATGTAATGGAGTCGAGAAATCTTGATTAATGGTGAATGACTACTATAAATTAACCATTAATAATTAAGAAAAGATGTCTCCGCTCGCTATCGCTCGGTCGACATGACGGTCCTTGCTCTATCACCCACAGCTCAGTCCAAGGGTGAAGCCCTGCTGCTTCAACAGTGCTCAACAGGACACCAGGCTTTGATGTCACCCCGAGCATATCGAAGGGTGGAGTGTGGTTCGGCCTATCGATTGTAAGAAACTTCGAGCAAAGAAGAAATGGATGAAGCAGCGCAATCTAAGTTATGAGGAAAAGAGATGTCTTCACTTGTGGATGCCCGGCCCTTTAGGACATCAAGGCCTGATTACTAATAATTAACCATTAACAATTAAAAACTTCCCATTAATGGATAAACGTTTTAATGTACGGGTGTATGGTATCCTCATTCACCCGGAAAATAAAGTACTGCTTAGCTTTGAGCATTATAAACATCATGTGTTCACCAAGTTTCCCGGTGGCGGACTGGAGTACGGGGAAGGTACGCTGGATGCGCTGAGGCGCGAGTTCCGGGAAGAGCTGGAGATAGAGCCGCTCAATTTCCGGCATTTTTACACCACTGATTTTTTCCAGCAGTCTGCCTTTAATGATACGCAGGTCATCAGTATTTATTACCTGGTGGATGTGCCCGATCTTGAAGCTATACCTCAGCTATCCGATACGGGTACGGTCTATTTTTATCCTATAGATGCATCGCTACCCGAAGAGGTAGACCTGCCGATCGATAAAGTGGTAGCCGAAATGCTGGTGGCCAACTACCCGAAACCCTGATGAGAATGCTTCTGTGTAGTATTTTATTCATTGTTATGTGTAAATTTTTAAAATATTAAAGTAATACGAGGTATTTCTATTATTTAAGTCATTATATAGATATTTTGCTATATTTTACTGGAATGATCATTTAATTTGGCTCTGATCAGGACAAAAAGTTTTGCTATAGCAAAATATACCAAAACCGTGCGCATTACTAACGCTGAGGTTTATATAGAACAGCCTTAGTTATTGGTAAAAGGTGCTTCACTTGCTGAAATACTTTCACTGGCAAAGATTTTTATACCACTAATCTGTATTGTCTTCTATTGAAAATAGCTTATAGGATTTTTCTGCACGTAGAAAGGTATAAGTAATATTGATGTTATTGCTTTTCGTAATTTTTTGATAATAAATGGTATCTGTATTTTGGCTGATGTGAATGTGATACAAGTTTGTGTCATTTAAGCCCGGGGGTAAATCATTTGCCATATCAATGAAAGTATAAGCGTTGCTATCATTGATGCTTTTTTCAAGAATATCAAGCGGAAAGTCTTCATCGGAATAGTAAATCATTAAAGGGTATTCAATATGTTGTTTTTGAAAAGTAGTATCCGTCATAAATTGATGGAGGAATGAATTAAAGCTTAGTTTCCTGTTTTTATGATTCACACATGAAGAGTTCAATAAGGTAAATGCAAACAGGAGGAAAACAACAAGCCGGCTTTTCTTTAGGTACAAGTGCTTTTCTTGATGGCTCATAATTTCTGGATTGTTTTATGAATTCAGTTTTATTGATCCGGAGGGTTCAGATTACCCTTCTTTCTTTCATCTGAACAACCTGGAAAATATTAGTCTGTTGTATCAGTTTTTCATCCCGGTTTATTTTACTACATATACTACATATCTGCTGTTTGCAGATGGTGGAAAGTGAGGCATTCTCACGGTTTGGCCATCAAGTTCATAACTTATATATCCGTACTGCACGAACTGGAGCTTACCGCATGGTCCGTCGTTGGAAATATAATAGCCCTGATCCTGATCATAAGTCTTAAAATTACTGATCAAATAGGATTTATTTGCAGAAGGTAGGTCAACTTTATAATCATAGTAGTCTACTATCTTGAAAAAGCCCTGATCAAATGAATACATTCTGTTCTCAGAATTCAGAAAGGTATCATTTATATTGAAGAACTGTGGTGAAACCAGGGTGTCTATGTGGAATAATGTTTGGAAATTCGTTCCTTTCTCATACACCGATAAGGTAATGAAGTCCATTTCGCTACTGTCAAACCCTACAAAAGCTAAGGAGGTTGGCATTTGATAAACACTGTAGTTGCATCTGACAGGGCCTGTTCTTTTGCAGGACAAGAAATGCAGGCCGAAAAAGAGTAGTAAAAGGTAAAGAGTGGGTTTCATAAGCATGATTTTGAAATCCTTATTATGGTATTTGATAACTTCGGTGCTTGCACCTTTTTCAATTACGTTAAGTTGTTACAATTAAACAGTCGGTTTTTGAGGAAACACTATGTAAATCTATTGATGATAATGCCAGGGATACTGAGTACTAAGGTTTTAAGCCTTTGGATCAAGCCGGGAACTTTATTTTTTTACCAATACAGGTACGTCATTGGGGCGCATGCTTAGCCCTTTTATCCGGGCAGTCTGGTAGATACTCTCAAATTGCGCACCATAGCTGGCGAACCTTGCTGTTCCTGCTCCGGGGCTACAATGACCAATCACCTGGAAGGTATGACTGGTTGGCCCTTGTGTTAGCTCTTTTACTTTAATGGTCGACTGTAAGGCGGGGATTTCCAGAATATATTCCGACCCTATAGCAAGAGGGCCAAAACCTGAGCCCGAATCCATATTGCCTGCATCGGCCACTTCGTCCCGATAGAGTATGCTATCTTTAAGTACATGATGGATGGTATAGATCGTATCTGTATGCAAAAGGGTGCTGAATTCGGTGCCCGGTTCATATGTTTTTAAGATTAGGGTATCTACTTCCTCTAACGTAAAGCCTTCAAAGGCAAACCCAAAAGGAGCATAAAAAATGCTGTAACGACAGGTGGATGTGATTTCCTTTTTGCAAGATACTGATCCCAAAAGGGATAGTGTGACAAGAGTATATAAGTACTTTTTCATAGTAGTATAAAATTAAAAATGGCGCCTCTCCAAAAGAAAGACGCCATAAGTACTTAAAAAATTAGAAAATAGAGCTGAGATAATTTCCTGTTAGGATTGATCTTTCAGCTTCACCATCGTCAGAATAGTGGCTACACCTACTAATGGCTCATCTGTATCGTCCAGCATTTCTACCAGCCATTTCACCACACCACGCTTGATCTTCGACTTTGGATTGTCCTCAGAAGGAGTGGTGTCATTCGGTAATTTTTGTTTACAGGTAAAGCGGATATGGATCTTCGCTCCCGGGTAAACGGGCTTGGTAAAACGCAGGTCATCGATACCATAGTTCAATAATACCGGGTTCATCTCGTAGCTGTCTACAAATAAACCGGCAGCAATGCTCATGATAAAGTAACCGTGGGCTACCTGCATATCAAACATGGTACCTTCAAAATTGGTCTCGCGTTTATGGGCATAGAAGTTATCCCCGCTCAGCGCTGCAAATTTATCGATATCATCAGCGGTGATCTCACGTGCTTCTGTGATCAGTTGATCACTTATGTTTAATTCCTCGTAATGTTTCTTGAACGGATGAATGCCATCGCTATTACCTCTTGCGCCTTGCTGGTACACATTGGTAATCGCAGTGATCGCGGTAGGAGAACCCTGGATCGCTGTGCGCTGCATATAGTGCAGGATACCGCGGATACCGCCCATCTCTTCACCACCACCGGCACGCCCCGGGCCACCATGTACCAGTAAAGGCATAGGAGAACCGTGACCGGTACTCTCTTTGGCACAATCGCGGTTTAAGGTAAGGATACGTCCGTGCATAGTAGCTGCTTCCAGTGTATAGTCACGGGCAATCTGGTTATCGTAAGTGATAATAGAGCTGACCAATGAACCTTTACCCATCTTCGCGAGTTCTGCTGCCTCATCGGTAGAGCGGTAAGGCATAATGGTACTTACCGGGCCAAAGGCCTCGATCTCGTGTACGGCAGTCTTATGGAAGGGGTCGTCGTTAAAGAAGACCACAGGCGGCAAGAAGGCTCCTTTGTTTTTATCGGCACCGGTTACTTCAAAATTATCTAAATCCCCGATAACGATCTCCTGGCTTGCTTTTAATTCTTTGATCTTTTCGAGTACCTCTTCTCTTTGTGACTGGCCGGCCAGGGAACCCATACGCACGCCGTCTACAGAAGGATCACCTATTGTAGAACTGGCCAGGCGCTTACCTAAAGCGATCTGCACATCTTCTACCAGGTGTTCCGGTACGATGATACGACGTACCGCGGTACATTTCTGCCCGGCTTTGGTCGTGATCTCCCGTGCTACTTCTTTGATGAAAATATCAAACTCAGGAGCTTCTGTAGTCACATCGAGGCCCAGAACAGAACAGTTGAGGGAGTCGGCCTCCATATTGAATGGTACGGCTTCATCAATTAATCTCGGATGTGCTTTCAGCATTTTCCCGGTAGAGGCAGAGCCGGTGAAAGTAACGGTATCGCCATTCTGAACATGGTCCAAAATGCCGCGGGCCGATCCACAGATCAATTGCAGTGAACCTTCCGGTAATATTTTTGATTCGATAATATCTCTAACCACTGCTTCTGTTAAGAAGGAAGTCAGTGTCGCAGGTTTTACGACCGCAGCAACGCCTGCCATAAAGTTGACCGCGATCTTTTCCAGCATCCCCCAAACCGGGAAGTTAAAGGCATTGATATGGATCGCTACGCCACGCTTAGGCACCATGATGTGGTGACCAATGAAGGTACCACCTTTAGACAATGGTGCTGCTTCTCCATCGATATAATAAGTCTCATCAGGAAACTGGCGACGCAAAGAGGCATTGGCAAACAAGTTACCGATACCACCTTCGATATCTACCCAGCTGTCTGCACGGGTAGCACCGGTGAAAGCAGATATTTTATAATAGTTTTCTTTTCTTTCCAAAAGATACATCGCCAATGCTTTCAACAAACGTCCGCGCTCATGGAAGGTTAATTTGCGCAGCGCCGGACTGCCCACTTTACGGCCATGTTCCAGCATAGTTGCCAGGTCCACATTTTTACTGTCTGCAGTGAACAGTGCTTCTCCCGTGATGGCATTGTAAAGCGTTTCACCACTATCCGTAGCCGGGATCCATTGACCGGCAGAATAGTTACTTAATTTGGTTAAAGACATATATTCTTAATGTTTAATACTGATCGTACATTTAAAGGATATGCAAGATAAGGAAAAATTGCAAAGCCGTTTTTGATAAAGGCCATAAAGCTTATAGCTCCCCTGCTCCGGATTGCTGTTTCAGGTAGGCGATCGCTCTTTCGATATCATCGGCCACATCGATACCTATACCCATCTCAGATACCGTGGTCATTTTGATGGCAATGCCATTTTCCAAAAAGCGTAATTGCTCCAGTTGTTCTACCTTTTCCAGTGTGGTCTGTGCCAGGGTAGGGAAGAGCAGTAAAGCTGTTTTGCGGAAACCATAAACGCCTATATGCTGGTAATAAGTCAGCGAGGCTTCAGGATTACGGGCATATGGAATAGGACTGCGTGAAAAAAGCAGTGCATTTTCGTAACGGTCACAGACTACTTTTACAATATGCGGACTGTCTGTTAAGGTCTTTTCGTAGATAGGCTTCCTTATGCTACCTACCTGCACCTCGGCATCCTGGAACAATGCGATCAATTGTGCTAAAGGTTGATGTTGCACAAAGGGTTCATCGCCCTGCACATTGATGAATATATCCGCTTCTATATCCTGTGCCGCAGCAGCGATCCTGTCTGTGCCACTTTCATAAGCCCGGGTGCTCCGGATCACCTCACCCCCACAGGAGCGGATCACGGATTCGATCTCATCGGAATCGGTGACAACGATTACCTGGTCAAACAAGCCGGTCTGTAAAGCTGCTTCATAGGTCCTCCGGATAACAGGTTTGCCTTCAAGGTCGATCAGCAGTTTGTTGGCTAATCTTGTAGAACCTATTCGGGCGGGTATTAATGCACAGACTTTCATGATTTATAGAGCAATGATGTTTGAAATAAGTTTAAAGCTAACGGATAGCAGAACCGAAGGTACTACACTTTGGGTAAGCGGATAGAGAAGGTGCTGCCGGAATCAGGGCTGCTTTCTATATGCAGGCTTGCATTGATCTGTTGGAGCAATTGCACCACCAGCATCAGGCCCATGCCACTACCTTTTTCCCCTTGTGTGCCGCTTTGGCTTTCGAGCACTTTGTTATTGATTTGAACTATTTGTTGGCTGTTCATTCCAATACCGAAATCGCGGATCTTAATAATGACCTGTTCTTGTTCGACAGCATTGGATACTTCTACCTTGCTGCCGGGCTGGCTGAATTTGATGGCATTAGTCAGCAGGTTACGAATGGCAATTTCAAGAATAGGCTTATTGGAGACTGCATCAATTTCGAGCAGTTGTTCCTCAAAGATGATCTGTTTAAGTTGCGCTTGCGACCTGACCTCTGCCAGTGCATTTTTAATGGTATCGCTGGTGTCGATCGCTGAAATATTAGGTGCTTTATTGCTGAGTTGCATTTGTGCCCAGACGAGCAGGTTGTCCATCATCGTGCCGGTCTGTATCACGGATTGTTCCATCTGGTCCCGGTAGCGGCTTTGCTTTTCGGCACTCAGGTTGTTCTCCTTGCTGAGTGCAAAAAAGGTTTTTAAGGTATGAATAGGGTTGCGCAGGTCATGACTGATCACGCTGAACATTTTATCTTTTACGGTATTCAATTTTTCCAGGGCCTCTTTCTGTTGCAGGATCTGTGTATTCTGCTTGGCCAGCAGTTTGTTCTTTGAGCGGATGCGCCGGTACAATATGCTCACTGCTCCCAGTACGAGCACAACGGTAGCCGCTATGATGATAGAAATATTCCGCAGGTTTTTCTGCCGGGCGGTTTCTGCTTCCTGTACCGCAAGGGTGGCGTTCTTTTTCTCCAACTGGTAGTCGGCTTCCAGCTCGGTCATTTTTATTTGCTTGTCTGTAGTGAAGAGACTGTCTTTAAGCGCATAGTATTTTTTTAAAAAGAGCACTTCTTCTTTGTAGTTCTGTTGCTTGTTATAAACTTCTGATATTTTCAGGTAAGCATTCATTTCCGCATCCGGGTGAGCGATCTCTTTGGCATAGCGGAGGCTCTGGTCAAATGCTGTAAGGGCTTCTTTATAATTGCCTTTTTGCTGCATCAGGTCTCCTATGTTGCCATACAGCCTGCATAAGGTCTTCGCATTGGCGCTTTGTACTTTTACCGTATCCAGTATGCTCTTGCAGGTGGCGAAGATCTGCTCGGCCTCTTTATACTGCTCCCTGGCCGTATAGATTACTCCCACCAGTCGCAGATCATTTACATAAAGCTTGGCATTTTCTGTGGATTGTGCTGCTGTCTTTTTGGTAATATCGGCTACCTTCCAGCCATAATAGAGTGCAGAGTCCAGGTTGTTTTTAATATTGAAAATGCGGCTTTTCTTGCTGTAGTAGCTGGCCAGTAGCCAGTCATCTTCAGGGAAATGTTGGCGGATGATGTCCCATTCTTTGGCCAGGTACTCATCCGATTTTTCGAAATTTTTATTGATGATGTAAACATCATTGATGAGGCTGTACACTTCACTCATATAAGCATAGTCTTTGGCAGACTCTGCTACCTTAGCCCCTTCCAGGTAGTATTTGATGGCATTGTCATAATCTCCCAGTTCATAATACAACTTACCTGCCCCGGTGAAAAAGGTCATTTCTGCTGCTTTTGATTTGAGGCGCTGAGAGAGTTTTATCGCATCGTTAATATAGTTTTTGACCAGGCTGGGCGTAATATTTACATAGGCAAATATTTCATCGTAAACGCCAAGTTTGGTTGTGTTGTCGGGGAGTGTTTTTGCTAATTGTGCGAGGCTGTCAAAAGCTTTTGCACTTTGTGCCTGTAAATTACTTTTTGCAAAAAATAAGGAACATACGATAAGGAGGAGTATTCTTTTGCTCATGGATTTTATTTTTGCAAACGGAAGCATTATTTTCTTTTAATGACGTTTTTGCCTATAATCGAACTGAGCACTTTTTCGGCATATTGCTTGCCGATATTCAAATAGGTGCTTTCAATCTGTATCTGCTCGGCATTGATGGATTTTACATGCTGCTTGTTGACTATAAAAGATCTGCTGATCCTGATGAACATACTTTCGGGCATCTGGTCTTCCATTTTAGCCAGGTTGGCCAGTACAATCTGCTTGCCCCCGTACTGGGTATGAATAAAAGAAAAATTGCCGGAAGATTCAATATACAATACGTCTTTATAGGCCGTTTTGATATAGGCGTTTTTGTCACGGGTGAAAAAGGAGTCCGAATCAAAAGCAGGTTCAGGAGGAGAATGGCTGGCCAGGAAGGCGTGTTTTAAATTTTTTACCTTGTCAATCGCACGTATCAGGCGTTCTGGTGCTACCGGTTTTACGATATAGTCTATGGCTTCCACATCAAAGGCTTCAAGTGCATAACCGGTATGGGAGGTGACAAAAATAACTGCTGGTACTTCTTTTATACTTTTTACCAGCTGGATACCTGAAAGTTCCGGCATTTCTATATCAAGTATTAATAAATCCGGTTTAAGCTCGATTATTTTTTTTCGGGCATCGAAAGCATTCGTGCAAACTTCGAGGCAATTCAGCTCTTCTATATGGTCGAGTTGCATCCGAAGAAAGTCAATCTGCATTTCATCATCATCTACAATGATGTAGTTAATCATTGATCGTCTCTTATTTGTAAACAATTTGTGAATACAAATATAGTTCAATATGTTGAATCTCAATATAAGGATACCTAAAAATCACTTTCCCGTTCCGGGTTTCTATACACTCCTGGCAGTTTTTCGTACACCTTTGGTGGTATTTCCTACACTAAGTACAAATACATTTTGAGTGTACAGTAAATTTGTGCTTTGTTTTTGTTTTATATCATTCTGTTTGTGAATGATTTATGTTGTTAAATTGTTTTTTATATTATTCATTATTTTTTTAAAATAAATTTTATTCGCTGCCTGCGTCCCTATGTTGCCAATTGGTAATAATGAGCATTATCCCTTGTACTCCTTATTGCCCCGGAAATGTTTTGTTTTAGTTAATAGATACCAGATTGTCCTAGTGGAGAGTCGACCCATATTATAGATTGAGAAGTTATGAAGAAAATTTTACTTACTGTTTTTACCTTATTCTGCCTTTGTTTTTCGGCCCTGGCACAGATCACTAACTGTACGGGCTGGATTACCCGGGATGCCAGCTGGAGTGTACTTCCCAGGGATGATGACAATAGTTCTGGTTCTATCACCCTGCCTTTTAATTTCTGCTGGTATGGTACTAGTCTTACCAATGTTTATATCAATAATAACGGGAATATTTCCTTTGGTACACCTTACGGGACCTATACCGGTGCCGGGTTTCCCAACGGGTCTTTCGTGATGCTGGCCCCTTTCTGGGCTGATGTGGATACACGTTCGTCGAACAGCGGAAGGGTGTATTATAAGGTTTTTCCTACTTATATGGTGGTACAATGGGATGGTGTAGGCTACTATGACCAGCGTACAGATAAACTGAACTATTTCCAGATCGTGATTAGCGACGGCAGTAGCACGCTGACCCCAGGTGGTAATGTCTCTTATACTTATAAGAGCATGCAGTGGACAACGGGTGAAGCATCCGGCGGAGCTAACGGATTTGGTGGTAACCCGGCAATCGTAGGTGCGAACAGGGGTAATAACGTTAACTTTTTTCAACTGGGCCAGTTCAATGCTTCGGGTAATAACTATAACGGTCCTACTGCCAATAGCGGTGTTGGCTGGTTGAGTAACCAGACGTTTGTGTTCAATGCATGTGCAACCAACAGCAATAATATTGCCCCGATCATCTCCGGGGTGGCAAGATGTGATACCTTACTCGTATGTGAAGGAGATACGCTCCCGGTCAACCTGATCGCTTATGGTCCTGAATCTAACCAGACCGTTGCTATGACAACTTCTGCTCCGGGAGTCAGTGGCTATTATGTTGTCAGCAATACAACCGGTTCTCCCGGTACGCTTAATTCTTATTTTGTAGGTAGTGCAGGCAACCTGGGTGTAAATACCATACAGGTAACGGCTACAGACAATGCGGCTGTTCCGGCCAGTTCTTCACTGGCACTTAATATAAAAGTGATACCTGCTGCAAAAGTAACCGTACACCCTCCAAACCGTACGGTATGTGTCGGGGGAGGTACTACATTTCCTGTTACGGCCACAGGTACTACAGTTACCTATCAATGGCAGGTAAACCAGGGCAGCGGTTTTGTCAACCTGACGAATACGGCTCCTTACAGTGATGTAACGACGAGTACTTTATCTATTGCTGCTACTACCAGCCAGATGAATGGCTATCGTTACCGTTGTGTGGTGCGGAACAGTAATGGCTGCCTCACCAATTCCAACCCTGCTTTATTAACGGTAAATCCATTGCCGGTAGCTACAGCCAGCCCTTCTCCTCAGACGATCTGTAGCGGTACGGCATCCAGTATCACACTTACGTCTACAGTAAGTGGTACCACTTATGCCTGGCCGGCCCCGGTGATGTCGGGAGTCAGCGGCGGAGCTGCAGGATCTGGTTCCAGTATTGCACAAACTTTGACTGCCACGGTTACTACCCAGGGTACAGCCATCTATACGATCACACCTACTGCCAACGGCTGTGTAGGTGCTTCGATTAAAGACACTGTAAAAGTGAATCCATTACCGGTAGCAACAGCTACTCCTTCGCCACAGACGATCTGTACGGGTACGGCATCCGGTATAGCGCTTAGCTCTAATGTAAGCGGCACAACTTATTCCTGGACCGCCCCGGTGATGAGCGGTGTCAGCGGCGGTACGGCAGGCTCCGGCACTACCATAGCGCAAACGCTTAGTATTACGGGCAGCAGCCAGGGCACTGCGGTCTACACTATTACCCCAAGCGCCAATAGTTGTGCAGGTGTAGCGATTAAAGATACTGTTTATGTCAATCCTTTATTAGTTCCTGCTGTCAGCATTACTGCCGGTAGCAACAATATATGTATGGGTACTAATGTTACTTTTACCGCTCAGCCAACAAATGGCGGACCTGCTCCTGTGTACCAATGGCGCAAAAACGGGGTGAATGTAGGTACCAATTCAAATACCTATTCAGATAATACATTGACCAGTACAGACCAGGTATCTGTGAGGATGACTTCGAATGTTACCTGCAGAACGGTGGATACGGTCAATAGTGCCGCATTAAGCATTACGGTAAAACCTATCCCTGTAGCCAGCCTGAGTACCAGCAGCCAGCAGATCTGCAGCAACCAGAGTAGCGCGGTAAGCCCCTCTTCAACGGTTACGGGAACTACTTATACCTGGACGGTTGTTCAAAATGGCGTAAGTGGTGCCAGCTCCGGCAGCGGTACTTCAATTGTACAGACCCTTACCAATACAGGATTGAGCACCGGCACAGCAATTTATACCATCACACCGGTTGCTGATGGCTGTACCGGAACGGCGGTTAAAGATACCGTGTTTGTGAAACCGCTCCCTGCTGTAACAAATAATCCTTTGTCTCAAACCATTTGTACCGGGGCAACGGCTACTATAGCCTTGCAGGCCAATATTACAGGTACTACCTTCAGCTGGACCGTCAATGCCACTAATGTTACCGGTGCAGCTAATGGCTCCGGGAATACGATCAGCCAGGTTTTAAATACAAGTACCAATACTCCGGGGACTGTGGTATATACTGTAGTGCCTGTTGTAAACGGGTGTACAGGGCCGGCAAGTACTTATACCGTTACGGTTAATCCTAAATCGACCGGCACCCAGACCACTACCATCTGCCAGGGACAGAGCTATACCTTTAACGGCATTACCTATACCAGTAGTAATAATACCGCAAAAGATACCCTGCAGAACCAATACGGCTGCGACAGCATTGTTACTTTAAACCTGACCGTGACCTCTGCGATCACCCACACCATTAATCCCGTGATCTGCCAGGGCAATAGCTACAGCTTCGGAGGTACCAATTACACCACGAGCCAGACCGGGGTAGTCCATACCTTCCAGACCATTCAAGGTTGCGACAGCATCGTGACCCTAAACCTGACCGTAAGCCCACCACTGACCGGTATCCAGAACACCACCATCTGCCAGGGACAGAGCTATACCTTTAACGGCATTACCTACACCAGTAGTAATAATACCGCAAAAGATACCCTACAGACCGCACAGGGTTGCGACAGCATTGTCACCTTAAACCTGACGGTAACGCCTGCGCTTACCCATACCATCAATCCCGTGATCTGCCAGGGTAATAGCTACAGCTTCGGAGGTACCAATTATACCACGAGCCAGACAGGGGTAGTCCATACCTTCC